>Ga0265798_10000013_pt1 | contig 511027 bp, 463 predicted proteins | sample P3T30metagenome_FD_192430 | JGI IMG/M metagenome (GOLD analysis project Ga0265798, IMG submission 192430) | Plant litter microbial communities from East Loma Ridge, Irvine, California - P3 T30 | ecosystem: Environmental > Terrestrial > Plant litter > Unclassified | place: USA: California...
ACTATCCCGAACCCATTGCCGACTGAGTTTTTGGTTCGCTGCTAAGATGGGGCATGAACCGACCTCACGAATTGGCGTCCGATGTGGACGCCCTGGCTGCGCTGCGCGCCGCCACTTCCGAACGCCACGAACGGCTCGACAGCGGATTGCCGTTGTCAGGGCCTGCTCCCGATTTGCATGACTATGCCCAGCACCTCACGCTGGTGCGCGACTGGCTGGCGCCGCTGCAGGCCTGGCTGGCTGGGTTCGACGACGGTCCGCAGACGGTATTGCCAGCGGTCGAGCGGCTGGCGCTGATCTCGGCCGATCTCGATGAGCCGGGCATGCCGGCGGTAGGTGCTTCAGCCACGTCCGATTCCTGGCCGCACGACGCCAGCGCTGCCTATCGTTGGGGTGTGGCGTATGTGATCGAAGGCTCGCAACTTGGCGGCAAGGTGCTATACGGGAAATTGGCCGAGCGACTGGCGCCGCATCCGCTGCGTTATCTGCGTGGGGCGGATGAAGGCCCGGGGCCGCGCTGGCGCGCCTTCATGCTGGCGCTGAAAGAACACGTGAAATCGCCCGACGAGATTGCGGATGCATGCGCGGGGGCGTGCGCGGCGTTCGATAGCATCCTGGCGCTGAGTATCGACAAATCCGCCTGATGACGACCCCTTCCTAAGCACGTCGTTACCGCGAAGGCGGGAACCTAAGCTCGTCGCATCATCTAGAAGTCAAGCGTAGCAACTGTTCAAGCAGACTTGGGTTCCCGCCTTCGCGCACTGGCGTCCGGATAATTTCGGGCGCTTGAAAGAGGCCGCTTCATAAGGAAAACCACGTCGTTCCCGCGCAGGCGGGAACCCAAGTTCGATCGGCCCGCGACTAAAAAATCGACCTTCGATAACCGTTCGGGCTACTCAAGAGCATGAACATTCTGTAATTGCACTTGGGTTCCCGCCTGCGCGGGAACGACGTGCGCAGGATCGTGGCCAAGAATTACGCGCGTTCGCGCTCGACCCGGTTCACGCCCGCTACGCGGCGCAGATTACGAATCAACTGCGCCAGATGCACCCGATCCTTGATCTGGATCGTGAAACGCAACTGCGTCATGCTGTGCTCGTCATCCTCGTCCATGCCGACATAGGTGATGTTGGCATCCGACTCGCCGATCTCGGCGGCCACGCGGGCGAGAATGCCTTTTTCGTTATTGATCAGCAGGCGAATCCGGCAATCGAAGCGGCGATTGAGGTCGTCGCCCCATTGCACGGCGATCCAGCGATCCGGTTCCTTGGCGCGGATGCGCTGGCCCGGCAGGCAGTCGCAGGTATGCACCACCAGCGCCTGGTCGCGTCGCAACTGGCCGGTGATCTGGTCGCCCGGGATCGGCAGGCAGCAGGGTGCGAGTTGCACCGCCACGCCTTCGCTGCCATAGATCGTGACCGGCGCGATCTCGCTGCTCGGTATCGGCTTGTTCGACGGCAGCAGGTCAGGGTCGCCCTCCATCAGGCCGAAGATATGGCGCGCCACCAGGGCCGGCATGCGCTTGCCGATGCCGACGTCGGCATACATCTCGTCCATCGAGTTGGCCGAGGTCTCGGCCAGCAGGCGTTCGATGACGGCGTCAGACAACTCGGGCTTGATATTGCGCACCGCCAGCGCCTGGGTGAGAAGTTCCTGGCCCAGTTCGACCGATTCGTTGACGTCGACCGCGCGCAGGTGGTGGCGGATCGCCGAGCGCGCCTTGCCGGTGCGGACGAACGTGAGCCAGGTCGGGCTCGGGCGCGAGTCGGGATCGGTAATGATCTCGACGATGTCGCCGTTGTGCAATTCGGTGCGCAGCGGCTGCGGGTCGTTGTTGATCTTGACGCCGACCGTATGGTCACCAATGCCGGTATGGATCGAGTAGGCGAAGTCGAGCGCCGTGGCGCCGCGCGGCAGGGCGATGATCTTCGACTTGGGCGTGAACACATACACCGAATCCGGGAACAGGTCGACCTTGACGTGTTCGAGGAACTCGGCCGAGTCGCCGGTTTGCTGCTGGATGTCGAGCAGCGACTGCAGCCAGGCATGGGTGCGGTGCTGCAGGTCGGAGATGTTCGAGTCGCCGGTCTTGTACAGCCAGTGCGCCGCCACGCCGCTCTCGGCGGTACGGTGCATCTCTTGCGTGCGGATCTGGAATTCGACCGGGGTGCCGTAGGGGCCGATCAGGGTGGTGTGCAGCGACTGGTAGCCGTTGATCTTGCCGATCGCGATGTAGTCCTTGAACTTGCCCGGCATCGGCTTGTACAGGGCGTGCAGGGTGCCGAGCGCCACATAACAATTGGGCACGCTGTCGACGACGACGCGGAAACCATACACATCGAGCACCTGCGAGAACGACAGGTGCTTGTTGCGCATCTTTTTATAGATGCCGTACAGCGTCTTTTCGCGGCCGTCGACTTCAAACTGCAGCCCGCTCGAGGACAGCTGGGCCTTGACCGATTCGAGGATCTTCTTGACCACTTCGCGGCGGTTGCCGCGCGCGGCCTTGATCGCCTTCGACAAGGTCTGGTAGCGCAGCGGATACAGGTGCGAGAACGACAGGTCTTGCAGCTCGCGGTAGATATTGTTCAGGCCGAGGCGGTGGGCGATCGGCACATACACTTCCATCGTTTCGCCGGCGATGCGGCGCTTCTTGGCCGGCACCATGACACCGAGGGTGCGCATATTGTGCAGGCGGTCGGCCAGCTTGATCAGGATCACACGCACGTCGGATGCCATCGCCAGCAGCATCTTGCGGAAGTTTTCGGCCTGTGCTTCGAGCTGGCTCTGGAATTCGATCTTCTCGAGCTTGGACAGGCCGTCGACCAGGTTGGCGACCTGGGCGCCGAAGCGCTCGATCAGCTCGTCCTTCTTGACGTCCTGGTCTTCGATCACGTCGTGCAGCAGCGCGGCCATGATGGCTTGCGCATCGAGCTTCCACTCGGCACAGATTTCGGCGACGGCGATCGGATGGGAGATATAGGGTTCGCCCGACTTGCGGACCTGGCCCAGGTGCATCTCGTCAGAGAAGCGGTAGGCTTCCTTGACCTTCTTGAGTTCGGCGGGCGTGAGGTATTCGGACAGCTTGGCAATCAGCTGCGTGACCGATGCCACGCCGGGCGCGACAGGTTCGACATAGTCTGGAGGACGATTGTCGGCGCGCCGCTCGCGTGGAGCAGCGGGGTTGCGTGAATTGGTCGAATCCGGAGGAAACAGGTTCATTACGTTAGTCGTCTAGCCGCAGTGATTACAGAATAACAGAAGACGGGATAACGCTAATTCAGGCAACCCCGAAGGGGTTTACATAGGTACTTTTTTGAGCATTTCCAGACCAACTTTACCGGCGGCGATTTCACGCAGCGCGACGACGGTTGGCTTGTCCTTGGCGTCGACTTTTGGAGTGTGGCCTTGCAGCAACTGACGAGCACGGTAGGTAGCGGCCAGGGTCAGCTGGAAGCGGTTAGGGATGTTCTTGAGGCAGTCTTCAATGGTGATACGGGCCATGTGTGCTCCTAAATGTGCAATAAACTCGGTACAAAACGCGGGCGGGCAACGGCAACAGTGACAGCGTGCCAAATTGGCACGCTAGTCAGGTTGATGCGCGTGGATTCCCAGCTGGGCAAACAGCGTAGCGTTGCGGGCAGCTTGTTGGGCGAACCGGCAGCGTGTCGCTTTGACAATCGCCTGCAGTTCGGCCAGGGCGACGTTAAACTCTTCGTTGATGATAGCATATTCGAACTCCGGAGCGTGAGCCATCTCGCCGCCGGCCGCCAGCAGGCGGCGCGTGATGATGTGCGGCTCGTCGGTGCCACGCTTGTGCAGGCGTTCTTCCAGTGCTTCGATCGACGGCGGCAAGATGAAGATGCCGGCCGCGTCCGGGAACAGCTTTTTCACCTGGCGCGCACCCTGCCAATCGATCTCGAGCAGGATGTCGGTGCCGTTTTTCATTTCTTGTTCGACGGTCAGGCGGCTGGTGCCGTAGTAATTACCGTGCACCTCGGCCCATTCCAGGAATTCGCCGCGTTCGGCGCGGGTGACGAAATCCTCGGCGCTGGTGAAATGGTAGTGCTCGCCATTGAGCTCGCCCGGCCGCGGCTTGCGCGTTGTGGTCGAGATCGACAGCTTGATGCCGGGTTCCTGCGCCAGCAGGGCATTGACCAGGCTCGACTTGCCGGCGCCGGACGGGGCGGCGACGATGAACAGGCTGCCGGAGAAGGCGTGTGGGAACATGGGAAATCCTTTGTTAAACCGTTCTGCCTCGCATGCGATCACGCGGCGGCAGTGTTAATTACGCTAGCATAAATACGTCTTTTTTTTGCACTGCAAAAAAAGACTTCCCGCGAAGGCGGGAACCCAAGTCATATGCCATGCCGCCACGTTTGCGGTAAGTGGCAGCACGGGAAAACTTGGGTTCCCGCCTTCGCGGGAACGACGGTGTTGAAGCTGACAAAAAATAAATCTATGTGCTGAGCGACGTCAGCCATCACTCCAGATTCTGCACCTGCTCCCGCATCTGCTCGATGAGCAGCTTCAGCTCCATCGACGCATCCGCCAGTTCCTTGACCGAGGCCTTGGCCCCGAGCGTATTCGCCTCACGATTGAGCTCTTGCATCATGAAGTCCAGGCGCTTGCCAACCTGGCCGCCTTTTTTCAGGATATGGCGGGTCTCATTCAGGTGCGCCGACAGCCGCGACAACTCTTCCGACACGTCGATCCGAATGCCATACAAGGTCACTTCTTGCCGAATCCGCTCGAGCACTTCCTGGCGCGTCAGCGTCGAAGGATTGCCGTGACCCGCCAGCCCCAATGCATCCTGCATACGCTCGATGGCCTTGTGCTGGAATTGCGAGATGACTTGCGGGATCAGCGGCGTGATGCGCTTGACGATCGCTTCCATCGATTCGATGCGCGATTGCAGCATGGTCTCGAGCGCCGCGCCTTCGCGCCGGCGGCTGTCGACGAAAGCGGCGATGGTGGTGGCGGTGAGGGCGGCGACGTCCGCCTGCAGCGACTCCTGGCCGATCGTGGATTCTTCGATCACGCCGGGCCAGCGCAGCAGCTCGGCCACCGTCATTGGTGCGGCCTGGGCAAAATGACGCGTCACTTCGCCCTGCAGGCGGGCGAGGTCGGCCAGCAGTTCCTGGTTCAGGGCCGACGAACCGCCGCTGACCTTGCGGCCGAACGACAGGCGAACCTCGACCTTGCCGCGTGTGATCGCGGCCATGATCGCCGAACGCAGGTCGGGTTCCAGCGCGCGCAAATCGTCATTGATGCGGAACTGCAGATCGAGGAAGCGTGAGTTGACGCTCTTGATTTCGATCGTGAGGGTTCCGGCAGCGCCTTCGCTGGTGGCGACCGCATAACCTGTCATGCTTGAAATGCTCAATGGGATCCCCGGTTTTTATTCTTTACAAAGCCGACATTTATCCACACAATCGCCCTGTTTAGCAAGGAAACCCACTTGGATGGCTGCACAGAATAACGCTCCCCTGCCCGATGGGCTGGACATTGCCGGATACCGCATTGTAAAGAAAATTGCGTCCGGTGGGTTCAGTATTGTTTACCTTGCCTATGACAGCGAAGGCAATGCGGTCGCCATCAAGGAGTATTTGCCGAGCGCGCTTGCGCTGCGCCAGCCGGGCGAACTTGTGCCCGTGGTCGCCAAGCCGCACCTGTCGGTGTTCCGCATCGGTCTCAAGTGCTTCTTCGAAGAGGGCAGGGCGCTGGCGCGCATCGTGCACCCGAACGTGGTGCGGGTGCTGAACTTCTTCCGCGCCCACGACACCGTGTACATGGTGATGGCCTACGAATCCGGCCACTCGCTGCAAGAACACATCGCGCGCGCCGCCGCCAAGGGCAGCCGGCCGGGCGAGCAGTTCGTGCGCCAGGTGTTCACCAATGTCTGCGCCGGTCTGCGCGAAGTACACGCCAACAAGCTGCTGCACCTCGACCTCAAGCCGGCCAATATCTACCTGCGCCTGGATGGTTCGCCGCTGCTGCTCGATTTCGGCGCCGCGCGCCAGACCCTGCACAGCGATGCGCCGATGCTCGCGCCCATGTACACGCCCGGCTTTGCCGCGCCCGAGCTGTATGCGCGCGGCGCCAGCCTCGGTCCGTGGACCGATATCTACAGCCTGGGCGCCTCCATGCTGGCCTGCATGAGCTGCAGCACGCCGCAGTCGGTCGAGGCACGGCGCGCCGACGACCGGCTGTGCGAAGGGCTCGACCGGCTGGTGGGCCGCTACTCGCCCGAGCTGATCGACCTGGTGCAAGCGTGCCTGGCGCTCGATCCGCTCGCGCGTCCGCAGAGCGTGTTCGCAATCCAGAAGGCGCTGCAGGTCAGGCCGGCGGCACCGGCAATCACACCACCGCAGTCGCAGCTGCAACACACATCGCAGCCGGCACTGCAAACCGAAACGCGCGGCGGCTGGCGCGGACTCGTCGACCGCCTCGGCGCCTTTGGGCGCGGCCAGGGATAACCATGCAATTTTCCGTCTACCAGCAAAGCCATATCGGGGGCCGCAAGGTCAACCAGGACCGCATGGGCTACTGCTTCACCCGCGATTCGCTGCTGCTCCTGCTGGCCGACGGCATGGGCGGGCACAAGAACGGCGAGATCGCCGCCACCATCGCGCTGCAGACGGTGTCGATGATGTTCCGCATGCAGGCCAGCCCTTATGTGAAACGGCCCGAGCGCTTTCTTGAAGAAGCGCTGTTGCAGGCCCACCACGATATCCAGGCCTATGCCGCCAACCACGGCCTGCCCGAGATGCCGCGCACCACCGTGGTGGCTTGCCTGGTGCAGCACAACTGCGCCGTGTGGGCCCACGCCGGCGACTCGCGCCTGTACTGGGTGCGGCGCAACCAGGTGCTGGCGCGCACGCGCGACCACTCGCACTTCGAATACCTGGTCGACCGCGGCCGCGCCGACCCGCGCGAACGCGCGACCCACCCCGACCGCAACAAGCTGTATAACTGCCTGGGCGCCTCGAGCGCGCCCAAGATCGCGCTGTCGCACCAGGTCAGCCTGCAGCCGGGCGATCTGCTGCTGCTGTGCTCCGACGGCCTGTGGTCGATGCTGCCAGAGACCGAGATCGTGCACCGCCTGGCCACTAGCGGCGTGGTGCGGGCGGTGCCCGAGCTGGTGCAGATGGCGACCGAGGTCGGCGGCGCCCAGGCCGACAACACCACCGCGCTGGCGATCGCCTGGCAGGGCGCCGATACTCCGGACGCCGGGCTGCCGAACGTGATCTCGACCCAGATGCTGGGCGAGGACATGGTCAGGTCCACCATCGTGGCCGGCGACCCTGCGCCAGAAGCCGCGGAGGCCTTCGGCGACGACGATATCGAAAAAGCGATCGCCGAGATCCGCGCCGCGATCGAAAAATCATCCCAAGTCATCAAATAAAGAAAGTAACAACCATGGCATTTGAACAGCGCCCCAGTGGCCGCGCGGTCGACCAGCTGCGTCCCGTTTCCATCACGCGCAGCTACACCCGGCACGCCGAAGGCTCGGTACTGATTGAGTTCGGCGACACCAAGGTGATCTGCACCGCCAGCATCGAGGAAAAAGTACCGGGCTTCTTGAAAGGGAAGGGCCAGGGCTGGCTGACCGCCGAATACGGCATGCTGCCGCGCTCGACCCACTCGCGCATGGACCGCGAAGCTGCGCGCGGCAAGCAAAGCGGCCGCACCCAGGAAATCCAGCGCCTGATCGGCCGCTCGCTGCGCGCCGCGTTCGATCTGGAAGCCTTCGGCGAGCGCACCCTGCACCTCGATTGCGACGTGATCCAGGCCGACGGCGGCACCCGCACCGCGGCCATCACCGGCGCGATGGTGGCGGCCCATGATGCCTTCGGCAAGCTGGTGGCGGCGGGGCTGATTCCGGCGATCCCGGTGCGCCATTTCGTGGCGGCGGTATCGGTCGGCGTGGTCCGCGGCATGCCGGTGCTCGACCTGGATTATCCCGAAGACTCCGGTTGCGATACCGATATGAACGTGGTGATGACCGAGCAGGGCCACTTTATCGAGGTACAGGGCACGGCCGAAGGCGCGGCCTTCGACCGCGCCGGCATGAACCGCCTGCTCGACCTGGCCCAGCAGGGCATCGCCGACCTGATCGTCTTGCAGAAGCAGGCCTTGCAGCTGGCCTGATCCGGCGCGGGACGCGTGAAGCCGGTAAAATAGCCGGCTCATTCCCATCCAGAGCGCATACCCATGACCCAACGCCTGATCCTCGCTTCCAACAATGCCGGCAAGCTCAAGGAGTTCGCCCAGCTGCTCGGCCCGATTGGTTTCGAACTGCATCCGCAGGGCGAATTCGACGTGCCGGAGGCCGAGGAGCCGTTCGGCACCTTCGTCGAGAACGCGCTGGCCAAGGCGCGCCACGCCTCGCGCCTGACCGGCCTGCCGGCGCTGGCCGACGATTCGGGTGTGTGCGTGAATGCGCTCGGCGGCGCGCCGGGCGTCTACTCGGCACGTTTCGCGGGCGAGCCGAAGTCGGATGCGCGCAACAGCCAGAAACTCGTGGCCGACCTGCTGACCTTGGGCGACAAGTCGGCCTATTACTACTGCGTGCTGGTCTATGTGCGTCACCCGGACGATCCGCAACCGGTGATCGCCGACGGCCGCTGGGACGGCGAGATCATCGCGACCCCGCGCGGCGAGAATGGCTTCGGCTACGATCCGCATTTCCTGATCCCGTCGCTTGGCAAGACCACCGCCGAGCTGGCGCCGGATCAAAAGAACGCACTGTCCCACCGCGGCCAGGCGCTGCGCGCGCTGGTCGAGAAACTGAAACCTGCCTGACATGATCCCGATTAAAGTCGCCGGCCAGACCGTGGGCGAGCCGCGTTCGCCGGCCACCGCCGCGCTGCAATACCTGCAGCCGGGCGCGCTGAACCTGACCGCCTTGCCGCCGCTGTCGCTGTACGTCCACTGGCCGTGGTGCGTGCGCAAATGCCCGTACTGCGATTTCAATTCGCACGAGGCGAAGGGCGAGCTGCCCGAGCAGGCCTACCTGGATGCGCTGCGCCTGGACCTGGAGCAGTCGCTGCCGCTGATCTGGGGCCGCAAGATCCACACCGTGTTCATCGGCGGCGGCACGCCGAGCCTGATGTCGGCGGCCGGGCTGGACCGCCTGATGTCCGACCTGCGCACCCTGCTGCCGCTGGAGCTCGACGCCGAAATCACGATGGAAGCCAATCCCGGCACCTTCGAGGCCGAGCGTTTTAAAAGCTACCGTGAGAGCGGTATCAACCGCCTGTCGATCGGCATCCAGAGTTTCAATCCGGCGCACCTGAAGGCGCTGGGCCGCATCCATGACGGTGACGAAGCGCTGCGCGCGGTCGAGATCGCGAAGAACACCTTCGACAATTTCAACCTCGACCTGATGTATGCGCTGCCATCGCAGACGCTCGATGAAGCGCGGCGCGACCTGGAGACGGCACTGTCGTTCGCCCCGCCGCACCTGTCGCTGTACCACCTGACGATGGAGCCGAACACGGTCTTCGCCAAGTATCCGCCAGCGCTGCCGGACGACGACCTGAGCGCCGACATGCAGGACATGATCGCCGAAGTGACTGGCGGCGCCGGCTACCAGCACTATGAAGTCTCGGCCTATGCCCAGCCGGGCCGGCGTGCGCGTCACAACCTCAACTATTGGCAGTTCGGCGACTACCTCGGTATCGGCGCCGGGGCGCACTCGAAGCTGTCGTTCCCGCACCGCGTGCTGCGTCAGGCGCGCTTCAAGCAGCCGTCATCCTTCATCGAAGCCGCCAAACGCGGCAACCCGGTGCAGGAAGAACACGAGATCGGCCGCGCCGACATGGGCTTCGAGTTCATGCTCAATGCGCTGCGCCTGACCGGCGGCTTTGACCCGAACCTGTTCGGCGAGCGCACCGGCATGAATATCAGCGCGATCGCCAAAGCACTGAACGCGGCCGAGTCCAAGGGCCTGATCTACCGCGACCACGCGTTGATCAAGCCGACCGAGATGGGCCAGCGTTTCCTGAACGACCTGCAAGAGATATTCCTGGCTGAATGAAATGCGGGAACGAATCTCGATGGCGTTGGCGGTCTGCCCGCCAACCCAACGATCAGATCTCGGTCGCGCCGGCCAGCGCATCCAGGGTACGCCCCAGCCCATCGACGATGCGCGCCATGCCATCGTAGTCGATCGCATCTTGCGGATTGCCAGGCGCCGCCTCGGTGCGAAAATAGGGAAAGCGCAGGAAGCCTGCATCGGTAATCACTAGCGCCGGCCCGTCACCTGGCCCGCCATGCCCCGACAGGGTCAGCCCCATCACGTGGGCCGGCGCCGCCAGCCCCTCGCGCGCCAGCAGAGGATCGCTGCACAGGGCCGCCAGTGCCTGCCGCATCTGCGCCGACGACGCGCGCGATCCCACAAACGCCATGAAATTGCCGCCATCGCCACTGTGGTCGCTCGAACGCCGCGCCTTGCCCGCGCCGGTGCCATGGCGATCGTGCATGAAAAAGACGAAGTGGATCTCGGTGCCGTACGCAGGACGCAGCGTTTTGGCGGCGCGCGCCAGTTCGAGCACGGCGGCCGCGCCCGCGGTGCCCACGACGGCATCGGGCCCGAGCTGGGCGCCGACGATGAAGATGCGGTCGGGGCGCTGGCCGGGCGCTAACCTGGATACCGCAACCTCGACGCTCTCGACGCTGTCGACGCCACGGCCAGGGTGCGCGATATCACCACCGCGCCGCGAGCGCGGGGCGTAACCATAGCGCCGCAGCGAGGTCTCGACATGGCGCAGTGCGCTGTTGCCATGCGGCGTGGCGGACGTCAGCGCCTGGGTATGCGCCTGCAGGCGCGCTGCCAGCGGCGGCTCGCTTGAGCTGCTCTCGACCGTTAGTATGGCCAGCACGATGGCCACGAGGATCGCGAGAATAACTTTCCAGTGTGAGTTGAAAAAATTGCGCATGGCATCCCACGGCGCCGTGGGGCGCATCGTCAGCAGTCGATGGATCCAGTGTAGTCAAATCGCCGGCGGCGTGCGCCGGCCTGGTGGCAATTCCGCGTTACAACGCTGGCAAGTATCACCACCACTTGTGCTGGCGATGTGCATACAACCAACTATGCGACAGGACAGTTTTATGTTCGATATCATTGCGTTATCAAAATCACCATTGAGGGAAAATCAATGTCAACCGTGACTACGGCTAACGTGGCTTACCGAAGCCCGCCCGGCCTGCTGCATACGATCCTGCTGGCCGGCAGCGTGTCCCTGTTCCTGGGTGCGCTGCTGAGCGATATCGCTTATTACAAGACTTACCAGATTCAATGGAGTAACTTCGCGTCCTGGCTGATCGCCGGCGCCGAGTTGTTCAGCGGGCTGGCGCTGGTGTTCGCCCTGGTCGACCTGATCCGGGCGCAGCACAAGGCGGGCCAGGTGCTGATGTACTTCCTGTTGCTGCTGGCGACCTGGGCGCTGGGCCTGTTCAACGCCTTCCAGCACGCCAAGGATGCGTGGGCGGTCATGCCGGCGGGCCTGGTCATGTCGGCGATCGTGTTCGCTCTGATCTGCTTGACGGCCTGGGTCGGCTTGATGCCACGCGTGGGAGGTGCACGATGAATCGCACCAGCACACTGGCATTGATGGGCGCGGCGCTGCTGCTGAGCGCATGCACCGAGGGCGAAGGCGCCAAGACACTGTCGCGCGGGGCCGATCCGGCCTTGCCCGATCCGCAACGCGGCATCCTGCCGAGCATGAAGATCGCCGAGCCGTCGCCGTGGGGCGACCAGAAACCGACCGTGCCCGAGGGCTTCAGCGTGACGGCCATCGCAACCGACCTGCAGATACCGCGCCAGACGCTGGTGCTGCCCAATGGCGACATCATCGTGGCGGAAGGGCGTGGCGGCAAAGCGGCGAAGCTCAAGCCGAAAGACGTGATCGCCGGCTACATCAAGGCCAAGGGCAATACCCAAGTCAAGAGCGGCAATCGCCTGACATTGCTGCGCGATGCCGACGGCGACGGCACCTACGAACTGAAGACCGTATTCGCGGCCGACCTGGACGCTCCGTATGGCCTGGCTTATGCCAATAACAAGCTGTACGTGGCCAACCAGGATGAGCTGGTGAGCTTCGACTACCAGCAAGGCCAGACCAAGGCTAGCGGTGCGCCGACCACGGTCGCCAAGCTGCCGTCCGAGATCAATCACCACTGGACCAAGGCGCTGACCGTCAGTGCCGACGGGCGCTACCTGTATGTCGGCATCGGCTCGAACAGCAATATCACCGAGCGCGGCATGGAGGCCGAGGTCGATCGTGCGATGGTGTGGCAGATCGACGCGACGACTGGCGCCTATAAGCCTTACGCGACGGGCCTGCGCAATCCGACGGCGCTGGCGATGCATCCGGAAACCGGGCAGTTGTGGTCGGTGGTCAATGAGCGCGATGAGCTGGGGCCGGACCTGGTGCCGGATTACCTGACCTCGGTGAAAGAGGGTGGTTTCTATGGCTGGCCTTACGCTTATTGGGGCCCGAACGCCGATCCGCGCGTGAAGCCGGGTGACCCGGAGAAGGTGAAGGCGACCATCAAGCCGGATTACAGCCTGGGCTCGCACGTGGCGGCGCTGGGGTTGCATTTCTCGTCGCCGGTGATGGGCGAGAAGTTTGCGAATGGCGCGTTCGTCGGGGAGCATGGCAGCTGGAACCGCAATCCGCCGGTGGGTTACAAGGTGATTTTCGTGCCGTTTGCGAATGGGCGTCCGGCGGGTGAGCCGATCGATTTCGTGACTGGCTTCCGTGATGAGGGCGGCAAGACGCGCGGGCGTCCGGTGGGTGTGACGGTGGATCCGCGCGGCGCCCTGATCGTGGCGGATGATCTGGCGAACACGATCTGGCGGGTGACGCGCAATCGTTGAGCGCGATTAATTTGAGCATAAAAAACCGGGCCGCAAGGCCCGGTTTTCGTTTTAATCCTTACTGTATTGCGCTTGCGTCGTATCAATTTCCTCACCGTTTGGCATGCTTATGATCGGCTTTGCTCGTAGTCATTAGCAAACTGTTTTTCGTGAGGGGACGGCGTGAAGATCGACAAGTTTGCTCGTAGTATTTCCAGTCTGACCGATACGAATCGAGCCATACGGTTGCGCATAGCAACCGCCAGCGGCGTCCGCGACGATCTGCTCTTCGTGAAGTATGTCAGTGGCGTGGAGTCGATGTTCGGCGGAATCGAATACACACTGCAATGCCTGTCCTTGTTCGCTGGAATCGAACTCAAGAACTTCATTGCCAATCCGGTCGAACTCCAGTTCGTGACCGATTCAGGCGGCCTCATGGAGTTATGCCCGGTGTGGGGGCAGGCGCAACATATAAACGGATGCGCTGTGGCGTGGACGCCGCATTCTATAGTCTGCCCGCCAATATTGGTGCAAATGTTCTCGGGATTAACGGGCAGGACGTTACTGCAGTTCTTGCAGGTGCTCAAGGAGCACTGGAGCTGCTTCCCAGTCGACACTACGGTATGCAGTGGCTCTAATTTATGGAGGGCCACAATGTCTTGAAAAGCTGGCCGGAAACATGTCCGTACGAGGAAATTTATAAGGCAATAGGGAAATGGTACGGTTTGCTTAAAACGGATTGGATCAACCCTGCGAATTTGAGAAATTGTGGGGTGACAGAAACGCTTGGTCTATTAGATAAGGCAAAGAAATTTCATGAGCAGATCGCAGGCTTGTATCACGAAAATAGTTATGCACATTATGGTGCTGATGCGGATAGAAAAGCTTGGAGAAAAGTGGTGTGGAAGGTCGATTCAGCTAAATAATTGAGAGAGATTGAGTCATTAATAATCGTCGAAGACGATCGAAAAGGTGAACTTCGGCTTAGGAGCGAGGTAATGACGGCAGGAGTTTCAACAAGTATGGAGTTCGACGTTAGGATGCAGGCAGCTGCAGATCCAGGTGATCAAACGGTTCCACTGCATTCAAGCGACGCTCAACTGAGAAGCGGAAAATTTAAAGGCGTCTTCAGGCAGCGAGGTTATGAGCACCAAGCAAGTTATGATGATGAGAACGTGATTGATGCAACATTGTATTGCTTGTTTCGGATCATATCCACTATGGAATGGTCTAAGACATGAAAAAAGGCCGTGCTTGCCAAAATTCATGGGTAGTAGCACTATTGTTTTCACTAAGCTTGGCCGCTGGAGTGCGTTATATATCGATATGCGTTGCGGAGAGTTCGATGGAAAAATCGACTGATGATGTAGTAGCAATCTTTGATAAAACTAACCTCGTCTGCTTCGGTAGGTTTGTTATTGCTGTGCCTGATGGGGCTATTATTGAGCATGGTGCAGCAGAATTGGACGGCAGGTTCAGTGTTTATCGTGATCAAGTCAGCGTCATCGACAATGTGATAGCTTCAAGGCTTATTGAAACGGAAAAAGAGAAAGAGTATCTGGCTGATGATGAGATCAGCGAGTTGCCGTTAATAGGTAAGGTGATAGATGGGATGCTTCCCAATCAGAAGTTAATATTTGGAGCTAGAGGATCGCTAGGGTACACAATTCATTCGTACATTCCATTAGGGGGAAACATATTTGTTCTCGAAGTAGATAACGAACTGCAAAAAGAAAAGAGAATTAAAGAAATGAATCGTATCGCCTCACTGCTTCGCTTGCGGGACGATTCTGAAGTCCCTGCAGAGCCTGGATTCTGCGTCGACGGTGGTTTTCTTGATATAGAGCCTGAGTATGAAAACACAGCTTTCGGACTTCGCTTCAAGGAGTTTCCTGACGTCCGATTTTCAATAGAAATGAGAAAAAATCTCGAGTACTTGCGGGACAGCAGTAGCCCCAGCAAATTACGCGAGAATGCGAGAGAGCGGGCCACTGCCTCGCAACTTGCTACATTCTTCAGCCGCATCACGACCCTACGCGAAGGACGCCGTCAACTCGACGGCTGGGAAGGCGAAGAAATACTCACCAGAAGACCGGCATATAAGGATGACACCGATGCACACGAATTTCGATTCTTCAGCGTAGGAAAGAAGCAGGATGCCCTGCATCCTTTGCTGGACATTCGCATGCACACTGGTGTGGATGGCAATGCCAAGGCAAGAGTCAAGCCCAGTCTCACCAATGAAGCGGCCGTAGCGTTGTGGGACAAGCTCCTCCCAACTATACGAGTACGCCGGCCAAGCGATGCATCGCCACCGATTCACCCTGCACCCACTGCTCCGCTTGAAAGCATCGTTAGATCAGGAGATACCTGTCCTCAATCAGGCTGGTGGAAATGCGCGGATAAGAGAAAAATCGACGGAGCGCGGCGTCGGACGTTCAAGGCAGGCGAGAAATTCCCGCTCGTGCTTGCAAATGGTGGGGTAGGCCTGTGGCGTACGCTAATCGGTGACACGCTTCAGATTGCCAAGGTTGAGTGGAAATTGACAGAACATGCACAATCGTATGCGTCCTCGGCCGATAAAAATGAACATGGGGTTTCACAAACTGACAGCAATACGAAAGATGGCAATGCCTAACGTGATTCGCCTGAACGACCCCATGAGTCACGGTGGGCAGGTGACGAAGGTAGCTGCGACTCATTTCACTGTCGATGGCATTCCAGTTGCATGCGTCGGCGATGCATGCGTCTGCCCAGTACATGGTCCCGTGACCATCGTTGAAGGAGAGTCGAGACACACGATCGGCGGTGTCGCTGTCGCTTACGATGGCCACAAAACTAGTTGTGGAGCGACGCTGACATCCACAATTACTAATTTCAGCCACAACTGATGACAGTTTATGTCGAACGTCAGATCGACCAGAACCACAAAGTCACGATGATTACCAAAAAAAACCGGGCCATACAGGCCCGGTTCGAGTGACAGCTATTTCAATACCAGCTTAACGTGCCGCTACTGGCGCGCCACCTTCAACCGGCGCAGCAGGCTCAATCCACCCACCCCCCAGCACGCGATACAACACCACCTGATTCTGCAACCTCAACAGATTCGCCTGCACCGACAACTGCTGCGACTGGAACAGCGACCGCTGCGCATCGAGCAAATCGAGCTGGCTCGCCGCGCCACTGCGATACCGCAGATCCGACAGGTTGAAACGATCCGCCTCGGCCTCGGTCACCGCCGCCTGTGCACGTAACTGCTCGCTGAACGTCGCCTGACCAGCCAACGCATCGGCCACTTCGCGGAATGCGGTCTGGATCGAGCGCTCGTACTCCGCCACCGCGATATCGCGCCCGGCACGGGCACTGCCCAGCGTTGCGCTATTGCGGCCGTAGTCGAAGATCGGCAGGATCGCCTGCGGCGCAAAGGTCCAGCCCCAGGTGCCGCTGTCGAACAGCCCCGACAGCTCGTTGCTGGCGCTGCCGGCAGTACCGGTCAGCGTGATGCGCGGGAAGAAGTTCGCGCGCGCTGCGCCGATATTGGCGTTGGCTGCGATCAGTTGCTGCTCGGCCGAACGGATGTCGGGACGGTTGGCCAGCAGGTCCGATGGCAGGCCGGCCGGGATGTCCGGCAGCTCGGTCTTGGCCAGGGTGGCGCCGGCACTCACGTCGGCCGGCAGCGGGCCGCCGACCAGCAGCGTCAACAGGTTGATGTCCTGGGCCCGCAGGCGCTGCTGCTGGGCCAGGGTGGCGCGCGCGGTCTCGACCAGTGAACGCGATTGCTGGATCTCGAGGCGCGATGCGACGCCGTTTTCAAACCGCAGCTGGAACAGCTTGTCCGACTCCAGGCGCGTGTTGAGCGTGTCTTGCGTGATGCGCAGCAGCTCTTCGTCGGCCAGCAGTTGCAGCCAGGCGCTGGCGACCGACGAGATCAGGCTGATCTGGGTGGCCTTGCGCGCCTCTTCGGTGGCCAGGTATTGCGCCAGCGCCGCGTCGGACAGGTTGCGCACCCGGCCGAACAGGTCGAGCTCGAACTGCGAGACCGATAGGCCCGACTGGTACACGCTTTCGATCGGCTGGTCTTCGCCCACGGTCTGGCGATTGCCGCTGATGCCCAGGCCCACCGACGGCAGGCGGTCGGCGCGGGTGATGCGGTACTGCGAGCGCGCCTGCTCGATATTGGCGATCGCCACGCGCAGGTCGCGGTTGTTCACCAGCGCGGCATCGATCAGCGAGCGCAGGCGCGCATCGGCGAAGAACGACTGCCAGGCGACCGTGGCCGGGGCTGCGGTCAGCACCGGGCTGGTCGACTCGCTGGCTGCCCTTGGGGTTTCCGGGTAGGCCGCGGCCACCGGGGCCACCGGACGTTCATAGTCAGGGGCCAGCGAGAGGCAGCCTGCCAGCGACATTGCCAAGGCCAGCGGCGTCACGAGTTTGACGTGCTTGATCATGATTTGCTTCCTTCTTCTACGTGCTTTTGATGTTGAGTCGCGTACATCTTCTGCTGGCGACTGCTGCCCTTGAACAGCGTGCGGACCACCACGAAGAAGACCGGCACGAAGATCACGCCCAGCACCGTTGCGGTGATCATGCCGCCCATCACGCCGGTACCGATGGCGCGCTGCGATGCCGAACCGGCGCCGCCCGCGATCACCAGCGGCAGCACGCCGAGAATGAAGGCCAGCGAGGTCATGATGATCGGACGGAAACGCAGGTGCGCCGCTTCCAGTGCCGCCTCGTACGGCGTCTTGCCCTCGGCCTGCAGGTCCTTGGCGAATTCGACGATCAGAATTGCGTTCTTCGCCGCCAGGCCAATGATGGTGATCAGGCCGACCTTGAAGTAGACGTCATTCGGCAGCCCGCGCATATTGGCCGCGATCAGCGAACCCAGGACACCCAGCGGCACCACCAGCATCACCGAGACCGGGATGGTCCAGCTTTCATACAGCGCGGCCAGGGCCAGGAACACCGCCAGCAGCGAGAAGGCGATCAGGATGCCGGCGGTCGAGCCGGACAGGATCTCTTCGCGCGACTGGCCGGTCCACTCGAAGGCGAAGCCGGCCGGCAGCTGGGCCGCCAGGCGCTGCATTTCTTCCAGCGCATCGCCACTCGAGTAACCCGGCGCAGGTTCGCCGGTCAGCTTCATCGCAGGATAACCGTTGTAGCGGTTGGTCTGCATCGGGCCGGTGGTCCATTCGGTGCTGGCGAACGACGACATCGGCACCGGCTGGCCCTGGCTGTTCAGGGCGTTGATGCGCAACAGGTCGTCCGGCTGCATGCGCTGTGGCGCATCGGCCTGCACGATCACGCGCTGCAGGCGGCCGGCGTTCGGGAAGTCGTTCACATACGAGGAACCGAGCGAAGTCGACAGCGCCGTATTGATCGCACCGAAGGTCACGCCCAGGGCTTGCGCCTTGTCGCGGTCGATGTTCAGCTTCAGTTGTGGCGCATCTTCCAGGCCCTCCGGACGCATGCCGGTCAGGATCTTGCTCTGACTTGCCATGCCCAGCATCTGGTTACGCGCAGCCAGCAGGGCGGCGTGGCCGTTGCCGCCACGATCCTGCAGGCGGAACGAGAAACCGGTGCCGGTGCCCAGTTCGGGAATCGGCGGCGGGCTCACCACGAAGATGAACGAGTCGCGCACAGCGCCCATGTGGCCGGTAATGCGGCCGGCGAACGATTGCGCGTCCTGGCCGTCGCCTTTGCGATCGTCCCATGGTTTCATCGGGATGAACGCGAGGCCCATGTTCTGGCCCTGGCCCGAGAACGAGAAGCCGGTCACGGCCACGATATTGGCGGTCTCTGGCTGCTTCATCACGTACTCTTCGAGCGAACGCAGCACGGTGCCGGTACGCTCGGCGGTCGCGCCAGGCGGCAGCTGGATGTTGGCGATCACGTAACCCTGGTCTTCGTTTGGCAGGAAGGCGTTGGGCATGCGCACGAACATCAGGCCGACGACGCCGACCAGCAGCAGGAACACTACCATCCAGCGGCCGGCGCGTTTCAGGATCGCGCCAACGAAGCCTTCATATTTCTTCGCGCCCGAGGTGAAGTTGCGGTTGAACCAGCCGAAGAAGCCCTTCTTCTCAATATGATGGCCGGCTTCGACGGGTTTGAGCAGGTGGGCGCACAGCGCCGGGGTCAGCGACAGCGCCAGGAAGGCCGAGAAGCCGATCGAGGTCACCATCACCACCGAGAACTGGCGATAGATGTTGCCGACCGCGCCGGCGAAGAAGGCCAGTGGCACGAACACGGCGATCAGGACCACGGTCACGCCGATGATGGCGCCCGAAATCTGGCCCATCGCCTTGCGGGTCGCTTCCAGCGGCGGCAAGCCTTCCTCGCTCATGATGCGTTCGACGTTTTCCACCACCACGATGGCGTCATCGACCACGATACCGATCACCAGCACCATGCCGAACATGGTCAGCACGTTGATCGAGAAGCCCAGCGCCAGCAGGCAGGCAAACGAGCCCAGCAGTGCGATCGGGACCACGATGGTCGGAATCAGCGTATACCGGATGTTCTGCAAGAACAGATACATCACCAGGAACACCAGCACGATCGCTTCGATCAGGGTGTGCACCACTTGCTCGATCGAGATGTCGATGAAGGTGGTCGAATCGTAAGGAATCGAGTACTTCATGCCTTTCGGGAAGTACTTCTGCAGTTCCGCCATGCGTTCCTTGATCAGCTCGGCGGTTTGCAGGGCGTTACCCGATGGCGCCAGCTGCACGCCGATACCGGCCGACGGCTTGCCGTTCAGGCGCGCGGTGGTCGCATAGGCCTGGCCGCCGATCTCGATGCGCGCCACGTCCTTCAGGCGCACGGTGGAACCGTCCGGATTCGCGCGCAGCACGATATTGCCGAATTGTTCGACGTTCGACAGCTGGCCGGTCACGATGACGGTAGCGCTGATCTGCTGGCCCTTGGCAACCGGCAAATCGCCGATGGTGCCGGAAGCGACCTGGGCATTCTGCTGCGAGATCGCGGCGGTGACGTCGGCCGGCGACAGGTTCAGGCCGACCAGCTTGGTCGGGTCGATCCAGACGCGCATCGCCTTCTCGGTACCGAACAACTGGGCCTGGCCCACGCCGGTGATACGCTGGATTTCCGGCAGCACGTTACGCGAAGCGTAGTCGCCCAGCTCGATGTTGGTAATGTTCGGATCATCCGACGACAGGATCGTAAACAGCAGGAAGTTCGAGCGTGCCTGGTCGACGCGCACACCCTGCTGGGTGACCGCCGGCGGCAGGCGCGGCGTTGCGCGCGACAGCCGGTTCTGGACGTCGACCTGGGCCAGGTTCGGATCAGTGCCGGTCTCGAACGAGACGGTAATCGAGCCGCTGCCATTGGCCTGGCTGGTCGATTCCATATAGATCATGCCCTGTGCACCGTTCATCTCGCGTTCGATGATCGAGATGACGGAGTCCTCGAGCGTCTGCGCCGATGCGCCTGGATAGGCGACGTTGATGACGATCGAGGGCGGGGCCACGGAAGGGTATTGCGCGATCGGCAATTGCTTGATCGCGACACCACCCATCACCATGATGAACAGCGAGATCACCCATGCAAAAATCGGGCGGTCAATAAAAAAACGTGCCATTGGAAAGTCCTATTCCTTGTTCTTATCGGCTGCTGTCGGCCGGCGTGGTCGCGCCTGCGGCCGGCGAACCGGCGTTCGGGGTGCGCGCACCGGAAGCTTCAGCGCTGGCGGCTGCATTGGCGCCGGCGGCATTCGGCTGGGCTGCCGGGTTGCCTGCCTGGGCCGGAGCCTGGGGTGCGCTCGCCGGGGTCCAGTTGACTGGCTTGACCGGGGTGCCAGGTGGCATCATCTGCAGTTTCTGGAAGCCGTCAACCATCACTTTTTCGCCTTCCTTCAGGCCGCCGGTGACGACCCAGCTTTCGTCCTGCTGTGAGGAGATCTTGATCGGACGCGGGACCGGCTTGTTGTCGGCGCCGATGACGGTCACGGTGTCGCCCTGGGCACCACCGCGGGTCACGGCCTGCTGCGGGATCAGGATGCCGTTCGGCAGCGAAGCCTGGGCGATGCGCACGCGCACATACTGACCTGGAAGCAGGGCATTGTTCTGGTTCTGCACAGTGGCGCGCAGCACGATCTGGCCGGTGCCCGGGTCGACCGTCACGTCCGAGAACAGCAGCTTGCCGCGGGTCGGCAGTTCGGAGCCGTCTTCCAGCAGTACGGTCACCGGCACGTTGTCGGCGCCGCCGCCCTGCTTGCGCAGGCGCTGCAGCTCGGTGGCCGACTGGGTGATGTTGAGGTACATATTGTCGGTCTGCTGGATCAGCGCCAGCTCGGTCGACTGGGTCGCCGACACCAGCGCGCCTTCGGTAACCAGCGCGCGGCCGATGCGGCCCGAGATGGGAGCGTTCACATTGGTGTAACCAACATTAATCTGCGCGACCTTCAATTGGGCCTTGGCAGCGGCAACTTCGGCCTCACCTTGCTTTTGGGCGGCGACGGCGTTGTCGAATTCCTGTTTACTGACAGCGTTGGCTTCGACCAGCGGCTTGTAGCGCTCGGCGATGGCGCGCGACGCCACCAGGTTGGCTTCGGCGCGCGCGACGTCGGCGCGTGCAGCGGCGAGCTGGGCCTGGTAAGGTGCCGGATCGATGGTAAACAGCGACTGGCCCTGCTTGACGATACTGCCTTCGGTGAAGGAACGCTTGAGCACGACGCCATCGACGCGCGCGCGCACTTGCGCGGTGCGGATCGGTTCCACGCGTGCCGGCAACTCGGTCTGCAGGGCAACGGTTTCGAACTTGGCGGTGACCACGCCGACTTCCGGCGCTGGCATCTGGCCGCCGGCAGGGGCGCCGGCAGGCGCCGCGTCTTTCTTGCCGCAGGCGGACAGCAAAACCAGGGCGGCCATCGTGGCGACGGCAACCCGGGTCAGGGATGGGGACGAGGATTGGGCAGGGCGCATTACTTGTGCTTCCTTCTAGTTAGTGATTTGCGCTGAACGTCATCAACAACATATGCATGGGATGTGATTTCAACGCTGGCTTTTGCAAATAGTTTTATATACTATCACGACTGTATGTAAAATGTTTAGGCACCTATTAATTCGAGGGTTACTCAAAAGAAATGGTTCGCAGGACTAAGGAAGAGGCAGCAGCCACCCGCGACAGCATTCTGGATGCGGCAGAAATCTTGTTCGCAAAGCAGGGTGTTTCACGAACGACATTACAGCATATTGCAACGGCTGCGGGTGTAACGCGCGGCGCAATTTATTGGCACTTTGTCGACAAAGGGGCTGTTTTCAGCGCGATGATGGATCGCGCCACGATGCCCATGGACACGGCGGTCAAGCAACTCGGGGAGCGCGAAATCGCCGACCCGCTGCAGCGCCTGCGCGACGAGATGATGGCCGTGCTGCACATCGTCGCCAACGACGAGAAGGCGCGCCGGGTGTTCGAGATCGCCACGCTCAAGACCGAGTTCACCGACGAGGTCGAGTCGGCCCGCGTGCGCAAGCGTCAGGCGGTGGCCGAGTGGCGTGCGCGTATGCAGGCGCAACTGGACGAGGCGCGCGCCAGCGGCCAGCTGCCGGCCAGCGTCGACCCGCACAATGCGGCTACCTGCATGTGGATCATGCTCGACGGCCTGCTGCGCAACTGGCTGTTCGACCTGGAGTCGTTCGACCTGATGGCGCTGGGCGGGGAGGTAATCGATACCTTCCTGGCGGGGTTGAAGGCGCGGTGAGCCGTATGCGTTCTGCTGGCGCGTAGGGGGGGGCGCAAGCCGTCCACCCTACCTACTAACGCAAAAACGTCGTCCCCGCGAAGGCGGGGACCCAAGTTCTCTCGCCTAGCCACTTACATAGAATGAAGTGGTATGCACTGGACCTGGGTCCCCGCCTGCGCGGGGACGACGTTCATGGGCCGACGAAAGAACTGGCCTACCTGGCGGCCGACGTGTCGGCCGCCCTCGATGCGCTTAACGCATCCCTTCGATCATCTGCTTGAGCTTGAGCGAATCCGCCACGAACGCGCGGATGCCTTCGGCCAGCTTCTCGGTGCCCATCGCGTCTTCATTGAGCATGAAGCGGAAGGTCTTCTCGTCGATCGCGATCTTCTGGATGTCGGCGCTGTCGTCCTTGACCAGCTTGCGCTCGACCGGCGCTTCGCTGTCGGCCAGCTTCTGCAGCAGGTCGGGCGAGATGGTGAGCAGGTCGCAACCGGCCAGTTCCAGGATCTGCGAGGTATTGCGGAAGCTCGCGCCCATCACTTCGGTGTTGTAGCCGAACTTGCGATAGTACTGGTAGATGCCCTTGACCGACTGCACGCCCGGATCGTCGGCGCCCTGATAGTCGGTGCCGGTCGATTTCTTGTACCAGTCATAGATGCGGCCGACGAACGGCGAGATCAGCTTGACGCCGGCTTCGGCGCAGGCCACTGCCTGGCACAGCGAGAACAGCAGCGTCAGGTTGCAGTGGATGCCGTCTTTTTCCAGGATCTCGGCGGCGCGGATGCCTTCCCAGGTCGAGGCGATCTTGATCAGCACGCGCTCGCGCGCGACGCCGTTCTTTTCATACAGCGCGATCAGTTCGCGGCCCTTGGCGACGGTGGCTTCGGTATCGAACGACAGCGCGGCATCGATCTCGGTCGAGACGCGGCCCGGCACATAGTTGAGGATTTCGACGCCGAAGGCGATCAACAGGCTGTCGACGATCGCTTCAACCGAGGCGCCCGGCGCGTCGGCGATCGCTTTTTCAAGCAGCGGACGGTATTCAGGCTTCTGCACGGCCTTCAGGATCAGCGACGGGTTGGTGGTCGCATCCTGTGGGGCGTAAGCCTTGATCGACTGGAAGTCGCCGGTGTCGGCGACCACGGTGGTGTACTGCTTGAGCTGTTCGAGTTGGTTCATGGTGGTTGTCCAGAGGGTAGGCGTGACGCAATTAGAAATCGGTGGCGGCGATGAAGGCAGCGAGCATGGCTTCGAGCCCCACGCGGTCGTCTTCCGAAAAACGGTCGGCCTTGGGGCTGTCGATGTCGAACACGCCAATCAGCTTGTCGTCCTTGATCACCGGCATGACAATCTCCGACGCCGATGCCGAATCGCAGGCGATGTGGCCAGGAAAAGCATGGACGTCCGCCACCACGATGGTCTGGCGCTCGACGGCCGTCGTGCCGCACACGCCGCGCCCGAACGGGATGCGGGCGCAGGCAGGCTTGCCCTGGAACGGCCCGACCAGCAGGTCCTGGCCGTCGCTCTTCTTCGCGGGGACCGTGAAGTAGAAGCCGGCCCAGTTGAGGTCGGAGATGGTGTCGTAGACCAGGGCCGAGAATTGCGAGGCGTTGGCGGTCAGGTCGCGTTCGCCCTCGAGGACACTGGTGACCTGGCGCACCAGCAGGTCGTAGTCGGGACGGGCGCTGCGTTCGGGATTGATATGCATGACAGGCGAAAATGCTGGTCGAAAACCGCTATTTTACAGCCACCGCTGCCGCAGGCGGGTCGGCGTCCGGCGGCGCCATCGAAATCACCAGCCTGAAGCGCTGGCGCGGGCTCGGCTTGCCGTCGGGTAGCTTGCCAGGACGATAATGCACGTCGACCTGCAGGCGCTCGCCGTTCACGCGCAAGCGTTGCACCGTCGCCTCGGCGCGCGCGTCGAGCGGCATCGCAACCTCGGTCTGGAACAGGTGCATGCCGGTCGGGTCGAGCAGGTCGAGCAGCAGGCGCGCGCCGTTGCCCGACGCCACCAGGATGAAGTTGCCGGTGCAGGCAAAGCTGTCGACGTGGTTCGATGGCCGGAACGACCACGCGCCGGCATCGAACTGCCGGGGTGAAGCGGCCGGATCGATCCGGTACGAAGGCGGACAGCCATCGCCGCCATGGTCGGCAGGATCGTCGCGGCCGGCCCGAAGCGCAGTGTGCGTGACGGGCGCCGCGCCATACGCTGGCTGGTCGAGCCGACTGTCGGCCGGGGCCGCCGTGCCCAGCACCTTGCGCACGAATGCCGTCGCAGTGTCGCCAACCCGGCCGCGCCCGGCTTCGTCCTGCGAGGCACGCAGGTATTGCAGGCCGAGCAGTTCGTGGCTGTCGCGGTCGCGCAGGGACAGGCTGGTGATGCGGTCGGGCCGGTCTTCGGAGCGGTCCGCGTGTTCCTCGATGACGTAGTCCGCGCGGACGTTTGCGCGGGGACGCACGACGAAGCTGCCCGGGCCGGCGCGGCGATAGACCTTGTCATGATGCAGCACCACCGGATAGCCCGCCCACAAGGCATCGTCGAGGCCGAACAGCGGCTGGAATGGGCCCGCGCCGGGCTGGTCGAAGCCGGTGTGGCGCAATTCGACGCCCTCGACGCCGCTCACGCTGCGCATCACGATCGGAGCGGGCAGTCGCAGCTCGGACTTGCTCATGCACATCGTCAGGGCGCCGGCCGCAACAATGGCCGACAGCAGTAGCTTGTAGAACGTCGGCATTGGCGTCGTCAGGACCGATCAGCCACTGAAAGAATGATGTGCATGGGTTAAATGGCAAGCGTCAAAAACCGCCCATTCTAGACCAAATGCGTGTCTTGCCGTCAGCGCGCTCAGCCGATGAAGGAATCGAACTGCATGTCGAATTCTTGCAGCGCCTTCTGCGCGTTCTGCATCTTCTTGCGAAATTCGGGTCCGCGGCGCAGGGCCAGGCCCACCGCCAGCACATCGATCACGACCAGGTAGGCCAGGCGCGCCGAGATCGGGGTATACGGATCGGTGGCGAACACCAGGTCGATCGGGATCAGCAAGGTGGCCATCTCGGCCAGCGGCGTGCCGGACGGCGCCAGCACGATGACCTCTGCGCCGCCGGCCTTGGCCAGCTTGGCCGAGCGCGTCAGCGCCGGGTTATTGCCGCGCTGCGAGATCGCCACCACCGCATCGCCTTCGCGCAGCAGGGCCGCCGCGATCGAGTGGATCGCCGGATCGGTGTAGCACACCGTGGGCACGCCCGAACGGAAGAATTTGTGCTGGGCGTCGGCCGCCACGAAGCCGGACGTGCCCTGGCCATAGAACTCGATCTTGTTGGCGCGCGCCAGGATCTCGAGCGCCTGCTGCACCAGCTCGGGCTTGAGGTTATTGCGCAGGTCGAGCAGGGTATTGATCGAACGGCTGCAGATCTTGTTGATCAGGTCCGACGCCAGGTCGTCCTGGTGCGGCGCCTCGCTGGCGCCGGGCAGCGCCAGCGCCAGGCCTTGCGCCAGCTTGAGCTTGAACTCGTGCCAGCCGTCGTAGCCGAGCGTGCGGCAAAAACGCACCACGGTCGGCTCGGACACCTGCGCATTACGCGCCAGGGCGGTGATGTTCTGGCTCACGGTGGCGGACGGCGCGGCGAGCACCGCGAGCGCGACCTTGCGCTCCGATTTGGAGAGCGTGTCGAGCTGGGTGCGGATCGAGTCAAGCAGCATGGTCAAAAAATCCGCGTCAGTCTTCTGGCAATGCTTCTTCGCGCCACTGCAGGCCGTCGCGGCCGATCAGGGCGCTGGCCGAGGCCGGGCCCCAGGTGCCCGAGGTGTAGGGCGCCGGCGCGCTGTCGTCCTGTTCCCAGTGCTCGAGGATCGGCTCGACCCATTCCCAAGCCGCTTCCAGCTCGTCGCCGCGCATGAACAGGGTCAGCTGGCCGCGCAGCACGTCGAGCAGCAGGCGCTCGTAGGCTTCCATGCGCGGCGCCTTGAACTGCTCGCGAAAATCGAGTTCGAGTTCGGCCTGCTTGAGGCGCATCGAGTCGCCCGGGGTCTTGGCCATCAGGTTCATCGACAGGCCTTCGTCCGGCTGCAGGCGGATCACCAGGCTGTTGGGCTGGAAGCTCGACGTCGGCTGGTTGAAGATCGAATGCGGGATCGGCTTGAAGCGCACCACGATCTCGGCCAGGCGATCGGCCATGCGCTTGCCGGTGCGCAGGTAGAACGGCACGCCGGCCCAGCGCCAGGTGTCGATCTCGGCCTTCATGGCCACGAAGGTCTCGGTGCGCGAGCTTTTTGGCGCTTGTGGTTCCTCGCGGTAGCCCGGCACCTGCTGGCCGTCGATATAGCCGGACCGGTACTGGCCACGGATGATGTTCTGCGACAGCGTGGTCGGGGTAAACCGCTTGAGCGACCTGAGTACCTGCAGCTTGGCGTCGCGCACGGCGTCCGGTGCGATCGAGGTTGGCGGCTCCATCGCCACGATGCACAGCAGTTGCAGCAGGTGGTTTTGCAGCATGTCGCGCAGGGCGCCGGAATTGTCGTAGTAGCCCAGGCGGTTGCCGACGCCGATCTTTTCGGCGATCGTGATCTGCACGTCCGAGATCCATTCGCGGCGCCACAGCGGCTCGAACAGGATGTTCCCGAAGCGCAGCGCCAGCAGGTTCTGCACGGTTTCCTTGCCCAGGTAGTGGTCGATCCGGTAGATCTGCGATTCGGCGAACACCTTGCCAACGTCGAGGTTGATCTGCTTGGCCGAGGCCAGGTCGCGGCCCAGGGGTTTTTCGAGCACCACGCGCGAATTGGGCGTGGCCAGGCCGGTCGCGGCCAGGTTGTCGCAGATCTTGGCGAACAGCTGCGGCGGGGTGGCCAGGTAGTAGACCCGGGTCAGCGAGGGATCGTCGCGCAGCGCTTCGACCAGTGCGGTGTAGGTGGAGACGTCGGTTGCGTTCAGCGCCACATAGGTGATGCGCTGCAAAAAGCGCGCCCAGCTGGTTTCATCCGGCCCGTCCTTGATGTGCGGCTTCGAATTGGTCTCGATCATGCGCAGGAATTCTTCCTGCGTCGCGTCGTCGCGGCCGATGCAGATGATGCGGCTGCTGTCGGGCAGGTCGTTGCAGACGTCGCGCGAGTACATGGCGGGCAACAGCTTGCGCATTGCAAGGTCGCCGCTGCCGCCGAAGAATACGAGGTCGAAATCGGAAAGTGCCATGGTCGGTCGTCGGTGCAGAAAATGGATGGAAGCTGGGAGAATAATGATGTAAATTTACTACATAAATCGACGATTCGCAAGAAAATTTACTACGTAAATGTCTTTCTTGCTTCCATGGTGCCATATCCTTTACATGCCAGGCGCTTCCAGGGTGGCGCGAATGCGACGCGGCTCTTAGCCGGGCATGACAGGCAGCTTGATTCGGACTATAGTTTCCTCACGAAAATACTGCAGCCAATCGAGCAGCGGGTTAAGGAGACATGATGAGGTTGCGCAATATCGGACGTGCGTTGCGTCAAGTAACGGCACGGTTCAACGGACGATCCCTGTCCGGCAATGTCCGCACACTGGTGGTCAAGGCGCGCGACGGCAGCATCCGTACGGCAATCAACGCCGCGCGCCTGCGCAAGGAAGTCGACCAGGCCCAGGCCCAGGCGGCGCGCCAGCACCAGGCCGCCGATGCGCTGGCGGCCAGCGCGCGCGAGGTGGCGGCGCTGTCGGCCGACGTCAATGCCGGCACCGTGCGCATCGCCGACACCGCCCAGCGCAACCTGGCGCAGGCGCGCGAGTCGATGGAGGAACTGGCCAGTCTCGAGCGCCGCATGAAGCTGATCGAAGAGCAGGTGCACGGCTTCTCGGACACCGTGACCCAGCTGGTCGGCCACCTGCGCGAGATCGGCGAATTCGGTACCGTGATCGAGAACGTGGCCAACCAGACCAACCTGCTGGCGATCAACGCCGCGATCGAGGCGGCGCGCGCCGGCCCGGCCGGGCGCGGCTTCGCGGTGGTCGCCTCCGAGGTACGGCGCCTGTCGCAAGTGGTCAATGCCGAAGCGGTCAAGATCGCGACCGCCAGCGGCGCGATGCGCGCGCTGGTGACCTCGACCTCGGGCGCCACCGCCGGCATCCTCGATGGCGTCAACGTATCGGCGCGCGAGGCCGGCAGCGCGGCCAGCCACCTGACCGCGTTCGTCGCCGACTTCGAGCGCATGACCGCCACCGTCGACCAGATGGCGGCGGCGATGCAGTCGCTCGACGGCGTCAACCAGCAGATCAATGCCAGGGTGGAGGAGGTGGCGCAGAACGCCTCGGGCGCCGAAGCCACGATGCAGGACGCTTCGCGCCGGGTCGACGAGGTGCGGGTGGCGACCGAGGAACTGCAGGGCGTACTGGCGGGCTTCCGTACCGGCGGCACGGCGTTCGATGCGCTGGTCGATACCACCACCACGCTGCGCGACCAGGTGCTGGCCTGCCTGGCCGGGCATGCGGCCGGCGGCGCGAACATCTTCGACCAGCGCTACCAGGCGATTGCACAGTCCGACCCGCCGCGCTTTACCACTTCGTACGACCGCGCGGTGGAGCGCGACCTGCAGCAGCTGTTCGACCGCGTGCTGGCCGACCTGCCGGGCGCCGCCTATGCGCTGGCGGTGGATAACCGGGGCTATGCGCCGACCCACAACACCAAGTTCTCGCGGCCGTCGACCGGGCAGCGCGAGCATGACCTGGTGTATTGCCGTAACAAGCGGATCTTTGACGATCCGGTGGGGATCAGGCTGGCCAAGAACCGTGAACCGTTCCTGTTGCAGACCTATTTGCGCGATACCGGAGAGGTGATCAATGACCTGTCGATGCCGATCGTGTTCGAGGGGAAGCACTGGGGTGCCGTGCGGATTGGCTACGACTCGGCACGGATGATGGGGCGTGCCGGGTCGCGCACCGATTGATCTGCCCTGTTACTGCGGCGGCTGCCCGTTCGATGCCATCAATCCCGCATCCACCGGCAGGTTGACGCCGGTAATCAGACGCGCATCGTCGCTCGCCAAAAACGCCATCGCGGCCGCAACGCCTTCCGGATCTTCCGGCGCGCCGAGCGGCATGCGCTCCTTGAATTTGGCGACCAGTTCGGGATCGTTCACCATATCCTCGGTCATCCCGGTCTTTGTGAAGCTCGGGTTGACGGCGTTGACGCGCACGCCATCCTTGGCCGCATCCATCGCCATCGCGCGCACCATATTGCTGACGGCGCCCTTCGAGGTGTTGTAGGCGAACATATTCCAGTCGCCGCCCAGGCCGGAGACCGACGACGTCATGACGATCGACCCGCGCACCTTCACCAGTTCGGGCATCGCCGCCTTGGCCATATGAAAGTAGCCGGCGACATTGACCGCCATGACGCGCTCGAAATCCTGGTCGCTGGTCTGCATGATGTCGCCTTCGGTCGCCATCCCGGCATTGTTGACCAGGATGTGCAGTGCGCCGAAGCGATCCAGCGTCGCCTTGACGGCAGCTGTCGCGGTGCCCTTGTCGGCGGTATCGCCGACCTGTACCAGCACGCGTTCCTGCGGCAGGCCGGCAGCGGCCTCCTTGAGCTTGGCGTCGTCGATATCGAGCATCACGACGCTGGCGCCTTCATCGAGGAAGCGCCGGGCGGCTGCCAGCCCAATGCCGGAAGCGGCGCCGGTGACGAGCACGGTCTTGCCGTTGAAACGGTTCATTCTGTTCCTTTCAAACGGGCCGGGCAACGCGATCGCGCGCGGCCCGCAACATTGAGCCCGATTAGTTCACGAATATGTGCTACGAACTTAGCACATCGCTTACGAGCACAACTGTTCGGTTCTGGTGGGCAAAGTCCGTTTCATTTCAGGAGAGTCAAGCATGCCTTGGTCCTCGCGCGCACTGTTGGGCATCTTGCTGGCGCTGCAGCTGCCGGTCGTCATGGCGCAGCAGGGCACGGTCTCAGGCGGCAAGGTCGCGGGCCTGGCCATGCGAGATGGCAGCACCATCTTCCATGGCATTGCGTACGCCGCAGCGCGCCATCCTGCAATCGGCGGCGCCAGGCGCGCCGCGTCCGGCGTCGCACAGCGACGCCATGGGAAATGAGCTGCTCAAGCGGCTCGTGCTGCCCCCAGGTGCTGCCGGCCTGGCCGCGCTGCGCAGCCTGCCGGCGACCGTCATCTCGAACTAGACGCCTGCGCCACGTCAGCGCAGGTTAATGGCGGCAAGTGCGCCCGACGACGTCAGGATATACAGCACACCGCGCGCCGAGATGGCCATGCTGCCGCCCAGTGGGTAGGTCCACACCACTTTTTTGGTGGCGAGATCGATCACCTGGGTGCTGGTATCCGATCCGACGAAGGCCAGATTGCGGGTCACGATGATGTCGGCGTAGTTGCCATCGTCAAGCGTGACTTGCCACAGCAGCGTGCCGGTCTCGGGGCTGCGCGCCGCGAATGTCTTGCCGTCGGTGCCGAGCGTGTAGATGGTGCCGTTGCCATAGGCGGGCGTGCCGACGCTGCCGGCGTTGATGATCCAGGAGCGTGTGCGGGTCTTGAGGTCGAACGCCGCGAGGTTGCCGTCGCCGACGAGGGCCTGCTGCGTGTCGGTCAGGACCACGGGACGCGAAATGAAGTAGGTGCTGTACGGGTAGCGCTCGCCGATCGAGTAGGCCAGGCTGCCGTCGGCGGCATTGAGCACATTGAGGATGTTGTCGGGCGTGCTGTAGGCATACACGAAGCGGCCGTCGGTGCTCGGGCTCCAGCCTTCGTAGGCGACGCCGAGGCCATGCCATTTGAAGGCGCCTTCGGCGTCGCCATACCGGGAGATGCCGCCATAGTAGCCGTTGATGGTGTAGACATCGGTGCCGAACAGCGTCGGCGCGGAATAGCTTGGCCATTGCGAACTCAGGGTTTCTTTCCTCAGTTGCTGGCCGCTCGCCTGGTCATAGACCCACAGGAAGGAGTCCCCATGGCCGGTCGAGGTCAGGTACACGCGGCCATTCGCCGCGGCCGGCGGATTGACCTGGTTGAGCGGTCCCATATCGACTTTCCATGCCGGTTCGCCGGTATCCTCGGACACCGCCACCAGTTCCGCGCGACCGCTGGCGTTCCTGCGCACATAGAAGGCGCGGCCATTGTCGACGGCTGCGGACTTGAAATTGTTCGTGTAATTGCCGAGCGCATCCACCTTGAAGCGGCGCGAGAACCGGGCCGGATCGAAGCTCGCGGCCACATAGCCGGTGTGGGCGGCATTGCCCTGGTAGGTGCTCCAGGCGCCCAGGCCCTCGACCGGCGCAAGGGCGGTCAGGTTGGTCGGCGACAGGATCTTCAACGACAGCGGCACGATCCACGGCGAGCCGGCGACCGGCTGGCGGCAAACGCGCGCGTCATCCTCGCACACCCGCAGTTCGAGATTGCTGGTGTAGGTGCCGGCAGCGAGCGCATTGCTGGTCGCCGTCGACAGCTTGAACACGTAGTTTCCGTTCGACTGTTGCGTCCATTGGCTAGATTCGGCATTGGTGATGCTCGACGGGTCGAACAGCGCGATGCGGACGTTACGCGTCATCAGGTCGGTACTGAGCTTGGCTTCGACCGTAAACTCAGTCGACTCGCCCGGATAGGTCGTGACGCTGGCGCTTGGCGTGACCAGGGTGACACGCGCCTTGGCCTCCGCCGCCGGCTTGACCTGGACCTTCAGCGGCACGCGCCATGGCGAGCCCGGCAGGGGCCTGGCGCAGGTCATTGGCGTGTCTTCACACAGCCGTACTTCGAGCATGGTGGAATGGTCTCCCGCGCGCAGGGCGCGCGACGTTTGCAGCGCCGCGCGGTATTCCAGCGGCGACTGCGCCGAGATATCCACCTGGGTGGAGATCACGCCCGCAGGATCGACGATCGCAATATTGAAGGGTACGGAAAAAGTCCGGCTGGCCCTGGCGGTCAGGACCACGCTCGTGCTTTCCCCTTCAAACTGGGTGGCGCCGGGGGCACCCGGATCGAAGGTCAGCCAGTTGCCGGCCGTGTTGTTGACCGGGCTTGCAGGGCCGCTGTCGCCCGATCCGCCGCCGCAGGCCGCCAGGCCCAACGCCAATATGCCGGCCATCAGGGCGCCAGCACGTGTTTTCCGTAGTTTCATGAATTTATGTAATGACTGTTGCAATTAACCTCATATTATAAATTGCTGTATTGACATCCGGAATGCCGGGATGAAATTTTCTCTCGTCTTTACAACAGCGGCGCGATGGCTCATCCATTACGAATAATCTTTAGTGATCATGCGACAATGCGTCGGCGTGCGCTAACGCCGTCAGCCCGCCATCATTCGTCGAAAGCAGTCCATCATGCCGCCACCTTCACCGCATCGCGGTCCGCTTTTTCTCCTTCTGCCGATTGTCGCGATCGTCGCCGTCCTGGCGCTGCTGTTCGCCTGGGTCGGCGGCTGGTTCGGCGGTAAGGGCGTCACGCCCCAGGCCATGGCCAATACCGCCGAAGCGTCCGGCTCGCCGCAACCGGGTTTCCGCCGTGCCCACAGCAAGGGCATCTGTATCATCGGCGCCTTCAGCCCGACGCCCGCCGCGGCGCAACTATCGACCGCGCGCGTGTTTGCGCAAGCGTCGACGCCGGTGCTGGGCCGCTTCTCCAATCCAGGCAACGATCCCCATGCACCCGACAACAAGGCAGCCGTGCGCGGCATGGCCCTGCAACTGAAAACCGATGACGGGCAGGAGTGGCGCCTGGCGATGAACAGCTTCCCGTTCTTCGCCGCGTCCACCCCGCAAGGCTTCCAGGCGCTCAATGTCGCCCGCCTGCCTGACCCCGCCACCGGCAAGCCGGACCCGGACAAGATGAAGGCAGTCCTGGCGCGCCATCCGGAGATCGCCAATTTCATGGCGTGGTCGAAGGATGCCGTAACGCCCGACAGCCTGGCCAATACCCGCTTCAACGGCGTCAACGCCTTCCGCCTGGTCGATGCGCAGGGCAGGGAGCGCGCCGTGCGCTGGTCGATGCGCCCGCATGCGCCTTTCGTGGCCGCCGATCCCGAGCGACTCAAGACCGCGGGCCGCGATTTCCTGGCCGAGGACCTCGACCGCCGGCTCGCCGCCGGTCCCCTGCAATGGGATATGGTGATGCAGTTCGCCGCGCCGGGCGACCCGATCGAGGATCCTTCCAAACCCTGGCCCGACACCCGGCCTGAGACCAAGGTTGGCACGCTGACGCTGACGCGCGCCCAAGCGCAGGCCGGTGGACCCTGCTTCGACCTGAACTTCGATCCGCTGATCCTGCCGACAGGGATCGTGGCGACCGACGATCCGGTATTGCATGCACGCTCGGCGGTCTATTCGGTATCGTTCAACCGCCGCGAGCGTGAAATCAGCCAGGGCCAGGCCACGGCCGGCAACGGGAGTGCAGAATGAACCGTCCACCTCACTTCAACCTGCTGGCCCGCGTGCTGCACTGGTCGATGGCGGTCGCGATCCTTGCCATGCTGTTCGTCGGCGCCGCCATGGTGGTGTCGCTGCGCTACCGAGAGCTGTTGCTCGACCTCCATCGGCCGCTCGGGCTGGCAATCCTGTTGCTGGCGATCGTGCGCCTGGCGAATCGCCTGCGCCATCCACCGCCGCCATTGCCGGCCGATCTGCCGCGCATCCAGGCCCTGGCCGCCACCGCATCCCATTGGCTCCTGTATGGCCTGATGCTCGCGATGCCCGTCATTGGCTGGGCCATGCTGTCGGCGGGCGCCTATCCGGTCGAGTTGTTCAGTGGCGTCCACCTGCCGCCGATCCTGCCGCACAGCCCGGGCCTGTACGGCTTCCTGCGTCCGCTGCATGGGGTGCTGGCCTATGTGCTGTTCTTTACCATCCTGGCCCACCTGGGTGCGGCGCTATATCACGCCTGGATCAGGCGCGATGGGGTATTCGAGCAGATGAGCACCGGAGGAAAACCTGAATGAACAAGCCGCCAGCGGCTATTCCGCTATCGACGTTCAGCCAGGAGGCCAGTCATCCGGTGTCCTGCGACGATCCCGGCGTTTACCGCACCTTGCTCGAATCGACCCGCGCGATCCCCTGGCGCATCGACTGGGCGACGATGCGTTTTACCTATATCGGTCCCCAGATCGAGCAGCTGCTGGGCTGGAGCCCATTGAGCTGGCGGTCGGTGAACGACTGGGCCGATCGCATCCATGAAGAAGATCGCCAGAAGACGGTCGACTTCTGTGTCGCCCAGTCGCAGCGCGGCGTGGACCATGAAGCCGACTACCGGGCGTTAAGGGCGGACGGCGAGCAGGTCTGGATCCGCGATGTGGTGCACGTCGTGCGCAAACCGGACGGCAGCGTCGAGGCGCTGGTCGGCTTCATGTTCGACATCACCGCGCGCAAGCAGGCCGAAGACAAGATATTGCAATTGCAGCGCGAACTCGAGGTGCTGTCCTATCGCGACAGCCTGACCGGCGTTGCCAACCGGCGCATGTTCGATGCGATGTACGCGGTCGAGTGGGCCAGGGCGCGCGAAGCGGGGGAGCTACTGTCGCTGGTGATGATCGACATCGATTACTTCAAGCAGTACAACGACCACTACGGTCATGTACAGGGCGATGAATGCCTGCGGCGCGTGGCCCAGGCACTCGCCGCGGGGGCGGCGCAGCCAGGCAATCTGTGCGCGCGCTTTGGCGGCGAGGAATTCGTGCTGCTGTTGCCCGGGGCCGGCGAGGAGGCTGCCCGCAGCATCGCCGAGCGCTGCCAGAAACTGCTGAAGCTCGAAGAGATCCCGCACGCCGGTTCGGGCGTTGGACGCGTGGTCACGGTCAGCATGGGCGTGGGCACCATCCTGCCGGGCGAGGCCGACCAGCCAGGGGTGTTCCTGGACCGGATCGACCGCCGCCTGTACCAGGCAAAAGCGGCAGGACGTAACAGGATCTGGGAAAGTGAACCGTAAGCGTGAGCCGTAAGCGCGCGCCGTGAACGCTCCTGCCCGCGCGGGCAGGAGCGACAGATCTAGACGCGGTACTCGGGCTCTTCGCGTCCCGCCACATCCATCTTCAGGGCCAGCACCTTGCCGCTGAGCGGATACTGTTCCAGCTCTTCTTTCGAGCGGCCATGGCTGGCGCTGGTGATGTACAGGGTGCGCAGGTCCGGCCCGCCAAACGCCACCGACGTCGGGCACTTCACCGGCAGCCTGATCTCGCGAACGATCTCGCCGTTTGGCGCAATGCGCACGATGCGCGCCCCTTCGAACATCGCCACCCAGTACATGCCTTCCGAATCCATCGTGGCGCCATCCGGCCGGCCACCGTAATCCGGCGCCGATTTGTCGCTGGCGAAGGTGACGATGGTGCGGCGGTTGCTTTGCTCACCGGTGGCCGGGTCGAAGTCGTAGCAGTCGACCCGGTGGGTGGTGGTGTCGGCGTGGTACATCGTGCGCCCGTCCAGGCTCCAGGCCAGGCCGTTCGAATTGGTCATGCCGCCGCTCCAGGCGCGGCGCAGCTGGTTCTTGTCGAGCACGTACATCTCGGCGGCCGGCTGGTCGCGCGGTTCGTACATGGTGCCGATCCAGAACCGGCCCGCCGGGTCGACCCGGCCGTCGTTGAAGCGCACCTTCGAAGGATCGTAGGGCGCATCGGCCAGCGGCGACTCCGAGCCGTCGGTGGTGTTCAGGCGCAGCAGGCCGTGGCGGGTGGCCACGACCAGGCAGTTGTTGCCGTCAATCGCCAGCGCCGACGGGTTCGAACCCATCTTCCACGAGGTGAACTTGCCGCTCGCCGCGTGCAGGCGGTTGACGGTCAGGCCCTCGATGTCGACCCAGTACAGCGCCGACTCGACCTCGTGCCAGATCGCGGATTCACCGACCAGCATCGGCGCGTCGTGTACTACTTCAAATTTTTCCGTTGCCATAGTGTGATGGTGAAGGGTTCAGAAGGCCGCCTTGGCGCGGGCGATCAGGCCGTTCGTGGAACTGTCGTGCTGGCCGGGTGCGGGTTCGCCCGCCAGCTCGGCCTCGATCTTCTTGGCCAGCACCTTACCCAACTCAACGCCCCACTGGTCGAAACTGTTGACATCCCAGATCACGCCCTGGACAAAGGTCTTGTGTTCGTACAGCGCGATCAGGGCGCCCAGGGTCGTCGGGGTCAGGCGCTCCATCAGGATGGTATTGCTCGGACGGTTGCCCGGGAAGGTCTTGTGCGGGGTCAGGCGTTCGATTTCTTCCGCCGTCAGCCCTTGCGCCTGCAGGTCGGCGCGCACTTCGTCGGCCGTCTTGCCCTTCATGAAGGCCTCGGATTGGGCGAAGCAGTTGGCCAGCAGGGCGGTGTGGTGGTGGTCCATCTCGTGCGCCGGACGCAGGGCGGCAATGAAATCCATCGGCGTCACATCGGTGCCCTGGTGCAGCAGCTGGAAATAGGCGTGCTGGCCGTTGGTGCCGCATTCGCCCCAGATCGCCGGGCAGGTCGGGGTATCCACGGCTTGGCCGTCGCGGGTCACGCGCTTGCCATTGCTTTCCATGTCGAGCTGTTGCAGGTAGGCCGGGAAGCGGTTCAGGTCCTGGTGGTAGGGCGCGATCGAGACCGAGGCGCAATCGAGGAACTGGCGGTTCCAGAATCCGATCAGGCCGAGCAGGGCCGGCAGGTTCTGCTCGAGCGGGGCAGTGCGGAAGTGTTCGTCGAGCTCGTGGGCGCCGGCCAGGAAATCCTTGAAGTAGCCAAAGCCCACCGCCAGCGCAACCGGCAGGCCGATCGCCGACCACACCGAATAACGGCCGCCGACCCAGTCCCAGAACGGGAACATATTGGCCGGATCGATGCCGAAGGTCTTGATCGCCTCGGTGTTGGTGGAAACCGCGACGAAGTGCTTCGCCAGCGCTTCTTCTGGTGCGCTCTGCAGGAACCAGGTGCGCGCCGTCTGCGCGTTCATCATGGTCTCGGCGGTAGTAAAGGTCTTGGAGGCGACGATGAACAGCGTGGTCTCCGGGTCGACCTGGGCCAGCGCCGCATCCATGTCATGGCCGTCGACGTTCGACACGAAATGCATGCGCAGCCGTGGATGGGCATAGTGGCGCAGGGCCAGCACCACCATCTTGGGGCCGAGGTCCGAGCCGCCGATGCCGATATTGACGATGTCGGTGATCGGCTTGCCGGTATGGCCCAGCCAGTCGCCGCTGCGCACGGCGTCGGTGAAGGTTTTTACACGGTCGAGCACGGCGTGGATGTCGGCATTGACTTCCTGGCCGTCGACCGTCAACTGGGCGCCGCGCGGCGCGCGCAGGGCGGTGTGCAGCACGGCGCGGTTCTCGGTGTTGTTGATCTTTTCGCCGGCGAACATGGCATCGCGGCGCGCTTCGAGGCCGCGCTCGCGCGCCACCGCGACGAGCAGTTCAAGCGTGCGCCCGTCGAGGCGATTTTTTGAATAGTCTAGGAACAGGCCTGCCGCCTCGTTCGAGTAACGCTCGAAGCGGTCCGGGTCGGCGGCGAACAGGTCGCGCATCTGCCAGGTTTTGGCGGTGTCGGCGTGGTGGGAGAGGGCCTGGAAGCTGGCGGTACTGGTCAAAGGAGGCTGGCGCATGGGGTCCTGGTGCGTGGCACAATGTTGTCAATAGCAGATTATCGAATAATACAATCTTCTGCGCGTAAATTCACTACAAAAAATGGCGCGCGCATCTCCCCCTGGATTTTCTCTGCCCGGCTTTGTGTGCCGGGGTGGTAGCTCATCCCTATAGAGAAAGTGGGCAGCAATATGCGCAGTCAAGCAATTTGTAGTAAAATTTCAGATACTAAATTCAGGAAGGAACGAACATGGCGCTCCACCCCGTAGTCGAACAGGTTACCAACCGTATCATCCAGCGCAGCCGGGCATCGCGCGCGGCCTATCTCGAACATGTCGAAGCTGCCCGCATCAAGGGCGTGCAGCGTGGCGCCCTGTCGTGTACCAACCTGGCCCACGGCTTTGCCGCTTTCCCGGCCAATGACAAGCTCAAGCTGCGCGAGCACAAGGAACCGTCGGTCGCGATCGTTTCTTCCTACAACGATATGCTGTCGGCGCACCAGCCGTTCGAGTATTTCCCGAAAGTGATCAAGGAAGCCGTGCGTGAAGTCGGCGCCGTGGCCCAGTTCGCCAGCGGCGTGCCGGCCATGTGCGATGGCGTGACCCAGGGCCAGCCGGGCATGGAGCTGTCGCTGTTCTCGCGCGACGCGATCGCCATGGCGACCGCGGTCGGCCTGTCGCACAATATGTTCGACGCCGCCCTGTACCTGGGCATCTGCGACAAGATCGTGCCGGGCCTCTTGATCGGCGCGCTGCACTTCGGCCACATCCCGGGCATCTTCGTGCCGGGCGGCCCGATGACCACCGGCATCTCGAACAAGGAAAAAGCCGCGATCCGCCAGCGCTACGCCAAGGGCGAAGCCACCCGCGAAGAGCTGCTCGAAGGCGAATCGGCCTCTTACCACGGCGCCGGCACCTGTACCTTCTACGGCACCGCCAACAGCAACCAGATGCTGATGGAAGTCATGGGCCTGCACCTGCCGGGTTCGGCCTTCATCACGCCGGGCACGCCGCTGCGCGACGCGCTCACCGCCGCCGCCGCGCAGCGCGCGGTCGAGATCTCGCAGCAGCGTGGCAGCTACATGCCGATCGGCCACATCGTCGACGAGAAAAGCATCGTCAACGCCATCGCCGCGCTGCACGCCACCGGCGGCTCGACCAACCACACCCTGCACCTGGTGGCGATCGCGCGCGCGGCCGGCATCGTCATCGACTGGAACGACTTCGACGAGATGTCGAAAGTGGTGCCGCTGCTGACCCGCATCTATCCGAACGGCGATGCCGACGTCAACCACTTCCAGGCCGCAGGCGGCCCGGGTTTCGTGATCCGCGAACTGCTCGACGCCGGCCTTGCCCACGAAGACGTCAACACCATTCTTGGCCACGGCTTGCGCAATCACTGTAAAGAGCCGTTCCTGGACCAAGACGGCAAGGTCGTGTTCCGCGACGCCACGCCAGTGAGCGGCGACGAGAACGTGCTGCGCCCGGCCACCAACCCGTTCAACAACAACGGCGGCATGGTGCTGGTCAAGGGCAACCTGGGCCGCGCCGTGATGAAAGTCTCGGCGGTCAAGAAAGAACACTACTCGGTGGAAGCGCCGGCGCTGACCTTCGACTCGCAAGAAGACTTCATGCATGCCTACAAGGATGGCAAGCTGAACCGCGACTTCGTGGCCGTGGTCCGCTTCCAGGGCCCGCGCGCCAATGGCATGCCGGAACTGCACGCGCTGACCCCGGCGCTGGCCAATCTGCAGGATGCCGGCTTCAAGGTGGCGATGGTGACCGACGGCCGCATGTCGGGCGCGTCGGGCAAGGTGCCGGCGGCGATCCACGTGTCGCCCGAGATCCTGGCCGGCGGCCCGCTGGGCCTGGTACGCGACGGCGACATGATCCGGGTCGACGCCAACACCGGCGTCATGGAAGCACTGGTGCCGGCCGATGTGTGGGCGCAGCGCAAGCAGGCCACGACTGACCTGAGCAAGAGCCACATCGGCATGGGCCGCGAGCTGTTTGCCATGTTCCGCAACTCGATCAGCGCGGCGGAGGAGGGTGCAGCCACCTTCCCGCTGCCGTCGCCGAAACAGACCGTCGTGCCGCTGCACGAAGGTATTGATGCCGGTGAGATCATCCCCGGCTCCGACGAAGACCATCTTTTCAAGACTACTAAGTGACCCAACCAGTGAGCCAACCAGTGAGCCAACCAATGACCCTACTTGAGATCATGCGCTCGGCGAGCGTCATCCCCGTCATCGCCATCGACGACCCCGATCACGCCGTGCCCCTGGCGAAAGCCCTGGTCGCGGGCGGTATCCGCGTGCTCGAAGTGACCCTGCGCACCGAGCACGGCCTGGGTGCAATCCGCGCCATGAGCGAAGTCGAAGGCGCCATCGTCGGCGTCGGCACCCTGACCACGGCCGAGGAATTCGCCGCCTCGCGCGACGCGGGCGCGGTGTTCGGCGTGTCGCCGGGGCTGACCCAGGCCCTGATCGACGCGGCCAGGTCGAGCGGCCTGCCGCTGCTGCCGGGCGTGATGACCCCATCCGAAGTGATGGCGGCGCGCGAGGCGGGCTTCCGTCAATTGAAGCTGTTCCCGGCGGTGCCGGCCGGTGGCGTCGGCATGCTCAATGCGATCGGCGGCCCGCTGCCTGACGTGACCTTCTGCCCGACCGGCGGCATTTCGATCGACACCGCGCCTGCCTTCCTGGCCTGCAAGAACGTGGCCTGCGTGGGCGGTTCGTGGCTGACGCCGAAGGATGCGATCCAGGCCGGCGACTGGGGTCGCATCACCGAGCTGGCCAGGGCGGCTGCGGCGCTGCGGGCCTGATTGCCGGTATGCGATCGCGCTTCCGCCCTTTAAGCGAAAGTGAGATCGCGATGGTGTCGCCGCTGTTCGGCGACGCCATCGACTACCGCCGGGTACGCGTGTACAACCGGCGCTACATGCCGTTCCAGCCGCGCAACTGCGCGATGACGCCGAACGGCAGCATGTATTTTCATCCGTCCTGCTTCCTGCCGGACTATACGCGCGGCGATCCGCCCGCGATCCACTGGTTTGTGCACGAGATGGTGCACGTATGGCAGCATCAGCTGGGGTATCCGGTGCGGCTGCGCGGCGCGTTTCGCATCGGCCTGTCGTACGGCTATACCCTGCACCAGGACGCCACCCTGGCCGACTACAATATGGAAGCCCAGGGCGACCTGCTGGCCGATTACTTCGTGCTCAAATTCATGCGCAAACCAGGCGCCATGCGCCAGCAACGCTATCGCGACAGCCTGGCGCTGTTCGAGCGCGTGCTGGCGGGGTTCCTGCGCAATCCGGGCGATCGGGACAACCTGCACCGCGGGCCGGCGCGCTGGCTGGCGATTTCCTGCGCAGTCAAACCACAGCCGCGCTGAACGATTCGGGCCGCCGTGCAAGCAGGTGGGACAGCCGCTGCAGGCCGGCCTGCAAGCGTCCACGGTCCTTGATGCTGCCCAGCGAGATCCGGATTGCGTTCACCGATGTGCTGCCGGTGGCGAAGGCCTCCGCCGGCGTAACGGCGATACCTTCGCTGTCGGCTGCGCGCGCAAGCTGGGCGCAGCTCCAGTAAGCCGGCAACTCGAGCCATACATGCAGGCCGTCGTCGCAGCCGCTATAGCGGCCCGCCAGGATATCGCGCGCCATCCGGTGGCGCAGGCGCGCCTCCTTGCGTACGCCCTCCATCAAGCGGTGAGCCGAACCGTCGAGGATCCACTGGGTGGCCAGTGCGGCCGTCAGCGGCGCGGCCATCAGCGCAAACGACCTGAGCGCGGCCAGGAACCGTTCGCGCTGTTGCGGGTCGCGTACCAGCACGAAGGCGACCCGCAGGCCTGGTGTCAGGCATTTCGACAGCGTCGAGATGTAGATCACCTGGTCCGGGACGAAGGTGGCTATCGGTGGTGGCGCGGCGTCGGCGAGCAGCCAGTAGGGATCATCCTCGACGATGCGCACGTTCTGGCGCCGGGCGATGGTGGCGAGCTCCTTGCGCCGGCGTTCCGGCATGGTGATGGCGGTCGGGTTGTGCAAGGTCGGATTCAGGTAGACCAGCGCGGGCTTGTGCTGGCGGCACGCTTGCTCGAGCATCGCGGGCACCATCCCGTGCCGGTCCGCTTCCACCGCAACGATGCGCCGGCCGAACTGGGTCGCTGCCGCGCGCAGGCCGGGATAGGTCATTGGCTCGGCCAGGATGACGTCGCCCGGCGCCGTCAGCGCCAGGATCAGGGCGGCGAGCGCCGCTTGCGCACCCGGACAGACCACCAGCTGGCGGGCATCGAGCTGACCAAACATCGGCGCCAGCCAGGTGGCGCCGGCCTTGCGGTCGGAATCGCTGCCCCCGCCCAGGTGGTAGGTCATCAGCAGTGCATTGTCTGCCCTCATCAGTACCTGCGACAGGCCTTGTTTCATCATGTCGTCGAAGTCCACGCCATCGGGCGCCGGCGGGGTATTCATGCTCAGGTCGAGGACCGAGGTCAGTTCGACCTTCGGCGCCGCGACATAGGTGCCGCGCGCACCGCGGCCCTCCAGCAGGTTGCGGCGCCTGGCTTCGTCGTAGGCGCGCGTGATCGTGGTCAGGTCGACGTCCAGCTGCGCTGCCAGCTGGCGCTGTGGGGGCAGGCGGTCACCCGGATTCAACGAGCCATCAACCACCGCCGCCTGCAAGGCATCCGCGATCTGCAGGAAGCGTGGCCCGCCCTGCGCGGCCAGTCGCGGCAGCCAGCTTGGCAGATGGTCATCTTGTATGGTTCTCAACTGGGACATTTTGTCTCAATGTATGGATATTGCTTTTAGCTAGTATGCGTCAAGATAGGAGGTCGCGCTCCTCAAAAATAGTCATAGCCGGGAAATACTCAACATCATGGAATGGATTCCTATCGTCTTCGTGACGTTCAAGGCACTCGTGCTGGGCACGGGCATGTTCTTCGCCATCAAATGGCATTACGATCAGGGGAAGAAGGGCAAGATAGAAGAAAGGCGCGCAGTGCTGCGCGCCGCGGCCAAGGTGGCCGCCATCTTCGTGGTATCGCTGCTGGTCCTGGGGCTCGCTACTTACTTCCTGCTCAGTAAGCTCAGGCTGGACATGACGATGCCTTGATGGCAAAACAAGCGGCCGCTTTACGCGACTGGAGAATGTGGCCAGTCGAGCTGGTCGAGTTGTCCTCCAGCCAGGCCCTGGCGAATGGCATCCTGGTTCAACAGATCATGGGGGAAGCCGAGCGCAGGCGCGCCAGCCGCGTTGAGCTGCGCGAGCTGTTGTTCCGTCAGTCGCACATCCACGGCAGCAAGGTTGTCCTCCAGTTGCGCCAGGGACTTCGGTCCGACAATCGGAATCGCACCGCGCGCGGCGACCCAGGCGATGGCCACTCTTCCAGGATTTGATCCGATCTCGTCAGCAACCGCTTGCAAGGCATCGAGCACGGCAGCCTTCTGTGCATTGTCCTCCTGGTGAATCAGCACGCCCAGCTGCGTCGCGCGGCCAGTTTCACCCCGCCGGTATTTACCGGTGAGCAGCCCCCCGCCGAGCGGCGACCAGGCCACTGTTCCCAGACCCAATGCCTGCGCCATTGGAAGCAGTTCTCTCTCTGCAGTGCGTTCGACCAGGCTGTATTCCAACTGGACAGCGGCGATGGGCAGGGTGCCGCGCACTTCCGCCAGCGTGGCCGCGCGCGCCACGCGCCATGCCGGAAAGTCGGACAGTCCCGCATAAATGATCTTGCCGGCGCGCGCCAGCTGGTCCACGCCGCGCAGGATCTCTTCGATCGTGGTGACTCCGTCGGGCATGTGCACCCACAGCAGGTCGATGCGGTCGGTTTTCAGCCGTCGCAAGCTCGCCTCGACCGACTGGACCATCACCTTGCGCGAGTTGCCTGTTGCCGCAATGCCGGCATGCGCCGGCACGGGACCGAGCGTGAACTTGCTTGCCACGACCAGCTTTTCGCGGACAGGTGCAATCAGGTCACCGAGCAGCGTCTCGGACTGGCCGGCCTGGTAGTTGTCTGCGGTATCGATGAAGTTGCCGCCCGCCTCGATATAGCGGCCAAACATGCGGCGCGCTTCTTCCGGCTCGGCGCCATAGCCCCATGCCGTTCCAAAGTTGCCGGCGCCCAGGGCCAACTGGGAGACGCGCAAGCCGGTGTGCCTGCCAAAAACCTGATAGCGCATGGTAGTCCTTTGAGTGGAGGTTGGCATGTCCAGCGCCGATAGCAACGCCGCAGGTGGCCGCGAGAAGAGGCGTCGTCGACACTGAAAAGCTTAGACCTGCTTCACGCACTAATCAAATCGATATGACGCTGATCTGCCTTTTGGGTGGCGCATACGCGAAACAAGTGTTTTATTCTCTACAACAAATATCAGTGCCGGGCTTGCCACGGCCACGTCGATGTTTGCTGGGGAGGACCGGATTTGAAGCCGCTCGACCGCGCTTTCGTCTGCCTGTTTGCCTGGTCTGGCCTGCCGCTGGCAGCGCTGGCCCAGGGTAACGCTGCGCCCCCACCGCCACCGCGCGTCCCCGATACCATGGAGGCGCGTGTCGCCGCCTGCACCGGCTGCCACGGCGCCGCCGGCCGCGGTGTCGAAAACGTCTACTTCCCGCGCTTGGCCGGCAAGCCATCCGGCTACCTGTACAACCAGCTGGTCGCCTTTCGCGACGGTCGCCGCAAGTACGTTCCGATGAACTACCTGCTGGCCTACCTGCCGGACGCCTACCTGCGCCAGATGGCTGACTGGTTCGCGGCCCAGAATCCGCCGCCATTGGTGATCGCCGCGCCACCGCTGCCGGCGGCGCTGGTGGTCGACGGCCAGCGCATCGCCACCACAGGCGTCGCTGGCCGCCGTATTCCCGCCTGTACCACCTGCCATGGGACCGACCTGGCCGGCCGCGAGCCGGGCATCCCGGGCCTGCTCGGCCTGCGCGCCGATTATGTCAGTGCCCAACTGGGCGCCTGGCGCTACGGCGTGCGCACCGCGCTGGCGCCGGACTGCATGCAGGTGATCTCGTCCAGCCTGACCGAACCCGAAGTGGCCGCCGTCTCGGCCTACCTGGCCTCGCTCCCGGTGAGCAAGGCGCGGCCGGCGAAGGCCGGGCCGGCCAAGCTGCCGCTGGCCTGCGGCAGTCAGGCCCATTCGACTGGGGGGCAGCCATGAACCCGTTGCATACGCTCCCGCTGGTTCTCGCGCTACTGGGCGTCGCAAGCGGCCCCGCCACGGCCCAGACCGCACCGGCCAAGCCCGCCCAGCCATCCCAGGTCGAACGCGGCAAATACCTGGCCCAGGCCGGCGACTGCATCGCCTGCCATACGGTCCCGGGCGCGAAGATCTTCTCCGGCAACCGCGCCATGCCGACCCCGTTCGGCACCCTGTACGCGCCCAATATCACCCCTGACAAAGCGACCGGGATCGGCGACTGGAACGCCGACGATTTCTTCAGGATGATGCGCACCGGCCGCTCGAAGAACGGCGAGCTGCTGTACCCGGCGATGCCGTTTGCCAGCTACACCAAGGTCACGCGCGTCGACTCCGACGCCATCTACGCCTACCTGCGCTCGGTGCCGGCGGTGCGCCTGCCCACGCGCAAGCATGATCTGCGCTTCCCCTACAACAATCGCTCGCTGCTGATCGGCTGGCGCACCCTGTACTTCAAGGAAGGCGAGTACGTGGCCGACAAAGCCAAATCGGTGGAATGGAACCGCGGCGCCTACCTGGTGCAGGGCCTGGGCCACTGCGCCATGTGCCACACGCCGATCAATGCGCTTGGCGGCTCCTCGCAAGAGCGCGAGTTCCAGGGCGGCCTGATCCCGATGCAGAACTGGTACGCGCCGTCGCTGACCTCGAACAAGGAGGCGGGCCTGGGCACCTGGGAGATCCAGGACATCGTCGACCTGCTGCAAAAAGGCGTGTCCCAGCGCGGCACCGTGTATGGCCCGATGGCCGAGGTGACCTACAACAGCCTGCAGCACATGCTTGACGCCGATGTGCGCGCGATGGCGGTTTATCTTAAAAGCCTGCCTGCCGACCGCCCGGTGAATGCCGACCCGGCCAGTGCGCCGGCGCGCGCCAATATCGGGCAGATGCACGCCCAGGGCAAGCGCGTCTACGACGTCCAGTGCGCCAGCTGCCACGGCGGCGACGGGCGCGGCATGCCGCCGCACTATCCGCCTTTGAAGGACAACCAGTCGATCACGATGACGTCAAGCGTCAATCCGATCCGCATGGTGCTCAACGGCGGCTACCCGCCGGGGACCAGACGCAATCCGATGCCATATGGGATGCCGCCATTCGCGCATGCCATGTCGGACGGCGACGTGGCGGCGGTGGTGACCTATATCCGCACCGCCTGGGGCAACCGCGGCGCGCCGGTCACGCCGGGCGAGGTGAGCGCGCTGCGCGCGGCCACGGTGGAATAGCAGGCCCACACACAAGGACGGGGGAATCCATGATCCAGGAAGCACCGGAAGCCGATCTCAGTGGCGATCAGCAGATGGTCGAAGCGGTCGTCGCCCGCGGCCCGGGCGGCGCCTTCGCCGTGGCCGGCCTGGCGGTGGCGATCGTGATGGCGATGTGGCTGGCCTTCTACCTGCTGGTCTACGTGGCGCGGGGAGGGACCTAGATGGCGTCCCCTCCATCGCCGCAGCACGCGGTCGACGTCGACGCCATCGCCCACGCCGCCGAAAGCCGGTGGGCCTGGATGATCGGCGCCATCATCGTCTTCCTGCTCGGGATGCTGGTCTGGATGAGCATCCACTGGGCGGCGATGCCGCCGGTGCGCACCGAAACCATCGACCCCACCACCTTGCACCTGTCGGGCGAATTCGTCGAAGCCAACCTGGGCTCGACCCTGGAGGCTGACAGCAGCGTCACGCTGCGCCTGCTGGCCAACCAGTATTCCTTCACCCCGACCTGCCTGCTGGTGCCCGCCGACACCGATGTCCACATCCGCGGTACGGCGGCCGACGTGGTGCACGGCTTCTCGATCGCGGCAGGCAACGTCAATGTGATGCTGGTGCCCGGCTATATCTCCAACTTCCGCGCGCGTTTCGAGGAAACCGGCGAACACCTGATGCCCTGCCACGAATACTGCGGCGTCGGCCACGCCGCCATGTGGGCAAGAGTAAAAATCATCGACAAGGAAGAATTCGCGCGCCAGGCCGCTGGCGACAGGAGGGTCAGCTGTGCATAGCGTCGATGCCAGGCGCCTGGTGCTGGCGCACTTCTGGGTCGCCTTCGCCGCCTTCTTCCTGGCGCTGCTGCTGGGCGAGTGGCAGATGTATATCCGCAGCCCGCTGCGCGACTGGATCGGCAACCCCGAGCTGTACTACCGCGCCGTTACTGCTCACGGCACGGCGATGGGCTATGTGTTCCCGACCCTGGTGGCGATGGGCTTCGGTTACGCGATCGTCGAGCTCTCGCTCAAGCAATCGATCGTCGGCCGGCGCTGGGCCTGGCTCGGCTTCTGGCTGGTGGTGCTGGGCACCGTCACCGCCATGATCCCGGTCTCGATGGGCCTGGCCACCGTGCTGTACACCTTCTATCCGCCGCTGATCGGTAATCCCTTCTACTACATCGGGGTGGTGCTGGTGGTGGTCGGTTCCTGGATCTGGGTGGCGCTGATGTCGGTGAACCTGTATGTGTGGCGCAAGGCCAATCCGGGCGCCACGGTGCCGCTGCCGATGTTCGCCAACCTGGCCGGCGCCTATCTGTGGGCCTGGACCTCGCTCGGCGCCGCAATCGAGATCCTGTTCCAGATCCTGCCGGTGGCGCTGGGCTTCAAGCACACCATCGACGCCGGCCTGGCGCGCGTATTCTTCTCATGGACCCTGCACGCGATCGTCTATTTCTGGCTGATGCCCGCGTATATCGCCTTTTACACCCTGGTGCCGCGCGCCATCGGCGCACGCCTGTACAGCGACAGGATGGCGCGCATCTCCTTCGTGCTGTTCCTGGTGTTCTCGATGCCGATCGGGATCCACCACCTGTTCCAGGACCCGCAGGTCGGCTCCGGTGTGAAATTCATGCATGCGGTGTTCACCGCCATGGTGTCGATCCCGACGTTCCTGACCATCTTCACCATCACCGCGTCGGTCGAGATCGCGGGCCGCCTGCGCGGCGGCGTGGGGCCATTCGGCTGGCTCAAGAAGCTGCCGTGGCATAACCCGATGATGCTGGCGGTGGCGTTCTCGTTCATCCTGCTCGGCTTCGGCGGCGCGGGTGGCCTGATCAATATGAGCTACCAGCTCGACTTCGCCGTCCACAATACACAGTGGATCACCGGCCACTTTCACCTGATCTTCGGCGGCGCCATCGTGATCATGTACTTCGCCGTGGCGTATGATCTGTGGCCGCACCTGACCGCCCGCGCCCTGGTGGCGGGACGCCTGATGCGCGCCCAATTGTGGACCTGGTTCATCGGCATGATCGTGCTGACCTTCCCCTGGCACGTGGTCGGCATCCTGGGCATGCCGCGCCGCATGGCCTACTTCGACTACAGCCATCCGGCGCTTACGGCGCAGGCGGTCACGGTGATCATCACCTTCTTCGGTGGCCTGATCCTGGTGCTATCGGGCCTGCTGTTCATCCTGGTCCTGCTGCGTGGCCACCGCAGCACGCCGGTCAAGCTGCCCGAGTTCACTTTCGCCCGCGCCGTGCACGCAGGCGGACGCATGCCGGCCGCGCTCAACGGCTACGCATTGTGGCTGGCGCTGATGGTCGGGCTGTCGGTGGTGAACTACGGCTATCCGATCAGCCAGCTGATGCTGCTCGAGCAGACTTCGGTGCCGGCGGTGCCGGTAGGAGAGCGGCCATGAGCGACGAAAGAATCTTTTCGCTGGCCAATCGCTGGTTCGCCTGGAGCGTCGGCGCCGTGGTGGCGGTCGCGCTGCTGGGGGCGATGATCGCTTTCGTGTGGTTGCCGCGCGCGCATGCGCAGGCGACGCTCGAGAGCCTGTGGGACGCGATCTGCAGCGCCGCCGGCGCCCCGGCCCCGTTCCAGGGCGCGGCCCTGCCAGGCCCCGGCCAGCGCAACCCGACCGGCGTCATCGTCAGCGCCACCATGATGGGGCCGGGCGCGGGGAACTCGATCGGCAATGGCGCGACCCTGGCGATGTCCTGCACCATGTGCCACGGCGCGCGCGGCACCAGCCCGGCCGGCACGCCGCACCTGGCGGGGCAGCCGGCATCCGGCACCTACAAGCAGCTGCGCGACTTCGCCTCAGGCCACCGCGCCAGCGCCATCATGCAGCCGCTGGTAGCGAACCTGAGCGACCAGGACATGCGCGACCTGGCCGTGTATTACGCCTCGCTCGAGCGCGAGCGCATCGATGCCGTCGAACCCGCAAGCACCGACACCCCGCGCCTGGTGCGCAATGGCGACCCGATGCGCGCCATCGGCGCCTGCTCGTCGTGCCACAGCCCGCACGCCGAGCGTCCGGCCACGCCGGTGCTGGAAGGTTTATCCGAGATCTACCTGCGCGAGCAGCTGACCGCGTTTCGCGATGGACGGCGCAGCAACGACATCAATCGGCAAATGCGTAATGCGGTGCAGCGACTGAGCGACCAGGAGATTGCAGCGCTAAGCGGCTACTACGCGCGCCGCTAGGGCGCTCATCGGCAGCATCGACCTTGAACACGCTCACCAGCCGCGCCAGGGCAGCCGCCTGATCTTCCAGCGAGGCCGCAGCCGCTGCCGCTTCCTCGACCAGTGCGGCATTCTGCTGGGTCACGCTGTCCATCTGCGTGATGGCTTGGTTGACCTGTTCGATGCCAACCGTCTGTTCGGCGCTGGCCGAGGCGATCTCGGACATGATGTCGGTCACGCGCGTGATGCCCTGCACGATTTCCTGCATGGTGCTGCCTGCTTCATCGACCAGGCGCCCGCCGGCGTCGACCTTGGCCACCGAGTCGGTTATCAGGGCACGGATTTCCTTGGCCGCGCCGGCCGAGCGCTGCGCCAGGCTGCGCACTTCGCTGGCCACCACGGCGAAGCCGCGACCCTGCTCGCCGGCGCGCGCAGCTTCCACCGCCGCGTTCAGGGCCAGGATATTGGTCTGGAACGCGATGCCATCGATGACCGCGATGATGTCGGCGATCTGCTTCGACGACGCATTGATCGAGGCCATGGTGCTGACCACCTGCGACACCACCACGCCGCCGCGGGTGGCGATCTCGGAGGCGTTCCTGGCCAGCACATTGGCCTGGCGCGCGTTGTCCGCGTTCTGGCGCACGGTGCTGGTCAGTTCTTCCATCGACGATGCCGTTTCTTCCAGCGAACTGGCCTGCTGCTCGGTGCGCGAGGACAGGTCGAGATTGCCGGTGGCGATCTGCTGCGATGCGGTGACGATGGTCTCGGTGCCGGCGCGCACTTCAGTGACGGTCTTGAGCAGGCTGGCATTCATCGTCTTCAGTGAGCCCATCAGCTCCCCGACCTCGTCGCGCGAGCGCACCTCGATCCGCGCGCTCAGGTCGCCCGCGGCGACCTGGTGGGCCAGGCGGACCGCATGGCCGAGCGGGCGCGTGATGCTGCGCGTGAGCAGCCAGCCGAACAGGGCGCCGGCCGCCAGCGCGACCACGCCGAGGGCCACCAGGATCTGCCGGGCCGACTTGTTCAATGCATCGATATTGGCATGCGCCGCGCCGAACAGGGCTTCCTCGTAGCTGACCACGGCTTCCACGCTGGCGACATACTTGTCGACTTCAGGCATCACCTTGTCCTTGAAGAAGGCCTGGACCTGGGGATCGTCGGCGCCCGACGCCGCCTTGCGCTTGAAGCCCTCGTCGCGCAGGCCGACGTAGCGGCTGCGCTGGCTGGCGACGGCGTCCATCAGCGCCTTGCCCTTGCCGCTGTCGACCATCGCCTCGAGCTCCTTCTGGGTCTTGCTGATGCCGGCGCTGGCTTTCTTCATCTCGGCGTCGTAATACGCTTCTTCAGCCGGGTTGACGGTCGTGGCCTTGGCGCGGGTACGCACCGCGTTGCCTTCGGTGCCGCGCAACCACTGCTGCGCCAGGTTGACGCTGAGTGAAGCATCCGCCATCACGGCCTTGGCATCGGCGATGCGACCCAACTGCCAGAGGGCGCTCACGAGCATGACGGCCACCAGGGCCAGGATGGCGGCAAAGGCGGCGCCAAGCCGGATGCCAATCTTGAAGTCGCTGAAGTTCATGGTGGTCCAGTTCAAATGACAAGGGGAGGGCAACCCACGCCAGGTCAAATGTGACATTGCGTGAGAATGCATTGCTCGACATCAAGCATAAGCACCGATGGCGGCTGGTAGTCATAAAAACTTCACTAATTCTCACCAACTGTTGCTGGCGGTGAACGGAAAAATAGTGAACAACTACGCAGCGATACATAGCTGACATGGGATGTGTGATCATGACAAGGGTGTGAGTGTCGCGCCCTTGCCACGATTGTGACATCGGGACGCGTGGCGTCCCGATGCCTGCCGCGACTGGCGCTCAGGCCGCGATGTCTTCCTCGACGTCGGCCGGGAAGGCGCGCTGCGCAGCGCCGGATGCCGGCTTGCGCCCGCCCACGACCAGCGCGCGGCCCGCCGGCGATGAACGCGTGCCGCCTGCGCCGTATGCCGCACCAGGCTCGCCCACATTGAACACGCTCACCAGCTGCGCCAGCGTGGCGGCCTGCTCCTGCAGCGAGCCGGCGGCGGCGGCCGCTTCCTCGACCAGCGCCGCATTTTGCTGGGTCACGCCATCCATCTGCGTGATCGCTTCGTTCACCTGCTCGATGCCGACGGTCTGCTCGGCGCTGGCCGAGGCGATCTCGGACATGATGTCGGTCACGCGCGTGATGCCCTGCACGATTTCCTGCATGGTGGTCCCGGCTTCGTCGACCAGGCGTCCGCCGGCATCGACCTTGGCCACCGAATCGGTGATCAGGCCGCGGATTTCCTTGGCCGCGCTGGCCGAGCGCTGCGCCAGGTTGCGCACTTCGCTCGCCACCACCGCGAAGCCGCGGCCCTGTTCACCGGCGCGCGCCGCTTCCACCGCCGCGTTAAGCGCCAGGATATTGGTCTGGAAAGCGATGCCGTCGATGACGGCGATGATGTCGCCGATCTTTTTTGACGAGTCGTTGATCGATGCCATGGTCGCCACCACCTGCGACACGACTTCGCCGCCGTGCGCGGCGATCTGCGAGGCGTTCTTGGCCAGCACATTGGCCTGGCGTGCGTTGTCCGCGTTCTGGCGCACGGTGCCGGTCAGTTCTTCCATCGACGACGCGGTTTCTTCCAGCGAGCTGGCCTGCTGCTCGGTGCGCGACGACAGGTCGAGGTTGCCCGACGCGATCTGCTGCGAGGCGGTGACGATGGTCTCGGTGCCGGAACGCACTTCGGTGACGGTCTTGCGCAGGTTGGCGGTCATGGCCTGGAGCGCGGCCATCAGGGCGCCGACTTCGCAGCGCGATCCAACCCGGATATCGGCCGTCAGGTCGCCGGCCGCGATCTGCTGGGCGACGTCGACGGCATTCGCCAGCGGCCGCGTGATGCTGCGCGTGAGCAGCCAGCCGAACAGCGCGCCAAGCGCGATCGCCACGACACCGAGGCCCAGCATGGTCTGGCGCGCCGAGGTCATCATCTCGTCGATAAGGGTGTTCTGGCGCTGCAGCAGTTGCAGCTGGAAGGCGGTGACGTCTTCGACGGTGCGCACATAAGCCTGCATCTCGGGGGTGACCTTCTCGCGAACGTAGGCCTGCACCTCGGGACTGTCCGCCCCGAGATCGGCCTTGAGCTTGTAGCCCTCGTCGCGAATCCCGGAGTAGCGCGTGCGCTGCGTCCCGACTGCAGCCAGCAGGGCCTTGCCTTCTTCACTCAGTACCAGCTGTTCGAGCTCCTTCTGCACTTTGCTGACCTGGACGCTGACTTGTTTCATTTCGGCGTCGAGACGCTGCTCATCAAGCGGATCGATGCTCTTGAATTTCGAGACAGTACGCACCGTGTTGGTCGCGATACCCTGGGCCCAGTCCTTGGCCAGCATCGCCTTGTGCGAGGCTTCGGTCATGACGGTCTTTGCCTCAGCGATACCGCTGAACTGCCATAGCGCACTCGCCAACATGATCACCATCAGGATAAGGACAGCGGCGAACGCACCGCCGAGACGGGTACCGATATTAAGGTCATTGATTTTCATATTTTCCATTTCGCGATCGAAGGGTCGGCTTGTGTCATGGCTCAGTTCTCCATGTAACGTATTGATACGTAAGGACAACCAGCCAAAATCATAAGCGCCATGACGCGAATTTGCGAAACCAAAAGTCAGCAAATCGCGTACAACGTTGCGAACAGGAAACAGAAAAATAGCGGAAAATTATCGACCAATAGTTGTTCGATATTGGAGTTGTCTAATTGCCAGCATTGTCCTCGGCTGCCCGCAGTACCCGCAGCAGGTTGTCGCTCCACAGCTTGGCCAGGTCGGCGTCCGACATGCCGTCCGCCTTCAGGCGCGCGGTGATGCGCGGCAGGTGCGACACCTGGCTCAGCCCTTCGATGCCGCCGCCGCCGTCGAAGTCGGCGCCCATGCACACGTGGTCGATGCCGGCCACCGCGATCAGGTGCTTGAGCGAGGCGATGTACTGTTCGAAGCTGGTGTTCCACAGCGGTTCGACCGCGTCCAGCGCCAGCCACTCCTTGCCCAGCGCGGCCTGTTGCGGCGGCGCCAGCGTGCCGATCTCGCCCAGTTGGTCGAACAGTTCGGCGCGCCGCGGCCCCATTTTCAGTTCGCTCAGGTAGATGGTGGAGGCGCACACCGCGCCGCCGCCGGCGGCGATCCGGCGGATGCGCGCGTCGTCGATATTGCGCGGGTGGTCGAAGCTGGTGCGCGAGCTCGAATGCGACAGCAGCAGCGGGGCACTCGACAGCGCCAGCAGCTGGTCGACCGTGGCGTCCGAGGCATGGCTGGCGTCGATCACCATGCCCAGCCGGTTCATCTCGCGCACCCAGTCGCGGCCCAGCGGCGACAAGCCATTCCAGGTCGGCTTGTCGGTCGACGAATCGGCGAACTGGTTGTTCTTGCTGTGGACGATGCCGACCAGGCGCACGCCCTGGCGCTGAAACTCGGCCAGCGCCGCCACGCCATCGCCCAAGGGATAGCTGTTCTCGATGCTCTTGAGGGCAACCAGCTTGCCGGCGCCGGCGAGGCGGCCCGCCTCGGCGGCGGTGGTGGCCAGCCCGATGCGGTCGTCGTGGCGCGCCAGCGTGCTGTCGATCAGGCTGGAACGCGCCAGCGCATGGCTGCGCGCCGCCGCATAGCCATCCGGCGTCAACGGACCCTGATCGGTGAAGATGACGAAGAAGCCGCCATCCAGGCTGCCTTCGAGCATGCGCACCATGTCGACCTGCGCCACCTCGACGGCGGGGTCATGGCGCCCGCCAAAATCCCAGCCTTTGCGGCCGAAGTGCACCGGCGTGTCGAGGTGGGCGTCGAGCGTCAGCAGGCGGCGGTGGGTATCGTCCGCCGGCGGCGTGGCACAGCCGGACAGCAGGGACAGGCAGGCGAAGGCAATGCCGAGCGTGTTGCTTGGTTTCATTCAGGCGCTTTGGTCGGAGTGAAGTTCAGGTCCGCATAATCCCAGCTGAAATCGGCGATCGGCGAGACCGGCGCGAGCTTGATGCCCTGCACCTTGCCGTCCTTGTCGAAGGCGAAGCTGAGGTAGGCCGGCTCCAGGGCCGCGTCGTCGAAGCGGGTGATCCAGGTGTCGTATTGCCAGTGCTCGAGCCGGCCGGCCATGCGCTGGGTCGACGTAAAGTCGACCCGCAAGCCATCCTTGGCCTGGGCGACGATGAGGTTACCGTACCAGGGATCGGCATAGGTGCCCACCAGGCTGGCGGCCGGCAGCGACGGTCTTGACTTCACCGGCTTGGCCGCCTTGGCCTTCACCAGCTCGAGACCCTGCTTCACCTTCTTCGCCTTGTAGGCCTGGAAGGTGGCCGGCCAGTCGGCCTTCGGTTTATCCAGGTAATGGTCGGCCAGCTCGTACATCAGGCCGCGCACCAGTTCCCCATCCTCGCTGTTGATGGTGATGGCGAAGCCCACCTTCTGTTCGGGCAGCAGCACCACCGCGGTGGAAAAGCCGAACACCGCGCCGCCGTGCCAGATCATGCGCGCACCGCGGTAGTCCATCAGGTCCCAGCCCAGGCCGTAGCTTGCCAGCTTCGATTCGATGGGTTTGAGCTCGGGCGGCATCGGGTCGCCCGGCATCGCCATGGTCGGGGTCCACATCTGTGCATGCGTCTCGGCGCTGAATACGCGCTGGCCTTCCGGCGTCGTGCCGGCGCCCAGCTGGGTGTGCAGCCAGCGCGCCAGGTCCTTGGCGCTGCTGGCGATGCCGCCGGCCGGCGCCGCGTTGCGTCCCAGGTCGTCGCGCTCGTCGATCCGTACCGGGTCGCCTGCGCCGCGCAGGCCGCCGTTCATGCGGGCGTGCGGGTAGGCGCGGTTGGCGGTGGCGAAGTTGTCTTCGTTGTGGGTGGTCGACACGGTCATCCCGGCGGGACGCAATACGTGCTCGCGGGTGTAGTCTTCCCAGGTCTTGCCGCTGACTTGCTCGATCAGCTGGCCGGCCACCACATACATCAGGTTCGAATAGGCGTAGGTGCTGCGAAAGCTGGTCGCCGGTTTCAGGTAGCGCACGCGGCGCACTGTCTCGGCGCGCGAGAGCTTGCTGCGCGGGACGAACAGCAGGTCGCCGGCGCCGTAGCCAAGGCCGCTGCGGTGGGTCAGCAGGTCGCGGATCGTGATCTCGCGCGTCACCCACGGGTCGTGCATCTGGAAGTCCGGCAGGTGGTCGATCACCTTGTCATCCCATGTGATCTTGCCGGCGTCTACCAGCGTGGCCAGCGCCGCCACCGTGATCGCCTTGCCGGTCGAGCCGGTCGGGAACAGGGTGTCGCCATCGACCGCCGCCGGCGATCCCAACTGGCGCACGCCGAAGCCGCGCGCCATGGTCGTCTTGCCGTCTTCGACGATCGCGATCGCCAGGCCCGGCACGCCGATGCGCTGGCGCAGCGTCTCGGCGCGGGTCTCGAAGCCGGCCGGTGGCGCCGCCAGCGCGGGTGCGCAGGCGAGGGTCAACAGCAAGGTAGTTAGCGCATGTTTCATGAAGTCTCCTGGCAGGCGTCGAGCAGGCGTTCGAAGGCGGGACCGCCGCGCATCGGATCGGCCACGGGATAGGGCAGGCGCGCGGCGTGCAACGCGATCGCCGCCTCGGCATCGTCTGCATCCATGCCGCCGGTATTGAGCGCCACGCCTACGCAGCGGATCGCGGGATTGGTCACCCGCCCCAGCGCGATGGTCTGGACAATGACGGTGTCGATCGATGGCAGCATGGCCGAAGGATAACCCAGCAGGTGCTCGCGCCGCGGATCGTGGCAGACCACGAAGGTATCCGGCTGGCTGCCGTGCAGCAGTCCCAGCGAGACGCCGGCGAAGGCCGGGTGGAACAGCGAGCCCTGGCCCTCGATCACGTCGAGGTGGCCGGGCGCGGCGGCCGGGCTCAGGATCTCGGCGGCGCCGGCCACGAAGTCCGAGACCACGGCGTCGATCGGCATGCCGCTGCCGGCGATCATGATGCCGGTCTGGCCGGTGGCGCGGAAGCTGACGTCGAGGCCGCGCGCGGCCAGGCCGCGGTGGATCGCGAGCGCCGTGTATTTTTTACCCAGCGCGCAGTCGGTGCCGACCGTCAGCAGGCGCCGCCCGCTGCGCGGCAGTCCGGTCGCGATCGGGATGTCGGCCGGCGGCGTGCGCACATCGACCAGGCGCCGGCCGCTACGCGCGGCGGCCTCGCGCAGCGCGGGGATGGCGTCGAGGCGCACGTGCATGCCCGAGACGATATCGAGGCCGGCGTCGAGGGCAGCGGCCAGGGTTGGCACCCAGGCGTCGGGAATCAGGCCGCCGGCTGCGGCGACGCCGATCACCAGCGCCTGCGCGCCTTGCGCCACCGCCTGCTCGCAACTGAGCTGCGGCAGCCCCAGCGAGACCGTGCCGGCGGGCAGGCGCAGCTCGCCCACGCAGCGCTCGCCGGCCCAGTCGCGCAGGCCGAAGGCGGTCTTGGCGAAACCGGGCTCGGTGACGTCGCCCAGGAACAGCAGGCAGCGTCCGACGGCCTGGTCTTGCATTACATGGGCTTGCGATGCTGCTGACATCAGTACTCCTTGGTCAGGGTGAAGCCGAGCGTGCGCGGCGCGATCACGCCGGTGCCGATGGCGCCGTTGGGGTTGACCAGCGCCCCGTTCGCCGTCACCACGCCGGTCGACAGGCGGCCATCGCTATTGCCCAGGTTCTTGCCATACACCTCGACCGTCCAGGTGCCGAGTTCAATGCCGGCATAGGCGTCGACCACGTTGTACGACGGGATCTCGCGCTGGCGCCCGTTGGCGACGCGGTATTCATAATTGAAGGCGCCGTGCTGGCCGGACATACGCCGCATCGAGGCGCCGGCGAAGGCCGGCATGGTGTCGCCGATGGTCCAGCGATAGTCGGCCATCAGCGCCGCCGTATAGCGCGGCGAGAATGGCAGGCGGTCGCCCTCGAAGCCGCCGACGATGGTCTCGGTGGCGTCGTCCAGGCGCGCGTTGTTCCAGGCCGCGTTGGCCGACAGCCGCAGGCCGCGCAGCGGACGGTAGCTGGCGGTAAACTCGGCGCCGTCGGCGGTTGCGCCCGCGCCGTTGGTGTTGACGCCGAAGTTGTTCACCACCGCCAGTAACTGGATGTCCTTCCATTTGATGTGGAATGCCGACAGGTCGAGCGACCAGCGGCCATCAGCGCTCTGGGTCTTGAGGCCGACCTCGTAGTTCATCACGCTGTCCGAGCCGTAGGTGGCCGGGGTACCCTCGGGAACGTCCGGCGGCAGTACGTTCGGCCCCCCTGGGCGAAAGCCCTTGGCCACCCGCGCATACACGGCGGTGCGTTCGCTGAACTTGCGCTTGAGCGAGGTGGCGTAGGTGAACACGCCTTCCGACGACTCGGCGCGGTTGTCGGCCGGGCCGCCGGCCAGGGCGCCGTCGCCGACCTGGCGCGCGTCCTGTTTGTTGTGGCTGTAGCGCCCGCCGATATCGAGGTCGTACACCGGGTTCAGATGGAAGGTGGTATTGGCGAAGGCTGCCACCTCGCGGTAATTGGAGCCGAGGCCGATGTCGGCCAGCAGCGGCAGGCTGGTAATCGGCGTCATCGTGCCCGGTTCAACTGCGTGGTAACGCTGGGCCAGGTTGGCGTCTTCGTCGGTGTAGTACAAGCCGGCCAGCCAGTCGACCCGTCCGCCGCTGTTGGAGCTCAGGCGCAGTTCTTGCGTGAACTTCTTGACCTCGAGTTCCTGACCCAAATACATCTCGTTGGCCACGCCGAAACCGCCTTCGACGATCGGGCTGATGTTGAACGTTACGTCCTCGCGCACGTACTGTTTCTGGGTGCTGTAGCTGGTGGCCGAGGTCAGGCTGGTGCTGCCCAGGTTCCAGTTGGCGGTGCCGTTGAACAGGCGGTAATGGATGTCGCGCATGTGCGGGACGAACTGCGACTGGGTCGGGCGGCCGTACAACGTGTCGAGCGTGTCGGGATCGCTTTCCACGATGCCCGGCGCATCGGTGGCGATGTTCTGCGCAACTGCCGACAGGCGCAGGTCGAAGTCCTTGTGTGGTTTGTACAGCAGCGAGGCGCGACCGCCATAGTTCTTGGCCTTGTTGATGTCCTTGGCCACATCCGAGCCGGCGGTGCCGATCGAGTCGATGAAGCCGGGTTCCTTCAGGTACGACACCGACGCGCGGGCGGCCAGCGTGTCGCTGATCGGCGTGTTCACCACCAGGTTGGTGCGGTACGACACGCCACCACCGTCAACCGAGGCGGCGCCGATGCGGGCGCGCATCGCGAAGCCGTCGAAGTCGGGCGCATTGGTCACGAACTTGATCAGGCCGCCGAGCGAGCTGGCGCCATACAGCGCGCCCTGCGGCCCGCGCAGCACTTCGACCCGCGCCAGGTCGAAGGTATCGAAGTCGCCGGCCAGCACCGCGCCGTTGGCCAGGCCGCTGCTCGATCCGAACGGCGTCTCGTCCAGGTAGACCGCGACGGTCGAGGCGACCCCGCCGGTATCGATGCCGCGCACCACCAGCCGGCCGGCGCCGGGCGTTTCCTGCACCAGCTGCAGGCTGGGCACCAGTTTCAGATAGTCGGCAAAGCCCGTGGCCTGGTGTTTTTCGAGCGCATCGCCGCCGACCACCGACATCGATTGCGGCACGTCGACCATGGTCTGGGCGCGCTTCTGGGCCGTGACGACCACCTGCTGGACGTCGTCGCGCGACGTGTCCTGGCCGGCCGCATGGGCGCTCGGGAATGCGCTCGATACAGCGAGCGCCATGGAAGTGAGGACGATGCGACGTGCAACTGCTGGCATATGGTTTGCCATGTGAGTCTCTCCGGTTTTTCGTTGTCGTTTCAGGAACATCAAGCGTTGGGGGCGGCGGTGAGGCCGCCGGCGTGCAGCCGGTCCGCGTGCTGCATCGGACCGTTGAGGCGCCACAGCAGGGCGGCGGCGATCGCGGCGAGCAGCGCCAGCAGCGCAAAGAAGGCGCCGGGTGCGAAGCGGCTCCACAGGCTGCCCACCAGGCCGGCCGACAGGCTGCCGGCGAAGGTGACCAGGAACCAGGCCGCGACCGTGGTGCTGCCCAGGTGGCGCGGCGCCAGCCGGGCGAACAGTCCCAGGCCGGTGGGCAGGATGAACAGTTCGCCGATCGTCAGCACCAGGAAGAACAGCACCAGCCAGATCCAGCCGGTGGCGGCGCCGCCGGCATTCCAGCCCACGGTTGCCAGCAGCAGGTAGGCGCCGGCCACGATCAGCGCGCCGCAGGCCATGCGCCGCAGCGGCGCCTGGTCGACGCCGGCCGCCGCGCGGCGGTGCCAGTAGGCCAGCAGCGGCGGCGTGAGCAGCATCACGAACAGCGGATTGAGCGACTGGAACCAGGTCATCGGGATGCTCCAGTCGCCCAGCGTGCGATCGACGCCGCTGTCGGCCCACAGCGCCACCGTGTTGCCGACCTGCTCGTAGGCGGCGCGGAACACCGTCACTGCCAGGCCGATGCCGACCAGGACCAGCACCGTCTCGCGACCCAGGCTGCGCGGGGCGCCATCGTCCACCGCGTGGGCGGCCTGTGCGGTGCGCGGCGCTTCCGGCGGCAGGTAGCGCTGTCCGGCGAGATAGATGCACAGGCCCAGCAGCATGCCGATGCCGGCCAGGCCGAAGCCGTAGTGCCAGCCATACAGCTCGCCCACCGTGCCGCAGATCAGCGGCGCCAGGAAGCCGCCGATATTGATGCCGACGTAGTAGACATTGAACGCCCAGCCGCGCCGGGCGTCGGTGCGCGCATACAGGTCGCCGACCTGGCTTGGCAAGGTCGGCAGGAACAGGCCGTTGCCGATTGCGATGGTGGCCAGCGCCACGTAGAAGAAGGCGTCGAAGGCCATCATGAAGTGGCCGGCCGCCATGATCGAGGCGCCGATGATGATGGCGCGCCGCTTGCCGAGCCAGCGGTCGGCCAGCACGCCGCCCAGGATCGGCGTGAAATAGGCCGCGGCGGTATAGGCGCCGTAGATGAACGAGGCCTGGGTCTGCGCCAGCAGCAGCTCCTTGGTCATGAAATAGACCAGCAGCGCGCGCATGCCGTAGTACGAGAACTGTTCCCACATATTGGTGAGGAACAGGACCGTCAGCCCGCGCGGATGGCCGAACCAGGTCGGCTGATTGCCGGCGTCGACCTTCATGCCTTGCCGCCCCACACTTCGGGGCCGGACCAGACATTGCCGTCGACGTACTCGACGCCCGGACGGCGGTCGTTGGCCAGGAAGATCGGGCCGTCCAGGTCGACGATATCGCAGACCTGGCCCAGCACGAAGCTCGGGCCCATGGCCAGGCTCGAGCCGCCCATATTGCCGACCATGACGCCGAGCCCCAGGCGCCGTGCTTCCTGCGCCATCAGCAGGCCTTCGGTCAGGCCGCCGCATTTATCGAGCTTGATATTGACCACGTTGTAGCGGCCAACCGAAGGCGCCACGTCGGCGAGCGACAGGATGCTTTCGTCGCCGGCCAGCGGGATCGGCGAGCGCAGGCCGTCGAGATCGGCCTCGCGGCCGCGCGCCAGCGGTTGCTCGAGCAGTCCGACGTCCTGGGCCAGCAGGCCGGCGATCAGGGCATCGAGCTGGCCGGCCACGAAGCCCTGGTTACCGTCCACGCCGAGCCAGGCGTTGGGCCGCGCGGCGCGCACCGCCGCCACCCGCGCCAGGTCGAGATCGAGTTCGCCCGTCAGCTTGATCTTGATCGAGCGCGCCTGGGCATAGCCGCGCGCCGTCTCGGCCATCAGCGCGGGTTCGTCGGCGCCGAGGGTAAAGGTGGTGCGCAGCGGCTTGGGCGCCGCCTGGCCGGCCAGCTGCCACACCGGGACGCCGGCGCGCGCCGCTTCCAGTTCCCATAATGCGCAGTCGACCGCGTTGCGCGCGCCGCCCGGCGGCAGGATGGAACGCAGTTCTTCCCGCGTCGGCCCGGCGGCGATGGCGTCAAGTGCCTTGTCCAATACCGAGAGCATGTGCGCCGTGTCGTCGCCCAGGTAGTAGACGCCGCCGGCTTCGCCGCGACCCTGGTACTGGCCGTCGCCCAGCGAGACCACCACCACGTCGAAGGCCTCGAACACATAGCCCGAGATACGGAATGGCTTCGAAAGCCGCATTTTTTCGGTCGTGACCGAGACTGTCAAGCGTGTCATTAGTAACTCACCGTCATGGAAAGGAGGCTGAAGCGAAGGGCGATATAGGCCAGCAGCAGCGCCGAAAGGATGAACAGCACGCTCCACACCTTGCGCAGGCGGCCAGTCCCCCTGAACGCCAGTTGCAGGTTGCGCGCACCGGACACCAGCGCAGCCACGAAGGCCAGCAGGCCGCCGATCTGCAGGATCCACAGCCACGGGTCGAGCGGCGAGGTTGCGCTTTCCAGCGTCGCCTCAAGCGCGGCGACGATGCCGCCCCAGCCAGCCAGCACCGCCAGGATCGCCAGCGCCGACAGGCGCGTGGCCAGCACCGCCTGGCGCGCCGGCTTATCGAGCGTGTGCTGCAGCTTGTAGCGGCGGCGCACGATCCAGGCAGCTGGCATCGCCAGCACGGCGAACAGCAATACCGCGATCGCCACGCAGGCCGCCGGGATCAGCCAGGCGCCGTTCTTGCCCGCCGGGACGCGGTCGAACACCATGAAGGGCGACATGAAGTCCATGCTCCAGCGCACCACCTGACCGTTCTGGAGCTGGGCCGCGAGGCGGTCTTCGCCGTTCTTGTCGCGCCACACGAAGGGCGCGATCTCGATCCACTCGCGCGGGCGGCCGTTAGGGCCGAGCAGGGCCGGCACCACCAGTTGTCCCTTGTCGTCGAGCGTGACTTTCACCTGGCCCAGGAGGCCAAACACCGCGAAGAAATTCGATTCGGAGCGGCGCGTGCTTTCCCACGAACCGGTCATCATCTGCGCATGCTGCTTCGCTTCGGCGTCCGGCACCCGGCCATCAGGCGCCAGGGTGGTGGGGAAGTAGCGGTCCGAGAAATCCTGGAACAGGGCGGCGCGCAGGGTGTTGGAAGCGCCGGCTCGGCCGCCGCTGTTGACCGACAGGTAGAGGCCGACGCCATCGCCCATGTACAGGTGCAGCGAGCTGTGGAAGCCCTCGGTGTCGCCCAGGTGGGCGATCACGTCGCGGCCGTTGACGTTGGTCTCGAAGAAGCCCAGTTCCATGCGGTTCAGTGGCGGCAGCAGCGAAGACTTGGCGATCTTGTCGAGCGGGCTGTCGTGCATCGTCTTCGCGGTGGCGGCGGACAGGATGCGGCGGCCATTGAACTGGCCGCCCTGCAGGTGGGCGATCATGAAGTTGGCCATGTCGCGGCCGCTGGCCGAGAGCGCGCCGGCCGGCGCCGAATTGACGATCTCGAAGCCGAGCGAAGGCTGGCCGGGCTTGCTGTAGCCCTTGGCCATCAGCGGCTCGAGCGCGGCCGGCAGCGGCTGGCGGAAGGAGGCGGTGCGCATGTCCAGCGGCGCGAAGATCTGCTGCTCGACGTAGTCGTCGAACGGCATGCCCGACACCCGCTCGACCACGTAGCCGGCCAGCGAAGTCGCGTAATTGGAGTAGGCGGGCGTGGCGCCGGCATCAAAAATGCGCTTGGGGATGCGCGCCTTGAGCAGTTCGCCCAGCGGCTTGGCATTGTTCTTGTCGTAGACGATCAGGTACTTGACCGACTCCTCGAAGCCCGCGGTGTGGGTCATGATCTCGCGCATCGTCACCGGCTTGCCGGCGCGCTCGGGGATCTTGAAGTCGAGGTAGGTGTTGACGTCGGCGTCGAGGTCGATCTTGCCCTGTTCGACCTGCTGCATGACGGCGGTCCAGGTCACCAGCTTGGAGACCGAACCGGGGCGGAACAGGGTGCGTTCGCCATCGACCGGGGTGCGCTTGTCGACGTCCGAATAGCCGAAGCCGCGCGCGCTGAGCACCTGGCCGTCCTTGACCACCACCACCACCGCGCCCGGAATGTCGCTGGTATTGAGCGCGAACGGCATATAGCCGTCGAGCCAGGCGTCGAGGTCGGTCTTGTCGAGGGTGTGGCTGCCGTTGGCGGCTGGCGCCTGGACGGCGGTCTGCGCGGTGTCGGCCGGTTTTTTCGCCATCGGCCCCGGCGTGATCGGCGATGGCGGCAACGTCGGCGCCTGCGGCGCCTGCTGGGCGCCGGCGGCGGCGCTCCAGCACAGCATGCTCATCATCAGTATCTTCAACATTCTCATCAAGTCTCCCTCTCCCTGAACGTTCGGCCGATTGCGATCGGCCGAGCCAACCTATAAAATAATGCTTGATCCGAGTTATTTTTCTCTGATTGGAGAAATATCCGCCTCATCAGAGACTATGTCAACATATAAAAGATTCTTCTATGGCTACTGATTCACCAACACTCGGCGCATTGATCCGCAGCCTGCGCAGCCGCCAGGGCTGGACGCTGAAGGAAATGAGCGTCAAGAGCGGGATTCCGGTGTCGACGCTGTCGAAGGTCGAGCATGGCCAGCTGACGCTGAGCTACGACAAGCTGTATCAGCTGAGCCAAAAGCTGGGCATGCGCATGTCGGAGCTGTTCGCCGAAGAGCCCGATGCCGAGCCGCCGGTCACGGCGCGCCGCAGCCTGGGCGACCTGGCCAGTGCGGTGCGGGTCGAGACCCCCAATTACGACTATCACTACCTGTGCGCCGAACTACGGCGCAAGCGCATGATTCCGGTGATCGCCCGCATCCGCGCCAAGTCGGTCAAGCAGTTCGGGCAGCTGGTGCATCACTCGGGCGAAGAATTCACCTATGTGCTCAAGGGCGCAGTGGTGCTGCACAGCGAGTTCTATGACCCGGTGGTGCTCAAGGAGGGGCAGTCGATCTATTTCGATTCGAGCATGGGGCATGCCTACCTGGCGCCGGAAGGCTGCGACGAGGCCGAAGTGCTGACCGTGATGTCGAGCGCGGACGAGGAGCAGATGCAGTCGATCATGTCGACGCACACGCACCCGCATGAGGAAGGTGAGGCGGCACAAGACCCGGCGCCGGCCAAGCCGCGCAAGCGCAACGTCACGAAATAACGCCGCTACGATGACCTAAGGTTGGCAGCGAAGCCGCCAACCTACGATCATTCGTAACGCAAGCAGTCTACGGGCAGCAGCCGCGACGCCCGCCGCGCCGGATAGAACCCGAAGAACACCCCGACCGCCGTCGAGAATCCGCACGCCACCAGGATGCCCGACATGGTCAGGTACACCTCGAAGTCGCCGCCTCCAAACGTCGTGATCAGCGCTGCGCCACCGGCCGCGATCCCGATCCCGACCAGTCCCCCGGCCAGGCAGATCACCACCGCCTCGGCCAGGAACTGCAGCAGCACGGCATTCGGGCGGGCCCCGATCGCCATCCGGATGCCGATCTCGCGCGTCCTTTCGGTCACCGACACCAGCATGATGTTCATGATCCCGATCCCGCCCACCAGCAGCGAGATCGCGCCGATCAGGCCGAGCAGCAGCGCGATGCCGGTGGTGATCTTGTTGGCCGTTTCGGCGATCGTATTCAGGTTCTGCACCCGGAAATCGTCGGGATCGTCGAACCGGATCCGGTGCCGGTCGCGCAGCACTTCCTTGATATCCTCGACCGCTTCGCCCATCGACATGTCCGAGCGTCCCTGGGCGTTGATGTAATGGACGTTCTGCGGGAACGGCGACTTGACCAGGTGGGCGCTGGCTGCGGTGATCGGCACCACGATCTGCTCCGCCAGGTCGGTGCCGTCGGGCTGGCGGCCGCCGCCGGCCAGCACGCCGATCACCTGGAACGAGACGTTCTCGATGCGCAGGAAGCGCCCGAGCGGGTCGGCGCGGTAGAAGAACTGGTCGGCCACCTTCTGGCCGATCACCGCCAGGCGCGCACTGGCGCGCACGTCGGCCTCGCCGAACAGCGTGCCCTGCTCGACCTTCCAGTTACGGATCGCGAACATGGCCGGGGTCACACCGAGCACCGTGCTGCTCAGGTTCTCGTTGCCGCCGGTGACCTTGAAATTGCCCTGCAGCGCAGGCGCGGCGCCGGTCAGGCTGGGCAGGGCATTGAGGGCCGCGGCGTCGTCCAGGGTCAGCACCGCCACCTTGCCTTCGCGCGCGCGCTGGGCCGCGGTGCGATCGCCCCCCGGCATCACGTACACCATATTCGTGCCCAGCATCTCGAGCTGCTTGCCGATGAAGCGCTGCATGCTGTCGCCCAGCGCCAGCAACAGCACCACCGAGGCTATGCCGATCACGATGCCGAGCATGGTCAGCGCGGTGCGCAGGCGGTTGGCCGCCATCGAGCGCAAGGACTCGACCAGGATCTGGATCGGGTTCATGGCGCGACTCCCGCCGCCACAGGCGCGAACTGGCGCAGGCCGTCGGCGGCCGGTCCGTCGTACAGCACCCGGCCATCCTTCAGGCGCACCAGGCGGCGGCTGCAGGCGGCGATGTCGGGCTCGTGCGTCACCAGCACGATGGTGATGCCGCGCTCGACGTTCAGTTGGCGGAAACTGTGCATGATGTCGTCGCTGGTCTGGGTGTCGAGGTTACCGGTGGGCTCGTCGGCCAGCAGCAGCGGTGGATCGGTCGCCAGCGCGCGCGCGATCGCCACGCGCTGCTGCTGGCCGCCCGACAGCTGGTTCGGCGTGCGCCCGGCCAGGCCACCCAGGCCCACCCGTTCCAGTTCCAGCAGCGCGCGCTCGTGCGCCTTGCCGCGACCCACGCCGCCATAGATCAGGGGCAGGGCGACGTTTTCCGCCAGCGACATGCGTTTGATGAGATTAAAACTCTGGAACACGAAACCGATCTTGCGGTTGCGGATATCGGCCAGGGCCGGACGTCCGAGCGTGCGCGTGTCGACACCGTCGAGCAGGTAGGTGCCGCCGGTCGCCTGGTCGAGGCAACCGAGGATGTTCATCAGGGTCGACTTGCCGGAGCCCGACGCGCCCATGATGGAGACAAAGTCACCACGCTCGACCATCAGGTCGACGCCGTGCAGCACCGGCGTCTCGATGCTGCCGCTGACATAGGTCTTGGTGACGTCGCGGATGTCGATCAGTGGCCCGGTCATTGGTTCTCCGGCGTGGCCAGCGCCCGGGTCACCACGCGGTCGCCCGGCTTCAGTTCGCCCGACAGCACCTCGGTATAGCGGAAGTTGGACAGGCCGGCGCGGATGTCGACCGGCTGCGGCTGGTTCATCGCATCGAGCTTGTAAATCTTGAACATGCGCGCGGTCTCGCTGGCGCTGCGGAACGCGATGTCATCATCCTGCGTGGCGGCCGGCGCCGGTTTTGCGGCGACCTGTTTCACGTCCTTGTCCTTCTTCTTGCGCTCGGCGGCCTGCTCTTCTTCCGACAGGCGGAAGCGCAGCGCCGTGGTCGGGATGCGCAGCACGTCGGCGCGGTTGGCCACCACCAGCCGCACCTGGGCCGTCATGCCGGGCTTGAGCAGCTCGTCGGTGTTATCAACGTCGAGCACGACGTTATAGGTCACCACGTTCTGCACCACGTTTGGCGCCAGGCGGAACTGGCGCATGGTGGCGTTGAACTCGCGGTCGGGATAGGCATCGACCATGAAGCGCGCCGGCAGGCCGTCGCGCAGCTGGCCGACGTCGGCTTCCGACACGCTGGTGTCGATCTGCATCTTGGTCAGGTCGTTTGCGATCTGGAACAGGTTGGGTGTGGTGAACGAGGCCGCCACGGTCTGGCCCAGGTCGATCGTGCGCTTGATGATCACGCCGTCGATCGGCGAGCGGATCACGCTGTTGTTCAGGTCTGCCCGCGCGCGGTCGAGCTGGGCCTGGGCCAGTTTGAGGTTGGCGGCGGCGACATCCATCTCGCGCCGCGACTGGTCGAGCGCCAGGCTGGAGACGAAGTTCTGCGCCACCAGCTGCTCGTTGCGCTGGAAATTCGCCTGGCCCAGGCGCAGGCTGGCGCGCGCCGAGGCGATATTCGCTTCAGCTTGCGCCACCTGGGCGTTGAAGATGGTCGGCTCGAGCTTGAGCAGCACCTGGCCTTTTTTCACGCGGTCGTTGAAGTCGGCATGCAGCTCGGCCACGGTGCCCGAGACCTGGGAACCGACATTGATCAGCGCGACCGGGTTGATGGTGCCGGTGGCCGTCACGGTCTGGTTGATGGCGCCGCGGTCGACCACGGTGCTGCGGTATTTCGACGGCGGCACCACGTTCTCTTTCGGCTTGAGCGCGACTGCGGCTGCCGCGATGGCGGCCAGCACGATCGTGGCGATGACGATGCGTTTCTTCGTAAAGATCTTCATTGGTTCCTTGCAAACGACCGGCAAAATAAACGTCGAGTGTGATGCCTTGTTACAAGATTAGCAAATGCAGATTGCATGATCGTGGCATGCATATGAGGAATTGAACTCCCGCTGCGCGGGATATGCTTGGGTTCCCGCCTGCGCGGGAATGACGTTTTGGCGGGAAGACCACGCCAATCCGCTAAAATGACGGCTTCCTTTCTTCATACCAACCGCATCATGACTCAAGACGAACTCAAGCAAGCAGTGGCACGCGCCGCCATCGATTACGTGCTCAGTGACGACGCCATCGGTGAAATCATCGGCGTCGGCACCGGCTCGACCGCCAACTTCTTCATCGACGAACTGGCCAACATCAAGGACCGCATCAAGGGCACCGTGGCCTCGTCCGAAGCGACCGCCGCACGCCTGCGCGGCCATGGCATCCCGGTGTTCGACCTGAACGAGGTCGAGTCGATGGCGGTCTATATCGACGGCGCCGACGAGATCGATGCGCAGGGCGCGATGATCAAGGGTGGTGGCGCGGCGCTCACGCGCGAAAAGATTGTCGCTTCGGTATCGAAGAAATTCGTCTGCATCGCCGACGGCTCGAAGCTGGTCGAGACGCTGGGTAAATTCCCGCTGCCGGTCGAAGTGATCCCGATGGCGCGCGCCGTCGTGATGCGCAAGCTGGCGGCCCTCGGCGGCCAGCCGAAGCTGCGCCTCAAGCCCGGCACCGACCAGCCCTTCATCACCGACAACGGCGGTGAGCTGATCGACGTGGCAGGCCTGTCGATCACCGATCCGGTGGCGCTCGAAGAGAGAATCAACCAGATCACCGGCGTCATCGCGGTGGGCCTGTTCGCCAAGGCCGGCGCCAACGTCTGCTTGCTGGGCACGGCCGACGGCGTCAAGACCCTGTCGCTCTAAAAAGGAAGCGGCCATGAAGCACGCGTGGATTGTTGCAGCGGCTGTGCTGCTGGGCGGATGTTCTGTCTTTGGCAGTGGTGTCGACTTGTCGCAGCCGGCGCCCGTGACGCCGTCGGCCGACGTGGTCGAGATCCAGCGCGTGCCGTTCAAGGTCGGGGTGTCGTCGACCACGGTCGAGCAGCTGGCCAAGGCCCAGGCCTGCACCAGCGCCCAGGGCGCCGGGCTGGTGACGGAACCGGGGCCGATCGAGGTCTACCGGATGCAGTGCGAAAACGGCAAGGTCTTCATGGCGCGCTGCGAGTTGCGCCAGTGCCGCAAGATGTAAACTCGCTGCCCGAAAACGTCGACCCGCGGCCCAAAAACGTCGACCCGCGGCCCAAAAACGTCGACCCGCGGCCAGAAAACGTCGACCCGCGGCCCAAAAACGTCGACCCGCGGCCCAAAAACGTCATTCCCGCGAAGGCGGGAATCCAAGTCATCTGCAGACCACTTGATTACATCGTAGTGGGACGCTGACAAACCTGGATTCCCGCCTGCGCGGGAATGACGTGCTCAGTGCGGTGGTGCTGAGTTGATTACGCCGCTGGCGGCACGTAACCCTGCGCCGCATCGGCGCCTTCGCCGAAGAAATGCTTTTCCATCTGCGTCGCCAGGTATTTGCGCGCGCGGTCGTCGGCCAGGTTCAGGCGATTCTCATTGATCAGCATCGTCTGATGCTTGAGCCATGCCTGCCAGGCCTCTTTCGAGATCGACAGGTACAGCTTCTTGCCCATTTCGCCTGGGACCGGCGGGAAATCCAGGCCTTCGGCCTCTTTGTTCAGTTTGATGCAGTGGACGGTGCGGGCCATCGTGTACTCCTGTTATGCGTTTTCCGGGTAAGACCGCTATTATAAGGTCTTGATCAGTACCTGTGACCGGCGCTGCCAGTTGTACATGTGTTGCCGGTCTTTTGGCAGATCGTCCACGGTGGCCGGCACGAAGCCGCGCTTCTTGAACCAGTGCGAAGTGCGGGTGGTCAGCACGAACAGCTTGGTCAGGCCGGCCGCCCGGGCCCGGTTTTCCATGTGTTTGAGAATGCGCTCGCCGTCGCCCTGGGTCTGGGCGTCCTGGCTCACGGTCAGGCAGGCCATCTCGCCCATCTTCGATTCGGGGAACGGGTACAACGCGGCGCAGCCGAAGATCACGCCATCGTGGTCGATCACCGAGAACTGGTCGATCTCACGCTCGATCAGCTCGCGGCCCCGGTAAACCAGGGTGCCGTCGGCTTCGAGTGGCTCGATCAGCTTGATAATTCCGCCGACGTCCTCAATTGTGGCCTGGCGCAGGCTTTCCAGGTTCTCGTGGCTGATCATGGTGCCCACGCCGTCGTGGGTGAACACCTCGAGCAGGGCCGAACCGTCCATCTCGTAGGGGATGATGTGGGCGCGGTCGACGCCGGCGTTACACGCCTTGATCGCGTGCTGCATGTAGAACGCGGCCGAATCCGACAAGAAACCGGCCTGCAGCACGGCTTCGGCCATGTGCGACGACAGTTCGCGCAGCTCGGCGCCGCCGGCATCCTGCAGCATGGGCGACTCGGTGATGAAGATCAGCTTGTCGGCGTGCAGGGCGATCGCGGCCGACGCGGCCACGTCTTCCATGGTCAGGTTGAAGATCTCGCCGGTGGGCGAGAAGCCCAGCGGCGAGAGCAGCACCAGGTTGTCTTCGGTCTGCAGGATCGGGTGGATTTTTTCGGCGGCGATCTTGCGGGTGACGCCGGTGAGTTCGAAGTCGACGCCGTCGATCACGCCGAGCGGGCGGGCAACCACGAAGTTGCCCGAGACGATGCTGATCTGGGCGTTCGACATCGGCGTGTTGGGCAAGCCCTGGCTGAAGGCGGCCTCGATGTCGAGGCGCAGTTCGCCGGCGGCTTCCTTGGCGCATTCCAGCGCGGCGGTGTCGGTGACGCGCACGCCGTTGTGGAAGCGCCCCTCGACGTTACGTAGCGCCAGCTGTTCGGCCACCTGCGGCCGCGAACCGTGCACCAGCACGATGCGGATGCCGAGGCCGACCAGCAGCGACAAATCTTGCGCCAGCACCGGCAAGGCGCCGGCGGCCACCAGTTCGCCTGGGAAGGCGACCACGAAGGTCTTGCCACCGAACGCATGAATATACGGCGCGACCGAGCGCAGCCACTGGACGAATTGGGTAGGAGTTTCCATTTGCCGCATTATAATTCGCTGCGCGTTGTGCGCACCAAATCCTTGTAAAAATCAATGTCTGAACAGAGTAACAAGCCTTCGCAACAGCCGGCGCGCGAGGCCAGCGCCACCGCCAACGCAGCTCCCGTCGAGCGTCGTCCCCGTCGTGCACCCGCTGCGCCGGGCGAGTCGCGTCCACGCCAGGAACGGCCGCCACGCGAAGAAGTTGCCGTCGTGCGCAACCCGCTGCCACCGATTACCTTCCCCGAAGACCTGCCGGTCTCCGGCCGGCGCGCCGAGATCGCGAAAGCCATCGCAGAGAACCAGGTCGTCATCGTCTCGGGCGAGACCGGTTCGGGCAAGACCACCCAGCTGCCGAAGATCTGCCTGGAGCTGGGCCGCGGCAGCCGTGGCCTGATCGGCCACACCCAGCCGCGCCGGATCGCGGCCTCGTCGACCGCCAAGCGCATCGCGCAGGAACTCGGCTCGCCCCTGGGCGAACACGTGGGTTTCAAGGTGCGCTTCAACGACACGCTGCAGAAGGGCGCCTCGGTCAAGCTGATGACCGACGGTATCCTGCTGGCCGAAACGCAGACCGACCCGCTGCTGCGCAATTACGACACCATCATCATCGATGAGGCGCACGAGCGCAGCCTGAACATCGACTTCCTGCTCGGCTACCTCAAGCAGCTGCTGCCGCGCCGTCCCGACCTGAAGGTGATCATCACCTCGGCCACGATCGACGCCGAGCGCTTCGCGCGCCATTTTGGTTCGAACGACAAGCCGGCGCCGGTGATCGAGGTCTCGGGCCGCCTGTACAAGGTGGAAGTGCGCTATCGCCCGATCGAACGCGATCAGGTGGTTGGCGCCAATGCGGTCGATGCGGCCAAGCCGCTGCCGAAAGCCCAGGCCGCGCGCGAAAAGCGCGACCTGATGGATGGCGTGGTTGATGCCGTCGATGAGCTGTGCCGCATCGGCTCGGGCGACGTGCTGGTGTTCCTGCCGGGCGAGCGCGAGATCCGCGATTGCGCCGAAGCGCTGCGCAAGCACCACCCGCCGCACGTCGACATCCTGCCGCTGTTCGCGCGGTTGTCGGTGGAAGAGCAGGACCGCGTGTTCCGCCCCAGCGGCAACGCGCGCCGCATCGTGCTGGCCACCAACGTGGCCGAGACCTCGCTGACGGTGCCGGGCATCCGCTACGTGGTCGATACCGGCCTGGCGCGCGTCAAGCGCTACAGTTTCAGGAACAAGGTCGAGCAGCTGCAGGTCGAGCCGATCGCGCAGTCGGCCGCCAACCAGCGCGCCGGCCGTTGCGGCCGCGTGGCCGATGGCGTCTGCATCCGCCTGTTCGAAGAAGACGATTTCGCGAAACGCCCCAAGTTCACCGAGCCCGAGATCATGCGCTCGTCGCTGGCGGCGGTCATCCTGCGCATGAAGTCCCTGCGCCTAACCGATGTCGAGACCTTCCCCTTCATCGAGGCGCCGCAAGGCCGCGCGATCGCCGACGGCTACCAGCTGCTGCAGGAAGTCGGCGCGGTCGACGATGCCAATGAGCTGACCCCGCTTGGCCGCAAGCTGGCCAAGCTGCCGCTCGACCCGCGCGTGGGCCGCATGATCCTGGCGGCGGTGGACAATCACTGCCTGACCGAGATGCTGATCGTGGCTTCGGCGCTGTCGACGCAGGATCCGCGCGACCGTCCGATCGAATTCCAGCAGCAGGCCGACGAGAAGCACAAGAAATTCGCCGACGAGAAGTCGGAGTTCTTGAGCTACCTGAAGATCTGGGCCTGGTTCGAAGACGCGATCGCGCACAAGAAGACCAACCGCCAGTTGCAGGACAACTGCCGCGCCAACTTCCTGTCGCAGCTGCGCCTGCGCGAGTGGCGCGATGTGCACTCGCAGCTGTTGACGATCGTGCGCGAGCAGGGCTGGCGCCTGAACGAATCGGCGGCCACCTACGAGCAGCTGCACCTGGCGCTGCTGACTGGCCTGCTCGGCAATATCGGCTTCAAGGCCGAGGACGAGCAGGGCGGCGTGTATCTGGGCGCGCGCGGCATCAAGTTCCATATCTGGCCTGGTTCCACGCTCGGCAAGAAGGCCGGCCGCTGGATCATGGCGGCCGAGCTGGTCGAGACCACGCGCCTGTATGCGCGCACCATCGCCCAGATCCAGCCCGAGTGGGTGGAGAAGGTCGGCGCCCACCTGTTGAAAAAATCGTGGGGCGAGCCGCGCTGGGAAAAGAAGCAGGCGCAGGTGACGGCGCTCGAGCGCGCGACCCTGCACGGCATCGTGATCTACGGCGGCCGACGTATCAACTACGGCCAGCGCAATCCGCTTGAAGCGCGCGAGATCTTCATCCGCGACGCGCTGGTGGCGGGCGACTACGAAACCCGGCTGCCGTTCTACATCCACAACCACAAGCTGGTGAAGGATATCGAGAACCTCGAGCACAAGGCGCGGCGCCAGGACGTGCTGGTCGACGACCAGCTGATCGCGGCCTTCTACGACAGCGAGATCCCGGGCGACATCGTCAACGGCGCCGGTTTCGAGAAGTGGTACAAGGACGCGGCGCGTGACAACCCCAAGCTGCTGTACCTGAACCGCGAAGAGTTGATGCGGCACGAGGCGGCCGGCGTCACCACCGAATTGTTCCCGAAGACGATGGTCGTCACCGGCATCGAGATGGGGCTGTCGTACCACTTCGAGCCGGGCAGCGTGCGCGATGGCGTGACCTTGGCCGTGCCGCTTTTCGCGCTGAACCAGATTCCCTCAGCGCGCCCGGCCTGGCTGGTGCCGGGCATGATCAAGGAGAAGGTCCACCTGCTGCTCAAGTCCTTGCCGCAGAAGCTGCGCCGCCACTGCGTGCCGCTGCCCGAGTATGCGGCCAGGTTCGTCGACCGTATCCATGGGGCGGGCGCCTTCGGGCGTGGCGATTTGATCGATGTGCTGATCATGGATGTGCGCGCGCAAACGGGCGTGGCGGTGCTGACGGCCGACTTCAAGCTCGAGACCTTGCCGGCCCATATGTTCATGAATTTCAAGGTCATCGACGAACATGGCCGCCAGCTGGAGATGGGCCGCAACCTGTCGACCTTGCAGGCCGAGCTGGGCGGGCAGGCGCGCCAGAGCTTCCAGAAGCTGGCGGAGGCGACTCCCGCCGCCGCCAATGCGCGGGCGCAGGCGGCGCGGCCGGTTGCGGCGGCGCCTGTGTCTGCGCCTGCCGGCAAAGGCAAGGGCGGTGCGCCGCAGCCGGCTGCAGCGCCAGCGCCAGCGCCGACGCAGTCGTCGGCATCGGGTCGCCAGCACACCAATCTCACCGCCTGGACCTTCGGCGAGCTGCCGGAGCTGTTGGAGATCAACCAGGGCAAGCTGACGCTGATCGGTTTCCCGGCGTTGGTCGACAAGGTCACGCATTGCGACCTGGAGGTGTTCGACGATCCGAACGTGGCGGCGCGCACCCACCGCGTGGGCCTGCGCCGGCTGTTTGCGCTGCAGTTCAAGGAGCAGCTCAAGTTCGCCGAGAAGAACATCCCGGGCCTGCAGGGCATGGGCATGCAGTTCATGAACATCGGCTCGCAAGAGGACCTGCGCGACCAGATCGTGGCCAAGGCGATCGATATCGCGTGCCTGCAGGATCCGCTGCCGGTCGATGCGGCGTCGTTCAACAAGCGCAAGGACGAGGGCAAGGGCCGTATCGGGCTGCTGATCAATGAGGTGGCGCGGCTGACCGGGCAGATTCTGGGTGAGTTCCACGGCCTGCCCAAGCGCGTGCAAGCGCTGCCGCAGGCGGTGGCGGCGGATATCCAGGCGCAGCTGCAGGCGCTGGTACACAAGCGCTTCATCGCGGATAACGACTACAGCCAGTTGGCGCATTTCCCGCGCTACCTGAAGGCGATCAATGTGCGGCTCGAGAAGTTGCGCGGCAATCCATCGCGTGATGCCCAGCTGATGGCCGAGTGGCAGACGGCCGCCGCCCAGTTCCAGCGCACGCTCAAGAATATGGCGGGCAAGAACAACGATCCGCGCATGATCGAGTTCAGGTGGATGCTCGAAGAGCTGCGGGTCTCGCTGTTCGCGCAGGAGCTGAGGACGCCGATGCCGGTGTCGGCCAAACGGCTGCAGAAGGTGTGGGAATCGATGCTGCGGTGAGCCGTCCAAGTGCACCGGCATCAGCAAGAGCTGGGTGTTCGCGCGCGTCTGCTCGCTCGAGGCGCTGCAGGCGGCGGTGCTCGACGAGTATGAGCGCCGCTTTAAAGACGACATCTTCTTGCCGGCCGTGAGCGCGCCGCGCGGGCTGCCGCACCCGCTACGCACGCGTGGTCGGCAGCGTCGACCACCCCACGATAACGCCAGCCGTAGGGTGGACGGGTTTTCCCGTCCACGCGTTCAATGACAGCGACTTAGCCGATATTACTGCCCCTGATCCGGCTCAAATCCTTATCGTCGCCCAAATTGCCCGAACGCGGATCGGCGCTCGACCCCGATCCCTGGTTGGCCCGCGAATCGCCCATCCCGGCCCCCGCGCTACCCAGGCTGCCAGAACCAGCGTGCCCTGACCCCATGCTCGCGCCCGCAGTACCACCGGCATAGTTGCTGCTGCCGGTGACCGCGCCACCGACCATGCCGCCCGTCGGCACGCCCGGCCCCATGGTCGGTGCGCCCGATCGGTTGGGGTCGGTGCCATAGAAGCTGTGGATGCCGCCTGCCCAGCTCAGGTCGCTCATATCGGGCCAGGCGTCCTTGTCGAAGCCCGGCGCGGACTTGAGGCGATCCTTGTCGACGTTAAGGACGAAACGGTGGTTGACGGTATCGAGGTGCAGCGCCTGCCATGGCACGGCGAACAGTTTTTCGCCCATGCCCAGGAAGCCGCCAAAGGACAGCACAGCATATGCTACCTGGCCAGTCTGCATGTCGAGCATGATTTCCTTGATGTCGCCCAGGCTTTCTTCGGCGGCGTTGACGACGTCGTCGCCGATCAGGGTATCCGCCCCCATCAGGGACGGTCCCGGTCCTGTGCTGTTGCTGCCTTTGTACATGCCATATTTATCGCGATCTGCGTAGCCCATGTGTTCCTCCTAGTCAATTGACGTTGCGAACAATGACCCTGGTCATCCCGACTGGGACAGACGGTGGCCCTACCAAGAGTTCATCATAGGACGCTACCGGATTGCGGCGCGCGCGCTACACATGAACCTGGAGCGGACGCTATGCGAACCAGCGCACGGAAGAGTTCGCGCGGCATGGCTACGCTGCCAAGGTATATCTAGGAGGAAAGTGATGACTGTTATTTCGCGCTGCACCAACGCCGGCCCCGTGGGCCAGCGCATCCGTACCCGTTCCTTCGCTTCGCTGCTGGCGCGCCTGCTGCGCCGCGGCTGAGATCCGCCCGGCAGTTGCCAGGCGGTCTGAAGTGAACACTTACGGCTGTCCGCCGCCGCCCGCGGCGCCATACACATGGCCAGTGGTGTAGCTCGCCTCGTCCGAGGCGAGCGTGACGTAGATCGTGGCCAGCTCGGCCGGCTGGCCGGGACGCTTCATCGGCGTGTCCTCGCCAAACTTCTGGCGGCCTTCCGGTGAGTTGCCGCCCGCCAGCTGCAGAGGCGTCCACACCGGCCCTGGCGCCACCGCATTCACCCGAATCCCTTTAGCGGCCATCTGCTTGGCCAGCGATTTCGTGAACGCCACCTCGAACGCCTTGGTAGCCGAATAGTCGAGCAGCTTTTCCGGCGGGTCGTAGGCTGTCTGCGACGAAGTATTGATGATGGCGCTGCCGGCCGGCATATGCGGAATCGCCGCCTTGGTGATCCAGAACACCGCGTACACATTGGTCTTGATGGTCCAGTCGAACTGCTCGCTGGTGATGTCGAGGATCGAATCGTTGTTCTGCTGGCGCGCAGCGTTGTTGACCAGGATGTCCAGGCCGCCCAGCTCGCGCACCGCGGTTTCCACCAGCTTCTTGCAGAAGGCTTCGTCGCGGATGTCGCCCGGGATGGCCACCGCCTTGCGGCCGGCATCGCGGATCAGCTGCATGACTTCGCGCGCATCCGGTTCTTCGGCCGGCAGGTAGCCGATGGCGACGTCGGCGCCTTCGCGCGCATAGGCGATCGCGGCGGCGCGGCCGATGCCCGAGTCGCCGCCGGTGATCAGGGCCTTGCGCCCCGTCAGGCGGCCGCTGCCGCGATAAGTGGTTTCGCCGTGGTCGGGGCGCGGCGTCATCTTGCTGGCCAGGGCAGGCCACGGCTGGTCCTGCTTGGGGAATGGCGGACGCGGATAGCGCTTGGCCGCTTCGCGTGCGGCGTTCGGCGCCGGCTGGTTGGCGCCAGCCGCCTGCTGGGCCAGGGCTGGGACGGCGGCGGCAGAGGCGGCCACGCCGGCGGCGACGGTGCTGACGAAACGGCGACGCGATGGCGTGACGCTATCTGGCTTCTGGTCTTCCGACTTCATGCTTGCTCCTTGATGGTGGTAAATGGCCGCTTGGCGCGGACGGTATGCCGAAGATGTTAGTCGTTATCGAAAAGGCACGGAACACGTTAGATAAGGGCAAGCATTCGGCAGTCACTGTTGTATGTGGGTGGCAGTGCCAGATAGGAAGAAGTGTTCACACACGGCGGCATTCCAGGGCGTGACGGTGCTGGCCGGCCTGATGGTGTCGATCGGCGCCTCGAGCATCGTGGCGCAGGGCGCCGCGGGCCTGATCCTGATGTACACCCGCTCGCTGCGCAAGGGAGAATATGTGCGGGTCGGCGACAAGGAGGGCACGGTGGTCGACATGGGCATGTTCGAGACCCGCCTGCGCACCGGCAGCGGCGAGGAAATCCTGCTGCCCAACGCCTGGGTGCTGTCCAACACCACCAGTAATTTCTCGCGCGACGGCGTGATCGATGAAGGGTTCGTCACCGAGGTCAGGTCACGCTGGGCTATGCCATGCCGTGGCGCAAGGTGCATGCCTTGCTCGATGAGGCAGCCGCGGCGACGCTGGGCATCCGCGCCGAACCGAAGCCCTTCATCGTGCAGGCGGCGCTGTCGGACTTCCATATCGAATACCGCCTGTGCGCGCATGCATCGGCAGAGCGGCCGCGCGAACGCGCCGAAGCACGCAACCGCCTGCACCAGAACGTGCTGGATGTATTCGATGGCGCCGGCGTCAGCCTGACCTCGCTGCACTTCCATCATGTCGCGATGAAGCAGGCGTGAGCGCCATGAAAAAGGCGCTGTTCGCGTTATTTCGGCACCAGGTTGCATGAGCCTGCTTTGATGGCCGCGGCCAGCAACTGGGCCGGCGTCGTCGGGCAGCGCGCGTCAAGCACCCGACGCCAACCCGAATAGTGGATCAGATAACGGCTGGCCACACCGTGGAAGCGCGTCAGCCAGCGCTTGAAACGGCTGTGCCAGCCATTGACGTGATTCAGGTGGATCGCGCCGCGTGCCCGCACGCCGGCCCGCAGGTTGACGGCTTCGTGGGTGATGCCATGCTCTCTGGCAAATGCGCGATAGGCGGCGGCCGAATCGCTGATCAGGAGACTGCCTGGCGCCAGCACCGGCGTCAAACATCCTTCGAGCTGCCGCTGCGTGACCGGGCCCCGCCCGCAGTGGAAATCGAGCGTGCCGCCCTGACGCTGGCAGGCGACCAGCAGGCAATCATGGTCGCGCCCAATGCCGCGATGGCTGGCGACGCCGCCGCGCCGTCGCGCTGGGCGGGTCAGCGTGCGCGAACCCTTTTGTGATTCCAGCAGATACGTCTCGTCTGCTTCGACCATGCCCGCCAGTTGCGCCGGCCGCTCACGGATGAACCCGGCGACCATGCGGTGACGCCAGCGAAAACTGGTGGTTCGGTGCACCTGGACTGCCTCGGCGCTGGCGCGCACGGTGCGTGATTCGAGCAGGCACTGCAGATAGGCCAGCCAATGCTCCTTGTGGCGCAGGTGCGCCAGGCTGGTGCCGGTAAGCGCATTGTAGCTGCGCCCGCAAGCCAGGCAGCGCCAGCGCTGCAAGTCGCTGGCCTGGCCGCAACGATGGGCGCGGGCGCCGCCGCAGCGGGGGCAGCACTTGCCGACCGCCGCCTGTTCGATCAGTGCCACACAATCGGCCGCGTCATTGATGCTGGCGAGCCAGGCGCGCAATTGCTCACGCTCTTCGTGGTGCAAGGGGATGCCGCGCAAGGCGCCAAACAAGTGACCAAAGCCCGGACTGTCCACGATCGCCCTCTTCGGGATAACTCGACAGTATTGAGACCAGGCGCGACATGGAAGGTTCGCAGAAATAACGCGAACAGCGCCATGAAAAACGGGTGACCCGGCATTGCCGCGTCACCCGTTTCGTCAGGTACTACCAGATCGCGTGGATCAGTCGACGGTCGCGCCGCTGTCCTTGACGATCTTCGACCATTTGGCGGCTTCGGCCTGGACGAACTTGCCGAAGTTTTCCGGCGAATCGCCCACGTATTCGGTGCCGGTGTCGGCCAGCACGCGCTGGAAGTCGGCGCCTTTCATGACCTTCTGCGATTCGGCATTGATCTTGTCGACGACCGCTTTCGGGGTCTTGGCCGGCACGAACATGCCGTACCAGGCGTAGGACTCGATGTTCAGGCCCGCTTCGGCGAAGGTCGGCACGTCTGGCAGCAGCGGCGAGCGCTTGTTGCCCGAGATGGCGATCGGCTTCACTTTACCGCTCTTGATGTGCGGCATGATCGCGATGGTGGAGTCGAACATGATCGGGATGTGGCCGCCCAGCAGGTCGGAAATCGCCGGCGCCGAGCCCTTGTACGGCACGTGCACCATGTCGAGCTTGGTCACGCCGCGGAACAGTTCACCGGTCAGGTGCTGCGGGGTGCCGTTGCCGGCCGACGCGTACGAGAACTGGCCTTTCTTCGACTGGATGTGCGCCATCAGTTCCTTGACGTTCTTGGCCGGCACCGATGGGTGGGCCACCAGCACCAGCGGCGCGCGCAGCAGGTTGGTGACCGGGATCAGGTCTTTCGCCGGATCGAAGGCCATCTTCTTGTACAGGCTCGGGTTGATCACGATCGGTGCGCTCGAGGTGATCAGGAGGGTCTGGCCGTCCGGTTTGGCGCGGGTGACCGCGGCGCTGCCGATATTGCCGCCGCCACCGCCGCGGTTGTCGATCACGAACGACTGTTTCAGGCCTTCGGTCAGGCCTTTCGCCAGCGGACGCGCGGCGATGTCGGACGGGCCGCCGGCCGGCCATGGCACGACCACGGTGACGGTGCCGGTTGGCCAGTTCTGGGCGAAGGCGCTGGTGGAGAGGACGGTTGCTGCGAGAGCGAAGACGAGGGATTTTCCTTTGGACGGGAAGACTCGCATGGTTTTGTCACCTATATAGTTGATTATTTCGCGAAATATTCGCGAATTTTAGATAAGCTGCTGCAACAATTTTACACGAATGGTCATGCGGATTGCGTACGTAGTAGTACGTGCATGGTCCGTAGCGTGGTGCGTCTTTACACCGGAAGGCTGCAGATGAAATATACAGGCTTTTTCCTGCTCGGCGTCATCCTTGCCGGCGCCGTCATCGCCGCCACACCGGCGACGCCCGCCCAGCAGGCGATGGAGCGCATCGCCGGCGTGTACAAGCACCGCTTCACGAGCGGATTGATCGTGCCTGGCGTTGAGGAGACCGAGCCCTACCAGGCCGAGGACATCATCGAGATCGTGCAGTATGACCGTGAGCATGTCTACGTACGTGTGCACCTCGATTTCTTCAATGGCCATAGCTGTGGCATCTACGGCATGGCGCGCTTCGAAAACGGCATGTTCGTCTACCGCGATCCGGAACCGCCGATCATCGGCGGGCCGCCATGCGTGCTCAAGGTCGGGGAAGAGAACGGCAAGCTGACGCTCACCGATCGGCCTGTTTCCGGTGGCGGGCGTACCTGCGAGGCATATTGCGGTGTGCGCGGTAGCCTTAATTATGAGATCGGGATGGATCAGCGGCGTCCGATCCGCTATCTGGAACGGCTCAAGGCGTCACGGCAGTACAAAGAGGCGGCTGATATCGTGCGCTAAGGCGCTACATCGCCCGCCTTCCCGGCAATTGGCTGCACCTGGCCCATGCCGACCAGAACCAACAGCAAGCCACCGCGCCGTCGGCCGCCCTGCCGGCTGATAGCGCCAATGCGCTGGCCATCGCCGCGCGCTCTCCCGAATTCCTGTGCAGTGCCGTGGCCGTGACGGCCGAAGGCGCGATGTTCCTCGGCCTGCCGCGCTGGACCGGCATGCGCGACACGCCCTCGGTGGTGCAGGTGGACAGCGATGGCACGCTGCGCCCGTTCCCGGGCGGCGCCTGGAACGACTGGGCCTTCGGCAAGCCGGTGGACGACGCCTTGGTGCAGGTCAATGCCCTCCACGTCTTCGGCGACGATACCCTGTGGGTGGTCGACCAGGGTGCGCCGGACGGCAAGGCGACGCTGCCCGGGGCCCGGAAGGTGCTGCAGTTCGATACCGGCAGCAGGGAACTGCTGCGCGCGCTGCGCTTCGGCGCCGAGGTCCAGCCGCTGCGCGGCAGCGGCAGGCGCGTGCTGGTCGACGCCGATGGCGGACGGCTGCACCTCGGCTGCACCTTCCTCGAGATCTCGCCTGACGGCGAATGGCTGTATTTCTCGACCCCGACCGGCCCGTTCCGGCGCGTGCCGACGGCCTTGCTATGCGATGCGGCGCTCGATGACGACACGGTCGCCGCCGCGATCGAGGAAGTGGCGCGGGTCCCGAGCATCTACGGCAGCGCGATGGACAGCCGCGGCAACCTGTACCTGGCCAATGCCGAACAGCGCTGCATCGAGGTCGTGGCGCCGACCGGCCGGCGTGCGGTGCTGGCGGCGGACGAGCGCCTGGTCGGTCCGGGCGCGCCGTTCATCACGCGCGACCGCCGCCTGTTCGTGGCGGCGACCCAGGCCGAATTCCTGCCGGAGTGCGACGGAGGCCGTAACGGCATCGAGCGGCCGTTCCTGGTGTTGTCAATGGCGCTGCCGGACAGCGTCGACGGCATCGCGCTCGGCGATGCACTCGCCCCCGAGCTTACGGGCTTGCAGGAGCAAGCGGCTCCCAGATGATGGTCGGCGTCCAGCCGGTGGCGGCCAGGGTGGCCTGCATCACGGTGGCCGCATTCTCTTTCGCGGTATTGAGCACGGTGGCCTGGTTGCAGGCCGCCTGCACCGCCTTCTGCGCCGCCGCCAACGCATTGTTCATGGCACTGGTGCGGGTCTGGGCCGAGGGAATGAAGGCTTGCAGGCCCTGGTCGGTGACTGCATAGAAGTACGAGCCGCCCCGGTTGCGCGCCTCGTGGCTGATGCGCGCCTGCAGCGGTGAGGGCGGCGGCAGCACGATCGTCAAGGTGCGCGCGCGTTCGTCGATGTCTTCGTAGCGCGCCTGGCGCAGGTCGGTCGCGACCGTGCAGTCTCCGCGCGCGACCAGCAGCACGCGGGTGCTGCCCAGGCGCACCTCCCATTGCGACCAGGGGATGTCAACCGCGTTCGGCTGGGTGAATTCGATCACGTCCGCGTAGTTCATCCTGAGCGAGACCAGGTGGCCCATCTTTTCCAGCGCGACCAGGGGCGGGGCCGGCACTGCCCGTTCGGCCGGCTGCTTGATGAAGGCGAAGGTGATGACGGCAGCCGTGACGGCGACCAGAACGAGCGGCAGGTGTTGCTGTGATTTCATGGACGGCGGGGTGGCTTGCATGGGTTGAGATCCGGCAGTCTACTGGATGATCGCGCCGGCCGCCGCCGCCCTGGCAGGTGGGTGCTTCGGCTCGGGCATAATAGCTGTCAAAGGAGACGCCCATGACCGCCCATACCGACGCCGCAATTCTCGAATCCTGGTCGCGCAACGCGAAGCCATGGACCGCGGCCGTGCGCGGCGGCGAGATCGAAACGCGCAAGCTGGTGACCGATGCCGCCATCGTCGCCGCGGTGCGGGCGCGTGCGCCGCGCACCGGCCTCGATCTCGGCTGCGGCGAAGGCTGGCTGGTGCGCGCGCTGCCCGAGGTGGCGATGGTCGGCGTGGATGCGATCGCGGGCCTGGTCGACGGGGCGCGCGCCGCCGGCGGTGGCGAGTTCCTGACAATGTCGTATGAAGAGATCGGCGCCGGCAAGCTGGCGCTGGCGGTCGATGTCGCTGTCGCCAACTTCTCGCTGATCGGCAAGGAGGCGGTCGATGGCCTGTTCGCCGCCGCGCCGAGCTATCTGCGGGCCGGTGGCAGCCTGCTCGTGCAGACCGTCCACCCGGTGATGGCCTGTGGCGAGGCGCCCTATATCGACGGCTGGCGCGCGGGAAGCTGGGCCGGCTTCAGCGACGACTTCCAGGACGCGCCGCCGTGGTACTTCCGCACGGTGTCGAGCTGGATCGCGCTGTTCGCCGACCACGGCCTGCGCCTGGCCGAGATGCGCGAGCCGCTGCATCCGCGCACCGGCAAGCCGGTATCGCTGATCCTGGCGGGAACCCGGCCCGGCTGAACCTAGTCCTGGCCCTTGCGTTGGTAGTAGCGCCGGTCGATGAAGCTGACCGCGTCGAGCGGGCCGGAGAATTCGACCACTTCGTCCGCCGCGCGTGCGGGATCGCTGTAGTGGATCTTGCAATGCCCCTCGACCGCGTCGGCAACGGCTTGTCCGCCGATCAGGATCGCGCCGCTGTCGTCATGAAAGCAGGCCTTGATGCCATCGTAGGGTTCGCGCTTGACGGTCCGCAGCGCGTTGGCGAAGGCGGATATCCTGTGCTGCACGGCGGTGAGCTGGGCCCGCGCGTCGCGGATGTCGGCATAGCGCATGCGCCGGTCGTCCGGCACGCGCAGCGTCCACCAGATGCCCAGCCAGCCGCGTCCCACCCCATTGAGCAGGATCTCGCCGCTCTCGTCATAGGCGGCCTGGATGGCGGGCAGCGAGAAATAGGCGCCGCGGCGCACCGTCACCGTTTCATCGACCGACCGGCTGCGGACCACCACGCCCTGTTCGGCCGCTGGCCGTGCGTCGCGCTCGGGTTCGTGCATGCGCGGGTAGCCGATGCGGAACCACAGGTCGACCAGGTGCGGTTCCGGGGGCAAGTAGCGGTGCAGCTGGTGCTGGATCTCGAGATAGTGGCGATATGGCAGTTCGGTTACGAGACGGGATGCCTCGACCTTGACTCTCGGGATATCCGTGGCGTCCTGGGCCAGGCTGTGGGCGGACAGGAGCAGACCAAGCGTCGTGCAACTTGCGGCGAGTAGCGATCGCATCGTGTGTTCCAGGATGAAACCGATGAGTATAGGCAGCGCAGTGCCGCACAGGTTCACCGATTGTCACGGCGCCGGCGCCGGCACCGTCAGCCCAGCAGCTTGAGCCCCGGCGGCAGCGCGTCGCCCAGCAGGCGCGTCTCGACCGCCTGGTCCAGCTCCACCACCTCGCGCACCATCGCCGTCCACATCGATGGTGCGCCGCTAACGGCCAGGCGCCGCAGTACATCGTCGCGCACCGCTTGGCCGATATCGCGCGAGCGGTCGCCCGTCATGCGCGCGATGTGGGCGGCGGCGAAGCCGGCCGGTTCCACCTTGCGCCAGTCGAGCTTCATCAGGGTGCGCAGCCAGTCTTCGGCCACGTCGGGCGGCGCCACTTCGTGGGCACTCGACTGGAACGACTGGCGCGCGCCGACCCGGCCCAGCGCCCACAGGTAGCGCCCGTAGCGCGCGGTGGCGCGGGCATCGAGCCTGCCACCCGACGGGATGGCGTCGATCTGCCCCAGCAGCCATTCCCCGATCTCGGCTTTATAGGCCGACGGGATGCGCTCAAGCGAGGCGCCGACGCGCAGCATGTCTTCTTCGCTGCCATCGACCAGGGTGAGCGGCCGGCGTCCGCGTTCGGATTCGTCGGCCTGCAGGTTGAAGGCGAAATCGTCGAGCACGCGCAACTGGGATTCGGTTGACAGGCCGCCGGCGACCCGGCGCCACATGGTCCACCATTCGGCGCGCACCTGGCTGTCCTTGTGGTGCTGGACGCCGCCGTCGAACATCGCCCACAGCTGCTCCATGCGCCATTCGTCGAGCGGGTGGCCGAAGCCGGGGCGCAGGCTGTAGCCGGCCAGGTTCAACCAGGCGCGCTCGTGTTCGCTTGATCTGCGCCGGCCTTTGGCGCGCGCCATCAGGGCGTCGAACAGGCGCCGCAGCAGGGGCGTGGTCCAACGCTCGCGTGAGCCGAGCAGGTGTTCCAGGCCGGCGCGCAACCCCTTCACTTCTTTCGTATCGACCTGTTTCGAGCGGGCGCCGAACACGCGCTCGATCTTGTCGATGGCGGCATCGAGTTCGAGCGGCAGCACTTCTTCCTGTGCGTCGCTGTCCTCGTCGCCACGCAACTGGAAAGCCAGTTGCCAGCGCTGGCCGCCGTCCTCGGCGACGCAATGCACGTCGAGCGTGCCGACTTCGCTCAGGGTCGTTACCAGATGCACCGGGATCTCGCTCGGTGCGCCGCGCGCGGCGCGCAGCACGGTGGCGATGGCCGGCAGGCGCACTACCCTGGCAGGATCGAGGTCGGCCAATTCGCCGGCCTGCGGCGGTAAGCCCTCATCGGCGATGGTCGAGACCAGGTGGAAGCGCACCGGGCGGCCCACGCGCAGCGCAAAGCTGCGATCCGTGAGCCTGACTTCGGTGGCGGCTTTTGTGCCGCGCGGCAGCAGGCAGACGGTGCGTAGTTTGTCGTCCTGGGTTTCGCCGTCGAGCAGCAGGTAGTAGCTGCGTGCGGCGCCGCTTTCGATCGCTGGGGCCAGGCCCTGGCGCGCCAGCGTATAGGCAACGGCGCCGCGGGCGACGGCAATGTCGGGATTTTCGTTGTGCAGCACGCGTACCGGCGCGCCGCGCCATGCGCTCAAGGTATCGACCAGGCGCTGTGCCAATGCCGCGCCGCGGAATACGCCGCCGTTGAGCAGCACTGTGTCCGGCACCGGCAGCTGGCCATCTTCAGGCAGGTCAAGCGCTTCGCGTGCGGCGGCGGCGTGCTGGCGCAGGAAGCCGGCCAGGTGACGCGTGACGGCCGGATCGCTGGCATACGGCAGGCCGAATTCCACGATGCCGGCGCGCGCGCGCTTGGCGTCTTCCTGGTCCGCATTGAGCGGGAAGAAGCCATCGAGCACGATGCGTTCGATGTCTTCGCGCCGCAGGTCGGTCTTGCGGCTGGCGCCGATCAGGCGGCTGCCGGCGCCGAGCAGGGTGACGGTGACGTGGCTTGGCGCATCGTCGGCCAGCAGCTGTTCCTTGGCTGCGCGGCAGCGTTCGGTGAGCTGGGCCAGGCGTGCGCTCGACAGGCGGCTGCGCGAGGCATCCTCGCCGGCCTGTTCGGCCATGCGCGCCTCGACCAGGTGGGCCAGCGCCAGGTCCATATTGTCGCCGCCCAGGATCAGGTGGTTGCCCACGCCGATGCGGGTGAGCGTCGGCTCGCCATCTTTCGTTTCGACCTTGACCAGGCTGAAGTCGGTGGTGCCGCCGCCGACGTCGGCCACCAGCACCAGGCGCGCCTCGCCCAGGTCTTCGCTCAGGTTCGCGCGATGCCGGTACAGCCAGTCGTACAGCGCGGCCTGCGGTTCTTCCAGCAGGCGAACATCTGGCAGGCCGGCCTGTTTCGCCGCCTCCAGCGTCAGTGCACGCGCGCCTTCGTCGAACGAGGCGGGAACCGTGAGCACGATCTGCTGGCGTTCGAGCAGCTGTTTGGGAAAGCGGGTGTTCCATGCGGCGCGCAGGTGGGCCAGGTAGCTGGCGCTGGCCGCCACCGGCGACACCTTGGCCACATCACCTTCGGCGCCCCAGGGCAGGATCGGCGCCATGCGGTCGACGCCCGTGTGCGACAGCCAGCTCTTGGCGCTGGCCACCAGGCGCCCCGGCGTGGCCGCGCCGAGCGCGCGTGCCAGGCGGCCGAGCGCGACGTGTTCGACGCCGGCGACATCAAGGGTATGCCAGGGCAGTTGCAGTTCTCCGGGCGCGAGTTCGTCCGCGCCCGGGTGGTAGCGCATCGACGGCAGCAGCGGCGCGCCGGCGACTTCGCCGGGCGCCACCAGCTGGTCGATCGACAGCAGCTCGATCGCACCCTGCCCATCGCGGGCAAAGGCCAGCACCGTATTCGTGGTGCCAAGATCGATGCCGACCAGGTAGGTCACGAGGCGTCGGAAACAGTACGAACGTCGAACTCGACCTTCCAGCGCTGGCCGTCACGGGCGACAGCGACCAGCTCCAGCGTGCCCGCATCGGTGGCCAGCGCATGCAGTTTGACCTGCACCACTTCGCCGGCGACGCGGCCTTCGGCCGGCAGGGTAGCCTGGATCTCGTTGAGTTCCTGCAGCTCGTCCGGGCCCCAGAATTCGAGCACGTCGCCGATACGGTCCTGGCGGCGGGTGGTCGAACCGAAGAAGCGGAAGTGAACCGGTTCGCCGATCACCAGGCCGAATTCCTGGCCCGGCAATTCAAGCTCGCTGCCTTCTTCCATGCCGAACGGCGCCACGCACAGCGCTTCCAGCGGTGGCTCCATGCCAGGGATGGCCGGCATCGACGATTCGACGCCGACGTAATACGAACGCGCCGTGCCGCCGCGGATGCGCACGCCGCCGCCACGGCGGGCGTAGCTGAAATAAGCCGCGCCGCGCGCCACGGCCAGGTCGAGGTCGGCGCCTTCGAGCATGCGCGCCGGTTCCGCGCCTTCCATGTACAGCCAGTCGTTGATGGTGTCCATCACGCGCTGGGCCAGGATGCTCGACTTGAACACGCCGCCGTTGAACAGCACCGCGCTCGGATGCAGGAAGGTATGTTCCGCATTCACGCGGCCGCTGAAACCTTCGAGTTCGGCGGTGGCGCCGGCCTGGCGCGCCAGGAAAGCGGCCAGGTGGCGCGTGATCGCCGCGTCCTGCGCGTATGGCAGGCCGAGCTGGGTCAGGCCGGCGCGGGCGCGCACGGCAGGGCGTGCCGACGCTTCGACGCGTGGGAAGAAACCATCCGTGATGAAGGCGGTGACTTCTTCGCGCGTGAGTTCGGTGCGGATCGAACCGCCGATCAGCTTCGAGCCGCGGCTCGGGACCACGATCGGGTGGGTCGTGGCGTTGGGGTTGGCCAGCAGTTCTTCCTTGGCGCTGCGGCAGCCGTAGGTAAGGGCGCGCATCTGCCAGGCGTCGAGCTGGGTGCCATTGGCGGCGAGCTTGCGGGCCACGAAGTGGGCCAGCGCCAGGTCCATATTGTCGCCGCCCAGCAGGATATGGTCGCCCACGGCCACGCGGTGTGGTTCGAGCTTGCCGTCGCGCTCGAGGATGGCGATCAGCGAGAAGTCGCTGGTGCCGCCGCCGACGTCGACCACCAGGATGATGTCGCCGGGCGCGACCTGCTTGCGCCAGCGGCCGCCGCTGCCCTGGATCCAGCTGTACAGGGCCGCTTGTGGCTCTTCGAGCAGGGTCGGGGCGAAGCCGGCCTGGCGCGCCGCTTCAGCCGTCAGCTCGCGTGCGGCCGGGTCGAACGAAGCAGGAATGGTGACCGTGACCGATTGCTGGTCGAATGGCGCCTCGGGATGCGCCGCGTTCCAGGCCTGGCGCAGGTGTTCGAGGTAGCGGGTCGACGCGGCCAGTGGCGACACGCGCGGCACTTCGTCCGGCGCGTCCTGCGGCAGGATCGCGGCGCGGCGGTCCACGCCGGGGTGGCACAACCAGCTCTTGGCCGACGACACCAGGCGGATCGGCGTGGTGGCGCCGCGGCTGCGCGCCATCTCGCCGGCGACCGCGGTTTCCTCGTCCTGGCTCCAGGGCAGGGCGCGTTCGCCAGCCGGCATCTCGTCCGGGTGCGGCAGGTAGAGGAAGGACGGCAGCAGCGGCAGCGCCTCGATCGTGCCGGGGGCGGTCAGTTGCGGGATCGGCAGCACGGCGTCGACGGCCTTCTCGCCGTCGCTGGCCTGCAGGTCGACATATGACAGGGCGCTGTGGGTGGTGCCCAGGTCGATGCCGATGGCGTAGCGTGCGTTGTCTGGCTGGCTCACAGTTCCACCTCCGCCGGGGCCAGCACGCGTGCATCGTGGCTCTCGGCCAGTTGCGGCAGCGTGACCTTGGCGGCGCGCCAGCCGCGGTGGGAAAGTAGGCCGGTGAATGGCGCCTTGCCGACCACGTTGCCGGTCAGGCGCACGCTGGCGGCGTCGAAGCCTTCGGCCAGGGTGATGCGGCTACCTTCGTTCTCGGCGCGTACCGGCTCGATCGCGAAGTGCTCGCGCAGCACGCGCGCGCAGCCTTCGTGCACCACGCGGGCGGCGGCGCCGATGTCGGCGTCCGAATAAGCGCCCAGGTTTTCGTGGGCGAAGTCGATCAGGCGGGCTTCGCGCTGGAATAGGCTCAGCAGTTGCAGGGCCGAATCCGGGGTGGGCGCGCGCAGTGGTGCAGGCGTTGGCGCTGGCGTTGGGGCGACGGTTGGCGCTGACGTCGGGGCTGGCGTCGGGGCAGGGGCGGCGGTCGGGCCGACGCCGTCGTCACGCACGCGGGCGGCGAACTCGGCGTCGCCGAGCGACTTGAACAGGGCGCCGAAGGCGATCGACAGGCGGCTGAAGAAGCCAGGCAGATTGGAAGATGTGCTCATTGTTTGCTGTGTAATCAGTGCGGGATGGCTGGTCGTCTTGTAAGACGGGCGGCAGGACCACCCCCGGAAAAAGGCGAATCATACCAGTTGGCGCATATTTTTCGCGCTGTCAACTGGCGAGAAAGTTTATTCAATGATACGTACACCGCCCAGTAAAGCGGCCGCATACGCGTTGAAATCGTCGAGGCCGCGTTTGATGATCGTGACCAGGGCCGGCAGCGGCGCGGCCTGGTAATCCCATTCGGCGCGGCAGAATTCGCCGGTGCGCTTGAGATCCTCGGCCAGGGGGGGCGCGATCCAGCCGTGCTCGGCCAGCAGGGTGATGACTTCACGCTCGTCCTGCGGCAGGCCGAGGCGGGCATTGCCGATCACATAATCGCCCATCTCGATCGCCGCGCCCCAGGCGCGCAGCAGGTTGAGCGTGGCGGCATCCTGGCGCGTGATGTCGTCAGGGAAGGTGTTGGGATCTCTTTCATACTCTTCGCGGGCGCGTCGGCAGCAGCGTTCGATGATGGCGGCCTTGCTGACCAGGATGTCGTCGTCCATGGCGTCTCCGTTATCGGTTGTCGTCCTGCGCCGCGCAAGACGTAATCATCCAGATGGTGCCAGACCGCCAATAAGCAAGCGGCTTGACCATGGTCTTCTACTGCTTCAGCAAACGTTTAATTTTAGTCAATACCAATACCTAAACTGGTATAGCCAAATTGAATACATCTTGCCAAAGATGGCGTCAGCTAGTACTGTACGTTTATACAGTATTTGTTCGATAAGCCCTGACATGAACCATTCAGCCATCCTTGCCGCACCAGAGGCAGTGCACCCATCGCTGTGGCGCGCGTCGCAGCTGGCGCATGCCAACACGCGCTGCATCGATACCGGCCATGCGACGCTCTCGAGCCAACTGCCCGGTGGCGGCTGGCCCGGCGGCACCCTGGTCGACCTGCACCTGCAGCAGCCCGGCATCGGCGAAATGCGCCTGCTGCGGCCGGCCCTGGCCGCCTGCGCCGAACGCCGCATCGTGCTGCTGCAGCCGCCCCATCCGCCCCAGGCCCTGGCGCTTGCCGCGCTCGGTCTCGATCCGTCCCAGATATTGTGGCTGCGCACGACGCGCACCGCGGACGCGCTGTGGGCAGCCGAGCAGGTGCTGCGTAGTGGCAGTTGCGGCGCCTTGCTGTTCTGGACCAACCAGGTGCGTAACGACAGCCTGCGCCGCCTGCACCTGGCGGCGCAAGGCGGCGAAACGCTGTTTTTCATGCTCCGCCCGCTGGCCGCGGCGCAAGACGCATCTCCCGCGCCTCTGCGTCTTGCACTGCGACCGGCGGCCGGCGGCATGAACATCGATTTCGTCAAACGCCGGGGACCGCAGCGCGAGGCGCCGCTATTCCTTCCTCTTGGATCTTCACTATTGCAACGTCATGCGCCTCTGGATCGGCCTGTATTTGCCCCAGCTACCGCTCGAAGTCTTCAGCCCACGCTGGTTCAGTGAGGCGGCGGGCGAGGCTGGCGGCGTAGCCGGCAGCGTGGTCGGCAGTGCAGTCGGTAATGTAGCCGGTAGCGATGGCAATGGCGGCGCTGGCAACGGTGGGCTAGCCCGCGACCCCGGCAGCGTCATCCTTGAGCAGGAGCGGGTGATGGCGCTGTCGCCGGTGGCGCGCGCGGCCGGCGTGCAGATCGGCATGCGCCGCGGCGGCGTGCTGATGCTCATGCCCGAGGCGCGCATCGAGCTGCGCAGCCACGAGCGCGAGGCCGAGGCCATGGGGGCGGTGGCCATGGCGATGCTGCAGTACACGCCGCAGGTGGCGCTGGCCGAAGAAGCGACCCTGCTGCTCGATATCGGCGCCAGCCTGCGCCTGTTCGGCGGCATCCGGCGCCTGTGCGAGCGCATCCGCGCCAATATGGCGGCGCTCGGATTTTCGGCCTGTATTGCCTGCGCACCCACCGCGCGCGGCGCCTGGCTGCTGGCGCGCCGCAATGCGGGGCGCGCACTCAAGATGGCGTCGCTGGTGCGGCGCATCGATCGCTTGCCGGTGGCCTTGCTGCCGCCGGCGCGGCCGTTCGCCAGCTGGTTCGAGGGCATCGGTTGCCGCCGCCTCGATGAACTGCAGCGCCTGCCGCGTCCCGGCCTGCAGCGGCGCTGCGGGCGGGCATTGCTCGACATGCTCGATGCCGCCTATGGCATGAGTCCTGAACTGTTCAAGTGGATCGAGCCGCCCGAACGGTTTCATGCGCGGCTCGAATTGTTCGACCGGCTCGAACAGGCCGACCTGTTGCTCGCCGGCGCTCACCGCCTGGTGCTGCAGATGACCGGCTGGCTGTGCGCGCGCCAGTTGGCGGTCGAGCGCATCCGGCTGTCGCTCGACCACGAGCGCGGCCGCCTGGCGCGTCCGCCAACCCTGGTCGAGGTCGCGCTGGCCGAACCCACCTGGCGCGACGAGCACCTGCTGCGGCTGCTGCGCGAGCGCCTGGCCAAGCTGGAGCTCGCGGCGCCGGTGATCGGCATCGGGCTTGAAGCGCAGCAACTGCAGGCGATGGCGCCGCCCACCGATTCGCTGTTTCCCGATCCCGGCGGCAGCGAAGAAGACCGCATGCGCATGATCGAGCTGCTGGTGGCGCGCCTGGGCACAGACAATGTCTTGCAGGCGCTGCCGCTGGCCGATTACCGCCCCGAGGTCGCCAATGCCTGGGTGCCGGTGCAGCAAAAGGTCAGCGCCGCCGCACGCGCAGCGCAGATGCCGCCCGACGTGCACAGCCTGCCGCGGCCGAGCTGGCTGCTGGCCAAGCCGATCGCGCTCTTGATGCGCGACCACCGGCCGTTCTACGGTTCGCCCTTGCGGGTGGCGTCCAATCCCGAACGCATCGAAGCCGGCTGGTGGAGCCAGACGCAAACCCGCGACTACTTCATCGCAGAGGGACAAGACCACGCGCTGTACTGGATCTATCGCGAGCGCATCAGCGGCACCGGCGAGGACGCCACGCCGCGCTGGTTCTTGCATGGATTGTTCGGGTGACTGCGTGAGCTGAGTGTCCCCATTGGCAGATATCTGCACCGCGCGCGCCCATGCTATCTTGCCTGCAGCAACGACACCGGCAGCGGCAGCGGCAGCGCCACAGCCAGCGATAAGGCCAATCACAAGGAGACATCCATGGCAGGTGAAGCAGTCCACTTCAAAGGCGCAGAAGGTCAATTGCTGGCCGCGCGCCTCGATGCCCCCGACGGCCTGGTCAAGGCCTACGCCCTGTTCGCCCACTGTTTCAGCTGCGGCAAGGACGTGTTCGCCGCGGCGCGCATCGCGCAGGGCCTGACCCGCCACGGCATTGCCGTGCTGCGCTTCGACTTCACCGGCATCGGCGCCAGCGAAGGCGAATTCGCCAACACCAATTTTTCATCCAACCTGTCCGACCTGGTGGCCGCCGCCGATTTCCTGCGCAGCGAATACGCTGCGCCGCAGCTGCTGGTCGGCCATAGCCTGGGCGGGGCGGCGGTGCTGGCCGCGGCGTCGAGCATGCCCGAGGTGCGCGCCGTCGCCACCATCGCCGCGCCGAGCGACCCGCACCACGTCACCGGCATGTTCCGCGAGCACATCGACGCCATCACCACGCATGGCATCGCACATGTCCAGCTGGCCGGGCGCCCGTTCACGATCAAGCGCCAGTTCCTGGAAGACGTCGCCGAGCAGCGCCTCGAGCAGAAAATCCGCGATCTGGGGCGCGCCCTGCTGGTGCTGCATTCGCCGCAAGACGACACCGTGGCCGTGGCCAACGCGCTGCAGATCTTCCAGGCCGCGCGCCATCCCAAAAGCTTCGTCTCGCTCGACGATGCCGACCACCTGCTGCGGCGACGCCATGACGCCGTCTACGTCGCCGACGTGATCGCCGCCTGGGCCTCGCGCTACCTCGACCTGGTGCGCGCCGACGCCTAGGCCATCAGCGCGCCAGCGCACGGTCGCGCCGCGTCGATCGGGCATAATCGGCCCATCGAAGCCGACCGGAGGACCCATGAAGCACGCAATGAACCTGGCAGCCCTGGCTGCCCTGGCGATGGCCGTATCCGCAAGCGCCCACGCCCAGGCGCAGCAAACCCTCGAGACCCCGGGCTACACCGTCAAGATCACGCAGCAATGCGAAGAGGGCAACGTCACCTGCGACAATGTGCGCTACGTGGGTACCAGCAAGAAATCCGGCAAGGCGATCACCCTGCGCGGCAAGACCATGCATTCGAAAGGCGCCGACGGCGTTACGCCCGGCGCCTTCCAGGGCTATGTGTTCCGCTCCGGCCGGGTGAGCTATACCGTGTTCGCCGATGGGCGCCTGGTGGTCACTGAAGGCAAGAAGACGCTGGTGAACCAGCGCGGCGAATGGAAATAGCTGCGGCAGGCGGCGGCCACGTGGCCGCTGGAGTCGCTTAATCCGGCGCCAGCAACTGCTCGAGCCGGCGCGGATAATGATTCAAAAAATCGCGCGTCACCGCATAGTGCTCGGTGTCCTCGTACGCCATCTCCGAAATGCCTGAGGCATCGAAGGCGAGGATCTTCGCACCCGGATAGGCCAGCAGGATTGGCGAGTGGGTCACGATGATGAATTGCGACCCGTCCTCGACCAACTGGTGGATCGCGCGCAGCGCCGCCAGCTGGCGGTTGGGAGACAGCGCCGCCTCGGGTTCGTCCAGCAGGTACAGGCCGTTACCCTTGAACTTGTTGAGTAGGACGCTCATGAACGCCTCGCCGTGCGAGCGCGCATGCAGGTTGCCACCATAGCTGCTCGAGCCGATCTGCTGGTCCATATAGGTCGCGACGTTATAGAAGCTTTCGGCGCGCATGAAATAGCTGTCCCTGGGCCGCCGCACGCTGCGCGACATGCGCAGGTGCCTGGCCAGCGGCGACCGTTCGCCCACAGTATTGAGCAACTGAACGGCCATGGTGCCGCCCTCGACCCCGAAGCCCAGCGCCAGCGCGATCGCTTCCAGGATGGTCGACTTGCCGCTGCCGTTCTCGCCGACGAAGAAGGTCACGTCGGCGTGGAACTCGATCGATTGCAGTTCGCGCACGGCCGGGACGTTGAACGGGAAGCTGTCAAAGACAACCTCGTCGCCAAAGTTGGACCAGATGCGCTGCAAATAGGGTTTGGCGGCGAATTTATTCATGGATCGATGGCGGACGTGGTTCCCGATGAAAGCCCTTATTTCGCGGCCTTGAACAGCGCTTCAAGTCGGTCTTTGGTGTCAGGAATACGTTCCAGCTTCGGATAACGCAATCCATCGCGGTAGTCGAGCGTGATGGTGCGCAGCTTGTTCCCCTTGCGGACCAACAGCTCGATCGGCGCCTTGCCATCCTTGTTCGCGCGCACCGCGGCCTTGAGCACATCGCCCTTGTACACGCGGTTATTGACGGCGACGATGGTGGTGTTGGCCGCCAGGCCAGCGCGGAAGCCCACACCATCCCAGACCACGCCGGTGACGTTGCCGTCGCTGCGCACCGAGAAGCCCAGCGAATACGTGAAGTCGGTGCTGCGGCTGCGCTCTTCAGAGGCGCGGATCGCATTGCCCGGCGCGTCGTCGTACGCCAGCTTCCAGCCGGCGCGCTTCAAGCCGTCGAGCGGGGCACCCGGACCATGGCCGTCCAGGCGCGCGCGCAGGAATGGCGCCCAGTCGAATTTCTGCACCTTGTTCAAGGCCGTCACCACATCGTCGAAGGTGTAGTACACCGCCTCGGTGCTGCCGTCCTGGATGCCGAAGAAAGCGCGCGCGAAGTCTTCCAGGCTGCGCTTGTCGCCTGACATCTCGCGAATCTGGGTGTCGACGTCGAGCCAGATCAGCATGCCCTCGGTGTAGTAATCCTCGCTGCGCTGCCAGTTGCCCCAGCCGATCGGCTTGCGGCCGTTGATGATCGGATCGTTGACCGTGTCCTGCACCGCGCGCCAGTCGCGGCCCTGCGTGTTGTCGTAGCGCGCGGCGTCGATCGCCAGCGCTTCACGCGCATGGTTCTGCGACACCAGGCCCGAACGCGCGGCCAGCACCTTGCCCCAGAACTGGGTCTGGCCCTCGTACACCCACAGCAGCTCGTTCTGCAGCGGGGTATTGAAGTTGGCCACGTCCTGGCCGGCCGGACGGCGGAACTTGCCGTTCCAGGAGTGCACGAATTCATGCGGCAGCAGCTCGCGGCCGGCTTCGTTGCGGCCCCAGTCGGTGAAGTAACCGAGCCGCACGCCGTTCTCGCTCGACTGCTGGTGCTCGCGGCCGATGCCGCCGAATTCGTCCGAGATCGCGAACAGGAAATCGTACTGCCGGTAGTGGCGCGAGCCGAACAGCTTGATGGCCTGGTCGACCATCGCGCGGTGCAGCGCCACCTGCTCGGGCTTGGCCTCCAGGCTCTCGGGATTGTCGGCCACCACGTTGAGTATGACCGGGTTCTTCGCGCCCGGCGCCAGGTCGATGCGCTTGAAGTAGCGGCCGGCGAACAGCGGCGAATCAACCAGGGTGTCGAGGTCATGCGGCTTGAAGCGCACCTCGTCGCCGCTGCAGCCTTCGACTGCCAGCGAGCTGGCGAACTGCCAGCCGGCGGGCAGAGTGAGCGTCGGCTGCACCGTGATGCGGCGCGCGTGGTAGCCAGCCGGGTACAGCGCCACCGATTGCCACTGCACGCCGAGGATATCGTCGGTCATCGTGATGCGGCCCTGGCTGGTGTCCAGCGGCGACAGGAACTGATATTCGGCGTCGAGCGTGGTGGCGCCCTCCGGCACCGTCACGTGAAAGGCGTGCACATGCACCGGGTCGCGCGTCCACTCGACCGGCTTGCCGCCGGCGCTGAACTTCAGGCCGCCCAACTGGGTCAGCGGAATGTTCGGACCGTGGTTACCCGGCGCCCACTGCGGATACAGCAGCGTCATGGGGCCGGGCCGCACCGGCATCGACAGCCGCATGCGGAAAATCTGCTGCGACAGGTTGCTGGCGTCGACGTGCAGGGCGATCGTGCCCGGATACGGGTCATTGCCGACGGCAGGCAGCTGGGCGGATGCCGGCAGGGCCAGCGCGAGCGCCAGGGCGAGGGCGCCGGCCGGACGGGCGGCGCGGGCGAGGAAGCTGAATGCGGTCATCGTGAAACGGGAAGCGAAAGGGAAGCGGGCGAGTGTAGCACTCGATGCCAACCCAGATTTCCGTAGATACATCATGCAAATATTATTTGCAACTCATGCATAAAATCCGTATTTCGTATGTCTTGAAAACGCTTTGATACGGCATTAGATTGGTCCCAACGGATGCTCAACTGAGGTCCGTCACCTTATCGCTTAACTTTACAAGGATATGATTACCATGCGTACTTTCGACCTGACCCCCCTGTACCGTTCCGCCATCGGTTTCGATCGCCTGGCCAGCCTGCTCGAGCAACGCGCCGAAGCACAGCCAAGCTACCCGCCGTACAATATCGAACTGGTGAGCGAAGACCAATACCGCATCGTGATGGCGCTCGCCGGCTTCTCGCGCGACGAAGTCGAGATCATCACCGAGCGTGACAGCCTGCACGTCACCGGCCGCAAGCAGAAGGACGACGCCCAGCGCACCTTCCTGCACCGTGGTATCGCCGCCCGTGATTTCGAACAGCGCTTCCAGCTGGCCAATCACGTGAAGGTCACCACCGCCTCGTTCGACAACGGCATGCTCACCATCGAACTGGTGCGCGAAGTGCCCGAAGCCCTGAAGCCACGCAAGATCGCCATCGGCGACGCGACCAGTACCATCAGCGGCGACAACGTCAAGACCCTGGAGCAGCGCGAAGCCGCTTAAGTACCGGCTGTCGTTAGCGTCACCACGTTGTTAGCGTGGACACGTCGTTCCCGCGCAGGCGGGAACCCAATTTGCGAGCGTTGAGGTAACGCGGGCAGAACTTGGGTTCCCGCCCCCGCGGGAACGACGTTTTTGGGCTAACGAAAAGAACCTCGCCGCTCATCCTTAAGAAACCCCTAAGCCCCAGGCCTTGTCAACTTAAGCATGATCTAAGGCGGCTGCGCGAAGATACGTCCATCGATCCTCAACATCGATTCAACAGATTTTCACCAGGAGCACACACCATGTCGAACCCAAGCGCCGTAACTGCCATCACTGCCAAACGCCTCATGCTGGCCCTGGGTGCCGCAGGCGTCATCGGTGGCGCGGTCGGTGCCATCGCTGTCAATCACAATAACGCCGTCGCCAACGCCGCGGCCCCGAATGTGCCAGCCGTTGCAGCCGCCCCGGCTCCAGCCCCCGCGCCAGCCCCGGCCGCTGCCGTCGGCGCGCCCGCGTCGACCGTGGCACTGCCCGATTTCACCCGCATCGCCGCCCAGCAGGGCAAGGCGGTGGTCAATATCCGCGTCGTCGGCGGCACCAAGGCCGCCAACCGCGGCGGCTTGCCGAACCTCGACCCGAGCCATCCCTTCTACGAATTTTTCCGACAGTTTCAAGATCCGCGCGCAGAGCGCGGTCGCGAAGCTCCCGTTTTCGGCGCCGGATCGGGCTTCATCGTAAGCCCGGACGGCGTCATCCTAACCAACGCCCACGTGGTGCAAGGCGCCGACGAAGTCACCGTCAAGCTGCAGGACCGCCGCGAATTCCGCGCCAAGGTCCTGGGTTCCGACCCGCGCACCGACGTGGCCGTTCTCAAGATCGATGCCAAGAACCTGCCGGTAGCGCCGCTCGGCAAATCGCAGTCGGTGCTGGTGGGCGAGTGGGTGCTGGCCATCGGTTCGCCGTTCGGCCTTGAAAGCACCGTCACCGCCGGCGTGGTCAGCGCCACCGGCCGCACGATCGCCGATGCCGCCGTGCCCTTCATCCAGACCGACGTCGCGGTCAATCCCGGCAACTCGGGTGGCCCGCTGTTCAATACCCGCGGCGAAGTCGTTGGCATCAACTCGCAGATCTACAGCATGACCGGCGGCTACCAGGGCCTGTCGTTCTCGATCCCGATCGACCTCGCGGTGCGCATCAAGGACCAGATCGTCGCCACCGGCAAGGTGCAGCATGCCTTGCTGGGCGTGCAGGTGCAAGAGGTCGAGCAAGCCTTTGCCGATTCGTTCAAGCTCGAATCGGTCGAAGGCGCCCTGGTCTCGAGCGTCGAACGCGGCGGCCCGGCCGAGCGTGCCGGCCTGAAGTCGGGCGACGTGATCCGCAGCGCCAATGGCAAGACCATCGTGTCTTCGGGCGACCTGCCGGCCATGATGACCCTGTTCAAGCCAGGCGACAAGGTGGCGCTCGATGTCTGGCGCGAGGGTAAACTGGTGCGTGTCGATGCCACTCTGGGCGACGCCGCCACCAGGCCGCGCCGCGGCCAGCCGCAAGAAGTCGCCGAGCTGGCCGACAATACCGCCAAGCTGGGCCTGACCCTGCGTCAGCTGGCGCCCGTTGAGCGCCGCCAGAGCGGTATCGCGGCCGGCCTGGTGATCGAGGATGCCTCGGGCGCCGCGCAGATTGCCGGGGTCGAGCCGGGCGATGTGCTCATCTCGGTCAACGGCCGTCCGGTCAACTCGGTCGAGCAGGTCAGGGACATGGTGTCCAAGGCCAGCAAGTCGGTGGCCTTGCTGATCCAGCGCGGTAGTGACAAAATCTTCATTCCGGTGCGGATCGGGTAAGCGCAATCGCGTCCTCCGCCGGCCGGCTAAAGGAATAAGGAAATCATGCGGCTACTGCTGGTAGAAGACGATACGATGATCGGCGAAGTGGTGCTCGACCTGCTCAGGGCCGAGCACTACGCGGTCGACTGGGTCAAGGACGGCGAAATGGCCGACACGGCCCTGCTGCAGAACCAGAACTACGACCTGGTGCTGCTCGACCTGGGGCTGCCGCGCAAGGATGGCCTTGAAGTGCTGCGCTCGATGCGTACGCGCAAGGACCGCACCCCGGTGCTGGTCGCCACCGCGCGCGACTCGGTGCAGCAGCGCATCGCCGGCCTGGACGCGGGCGCCGACGACTACGTCCTCAAGCCCTACGACCTTGACGAACTGCTGGCACGCATCCGCGCGCTGCTGCGCCGCGCCGCCGGGCGCGCCGAGCCGATCTTCGAATACCGTAACATCACCATCAATCCCGCCACCCGCGAAGTGCTGGTCGACGGCACGCAGGTGTCGCTGTCGGCGCGTGAATGGGCGGTGCTCGAGGCGCTGGTGGCGCGTCCTGGCGCGGTGCTGTCGCGGGCGCAGCTGGAAGAAAAACTGTACAGCTGGCGCGACGAAGTCTCGAGCAACGCGGTCGAAGTGTACATCCACGGCCTGCGCAAGAAACTGGGCAGTGACCTGATCCAGAACGTGCGCGGCGTCGGCTATATGGTGCCCAAGGCATGAAAATGACGCACTCGCTGCGTGGGCGCCTGCTCTGGTTCCTGCTCGCGGCGATCACGCTGGCGGCGGTGGCCCAGGCCACCATTGCCTACCGCACGGCGCTGCACGACGCCGACCAGATCTTCGACTACCACATGCAGCAGATGGCGCTGTCGCTGCGTTCGAGCACGCCGCTATCGAACGACGAGGCGCGCGCGCGCCTGGAAGCCGAGAGCAGCGCCAGCGGCAACGACGACATGGTGGTGCAGATGTGGTCGCCCGACGGCGTGCAGATGTTCCACAGCGTCTCGCGCGCGCGCCTGCCGCAGCGCGCGGTGCTGGGCTTTTCGAATGTGCGCGCCAACAGCACCACCTACCGCGTGTTCTCGATCCAGACCTCGAACCAGACCGTGCAGGTCGCGCAAGACCTGGCTGTGCGCCGCAATATGGCCGGCAACCTCGCCTTGCGCACCCTGGGCCCGATCGCGGTCATGATGCCGATCCTGATGCTGGTGGTGTGGTGGGTAGTGAGCGGCTCGCTGCAGCCGGTAGCGCGGGTGCGCTCGCAAGTGGCTTCGCGCCAGGCCGACGACTTGTCGCCGGTCTCCGACACCGGCCTGCCCGACGAGGTGCGCCCGCTGGTGCAAGAGCTGAACCTGCTGTTCGGCCGTGTCCGGACCGCGTTCGAGGCGCAACAACACTTCGTGGCCGACGCCGCCCACGAGCTGCGCACGCCGCTGGCCGCGCTGCGCCTGCAGGCCCAGAGCCTGGACCGCGCCGACACGCCCGAAGCGCGCCGCACCGCGGTGGGCCGCCTGACCGCCGGCATCGACCGCGCCACGCGCCTGGTCGAACAATTGCTGATCCTGGCGCGGCAAGAGGCGACGGCCGCCGAAGGCGCGGTCTCGCGCCCGGTCGACCTGGCCGACCTGGCGCGCCGCACCGTCGCCGACCTGGCTGGCGTGGCCGCCGCCAAGGGCGTCGACCTGGGCGTGCAGCAGGCCGACCCGGCCACTGCCATCGGCCAGCCGGACGCGCTGCAGATCCTGCTGCGCAACCTGGTCGACAACGCGGTCAAGTACACCCCAAGCGGCGGTACGGTCGATATCTCGGTCTTGCAAGAGGGGCAGAAGATCGTGGTGCAGGTCGAGGACAGCGGGCCGGGCATCCCGCCAGAAGAACGCGAACGCGTATTCGATCGCTTCTACCGCGTCGCTGGCAGCGAAGCCGCCGGCAGCGGCCTGGGACTGGCGATCATCAAGGCGATCGCCGAGCGCCATGGCGCGACCCTGGTGCTCGATGCCTCGCAGCGCCTGGGCGGATTGAAGGCGGTCGTCACGTTCAAGGGGACGAGCGCGCCGTAGCTATCCATTGTGGTCCTCACGCGATGCCTGCGCTCGCGGTAGAATGATCGGTTCCGCGGGCCAGCCATGGTCCTGGCCCGCATTGCAATGGATGAGGAATCGATGAACAAGAAGATAATCGTGGGAGCTGTGCTGTCGACGCTGGCCGGAGTGGCCCCCGCCCAGGAAGTGGTGCGGATCGCCCACGTGGCCGGCCTGACCGGCCCGGTCGCCTATTTTGGCAAGGACACCGAGAACGGCGCGCGCATGGCGATCGAGGCGCTCAACGCGCGTGGCGTCACGATCGGCGGCAAGAAGGTCACCTTCCAGCTGGTGGCCGAGGACGATGCTGCCGATCCGAAGCAGGCCACCAGCGTGGCGCAAAAGCTGGTCGACGCCAGGGTGAATGGCGTGATCGGGCACCAGACCTCGGGCACCACGATCCCGGCCTCCAAGATCTATCATACCGCTGGCATCCCGCAAATTTCGCACTCGAGCACCAGCCCAAAATACACCCAGCAGGGCTTCAACACGGCGTTTCGCGTGATTGCCAATGACGTGCAACTGGGCCAGGCGCTGGGCCGCTACGCGACTGGCACCATGAAGGCCAAGCGGGTGGCGGTGGTGGATGACCGCACCGCCTATGGCCAGGGCCTGGCCACCGAATTCTCGCGCAGCCTGCAAAAGCAGGGCGGCAGCGTCGTTGCGCGCGAATTCACCAGCGACAAGGCGACCGATTTTTCTGCCATCGTCACCCGTATCCGCGCCACCAAGCCCGACCTGGTGTTCTTCGGCGGGATGAACGCGACCGCCGGCCCGATGCTGCGCCAGATGAAGCAGCTGGGCATGAACGTGCGCATGATGGGCGGCGACGGCATCTGCTCGGACGAGATCTATAAGCTGTCGGGCGGCACCATGGGCGATGGCCAGGTGGTGTGCGCGGAAGCGGGCGGCGTGCAGGGCGACGCCAAGGCCGGCATGGACAAGTTCCGCGCCGACTACAAGAAGCGTTTCGGCATCGACGTGCAGATCAATGCGCCGTATGCCTATGACGCGACGATGGCGATGGCCGAGGCGATGGTGAAAGCCGGATCGTCGGCGCCGGCCAAGTACCTGCCGGTGCTGGCCAAGATCCAGTACAAGGGTGTCACCGGGCCGATCGCATTCGATGCGCGCGGCGATATCCGCGACGGCACCATCACGCTGTACACCTTCAAGGGCGGCAAGCGCTCGCTGCTGACCGTTACCAAATAAACCTTATCAGGCCCGCCTGCCGTGTGGCGGGCCTGTCTGCTTCAGTCACCCGGTCCCTCACCGGGCATGGTATCGGCCATCAGGCGCAGTTCTTCGGGCGTCAACTCTTCGGGCTTCTTGTCCTTCAGTCCATCGGCTTCGCCTGGCTGGACGGTTGCCGGCTGCTCCGGCGCTGGCTGTTCAGTTGTCATGGTTACCTCCTTCACATGCGGGATTCGAGAAGGCCAGTGTCGCATGAGCGCCGATCGGGCGGCGTCCTGTTTGCGTGCCTAGTCGCGGCGCGGCGGCGTAATCAGGTGACGAAAAGTCGGTTCGATGTTCAGCGCATGCAGATGACGAACGATGTCTTCCAGCGTTGCATCCTTGAGCAGCAGGCCCGGCGCCGGGGCCTGCTGTGAAGGGGACAGAACCGGCGCGGCGGCAAGCACTGGCGCCGCTGGCGCTTTGCTCTGGTGCGCTGCGTCGAGCGCATTGAAGACCCGCTCAAACTGCTCCTCGTCAATGCTCTCCAAGCCCTCCAAAAAGCCCGCCTGCCCCAGCTGCGGCGGCGCCATGTCCAGCCCTGGCTCGTCGGCGAACGAGGCGCCCATGCCCGGATGGATGAAGGCGGCCCACTTGCCGGTGCGCGGATGCAGGCAGGGCGGCAGCGCGACCGGCGCGCGCACCGCGTCCAGCGCCAGCTCGACTTCAGGGAAGTAAGCGTCGCGCAGTCGCTCGAGGAAGGTCTGGGCGCGCTCGGCCGGCACCGGCGCCGCCAGCGACAGCCACAGGTAATAGGCGTCGCCGCCCGAGATGCTGACCGCCGGCGCGGGCAGGCCGAGCGTCTCCTGCAGCATGTTGGCGACTTCGCACAGGCGCAGCCAGTGGGCCTCGCCCTGCAGGCCCTTGGCCTTGCGGAAGGGAATCATCATGGCGCGCGCCAGGCCGTCGGCGCCGGTCAGGCTGACCGGCACATTGCGCTGGCCGAGCAGGTGCTGCTCAAGCACCTCGGGCGGTGGCGCATCTGCGGGAAGATAAAGCCGCATCAGTTCTGCGATCAGTTTTTGCATGGTGGTCTCGATCCTGGGTCGCGGGCGAGGGCCGCCTTGCGCGAAAGGCGCCATTTTGACACAGCGCGCCCGTGGCGCGCAGCCAACACGCTATGTCCAGTCGTGATGTGAAGCGATTACCTTTTTTTCTTTTATTGGCAATAAAAAGAAATTTTGGTTATCGATAAAAATGCGCCGATATCAAATCAATTCAAATTTCAGGAAATATCGATATTTAAGTAATCGCATATATTTCCTATGTGGAATTGAATAAATTATCGATTTAAATTCGGTTGCAAAGCGCATAAAAATCCCTCATTCTCGAATCGGCTTCGATAAGCCTTGAATCAAGCCACATAAAATAAATCCAATGGAGACGAGAATGAATAAAACCATATCCCTATGGGGAGCATGGGCCGGATTCGTATCGGCCATGCTTTCTCCTGACGCCGCCGCCCAGGCGGTTCCCGCCCCGATCGCCTTCCAGAATGCCTCGGTCCACGATCCCTCGGTGGTCAAGGTGGGCGACACCTTTTATGCATTCGGCTCCCATCTCGCCGCCGCCAAATCGCGCGACCTGATGAAATGGCAGCAGGTCGCCGAAGGCGTCAATGCGAGCAATCCACTGTTTCGCAACGCCGCCTCGAATGTGCTGACCGAATTGAAGGAGACATTCGAATGGGCCCAATCCGATACGCTGTGGGCGTCCGATGTCAGGCAGCTACCTGACGGTAAATTCTATATGTATTACAACGCCTGCAAGGGCGATTCACCGCGTTCGGCCATGGGCATCGCGGTGGCCAATCATATCGAAGGCCCTTATGTCGATAAAGGCATCTTCCTGAAATCCGGCATGTGGGGCCAGGCCAGCCCCGATGGCACGGTCTATGACGCCCTGAAACATCCGAACGCGGTCGATCCGCACGTCTTTTCGGATAACGCCGGCAGGCTGTGGATGATCTACGGCTCGTATTCAGGCGGCATCTTCATCATGCAGATGAATCCGGCGACCGGCTTTCCCTTGCCGGGGCAGGGCTATGGCAAGCGCCTGATGGGCGGCAACCACGCGCGCATCGAAGGCGCCTTTGTCATGTACAGCCCGGCGACGTCGTACTACTACATGTTCACCTCGTTCGGCGGCCTGGACGCGAGCGGTGGCTATAACATGCGGGTTGCGCGTTCGCTGCAACCCGACGGCCCCTACCTGGATGCCGAGGGCGTCGACATGGCGCGGGTAAAGTCCGATCCGGCCAAGCCCCTGTTCGACGATGCCTCGATCGCGCCGCACGGCGTCAAGCTGATGGGCAGCTTCCTGTTCGAGCGCAAGCTCGGCGATGGCGGCGCCGGCATCGGCACCGGCTACGTCTCGCCGGGCCACAACTCGGCCTATGTCGACCCGGCCACCGGCAAGCACTTCCTGGTGTTCCACGCGCGCTTCCCCGAGCGCGGCGAGCAGCACGAAATCCGCGTGCACCAGATGTTCATGAACGCCGACGGCTGGCCGGTGGTGGCGCCATACCGCTACGCCAACGAGACCCTGGGCACGGTGCGGCGCGAGTTCGTGCAGGGCGACTACATGCTGGTCAACCACGGCAAGGACATCTCGGCCACCGTCAAGAAGTCGCAGCACATCACCCTGGCCGCGAATGGCGCGGTGAGCGGCGCCGTCAGCGGCAGCTGGGTACTCAGCGGCAGCAATGCGGTCGAGATCCGCCTGCCGGGCGCATCGCCCTACAAGGGCGTGTTCGTCAACCAGTGGAGCGAAGCGGCAAAGGCCTATGTGATGACTTTCTCGGCGCTGTCGCGCGAAGGCGTGGCGCTGTTCGGCAGCCGGCTGCCACCGCGTACCGACGCCCAGGTCGCGAGCGCCATCGCCAATGAACTCAGCCTGGGCAACACCAGCGCCATCACCGCCGACCTGGCGCTGCCCACCAGCGGCGCGCGCGGCGCGGTGATCAGCTGGACCTCGTCCAACCCGGCCGTGATCAGCCACACCGGCGCCGTCACCAGCCCGGCAGGCGCGGACGTCAACGTCACCTTGAGCGCGCGCATCGCCAAGGGCAATACGGTAGTGCTCAAGAGCTTTGCGCTTACTGTGCGCAAGGCTGCAGGCCTGCTGGCGCATTACGCCATGGATGGCAACCTGGCCGACTCGAACGGCATCTTCGCCGCCGGCGTCGTCACCGGCAACCGCATCGACGTCGCTGGCGGCAGCATCGGCTACGAGGCCGGCGTGAAGGGCCGGGCCGCCGTATTCAATGGCGCGAGCGGCGTGCGGCTGCCCAACGGCCTGGTCTCGTCCAACAACTACAGCGTGGCGCTGTGGCTCAAGCCGGCCCAGTTGACGGCCTTCAGCACGACCTTCTTCGGCGCGCGCAACACCGATTCGTGGCTCAGCCTCGTGCCGATGGGGCATGCGGGCGTCAGCGGCGCCTCGATGCTGTGGTCCGGCACCAACTGGTATGACGCCGGCCTGGGCATGAACATCCCCGTCGGGCGCTGGTCGCATGTCGCCTTCACAGTCAGGAACGGTGCACTCAATATCTACGTCGATGGCATGAAGCGCTTCAGCGGCGCCAACTTCCCGCATGTGTTCACGAACGCGGACGGCGTGTTCGCACTGGGCGTGAACTGGTGGGATACGCCGTACCACGGATCGATGGACGACTTGCGCATCTACGGCTCGGCCTTGAGCGACGCCGACGTTGCGGCTCTCGCGCGCCAATAACCACTATCAGGAGAACTGCATGAAACAGGTACTTTTTTCGTTGTTGTTGGTGCTGTGCTGCGCGGGCTCGCAGGCGGCGGTGATTGGTTTCGATGACCTGCCGGGCGACGAGAACGGCGTCATCGCCAGCGGTTACCAAGGCTTTGACTGGACCAATATGGGCGTCATCGCCGCCGACGCGTATCCGGACAGCGGCTTCGCCGCCGGCGTGGTGTCGCAGGCCAACGGCGCCTTCAACCACGGTGGCGACACCGTCACGATCTCGAAGGCTGGCGCCTTCGATTTCGTCGGCGCCTGGTTCACCTCGGCCTGGTACGAGCAGGAGCTGTCGTTCGAGGGCAGCCGCAACGGAGAGCTGCTGTACTGGACCGACGTGTCGTTCGTGATCGATACCCTGGCGCCGACCTGGATCGCGCTCGGCTGGCATGGCATCGATACGCTGACCATCTATAACAGCAGCGGCACGCAGTGGGTGATGGATGACTTTACCGTGCCGGAGCCGGGAACGCTGGCGTTGCTGGGCGTGGCGATGGCGGGGTGGATGGTGTCACGCCGGCGGCGCGGATGAAAAGGCGCTGTCCCTGTTAACTGTTGATGACGCCGAATGCAATGCGTAGCAATTGCTCGACAGAAGTCACTCGCCTGCCATCAAGTGCCCACTGCCATCCCAGGGAGTTGGGCAGGTAGCGCGATGCCACGCCATGGAAACGTGCCAGCCATTGCTTGAATCGGCGGTGGTAGGCGTTCACGTTCTGCACATGGATGGCGCCTGCAGCGCCGGCGCGACTCGCTCCTATCGATGACGATAGGCGTTGGACTGCCGATCAGCTCAGCAGTTCAATACTCATCCACAGCTAACGAGTACAGCGCCATGAAAAACGGCCCGCGAAGATCGCGGGCCGACTGCACTACGCCAGGGGAGGGCGCAGTCAGAACTTGTGCGCCAGGCGCGCGAACATCGACGCGCCATTCAGGCCGAACTGCACACTTTCATACTTGAAGCCGTTGTCGGTCTCGTTGGCGTCCTGGCGGGTCGGCTTGACGTCGAAGATGTTGGTGCCGCCCACGGTCAGGCGCGTCTTCTCGGTAAAGGCCCAGCTGAACGACAGGTCGGCCGAGGTCTTGGCTTCGTACTTCTGGTTCGGCACCGGTGGGCCCGAGAAGGTGCCCAGGGTTTGCGGGCCGTAGTGGATCACGCGCAGCGAGGTCTCGAGTTGGCCTTGGGTCCAGTCGAAGCCCAGCGTGGCCTTGCGGCGCGGCGCGCCTTCCTCGATGAACAGGCGCTCGCGTTCCGACAGCAGCACATCCTCGAAACCTTCCAGCGCCGCCGGCGCCTTCACACGCTGCACTTCGGTCTTGCTGAAGTTCACAGCCAGGAAGGTGGTCAGGTTGCCTGCGCCCACCTTGGCGCGGTTGGACACGGTCAGGTCCAGGCCTTGCGTCTTGGTGTCGACCGAGTTGACGAAGAACTGCGCCTGGCCCACGCCCAGCTGCTGCAGGGTGGCGCCCAGCGCCGGGTAGTTGTCGGCGTCGAAGCGGCCCGACAGCACGATGCGGTCGTCGATGTCGATCCGGTACAGGTCGGCCGTCACCGAAGTGGAGCCGGTCGGCGACCAGGTCAGGCCCAGGGTGTAGCTCTTCGACTCTTCGTCCTTGAGCTGCGGGATGCCGGCGGCGTTGGCCACCGCGCCGCCGTTCGGCGCCAGCACCACGTCCAGCGGCTGGCCGCTGACGAAGTCGGTGAAGGTCGACGAGAAGTGCACCTGCTGCAGCGACGGCGCACGGAAGCCGGTGCTGGCCGAGCCGCGCAGCAGCACACCTGGGGTCACCCTGTAGGCGCCGGCCAATTTGCCGGTGGTGGTCGAGCCGAAGTCCGAATAGCGTTCGTGGCGCAGTGCGGCCTGTACCTTGAAGCGGTCGGTGGCATCGAGTTCGATGTCGAGGTAGGCGGCGTTGCTGTGACGGTCGCTGTCGGTCTCGTCGCCCGGCTGGAAGCCGGGGAAGCCCTGGCTGCCGGCGTTGCCGCCTTCGCCCACGCCGTCGGCGTCGATCCACGATCCCGTTTCGCCGGCGAAGATCTTGTAGTTCTCGCGGCGGTGCTCAAGGCCGAATGCGACGTTCATGCCTTTCGCCACATCGCCGTAGAAGCGGCTGATATCGAGATTGGTGGTCGACTGCTGGAACGAGAAGGCGCCGGCATAGAAGCTGCTGGCGCTGACGCCGGGGCCGCCACCAAGCAGGTCGAGGTTGGCGATCGAGGCGTTGAGCGTGTTGTTGATGTCGTACTTCAGGCGGTTGTAGCCGTAGGTCTGCGAGACATCGGCATTCCATTCGCCGACCGCCCAGCGGTAGCCGACGGTGCCCCAGCGGTCGTCGACGTCGCCGCCGATGAAGGGAACGAAGCCGTTCGGGTACATCGCCGCCGAGTTGCGCGACGGGATATCTTCGGAACCAAGGCCTTCGCGACCGAAAGCGGCCGAGGATGCCTCGCGCTTCTGCGCGCCGGCCGTGAAATACAGCTTGCCGGCGCCGAGCGGGATGTCGCCGTTCAGGTAAACGGTCTGGTTCTCGGACTTGGTGTCGCCGATGATGCGCAGGCTGTCGGCATCGGCGCGGTTCGAACGGCCGCGGTCGTAGTACTCGCCGGTGATGCCGAGCACCCCGCCGGCCACCGCCACGCCGCAATAGGCCGAGGCCAGCCAGTTCTCGCCATCGCCCGCGGTGTACTGGCCGTAGCCAAGTACCGATTCGCAGCCCAGGCTGCGTTTGAGGTCGATGTTGATCACGCCGGCGATCGCGTCCGAGCCGTATTGGGCGGCCGCGCCATCGCGCAGCACCTGCACTTCGCGGATTGCCATCACGGGAATCGCGTTCATGTCGGTGCCGGTATTGCCGCGGTTGCGCGCGCCGAACAGGTTCACCAGCGCCACCGTGTGGCGGCGCTTGCCGTTGACCAGCACCAGGGTCTGGTCCGAGCCCAGGCCGCGCAGGGCGGCCGAGTCGATCAGGTCGGCGCCGTCGGCGCCGGTCTGGCGGGTCGAGTTGAACGACGGGGACAGGTTGCTCAGCACCTGCGCCAGGTCGAACTGGCCGCTTTGCTCGGCCGCTTTCGTCATCGGGATGAAGTCGATGGCGACCGGAGTATCCGTGCTCGATGCGGCGCCGACGCGGCGCGAACCGACCACGCTGACGCTGGGGATGACGTCGCCGCTGGTGGCGGCGGGGGCGGTTTGGGCATGGACCCTGGTCGGGGCCAGCACGGCAAGGGCAGCGCTACCATATAAGGCAAACAGCACTGCACCAGACATTATTTTGAGTTTAATCACGTTTTTCTCCGAAGGAAATTCGGATATTACGCAAATGTGTCTTCGATAACCATCGTAGTGTAGCAATAACACAACGGTGTATTGCTATAGCCATGGTTTATTCAGCCAAGCAGTGACAAACCGTGACAAAGATCGGTGCCAGATCGTCTCAACCCGGCCGCCGTGACGGTCAGGGACGGCTGCGCGCCGGCGCGCATGAACAGGCGTTCGGCCGCGGCCAGCGTGGCGTGCAGGCTTAGCGGGCTGCGCGTATGCGGATAGTAGAAGTCGACGCTGGCCGCGCTGCCGCCTTGCTGCGGCGGGTCGATCCATGCGCAGGTGGTGTTGCGCTCGCGGGCGAAGCCCTGGCGGGCGTCGGGGCTGGATCGTGCTCGATCACGAGGGCCGGATTGCCGGCGCCTGGGGTGGCGCCGAAGCAGCGCAGGGCGTGGATGTGCATGGTCGCTGGTTCAAGTTCGGGACTGGATGGATCATGGCGGGATTCGACATGACGAGCTGACCAAATCATGACAACTTGGCGGCCGAAGACGACCGCCAGGGCGTTCCGATCGGTTAGAATTTGTGTAAATCTTTAGCGAGCGGATAGCACCGACATTGCCCATGTTGCAGGAATACCTCGAAGCACCACGAGCCCACGTCGTGAGTGGACAAGCGTGAGCGATCCCGACGCCACACTGAGCAGTTATGGAATGGCCGAGGACTTCGCTTCGGCGCCGGTGCTCGGCATTGCCGTGTTATGGCATCCGCAGCGCGACCGCATCGGCGACCAGGTGCTGGGCCCCGCGGCCGGCGGTGGCGCGATCGCGCTCAATCGTTTCGCTCCCCTGTTCGCGCATGCCGGCGCGGCCGGAGAGGGCATGCCGTTGGGCGAACGCTCGATCACCCGCGAGCCGGTACATATCCGGTTCAACGCGGACGGCGGTGTCACGATCGACCATGTGCGCGGCAAGATGATGCTAGAGATAAATGGTAGGCAGTCCAATGGCACCGACCATTTGACAGCGGCTGAACTCGAACGCGGCATCGTGCTTGGACTTGGGAGCCAGGTGTTCTTGTGCCTGCACCTGATGCGCGCCCTGCCGCGTGCCGCGACGGTGCCGGGATTGATCGGCGTGGGCAGCGCGGTGCTCAAGATGCGCGAATCGATCGGTCAGGTGGCGGCGACCGCGATGCCGGTACTGCTGCTGGGTGAGACCGGGAGCGGCAAGGAGATCGCGGCGCGTGCCATCCACGCCTTGAGCCCGCGTTATGCGGCGCGCCTGGTCGCCGTGAATATGGCGACGTTGAGCGATTCGCTGGCCGCGGCGGAACTGTTTGGCGCCATCAAAGGCGCCTACACCGGCGCAGCGGCGAATCGCTGCGGTCTGTTCTCGGAGGCCGACAACAGCACGCTGTTCCTCGACGAGATCGGAGAGACGCCGGCGTCGGTGCAGGCCATGCTGCTGCGCGTATTGGAGAGCGGAGAGTTCCGGCCCCTTGGTGCAAGTGCGGATGCGATGTCGAATGCGCGGATCATCGCGGCGACCGACCAGGATCTTGGGGCTGGCGGGTTCAATCAGGCATTGCGCAGGCGTCTCGAGGCGTTTGTGATCCGGGTCCCGGCCTTGCGCGAGCGGCGCGAGGATATCGGCGTATTGATGCGGCATTTTCTTGAAACCGAGGCGCCCGATCATGCGTGGGTCTTGCCGTTCGAGATGCTGAGCCAGGTATTCAATGGCGACTGGCCGGGCAATGTCCGCCAGTTGGCGCATGCGATGCGGCGCGCGGCGCTGGATCTGCAAGCGGATATCGTGCCGTCATTGGCGCAGTCGATTGCCTTGCCTGCTCCCGCTGCAGCGCCAGTCGTTCCCGCATCACGTCCTGTGCGGCGCAAGGTGTCGGAATTGAGCGAGGACGACATCGTCGAAGCGATGGAAAAGAGTCAGTGGCAGATCCTGGCTGCGGCAAAGCAGCTCGGGATTTCGCGGCCGACGGTGTACAAATTGCTGGAGTCGCACCCTCGCATTCGTTTTCCTGCAGATATCGCCGAGGAAGAGATCCGTGCGGCATGGCACGTTTGTGGAGGTGACCTCCAGCGCTGCGCCTCGCGCCTGATGACGCCGGCGGAGGCGCTGAGGCGGCATGCAGGGCTGCTGGGCCTTGCCAGCGCCTGATGCGATGTCTCAGATTGGTGGATCGATGCCGTTGCCGACTTCAGTTTCGGGATCGAAGCAGAACACCCGCAACTGTGCTTGTTCATCGCCAGCGCGCTTGATGCGAACTGTCACGTAGAACGAAAACTCCCAAAAGCCGTTGTATTTTCCAACGGTCAGGTGGCCATCCCACAGCAGTGTTACCCGGCGTCCTTTTGCAGGGTCGATGCCAGTACTGTGAACCGAAAATTCGGAAGGATTAATCGAGAACAAGGCCCCCAATTGCGCGCCACTCGCATCCACGAACAGAGAAGGAGGCGCGTACGCGGTCTGCAGTTTCGGGCCGCATTGAAGGATACGAGGACGTGTGATGACACAGCAGTCGACGACTTCAAGCGATTCAAAACCGGTTTTTTCCTGATCGCTTGCGCTGAGGGCGAGTCGAAACTCTTGGCCAGCAGAAAAGTCGATATCGCGATTCCACTGCGGATCTCCCGACGCACGGTCGACGCTGGCCACCGAATCGATATCGGTAAATACCCAGTTGATCCCATCATCCACCTGGTTGACGTCAAACCGTGCTGCCAACGTCATCAATGGTTGTGCCATTATTTCCTTACCATTCGGAGTAAATCGAACTGCGGATCAGTCCGCAGCGCCAGTAAATCAGGTTCAGTACTGATCAGCTTTAGAGAATAACCAAGTTGTTGCGCGCTGGCAAGTTCAGTCAGCGCAGCATCGCGCTGGCCTGTAATTTCGTAGGCGATGGCAGCGCGGAAGCGAATGTCCGAGTTCGTTGGTAGCGCTGCTACTGCCTGTCGGCTAAATTTCGTTGCGCGGTCCCGATCCCCCAGCTTCGCAACGTACAGACCCAGTCGCGACGCCAATGTGGCGTCGTCCGGATTACGTTCCAGCAGCGGTGTCAGCAAGGCAGCGGCATTGCGATAGGCGTGTTGTGACTCCCTTTCCCGTCCGGGAATCCAGCGCAATGTATCGGCCAGGTTAGCCCATCTCAAATAGGCAATATTGTTGCCTTTTGACGTAGCGACAGCACGTTCAAACGCCTTGGCGGAATTAATATAATCCCCGCGATTGAAAAGCGCATTTCCCAGATTGGTATACAGCGGTCCGCTGGGGCGTACTTGCAGGCCGTGTTGCAGCACCTGCAATGCCTCGTCGTTCCGATCCAGTCGGATCAGCGTAGCGCTGAGGTTCGCGTAAGCATATACAGCATCCGGTTCCACCTCGATACTGTGCCTGAAGGCTTGCTCTGCGCCAGTGAAATCACCTTGGCGGAAGCGAAGCGTACCCAGTTGATCGATGAATAGCCGTTCTTTGGGATGTGCAGCGCGTGCTGCCTGAATATGTTTCTCGGCTTCCGGAAATTGTCGCTTGCGGATCAGGATCGCATTCCTGGTGTTCAGCGCGAAGATGTCCATGGGGTCCAGGCGCAAGGCTTGCTCCGCAAATTGCAAGCCTTCGTCGTTGCGGTCCTGCTGTTGACGCACGACCGATTTGGCCGCGTAGCCGAGCGCCAGTTGATCGTTCAGCGCAATTGCCGCTTGAGCACCGGCATCAGCCCGTTGTAGCCAGCTGGCGTCGCTTCGGTCACCCGCATAGCGCAGCGCGTATGCCAATGCCAATCCTGCGGTTGCAGCGGCATGCTTCGGCTGCTTGTCCAGGACGCCGCTGAAATTATCGATGGCGACGTCCAGGCTGCCGTCGCGATCGAAGTGGCGCAGCGCAGCCATGCCATTCATGATGCGTGTGGCATCGGACGCAGGGGGGAGCCACTGACGGGGCGAATCCTGCGTGGTCCACATATAGCTCGTACCACCCACCAGCACGAGCACTGCCAGCACGCCATAGGCAATCCGGCGCCATGTGGGGCGGGAAGCTGACGTCGTGGCGTCAAGCTTGGGCAGTGTCAGGGATGGCGACGCCATGCGGACGCCGGGTTCCCGCAATCCAAGCGCCGCCTGTCGGACTTCTGCCATCGTCGCAATGCGCGCAGCCGGGTCTGGCGCGCAGATTGCCTTGACCAGTGCAACCATGTCCTGGTCGACATCCTGCGCGAAATCCCATTGCTGGCATGATGACTGCACTTGCGCCGCCGCCAGCGCCAGTCCATGCAGATGCGCAAACGGCCGCTCGCCATGCATCATCTCGTACATCAGCACACCGACAGCGTAAATATCGCTGAGCGTGCTCGGATGCTTGCCATTGAGGATTTCGGGCGCCAGATAGGCGATCGTGCCTTGCGTCTGCAGCACATCGCCCGACTCGGTCGCCAGCGGGTCGATTTTGCGCGCCAATCCAAAATCCATGATGCGCAACTGTCCTGAAGGCTCGATCATCAGGTTGGCCGGCTTCAGATCGCCATGGATCAGCCCCGCCGCATGCGCCTGCGACATCGCATCGGCCAACTGGCAGACGATATCGAGGATCTGATCGCGCGACAGCTTCGTCGTGGACAGCAACTGATGCAGGGTCTTGCCGCCGACCAGTTCCATCACGATCGACTTGCTATGCCCGTCGTCCTCGAGTGAATAAATCTGGATAAACGCAGGATGCCGCAGCGATGCCGCAAGGCGGGCCTCTTGCAGCAGATTATCCGGCTGGTCGCGCACCACGTCCGGCTTCAGGCGCTTGATCGCAACGGTACGCTGCAGCGCCGGGTCCCAAGCCTCATGCACGTCGCCAAATCCGCCATTGCCAAGCAGTTTACCGATGCGATAGCGCTCGGTACTGGGAGTGGCGGTCAGGTCAGGCGATGAAGTCATTTGCGGCTCGTTGGCTCGGCGCGGGCGCCGTCAATGCTAAAGGAAAAGAAACTTGCCGAACACACATTCTTGACTCCGTGATTCAGCCACTCAGCGTGTCAACTTCGTCGTTGACATGTAAAAACACCCGCTGTTTTACACCCGAACAGCATGAATAGTCGACCAAATCCTTGGATTTGTTGCTGCGACACCATTATTTCGGGGTGGCACGAAGTTTGCAAACTATTGCTCACAGTGAAGATGGAGCGCAACAAAACGCATTGTGCCCATCAACGCTGTTGATGCAAAACATGTTATTCACTTCGGAAAGAACATTCAAGTATGGCTACCCAAAACACAGGCGTTCTGCAGATCGTTGGCGCGGCGTATGGACTCAAGCAGGTCACCGCCCAGGTCATCAAGCTCGTCAACCGTCAGGCATTTCCAGAAGCCCTGACTGTTTTGGCAAGCAACCAGGTGTTTGGCGACACCTGGATCGGGCATGAAAAGACACTGACCATCGTCTACCGCTATGACGGCGGCCCCACCTTGGTCGCGACCGCCTCCGAAGGCCAGACCCTGAACATCGGCATCCCGCAGTTCGAGCAAGCCGCCCAAGTTCCCGCCCAGGCGCCGGAAGACAACAGCACCCAGCCGGCCTTGACGGTGTGGGGCGCCAGCTTCGGCCCGGTCGACGTCAGCACCACCGCGCGCCAGCTGATCGACGGCTCGACCGGCACCTTGTCCCTGGTCGCCGACCACGCCACCTTCGGCGCTGCCAATGAAGGCAAGCGCCTCACCTTCGTCATCGTCGCCAGCTACAGCGGCCAGGTGCCGTTCATCGACATCGTCGTCGAAGGCAATCCCTACGCGCTCAGCTACCGTCCGCCCCTGCATATCCTGAGCGCCTTCTACGGCCTGAAGGACGTCACCGACATCGTCCGCGCCAGCGTCAGCCGCCGCAGGCTGTCGGTCAGCGCATCGAGCAGCGTATTCGGCGATGGCTGGCCGGCCATGCGCAAGGCCCTGCATGTGGTCTACCAGTATGGCGACCGCAAGCCGCAGATGGCCGCGGCCACCGAGAACCAGGCCCTGGCCATCGACTACGACCCGGCGACGCCCGTTGGACAGGCGTCGCTCGACCCGCGCGCCCTGAACATCATCGCGGCCGCCTATGGCCCGCTCGACGTCACAAGCAAGGTGGCGGCGCTGGTGGAGAACGGCAGCCTGTCGTTCACGGCCGACAGCATGACCTTCGGCGACACCTGGCCGGCCGCCGTCAAGTCGTTCTCGATGGTGTATAGCTGGGGCACGACGGCGGTCGTGAGCGTCAACGTGCCCGAAGAGACGCCGGTCTCGATCACCCAGTCCGAACCTGCCTTTGCCACCGACCGCACCTTCGTCTCGCTGGCGGGCCTCCTCGCCGCCGGCGACGAAATCAAGCTCCAGACCGCCGCCGGGGGGTATTGGTCGCTCGCCGCCGATGGCCAGGTCACGGCCCTCGGCACTTCGAGCGATGCGGCCGAGGTGTTCACCATCTGCACCCCGCAAGCCCTTGAGGTGGCCGCCATCACCCTGCGCTGCCGTGACGGCAGCTACGTGAGCGCTGGCCCGAATGGCACCTTGCATGCCGGTGGCAGCGCGCAGGACGCGCTCGGGCTGATGGCATCGCTCCAGGCCAATGGCGCCATCAATATCGGCGTCGTCGGTGGCGCGGGAGCACCCTTCATCTCGGTGACCGCGGGCGGCGCCATTGCGGTGGACGGCAGCTACGACACCAATTTCTCCACCTGCTTCAACCTGCTGCTCAATCCTACCCGGGCCGGCAACGCCAGCCATTTGCAGACCTTTTCCAGCGCGACGATGCTCGACGGCCCGGTCGACATGAAGCTGGTGAAAGTGGTGTGGAAGCTGACCGGCGGCTGCTTTCTAGCGACCGGGCTTGGCCCGCTGCTCGGCGACCAGCAGCAGATCGGCCCCGCCTTGTATCGCTTCCTGCGCCGCTATCCGGGTGTGATGAACAAGATCGCGATCCTGATCGCGACCATCAACTGCAACCGCGCGATGCCCCCTGGCGCCTTGCTGTCCGTGCTCAAGGCGATCCACGAGGCGGGCATCCTGATGCCGGTGCTGCGCATGACGCTGTCGACGACCGGCTGGATCGGGATTTCGTGGGCCGTCGTCACGCTCCTGACGAAAGTGCAGGGCAGTGCCACGCTCGGTGCCGAACTGGGTGACAGTTATTCCAGCTGGGCCTACGAGACCACGATGGATATGCTTGACTACATCAACTCCACGGGCGGTACGGCGCTGATGCTTGCGTATGAACGCATGATCAGCGCCGACCAGCCGATCCTGCGCCGCGGGCAGGGTGGTGGCGTGTCAGGCCTGCGTGCGCGCGCACCGTCGCAAGAAATGTCTGCCTCGTGCGTCGGACCCATGCCACGCCCGTTTCCCGCCAAGATTTGATTCGTAAGCTTTCCTGACGGTCGGCTGGGTTATACTGTGTTTTTATACAGTATTGGCTGTTTGACAGCCCCGCAGCGTGACCAAGCACACCGCCCAGCCCCCTGCCTCCCAGGCGCTGCCTCCTTATGCCGAGTTGTTCTGCCTTTCGAACTTCTCCTTCCTGCAAGGCGCCTCGCACGCCGAGGAGCTGGTCGCGCGCGCAGTACAACTGGGTTACTTCGCGCTGGCCCTTACCGATGAATGCTCGCTCGCCGGCGTCGTCCGCGCCCACGCCGAAGCAAAAAACGCCGGCCTGCCCCTGATCATCGGCGCCCACTTCCACCTTGAGAACCCCGACGGCACCCCAGCCCCCTCCCTGATCCTGCTGGCGCAAAACCGCAACGGCTACGGCAACCTGTCCGAACTGATCACGATCGGCCGCACCCGCAGCGAAAAGGGCAGCTACCTGCTCACTCCCGACGACCTGGCCAATCCCGCGCCAAAGTACGCCCACCTGCAGCACATGCCCGACTGCCTGGCGATCCTGCTCCCCCCATACCCCGGCCACGAGGCCCAGGACGTCGACCGCCTGCATGCGCAAGCCGCCTGGATGGCCACCACCTTCCCGGGCCGCGCCTGGCTCGGCCTGACCCTGCTGCACCGCGCTTTTGATGACGCCCACCGCGCCACGGTCGAAGAGGTGGGCTGGCAGCACGGCCTGCCGATCGTGGCGCTCGGCCATGTGTGCATGCACGTGCGCTCGCGCAAACCCTTGCAGGACACCCTGAGCGCCACCCGCCTCGGTAAGCCAGTGGCGGCCTGCGGCTACGGCCTGGCGCAGAACGCCGAGCAGCACCTGCGCGCGCGCCTGCGCCTGGCCAACCTCTACACCCGCGAGGCGCTGGCCGAGACGGTGCGCATCGCGCGCCTGTGCACCTTCTCGCTCGACGAGCTGCGCTACGAATACCCGGACGAAGTGGTCCCCGAAGGCCATAGCGCCAGCAGCTACTTGCGCAGCGAAACCTGGATCGGCGCCCACCGGCGCTTCCGCGACGGCGTACCGGCCAAGGTCCAGGCCCAGATCGAGTACGAGCTCGAACTGATCGCCGAGATGGGCTACGAACACTATTTTTTGACGGTGTACGACATCGTGCGCTTCGCGCGCTCGCAACACATCCTGTGCCAGGGTCGCGGCTCGGCCGCCAATTCGGCGGTGTGCTACTGCCTCGGCATCACCGAGGTCGACCCGGCCCGCGCCAGCCTGCTGTTCGAGCGCTTCATCTCGCGCGAGCGCAATGAGCCGCCCGACATCGACGTCGACTTCGAGCACCAGCGGCGCGAAGAGGTCATCCAGTACATCTACAACAAGTATGGCCGCGAGCGCGCGGCGCTGGCGGCGGTAGTAATCAGCTACCGTCCCAAGAGCGCGCTGCGCGACAGCGGGCGCGCGCTCGGGATCGACCTCGCCATCGTCGAGAAGGTCGCCAAGACCCACCACTGGTTCGACAGCCGCGCCGATCTGCTGGGCCGCCTGGCCGAAAGCGGCCTCGATCCCGAGGCGCCGCTGTCGCGCCAGTGGGCCACGCTGGCGCAGTCGCTGCTGAACTTCCCGCGCCACCTGTCGCAGCATCCGGGCGGCTTCGTGATCGCCAAAGGCAAGCTGTCGCGCCTGGTGCCGATCGAGAACGCGACCATGGTCGATCGCAGCGTGATCCAGTGGGACAAGAACGACCTCGAAGAACTCGGCCTGATGAAGGTCGACGTGCTGGCGCTGGGCATGCTGTCGATGATGCGGCGCGGCCTGGAACTGGTCGGCCAGCGCTATGGCGATGTATTCGAGATGCAGGACATCCCGCACGACGATACCGCCACCTACGACATGATCTGCCAGGCCGATACGGTCGGCGTATTCCAGATCGAATCGCGCGCGCAAATGAGCATGTTGCCGCGCATGCTGCCGCGTGAGTTCTACGACCTGGTGATCGAGGTGGCGGTGGTGCGGCCCGGCCCGATCCAGGGCGGCATGGTTCACCCCTACCTGCGCCGGCGCCAGGGGATCGAGCCGGTCGTCTATCCGAGCGACGAGATGAAGCTCGCGCTCGGGCGCACCCTGGGCGTACCGATCTTCCAGGAGCAGGTGATGCAGGTGGCGATCCTGGGCGCCGGCTTCACGCCGGGCGAGGCCGATCAACTGCGGCGCGCGATGGCGGCCTGGAAGCGCAAGGGCGGCCTCGAGAAATACTACGAGCGCATCGTGGGCGGTATGCTCAAGCGTGGCTACACGCAGGAATTCGCCGAGGCCATCTTCAGCCAGATCCAGGGTTTTGGCGAGTATGGCTTCCCCGAATCGCACGCGGCCAGCTTCGCGCTGCTGGCCTATGCCAGCTCCTGGCTCAAGTGCCACGAGCCGTCCGCCTTCCTGTGCGCGCTGCTCAACAGCCAGCCGATGGGCTTTTATAGTCCTTCGCAACTGGTGCAGGATGCGCGCCGCCACGGCATCGAGGTGCGGCCGGTCGACGTTGCCATCAGCGGCTGGGATTCATCGCTCGAAGAATTCGACCCGCAGGACCGCTCGCGCCAGCCGGCGGTGCGGCTGGGTTTTTCGCTGCAGCGTGGATTGAAGCAGGAGGCGGCCGAGCGCATCGAGCAGGCGCGCGCCGTGCGGCCTTTCGACAGCGTGGCCGACCTGGCGCGGCGCGCGCACCTGGACCGAAGCGACCTGCAGGTGCTGGCTGCGGCCAATGCGCTGCGTTCGCTGGCCGGGCACCGGCGCGAAGCCCTGTGGCAGGCCTCGGGCGCGGCGCCCGACAAGGATCTGCTGCGCCCGACCGTGCCGCGCGAAGAGACGCCGGCGCTGGCTGCGCCGAGCGAAGGGGAGGAGATCGTGGGCGACTACCGCGCCCAGGGCTTGAGCCTGGGCCGCCATCCGCTGGCGCTGCTGCGCGAACGGCTGCTCAGGCAGCGCTTCATACCGGCCTCAAACCTGATGGATTTCCAGGATGGCCAGCTGGCGCGCGCCTGCGGCCTGGTCACGGTGCGCCAGCGTCCCGGCACGGCCAAGGGTGTGCTGTTCATGACGCTGGAGGACGAGACCGGCAACATCAATGTGATCGTGTGGCCGAGCCTGGTCGAGCAGCAGCGGCGCGAGGTGCTCAGTGCGCCGTTGCTCGGGGTGTACGGCGTCTGGCAGCGCCAGGGCGAGGTGCGCCACCTGGTGGCCAAGCGGCTGGTGGACCTGTCGCACCTGCTCGGTGGGCTCGATGCGCGCAGCAGGGATTTCTGCTGAGCGCCGGGCTTCGCGCTCACGCACCTTGCATGTGATGCCGGCCGCGGTCGGAGATCGGCCTCATTGTTGATAGAATGGACAAGGCAAGGCGATCAACACAGGACGATAATGGAAAAAACGAGCCGCAGCAGGGGCAGGGGAACGGGGCGCGCGACGCTCGAGCAGGTGGCGGGAATGGCGGGCGTGTCGATCATGACCGCCTCGCGCGCACTGAGCCAGCCGCAGCTGGTCTCCGAAGCCACCCGCGTCAAGGTCGAACGCGCGGTCGCGGAGCTGGGCTATGTGCCGAACCGCGCCGCGCGCGCGCTGGCTTCGTCGCAGTCGCACGTGATCGTGGTGCTGGTGCCGTCGTTTTCCAACGCCGTGTTCACCGCCGTCCTCGAAGGCATCCACGATGCCGTGGCGCCGGGCCAGTACCAGCTCCTGATCGGCAACACCTATTATTCGCAGGCCGAAGAAGAAAAGCTGCTGCGCACCTACCTGCAATCGAGCCCGGACGGCATCCTGTTCTCGAGCCAGGCCCACAGCCCGGCCGTGACCAGGATGCTCGAGGCGTCGCAGGTGCCGGCGGTGTCGATGATGGACCTGTCCGACGCCCCCGGCGATTTGTCGGTCGGCTTCTCGCAGTTCGAGGCCGGCATGGCGATGACGCGCCACCTGCTGGGCAAGGGCTACCGCCGCATCGGCTTCATCGGCGCCCAGTTGGATGAGCGCACCTTGCGCCGTGCCGACGGCTATCGCGCCGCGATGGTCGAGGCAGGCCTGGCCGATCCCCGCCTTGAGATGATGGTGCCGGATCGGTCCACGATCGCACTCGGCGCCGAATTGATGGGCCAGATGATGGCCACCATGCCCGACTGCGACGCCGTCTTCTGCTGCAACGACGACCTGGCCCACGGCGCCGTCTACCACTGCCAGCGTCACGGCATCCGCATCCCGCAACAGATCGCGGTCTGCGGCTTCAACGATTTGCCGGCGTCGGCATGGATGATGCCGTCGCTGACCACCATCGATACGCCGCGCTACCAGGTCGGCTTCGAGGCCGCCGGCCTGCTGCTGCAGGTGATCAAGGGCCAGGAGCCCGAACGCAAGCGCATCGATCTTGGCTTTACGCTGCGCGAGCGCGAGAGCGCTTGACCCCTTCGCGGCGCTTTACATCGTTCCTCCCTAAGGGCTACAATCGGCAAATTGATGTTAGCGTTAACATGAGGACATGACGATACAAGCGAACGATGACGCCAAGGGCACGGCCTGGGTAGTAATGGGGGTGAGCGGCTGCGGCAAGAGCAGCGTCGGCGCACTGCTGGCGGCAAAGCTGGGCATCCCTTTCATCGAAGGCGATGCCTTCCACTCCGAGGCGAATGTCGCCAAGATGTCAGCCGGGATCGCGCTGACCGATGACGACCGTCACGACTGGCTCGTGACCTTGCGCGACAAGCTCGCCGCACGCAAGGCCGGGGCGGTGCTGTCGTGTTCCTCGCTCAAGCGCGCCTACCGAGACCTGTTGCGCAGCGCCGGCGGCGATGTGCGTTTCGTGCACCTGGCCGGCGAACGCGGCTTGTTGGAACAGCGTGTCAGCAATCGGCCTGGCCACTACATGCCGTCGTCGCTGCTGGATAGCCAGCTGCGCACGCTGGAGCCGCTGCAGCCGGATGAAGCCGGCATTACCCTCGATATCAGCGATACGCCGGAACAGCTGGTCGCGCAAATCCTCGCTTAACCTGGCGTATGGTTGGTGGCTATGCCGCCGACGCGGTGATCGTTATCGGTTCCGCTCCCGTGCCGCATGATCTCGCCGCCAACCATCAACGCGTCGGCGGCGCAGCCGCCAACCCTACGGTACAGTGACTTCGAGACGGTAAGTCCGGCCCGGCTCGATACCGTCGATGCGCGCTGCGGGCAGGGCGACGCCGTCGCAGATCACTTCGACCCGATCGACCGCACCGCGCTTGACCGCCACCTCGAAGGTCGCGCCACGGAAGCGCCGCGTCACCGACATGCCATCCCAGCTCGAAGGCAGTTGCGGCGCCACCGTCAATCCTTTCGCGTCGCCCTTCAAGCCGCACAGCCCTTCGACCAGGCAGCGATACACCCAGGCCACGGTGCCGGTGTTGAACAACTGGCTCGAACGTCCGGCGGTGCGTGGATACTCCTTCCAGGCGCCGCGATAATAGTTGGGGATGAATACCGGCAGCTGGCCGCGTTGCAGGTAGTCGTCCAGGCCCGGGCCGGGGATCATCTTGCGCAGCGCGTCGAAGGCGCGGTCGGCCTCGCCGATCGTGTACAGGCTGTAGATGTAGAACACCGATGCGTGGTTGTACACCGCGCCGTTCTCGGCCGAGCCGGGATGCTTTTGCGTGACGCGTCCGATGTCGTCGCGCATGGCGCTGTAGGGCGGGGCGAACATCTGCACGCCGAACGGCGTGCGCAGCTGCTCGTCGATCGCGCGCAGCATCAGCGCGCGCTGGGCTTCGCTGGGGGCGCCCGATAAAAAGGCCCAGCTCTGCGGATTGAGGTAGATGCGGCCTTCGGTGTCGCTGGCAACGCCGAACTTGACGTCGTCGTCGGTGATGCCGCGCGCGAACCAGTTGCCATCCCACAGGTGGGCTTCGGCGGCGCCGTTCATCGCTTCGGCGCCGGCGCGATAGTGCGTCAATGACTGGGCGTCGCCGCGCGCCGCGCATACCTCGGCCCACAGCTTGAGCGCATAGGCCGCCGCCACCGTCAGCCAGCCCGAGACGCCGCGGCCCTTGTACCCGACCATATTCATCGGATCGCACCAGTCGCCCTGCTCGATGTACGACAGGCCGCGCGCGTCGCGCCGCTGCAGGAGCCAGTCCATCGCCAGCGAGATGCGCTCGAACACGGTTTTCACCGCGCCATCGTGGGTCGCGACCGGCACGTCGAGGATGGCCTCGTCGCCCGTTTCATCGAGATAGGCGCGCAGGCAGACCGGCAGCCAGACGCAGTGGTCGGTGTGCGGGATCTGGTTGATGTACTTCAGTTCAGCGCCTTCGAACAGCAGGATCCCGTCAGGCATGGCGCCATTGGCTTCCTGCTGGCTCAGCGCATGCAGGAAGGCCGCACGCGCCGCAGCCGGCTTGACGTATGCCATGCCCATATTATCCTGCAGGTAGTTGCGGGTCTGCGGGTCGGTGCTCAGGCGGTTGACGTCGCCGTGGTAATACACCTGGCGCGCCAGCCAGGTGTTGACGAAATTGTCGAGCTCGCCGTCCGGGGTCTTGATCTGGATGACGCCTTCGCCCTGCGCGATATAGTTCGCGTAGTCGCGCGCGGCGGCGGCGAAGCCTTCTTCGCTCAGGTAGCGCGCGCGCAGCGCATCGACTTCGGCATCGTCGAAGGCGGGGCCGAACAGGAAGCGGCGCGTCGTCGCTTCGCCAGAGACCAGCGCCAGCCGGTACTGGACCACGGCGGCCGGCGTCTCGTAGCGCGCGTCGCCGCCACCCAGGCGTTCATTGGCCAGCGCGGATGGCGCATGCAGGCCGCCTTCGCCTTCGAAGGCGATCTGCCCGGTCTCCCAGGCGTCCGGCGCGTGCTCGCACAGCAGCACGGTGCGGTCCTTGAACAGGCGGTTTTTGAAGTAATCTTCCAGCTTCTGGTACGGCGTGACGCTCGAGGCCACGATGCCCCCCAGGTCGTGGCGGTACTCGGCCGACTGGTTCATCCACGACATGTAGCCGATCGTGAAATAGGGGTAGACGCTGATGCGGCGCGGCTGGTCCGACAGGTTCGTCACCTGCATCGACCACAGCTCGGCGACGTCGTCCACCGGCAGCGACACGACCAGTTCGATGCGGATGCCCAGCTTCTCGACGGTCCAGCGCAGGTCGTGGCGGCCGACCGAGAATTCGAACCGGTCGACCCCGCCGCGCACCGGCTCGTAGGGCGCCGAGAACAGCTCGCCCGTGTCTTCATCCTTCACGTAGAAGAAGCGGCCCGGGTGGTGGGCATAGTAATGCTGCTCCGGCTGCATGAAGGACTTGGCCTGGATGTTCGGCGCGTGCGAGTACTTGCTCGGCTCGGGCTGCATGAACTGGGCGGTGGCATAGCCGCGGCAGGTCGACTGGATCATCATCCTGCGGTTCCACAGGAAGCCGCCGGCCTGCGGCATCGCGGTGGGACTGGTCAACACATAGCGGTCGTCTTGCGGGTACAGCATGGATGGAATCTCCAGTGAATTCATGGCGCCGCCTTGCGCGCCGCCAGCTCCAGCTGAACGCGCGCCAGCAGTTTGGCGTCGAGGTTATAGAAGCACATCACCAGTACCGCCAGCAGGGCAAAGGCGGCCGGCACGAAGGACATCAGCCACACGATGCCGGCCTGCGAGCCGGTGGTCTGCGCCGCGTTCGGCACGTAGCCGAGCGAGGTGAAGACGGCGCCGATCACGCTCACCGCGACCGCGGTGCCGAGCTTTTGCGAGAAGGTGGCGGCGGCGAAGGTCATGGCGGTGGCGCGGCGGCCGGTGGTCCATTCGTTGTAGTCGGCGGTGTCGGCATACATCGAGAACGCCAGCGGCGACTTGGGGCCGAGCACGAAGCCCAGCGCGGCCTGCAGCACGAACATCAGGTCGATGCGGTCGGCCGGAATCAGGAAGAAGGCGGCCGACAGCACGGCGGTCGTGCTCATCAGGATAATCATGAGCAGCTTCTTGTCGACGAAGCGGGTCATGAGCGGCGTGCAGGCCGCGCCGATGGCAGCAAAAATCATATAGGTCGGCACGAAGCTCGCCATCAGCTCGGGGCGTACGACCACGTACTTGAAGTAATAGGCCGACGTCGTGGTGCGCAGGGTGATGGTCACCATGATCACCAGGGCCAGCACGAACAGCACCACCCAGGGGCGGTTGGCAGCGAGGTCGCGGATGTCGCGCCACACATCGCTCTTCTGGCCGGGCGGCGGCGCGATCCGCTCGCGCGTGTTGAAGAAGGTAATCAGGAACATCAGCGCGGCGGCGATGCTCCAGGCCACCATGGTCAGTTGCCAGCCGCGCGCATCGTCGCCGCCACCGAACCATTGCACCATGGCCGGGGTGGCGGCCGTCACCAGGGTCGAGCCACCGAAGGCGAAGATGAAGCGCAGGCCGTTGATGGTCGAGCGCTCCTGCGGGTCGGCCGACATCACGCCGGACAGCGCGTTGTACGGGATGTTGACGCAGGTGTAGAACACCATCATCGCCAGATAGCTGGCGTAGGCCCACATCAGCTTGCCGTCGGCATCGAGGTCGGGCGTGGTGTAGGTGAGTACCGCGGCGGCGCCGAGCGGGATCGACATCCAGACCAGGTAGGGGCGGAACTTGCCGAAGCGGGTCGATGTGCGGTCGGCGGCGGCGCCGATCAGCGGGTCGGTGAAGGCGTTGATCAGCTTGATCGAGGCGAGCAGGGTAGCCGCCTGGGCCGCCGAGATGCCGAAGGTATCGGTGTAGAAGATCAGCAGGAAGGTCGCGATATTGGCCCAATAAAAATTGAAGCCCATATCGGCCACCCCATAGCTGAGCTTTTCGCGCCAGCCAAGGGGGGCGCCAGTTGCTGCAGGTGTCTCAGGCCCGCGCTTGAACATGCTTGTCTCCAGTTTTTTTGTCTACTCATTATGTGAGCGCTAACATATTGGGGAAGTATGCCGGGGAGGGCTGGCGATGTCAAATACAGAAATCGGCGCCGCCGCACCGGTAGTGACCGCTCCGGTAGCGGCCGCGCCGGTCGATCAGCGCTGTGGCGATCTGCAGCCCGGTTTGCCCGTCCCGGCGCCTCTTCCCATAGTCCATCGGAATGCCTGAAGGCGAGATATAATGACATTCTGCAAGCCTCCACTCGCCATGGAAATTTGCCTTCTCTTTTCGTGCGAAGCGACCCCATGACCTTGCGGCAGCCTGCTTGATGCAGAAAATATTGACGCTCGGCGTCGACACCGAATATGACGTGATTGCCGCGCGCCTGCGAGCTCGCCAGATCGCTGCCGCCTGTGGCTTTGGCTCGGTCGACCAGGCACGCATAGGTACGGTGGTGTCCGAGCTTGCCAGGAATATTTTCAGCTACGCCGGCGCCGGCTCAGTGTCATTCGCGGCCGACGGTACAATTGCCCCTCAGCAATTGTTGATCAGCTTTGAAGATCACGGCGCCGGTATCGCCGACATTGAGCATATTCTCTCTGGAAGTTACCGGTCGACGTCCGGCATGGGACTGGGCATTTTGTCGGCGCGCCGCCTGATGGATTGTTTCGATCTCACGAGCGGCGTGGAGGGTACCCGAATTACAGTCGGCAAGCGGTTTCCTGCACAAACGGCGTTCATGAGCGCCGCCGATTTCGGCGCGATCGTTGCACAGTTCGAGGCGCTGCCGAATCATGTGGCCTTGTCGGAAGCGCGTCACCAGAACCGCGAGTTGACCGATGCCCTGAGCGCTTTGCAGGCCAGGCAAGAAGAACTGGAACTCGTCACCACCCGTCTCGAAGAACGAAATCGCAATATCGAGGCGCTCAACGACCTGCTCGATGACAAAGCTGCCGCCCTGCAGAAAGCCGATCGTAGCAAGGACGAGTTCCTGGCCACCCTCAGCCACGAACTGCGCGGCCCTCTGTCGGCCGCCGGCATGGCGGCGTCGCTGCTCCGGCCGGCAGGCGTGACCCCGGAGCGTGCCAGCCAGATGGGTGAATTGATCAGCCGGCAGGTCGCCCACATGAGCAGGCTGGTCGAGGATTTGCTGGATGTTTCTCGCGTGAGCCGCGGCCTGGTGCAGCTTGAAAAGGTGCCGGTCGAGCTGGCCGAGGTGGTCGCCGCGGCCGTCGAGCAAATCCAATCTGCCGCTGACCAGAAGCGGCATCGGATCGAGCAGCAGCTTGGTTGTGACAGCGTTGTGGTGCTGGGCGACCGGACACGCCTGCTTCAAGTGCTGAGCAATCTCCTCAGCAACGCTACGCGCTATACCAATGACGGCGGTGTGATCCGTATCGTGCTGGAAAAACATGGGACGATGGCGCTGCTGCGCGTCTCGGATAACGGCAGGGGCATCCGGGCCGAGCTGATGCCGCACCTGTTCGACCTCTACGTGCAGGCCGAGCTCTCGTCCGATCGTACCGGCGGTGGCCTGGGTCTCGGCCTGGCGCTGGTGAAAAACCTGGTCGAAGCGCACGGAGGCGCCGTGATGGCCTATAGCGCGGGGGATGGACAAGGTAGTGCGTTTACTGTGCAATTGCCTCTATACGTAGAGCGGCGCGCATGAGCTGGTTCGGCCGCCGGTCCGGCGCGGTGATCAGTCGTTGAAGCTGCGGTCGGTAGGGCTGCGCAGCAGCTCGACGACCGTTTCAATCCGGTAGGGTTTGGCCGTGAAGAGGTAGGGTGGCTCAGGTTTGTGTTCAGCCAGCAGGGTGGGCGACGTATAGCCAGAAGTCAGCAGAATCTTTACGTGCGGGTATAATTTTCGAATCACACCCGCGAGCTGCAGCCCATTCATTCCAGGCATCATGACGTCGGAAAAGACCGCGTTGATGTCGCTGTCAGTCTCCAGGGCGCGAAGTGCCTCGCCCGCTGAATAGGCAACTGCAACCTTCAGTCCGTGACTGCACAACAAAAGTTCTGTCAAGTCGGCCAAGTCGCGCTCGTCGTCGACGACCAGGACCTTGCCTGGTTCATGGTCGGGAGTCGCGTCCGGCTCTTCTTTTATATCTCTCCGGGATCCGGCACTGCGGTCCCCGGCGTTCTTGACGCAATAGCAAACATTGAACGCGGTGTGCACGACTGCTCCTTTAGGGTGCTTCAGAAGTAGCTGACGTCAGGGATACTGATGCTTACTACAACGGACGACGCGATCAGTCAGACTGATCGAATCTGGATGGTTTGACGGTGCTGATCCCGGCCTGGGCCGATTGGAACGCCGACGGCAAGCGAGGAATGGTCACGGTGAAGGTTGTGCCGTCGGCCGGGTTCGATGCCACATCGACCCGACCCTCATGTGCATGGATGATTTCGCGTGAAATATACAGGCCGATGCCAAGGCTGGTACGCTCGGCGTAGTCGGCATTGACGCTTGCCGCAATTCTGACCATCGGATCGAAAATGCTTGATATTTTGTCCGGCGCAATGGTCTTGCCACGGTTGTTGACAGTGATCACAATATGGTCGTCAACGGTTCTCAGGCGAACCGTTATCGGTGTATCGATGCTGCCATACTGAATGGCGTTGCCGATCAGGTTCGACAGCACTTGTGCAATGCGGCTGTCATCGAAAATGGCATCCAGCTTGGCAGGGGTGTGCAAGTCGATGCGCTGTTCTGCGTGGAACGTACGCAGTTCATTGACGACTTCTTCGCATACGGCGACCAGATTGCCTTGCTTGACGCGCGTTGGGATGCCTGGACCGAGGTGCGTGCGCGTGAAGTCAATCAGGTCATTGATCAACTTGCTCATGCGCTTGGCGCTATTGAATATCCTGGTGGCGACGAGAGCGTACCTGGATGGGATATCGACCGCCTGCATCAGGAAGCTTGAACCCGTCACGACCGTTCCGAGCGGGTTGCGCAGGTCGTGGCCCAAGATCGCCAGGAACATGTTCTGCGACTGCTTCAGCATGAATTCATACCGCGCAATCGACTCGGCCAAGGCTTGATCAACCGCTTCGTTAAAGCGCGTGACGTCGTCCATATGCGTGGCCTCGACCTGGCCGGCGTGCGCGGCCCACAATGTCAGTACGCTGGAGCGCAGGGCGCGGTATTCGGACACCAGTTGCACCACGGTGTACCCGGACAGCAAGCGCGCCTCGGCATGGGTTTCTGCGGCCGTGTCATCGATCCCGCGCTTGCCCAGTCCCTTCGATTTCGCAGCGCGCTCTGGTTCTGATTGAGGAAGTGCGAGGTCAGCCGCGAATGCCTGAAGCATCTGGCGGGCGTGGTCGCGCAGTTCTGCGTCGTCCATCGTCAATGCCGGCGGCTCGATGGTTCGCGCGAAATCTTCCCATGCTTGCAGGATCCGCTCCATATTGTCGCTGATGAAGCGGCTCAGCCGATGTTGTGTGAGTGTACTCAAATCGACCTTTTTGTATTCCCGGTTCGGTCAAATTGACGTCGAACGGGTTTTTACATAGTAACAGCCTTTTCAAATATCCAATTAAATACACGAAATACAGTAAAACGAAGTCATTCTATTAGACGGCATCGCAATATTCTTTTGCGGTATTCCATGTGAACGAATAATATTAATTTTGCAACACCCATCTGATCTGCAACATCGAGATACCCGCGCATGATCCACTGAGTGCGTTTTGCTATACAGACTCGATGCCGAACTGCCATGAGGGCCGAGGATTGGTCGTCGAGGAGACGCTTGTGCAAGGCGCCGAAGCGCGTGGAACCCAACGCCAGCTTGAAGCAATGCCTTGCCGTGTTTTGCAGAGCCTGCATACGCGTCTCCGGTGCGTCGTCCGCTGCGCATGGCAGTACCAGAAAAAAAAAGCCGCCGTGCCCGGTGTGGGTGCGGCGGTCTGTCCTGGCGTGGCCGAGATGCTTAGAACTCTTCCCACTCCGTATCGACGATCTTGGCAGGCGCGACCGACTTGCCGGGGGTCTTGTGCGCTTTGGCCGCAGGCGCAGGCTTGGTCGCAGCAGTTGGCTTGAGCGCAGCCGGCTTGGCCAGCGCCGGCCGTGCCGGCGGACGTTTCACCGGCGTCACCGGCGCCGCTGGCGTCACATGCCGCGCATCGAGCTTGAACACATCGACCACCTGCGCCAGGCGCTGCGCCTGTTCCTGCAGGGCCGCCGTGGCGGCAGTGGCTTCCTCGACCAGCGCCGCATTCTGCTGGGTCGCATTATCCATCTGGCCCATGGCCTGGTTGACCTGGTCGATGCCGGTGATCTGCTCCTGGCTGGCCGACGAGATCTCGCCCATGATGTCGGTCACGCGCTGGATCGAGTCGACCACTTCGCGCATCGTCGCGCCGGTCTGGTCGACCAGCCTGGTGCCGGTGTCGACCTTCTCGACCGAGTCGCCGATCAGCTGCTTGATTTCCTTGGCGGCGGCGGCCGAGCGCTGCGCCAGGGTCCGCACTTCCGATGCAACGACCGCGAAACCACGACCCTGCTCGCCGGCGCGCGCCGCTTCCACCGCTGCATTGAGCGCCAGGATATTGGTCTGGAAGGCGATGCCGTCGATGACCGCGATGATGTCGACGATCTTGCGCGACGATGCATTGATCGAACCCATGGTGGCAACCACCTCGTCGACCGCCTGGCCGGCCTGCGATGCCACGCCCGAGGCGGTGATCGCGAGCTGGTTGGCCTGGCGCGCATTGTCCGCGTTCTGGCGCACGGTGCCGGTCAGTTCTTCCATCGAGGCGGCGGTTTCTTCCAGCGCCGCGGCTTGCTGCTCGGTGCGGCTGGACAGGTCGAAACTGCCGGCCGCGATCTCGCTCGAGGCGCCACTGATGGTCTGGGTACCGCTGCGCACTTCATCGACGATCTTCGACAGCGAGGTATTCATATTGCCCAGCGCGCGCAGCAAGGCGCCGGTTTCGTCGGTTGCCTTGCTGTCGATTTCCACCGTCAGGTCGCCGGCCGCTACCTGCTCGGCGGCGTGCACCGCCTGGCGCAGCGGACGCGTGATCGAACGGGTCAGCAGCCAGGCGAACACGCCGCCCAGCAGCAGGGCGCCGGCGGCCAGCGAGCCGATCACCCAGTTGCTGCGCTCGGCAGTGCTGGCGATCAGGTCGGCGCTGGCGCTGATGCGCTGGTGCTGCAGGTCGACCAGTTCCTTGACGCGTTCCTGGTAGGCCTTGGCGGCCGGGTTGAATTGCTGGGTCAGGATCTGTTCCGCCAGCTCGACGTCGCCGTCGGACTTGGCCTTGACCGCGCCGTCGCGCGCCTTGCTGTAGGCGCTGCGGTGTTCCATCACCGACTTGAACAGGGCGGTCTCGTCGTCGCCGCTGATCAGTGGTTCGATTTTCTTGACCAGGTCGGCCGACAGCTTGCCGGTGGCGGCCGAGTCTTCCTTGAAGAACTCGGTCAGCGACGGGTCGCTGCTCTTCACGATCGCGGCGGTGCGGCGCACGGCGGCAAAGATCTGGGTGTACCACTCGGCAATCATGCGCTCCTTGGCCAGCGGTTCCGCCAGAATCGACGACGTTTCCTGGGCGACCTGGTTCAGGCGCCAGACGCCAACGGTGGCGATGATGACGGTCATCAAGAGCGTCAGGGCGAAGCCGGCGGCCAGGCGCGTGCCGATATTGAGTTTGATGAAATTACCCATGTTGTATGTGCTCTAAGTGGGGGAGGGCCGCGTGGTTGGCGGTGTATTTCGGTGTCATCTTGTGTTTATGGCAGCAAGATTGTGTTTACATCTATTGCCGGTAAAATAATGTCTCGACTCAGCGGTTACAATTATTGCCCAACCGAAACCAAAATGCACCCGGAATAGTGGTTTTGTGCACGGACAGCGACAACATCCACAGAGGTGTTGGCAAGCTGATAGCAAGAGCCTATTCCGGCAGGTGGGAGTCGCTCATGCCGCGCCTGGCAAGCGTGAGCCGCGTTGCTCGTCGTTGCATGGCTAGCCATGCGGCCTCCTCGCGCCTTGCTCACGCTCGCCATGCATCGGCCTGAGCTTCCCCCCACCTACCGGTATAGGCTCTGCGAAGTATTTGCAGGATTAAGGTATAATTTCAATTTCCCGCGCGTGCCGTTCGGCACCATCAGCACAATGACCAAATTCGTATTCGTCACTGGCGGCGTCGTGTCTTCCCTGGGCAAAGGGATCGCGGCCGCTTCCCTCGCCGCGATCCTCGAGAGCCGCGGCCTCAAAGTCACGATGCTCAAGCTCGATCCGTACATCAACGTCGATCCGGGCACCATGAGTCCTACCCAGCACGGCGAAGTGTTCGTCACCGACGACGGCGCCGAGACCGACCTCGACCTCGGCCACTACGAGCGCTTCATCAGCACCCGCATGAAGAAGGTGAACAACTTCACCACCGGCCAGATCTATGAATCGGTGATCCGCAAGGAACGTCGCGGCGAGTACCTGGGTAAAACCGTGCAGGTCATCCCGCACATCACCAACGAGATCCAGGACTACATCCGTCGCGGCGCCGAAGGCGTCGACGTGGCGCTGGTCGAAATCGGCGGCACCGTGGGCGACATCGAATCGCTGCCGTTCCTGGAAGCCGCGCGCCAGCTGTCGCTGCGCTCGGGCCGCAAGGGCGCCGCCTTCGTGCACCTGACCCTGGTGCCGTTCATCGCCTCGGCCGGCGAACTGAAAACCAAACCGACCCAGCACAGCGTGCAGAAGCTGCGCGAGATCGGCATCTCGCCGAACGCGCTGCTGTGCCGCGCCGACCGCCGCATCCCGGACGATGAGCGCGCCAAGATCTCGCTGTTCGCCAACGTCGAAGAGCAGGCCGTGATCTCGGTGTGGGACGTCGACACCATCTACAAGGTGCCGCAAGTGCTGTGCGATCAGGGCCTGGATGACATCATCCTCGACGCCCTCGGCCTCGAAGCGCCAAAAGCCGACCTGTCGATGTGGACCAAATTGATCCACACGCTCGAAAATCCAAAGCACGAGATCACGATCGGCATGGTCGGCAAGTACGTCGACCTGATCGAGTCGTACAAATCGCTGACCGAGGCGCTGCGCCACGCCGGCATCCACACCGAAAGCCGGGTCAATATCGAGTACCTCGACTCCGAGGAAATCGAGACCCGCGGCTGCGATCACCTGGCCAAGTACGACGCCATCCTGGTGCCGGGCGGCTTCGGCAAGCGCGGCGTCGAAGGCAAGATCGCCGCTGCCCGCTATGCGCGCGAAAACAAGATCCCTTACCTGGGCATCTGCCTGGGCATGCAGGTCGCGCTGATCGAGTACGCCCGCAATATGGCCGGCCTGCCGAACGCGAATTCGACCGAGTTCGATCCCGAGACCGACCAGCCGGTGGTGGCATTGATCACCGAATGGCAGAACCATGACGGCAAGGTCGAGAAGCGCGACACCAACTCGAACCTGGGCGGCACCATGCGCCTGGGCGCCCAGACCTGCGCGGTGAACCCGGGCACGCTGGCGGCCGAGATCTACGGTAATGTCGTGACCGAGCGTCACCGTCACCGCTACGAAGGCAACAACTACTACCTGCCGAAGGTCGAAGCGGCCGGCCTGACCGTGTCGGCGCGTACCCCGAACGAAGACCTGTGCGAGATCATGGAACTGCCGCGCGACGTGCACCCGTGGTATATGGGCGTACAGTTCCACCCGGAGTTCAAGTCGACCCCGCGTAACGGCCACCCGCTGTTCACGTCGTTCATCAAGGCGGCGCTGTCGCACCAGGCTTCGAACACGAACACCGCGGCCAATGCCCCGGCACTGCAAGGAGACGCAGCATGAAACTCGCCGGATTCGACGTCGGCCTCGAGCACCCCATCTTCCTGATTGCCGGTACCTGCGTGATCGAATCGCGCCAGATGGCGATGGATACCGCCGGCACGCTCAAGGAAATCACGAGCGCGCTGGGCATCCCGTTCATCTATAAATCGTCGTTCGACAAGGCCAACCGCTCGTCGGGCACCTCGTTCCGTGGACCTGGCCGCGACAAGGGCCTCGAGATCCTGGCCGATGTGCGCCGCGAGATCGGCGTGCCGGTCCTGACCGACGTGCATGATGCCGAGATGATCGCCGAAGTGGCCAGCGTGGTCGATGTGCTGCAGACCCCGGCCTTCCTGTGCCGCCAGACCGACTTCATCAACGCCTGCGCGCGTTCGGGCAAGCCGGTCAATATCAAGAAGGGCCAGTTCCTGGCCCCGGGCGACATGAAGAACGTGATCGACAAGGCGCGCGCCGCCGCACGCGACGCAGGCCTCGAAGAAGATAACTTCATGGCCTGCGAACGCGGCGCCTCGTTCGGCTACAACAACCTGGTGTCCGATATGCGTGGTCTGGCGATCATGCGCGAATCGAACTGCCCGGTGGTGTACGACGCCACCCACTCGGTGCAGCTGCCGGGCGGCCAGGGCACCTCGTCCGGCGGCCAGCGCGAACACGTGCCAGTGCTGTCGCGCGCCGCCGTGGCGGCGGGCATCGCCGGCCTGTTCATGGAAACCCACCCTGACCCGGCCAATGCGCTGTCGGACGGCCCAAATGCCGTGCCGCTCGGCCGCATGAAAGAACTCTTGACCACCCTCGTCGAGATCGACCGCATCGTCAAGAAGACCGGCTTCCTGGAAGCGAGCTTCAAGTAAAACAACTACGGCGCGCGCCCCGCAGCTTGGACAAATTGCGGTCGCGCGCCCGTCACCCATTTCTACCCCTTTTGGAGACTGAGAAACATGAGTGCTATTGTTGATATTATCGGCCGCGAAGTCCTTGATTCGCGCGGTAACCCGACCGTCGAATGCGACGTGCTGCTGGAATCGGGCGTGATGGGCCGCGCCGCGGTGCCGTCGGGCGCCTCGACCGGTTCGCGCGAAGCGATTGAACTGCGTGACGGCGATCCGAAGCGTTATTTCGGCAAGGGCGTGCTGCAAGCCTGCGAGAATATCAACACCGAGATCTCCGAAGCGATCATGGGCCTGGACGCCAATGAGCAAGCCTTCCTCGACCGCACCCTGATCGATCTCGACGGCACCGAAAACAAGAGCCGCCTGGGCGCCAACGCCATGCTGGCAGTGTCGATGGCGGTGGCCAAGGCCGCCGCTGAAGAAGCCGGCCTGCCACTGTACCGCTACTTTGGCGGTTCGGGCGCGATGCAGATGCCAGTGCCGATGATGAACGTCATCAACGGCGGCGCGCACGCCGACAACAACCTGGACATCCAGGAATTCATGATCATCCCGGTCGGCGCTCCGTCGTTCAAAGAGGCGATCCGCTACGGCGCCGAGGTGTTCCACACCCTGAAGAAGATCCTGCACTCGAAGGGCCTGAACACCGCCGTCGGCGACGAAGGCGGCTTCGCCCCGTCGGTCGCGAATCATGAAGAAGCCATCAAGCTGATCATGCAGGCGATCGAGCAGGCCGGCTACGTGGCCGGCCAGGACATCGCCCTGGGCCTCGATTGCGCGGCCAGCGAATTCTACAAGGACGGCAAGTACGTGCTCGAAGGCGAGGGCGGTTTGAGCCTGAGCGCGGCGGACTTCACCAATATGCTCGCTACCTGGTGCGACAAGTACCCGATCATCTCGATCGAGGACGCGATGCACGAAGGCGACTGGGAAGGCTGGGCCACGCTCACCGCCGCGCTGGGCAAGAAGGTGCAACTGGTGGGCGACGACCTGTTCGTCACCAACACCAAGATCCTCAAAGAGGGCATCCAGAAGGGTATCGCCAATTCGATCCTCATCAAGATCAACCAGATCGGCACCCTGACCGAGACCTTCGCCGCCATCGAGATGGCCAAGCGCGCCGGCTACACCGCCGTGATCTCGCACCGTTCGGGCGAAACCGAAGACTCGACCATCGCCGACATCGCGGTTGGCACCAATGCCCTGCAGATCAAGACCGGCTCGCTGTCGCGTTCGGACCGCATGGCCAAGTACAACCAGCTGCTGCGCATCGAGGAAGACCTGGGCGACATCGCCAGCTATCCTGGCCGCGACGCGTTCTACAACCTGAAGTAAGCACCAAGGCCGGTGAGCGGGGATGGGGGCTTCGCCTCCATTTTCGGTGCGCCGGCCGTTTTCCTTTTTCCTGCCATGCGCCTGATCACGATCGCCCTTGCCGTTTTGCTCGTGCTGATCCAGTACCCACTCTGGCTCGGCAAGGGCGGCTGGCTGTCCGTGGCCGACATGCAGGGCCAGGTCGAAGCCGTGCGGCTCAAGACCGAGCAGCTCACCGCGCGCAACGCCAAGCTGGCCTCCGAGGTCGTCGACCTGCGCGAGGGAACCGGTGCGGTCGAGGAGCGCGCGCGTTACGACCTGGGCATGATCAAGCAGGGCGAGATCTTCGTGCAGGTGCTGCGCAAGAACGAGCAGCCGGTCGAATCGATGACCGTGCCGCCTCCGCCACCACCACCGAAGAACGGCGCCGCACCGGCGCCGACGCACTAGTCGAATCTTATGAGTGAACAGAATTCCCCGATCGATCCCGCCAGCCTCGATTCGCTCGACGCGATTGCGGACTGCCTGGCCGAGGCCTTTGAAGATGGCGATGGCGCTGTCATTGGGGCGGCATTGAAGGCGGTGTCGCAGGCGCCTGGGCTGGGTGCGCTGGCCGCTTCGGTCGGTGTGCCGCGCGAGCAGTTGCAGGCTGCGCTGGCCTCGGGCGAATTCGACCTCGATCTCACGCTCGAGATCATGAAGGTGGTCGATTTGCATATGAGTGGCGGACGTAGCGGCGATTGAGCCGCAGCAGGGGCGTCACCACCATCCCAAACCAACGTCATCCCCGCGTAGGCGGGGATCCAAGTTTAATCACCGAATTCCGTATGTCGGAACGACCGCGATGTGGACAAGGGTGACGACTTCGGAAGCGAACTTGGGTCCCCGCCTGCGCGGGAACGACGTGCGTGGGCTAACGGTACATGCGGCTCATGTGAACCGCACGATCACACCATCAGTTCTTCGAATCCGACGACGCCTCGCCCTGGGTATGCCCCGCGCCCTGCTCCAGGAACGCGCGCAACATCCACGCATTCTTCTCATGCACTTCCATGCGGGTCGCCAGCATGCCGGCGCTCGGCTGGTCGTCGGCCGCGTCGGCGATGCGGAACGCCGCACGCGCGGTACGCGCCACCGCTTCCTGGCCTGCAACCAGTTGACGGATCATCTCTTGCGCGCCCGGCACGTTCGCTTCTTCCTTGATGGTCGACAGCTCGGCGTAGCGCTGGTAGGTGCCCGGTGCGAAATGGCCCAGGGCGCGAATGCGCTCGGCGATGTCGTCCAGCGCGTTCCACAGCTCGGTGTACTGCTCCTGGAACATCACGTGCAGGGTCTGGAACATCGGACCGGTCACATTCCAGTGGAAGTTGTGGGTCTTCAGGTACAGCATGTAGCTGTCGGCCAGGACGTGCGACAGCGAGTCGACGATTTTTGCGCGGTCTTCGGTGCTGATGCCAATATCGATATTCATGTGCTTCCTCCGTTAGTCAGTCATGGATAGATGGTGATGTTGTTCGAAAATACAACAGTGTCATAACAGCATCAGCTTACCATCTCGGGCGAAAATGCGATGGACGCCATCTGTGTCCTGTTTAACAGCGCACTCGTCGACCTCCACCTTACTATCGGTAACCTATCAATTGTAGCTATCGATGGCAATGCCATCGACCATCGGAGGTAAGCGATGTCCCTTCATGCCGCCATCCGCGCCGGCGACCTGCCGGCCGCGGGCGAACTACTGCGCTCTGGCGCCGATCCAGACCACCGTGATCCCGAAGGCTTGACGCCGCTGATGATCGCCGCCGGGCGGGGGCAGTCATACATGGTGTCGCTATTGCTGGCGGCGGGCGCGGACGTCCTGGCGCTCGACCCGCGCATGGGCGCAACGGCGCTGCACAAGGCGGCCCAATCCGGCAACGCCGATGTCATTGGCTTCCTGCTCGACCGTGGCGCCTTCATCGACCAGCAGTCGCCGGTGCTCGGCAATACGCCACTGATCGACGCCGTCCTGCACCGGCAGAATGGCGCGGTCGCACTGCTGCTGGCGCGCGGCGCCAGGACCACCATCCGCAATTATTGGGACCAGAGCGCGCTCGATATCGCCCGCACCGATGGTGTGCAGGGCATCGTGCGCCTCATCGAAGACCGGATCGACGCCGACGCTGCACGGGTCGGCGCGCTGGCGCTGGTCGCGGCGGTCAAGGCCGGCGACCGGGCCGCGGTCGAGCGCCTGGTCGCCGCCGGCGCCAACCTCGACGAGCAGGTGCCGGTGGTCGGCAGTCTCGACGACCACTACACGCCACTGGGGATCGCCGCGCGCGAAGGCCACATCGAGATCGCGCGTCTGCTGCTCGACGCCGGCGCCGATCCGACCCGCATGATCGGCCTGATGGGTGGCACCGCCTTGCACGACGCTACCTACTTCGGCCACGTTGACATCGTGCGCCTGCTGGCCGAACCGCGGCGCGGCGCCCGGGCCTTGCCCGAGCTCGATGCGCAGGGCGCCTATAACGGCCTGTCGGCGCTGCATGACGCCGTGTGGCAGAAGCATGCCGACGTGGCGCAGGTCCTGTGCGATGCCGGCGCCCGCCGCGACCTGGAGGGACATACCGGCATGACGCCGCGCGCGCTGGCGCTGCACTACGGATACGACGACATCGCCGGGCTGCTTAGCGCGCCAGGACGCGCGCCTGCGCCGACACAAGACGACCATCAACCAGGAGCTTGAGCATGACCGACGCCATTCGACCGCACCCGTTTGCCATTCCCGATGCTGACCTGGACGACCTGCGCCAGCGCCTGGCGCGCACGCGCTGGCCGGACAGGGAAACCGTCGACGACTGGAGCCAGGGCGTGCCGCTGGCGAAGCTGCAGGCACTCAGCGAGTACTGGCGTGAGCGGCATGACTGGCGCGCGACCGAAGCGCGGCTTAACGCACTCGAACCGTCGTCGACCACCATCGACGGCCTGGATATCCACTTCCTGCATATCCGCTCGCCGGAACCGGATGCGCTGCCGCTGGTGATCACCCATGGCTGGTCGGGCTCGAGCATCGAGAACGCGAAGGCTGCGCAGCTGCTTGCCGATCCGCGCGCACACGGGCGCGATCCGGGCGATGCTTTTCACGTCGTGCTGCCGTCGATGCCGGGATTCGGCCTGTCGGGCAAACCGACCGCACCCGGCTGGACACCGGAGCGCATCGCCAGGGCGTGGGTCGAACTGATGCGGCGGCTGGGTTACGGCAGCTTCGTGGCCCAGGGCGGCGACTGGGGCTACTCGATCACCAATGAGCTGGGCGGCATCGGCGCACCAAGCGTGCGGGCCGTGCATTTCAATATGTTTCCGGTATTCGAGGGGATGCAGGCGCAGGACGCGCAGGAAGAAGAAGGACTGCGCCGCATCCGCGACTTCGCGGCGAACCAGTCTGGCTACCAGCTGATGCAGATCCAGACCCCGCAGACGATTGCCTACGCGCTGGCCGACTCGCCGGTCGGCCAGGCGGCCTGGCTGCTCGATCTGTATTGGCGCTGGATGGACCACGACGGCGATCCGACCCAGGTTGCCAGCATCGACGACATCCTCGATACCATCAGCTGGTACTGGCTGACCGGCACCGCGGCGTCATCGGCGCGCATCTACTGGGAGAGCATGCGTACCTTCAAGGAGCGCAGGATCGATGTGCCGGTCGCGTTCAGCCAGTTCCCGCGCGACCTGCACATGGCCAGCCGGCGCTGGGTGCAGGAACGCTATCCGACCCTGGTCTATCACCACGATGTCGCCAGGGGTGGCCACTATCCCGCCATGGAACAACCCGAGTTGTTCGCCGACGAGTTGCGCAAGGGTTTTCGCAGCGTGCGGTAAGCATGCGCCGGCAATCGCGTTGGGAAAACGGCGGAGCCGTCCACCCAACGCGGCATTGGCGCTCGGGCTGAAGATCAGTGCGTGCTACCGCTCGGCGGTATCATGGTCTGCACCGGGCTGTCGGTGGCGAACAGCTGCGCGCAATCGACCTTGTCGAAGGCGTAGTGCTTGCCGCAGAAATCGCAGTTGATGCCCAGCTCACCCAGTTCGGTCAGCGCCGATTCGACTTCTTCCTGGCCCAGCATCTTGAGCATGCTGCCGACCTTCTCGCGATTGCAGCTGCAGTGGAATTGCGGGTGCAGCGGGTCGAACACGCGGATGGTCTCTTCCCAGAACAGGCGGTGCAGCAGGGTCGAGATATCGGTCGACAGCAACTCTTCGCGCTTGACGGTCTGGCCCAGCATGGCGGCGCGGTTCCAGGTTTCCAGGTCTTCGGCCTCGGTGGCCTGCTTGGTCTGGTCTTCTTTTCCGCTGTGGCGCGGCAGCTTTTGCAGCAGCAGGCCGCGCGCGACCTTGTCGTCGGCCGCCAGCCACAGGCGCGTGTCCATCTGCTCCGAACGCAGCATGTAGTTCTCGATCACCGACGCCATGTCCTCGCCGTCGAGCGGCACCACGCCCTGGTAGGGCTGCTGGCCCGGAACCTTGTCGGCCGGGTCGAGCGTGATCACGAAACGGCCTTTGCCGTTGACATTGAACATATCGCTCAGGCTGGCGTCGTCCGCGACCTCGACGTCGGGCGCCAGCTTGGCGGTGGCGCGCATCTTGAGGTCGGCGTCGCATTCGACCACCAGCAGGCGCACCGGGCCATCGCCGTGGATCTGCATCACGATCGAGCCGTTGAACTTGAGGTTGGCCGACAGCAGGGCGCCGGCGGCGACCATCTCGCCCAGCACCGAACGCACCGCCTTCGGATAGCCGTGGCGGGCCTGGATCTCGCGCCAGGTGTCCGAAATCTCGACCAGCTCGCCGCGCACGGCCGCATTGTCGAAGATGAATTTTTGCAGGGTGTCCCTGCTGGTGCTGCCGATATCCGTAGTCGTCATTCTTTATCCGATTTTCTTGAGCTGCGTCTTGAACAGCTGGCCGCGCGCCACATAGCTCGCGGCGCTCGCTTCAAGGCGCAGCAGGTCTTCTTGTGTCAGTGTCCGCACCACCTTCGCGGGCGAACCCAGGATCAGTGAGTGGTCGGGAAATTGCTTGCCTTCGGTGACCAGGGCGCCGGCACCGACCAGGCATCCCTTGCCGATCCGCGCGCCGTTGAGCACCACGGCCTGGATCCCGATCAGCGAGCCGTCGCCCACCGTGCAGCCGTGCAGCATGGCCTGGTGGCCGATCGTCACGTTGTTGCCGATGTCGAGCGGGTAACCGATATCGGTATGCATCACGGTGCCCTCCTGAACATTGCTGTTCGCGCCGATCGTGATGCGCTCGTTATCGCCGCGCAGCGTGGCGCCGAACCATACCGAGGCGTTGGCCTCGAGCGTGACCTTGCCCACCAGGGTGGCCGTGTCGGCCACGAAGGCCGACGGATCGATCTCGGGCGCATGCTCGCCCAGCTGGTAAATTGCCATGGATGTGCTCGCGGAGGGTGGAGATGCCGCTATTCTACCGCCCCCGAGGCCCGGCGATGCCGCCCTTGCCGCGCTATTGCCATCGTCCGAAGACGGGCAGATGGGGCCGCGCCGCGCGAATTCAACGGTCCGCCACTATAATCATCTGAACGACCGTTCTCATCCAGGGAGATGCATGAAAGCCTCACGTTCCGAATTCCTCACTGTGCGCGGCCTGCGCATGCATGTGCGCCACTGGGGCGACGAGGGCGCGCCCAAGTTGTTCATGCTGCACGGCTGGATGGACGTGTCGGCCTCGTTCCAGTTCATGGTCGATTGCCTGCAAGGGCGATGGCATGTGATCGCGCCCGACTGGCGCGGCTTTGGCCAGAGCGAGCGCTCGGGCGCCGACACGTACTGGTTCCCCGACTACGTGGCCGACCTCGAGGTGCTGCTCGACCATTACGCGCCTGGCGCGGCGGTGAACCTGCTCGGCCACAGCATGGGCGGCAATATCGCCGGCATCTATGCCGGTGTGCGGCCGGCGCGCATTGCCAGGTTGATCAACCTGGAGGGCTTCGGCCTGCCAACCACCCATCCAAAACAGTACCCGGGCCGCGTCGCCAGGTGGCTCGACGAATTGCGCGAGCCGCCCGAGATGCGCGGCTATGCGAATCTGGAAGAAGTCGCGGCGCGCCTGCGCAAGACCAACCCGCGCCTGGCGCTCGAACGCGCCGCTTTCCTGGCGGCCCACTGGGCGGAGCAGGACCGCGATGGCCAGTGGAAGATCCTGGGCGACCCGGCGCATAAAATGAGCTCGCCGCTGCTGTTCCACGTCGACGAGATCATGGCCTGCTGGAGCGCAATCACGGCGCCGGTATTGTGGATCGAGGCCGAACAGACCGATATGTGGCGCTGGATGGGCGCGCGCGACCAGGCGCGCGCCGAAGTCGATCGCCGCATGACGTACCTGAAGAACGTGACGCCGCGCATGGTGCCGCAGGCTGGCCATATGCTGCACCACGATCAGCCGGAGCTGCTGGCGGGCATGGTCGAGCAGTTCCTGACGCCGGCTTGAACCGCGCCTGCGGCGGCGGCTTATCCGACCGCCGCGACGATGGCCTGGTAGCTGTCGAAGATGGCGTCGTTCGGCTTGCCGGTGGGGGCGGCCGGTTCCAGCGCCGTGACGGGCGCGCCATCCTTGTCGAAGATGGCGAAAATCAGGCCGCCGGTGGGGTCGCCGTGGGTGTCGAACAGCAGGCCGCTGTCGGTGTCGGCACGCGAGGAGGCGGCGCATACGCCGGCCAGGCCCGTGCTGTGGCGGCGATCGAAGACGGCATCGGCAATGCCGCGCGCGGCACTGTAGTCCTGGGCATCGCTGGCGGCCGAGAACAGCATCTCGAGCGGCATATGGTCGACCATGCCGTAGCGGCTGCGCGCTTCGCCGCTGGTGCGTAGCCGGTGGAACAGCGGCGCCAGCGCGGTCAGGCGCAGGTCAGCCAATTGCAGCGGGTGCTTGAGCCGAAACAGGTGGAAGCGCTGCGGCGAGTGCGGCATGGCGCCGGCTTTCTGTTGCTGCATGAAAGCGCGCGTGGTGTCGGGCGCGCCGGGTTTGAACAGGGTCGGCGCGGCGGTCGCCAATCTGGAGCCGGGGTAGGACTGCAGCGAGTAGTGAGCATGTTCGCGCAGGATGCCGCCCACGGTGCCCACATACAGGGCGCCCTGGCCGTTGCGGCCATCGAGGCGCGGGCCGCTGAAGCGGTTATTGCCATTCATCGAGCTTCCCGGTGGAATCGAGCGCGCCTGTTCGATGCTCAGGCTGGCGTTGACGACGCGTAGCATCAGCTTGCCGGTGTTGATGGTCATGCTGGGGAAGTCGCCGCGCAGCATGGCGTCGAACGCGATGTCGTAGAACATATCGTAACGCTCGGGGCTCTTGATTTTCCCACCCGCGGTTTGCTGACTGCGTGGCTGGTGGCGGCTTCGATAGGTCATGCGGTTCTCGCTGGCTGGGGAAGAAATGATGCGGCGCGACCCGGCAAGTATGGCATTGTTGCTCAGCTTTGCAAACGGATCATGCTGGTGGCATGCGCGAGCAGCGCTACCTTGCGCACGATGTCGGGCAACTGACTGCGTATCCAGCGTTGATCGGCTTCATCCAGTGGCGCCTGCGCCTGCGCCAGCATGGCAAGCCGCTCGATCACGTCCGGTGATATTCCGACAAGGTCCGCATCGCCGAGTTCACACACGAAGCGCTGCGCCACCGCGCCGAGCGGTCCGCCTTGCGCACGATAACGCTGCAGCTCGCCCATCAGGACCAGGGCAAGCCCTGGATGCTCCGTATCAGGTGGCGGCGGCATGCAGTTCGCGCACCAGCGCCTGCACCAGTTCCGCTGCTGGCATTGCGCGCGCCAGCGGCGCGCCTTGCCCGGCCCAGTGCGCAGCATACTCATGGTTGCCGGCCTTTGCCGCGGCGGCGTGCAACTGCTTGGCAGCGTCGTAGGCCACCGGATAGGCGGCCGGCGTGCCGGATGCGCCATGCGCGATCAGGCGGTTGACGATGCCGCGCGCCGGCCGTCCCGAGACCGCCGCGGTGAGGGCGGTGACCGCCGCGCGCTCGCTTTGCAGATTGGCGCGGTAGGCGTCGTTGGCCGCCGATTCCGGGCTCAGGATGAAGGCAGTGCCCAGTTGCGCTGCGGCGGCGCCCAGGTCCAGGGCAGCCTTGATGCCGGCGCCGTCCATGATGCCGCCGGCAGCGATCACCGGCAATCCCGTGCGCTTGACCAGCAGGCGCACCAGCACCGCCATGCTCAGCCGTTCGTCTCTCAGGTCCGGATCGAACATGCCGCGGTGGCCGCCGGCTTCGATTCCTTGCGCCACGATCGCATCGAGTCCGGCACGCTCGATCAGCAGGGCTTCCTGCAGGTTGGTCGCGGTCGCCATGGTCCGGATGCCGGCTGCGCGCAGGGCCGCCAGGCGCTCGCTTGACGGCAGGCCGAAGTGGAAGCTGACGACCTCGGGACGCAGGTCGAGCAGCACCTGGAAGCTCGCTTCATCGTCATTGAAGGTGCGATAGATTTCCGCGAGCGAGGAGGGCAGCGTGGCGCCGGTTTCCTCAAACAGTGGCGCCAGGTGGGCCAGCCAGGCCGATTCGACTGCGGCGTCGCGCCGGGCCGGGACGTGGCAGAACACATTGACGTTGATCGGCCTGCTGGTCAGTGCCCGCGTCTCTTCGATCATGGCGCGCGCCTGCGCCGCCGTGCTCGCGCCGATGCCCAGTGAACCCAGGGCGCCGGCATTCGACACCGCCGCCGCCAGCCGGGGCGTGCCGACACCCGCCATCGGCGCCTGGATGATCGGATGCTCGACCCCTAGCTGGGAAAAGAATGGGTGATATGGTTGCATGGCTCCTCCTTTCGCATTGACGGATGTTCTCAATATGAGAATGAAGTGATGGTATCATTCTGTTTTGAGAAAAGATATATGGAAACTGAATCTTTACGGATTTTTTGTGCGGTCGCTGCCGAACTGAGCGTCACCCAGGCCGCCGCGCGGCTCGGGCGGGCGCCGTCGAACGTGACGACCCGCATCCAGCAGCTCGAAGCCGATCTTGGCGCCGATCTGTTTGTCCGTGTCGGCAAGCGTATCGCACTGTCGACGGCTGGAGGACAGTTCCTGGTCTATGCCGAAAGGCTGCTGGCACTCGAAGACGAGGCGCGCCAGGTCGTCTCCTGCGGCGCGCTGGGCGGCGTGCTGCGCATCGGCAGCATGGAAAGCACGGCGGCCAGCCGCTTGCCAGGCGTGCTGGCCGCCTACCACGTCGACCATCCCCTGACCCGGCTGGTATTGAGCACCGGTCCGTCCCGCCAGACCATCGAGCAGGTCAGGACCGGCGCCCTCGACTGCGCGTTCGCCGCCTTGCCCGGCGACGATGGCGCCGAGCTGGCCGCCATGGGATTGCAGTCGATGCCGATCTGGGACGAAGAGCTGCTGTTGCTGCTGCCGCCCGGCGAGCCGGCGATCACGGACGCGCGCCAGCTGCGGGTGCGCTCGCTGGCTGCCTTCGCGCAGGGTTGCAGCTACCGGCGCCTGGCGGAGGAAGCGCTCGGCATTACCGCAACGCCGGCCTGGCGCGTGCAAGAGATGAACTCGTATCACGCGATGGTCGCCTGCGTGGCCGCCGGCGCCTGCGTGACGGTGCTGCCCGCCAGCGTGCTGGCGCTGGCCGCCGCGCCAGACGCATTGAAGACCCTGTCGCTGGGCCGCATCGCCACCAGCCTGGTATGGCGCGAAGGCTTCGCGACGCCGGCGTTCCTCGACCTCGTGGCGCAGTTGCGACCAGAGTGAACCCCCGGTAAGGAGCAGGCAAATCCGCGTACAATGTCCGTTCATGCCAACGCTACTTGCCCCATGCTGAAAGTCGACCTGCACTGCCATTCCACCGTCTCCGACGGCGTACTCGCTCCGTCCGACGTGGCCGCCTATGCGCGCAAGGGCGGGGTCGATGTGTGGGCGCTCACCGATCACGACGAGGTCAGCGGCATCAAGGCCGCGCGCAAGGCGGCGGGCGCACTCGGCATGCGCTTCGTGGCCGGCGTCGAGATCTCGGTCACCTGGGCCAACGAGACGGTGCACGTGGTCGGCCTGCAGGTCGACGAAGACCATCCGGCGCTGGTGACCGGCCTGGCCGCGACCCGCAGCGGCCGCGAGCAACGGGCGCGCGAGATGGCGGCGCAACTGGAGCAGGCCGGTATTCCCGATGCCTACGAAGGCGCGCTGCGCTATGTCGCCAATCCCGACCTGATGTCGCGCACCCACTTTGCGCGCTACCTGTGCGAGATCGGCGTGTGCGCTACCACGCCCGAAGTGTTCCGCCGCTTTTTAACTGAAGGCCGGCCCGGCTATGTGCCGCATCGCTGGGCCACGCTGGGCGAAGCGATGGGGTGGATCATCAGTGCCGGCGGGATTCCCGTCATCGCGCATCCGGGCCGCTACCGGTTCAGCGACACGGCCGAGGGCATCCTGTTCGATGAGTTCCGCCAACTGGGCGGCAAGACCATCGAGGTCGTCACCGGCAGCCATACGCCCGACCAGTACCAAAGCTATGCCGAGAAGGCGCGGCGCTATGGCTTCATGGCCTCGCGCGGCACCGATTTCCATGCGCCGGGCGAGGCGCGGGTGGAGTTTGCCGAGCTGCCGCCGCTGCCGTCGAACCTGACGCCGGTGTGGCATGACTGGTTCTGAGCCTGCATTTCTGTCGATGGCAACCAGGACGAGCTGAGTGATTTCGAGCCAGTTACTCTTTTTCTTCAGCGTCCTTGGCGGGGTCAATGGCGTCTTCCTGGCCCTGTATTTTTTCACCCGCCGCGCTAACCGCTTGACACATGCCATGCTGGGCGCCTTGCTGATCGCAGTCGGCTTTCGCACGGTCAAATCGACGTTTTATTATTTCAATCCCGACCTGGCCATCGAGTTTCTCCAGATAGGCTTGTCGGCCTGCCTGCTGATCGGGCCGTTGACGTATCTTTACGTTGATAGTCATCTGGCCGATTTGAGGCAGGGCGCTGCGGGGAATCAGTGGCGCTGGCATCTGGTGCTGACGGCATGCATCATCTGCGTCGCGGTGAGTTTTCCCTATGCTCGCTATCCCGGCGCCTGGTATTACTACATCTGCGGCATCCATGCATATTGGTTCGCTTATCTGCTGGCGGCCGGAAAAGTGTTGTGGCAATCTCGTGCACAATTACGCGATGAGAATGGCCGTATTGCGCGAAGTAATCTACTTGTGCTGAGTGTTTACTTCAGCAGTTTGCTGCTGCTCGCCGCCTACGTGGCGACACCCCTGACCTCATATATCGTTGGCGCCCTGTCGTTCACATTCTCGGTGCATGTGGCGATCCTGTCCCTGATCGTGCGCCACGAAGCGCAGGCAGAAACCGGCAAGAAAGAGAAATACCAGAATCGAAAATTGACAGGGCAAGATGCCAGCGAATTGATCGCTGCACTGGACCTGGTCATGCGTCAACAGCAGCTATATCTGAATCCCAATCTGACCCTGGCACTCCTGGCCAAAAAAGTCGGTCATCTGCAAACCACGGTATCGCAGGCGATCAACGATAACCTGGGTAAAAGCTTTAATCTCTATATCAATGAATTCCGCATCGGGCATGCCCAGGAATTGTTGACGGCCGAATCGCGCATGAATATGGAACTCGTCGCCGAGCGCAGCGGTTTCAATTCCACCTCCACCTTCTTCGCCGCCTTCAAGAAGATCGCCGGCCAGACACCGGCAAGCTACCGCGCCGCGCGTGCGTCCGGGGCGGCACCCCCGTGCGCGGATCGCGCTGTCGGCACTCCCGCCTCATAGCCATCCGGGCGCTACGCGCCGCCGCAGTCGCCTGCGGAATCATGTATCCGGAGTCCGGAATCATGGTTCGTGACTTCAGCGCCAGGCCTTCATCCTACAGTAGCAAGCGACGCCACGCATCGCCCTCGGACCAGCATCCGGGTGGATGCGCGGCCGGCTAACCGTGTCTACCTTCGGCAACAGGTAGTTCTACATTTTTCGGGTGAACGTATGTGTCGACCTCTTTTGTTTCAAATTCTGATGGCGCTTTTTCTTCTGCTGTTCCGGCCCGAGTGTGCACTGGCATCGTCGGTCTCCCTGGCACAGGGGAATAAAATCCTGATTGTCACGTCAAACCAGCACACATATGGCGATTCAAGCATCAGTGCCGCCAATCACTTCGAAGAGATCGTCATTGCCGACGATATTTTCTAGAACGGGAAGTCGTCAAGGCTATCCAGCGAAAAATATAAACCCGATTTTCAAGAATTTGCAGGCCATTCCATAACCCGAAAATTATAGTCATCACAGGAATCGATCGATATGATGAATCACGGCTTTCAAGCAAAACATCTGGTACTCGCTTGCCTTGCATCGCTGTCGCTGATGGCAAGCGCCAATAACGGCATCGATGCAGCCACCATGCAGAAATTCGACGCGGTGTTCAGCGATTTTGCTGCCCCGAACAAGCCGGCGCTGGCGGTCGCCATGTTCAAGAACCAGCAACTGGTGTATCAAAAAGCCTATGGCCACGCCAATCTCGAGCACGCTATCCCGGCCACGATCGATACCAGGTTCCAGATCGATACGCTGGCATGGGAGTTCATCGCCTATGCCGCATTGATGCTCGAGAGCCAAGGCAAGATCAGCTTGGACGACGATGTCAGGAAGTATCTGCCTGAACTGCCAGAGCGCGGCGAGAAAATCACCGTCAACCATCTGCTGAGTTCGACTGATGGACTTGGTGGATACAAGGTCTTGCAGACACTTTCAGGATGGGAGTCGAGCGGCCCCGACCAGCATACCGCCGTGTTGCACATGATCGGGAATCAGAAGAAGCTGACCTTCAAACCCGGGCAGGAATTTTCGCCTGGCGGCGACAGCAGGTTCATCCTGCTGGCTCGGATCGTCGAGGTCGTATCCGGCCAGCCGTTCGACGTGTTTTGCAAGGACGCTATTTTTGCGCCGCTGGGAATGAGCAACACGCTGTTCCTGTACGACGATGCCAGGCCTCTGGAAAACCGCGCGGTGCCGTACCGGAGCATGGGAGACGGGGCCTACAAACAGGATGTCGGTGGACGTAGCGCCCCCGGCCCGACCAATCTATATTCATCGGTCAGGGATCTGGCGCTCTGGCGCGCCAGCCTGGCAGCGCCTGCCACTGGCGCCGAGGCATTGGCAGCCAAGCTGAACCAGCCGATCAAGCTCGATACCGGCGAGATCATTCGCGATATCGCCAGGGTGTCGACCTATGGGCAGCAGCACGTGGGCCAGGAGCGCGGCATCGCCAAGGTTTACCAGATCGGCGCTATTGGCGGTTACGCAAGCTCGGTGTTCAGCTTCCCCGATCACGACGTGTCGGTTGTCGTATTAAGTTCTGGCCTGGACTACAGCGGCAGCTATGGCATGCGGCTGGCGTCAGTCCTGCTTGAGAAAGAGTTCGTCGAACCCTCGAACATCGATTATTCCAGGATCAAGAGCGTCAAGCTGGCGCCGGCCGAGCTCGCGCAATACGCTGGAAGCTACTGGACCGCGGTGCGGGCAGTTCCGGCCGGTATCTACGTCAAGGACGGCATCCTGTATTACGGCAGGGCAGGGGGAGCGCCAGGGCGTGAGTTGATCCCCCTGGGCGGTGCGCGATTCCAGATGAAGCTGGACGGCGACGATCACTACTTCATCAAATTTGTCGACGGCAAGGCTGGACGAGAAATGCATTACAGCATGGGAGCGAGCGACCCGGTGGTATTCGAGGCCTACCAGCCGGCGTCCTACGCCGAGCGTGAGCTGGACCAGTTCGTGGGCACCTTCCATAGCGAAGAACTGGATTCCTCCTTTGTTGTCAGCGCGAGCAAGGGCGTACTCAGCGCCCGTAACCTGCGCGTTGGCCAGGTCGATTTCAGGCCGCTCGACGCCGACCGCTTTTCAGGCAACAAACCCTTCATGGGCGGTATCCGGTTCCAGCGTGGCAGCAACCGTGAAGTGACCGGATTCAGGATCATCGGCGACGAAGCCCACGATCTCGAGTTCAAGAAGATCGGCGCGCCTGGTGCCTGATCGGTCCGTCAACCTTCCTGGCGTGGACGGCTCTGCCGTCTACGCGTCTCATCCCCGGCGCGTCCTGCCATGCATCTGTACCATCGGTGCAACGCCACGAAATTTCAGCTGTGACCTTGTAATTCTCGATTTATACTCCAATTGGAGTATATATAGAGTATAAAGGCACACATGAAGCCCATTTCCCCCCAACAGAAGCTTCCCGATAGCGACAAGGTTACCGTCAACGTCGGCCTGGTCGACCTGGCCCAAGTCGACTTGCTGGTCGAAGAAGGCTTCTATTCCAACCGAACCGACCTGGTCCGCACGGCGATCCGCAACCTGCTGCTGCAACACGCAGACGTGATCCGCCAGACGGTAGTGCGCAAACGCTACGTAATGGGCCTGTACCGCTACACCCGGCACGAACTGGAACAGGTCGTGGCCGAAGGCCAGCAACTCGACATCCACGTACTCGGGCTGGCCGTGATCGAAGACGACGTGCCCGCCGCTCTGGCCGAACAGGCAATCGCCTCGGTCCAGGTACTCGGCGCCTTTGTCGCGGCGCCCGCCGTCCGCACGGCCCTCGCAGGCCGACTAAAATCTTGAATGGAATAATGATGAAATCACTAGATCGCTTTATTGAACGCATGATGGAGTCAGCGCGGCTGGTCCAGGCCAAGGATGCCACCGCGGCCACCGCCGTCATCCAGCAAGCATTGGCGCAAGCCGGCCTGGTGCCACCCGCCGCCGGGCAGGCCGCGCCCCAGGCGCGCGCTGCTTTCGTCGACATCAATCCGGCGCCGGACTGGCAAAGCCCTCTGCGCGCCCGTCAGGCGCGGTCACGCAGCGCCAGCGTGGATCTCGATGACGACATCGCGGTCGTCGACGACGCGGCCAGCGGCCAGTTCATCGCAGGCGTCTTTGCCAACGATGCCGGTCAGCGCCGCTACAAACTGTACATTCCCGCACAGGTCAAGCACGACGGACCGCGCGCGCTGGTCGTCATGCTGCATGGCTGCACCCAGAATCCCGACGACTTCGCGCGCGGCACCACGATGAATCAGCTGGCCGAGGAATTCGGTTGCCTGGTGCTGTATCCGGAGCAGGACGGAAAGTCCAATCGCTCGCATTGCTGGAACTGGTTCGAGCCTGGTCACCAGCTGCGCGAAGCGGGCGAGCCCGGCATCATCGCCGGCATGACGCGCCGGATCGTCAAGGAGCACGGCATCGACCCGAGCCGCGTGTTCGTGGCCGGCATGTCGGCCGGCGGCGCGATGGCGGCCGTGCTGGGCGCCGAGTATCCCGAGCTGTTCGCCGCCATCGGCGTACATTCCGGCCTGCCGGCAGGCAGCGCGCGCGACATGATCTCGGGACTGCAGGCCATGAAGAAACCGGGCCGCGCGCGCAGCCTGCGCGAGGCGGTGCCGGCGATCGTGTTCCATGGCGATGCCGACCACGTTGTGAGCCCGGCCAATGGCGAGGCAGTGCTGGCACAGTTCATCGGCGCCCACGCCGGACTGCGCGCCACGCCGCTCCAGGCGAGCGAGACCGAATCGACGCAGGGCGGCCGGCGCAGCACACGCCGCACCTGGCGCGACGACACCGGACGCATGATGGCAGAACACTGGACCGTGCACGGCGCCGGCCACACCTGGGCTGGTGGCAACGCAAGCGGTTCGCATACCGATGCGCTCGGCCCGAACGCATCGCGCGAGATGCTACGTTTTTTCTTGACAGAAAATCGCTGATTCGCGGATCAGGCCTTGACACGGCTGGGCCCTTGAATTCCTGGCGACCGGGCCCAATCTTGGCATCCTGTTATCAATTCCTTGGGGATGTCCGCCATGAAGCGCATTGTGCTGTTCCTTGCCACTAACCTTGCCGTCGTGCTGGTACTGTCGTTGGTGATAAATATCTTCGGCCTGGGTCGGGGTGTTTCGGCGCAGGGCATCAATGTGGGCGAGCTGGCGGTGCTGTCGATCGTGATCGGCTTCACCGGCTCCTTCATTTCGCTCCTGATGAGCAAACCGATGGCCAAGTGGTCCACCGGCGCGCGCGTCATCGAGCAGCCGACCAATTCCACCGAACAGTGGCTGGTGCAGACCGTGCGCCGCCTGTCGGAACGCGCCGGCATCGGCATGCCCGAAGTCGCCGTCTACGATGGCGAGCCGAATGCCTTCGCCACCGGCGCCTTTAAAAACTCGGCACTGGTCGCGGTCTCGACCGGCCTGCTGCAAAGCATGAACCAGGACGAGGTGGAAGCCGTGCTCGGCCACGAGGTGGCCCACATCGCCAACGGCGACATGGTGACCCTGACCCTGATCCAGGGCGTGGTGAACACCTTCGTCGTGTTCATGGCGCGCGTGGTCGGCTTCTTCGTCGACAAGGTGCTGTTCCGCAAGGAGGGCGACGGCCTGGGTATCGGCTACTATGCGTCCGTCATCGTGCTCGAGATCGTGTTCGGATTGCTGGCCTCGATCATCGTTGCCTGGTTCTCGCGCCAACGCGAATTCCGCGCCGACGCCGGCGCTGCCAAGCTGATGGGTACTCCGGTGCCGATGCAGCACGCGCTGGCCCGCCTGGGCGGCTTCGCGCCGGGCGCGCTGCCCAAGACAATGTCGGCGTCGGGTATTTCCGGCAGCGGCGGTGGCTGGGGCGCGCTGTTCTCGACCCATCCGCCGATGGAGCAGCGCATCGCCGCGCTCCAGCAACTGCGCTAAACGTAGATAATGCCAGTCGGGTGGACGACGGAACCGTCGATCCGACCAACAACAAGAATGAGAGAGTCCAGATGGGCCAATATTTCCAGATCCACCCCGAGAACCCCCAGGTCCGCCTGATCAAGCAGGCGGCGCAGATCGTCAGCAGCGGCGGCATCGTCGCGCTGCCGACCGATTCCGCGTATGCGCTGGTATGCCGCCTGGACGACAAGGCGGCGGTCGACAAGCTGCGCCGCATCCGCGGCATTGACGACAAACACCATCTGACCCTGCTGGTGCGCGACCTGTCCGAGGTCTCGCATTACGCGCGCGTCGACAACGCGCAATACCGCCTGCTCAAGGCGACCATGCCGGGGCCCTATACCGTCATCCTGGAAGCGACGCGCGAACTGCCGCGCCGCCTGTCGCACCCGTCGCGCAAGACCATCGGCCTGCGCGTGCCCGAGAACCGCATCACGCTGGCGCTGCTCGAAGAACTGGGCGAACCCCTGATCGGCACCACCCTGCAACTGCCGGGCGACGACCACATGCTGTCCGACCCCGACGAAGTGCGCGAGCGCCTGGAAAAGCAGATCGAGCTGATCATCGACGGCGGCGCCGGCCTGCTCGAGGCAACCACCATCATCGACCTCACCGGCCCCGAACCTGAACTGGTGCGCGAGGGCAGGGGTGACCCGGCTGCCTTTGGCCTGTAATGCCGGCTTAAGAATTCCACAGGACAAGTGCGTAGCGGGCTCTGATAGAATCCCCCCTTATGGATGAAACGATACGCAACATCGCCGTCTACGCGCTGCCCGTTCTTTTTGCGATTACCCTGCACGAAGCCGCCCACGCCTACGCCGCCAGATATTTCGGTGACAACACCGCCTATTCACAGGGCCGCATGAGCCTGAACCCCCTGGTGCACGTCGACATCTGGGGCACCATCGTGATTCCGATCATGATGTACCTGTTTACGCCCTTCGTGTTCGGCTACGCCAAGCCGGTGCCGGTCGATTTCGGCCGCCTGCGTAATCCCAAGCGCGACATGGCCTGGGTCGCGCTGGCCGGCCCGATCGCCAACCTGATCATGGCCGCGCTGTGGCTGCTGTTCGCCGCGCTGCTGGTGTTCTTCGGGGTCAGCGAAGCCTTCCCGCGCCGTATGGCCGAGGCCGGCATTGTGACGAACCTGTTGATCATGGCCTTCAACCTGCTGCCGATCCCGCCGCTCGATGGTGGCCGGGTGCTGACCAGCATGCTGCCCAACACCCTGGCGTATAAATTCGCGCGCATCGAGCCCTATGGCTTCTTCATCGTGCTGGGCCTGGTGTTTCTGCAACTGGTGGGCTACTGGGTCGTGCCGGTGATGAAGCTGGGCCGCTGGATCGTGGACGTGATGGTCTTGCCGTTCACTTTCCTGATGTTCTGACGCGATGACCATGCAGACCCTGCCGCCGTCGCCGTGGGTGGAACGCTTCATCACCCTGGCACAGCCGGGCGAAGCGCTCGACTTGGCCTGCGGCAACGGCCGCCATACGCGCCTGCTGGCGGCGCATGGCCTGCAGGTGCTGGCGCTGGACGTTAAGCCCGAGGCGCTGGCCGCAAGCAGTGGCCAGAACGTGACCACGATGGCCTACGACCTGGAAGCGGAAGGGTCGACCTGGCCGTTCGGGTCCGGGCGTTTCGCCGCGATCGTGGTCACCAACTACCTGCACCGGCCCCTGTTCGCCGCGCTGGCGGCAAGCCTTTGCCCGGATGGGATCCTGATCTATGAAACCTTCGCGCAAGGGAACCAGGTCTACGGAAAACCGTCAAATCCTGCCTTCCTGCTGGCGCCTGGCGAATTGCTCGGGCTGGCGCGCGATGGCGGCTTGCAGGTGCTGGCGTACGAAGACGGCCATGTGGAACGGCCACATCCGGCCCAGGTGCAGCGCTTGTGCGCGGCAGGGCCCGCATTTGCCAAAACCGAGGCACGGCTCGACCATATTGTGGTCAGGAATGAACCATAGGGGCGGGCTATCCGCTACAATCAGATTTTTTATTGAATGGCACGGCCAAAGATTATGATTAAGGGCAGTATCGTTGCAATCGTCACCCCGATGTTCGAAGACGGCAGTCTTGACCGCGATTCCCTGCGCAAGCTGCTCGACTGGCACATCGCGGAAGGCACGGACGGGATCGTTATCGTTGGCACGACGGGCGAATCCGCCACCGTGTCACCTGAAGAGCATTGCGAACTCGTCAAGCTGGCCGTCGACCATATCGGCGGCCGCATTCCCGTCATCGCCGGCACCGGCGGCAACTCGACCGCGGAAGCGATCGCGCTGACCCGTCACGCCAAGGAAGTCGGCGCCGACGCCTCGCTGCAGGTGGTGCCTTATTACAACCGTCCGACGCAAGAGGGCATGTATCGCCATTTCCGCACCATCGCGGAAAGCGTCGACCTGCCGATCATCCTGTACAACGTGCCGGGCCGTACCGTGGCCGACATGGCCAACGAGACCGTCGCGCGCCTGGCGCCGATCGAGAACATCGTGGGCATCAAGGATGCCACCGGCAATACCGGTCGCGGCATCGAACTGCTCAAGATGGTCGACAAATCGTTCGCCGTCTATTCGGGCGACGATCCGACCGCGATGACCCTGATGTTCTGCGGCGGCGCCGGCAATATCTCGGTGACGGCCAACGTCGCCCCGCGCGCCATGCACGAACTGTGCGCGGCCGCGATGGCCGGCGACATCGCGCGTGCGGTTGAGATCAATAACCGCGTGCTCGGCCTGCACGGCAAGTTGTTCGTCGAACCGAACCCGGTGCCGGTAAAGTGGGCGCTGGCCGAGATGGGCAAGATGCCGGCCGGCCTGCGCCTGCCGCTTGCGCCGCTCTCGGCCCAGTACCACGAGACCGTGCGCGCCGCCCTGGTGGAAGCCGGCGTTCATTCCTAATCCCGGGCCCGCAAGGGTTCGGGTTCCTGACCTGATATCGAACGACATGACTAAAAGCAAGTATTCGCCTTCCACTATCGCGCGCTCCAACTTCTCGCCTCGCGTGTCGGCGCCTGCCGCCGCGCGCGTGCTGACGCTGACCGTGATGGCGTTCAGCCTGGCGGCCTGCACCACCATCTTCGAAGGCGACAAGGTCGATTACAAGGGCGCCAAGAAAGCCGCACCGCTGGACGTGCCGCCCGACCTGACCAAGCTGCAACGCGATAATCGCTACGCCATTCCGGATGGCCGTGGCGTCGCCACCGCGTCCGGCCAGGCGGCAGCCGCTGCCGCCGGCACCGGCAGTGGTTTCGTGCCCGGCATGGCCGCGAGCGGCCAGCAGATCGGCCCGATCTCGACCGATGCGGTCAGCGTGCAGCGTAATGGCGACCAGCGCTGGCTGGTGGTCAAGCAAACCCCTGAACAACTGTGGCCACAACTGCAGCAGTTCTGGGAAGAGCAGGGCTTCGCCATCGCAAGCGAGTCGATCACCACCGGCACCATGGAAACCGCCTGGGTCGAGGACCGTTCGAAGATCCCGCAAGACTTCCTGCGCAACACCATCGGCCGCGTGTTCGACCGCCTCTACTCGACCGGCGAGCGCGACAAGTTCCGCACCCGCCTCGAGCGCCTGCCGGACGGCTCGACCGAGATCTGGGTCAGCCACCGCGGCGCCGAAGAAATCGTGGGCGGTTCGCAAAACGACACCACCACCTGGACCAACCGCGCCAACGATCCTGGCCTGGAAGCGCAATTCCTGAGCCGCATCGTCGCAATGCTGACCGGCACCAAGGAAGTGGCAAGCGCCGAGGCAACCGTGGCCAATGCAGCAGTCGCGCCGCAGCACGCCAAGCTGGTAGGCGACACGGTCGAGGTCGATGAGGGCTTCGACCGCGCCTGGCGCCGTGTCGGCCTGGCGCTGGACCGGGTCGGCTTCACCGTCGAAGACCGCGACCGCGTGCAGGGCGTCTATTTCGTGCGCTATGTCGATCCGGACGTTGCCGAGAACAAGGATGGCTTCTTCAAGCGCCTGTTCTCGTGGGGCGGCAAGTCGGAAGACGAGCTCAAGGAAGCACAACGCTACCGCGTGCTGGTCAAGACCGAGCAGGGCGCCAGCGTCAGCAAGGTTACGGTGCAGAACAACGAAGGCCAGGCCGATACCTCGCCGACCGCGGGCAAGATCCTGAACCTGCTGCATACCGAACTGAAGTAATTTTCGAGCTGGCCAGCCAGCTTCGACACGTCGTCCCCGCGCAGGCGAGGACCCAAGTTTCTGCGTTCAGTGCTAGCTCAGGCTTCACTGGCAACACAGGCAAGCTTGGGTCCCCGCTTTCGCGGGGACGACGTTTTTGCGTTAGCGGTTCAGTCAATCCGGCCGAAATACACATGTACAGGCGAAAAAAAACCGGCCCGCAGGCCGGTCCTTCTTACCAAAGTAAAGAATTACTTGGTGGTAGCAGCAGCGTCAGCAGCTTGCTCAGCCGAACCTTGAGCAGCAGCAGCTGCGTCGGTTGCGGTGGCAGCAGCAGCAGCAGCGTCAGCGGCAGCAGCGTCAGCAGCAGCTGGTGCGGTTGCGTCAGCAGCTGGGGTTGCGGTTGCGTCAGCAGGAGCGACGACAGCAGCTGGGGTTTCGGTCACTGGAGCGACTGGAGCTTCTTCTTTCTTAGCGCAAGCAGCCAGGGTCACAGCGAACAGGGAGGCGATCAGCAGGGTTTTTTTCATGGTTTTTTCCTTAGTATTTACAAGAGGCGAACACTTGTTGCGAATAATAATTACCGGTAATTATTTCTCGGTGGAATTCTCGTGCCTTCAATCATAGCGTTAACGCCATAGACGCAACGGAACCTTCCTGATTGATATTATAGACAATTTTATAGTTTCGCAATAGCGAACACATGCCCTAGCGAAAGAAATTTGCGATCGAATAAGCTTCATATTGTTACAAGATGCAACGCGGCTAACAAACCGGCTTTATATGACGCTCTGACGCTTATAGTCCGGCTTTAGACATTTGCAATGCAGCTTGTGATTCCTGCCAGATCAGCGCAAAGCGATGCTGGGCCAGCTCGCACGATGCAGGCTGGTCGAATGAGGCTTCGCCGCGCGCATGGTCGCTGTGGAAGCGGCGTACGATATGCCGGTCGTCGCCGATGCAGAAGGAATCGGTGAGCTGGCGCAAGCCGCGCGGTGTTTGCCGGCATTCGCACAGGTGGCCATAGTCGCGCAGCAGACGCAGGAAGCGGGGCTCATGGCGCGCAATATGTGCCGTGTCGTGCAGTGCCAGGCGCAGCCGGCCGCCACGGATCAGGAATGCCCGCAGTGCCGCGTCGATACGGGTACTGCCGAGATGGAAGACCGAGAAATCCGGGTCGAAGGCGGCCAGGGTCGTGGTCGAGGCTTCCACGCAGGCGAGGAAGTGCGCCTCGCAATGTGCGTAGGTGTCGAAAGCAATCGTGCGTGGTTCGCTCATCGACACCCTCCCTGTCAGCCCAGCTCGACCCAGCCGTCCTGGTACCAGGTGTACAGGGCTTCGAGGACATCGTCGGTGGCCTTGTCGAGCACGGCGCCGCTGATGCTGCGCTCATTGGCCAGCACATCGAGCACCGCCTTGTCGGCGCGGCCGACGGCGAACGACTCGCCGTTGATGAACACGTGCTTGCCGCGGTACAGCATCAGGGTCTTGCTCGACAGCTTGATGCCACGCTTGGTGGCGCTCTCCATGAAGCGGCCCACGGTCAGTGGCTTGGCCGGGCCGGTGAAGAACACATTGTGCTTCGGCTCGGACATGTGCTCGCCCAGGAAGACGGTGACGTCTTCTTCGTCCCAACGCACCTTGTTCAGTTCTTCGGTGACGGTATCGAGCATATCGCGCGGAATCTCGGCCGGGTTCTTGGCCGGTTTCAGTTCTGGATCGCCATAGCGGCCCGGCAAATCGATCGAGTCGGCCATGAATTGCAGGAAGGCCTCGCCCAATTCCTGGAACGACGGCGAGCGGAAGCCGATCGAATAGGTCATGCATTCGCCTTCGGCAATGCCGTCGTGGGCATAATGCGGCGGCAGGTACAGCATATCGCCCGGTTCGAGCACGAATTCTTCTTGTGGCTTGAAATTGGCCAGGATCTTGAGCGGCAAGCCCTCGATGACGGTCAGGTCTTGCTGCGAACCGATTTTCCAGCGCCGCTTGCCATGGGCTTGCAGCAGGAAAACGTCGTAGGAATCGTAATGAGGACCGACGCCCGCGCCGTCGGTGGCGAAGCTGATCATCAGATCGTCGAGGCGGGCATCGGGCACGAAGCGGAACTGGCGCAGCAGGTCGTCGGCGCGCTCGTCGTACAGGTTGACGCCCTGGACCAGCATCGTCCAATTGGCTTCGGTACGCGGCGGCAGCTCGGTGAGAGGGCCGTGCTGCATGTCCCAATTGCCGTCCTTCTGGGTCACCAGGCGCGATTCGACATGGTTCAGGCGCGCCATCTCTGCCAGTTTTTCAAACTTGAGCAGGGGCTTGAAGCCGGGGATGGCGCCACGGATCAGGAGCGGTTTCTTGTGCCAATAATCGCGCAGAAACTCGGCGGGAGTGATATTCCCGAGAAGCGGTAATTTTTTCATGCGCCATTATAACCAGCCGGACAAGGCGAGGAACCCTTCAAGGGTATAATCCGAGCCTTACTACGAAAGGATGTGCGATGAAGATTGCCAAAGACACGGTGGTGACGGTTAACTACAAGCTGTCGGATGCCCAGAATAACCTGATCGAAGAAGGCGTGCAGCCGATGGTCTACCTGCACGGCGGCTACGAGAACACCCTGCCGAAGATCGAAGAAGAACTCGATGGCAAGGAAGTCGGTTATGCATCGACGATCCAGGTCGAACCGGACGACGCGTTTGGCGACTACGAGCCAGAGCTGGTGAAAGTCGAAGAGCGCGCACGCCTGCCGGAGCCGATCGAAATCGGCATGCAATTCGAAGGCGTGGCCGAGGGCGGCGACGACGAGCCGGTCATCTTCACCGTGACCGAGATCGCTGACGATAAAGTGGTCCTGGACGGTAACCATCCGCTGGCCGGCATGGCGCTGCGCTTCGAGCTGTCGGTGATCGACGTGCGCGCGGCCACCGCCGAAGAAATCCAGCACGGCCACGTGCATGGCGCGGGCGGTCATCACCACGAGATGGATGACAGCGAAGAGGGCGACCACTTCCGTAGCCAGCCGCTGCAGTAATTGCGTTAGGGTTTGCTGAGGAACTTGGGTTCCCGCCTGCGCGGGAATGACGGTCTTGAGGCTAGTGGCTGGTGGCTTCAATTTTCCGCTAACTATAAAACCGTCGTTACCTCCACTGGAGGTAACGACTTCCCGCGAAGGCGGGAACCCAAGCCCTCAGCACACCCCCACACAAGCCATCACTGCTTCGCATCCCCAACCGCGAACGTCGCTTCTTTCTCGAGCTTCACATTCACCTCGACCGCCATCGATCCCACCGATAGCTGTCCCAGCTTGCCCTTCCATTCGATCTCGGGCTTGCGTCCATGCGGCTTGCCGCCGTCGACCAGCAGCACCTTGCCATCGAACTTGATCGCCTGGCCCTGGATCTGGCGCCGCACCGCCTCGAACCCGTCCTTCTCGATCGGATCGCGCCGCAGCAGGCCGCGCAGGCCCGCCGGTTCATCCAGGTAGAACGGCCGCACCGCGCCTTCCGAGAACAGCACCAGCGCCTCGGCCTTGTCGCTGCGCGCGATCGCGAACAGGCGGTTGAGCCAGAAGCGGTTGGCGACCGTGCGGTCTTCATACTCGCTGTTGCGCCCGGCCGCCGGCAAGAAGTGATTGTTGCCGGCCGGGAGATTGATGGTGGCGTACAGCACCTTGCCGACCTTCCAGTGCGCATTCTCGGCATAGCTGCGAAAGCGCGGGCTGGCCGAGAGTTGGGTCAGGTGGATTTTTTCACGGCCCAGCGACTCCGGTTCGCCGTGGAACAGCTCGCGCAAGCGGTTCAGGCGCTCGATCGCATTGGTGCGGTTGGCCGAATTGCGGCAGGCGGTCCAGTCGCTGCCGGCCAGCGACACCACGGTGGGCCGCCTGGCCTTGTCGAGCATATCGCGCCGACCCTGGTACAGGCGGTCGCCGCAGCCTTCCTGCTCGCCCTTGATGCCGTTGATGACCACGAAGGCCAGCGATTTTTCGGACGAATCGGCCAGCGCCTGTTTCAGGCGCGCTTCGCCATCTTCGCCAAGCTGATTGCCTGCGCCATTGCCGATCACCGCAAACCGGTGCCCGCGCTCGTCCGTCTTGTCCCTGGCGCCGGCCAGCGGCGCGAGGGACAGCAGGGCGGCCAGCAGGCCGGCAAGCAGGAGCGAACGGCGCGGTGCGTGCATCAGGCGGCCAGGCGCTTGAGCTCGTAGAGACGCTCGAGCGCTTCGCGCGGCGTCAATGCATCCGGGTCGATCGCGCCCAGCGCGTCGCGCAGGCCGTCGTCCTGTGGCTCCGGCACGAATGCGGGCGCCGGGGCCTCGCCGATGTCTTCCTCGGCGACCGGCGCGGCGAACAGGTCGAGCTGCGGCGTCGCATCGAGCGCCTGCGCTTCGAGCCGCGCCAGGTGCTTGCGCGCGGCCTTGATCACCGGGGTCGGTACGCCGGCCAGCTGCGCCACCTGCAAGCCGTAGCTTTGCGAAGCGGGACCATCCTGCACCGCGTGCAGGAACACGATGCTGTCCTTGTGCTCGACCGCCGACAGGTGCACATTGGAGGCGCTCGGATACGATTCGGGCAACTGGGTCAGTTCGAAATAATGGGTGGCGAACAGCGTGAAGCTGCGGCTGGTGTCGATCAGGTGGCGCGCGATCGCCCACGCCAGCGCCAGGCCGTCGAAAGTCGAGGTGCCGCGCCCGACTTCGTCCATCAGCACCAGGGAATGCTCGGTGGCGCCGTTGAGGATCGCGGCCGATTCGGTCATCTCGACCATGAAGGTCGAGCGGCCGTTGGCCAGGTCGTCGCTGGCGCCGATGCGGGTGAAGATGCGGTCGATCGGGCCGATCGTTGCGCTCGTAGCCGGCACATAGCTGCCGACATAGGCCAGCAAGGTGATCAGGGCCACCTGGCGCATGAAGGTCGATTTACCGCCCATGTTCGGGCCGGTGATCAGCAGCAGGCGGCGCTCGTCGGACAGCTTGCAGTCGTTGGCGATGAAGCGCTCGATCTGGTTTTCGACCACCGGGTGGCGGCCTTCGACAATATTCAGGCATGGCGCGTCGCCCAGCACCGGCGCGCACCAGTTGTGGCGCAGCGCGTGGCTCGACAGCGCCACCAGCACGTCGACCTGGGCCAGCGCGCGCGCGATGGTCTGCAAGCAGCCGATGTGCGGCGCCAGGTCGCCCAGCAGCTGGTCGTACAGCATCTTCTCGCGCGCCAGCGCGCGGTCTTGCGCCGACAGCGCCTTGTCCTCAAAGGCTTTCAGCTCGGGCGTGATGTAGCGCTCGCAGTTCTTGAGGGTCTGGCGGCGGCGATAGTCGTCGGGCACCTTGTCGGTCTGGCCGTTGGTGACCTCGATATAGAAGCCGTGCACCTTGTTGTACTCGACCCGCAGGTTGGCGATGCCGGTGCGGGCGCGCTCGCGCGTCTCGAGGTCGACCAGGAACTGGCCGGCGTTCTCGGACAATGCGCGCAATTCATCGAGCTCGGCGTCGAAGCCGCGCGCGAACACGCCGCCGTCGCGGACCATGGCGGCGGGTTCTTCCATCACGGCGCGCTGCAGCAGGTCGACGCAGGCGCCCGGCGTGGTCAGATCGTCGTGGATCTCGCGCAGCAGGCAAGTGTCGCCCGCGACGAAGCAGCGTGCTACCTGTTCGCGTACCACCGGTAGTGCTTTCAGCCCGTCCCGCAGGCTGGCCAGGTCGCGCGGCCGCGCGGTGAGCAGGGCGATGCGGGTGGTGATGCGTTCGATGTCAGGCACCTGCGCCAGGGTCGGCGACAGCAGGTCATTGGCGTCGGCCTGCAGCAGCGCCGCGATCGACTGGTGGCGGCTGCGCGCGACCGCCTGCTCGCGCCGCGCATGGTGCAGCCAGTGGCGCAGCAGGCGCGAACCCATCGCGGTGCGGCAGCCGTCGAGCAGCGAAAACAGGGTGGGCGACTCCTGGCCGCGGATGGTCTCGGTCAGTTCCAGGTTGCGGCGGGTGGCGGCATCCAGGCCGATGTATTCGTTCTCGGTTTCGCAAGCCAGGCCGCGCACGTGCTGCAGGCCGCGGCCCTGGGTCGATTGCGCATAGCGCAGCAGCGCGCCGGCCGCGCCGAACGCCGCGCCCAGGCCATCGGCGCCGAAGCCGGTGAGGGTGGCCACGCCGAGCTGTTCGAGCAGGGCGCCGTGACCCTTGATGACATCGAAATGCCATTCGGGGACACGCTGGGTGTGCGCATTGCTGCCGCCATGTTCGAACATGTCGGCGCAATCGGCGCGCAGGATCTCGGCCGGCGCGATGCGTTCGAGTTCGTGCGCCAGGCGCTGCTCGACGGTGCGCGCGTCGCCCGAGAATTCCATCAGGCGCAGGTTGCCGCTGGCCAGCGACAGCCAGGCCAGGCCGGCGGTGACGGTCTTGCGGCTGGTGAGCAGGCACAGCGCCAGCAGCGGGCGCTCGGCCTTCTCGGGCAGCAGGTCGGAATCGGTCAGAGTGCCGGGCGTGACCACGCGCATCACCTTGCGCTCGACCGGGCCTTTCGACAGGGCCGGGTCGCCGATCTGTTCGCAGATCGCGCACGATTCGCCCAGCTTGACCAGCTTGGCCAGGTAGCCGTCCAGCGAGTGGAAGGGCACGCCAGCCATCTTGATCGGATTGCCGTCGGACTTGCCGCGCGCGGTCAGGGTGATGCCGAGCACGCGCGAGGCTTTTTCGGCGTCTTCGAAGAACAGCTCGTAGAAGTCGCCCATGCGGTAGAAGACCAGCATGGTGGGGTAGTCGGCCTTGAGGCTCAGGTACTGCTGCATCATCGGGGTAACTTTTCCGTGCCCACTCTCCACGCCTTTGACCGACTCTGCTTTCACTGCTTTCCCCTTGAAATCAACAACTTAAACCACTTTCAGCCAACCCCGGCCCCGCGATTCGCCGCCATATGCCGCAAAGTCCCGCAATCTTTTCACCAAAAAAAGGGTGCCACAAGGGGACTGCGGAGACTGTATTCGCGCTACAATGCTTCATGCAGTCCCCCGAAGCCCTGCTTGATCCAAAACCCTTAAGAATCAGTGGGTTGGCTTCGATTTCCAGTCCCCGTGGGGCATGAGCCGGGATCGGGGATTATACGACAAACGAGCCAGTCCCCCGACGGATTCCACCGGGCGGGCGATTTTTGACCCGCGGTCCCCCGTGGAGAAAGGCAGACGTGAAGATCGAACTGAGCATGCCGCTCATCAAGGCCCTCAAGCTGGGGCAAAAACCGGTCGCAATCGATGCGGCAGGGAAGCTGGTGTTTGAGGCCGACCCGACCAACGCCCCATACATCGTCTACGACGCGAGCCAGGATGCCCCGCCTGGCTTTGGCGTGAAGGTGGCCGGCAAGAAGACGTTCATTGTGCGCAGAAAGGTCAACGGCAAGTCCGTGCAGCCGACGGTGGGCAACGTGGCCGACTTCATGCGAGCCAAGAGCCCGCTCACTGAAGCCCGCCAGGTGGCCGCCAAGTTGGTCGAAGGCATCCTGTCCACTGGACGCAACCCCAACGTCGAGGCCCGCAAGGCCGTCGCCCTCATCCCTACGCTTGGCGAATTGTTCGCGCTGTATCGGGAGCATGTCGCCACCCGAAAGCGCAAGCCGGCGAGCCAAGAAACGCTCCGCGTGTTTGATCGCAGCGTCCGCCGATTTGAGGCGCTGGGCTGGCTTAGACGGAAAGTCGACGAGTTTGAGTCAGCGGAGATTCTCTCGGAATTCGAAAAGGCATCGAAAGAGGCTCCAGTCGCCGCCGAACAAACCTTCCGTCTGGCGATCTCCGCATTGAACTGGAAGATGCGAAACGAGCAGCTTGACGCGAGCGTGGCCGGTCGAGAAGTCGCCATCCGCGCTAACCCATTCATCACGCTCGCGGCGAATGGGCAGTTTCTCACCCGCGAAGAGAGGGAGCTGCATTATCAAAAGAGTTCCGTGAGGAACCCTCTGACGCCATCAAAATCGCTTGGGGAATTTCTCGAAGTGGCTTGGGCGAAACGATCGACGAATGACAACGCGACCGGCGTCGATTATCTGATCGCGATGCTGCTTTGGGGTTGCCGCAAATCGGAGCACGCTCAATGCGTATGGCGGGAATTTGTCCCGGCCGGCAAAGAGAAGGAGATGAGCTACGTCGATTTGAGCGACGATCCGATGTGGGGGCCTAGCGTCTATTTCCACAAAACGAAAAACACAAGGGCCCATCGCCTTCCGCTTACTCCATTTGCGGCGGAGCTCATGCGTCAACGCCAGCGGAGCTCGGCGGAGGAATCATCGATCCGCGGCTTCGGATTGAAATCCCGCCATTTCGTTTTCCCTGCGCGCTCTAAACAATCGAAGACTGGGCATTATTCTGATTCGACGGATCTTCGTGGCGCGATCATCGACGAGGCCGGCATTCACAAGCTGACCAACCACGATTTACGGCGGTCTTTTGGCGCGATCATGACGACTCTTTGCGCGCCCGAGCCAATCAAGAAATCCTTCTTCAACCACTCCGCGTCCAACATCACTGAGATTTATACGCCGCCCGAGTGGAATATGTTGCGGGAATGGATGTCGAAGATCGAGCAGAAGATCTTGATGACGGCCCCAAACGCTTACAATGCGTTGAAGCCCTCCGACTGGCCCCCACTGCCGGCGCCTGAGCCGCATGTGTGCCGCCCGCCAAAACCACGGACTGGCCGCCCGAAGAAGGCCAGCACGACCGCAGATGAAAGAGAGACCGAGGATGTTTGACGAGAAGACCTTCGCCCAGCTCGACGCCGCCGCCCGGCTCCACATGCTGCCCGACTCGATGATGTTGAGCAGCAAAGAGGCCGCGGCGTTCTTGCGGCTGTCTCTTCGCACACTGGAAGACCTCCGCCGCAGTGGGGATGGGCCGGCGTATGCCCAAGCCCCGGGCGGCTCGAACCGACCATGCCTGTATCAAAAGGGCGATCTGCTGGCATGGATCAGCAAGAACAAGATTGGCTCCGTGGCTGAGAACGCCACCCGCAATGGCATCGTCTTCGCTCTGGCCGGGCTGGTCGAGGAGTCCGCCTTCTGGGTAACCTCGTCGGGGTTGATCATGGGTGCCGTGGAGAGCACGCCCGTCGCCGACGTCCCGCGACTGCTTGCTGAATGCTCGATCGAATGGCTCCCGGCGATCGAAGCGGCCGCCACCGGGGATTGGATCGGGGCCGACGCGCATGAAGAGTTCGGCCGGCACGTGCAATCCAAGCTGAGTGATGCGGCGTCTGCGGTGCTGGCCGGTGTAGAGCGAACCGTGCTGGCAGAGATCACGGCCGACGCCCCATCAGCGAGAGCAGCGCTCCGGGATTAAGACGGGCGGCGTTGAATCTCTTTCTTTATTGCGGGAAGGTTCCCATTGAACCCTGGCAATTAAAAGAGGAGATAAAATGCTCGAACGAAAAAACCCGCATCGCCTGCTGGACTTCCTTATTGAGAAGTTCAAATTCAGAAATGATGCCGAGCTTTGCCGCCATCTCGACGTCCCGTCCCCAATTATCAGCAGAATTCGCTCTGGAAAACGTTCGCTAGGGGACGGCTTGCGTGTTGCGATCATGGAGCGTTGCGGCATGACGCTTGATCAGGTTCGAGCCGCTGCTGGGGAGACGCCACACCGAACCAATTTTTGCCGAGGCAGCATCAGCCTGCTCTTTATCATGAAGAGCGATGGCTTTGATGGAACGCTCTATGGCAATGGTGGGCTTGGCGATCTAGCGGGCGTAAGCGATTCTCATCAAGAGCTCGAAGCCATGCATGCTGAAATTACGTCAAACCTCTCTGACGACCGAAAAGACGGCCTCATTGTCGACTATGACTCATTTGAGATCCAGCAGATCAACAGGCGTAGGCTTGGCAGCGATGGCTCCATTTGGCGTAGTTGGGAATATCCGAAGTCAAAAGTTTACGCCAATGCGCAAAGCAAGGCCGCCATTCTTGAACTTCAGCGCCTCGTGAAAGAGCGCGGCTGACTCTCTCTACAACCGACCAGCCCGGCCCGATGCTTTCGGTGCCGGGCTTGCCTTTTTCGACTCAGCAAGCAACGCTTCACGCTCCAGGTCGGCCGGCTCGTGAAACCATGCGGAGTTGATCTCGTGTTGGATGAGCAGGAAGAGGTCGCCGCTCCGCAGCATATCGCCGTCCTCCAGCACTCTGAACGCCGGGATGTTGAGGTCTTGATCTGAGAGCAGGCCATGCTGATGTCCGTCGACGGCCTCCCGAACCAGGTCGTTGGCGAAGTCGATCCCCATCCGCCAAAGGATCTCCCCAAGCTCCGGCCAGTATTTGATTTGAACAGCCCGCCCCTGAGCGTTCTTGTCGATCGCGGTATGGACAGCGTAGAAGCTCTTCGTTTGGTCGCGGCGGTCCCGGCAGTGCAAGCTGAACAGGTGGCCGTCGGTGGTGATCAGATAGATCCAATCATCCATCCTCACCGAGGTCTCAGGTCGGGCAAGCACGGCGCCGGCTTCATGCTTCGCGAAATCCCTGCGCACATACTTACCGTCGATGAATGGCGTTACGCTCCGAAGCCATGAGCGCCACTCGTATTCGTCCATGGACCGCACGTCTAGTTCGTCTTGATCGCTCACCACGCCTCCACGAGAATGGAAAGACTTGATGGTAGCAGAGAGCGTCAGCGCGGTTGCAAGAAAAACAAAGCCCCCGGGTAGGAGGCCTTGAATCATAATCGGAGCCTGCGACATCATCCGCAGTCATGCTCCGAGGGGTTCCCACGCCCCTGATTTTTCCCCAACGACGCGCCCGGCCGTTTGACACTCGCTACTCGGCCTGTGTAAAGCGTAGCGCTGAGACGGAAGCATTGTCAATGGGAAACATGGAGCCATGATTTTGCGCGATGCGATCTTGAACATTGCGCGCTATAGTCGGCGCCAAACCCACCACCAGGAGTCGACATGGACGACATCTACAACCCGGCGGCACAGATCGCGTTCGGGCAAGCGCGATCAGCCAATCTCCAAGCCAGCTTCGCACAGCAGACGGCCGACGCTGCGGAGTCGAAAGCCCGGATCGCCCAAGAAAGCCTCGACATGCTTCGAAGCCAGTCGGCGGGCAGCGAGGCCCACAACCGACGGATGATCTCAGCCCTAAGCCGGCAGGTCGAAGCATTGCACGAGAAAATCTACGGCTGTCAGCTTTTGATCCAAGAGCGGGATCGGCTGATTCTTGAATGGACGCACTCGCACGAGACGTTCAAGTTTCTCGCTCGGGATCTTGGGACCATGCTTGGCGTTGACCGGGAGGAGCGGCAACGGCTTTACGACGAGCTGGCCGTGGGACTGGCGGAGGAAGACCCATCGTTCGCCAACACGGAGATCCTCAAAAAAGCAAAAGCCCGACTCGCGGGCTCGGGTGAGGCTGGCTGAGGATTCACAATCGGCCAGCTTTCTTGGGCTTCGAGCCCGGCTCACTGCATGCGGCGCGTAAGGCTCGGGCCTGTTTGTGGGCATCCCACTTGGCTTGAATACGAGCATGGCGATTCGGATCAGTGAATGCTCGCGTCATCACGAAACTCGATCTTGCGATATAGAGGCGATACTCAGAAGGGCTCATGCTGAGACGCTCAGACTCGCTCGGGACGACAAATCGAATATCCTCCATCAAAGCCTCCCTTTCTTTCCATGCGAGCCCGTCTCAATGCATGCGGTGCGCAAGGCTCGGGAGGCTTTACGAGCATCCCAAGCGCCTTGAACTTGCTTGGCTGTGCGGATGCGGGTGAGCCCATCGACTGATCGGACGAAGTCTGGATGATTTGGGTAACTCGACATCCCAACGCCACGGCCGGCAAACCACGAGGCAGAGCCGCACTCGGACCGAATCCATCGCCGAAATCTGGCAATCCTCCCAACTACGATCTTGGAGGCACACTCGACCCACTCCCCATGCGAATGATCGATGTAGAACTGTTCGATATCCTCCCGCGTCATCAACCCCATCACGATATCCTCCCGCGTCATCGACTCTATCACGATACCCTCCCGCGTCATCGACCCCATCCAGACACCCTCCCGCGTCATTGACCCCATCACAGCCTCCCTTGCGTTGTGCGTGGGCCGGGCTGGGTTTCAGGCGCGGCCGGCGTCTCTTGATCAAGCTCGCGGGCGGCTTCTTGGGCGAGGGAGGATTGCACAAGTCGGGCAGTGTGCGCATCGAAAGTGACGCTTTCGAGTAGCGTGGGATTGCCGCGAATTTTTATGCCGCCGTCGCACTCAACGATAGAAACATATGAGTCAGGTGATCCGTCGCCAAGGACCGCCAAGTAAAACGCATCCCGCCAAACAGAATCCGAGCCGCAAAATCTCATCAAAGCCTCCCTTGCGTGCCGGAGCCAGTCGCACCAGGGCCAGCGGCGTCGGCGATCTCTTGGCGGTGGGCAGCCTGCTCTTTGTCCTCGATGTAGCCGATCGCCATCCGACGCATGCGGTCGGCGATAGATGATGCCCCCGCGATGTCGCCAACGGAGTGGTAGTTGTGGAAGAGCTGGTTCAGCAAATTCCAGGCATGCCCATCAAAGTTGGCGGCAGACTCGCTCGACGTCGCATCGGGCATTCCGAATGCTTGGCGAATGGACTGCATCGAGCAGGAAGCGGCCGGCGATTGATCTTCCTGCTTGGCCGGCTCCCCGAGGAGAGCGAGCAATGCGGCTTTGAGTCGTTTGAGCATGGGGCCTCCGCGATGGTATGCATCCAATATCGCAAGGCTCCCGGTGGAAGCCAAGGCCGGCTGTCAGCCAGTCAAAGCCTCCCTTTCTGTTTGCGTGGGCCAGACTGCGTTGGCGGGGCGGCCGGCGTGGAAGTTTCATTCATCAGGTCGACGGACTCTCTGAGACGGCTATTCTCATCAAGAACGGCTTGAATATCCTTCGCCAAACTGTATATCGGATGACCACACCCCAAATCCTCGTAATCATCGATGGCCTCGTATGGGGAGTAGCCAACCTCCAAGATAGAAAGCAGGTCCGAGAGACGCTTAGCTGCGGTCCCCATCAAAGCCTCCCTTTCTGTTTATTCTCGGCCGGCGCGGTTGGTTGAGCGGCGAGCGATCGACGGATGGCTCGGGCGTCCCAGTCGGCTTGGATCGCGTCGGGCATGCGGATGCGGGAGAGGCCGCCAATGAAGACGGTTAGATCTTCGTAAATGCCGCATCGCAGGCCGCTGAATTCTTCCGCCTTGCGCTTCCCGCTTCGAATTTCTTTGCGCCACAAAGGGAACTGGTGGAGGATAAATATCCTGAGTTGTTGCAGCCTTACTTCGCGTGAGAATGCAAGCCTCATCAGAGCCTCCCTCCCATCTTCTTCCCCGCCCCAATACCACTCGCCCGGCGAATGGCTCTTGCATCCCAACGAGCTTGCACAATTGAACGGGGCAGCCAGCGATGGAAGGCTGGAGACGCATCTCGATAAGGGCTATTGTCATCAACCTGCCGGCAGCCTTGGCGGAAGTTCTTCGCTCCTTGAATGGTCAAGTAGCGCACGAGCTCATCAAGCTGTCGGAGCGTGAGCGAAGCGATTTCGGTTTCCGGTCTTAGATTCACAGCCTCCCTCCCGTCTTCTTCCCCGCACCGCCACCACTCGCCCGGCGAACGGCTCTGGCATCCCAACGGGCTTGCACGTGCTCTCGCGGGAGCCAGCGATTGACGACGCCATGCTCAGGTCGGGATGGATGATCAACTGCCCACCGCCGATAGCATTGGCGTTCATAACGCATTTCGGACATGAAAAAGCGCTCCCATTCTGCGTCGGTCATAGCCTTGCTCCCTTGCTCGATGCGGCGGGCTGGTTGCATACTCGACGCAATGCTCGGGCCTCGCGGCGGGCGTCCCATCGTGCTTGGACGAGGCGGCGGCTCGGGCCGAAAATGGTTTGCAAAAACTGTCTCACGCTACGCGCCTGCCGAATACGTTCCACTCGTGATGCGGCTGCCAGCGCTTGACGAATACGCGTCGATCGCTCCAAGCCTTCCAACTTTTACAAAATCTCTTCCAATTCCATCTCGCTCTCCAAAACATCTCTCTCTCCCTTATTTATCGCTCACCGCCCATGCAGCAGCAAGCCCGGCCATCAGTTCGACGAGCGGGGTCGATGGTTTGCGTCGGCGGGGGTGTTTGCCAGGGCGCGCGGAAGTCATTTTCGCGGGTTGCAATCTCGGCGGAGGTGGGCGGGCTATCGGCGGGGAGAGGGGGCGGGATTGGAGGATTGGGCGGCGGGCTTGGCTTGGGGGGGGGCGGGCGATGGGGCTCGGTAGCGGCGTGCGGGCTGATGAGACGAGGTGGGCTATAGGGCAAGGAGGAGGGGGCGATTGATGGCGGGGAGGGAGGGTTGCTGGAAAGGCTATGGGAGGGTGCTAGATAGATAGTTTTTATCTATCTATGATGGTAACTCTTTTGGTTTGCGAGTGAGGTTTCGTGCATGGGGAAACACGCCCCACCTCCAGCCCGCCCCAAGCCATCCACCCATGAGAAAAGCCCTCCGCTTCGAGAGGGCTTCGCATTGCTTTATCGGGGAGCTAGGCCTTGGGCTTCGCGAGGGCGGACGGATATCGACTCGCCAAGACCTCATTCATCTTAGCGACAAGATCTGGCCGCTTGAAGTAGACGTGCAAGTTCCCGTTTTGAAAGCCCACGATCGAGATGTAGTCTGACTTGAATTCCGAGACGGGTTGATGGTCTGAGAGCATTGCGAAGTTGTCGCGATGGTCGGGCTGAGGCTTATCGTCCATGACGTGCATGAAGCGGATGAGGTCGTCGACGTGCAGTCGGTTCTGACTGTAAACCCATGGGTTTCGCCCATTAAGAATGATCTTCTTGCCGAAAGCGACGGGGGAATTGGTCTTGTGCGACCACGAAAGAGCTCGATACAACTGCTCGATGCCGTCGTCCATCATCTGTTTGCGCTTCAAATGCAGCTCTGAAAACGTAGCTTTGATGCTGTCCATGGTGAGCGCGGGAATCTCGCGATTCTGGATTTTCTGGCCCCAGTCTACGACGTCTCTCGCGCTCATGAATGAAAGCATGCCGCTTTCGTGCATCAAGTGATCCCACGCCTTTGCATCGTAGCCCGAGATTAGCATCTCAAAGATTTTGTCGTCTTGAATAGCGTGGCGGAATCCGCTGATACTCGCAAAGCTCATGTCATACATCTCCGGATGCTTACCCCCACGGTCGAAGCCGCTGGCGAGGAAGATGTCGTGAGCCTCACCGATCGAAGCGCGGGCGGCCTGCACCCGCTCGACGAAGGCGTTGCGTTGATTGACCAGGTTCGCGATGCTGATGCTCTTCACAAGTTCCATGTGTTCTCCTCGGGTTGATGGTTGCGCTCTCTGTGCTCAGATTTACCCTCTCAAAGCATTAGTGCAGGGGCAAGGCGTTTCATCGGCGATCGGCGGCGATGTGGAGAAAATGCAACGCATACGCGGGCCATGAAAAGGCCCTCCGATGGAGGGCTGATTTTTCGGGTTGAGCGGCTTACGCCATTTCAGCCAGCTCCGCTTCCCAGTGTGCGTAACGTTCTTCATATTCTTCGTAGAGCTCGTCGACCAGGGCGGCGTCTTCAAGCTTGAAGAGCAACGCTCCGACGGCTTCCGCGAAGTCCTCCTCCTGCTTTTCCCAAAGATCGAACGTGCTGCCATCGTGATCATCAAACTCGAACAGCTCGTTTTCGAGATAGGCTTCGATCACCGCGGCGAACTCCTCGCGGCTGGCTTTGCGGCCGGAGAACTTGAAGGCGGACGCGCTCGAAAGTTGAAGGATCTCGATGCCCGCGTCGCTGTCGACGCCGAAGACGTATTCGCGGAGGGATTTTTCGGTGATGTTCATGTGTGTCTCCTGGTGGTTTTGGTTGTCGTGCTCTCTCGGCACGAATTCATCTTCTGACATTGCATCGGGCCGGGCAAGGCCACTGGTCGGGGATAAGCGGCAGGCGGGATGGGCGGCGCATTTCGACCGCTCGTCTTTTAATGTGATTTTGCATCTTGCGTTCGCCATGGCGTTTGGTAACTTGGTTTCACCCGAAGAGAGCCGGCGACCAAAACCACCAGGAGACAACCATGAGTCACCCAACCACCATCGACGCGAAAGCCACCAAAGCGCTGCTCGTTAAAGCTTTGAAAGAATCCTTCCCGATCACCAAGTTCAGCGTGAAGGTGGACGGCTACAAACGCGCTGAAATCTCTTGGGCTGGCGGCCCATCGGAAGGCGCGATCGAGAATATCTCGGCGTGGTTCGAGCTGCCATGCTCTGACTATGAAAGCCTCTCTTACGATCGTGAGCCACAGCCGCTCACGATGATCGACGGCGAAGCGTTCATCACCGAATTCCATTACATCAGCCTGCGCCGCGCCGGAGAATCTTGGTCGGATCGCGACGAAGACGACATCCCGAAGTTCTCCCCCGTGTTGGAGAGCCTTGTGGAGTGGGATGGCGAGGAGGAGTTCGCGGACCTTCGTGCACGGCTTGACCAAGTGCGTGCCAAAAAGCTGGCAGTCGAACTGGGAGCGATGATCAAGGCGCCGGCCGCACGAGCTCGCGCAATGGCCCTCTAAATCAGTAGTCCCCACAAAAACTACAACACCAGGGAGAGAAGAATGGAAGAGAAGAAATTTGAAACACGCGGACGCAAAGTGCAGCCCGAACTCAAGCACCGCAACGACATCATCGCAGCCCGCTATCTCGATGGGGAGTCGGTCGCCTCACTGGCTTTCGGATACGGGCTCAGCAAGGGAACGGTCCGCAACGTGCTCACGAGCCTTTGCGCCTCCCGCCGCGAGGTGAAGGCGGCGCGAAATGAAGAGATCCGCAAAGCTTACAAAGCTGGCCGGTCGTCGGGAGAGCTCGCGAAGGAATACGGCTTGCCACCGAACTGGGCGCGGCGGATCTGCTTGACGACCGGAAAAGTCCCTCGATTTGGAGTGGTAACTGGCGCGGCATCGAAGCAAGCGGGAGACTCGCCCAAGCCTTGAGCGCGTCGCGTCAATGAAAGAGCCCGCTTCGGCGGGCTTTGTTTTTTCGCTTTGATCCCTGCCAACAGTCCAGCCCGGCCGGTTAAAGCGAAGTTGGGCTACAGCTCGTAAAAAAGTCGACTTGTCCACGGTTTTCGCAGCCGGTCCATAAACAGACCATGGGCAAGAGAACGGTGGGCAAGTCGACTGCTTTTCGCGCGCTGGATTTTCAGCGCGGGCCGCGCGACCGCGGGGCGATGTTCAAATTGAGAAGAAGCTTTTCTTGTGGAGCCGGCTCGTCTTGATTGTCGGCGAGGATCTTCAAAAGCGTCGGCTCGGTCGGGGGCCACGTCTGCGCCCATCCCAACGTCGCGAATTGCTCTTGGAACCGCGCCGCCGCCTTGGCGTATTCCGCTTCGGGCTTCTCGTGCATCATCGCGAGGGCCGCGGCATCGTAAGCGGCTTTGAGAGCTTCAAGCTTTGGCTCGGAACCGAACTTCTCGAACTCATCGAAGACGTGCTCGCTTGCTTGATGGAAGACGGCTTGGCGCAACGCTTGATCAAACGTGCCACTGCGGTCGACTTCGTCCCAGCGCTCGTCGAGGAACTCGACATGCTTCCACAGCTCGACGGTCGGGATCGGCACCAAGCGATCGGTGAATTCGTAGCTCAGGTCGTGCAGCTTCTCTTCGAGAACAGCGCCTTTACCCGACTTGATGATCGAAAGCGCCTCTTCAAACAGCTCGTGAGCGATCTCCCGCGACTTCTTCTCAAATTCGTAAGCCAGATCCATCAAAGCCTCCCTTGTTTTTTTGCCGGCGTGGCGACGGTTGACGTCGATCGACGGAGCACTTCCAATTCCAATCTGGACGCCATCTGGTCATATCCGTAATGCCCAGCAAGCTCAAACATTGCGTTCAACTTGTCGTCGGTCATGTAAGGCGCTGCGCGAAGGATCAAATCGGGGATGGGGACGCCAACTCGCGAGGGCAAATGGATGCGTGAAGCTGGCTCTGCGCGAACAATCGTTTCCATCAGCTCTTGATCGAAAGCTTTTGACGACGAGTTCCAAAACCAGACGCCGCCAATATTCATGCCAATCGATTTCTGCACCCGGCCTTGGCAATTCGCGACTTTGTAGACATTTAAGCCGGCCTGTTTATGCCACCACCCAGCCAGATTCTCAAGCTTCTCTTGACCAGCAAGCCAAAAGCCTTCGCGCGCCACCGCCTTTTCTGCTGCAATTTGAACGCTGTGAACTTCACTCATGTCCTATCCTCCGTTGGGCTGCTCTCTCCATTTCATTTAAGCGCGCCTCATCCAAACGAACAACGGCCGCCAGATAGGCGGCTCGTTGCGTGGATCGGCGGCTGATCAGGACCGGCGGAGGAGCGCATCGCGCACCTTGGCCCACAGGCCAGGCTCCATTGACTTGGTGGCGGCAGGCTGTCGATGGCGTTGAGCTCTTCATTGATGCCGTCGAGGCGTTTCCAAAGCAGCTTGTTTTCGGCGAGCAGCTCGGAGACGTGCAACTCAAGTTCGACGATGCGCTTTTGGTCGGCGTTGCCGTCATCCGCGTGCTGATTGATCGTCGCCACGATCTTATCCAGCAGCGGAGCGACATCGATGAGCCACGATTGGTCGTCCGCTTGCGCCTGCGGCTTGGCTTGCTTGTAGTGCTTTTTGAGGATGTTGCTGACGTGGCCTTGCGAGATGTCGTGCATCAGACCGACTTCACGCTGCGTCAAGCCGCGCTCGTAGTCCTCCACGACTTTCTCATGGCTCGCTACGCGTGACCGGCCGCGGTTCACAATGGTCGGTGGCGTTTGCTTCATGACGGCTGCGGTCTCTTTGGTGATGAGGCCGGCTTTGTGAAGGCTGTCAGCGTAGTTGTCTTGCGCGGTGGTCTCGGTGGTCATCTCTCTTTCTCCTGGTGGTTGGGATTGGGTTTACAGGCGGCCGGCCGACGACTTGCGGGGTTCAATCGTTGGCTGAATCGCTTGAAGCATGCACAGCGCCTCCCAGTCCGCGAATTCAGACTTCACAAGCGGGAGGTTTTCGAGGTAAAGCTTCGAGAGCATCTGGCCGAGATGCTCACGCGGTCGGGCTAAGCGCATTGCTGCCCGCAAGTAGGGTGCCGAACGGCGGTTGTCGAGGAAGTGGACGCACATCAGGCTCCGAAAACCGGCTGTATGCGCTAGGAAGGCTTTGGCGTATCCGTTCTCGCCGGCGCGGATCTCGACTTGGAAGCCCTCGGCTTCGATCGCGAGAAGGTCTTGATTTGGTGTGCGGGCTTTGCCGGCCATGGGTGGGTCTCCGTGTAGTGCAGGGGTCTTCGATGGATTCACCATCTCGCACGCCCATGCACTAATCAACCTCCGCACATCGATAAAGAAAGACCGCCAGATAGGCGGCCTGTTTGGTGTTGTGAGCGGTCAGTTCAGCGTCGCTTTTCGATCTGCCGCCGCATCTCCTGCAGGATTTCGAGCGTCTCGCGATCCATCAGTGCGCCCCCACGGAGTGGCCGGCGGGGCAGGCGGCATTGACGACGATGAAATGGGGGATGCCGATTTCGCAAAGCGTTTGGTGCAGCGAGTCGAGCGAGCCGAAGCGCCGCGTCCGATTTCGAGCGCTGGCAAGCATCATGCCGTTCACTTCGAGCGTCCACGAGCCCTTGGAAGACGTCGAGCGAGCGCCTTTGCCGTCGGCGATCGCCACCGCTTTGAAGAGGTCTTGCAAATCCTTGCGCCCGGAATTGCGTGCGACGCTTACCAGCGAAGCCAGGTCGGACGCGGTGATCGCTTTTTGTTTCTCTGCCATGATTTTTCCTTTTTCTTAGATGGCGTGGGGGAGCGATCAACGCTTCCAGGGCTTTCCGCGGCCGACAGTGAAGACGGGGATGCCGTTGCCGGCGGCGTCGGGCAGCGCGGAGACGACTTTGAAGTCACGCTTGAACGCTTCTGCACGGTCAGCGAACTCGGCGTGCTGAATCATCTCGTTGAACGAAAGCTCGAGAATTTCGGCGATTAAGCCCATCAGCGGGTCGACGATCTTCGCTTGAAGCGGGTGGTCTGGGTTGCTGACCGCTGCTGCAGCTTCGTCCTCAGGAAGTCCGAGCATGATCGCGACTTCCGTCGCAGTGTCTTGGGCTTTGCGCAGGCCGCGATCGAACATCGGCTTGTTCATGAAGATTTCAGCGAACATGCGCTCGCTGGGGCTCAGCTCGGGTTCTTCAGGCTGGGTGCTCGGCAGCTTGTTGCCACTTGCATCGACGATTTTCATGGGTTTTCCTTTTTAGAGGGATTTGGCTTTGGAAGACGCGTGGGGCGCGGCAGGGACTTCATCTTTGAGCACATGCGCTTCCCAGCGCGCGAGCGACTCCGGGTCGGACGTGGTGAATTCGCAGCGGACCAGGCGCACCGCGAGATCGGTGTCGCCGCCAGCGAGAGCGTAGTTCTCATAGAGCGACTGGCGGAAATTGGCGAATGAGCGGGCAAACTCTTCAACGAAGATGCCGCCGGGGGAGCAGAACTGACCGAGCGCGCGGCATGAAAAAGAAAGCTCCATCACGATCGCCGGTGCTCGATAGGCAACGGCGGGTTCGGGGAGGATGGCGACAAGGTGCATGCAATCTTTGTCGAACAAGCTGTTCTCAACCGTCAGATCGAACGCCACGCGGGCCAGCTCCATCTCGGTTGGCATCAGCTTCGCGGCACGCATCGCGTTGCGCATCATACGAAGCTGCTCTTTGGTTTTGTGAAGCTCGTGCGCGAGCCTCAGGACGCGGCCGACAGACTCCGGGGTCTCAGCCGCCTCCGTCGAGCTCGTCGCGTTCATCGCTGAATATTCATCGTAGGGGTTCATCGCATGCTCCTTATTTTTGCTTTTGCTTGCGGAAGATTTTGAAGTTGCTGATGTAGCCGGCGATGTGATCAGCCCAAGATTTCGACGTGTTCATGTAGTCGAGATCGGGGTTCACGAGGCAAACAGCGATGTGCGAATCGTTCCAAAATTCTTTGAACGCGACGAAGTCGACGGCAGGGTGCAGCAAATGCTTGATCAAGTCTGGAATGTCGAGCGTGGTCTTGTAGCCGTGATCATCGGCCCAACGGCGCCACTGGCCGGTCGCCACCGCGAGCTCCCATTCGTCGACTTCATGGCGTGCCGGGTGGACTTGAAAGAGAGGGGGCAGGCCCCGCAGGTATTTGCCGGCGGCGATGCGCACGACTTCAGGATCGATGACAACTGCTTGCAAGTCGATCTTTGCAAGCGTCTCGCGATCGATGCTCGCGAGTGTGGCGGGAACCATGGTGTTGCTCCTTTTTTTTATTGACCGCTCTTGGGCGGCTTGGCTTTCGGTGATGCGGGGTGCCGGCGCTTCCATTCTTCGCGCGCGGCTAAAATCATCTTGTCCATAGGGTATTGGAAGATCTCAGCGACCCTATCGACTGGCTCTGCTGGGCTCTGCGCTACCGGATCTTGCGACGCGAACTGGGGATCGAGCGCGGCGGGATACTGGACCGCCACTTCGATCGAACCCTTTCCGCGCACGCTGAGAAACGCTCGCCGCTCACGCCAGTCCCCGACTTGGAGGCTTGGGGGAGGCGGCGGTGGCGGGGCCGGCGGAGAGATGCTGACTTTGCGCCCGCGAGCGCTCTCGATCACGCGCCACACCGCGGCAACGGGCGACAGCTTGTAGATCTCGATGTAGTCCGCGTCCTTGAGGGCACCGAGGATCGGCTCGATCTTCTCAATCGGCTCGTCGAAGAATTTGCAAACCGCGCTCGTCGTCCGGCACTTCATCGAGATCAGCTTGAAGATGTCTTGGGGGAGGTCGTTCGAGCGGATGCGCTTCGGGAGCGATCGCGACAACGCCGGCGCGTTGCCGGCGTTGATTTGCTTAGTGACCAAACGGGCGTGGTCTTCAAGTGCCCGCAAGGCGGAAGTGTCGACCAAGAGCGATTGACGCTGCGATTTGCTGTCCATTTATTGCTCGTCGAAGTCCATGCTCATCGGGACAACGTCGCCGTCGTTGGTCTTGCCAAGCTTGGTGCGCAGCGCTGAGATCTGGCGAGCGGTGTTCGATGCATTGTTCATCACGTGCATCGACAGCTCATCGAACGCGCCCTCGAACATCTTTGAGCTTTTCTCTGCGGCGTCCAAGCGTGCCTCCATCTCTTTGATGCGTCGTTCGGCTGCCTTCAAGTGCGAGATCATGTTCTGCATTGCGTCGACCATGTCTTGTTTCGAGACAGTGGCTGCGTCAATCTTTGACGGAGCTTTCGGTGCTGGCTCGCCTTTGACTTCGGCGGTCTTTGCTTGGAGGTCGGCTTGCTTGCGGGCCAGTTCAGCGCCGGTCATCACGCCAGGGGCGACGGCTTTGAGGTTTTGCAGCGCTGCTGCGGTATTCACAGCTCCGGGAGCCGCATCGATGTGGGCTTGGACGGTGGCGGAAGGCTTGCTGTCAAATTTTGCTTGGAATCCCATTTTTTTCTCCTCAGTTGTTTGCCGGCTCTCTCTTTCCGGGTGGGGATCGCTGCCCCACGAATTCACTTAATCACTCGCGTTGCCCATGGTCAACACATGCACGCATCCGAGGGGGACAGAAGGCATGGTTGGCGACAGGCGGTCGATCAGAGGGCGACGCCTCCGGTGCGACGACGCTCAGCGTGCTGGGCCGTGGCCTTGTCGGCGTAACCGCCGCGACGTTCGGGGATGAAGATGCTTTGCCATCCACCGATCACGGCCCGCGTGATCAGGTCAACGACGTCGTGCTTATCTTCGTGAGCCCGGATGCACTGACCGATGAACATCTGCGCGGCTTGCAGCGTGAGCGGCTTCTTGATGGCGTTGCGACTGTTGACGAACGCGAGATAGGTCTCCCGCGGCAGGAAGTTTGGAAGTTCGATCGCGGCGACTTGGTCCGCTTCCGAAGTGGCTTTCTCGCGTTTGCGGGCGGCTTTTGACGGGGCTGGGGTGGGCTTCTCAGCCGGAACCAACGGGGCAGGTGCCGGAATCCCGGCCACGGGTGGCAAGTCGAACACTGGCGCCGCGCTAACGCTTGCGAGATCGATGCCGAAGTCTTCGTCGGACCAGTCGTCCGCATAGGGCATCGCGTCTTCAAAATTCTCGGCCGGCGGAAAAGTGGGGATGCGACTCTCAGCGATCACGACCGGAGCGGGCTGCGGCTCAATTGGCGTGGGCGCCACGGCGCGATCGGGGGCGGGCTGGGGGATTGGTGCGGCAACTGGTGCGGAAGCCTCTGGGGCCTTTTCACGAGCTCGCTTCGCTTGGACGGCCGGCGTGCTGATATAGATGTTGGCCCAGCGATCTGCAAGCGTGATTTCTTCGCCGTCGACTTCCAAAAATCCTTGCTCGACCAAGCGACCGACAGCCGCCTCGATCTTGGAGCCGCCCATGGATCGGGAAAGCCGTTTGAACGTGAGCGGCTCGAACATCAAAGCGGCGGCGGTCCAGTAGACCGAGCGCTCCCGGTCGGTGAGCTCGTGATACTCGTCGCTCGTGGCAATGCCGCGGCTGACCTTCAAGGTGAATTTGTCCGTCCTTTTCATGATGCGTCGCTCCAGGGTTAGGTTGCTCTCTCGATCTTCAATAAACAGCCGCCCTTGTCCGTTGTCCAGTAGAAAGCCTTCCATTGGGCATCTTTTCTGGATGGGCGGCATGTTTTGAAGGGTGAGCGGCGAGTCGTTCTGGCGCGAAACGGGAAGATTTCGGGATGAAGTTGGGAGCAAAACGGGAGGACTCAAAAACGAAGCTTCATAGGGGAATCTTGCTGTTTTGAAGGATCGTGAAATATTTCAAGAGATTTCATCCGCATTTCATCCGCATTTCCATCGTGTTTCATGCGCCCCGGTTCGGTGCCTTCAAAAGGCTCGTCGGCAGCAGGCTTTGAGCGGGAAGTCGGCAGCGATTCGGGCACCGACGCCTCGACCAGGGCGGCATTTTCCAACGCCTCTTCGCTGCCGTCGCTCGTGTTCGTCAGCGACTCCCATAGATTACGGAACCATAGATACTGTTTGCGGTTGGGGTTGCGCTGCCGTGGCTCAGCGCCGATACGAGCCCAGCCCATGAGCTTTCCGACTTTCTCGTAGAAGCGATCGAGGAAGGCTTTCATCGCCGCTTTGTATTTTTCGCGCCGGTTCGGGCCGCGGTCGTCGGCGTGCTTGCCCGGGTGGTTGGCGCCGATCCCAAGCTTGCCGCCGCTCTCCGGCACGTTGTAAGGCAGCAGCATGAAGTGAACGTGGGGGAAGCGTTCGTCGATGTGGGCAACCACGGAATGAACGCGCTCGCCGAACTCTTCGCGAAGAAACGTGATCGTGTATTCGCAAAATTCGCCAAAAGCCCGCCACTCCTGAGGGTTTTCGAGCATGTCTTTGGTTTCCGTCGGATAGCTTGCGACACCAGCCACCAGCAGTTGGGCATCTTTCCGCATTCTTTTGGGGCTCTGGCTATCAAATTCGGCGACTTTTTGGCGAATCAGGGGGATGGCACCGGAAGGGGGGCCAAAGGGGCAAAAAAGGGGTATTTCCGCGAGGGGCTCGGAAACGTGCGGAATCGCCGAGGGCCGGCGGGTCATCTCGTTGATGACGCCGGAGATGGTGCGACGGCCCTTCGACGACTTGAAGCCGTAACTTTCCAAGCGGATGAAGCCGACCTTCTGCGGCGGCTTGCGAGCGGTGGTGGTGGGCATGGCGGTCTCCTTGGCGGCTTGCTGCTCTCTCCGCTTCATCATCTCGCGCTGCGGCGAGCGGCGAAAGCGCGGGGGCCGCTTCCCCGGCGAGCGGCGGCCGCGTTTTTTTTGATTCCGCCTTCGTCGGTTCGTCCTGCTCCAGCCCGCCCTTGGCTTTGCTCGTGTGCGCGTGAGGCCGACTCTCTTAACAATCTCTAAGATCAAAAGCTTTAAAGATAAAACCTTAAGACTAAAAACAAAAACCGGGCGTGCCTGCAGGCGCACGTGGCGACGCGCCACGCCTGCGCCTGCGTGTGTGCGCTCAGGCGCACACACGTAATAAGGAAAAACCAAAAACCGTGGGCTGCGAAAAACAAATGCACCATAGGAGAATCATGTGAACAGCGATGCCCTTACCGGGCCTCGCAGCGGCTTCGCCGGCAAACCTGAACACAGCGACCACCATCAAGCTCGATGAAATCTTTCTGAAATCTCATGAAATATTTCACTTGGCTTCATGATGCTGCGCGGGGGTGAAATCTTTCGAAAGATTTCATGCTGACTGCGGCAGCTTTCCCGTGTGCGATGCCGCCTCGTCTTGCTCCACCAGGGCAGAAGTCGGGCCAGCTCCAGCCCGCCCCGGCCTTTCCGGCGCTGAGGCGCAGCCGATCGCCGCCGACGTCGACGCGCAGCGGCCCGGTCCAAAAGTGCCTTTCGCGCGAAGCGCAGCTCCGCGCCCCGACATGCTTTGCTAACCAGGTGCGACCGTTCGGCGCCTCATCACAAAAAGAGGCTCGGACTCGTTGCTTTCGCGAGCACCGCGCGATAACTTGAATTCAAGACGCGAAGGGGCCGCAAGAACAGCGTCGAACAACGAAGCGTGGTCGCTCTCTCTCAAACTCCTCGGTTGTCGCTTCGTATATGCAAAGGGCTGCTTCGGCAGCCCTGTTTTTTCGGGAGAAGCCATGGCGTCGTTCGCATTCACACTGAACCGACCGCCATTTGGCAAGCAGCGCGCCATCCCGACACGCCCCCACGGCCGCGGCAAGGCCCGCATGATGACGCCACCGGAGACGAGGGACTACGAAGAGACGATCGCAATGGCCTGCGCCGACGCGATGTCCAAAGCCGGAATTTGGGAGGCCCTGCAAGGCCCGGTCCGCGTTGACATCGACATGTTCTATGCGATCCCCGAGAGCTGGCCCGAATGGAAAAAGGCGCTCGCCTCCGGCGAGAAGATGTGGTGCACGGTTCGTCCGGATGAAGATAACGTAACCAAATCGGTTTACGACGGCATGAACGGGGTGGCATACGGGGACGACGCTCAGGTGGCCGCGGGCGATCGCCGCAAGGTGTATAGCCCATCCCCGCGGGTCGAAGTTCGGGTTTCGCAGCTTGGCCTTTTCGATGGCGACGAGTTCGACGACGGTGCGGGATACGTGAAGTTGGCTCGCAAAAAGGCCACCGGCCAAGGCGCTGCAGGCCACGAGCCGTGCCCATTCGATGATGGTTGACCGGCGAATGGGTGCTGAATGAGCGATTCGCGACACGCGCTTCGCGACAAGTGTTGACATTCACCGCAAAAGCTTGCGAACCGCTCAGCGTTTGATAGCTTGAGATGCAGACCCCGACGAACGGGGCGCAGAAATTTCTCGGAGAAGAAATGACGATCACCGCTGCTTCGCCGCTCAACGAGCGCGAAGAGAACTTCGCCCGCCTCGTCGCCCGTGGCGAAAACCAAAGCTCCGCTTACGCCATCGCCTACGGCCACGAGTCGAAAGGCGCTCAATCGAAAGCAAACGGCTCCCGCCTCGCGAACAAGCCGAACGTCCACGCCCGGATCGAATTCTACAAGGCAGCATACGCATCCAAGGTCGCGACGGAGATCGAATACGAGATCAAAGACGCGCTGCACGAGATCAACGATGCGATGGCCCTCGCCCGGACGTGCGAGCACCCCACGGCGATGCTTGGCGCGATTCGCTTGAAGTGCGAGCTTAAAGGTCTGATTGGACCGGGCAAGGCGGAGACGTCGAAACCGCTCACCGGCGAGGAACTCGACAAATCATTGGCCGGCCTGCTTGGCAAAGTGGATCTTCCTGGGCTTTTGAAGGCAACGGCGCCGGCCTCAGCCACGCTTGTCAATCAAGTCGCGCCCAAGCCGGCGGCCGCGGCCCCCGAGCTGCCGACGAAGCATGAGCTCATTGAGAAAGCCAAGGCGCTCAACGAGACGAATCCGCCGCGACGTGGCGGCCGCACCAAAGAAGAACTCTCGAAAGTGGGGATCGACCCGGTGGCCGAGCGCTTCGTGCTCGAAAAGCCGGAGCAAGCGAAGGTGCACATGCCTGCTCTTCCGCCTCACATCGCTGCGAAGCTTGGCCTCAAGCCCAAGGCCGGGGAGTAAGCCATGGTCCTCGACCTAGTGGACGACGACGTCCAAGCGTGGTTGCTTTCGCAGCCGGACGACGTGAAAGCGGAGCTGTATCGCTACATCCTTGAACTCGACGGCCGCCGGCAGCGCAACAAGCTCGCGGAATACAAGCCGTATCCGAAGCAGCTTGAATTCCACGCGTCGTTGAAGGATTACGACGAGTCGATGCTGCTGGGTTCAAACCAAAGCGGAAAGACGTGGGCCGGGGCTTACGAGATGGCGATGCACCTGACCGGGCGCTATCCAGACGACTGGCCCGGCCATCGCTTCGACAAGCCGATTGTCGCGATCGCGGGCTCGGTTACGGGCGAGCTGACGCGCAAGGGTATTCAGCGGATGTTGATCGGCAAGCCCGAGGTTCGCAAGGAATGGGGCACCGGGACGATCCCGTTCGAGTGCTTCGGTGAGATCACGATGAAGACCGGCGTCAAGCACGCGGTCGACAGCATCTTGGTCAAGCATGTCTCGGGCGAATACTCCGTGCTCAAGCTTCTCTCTTATGAGCAGGGCCAAGAGAAGTGGCAAGCGGACACCGTCCATCTTGTGTGGTTCGACGAGGAGCCGCCCTGGGACGTTTACATGGAGGGAATCACGCGGACGAACGCGACGCGCGGCAAGATCATGATCACGTTCACGCCGCTGCATGGGATGTCCCAAGTCGTGTCGCGTTTCTATCCGAAGCCGCAGGCTTCGAGCTGCGCTTACGTGCAAATGGGCGTGCAAGACGCGCTGCACTACACGAAAGAAGACATCGCGAAGATGCTCGAAAAATATCCGCCGCACGAGCAGCAAGCGCGAATGTATGGCATCCCGCAATTCGGCGAGGGCTTGGTGATCAACCTGCCCGAATCGAGCTACACGATCGACCCATTCCAGATCCCCAAGCATTGGCGCCGTGGCGGCGGCATCGACTTTGGGGTTTCGCACCCCACGGCGTGTATCGAGATCGTTCACGACACGGACACGGACACGTATTACGTGATCGCTGAATACGTCGAGAAGGACAAGACGCCAATGATGATCGCCGAGGCTGTGAAGGACTGGGGCAAAGAGCTGCGCTGGTTCTGGCCGCACGATGGGCTCCAGCGCGACAAAGGCTCGCTGCTGCCGCTGGCGAATCAATATCGCGATCGCGGCATGAAGATGTGGCACGAGCAGGTTTCGCACGAAGAGGGCGGCAACAGTCTCGAAGCCGGCGTCATGGAGATCATCGAGATGCTCTCGACGGGCAAGCTCAAAATCTTCAAGACGTGTCAGAAGCTCTTGCAAGAGATGCGGCAGTATCACAGACTAAAAGGGCTGATCGTCAAGGAAAACGACGACGCGATCTCGGCGATGCGATACGCGATCATGATGCGACGCTTCTTCGCCGCCGACGCTGAGAAGATTCCGGACTGGCAGAAAAATATCCGCTCCAAGCGGAAGTCGGGCACCTCCGGCTGGTGATCAGCGACCCATACAAAAATAAAAACAGGGGACAAGATGGCGAACGCATACGACGGCCACCACGGGCACATGGGCGGCCGGCCGAAGGGCATGGAGAAGCTCGACGAGGAAGAGATCGCCCGCCGGCAGTGGGCGCGCTACGAAGCCTCCTTGGCCCGCGGACATCGCGACTTCTGCTCTCTCGCGAAACTGTGCGAGAACATGTATTTGGGCGGCAAGCGGCAATGGTCCGTCGACGACAAGGCTTACATGGAAGGCCAAGGCCTTCCGCTCATCGAGTTCAATGCGATCGGCCCCGCCGTCGATTCCGCCGCCGGCTATCAGATCCACAATCGCCTCGAAGTTGCTGCCGTTCCGGTGGGTGGCCAAGCTGACGCGATGACGGCTGAGGCTCTCTCGAAAGTGCTCAAACAAGTCATGTCGTCGAACGACTACGCCCGCCACGAGACGTCGGTCTTCATGGACGGCGAAGTTCAGGGTCGCGGCTACTTCGAGATCATCAACGACTACGAAAAAAACGTGATGGGGGCGATCAAGATTCGCACGCTCGACCCGATGGACGTGATCCCCGATCCGGATGCGAAGAGCTACGATCCGGACGAATGGGGGGATGTGCAAATTCTTCGCTGGATGACGAAGTCGGACATCGCTCAAAACTACGGCGACGACGTGGCCGAGAAGGTCGCAAACGAAGCCAAGGGCACTCTAAACGCGGACTTCGGCGACAACGATTTCAGCGCGCGTCGCAATCGTTTCGGCGGCGAGCCCGAGTTCTATTCATACGAATCGCAATACGTCGACGATGAATCGGTGCGGCGCTATCGCGTGATCGATCGTCAATACTTCGTGCGAGAGCTGAGCCTGTGCGCCGTCTTCAACGAGAACGACTTGCGTGTGGTTGAAGGCCTCTCGGACGAGAAGCTCGCTGAGATCATCGCCCAAGGCGCGACGCTGACCAAGCGCGTCATGAAGCGTATCCGCTGGACTGTTACGACGATGTGCTCGGTTCTGTTTGATGGATACAGCCGGTATGAGCATTTCACCGTCGTCCCGTTCTTCTACAAATTCCGCCGCGGCCTCACCATGGGCATGGTCGAGAATGCGATCGGGCCTCAGGTCGCTTACAACAAGGCGGTCGTGCAGTTCCTTCACAACATCAACAGCGCGGCGAACTCCGGCTGGTATGTCCAGGAAGGCTCGCTCAAAAACATGGATGTCGCGGATCTTGAAGATCGCGGCGCCCAGAATGGCTTGGTGATCGTATACGGGAACGGAATGGATCGGCCGGAAAAGATCACCCCAAACCCCATTCCCCAAGGTATCGCGGAGATGATCAGCATGTCGCAGGCCGCTCTCAAAGAGAGCACCGTGCCCGATGTGGCCCGTGGCATCGGCGACGGGGTTGAGGTGTCCGGAATCGCTCTGCAAACGAAGCAATTCGCAGCGCAGCAGCAGCTCGCCATCCCGCTCGACAACTTGGCGCGCACTAGGCAAATGGTTGGTAAGCGGCTGATTTCGATCATCCAGCGCTTCTACACTTACGCGATGGTCATGCGGATCACTGAGCAAGATCCGAATACGGGCAAGGACGCACAGACGGAGCTCCCGCTGAATCAACCGCAAGAGGACGGGACGACGTTCAATGATCTGTCTGCGGGCGAATACGACGTGGCGCTGAATGAGCAGCCCACCACGGTCACTTACGGCAATTCGCAATTCCAACAAGTGATGGAGCTCATCACGGCGGGCGTGCCAATCCCTCCAGACGTGGCTTTGAAATACTCGATGCTTGCGGATAAATACGACATCATGACCCGGATGGTTCAACAGCAGCCGCAACAGGCCCCGGCAGACCCCACGCTCGAAGCGAAAGCTGACTTGCTGCGTGCCCAAGCCGCTCAGGCTGCGGCCCAAACCGCGAGCATCCAAGCTGCGACGGTGCAAACCGGCGTCGAAACGATGTTCACCGCGACCCAAGCCGCGCAAGTCATCACGTCCGTGCCGCAGACCTCGCCGCTGGCGGACAAGCTGCTTGGCTCCGCCGGTTTCATCGACAAAGACGCCGCCCCGATCGTGCCAGTTTCGCAGGCTACTTCACCAATCTCGGAGGCCGCCGCGGAAGTGGGACCAGGCGTGTCGTTGCAAATGGCGGCTCCGGCAGGCATCGGTGGGCAGACCACGCTCGATCCGCGAGCCAACACCAACCCCGAGTTCGCCCCAAAGCCTCAGTCCCCGACGAACGGCATGAATGGCGGCATTGAAACCCTTCGGCCGGACAGCGTAATGTAAAGCTGTGAGAGAGGCGGGATTTCCCGCCCATGCGACAGCACTCCGCACCGAACACAACAAGGAGAAATGATGAGCCGCTACGACAACATCGAGATGACCGACGAAGACTTGGCTTTGCTTGGCGGCCCGGGAAGCGATGCGACTTCCAGCGCAGCCCCGGCCGCGGTCGAGCCAGCGCAGCCCGCTGCTAAATCGGAGGCTGATGCAGCCGCCGAAGCAGAAGCTGCCGCCACGGCCGAAGCTGAGGCGCAAGCGGCTGCGGATGCGGATGCCGAAGCTTCCGCTACTGCCGCCGCAGCGGAAGAGGAGGGCGACGACCAAGGCGAAGCCAAGCCGGAAAAGCCAGCGAAGAAAAACAAGGGCGGCTATTCGGTGCCGAACTGGCGTCTCGCCGAGGTGGCGGAAGAGCGCGATCGCGAGCGCCGCGAGAAAGCCGCGCTGCAAGCTGAGCTGGAAGCATTGAAGAAAACGGCGGGCAAGCCGGCTGAAAAGGCCGAGCCCGAGTTCGACTTCGACGCGGCCGAGGAACAGGTCGCTCTGCTGCTGATCGAGAATAATCCGAAAGAAGCGGCGAAGATCCAAAAGCAGATCCGCGAGGAGATCAAGAAGCAGACCAGGGCGGAGGCTTTGGCTGAGTCGGAGGCTGCGTGGAATCAGCGCGAAGCTGAGCGCACCGCCGCCGCGGAGAGCGTGGCGTTCGCGAACGCTGTCAAATCTGCGTATGAAGCCTACCCCGAGCTTGATGAGAGCTCGGACGACGCCAACGAAGAGGCGATCGGCGCTGTGATCAAGTATGCCGATCGCTTCAAAAAGGCCGGCATGCCGAGCTCCGAGGCGTTGACCGAAGCCGTGGAGATGGTGATGGCGATGGCGAAGTTTGCGAAGCCCGCGCCGGCTGCGAAGCCCGCCCCCGCAGCCACGAAGAAGCCTGCTGGCCCCACCAAAGAGCAGGTCCAAGCGGCGGTGGAAGCAGCGAAGAGCCAGCCGCCCTCAACGTCGCAAGCCGGCGTCGGAAACCGCGCCGCGCCGGTCGCTCGCGACTTCTCGAAGCTGAGTCAGAATGACATCGCAAACATGTCGAAAGACGACATGGACAAGCATCTCGCGGGGCTGTAATCCGCGCGAATCTTTGGCAAAAAAACGTTTGACGAGTTGTTGATTTCATGTAAGCCCGGCGATAAGCTGGGCTTACGTTTTGAAGAGCCTTGGTCTCTATAACCCATGCCATCGCCGGGCGGTCGGCGAAAAACAACCGTGAGGGTCGCACCCTTGGCGCAATGCCTAAACAGTCGATTTGAGCCGCAGGCAGCGGCGGAAAAAACATGCCGGTGGCCTCGCGCCAAACAAAAACAAACTCAAATCCACTGGAGACAATTCCATGTTTACCCCCTTGGGCGCGCTGCAAGGCGAAGCCAAAAAAGCTTGGCTGAAAAGCGCTGTCAAACCGTTCCGTCAGCGGAGCGAACTCGCAAAATACATGGGCGCTGGCGAGAACAGCCTCATCCAAACCGTCAACGAACTGACCCCCACCAACAAAGGTTCCGTGGCTCGCATCGGCCTGGTCGCCGACTTGAACGGCACCGGCGTGGTTGGCGACAACCAGTTGGAAGGTCGCGAAGAAGCGATGGACGCAATGTGGGTTGAGATCGAAATCGACCAACTGCGCAACGGCACTGTGTCGAAAGGCCGGATGGACGATCAAAACTCGGTCTTCGAGTTCCGCTCGCAAGCCCGCGACAAGCTGGGCTACTGGCGCGCTCGCATCTTCGACGAGCTGTTGATCTCGACCGCCTCCGGCATCAGCTACTCGCTGAACATGGACGGCTCGCCGCGCCTCTACAGCAACCAGGATCAACTGTCGTCGTTGCAATTCGCGAAATACGTTACCCCTCCAAGCTCGGGTCGCCACTTCGTTGTCGACGGCAACGGCAACTTCGTGAACGGCGACCAGTCGGCGATCACGCCCGCCTCGGTGCTGAGCTACAAAGTGATGGTGGCGTTGAAAGCCGAAGCCATCACCCGCGGGATCAAGCCGATCATCGCTGGCGGTCGCGAGTTCCACCTCTTCCTGTGCCATCCGAAAGCGCTGGCTCAGCTCAAGACCGACAAGGACTACTTGGCGTCGGTGCAGAACGGCGCTGAGCGCGGCATGGACAACCCGATCTTCACCGGCGCGACCGTTACCGTCGATGGCTTGGTGATCGCTCACTCGATGCGCGTCTTCAACACCTCCGGCGCCGCCAACGGCTCGAAGTGGGGTGCGGCCGGCGCAGTCAACGGGACCCGCTCGCTCTTGCTCGGCGCCCAAGCGCTGGCAGTGGCCGACCTGTGGGAGAACGGCGACTGGGAAGAAGAGAAGCGCGATATGGGCAACAAAGCCGCAATCGCCATGTCGATGATGTTCGGCATCTTGAAGCCAAGCTTCAAGTCGTTCTTCGACGGCAACACCACGCAAGACTTCGGCGTCATGGTGTTGGATCACTACATCGCCTAACAGCGAAGGCCCCGGCTTCGGCCGGGGCTTGATGTGGTTCTGAACGACTCGCTCAACTCTCTCAAGGAACAAAAAAATGGCAATCAAACTCAACTTCGCTCGGCAGTTCACGAAAGTGGCCTATGTCGAAGTCGCGGCTGCCGACTTGGCCGGCCTGTCCGGACAAGCTCAAATCGCGATCAAGCTTCCTCCTGGCAGCATCGTTACCGGCGGCGCGCTGGTCGTTACCACCGCCTTCAACTCGGCGACTTCCGACGCCCTCGTGGTCGGGGATGCTTCGGTGGCTAACCGCTACTTGGCCTCGACCTCGATCGCCGCTGCTGGCCGCACCGCTTTGACCGCGCCAGGATTCGTTACCGCTGGCGGTCAGCCTGCGATCAACGTGACGTGGACTGGTGTCGGCGCCGCGCCGTCCGCCGGATCTTTCCGTCTTGAAGTGCATTACATCGGCCGCGGCGTTGCCGACTTCACCCAAGACTGATAGCGTCTTCTGAGGGGGTGGGTTTGCGCCCACCCCTTCATCTATCAGGGGAGAAGACATGAGCGCTGAAAAACAAAAAATGGAACCCAAAACCTATTTCTCGACGACTGGCTTGACGGTCCCCGTGTGGGACGACACCGGCATGCACGTCGCGCACGTCAAGCCCGAGGGCACCGAGCTTCACCCACGGTTTTGGGTGAACGCACTGCGCCAAGGCTGCACCACCGAAGGATTCGAGTTGAAGACCGCCGCGCAGTTCATCCCGGCCGACCCGCTCGATGACTTGAAAAGCATCATCATGGGCATGGTGAGTAACCCCCAAGACGGCGACTTCACTGTGGCTGGACTGCCCGATCTGCGCAGCTTGCAAAAGCTGGCCGGCTACAAAGTGTCGCGCGAGGAGATGCTCGCGGCGTGGGAGCTGGTTCAAAAGCAGTTGGCGGAGTAAAGCAAGCCGGGCCGCTTCGGCGGCCCTTCTAATTTCTTGGAGGACGAGATGAATCGTGGTGAAATGAAGGCATACTTGCGGCGAAAGCTGCAAGACGAAATCCTCGACTACCTGTGGCAAGACGAGGAGCTCGAAGACGCGATTCAAGACGCGCAGTGCGAAGCGTCGATTCGCAACAATCTTGTCGTCGATCGGACTTCGCCACTGACCACGTTCGCGACGGTCGACGGGCAGGGCAGCTACCCCATCTCGCGGCTGTTCTACAAAATCACTCGCGTTCTCGTCGACGGCCGCCCGTTGCGCATGACGACGCGCCAAGACGTCGAGCGTGAGCACTGCATTACGCCACTAAACGGTGTTCCTCGCGCTTGGTTCTTCGACAGCGATTGGTCCATTCACTTCGACCGGCCGACGTCGGACGCGCACCAAGTGCAATTCGAGGGCTACCGCTACCCCAACGCCATGCTCGCGGACGAAGACGAGTGCGAGATCCCCGACGCCACCGGCTCAATCCATCGCAAGATGCTGCTCTGGGCGATGAAGCTGCTGAAAGAGAAAGAGGATCTCGAAGTTGAGCGGCAAGGCGATGCGGCCCGCCACGAAGCGGCGTTCGCGCGCGAATTCGGGCCAGCCGTCGACGTCTACTCCAAGGTGGAGCGGGCGCGTTCGAGCCGGCGTCAAGTCCGTCCGAACATTTGGTAAGCGGGCGGCTCCATGGCGAAGAAAATTCTCACGACGTTCAAAGGGCTCAACAACACGAGCGACCCGCTTGAACTCGGCAACTCATGGCTGACGACGGCCACGAATCTCAACATCACGAACGCTTGCCGCGTCTCTACCAGGGATGGGCTCGAAAAGAACCGCGATGGGTTGTTCAGTGGTGCGTTTAGCACCAAGGGCGGCGAGCGCATGTTCGTCGTGAATGCGGGCGTGCTCGAAGAGCGCGACGCGGCAAGCGGGGCATACCGTCCGCTGGTGGCCGGTCTTTCTTCGTCGCCGATGCGGTGGGCGGAGCTCAACAAGCAGATCTTCTTCAACAACGGCACCGATGCCGGCATTGTCGATGAGCGTGGCCGCGTGCTCCCTTTGAAATTCGACGCCCCGCCGCCGCCTCGCGTGGAGGTGGGCTCGGGATCGCTGGAAGCCGGGCTTTACCGCGCTTGCTGCACGTTCTTGCTGGATGATGGTCGTGAGACTGGCTCGGGCGACGTGGTGGAGGTCTACGTGCCCGACGGCGGCTCGCTGATTTTCAGTGAGATCCCGCAGGCCCAAGGGGCGGATGCGTGCGTCTACATCGCTCCCGCAAATTCGACCGTATTCCAGCTCGCCTTTGAGGGCGTGGGCACGGCGGCAACGTGGTCGCTTCCGGCAAGCCAACTCGGCATCGAGCTTCAAAGCTTCGCGCTCTCTTCGCTGCCGGACGGGGCGGACGAGATCGTTTTCTGGCGCGGCAGTCTCTACGCGTCGATGCACTCGCCCGCCGATGGGCTGTCGGTCGTCTGGTTTTCGAAGCCGCTGCAATTCCATTTATTCGATCTGGCGGCGGACTATGTCGTCGTCAAAGGGCGGGTCAATCAGCTCGTGGCGACGGATGCCGCGTTGGTGATTGGGACGGACTGGCGGGATGGGAATGCGATCTACGCTTACGCGCTTGGCGATGGCGGCGGCGCGCTGACCGAGCTGGCTTCGTATGGCACAGTCGACGGCCAAAACGCGGTTGCAGATGACGATGGCACAGCGCTATTCTTGACTTGTCGCGGGCCTGCTCGTGCGATGCCGTATGAGCTTTTGGCCCCGCAAGTGAGCTTCGCACCAGGGCTGTCGGCTGGCGGAGGGTTCATCGAGCGGGATGGCGACAAGCGCTACGTGTTCTCAATGATCCCCGGGGGATCGCCGTGGAATGCGTGGCGCGGCAGGTAGTAAAAAACAGGCCGGCGAGGCCGCCCAAAAACAATAACAACATCGGGAATCGCAATGATCAAACTCTCCACCGGCCTCGTGAACAACATGCTGGGGCAGCTCGGCTTGAAAGAGGCAATGAACGCTGGGTGCGTCGAGATTTATACCGGCGCCCAACCCGCCACCGCCGACGCCGCTCCAACCGGCACGCTGCTCGCAGTCGTGACGAAAGATGCGGGTGCATTCAACGCCGGCTCGCCAACCAACGGTCTGACCTATTCCGATCCGGTTGGCTCGACCATCACAAAGTCCTCAGACAACTGGAAATACGTCCCGATTGCCGCCGGTGTCGCTGGCTGGGCACGCGTTAAAGCGAACGCCGTAGATAACGGTGGCGTGTCGGCGACCGCGCTGCGCATCGACATGTCCGTGGCCTCCGCCGGTGGCGACATGACGGTGGTGAATCCACAGTTCACTGTCGGCGTGGCCGGCACGATCGATCAGTTCTCGCTGACCTTCCCGATGCAATAAGGGGGCCGCAGTGGCGGACAAGTTTGACGGCCCGGGCGGGCCGGTTCGCCGGCCGCCTGTGAAAATTGTTCTTGCTGGCGAAGAGTGGGTTGCCCCCGCTCTCGCGAAGCTTAAGGAGTTGAAGAAGCTTGTTGGCGATCGTGGCACCAGGCGTCAATTTTGGCTGCCGGAAGGCGATGGTGGAGTCCAAGTCGAGATGTTTGTCTCGCCGGCCGTCGACCGGCTCATGATCAACGGCGAGAGCATCGACATTTTGTCGGGCATGACCGACATGAGCTACATCGTCGAAGTGCCAGTCGAGGGGGCGGAGCCGCCACGGACGCAAGAGGTTCTGCACCGTTTTTACCCAAGCTCGCTGCAAGCCGCGCGGGAGAAGAAGCCCCGGGCGTGGCGCGATGAACCACGGCTGGCGGTAGAAGCGACGGCGGAGAACACGCGAATTCCGGAAGACACCACCGTGCAAGTCTTCGGGCAGACCGCGAACGTCGCGCCGGCGATGTATACGGGGAAGATGTGCAAGGTCGCGAGCCTCGCTATGGGCCTCACGAAAGTCGCGATTCAGTATCAACACTCCTTCTTCTGCACGCACGGCATCTTCACCGCCAAAAGTGGCGCGCTGTGGCTCATCGAGATCAGCATGGCGAATGGCGTGGTTGCGATGCCGCTGCCGGTCTCGAAGATAAAGCTGCGCGACAAAGTGATGATGGAGGCCATCGTCGCCGCTGGCATTCCCGCGCTTCCTACCGGCGTGGCAATCCCCAAAGATCTGGCGGCCGCAATCACCGATGGACGCGTCCTCCGGCTGATGACCGCGGCCGAGCTTAACAACCGCTTCTACGCTGACCATATCCCCTTCTACGGCGATTGTGGTTGGGCTTTTAGCGAGAGCGGGGCGAACGCGGTGAACACGTCGTGGAACAATGTCGTGGAGGACGATTACATCCACTCGTATCTCCATCGCATCGACATCATCGAGAGCGACACGGGCCAGCTCGCGGCCGCGCTCACCCTCGTTTCGAGCGGCATTCTCTTCAACGGCAACAGCGCGACACGCTTTCTCGTCCCGAGCGGCCAGTCGGCTGATCTGCTGACGTTTCAGATGAAGAAAGCGAATACGCCTTTTCAAGATCCACCAGGTGAAACGTGGGGCGGCCCGCTGCACGCGTTCTTCGTTGGCGAGGCACTCAAAGTCTACGAGCAGACGGTCTACAAAGGCGGTCCATCGACGCCCGCAAGCGGTGGGTATTCTCCCTATGACTGTTTTCTCGTAGGCGGATCAATCAATACTGGCTCCGACTTCGGCTACACCCCGGTTGCGAAGGAGGCTTACATCAGCTCGACGCTCTCGGGCGAGATTGTCCGTGGCGACTCCATCGATTTCTCCGGCCCGGGCATCACGCCACCCCGGAATGATCAATCATACGAGCTTGGCACCCACAAAATCGAAGACGTGCCGACTGGGCCTTACTTCGCCGGGCCGAATGCGTTCGCCGGCGGGGGCGGTGCGATCGATGGATGGCTCGTTACGCGAGTCTTCACTGTCGTCGCCACCAGTCGCGAGGAAACTGTTCCTGCGGAAGTCGTTCAGAACTGCCTCGTGATCTCCCCAAAGAACCGGTCTTGCGTTTTCGTTGGCACCACGAAATTTACAGGCGAGCGGCGCACGGTCGAGAGCAAATACTTCCTCGGCTACATGCTCAAGATTGGCGAGGGCTTTGACGTCTGGACGAACGCGCCAATCTCTCAGCCACCAGGGCAGTTTTATGGTGGGCCGTGGCGGGTCAATTATTCTGGCCAGCTTGCGCAATCCAATCCGCAAAACTCATATGCGGCCGACATCTTGGCCGGCAGCTCGTCGATCGACTACTCCATGCAGCAGACGATCAACATCGGCTTTGGCGTGGTCTCCGCATCCGTGTTTTTCCCGAAGGGAGGCAATGCCAGCGATCCTTTCAATCTGAACAACGAGATGGCGCTGAGCACGTCTTACGAACCGGTCAGGGATTACAGCATCGGGGCTCGCGTAGTTCGGCCGTCGACTCGCGAGGGGACGATGACCGCGCTGAACGGCCCGCTGATCACGTCGTCGATCATCACTGGAGCGACGGAGGAGACGAAGTTTTCAAGAATTTTCGCGGTCTCCCCGGACGTCAACGGCATCTTTGCGGCCATGTTTTCAAGCCGCTCAGCCTTCCTCGGCTCATCGTTGGCAAGCAAGAACCAGGGCGATCTCGCGGGCGAGGGGCTCTCAGTCCAGCCTGCGGATGGCGAAGACATGTCCGAGCTCGGCATCCTGCCATCTTGGGTTGGATATTCGTAACTTGTCGGGTAATCTGACTTGATCAAGGCGGCGTAGACCGCATGGAGGCGCGCGTGGACCCGAGTCTTTTGCTGCACTTTGACAGCTTGCTGACGAAAGATTCGTCGCTGTCGAACAATACCATCACTGTCTTTGGAGATCCCGCGATCTCCGGCGCCTCGCCAAAATTCGGTGCCGGTAGCGCAAGCTTTGTTGGCGGCGGCAATGGCGACTATCTGCTCGTCTCCGGGCCAGCGCAGAACATGCCGGCTAATGGCGACTTCTGTGTCGAGATGTTTTTTCGCACGACCAGCCAGCGAAACTTCGCCACACTCATCTCAAAAAACAATGGCGGTTTCGGCCCTGGATCATGGACGATCTTGCTGACGTCTAATGGCTTCCCGCGGATCTATTGGTCTGACGCTAGCACGGGATCGCCCGTGCTGAATAGCTCTACTGGGGGGGCGAATGATGGGGCTTGGCATCATCTCGCTTGGGTTCGTCGCGGTGTATTTATGCATCTCTACCTCGACGGCCTCCAAGTTGCAAGCCTCTACATCGAAACCATCTTCACCCAAGTCGATGCCCCGCTGTCCATCGGCAATGATTTAGTGTTTGCCCCGAGAGGATTTATCGGGAACTTGGATGAGTTGCGAATTACTCTCGGGGACTCAGTCTATGACGGCCGCGGAACCATCATCGTTCCAACGGCACCATTTCCGGACCCAGAAGGGGCGGCAACACCGCTGAGTGGCTCATTGATCGCCACTGAGGCGGGCGACTCAATGGTAGCGACTGGCGCACGTGAGGTTGAGCACACGGCGAGCATGGTCGCTTCTGAGTCTCCCGACGCCATGGCAGGCTCCGGCAGCACGGTCATTGCCTATCGAGGCTCCGCCAACATGGTGGAGGCTCTTGACACGTTCTGGGCATCGGCCTCGCGGGAATACACGATCGCCTCCTCGATGTCAGTCGCAGAGGAGAGCGACACGCTCGAAGCAAGCGCCGGGGTCTTCATCCAGGAACGGGCTGTGGTGATGGGCCGGCTTCCGGCGATCACCGGCCGGGCGTCCGCGTCCATCGGTGCCGTGGTCCGCGCGACGCTGCCGATGATCGCGGCTCGGGCGGTGGGTGGTGGCTGGGCTTCCGGGCGACTTCCAGCGCTGCGCGGCTCGGCGTCTGGGACCAATCCACAAAGCCTCACGGTCAATGCCGCGTTGCCGGCAATTCGCGGCTCGGCGACGATCAGCACGCCAAACGTCATCCGCATCCAAGGCAGGCTCCCGTCGATCGTGGGCAAGGCTTCTGGCGGCGCCGTCGTGGCTGGCAAGCTGCCGATGCTGTCCGGGCGGGCATCCGCGTCCAACGAGAGCTCCATCCGCGTCAGTGGCAAGCTGCCGGCAATCCGGGGATCGGCGAGCGCCTCGTCGGAGCCGCAAGGCGCTGTGGTGCGCGCCGTTCTGCCAATGCTTGTGGCGGGCTCCTCTGCCCGTGCTGCGATCGTCCTGCCTCGACTCGTAGGCCGTGGCCTCATCTCGAACTGGCCCGAAGTCGCGTTCCAGACCTTCGCGATCAATCTGCAGCACAAGGTCGATCAGGTGCCGCAGCCGGTCTTTGTCAACGAAGTTACGGCTTACCAGGGCTTTGCGAACGCGCGGCAGATCGTGCGCCACGGCGACAAGCATTTCGTCATCACCGACACCGCGATTTACGAGCACACCGGCGACACCGACGACGGCCAGCCCATCGCATGGGAGATGCAAACCGCTTTCAGTGATCTTGGGAGCCGCAACAAAAAGCAGGTTCGCTACATGTATTTAGCCGCACGCATAGGCGGAGGCTTTACGGGGCAGATTATTCCAGGGGATGACGATCAGCAGAATCAGCCGAACTCCAGCCCACGGTCGCAGAAGCCGCAAAACGGCCGCATCTTGGGTGGACGCGGCACTCGCTCGCGGTATTATGGATTTGGCGTGGCGAACGCATTGGGTGAGCGCATCGACATCGACGCGATCGATATTGAGTTCGACGTAACCGGCCGCGGGCTTTGATCGACAAGAAAAACAAAAAGGGATAAACCGTGGCTACTCCGGAACAACTACAGTCGCAGAGCATCTCGTGGGCGAACGATCTCGTTACGCAATCGAAAGCTTTGAACGAGGCGGCGCAGCAAGCGATTCAAGCGATCGACACGGGGTCGATCGACTACTCGATCCCACTCGCCCAAGCTTTCAAAGAGCCGGATCGCATCACCCGGCCTGAGCTGCATTCCGTGGCGATCGAGACTCCGGACGAGCCTCAGCGCCCCGGCGACTTCCAAGAGGTGTCGCCCCTCGATGTGGGAGCTATGCCGATCTTCACCGCGGTTGCCCCCACGCTAACGATGCCATCGACGCCGGCTGGCATTGGCTCGTTCAACATCGTGGCCCCCGAGATCAATATCGAGGCAAAATTCCCGACGCCGCCGGCCGCCCTCGATAATCCGAACTTCCAAGCTCCTGCGCTTGGGACGTATGCCGCCCCGGTCAAACCCGACATCGTGCTGCCGACGTTCGATGATGTCGCCCCAGATGACGACATTCCTGCCCTTGGGGACGTGTCCGCCGCGTTCGTGAGTGCATACCGTGAGCAAGCGCCGGCGATGATGACGGCGGTGGAGTCGAAGCTCGACGGCTTCATGTCGAAATACAATCCGCAATACCACTCGCAGCTTGCCAAGATCGAGGGCCAACTCTCGAAGTATCTCGACGGTGGCAGCGCATTGAAGCCGGCGATCGAAAACGCATACTACGAGCGCTCGCGCGACAAGCTGAGCTCGGAATACCTTCGCAACCTCAACGCAGCCGATGCCGATGCCGCCCGTCGCGGCTTCACGCTGCCACCCGGGGCACTCAACGCGGCCCGCCTCCAGCTGCGGCGCGACGCTGGCGACAACTTGGCCCGCTCGGCGATCGAGATCGCGACGAGCCAAGCGCAGATGGAGCAGCAGAATCTTCAATTCGCGATCACCACTTCGAGCCAAATGCGGACATCTTTCTTGCAGATCGGGCTTGGGCATCAAAGCGCAATGATCCAGACGTTGACAATTGCGGTTCAGATGGCCCAAGAGACGGCCGATCTCATGGTGCAGGGTTACAACTCGGCTCTCGAAGGATTCAAGCTGCGGCTGAACGTCTACCAAGCAAAAGCTGCTGTTTTTGAGACGTTGCTTCGCGCCGCCCAAACGGGAATCGAGATTTACCGCGCCGAGATTGAGGCGCTCCAAGCCCTGACGAACGTCGACCGCGCGAAAGTTGAGCTCTACACGTCGCAGCTTCAAGGCTTGCAGACGCTGGCGAATGTCTACAAGACGCAGGTCGACGCCACGGTGGCGAAGGCGGACTTGGAGAAGATCAAGCTTGATGTCTACCGCACGCAAGCGGAAGTCTACTCGACCCAAGTGCAGGCGAAGAACGCGGAATGGGGCGCATACACGGCTCAGATCCAAGGCGAGCAAGCAAAGCTCAGCGTCTTCGAGACGCAAGCTCGGGCATACCAAACCCAGCTCGGCGGCTACTCGGCTCAGATTCAAGCCAAAACCGCGGAGCTCGATGCAACGATCCGCCGCAATGAAGCGATCACGCGTCAATACGAGGCGGAGACTCGCACGTTCGCTTCGGTCGTGCAGGCACGGGGCGAAGTTGCTCGCAATGATCTCGCAAACCAATCGCTGGCCGTGCAGGCTTTCCAAGTCGAGGCCGCCGCCGCTGTCGCCGAAGCCCAAAGCCGGGCGAGCTACTATCAAAGCGTCAACCAGGTCGGCATTGAACAGGCCCGACTCTTCACGCAGCAGAGTCTTGAAAAAGGCAAGATGAAGTTGGAGCAGACGAAAGCTATTGCTGACTCAACCATCTCGCTTGGCCGGACCATCGAGGGCGCCGCTGGTGCTGCGATGTCGGGCGTGGTCTCGCTGGCGGCGACGACTCTCAACACGAACGGTTGATGCTGCCGAGCGGGGCCCCTGCACTTGTTGAGTGTGGTGGTTTTTGCGCATAAGATGATTTTCACAGGCCGAGTCGGCCGCCCAGAAAAATAAAAAGAGGAAGACATGGCGACTGGAATTGGCGATCTCGGCCCACGCAAGCGCAAGAACGATCCGCGCGAAGCTTTGAACTTCGCGACCTATGGTCCCGACGGGATGGCTGGCCCCTCGGCAGAAGAGCTTGCTCGCCGACGCTCTGAGGCGATCTTCAACGCATCCGCTCCACGCACCGCCGCATCGATCGCCGACTTCAACAAGGCCGCCGCCGGCGCCGGGGAAAGCTTTGACCAGGGCAACGTGGCCCGCGGCATTGGGCAGACGGCACGCGCTACGTTGGCCGGGGCGGCCGCTCCTGTCGCTGCATACCGCGACGGGGCTTTGACTACGCTGGATAGCCTCAAAACGTCCCGCCGGGCGATCTCGGATTTCGCGAGCGATGTCTACAACACGACCACGGGAACCGCCGCCACCGCCGCCGAGCAGCTCTCGCAAGGTTTCAGTGGGCAAGGACCGGCTCTGTCGTCCGCGAGCGCGGCGCCAAGCCAAACCGAGATTGACGCTTACGCGAAGTCGCGTGGCCTCACTTCCAAGCCGCCTGCCTCCGCGGCTAAGCCCGCGTCGCTCGCAAGTCTAGCCTCTCCGGCTGCGGCCTCTCCCGCCACACCATCCAAGCCGGCTTCGCTTTCTTCGATCCCGAATGCGCCAGCTCCATACGCTCCGATGGCTGACAACCGTGCCGGCGGCCTCGCGTCGGTCAGCCCTGAGCAAGCCGCTCAGCTTGCGAAGTCGGCGCCGACCATGCCAACCCCCACAATCGGCACCGCTCCGCAGGATCGCCCGACGGTGCGTGGCATTGCCAGCTTTGTCGAGCAGCCGGCCGGCTCCACGTCGTTGAGTCAGTCGCGGCCCGACGCCCCGGTGGCTCGGCTCGATCGCGGGACGTTTTCCGTCATCGGCGGTAACGAGCCTACCGCGGCGCCGCGCATGCCTCAGTTCAAGGAACTCAACAGCCGCACGATGTCGCTCGGCGAATACGCTGACGCAAAGGCCTTCAACCGCAACTTGGCGACGTCGCTCGGACTACAAAATCAAGCGGCACAAACCGCCATCCAAGGTCGGTCGGCCGATGCCCGTGCCCGCATTGATGAACTGGGCGAGCAAACTAGGGCGGCAGCGCTCCCGTCGCAGATCGCTGAACGGGAGGCGCAAGCTGAATCGAACCGAGCGAACGCGTCGCGGCTGTCGTCCACAGCGCCGCTCGCTCAGCGACGGTCACAGTTGGAGTTGGCTGTGTTGAACGGGGACGCTGCCGCCGCCCAAAGCCTCAAGAGCTTGGCGGAAGCGAACGTCGGGTCGAAAGACTTTGATTTGTCGCGTCGCACGGCGTTCCAAAAGGCATATCAAGACGACGTGAAGAGGTTGGCCGATGCAGGCCAGCCAGCTCGAACCGAGCAGATGTATGCAAACTCGCTCTCCGATGAAGATCGCTCGTCATACGGGAAGCAGAAGGTCGACTTCCCGAAACCATCGGCCTCGATCGTCAGCGACTTGCAGGCACGGTATAAAAAGGCGAACGACGACAAGAACTCGGCCCTCAAAACCGAGCTGCTGCGCCGTTGGGCGGATACGTTCGGCGAAGACGGCGCGAAGTATTTGTCGAAGTGATGCCGTCCGTCGGCGGCGTTGCAGACGTCGCTTTGCGTGGGTAATCTGAACCCATCGCCCCGCTAGAAGGGCGCATAAGGGACGCTATGGCAAACGAGAAGAAGATCCCCAACCCGTTCGAGGGGCTCGACCCCGTTGAGGGTTCCACCTCCGCTCAACCAGCAAAGGCTGCCGCGGCTGAACCGAACCCATTCGATGGACTCGATGACGCGCCGGCTCCACGTCGCGGCTATGGGATTGGCGACTTTGCGGCGGATGTGGGCGTTACCGCCGCCAAGGGCGTGATCGGTGTGGGTGAGGGCGTCGTCGGGATTGCTAACATCCCCACGCTGGGCCGGGCCGGCAAAGCGTTGTCTTCGATCGGCTACGATCCGCGGGCCGCAAAAGAGCAGCTCGACAGCTATCGCTCCGAAGGGCTGAATGATCAGCAACGGGAAGTCGACGCGGCCGATGGCTTCACCGACACCGCCAAAGCGCTCATCTCCAACCCCGGCGCTCTCGCTGCCACTGCGGGCGAGTCGCTCCTAAGCATGTTCGCGGGCGGGGCGATCGGCCGCGGGCTGCGCAGTCTCGCTCCACGCCTCGGGACCGGCCTTGCCGCCGGCATCGGTGAAGGTGCGATCTCTGGCGGCCAGACCGCCGAGCAAATTCGTCAAGAAACCTCGTCCGGCGATTTGACGCTGGGCCAGACTGCGATTGCTGCTGGTTCCGGCGCGTTGACCGCAGGCTTGGGAGTCGCGGCGGGCAATCTGTCGCGTAGGCTTGGACTTGCTGACGTGGACGAGTTGATCGTCGGTGGCACGCCAGCGGCCACCGCTGGCGGCAAGGGTATCGCCCGCCGCATCGGTGAGGGTGCGTTGACCGAGGGCGTGATCGAAGAGCTGCCGCAGTCGGTGCAGGAGCAAGTCGCTCAGAACGTCGCGCTCGATCGAGAGTGGGACGAAGGCGTGGGTAAAGCCGCCGCTACCGGAACGATCATCGGTGCCGCAATGGGTGCCGGAGGCAATGCCGTCGCCGGTATTCGTTCCCGCGGTGCGGGGTCGACCGAAACGCCGCTGGCGGATCAGGCTCCCACGCCAGGAGCTCCCACGCCAACCCCGGCGGGCCCCACGCCAACGCCGGCCGCGCAAGACCAGGGCGCGCCAGCTTCACGACGGAACGGGTTGTCGAACCAAGACGCTATCCCCGACGACGACCTTCCCCCGGTCGCTCAGCAGGCCCCTGTCCCGGCAGCGGAGGTCCCAGCAGCGCCGCAATCCGCGCAGCGTCCCGCTCGCGTGATGGAGCCAGAGGAAGACATCTTCGGCGATGCCGCGGCTGCTGAACCGCCCGCTGCCGACGCAATCCCCGTGTCATCTGCTCCTGCCGTTGCCACCGAGCCTTCGCCAGCCCCCTCGAACCCGGTGGCAGAACTCTCGCCAGCGGCCGCCGCGCTCGTTGCAGAGGCGGCTTCCCCATTGTCTCGACCGGCCGCCAGCTCGGTCCGGGTGAATGGTCAAGACTTCGTGCTCGATGAAGAGCAGCAGCTCGCGTGGGATGCGGCCGACGCTGCCCACGCCCGTTCCCTGTCGGGGATGCTGCCGGAGGTCTACCCACGCTCGGCGATCGAGAAAGAGAAGAAAGCTGCTGGCATGCGCTTGTCCGCGGAGCGCCGCCGCATCACCGGCGCGCTGACCGAAAAAGAGAAGCTCGCCGCCGCCGTCGACGCCGCGAAGATCCGCGCGGGCGACACGGTGCAAGCGCGCGTTGGTGATCAAGACATCACGGGCACCGTGGAAGGACTTCGCTTCGGCCGGGTGCGCATCAACACCGGCGGCGAGCAAGGCATCGTCGAAGCTCCGCACTCGACCGTCAGCAAGCCACAGTTCGCTCCCGCCGCCGCGGAGCCGGCGCCTGCCGTGCAAGCCATCCCCGCGAACGTCGAGGCTGGCTCGGCGATCGACCCGCAAACCGGCGTTGTTACGATCGCCGATAGCGTCTCCGGGGTGGCGACGACGTTGAATCCCGCGGCCGGCCCGATCTCCGCCGCCGCCGCCAGCGCCGAAGTCGCAAACCAAAGCATCTCGCGGGCCAAACAGCAGTCGCAGGTTCAGGCCATGGAGGAGCTTGCCGCGGCAGACGCCGCCGCCGCTCCTCAGGCTGAGCCGACTTTCCACGCCGAAGGGATCTCCGCCCGTGAGCAGGCCGCCCGCTTGGAGACGTCGACCGGGGCCGCGTATGTGGTGGTTCCGACGGTCGACGACCAGGGCAACCGTGGTTTCCGGGCAGCTCCCGCCGAAGAGGCGTCGCAAGTCTACGGTAAAGACGCCGCCACCGACTTCGCCGCAGTGATGGAGCTGGCCGCCGCGAAGGATGGCGCGCCGCAAACGCTGCGCAGGTTGCGCGAAAGCGGGGCGAATCTCGACGCCATCGGGCCCGACGGCCGCACCCCGCTGACGAGCGCGATTGAGGAAGGCGACACCAAAGCGGCCGCGCGCCTTGCCCGCGCCGGCGCGAACTTGGAGGCTGTCGACGCCAACGGCTTCACCGCGCTGCAACTGGCGCTCGCCACGAACAACAATGCTCTCGCCGGTGCGCTGGTTCGTGAAGGCGCGAGCTTGGATCGGGTGCTTTCGATGTCGCAGCGAGACGCCGAAGAGAATCTTCCGAAGTCCGTGCAATCGCTTGTCGACCAGGCTGCTCAGCGCGACATGTTCACGCCAAAGGCAAGCGAATCCGCGGCGGAGCCAGTCCAATCGCTCCAATCGACCGCGGCGGGGCAGCCGACCGTGGAAGGAGATCGCCAGACGCTCAGCCGCGATGAGCTGGCGGGCAAGATCGAGCGAATCTTCAATGGCGTGAAGCCGGGCCTTGGGACCGATTTGCTGCGCCTTTCGGGGTTCAGCTTGGAGACTGCCGCCGAGATTGGCGGCATAGGGCCTCGCACGTTCGGCGTAACCGAGATCCAAGGCGGGAAGGCGAACGTCCGCATCCCATTCGATAACATCCCGGCAGACTGGTCTGACGACCGCATCAAAGGCTTGGTCCTTCACGAAGTCGCGGTCCACGCCGCCGAGTTGGGAAAGTCGAAGTCGGAGTTCAAAGCGATCCAAAAACGCGTGCTCGACATGGCCCGGACGAACGACGCGCGTGCGATCAAGGCGTCGATGAGCATCCCCGAAGACACCGACCCCCGCTACTTCGGCGATGAGCTGGTCGCCTACTACATCGAGCAGAACCCGAACACGACGATCGCCCGCCAGGTGGTCGAGTGGTTCCGCCAAGCGTTACGCTCGCTGACCAAAGGCTTCGCGCTCAAAGAGACCGGCCGCTTCAATCAGTGGGTCAACGGTTTGACGCATGCCGAGCTTTTGAACATGGCGACGGATTCGCTGATTCAGCATGTCGAGAATGGCACGAATCGCTACGACGCTTCCACGGAGGAGGGCGGCGAGCGCTTATTCTCGCAAGGCTCCGCCGCCGCGACGCCGGCCCGCGATCCAAAAGCTGAGCTTTGGCGGGGCACGAAAGCGAAGATCAAGTATGTCGACAAGTTCACGACGATGCGCACGCTTGTTCGCAGTGTTGAGCGTGAGCTGGGCCAGCCCATCCCCGACGAATACAACCCGTCGCTCGCGCAAGACAGCGCGACGGCGATCGCCGGAGAGCAGTCTCGTTTGCTCGATGAGCAGCTCGTGAATCCGTTGCTGGACCTCCTGCGAGACAAAAAGATCTCCATGGACACGCTGTCGGATTACCTGCAGGCCCGCCATGCTCCGGAGCGCAACGCGGAAATGAAGCGGATTAACCCGAACCGCGCGAACAATGAAGCGCTGTCGGGGATGTCAAACGAGCAGGCGGCTCAGATTCTTGGGGTCGACATCGCTGGAATGCCGGCTGCCGACGCGATGGCCTTGCTCGACGCGGCTCGCCCCGATTTGCAAGCGGCCGCCGGCATGGTCGAAGCGATCATCGCCGACAACCGCCGTCGTTCGGTCGAGTTTGATCTCGAAACCAAAGAGACCGTCGACGCGTGGGACGCTAAGTATGACTTCTACGTGCCGCTCAAACGCGAAGGCTTCGACGACGTTTTGCGTGGCAACTCCCCACGCCGCGGCACGGCTGGCTCGCTGACGCAAGAAGCGTCAGGCTCGGACAAACCCGTGGAAAACGTCGTGGCGCATGCGATCTTGGATGCCAAGAAGACGATCAACAAAGCGGCGCAGAACGACGCGCTCGCGGTCATGGCTGCATTCACTAAGCGATACTTGGACCCGTCGACGGCTCGCCTGATCAAGCCAACGCAAATCGCCGGCCACATTACCAGCCCTCAGGTTGGCGACACTACCGTCTATGGGTTGCCGCAGAAGACGGTGTTCCAGACCGATGCCGATGGGAACATCATTGAAGCGCGGCTCCAAGACGATCCGTTCTACTCTGACAAGCCCAACGTCGTGGCTTACCGGGTCGCCGGCAAAGACTACGCGATCGAGTTCAATGAAGACTCGCCGGTCGCGCGCTCCATCGCCGTCGCTTACACCGGCGAGAACGACATCAAAACCGATTCGGAGATCGTCAAAGAGATCGGCAAGATCACGCGCTACATCTCGCAGATCAACACGTCGCTCAATCCGTTCTTCGGCATCAAGAACATTATCCGCGACACCGGGCACGCCGCGATCGCGATCTCGAACACGCCAATCGCCGGCCGCCAAGCGGAGCTGCTTCGCAACCAGGTGCTCGGCACCAAAGCGGTGTTTGCGGAGCTCGCCGGAGCCAAACAAGGCAGCGTGGCGTCGCAGCAGCTTCGCAAGCAGTTCAATCGCTTCCGCGAGCTGGGCGGGAAAATGGAGTTCTCGAGGATTTATGCGAACGCAGAGGACCAAGTTACGGCGCTGAAAAAGCAGCTCGACAAGGACTGGTTCCTCGACAATGCCGCCGGCCGCGGTCTCGAAAAAGTCATGCTCGACAAGCCGGCCAGCCTGTTCGTCGACAAGGCTGTCCGTCCGCTCGCCGCCGGCTTGGAGATCTGGAACGAGGCGTTGGAGAATGGCACCCGCTTCGCGATCTACAAAACAGCTCTCGACAACGGGGTGTCGGAGGCGCAAGCGATCTCCCTCGCTCAAAACTTGACGGTGAACTTCGGCCGCAAGGGCACCGACACGGCAGTCTTCTCGAACTTTTACGGCTTCTTCAATGCAGCCGTCCAGGGCACAACCTCGGTCGGCCGGACCATCTTCGATACCGACAAGCCCGGCCCCTACGGCTTGCCGTTCTCGTTGACGCCAGCCGGCAAGAAGATCCTCGTTGGTGGCATCCTCGCAGGCGTGGCGCAAGCCGCGTTGATGGCGGCCGCCGGATTCGACGACGACGAGATCCGCGAGAACGACGCGACGAAGAACGTGCTTCTGCCACTGGGGGACAAAGAATATCTGCGCATCCCGATGCCGCAGGGTTATTCGGTGCTCCCCACCATTGGCCGCCAGGTCTTCAATGCGATCGTCTACGGGAAGCCGCTCGATCGAGTGGCAAAAACGATCGAAGCCACCACCGACGGATTCAACCCGATCGGCAGCGGTGGCACGATCTCGCAGACTTTGGCGCCGACCTTCCTCGATCCGTTCGTGCAGCTCACGGAAAACAAGGACTTCGCCGGCAATCAGATCTATCGCCGGGACTCGAACCGAAACAACCCAACGCCAGGACACGAACGCTCGAAAGACTCGGCCACCGCGTTCTCCAAGTGGGCGTCGCATGGGCTCAACAACCTCACCGGCGGGACCGACTACAAGCCCGGCGCGGTGTCGCCAACGCCTGATCAGATCGACTTCATGCTCGGCACGATCGGGGGCGGGCTGTTCCGCGAAGGACTTCGGATCGCCAATGCGGCGGAGTCTGTCGCGACGGGTGAAGACCTCGACGCGAGCAAGACGCCGATCCTCGCCGGCTACTACTCGGACGCGGACTCCAACGGCGCGGTGTCTTCGCGCTATGGCGATGTGCTGAAAGTGATCAACGCGCACGAGCTCGAAGTCGAAGGCCGCAAGAAAGACCAGGGCGACGTGTCCGGCTACTACACCGACTTCCCCGAGGCTCGTTTGATTCCTTTCGCTCAAAACATCGAGACGCAAGTGAAGAAGCTAAGTGTGGCGCGGCGCAAGGCCACTGAGCGCGGCGACAAAGAACGGGTCAAGGAGTTGGGCTCGCAGATCGCCGACGTGCAGCGTCGCTTGATCGAGAGGTTTAAAGAGGAGCGTCAATAAAAAAAGGGTGGCATCGCGCGTAAAAAGCCACATAGCGCGCGTTGATGTCGCCATCCTTTTTTTATACGATGAATCCATGGGGCAAGAGCATCGCCCCCAAGGGGGAATCGTGGCGATTGGATTTCGTGGCGTTCGACAAGACATCGAGATCCGCCAAGGGGCGGAGGGCGGGCCGTATCTGTGCACGCTGACCAACCAAGATGGCTTGCCTTTCGATTTGACGGGGTGCCACTTCAACACGTCAGTCCGCAAGTCGTCGAGCTCTTTGCTGACGCCGTGGGCGCTGGCCGCGATGGAGTCGGCGGTTGTCGACGCGAAAGCCGGCCGCTTTCAGCTTTGGATCACGTCGCACAACACGGGCTTGATGGAGTGCGGCGAGACTGAGCAAGACCCGAAGTCGCGTTGGGTATGGCAAGTCGATCTCGTGGAAGCCGACGGTCGCATTTCCCCGGTGGCTTACGGGGCGTTGATCATCTTCCGAAACCTCTGCGTCTAACCAGCATCAATTTATCCACTGCCTTCCGGCAAAACAAAAACAACATCGGGAGCATCACCAATGGCACTCACTTATTCTTTGGCGTTGAAGATCGATCGGCTCAGCGCCGCGAACACGCGCATCGGTGCCAATGGCATCGTTACGCTCTATGGCGGACAGCGGCCGGCATCGCCTGATGTCGCGCCAGGCTCCCAGCCTTTGGTTACGTTCGCGGCCTCGTCGACCTTCGCCTCGACTCCTACGACCGCAGTTTTGACGGCCAACCCGATCGCTCAAGGCACGGGGACCGCAGCCGCTACCGCGGCCGGGACCCCGGCGACTTGGGGCCGGATCGCCGACTCGACTGGCGTCGGCGTGATCGACTTCGAGGTGGGGGCTGGCAAAGACTTGGTGATGACGCCGGACGCGGTCATTAAGACGAATCTGTCGGTTACGATCGATCAAATCAAGATCACCGCCGGCAACTGAGCGTCTCACGCAGAAACCCTCGCGGGCTGGCTTCGGCCGGCCCGCTTCGCAAGGAGCCCTCATGTCCATCGTTCCATCGAAAGTCGTCCTGCCACCGGATTCCACCGGCAAAGCGATCGACAACACCAACGTCACCACCTCGGCCGGCTCCGTGCATCGTCAAGTGCTCGTGCTCGCCGATCCGGAGAACCCATTGGCCTACGGCGCTGTTGGAAATGCCACGCCCGCCGGCAATGAATACGCAAGCCTCGTGCGGCATGTCGGCGTGCTCAATGCGCAGATTACCGGGGCAAGCGGTGTGGCGATGCTGCCTGCCGCCGCCGCTGCCGCAGACACGATGCCGAATATGGCTGCAACTCAGGTGCTCGCGCCGGGTTTGATGTGGAATGGGTCGTCATGGGATCGGAGTCGCGGCAACACGAATGTGGCGATGGGCGACACCGGAGTGAAGACTGCTTCGTTTTCCGGCGCGACGCAAACGAATCACAGCGCGCGCGGGGCGAAGATCTTCATCGCCGTCTCTTCCCTGTCTGGGCTGCTCGCTTCCGTGGCTATTCAGCTTCAATTCTCGCCCGATGGCGGGACGTCGTGGGTGAACATCGGATCTAGCGTTTCGGTGAATGGGGCGGGCACTACGATGATCAGCATCTACCCCACCAGCGAAAGTGTTGTGGGCTCAGTGCTAACGCTCTTGGCAATGGGCGTGAATAACTCCATGGCTTTCAACGCGCCGCTGCCCCGGACTTGGCGGCTCACCTACACCCTCGGCGGCACCACTCCCAGCGCGACGATCTCTGTGTCGTCCGTGGCCTACCTGACCTAACTGCGCCGGAGGCAGCATGCTCCTCGACCTCTGGCTGTTCAGCACGTCGCCGCCTTTGGCCGGGTCGCTCGTCGTTTCGGAGGCGGATGACGTCGCGTTGGGTGGCGGGAGGGCCGTCGCTCGCGGCTCAATCGCAGCCGGGGATGCTTCCGACGGGATGGTAGGCGGCGGAAGCGCCCGCACCAGGGCGAGCGTATTGGGCTTTGTCGAACTGAGCGACGCCATGTCCGGGGCCGTGCGTGCGTGGGCCACGGCAAACGGTGGTCTTCGCGAGGGTTTCGACGTCTTAACCGCTGCCGGCTCATTGCGGTCGACCGGCTATCTTCTTGCCGCCGAATCGAGCGATGACGGGGCCATGGCCGGCTCCATGCGCCTTCAAGCCACGCTCCAAGCGATCGATTCGCCGGACGATTTTGCAGCCTATGGCTTGCTTGGCGTTTCAGCTTTGGGCTTGCTTGCTGAGGCGGGGGATTGGCTGGCGGGAGCAGGAGCGCAGCCAAAAACCGGCGTCGGCGATTTTCAAGACAAAAGTGATGCTCTATTCGGTTCTAGCATAGTTTTTGCCACTGTAACGGCTACGTTAGTAGAAAAGATTGACACCATGGCTGGCGACGGGGCGGCTTTGGGTCGCGGGGCAGCCGGGTTTTCCGAGTCGGCCGATAGCATCAGCGCTGCCGGGTTTTCGCGCATCGGCTCCTCCGCCTCGCTGTTGGAGGCGGGCGACGTGGCGTGGATGGCGGGGCGGGTCATCCCGACGGCTGCGCCGCGCAGATTGATCTTTTCGATCGCCGCACCAGGGCGATTGGGGTTCCGGCTCGCGCATGAAGACCGGCGGCCTATGCTGGTCGGCGAGCTGGCCTTGGCGTCGATCTCCATCCGATTCGCGCAGCGCCGAAGGCCGGCGCTGACGATGGAGATGGCGCATGTTCGGGCGTTCGGCTTCAAGAACGCCTCCGCATAGTGTCGTGCGGGTTTGCCGTTGCTCTTCGCCTTTGCCATCGCCTTAAAGCGAGGGCGGAATGGGTCTCGGGGGATTTACCCAAAGACTTGAATTGCGTAGGGGGAGGGGTTCGAGGAATCCCCCGTAGTGATGTGCCCCGAAGGGGACAAGTCTGAAGGGCGCCAGACATAAAAGAAATTTTCGGATGAATCCCGTTGCCGGAGGCATGGCCCTAAGGCCAAGGGTTCTTACGAAAATTCCCTTTTATGTTGAATCCCCCGAGAGCCATCCTATGCCGATTCTGACGTGCCCCGCGGAGTGAAAAATGGGGGGCCTGTTTTTTGCGCAGCGGGGATAGAGTGCCGCAGGACACGACCAGCCATTGATGGAAGCCCGTAGTAGAAATGGAGGGGGCCCGCTTGCGGGAGGATCTATTTTTTCGCAGGGCTTCCATCAAGGGGATCTTGGATCGCCATCGGACGAGACCAGCCGCGGAGCGGGCCCTTGGAGCGCCATAGGACGCGACCAGCCGCCAGGGGGCGGGCCGTTGACCCCAAATGCTTTTCGCCGCGCGCCCGCCATCTTCCTTGCGCGGCCCTCTGCCTTTTGATTGAATGAGGATGCCGTCGGGCAATGCTTTGCCCGCCTTATTCACTGGATGGCGCAAAGACGCCCTCCCGCTTATGAGCGCCGATGTCGCGCTCCTGAATAACAACAAGAGCCCGACACCAGGGCCACAAAGGAAAGTGACATGCACCCGAACTCAAAGCCGGAGAATCTGGAAGTCCGGCTGGCTCTGATTGAAAAAAGCATCCAAGACTTGATCGCAATGCATGCGAAGTTGGAAGAGATCAGCCGGAAATATTCGACCGAAGAGGTCCGCCGGCTGCAACAAGGGATTTCCGAAGGCGACAAGGTCGCGCGGGACTACGCTCTCGACCAAGCGGACAAACTCAATCTCCAGATCCGGCGGGACATGGATCAGCTTGCGAAAGACATTCGCAGCGAGATGAAAGGCGCCATTGATGGCTTGGAGGCGCGCTTCAAAGAGGTGGTCGACAAGTTCGAGTCGCTGTCGAAGACGACGCACGAGCTGAAAGGGCAAATCGACTTGATCGGTGCGCAGGTCGCGACCTTCGCCGGCCAGATCGCCGAGCTCGTCACTGTGGTCAAAGACCTCAAGGGCATGGCGGACAAGGCGCAAGGGAGCTGGCACACGATCAAGATCGTGGTTCCCGTTTGTCTTGCGATCGTCGGCGCTGTGAAGTGGGCGGTCGAGCATCCCGAGATCATCGCGAAATTCTTCTCTTGAGCCCGCCATGACTACCGTCGTCGTCGACGTTCAGCGCATGACTTTGGTATGCGACTCGCTTTGCACGGGCGGCATGCAGTTCATCTCGCAAAAGATGTTCACGCTCGACGATGGCACGTTGATCGGCGTGTGCGGCGTCATGAACAACGCGTTGAAATTCGTTGAGTGGGCCAAGGCCGGCTACAACCCGAAGGTGCTCCCCACCTTCTCGGACGATTCGTTTGAGGCCATCACTGTCGGCCCGAAGGGCGTTCATGTTTGGGACTCGGCGTGCGTTGGCATTCCGATTGTTTCCGGCGTATTCGCCATGGGCAGCGGATCTCACTATGCGCGCGCGGCTCTTCACTGCGGCCGCACGGCCGAAGAAGCCGTCGCCGTCGCGTGCGATCTGGATCAGCACTCGGGCTTGCCGATCGTGAGCAAGACCTATGAAACGGTGGCGCCGCGCGCGGTTCCAAGACGTAAGGCTCCGGCCAAGCCGGCGGCCAAGCCCGCTGCCAAGGCGAAGCCGGCAGCGAAAAAATCCCCAGCAAGACGCAAATAATCGAGATCCGCAAGCACATAAGCGAGCCTGCCGACGAGCGGGCTGAACCTCGTTTGACTTTCACTCTTGCCCGCCAGTAAGACTGAATGAGGCGCGAAAATCTCGCGCACTCACGGGAGAGAGCAAGTGAAAGCTAAAGCCAATCAGACCGCGCGCACGCGGCAGGGCAACGAGTTCGGGGCGTCGGGCCGGCCGCAACGTCAACGCGATGTCTTCCTCACGATGCTGAAAGACGGCGCCGAGATCAACGCCGCGGCGGCCGAGGTTGGGGTTCCCGGGCGCACCGCTCGCCGGTGGCGGGCCCAAGCCGGGCAGGGGATCACCGTCAGCCAGGTGCGCAAGGCGGCGCGCTTCTCGGAGCCGCTTGCCAAAGAATTGTCGAGCTATGATGGGGTGGTGGTCACTTGCGTCATCAACGACGCTCCCACCGACAAGCGAGCGTATGAGGCGCTCAAAGAATACTGCCGGCTTCGCAACTTCAAGCTGTATGTCGCCCCGAGCAAATACCTCTACCGCCAAGACTCGAAGTTCCACGTCGACGACGAAGACCTCTTGCTTGAAAACGTCTCGCTCCGGAAGGGCTTGAAGCTGCTCGCCAAGCTCAACGTGAGCCCCACCATCGTCGATCCGTTCGCCGGGCTCGACGGCATCTCCAAGGGCCACACCGTCATCTTGGCGCACCCGCAGATGGCGATGAAGACGATGGCGACGTTGGGTGGATCGCCGGCCCAGATGTGGGCCACGTCGACCATCTCGAAAGCCAACAACGCCTACCTCCCCACCAAGACCGGCCACAAGGCGGAGTTCAATCACTCCATCGGCGCCGTCGTGGTTGAGTTCGGGCCGGTCGACTCCTTCCACATTCGCAACCTCAACGTCGACGACCAGGGCGGCTTCTACGATTTCGGCGAGGGGGCCGAGGGTTACTTCAACAAGGACGGCTTCAGGCCTCTTGGAACCGCGCGCATCGCCGGGCTCTACTTGGGCGACTCCCACTTCACCGTGGGCGACCCGGACGTGGAGGCGGCGACGTTCTCGAACAAAGACTCGATCATGCGCACGCTCATGCCAAAGCGAATCGTGCTTGGCGACGCGCTGGACTTCCAATCGCAGAACCATCACGACGAGCACGACCACTTCCAAAAGCTTGGTAAGCAGATGCACGGGATCGCGAGCGTCTACGGCGAGCTGGCGAAGACATGCAAGCGGATCGAAGAGCTAATCCCCGCGGCCCTTGGGATCGCGATCGATATGATCGGGGCGAACCACAACGACGCCTTCTACAAGTGGCTGACGACTGCCGACCCCAAGAAGATGAGCGCGGCGAATCTGCGCCTGTGGTGCGAGTGCTCAATTCTCGTGCTCGACAACATGAAGCTTGGGCCCGCCGGCAATGAGATCCCGAACCTGTTCGAGCTGTGGATGCACAACAGCGAGTTCTCGCCGCTGGCAAAGCGCATGACTTTCCACGATCGCCGGCTCAGCGTGAAGATCCTCGGCGTCGAGATCTCGATGCACGGCGACAAAGGCCCGAACGGGGCGAAGGGCTCGCCGAATGGGTTCTCCCGCCTGCCGTTCAAGTCGATCGTAGGGCACTCCCACTCGCCATCGATCCGCCTCGGCTGCTACACCGTCGGCACCTCGTCCTTGTTCGATCTGAGTTACACCGGCGGGCCGTCGTCATGGATGCACACGCATTGCATCATCTGGCCCAACGGCAAGCGGCAGATGGTCAACATCATCAATGCGAACTGGCGCGCGCGCGTGTCGCCGGCAGCTCGCAAGGCGTTCTTGAAGCGGGCCGGGCTCTAAGTCTTGGAACCGTGCCGATGAAAAAAACCCACTCCTCGGCAAAGGAGTGGGGCACGGCTTACAGCATTTCCGGTCTTCTGGATGGCGCCTCTCGGCATTCTCACGATCTCGTGGGTCACGAGCCTTGTCAAGTGGCGGGGCTTGCTTTTGCATTGCCCGGCGGTATCGTTGAAGAGTGAATCAATCGGAGGCGGCCGTGGGCACGCAAAAGCTGGACCGCTGGACGAAGGAGATGCTCATGGCGATCGCCATGGCCGACGCGGACAGGATTAAAGTGGCTCTCGCCATGGGAGCCAACCGCGGAGTTGGTGTAACGCCTGGCTTCCTCGAATTGCTGCGGGAGCGCCAGGTGCAGTGGCTGTCGGAATCGTGGCACGACGCCGGCCGCGTGCTTACCGAGGTTCGTCGTTGCATGAAATGAACGACTACCCTACAAAAATGTAGGGTTAGCGCATACAAGAACAAGAGGAGCAAATCCCGTGGGCATCATCGATGCATTGATGCGCCTGTTTTTCAAGGCGAAGCCGGCCGCCGCGCCGATCAAACCTCAACCCCTCCCACCCACGCTAACCCCACCCCCGTCCGCGCAAGCGGCGGGAGTTGTCGCCCCGCCGGCCGAGGCGCCTAAACCGGCCCCGGCGCAGGGCGTGGGCATCACGGTGGAGCATCTCACCGCCATGGGGGCGAGCCTGGCGAATGCCCAAAAATACGTCGCGCACTTGAACGAAGCTTGCGCCAAGTTCGGCATCAACACGCGCTCACGCATCTGCCACTTCATCGCCCAGACGTTTCACGAGTCAGGCAACCTGCGGGTCGTGCGGGAGAATCTGAACTACACCGCGGCGAACTGCATGAAGGTGTGGCCCCGGGTATTCCCCACGGTGGAGTCCACGGTGGGCTTCACGAAGAACCCGGCGGCCCTCGCCAACAAGATGTATGGCGGGAGGGTGGGGAACAAGGAGCCGGGCGATGGCTGGAAATACAGCGGCCGCGGACTGATCCAGGTGACGTTCCGCGGCAACTACGAGCCTTGCGGGAAGTTCTTGGGGATCGACTTGGTGAACCACCCCGAGCTTCTCGAAGAGCCGAGGTGGGCGGCGCTGTCTGCGGGCTGGTTCTGGGGCGAGCACGCCCACTGCAACGCCATGGCCGACATCGACACGTTGGAGGCGGTCAAGGTGATCACAAAGAAGGTCAACGGTGGATACACCAACCTCGCCGAACGCGAGAAACATTGGAAGCTGGCGAAGAAGGTCTTCGCCGATCTCAAATAAGGGGACTCAAAATGGAATTCAAAGCGCGCTTCGCCGAGTTCAAAGCCCGGCTTGCGAAGCTCAAAAGCGAGATCGCCACGGTGGCGGGCTCGACCCTGACGGCATTCTCGGACACGCTCAGCGAAGTCGTCGCCAGCGCTCCAGCCGCCCTGACGCAACTGCAGCCGCTGGCCGACGCCGAGACGATGGCGATGATCGGTAAATTCATCGCCATCGCCGGCATTGTGGGTTTGATCCTCAAAGCCGCCCGTCGCCGCAAAGAGGCGAAGGCGGGTCCGGATCAAACCCCCTCCGCTTGAAAACCACCAACGCATAACACCACCACCACCCCCAACCCGGGCTGCCCCGCGCAGCGGCAACCGTCAGCGCCGCAGGCCCAAAGCTATCCGGCAAGGGCTCCCGGCCGGCGAGGGGATCTCGGAGAAAGACATGCCACTGCTGCTTCCATGGTTGATCACCAAGCTTCGTTTGGTTCCCGCGGGGGCGTGGCGGGCGTTCGGGCTGGCCGTCGCCATCGTGGTCGCGGTTGGCGGGTTCTATTTCTGGGCGCACGGCCGCGGGTTCGACCAGGGCGAGGCCAAGGCGCACGCCGCCCACGCCAAGATAGAGGCTGCCCGGGTAAAAGCCCAAGCCGCCGCGGAGGATGAGCGGGACAGGCGTCAAGCTCAGGCGGAGGAAGATCAGGCCAAGCGTAACGCGGAGTTCGCTACAAGGGATGAGGCCGCCGCGAAGAAGGCCGCCGCGTTGAGCACGAGGATCGCACTTCTCGTGGCGAAGCAGAAGGTCATGCCCGAGTGCGACGTGCCGGCGGAAGACAAGGCCGTGCTCAACGAAAGCATCCAAACTGCCAACGCTCGGATCGGGCTGGCGAACAAACAACTTTTGGGAGCCGGGAAATGAAGCGTTTGAGCTATGCATTTGCATTGTTGTGCATGGGTCTCGCCGGATGCCAGACCACGCCGGTCTCGGTAACGGTCGACGCCATCCGCCGGCCGTTGCCTGAGAAGGCCATGCGCGAAGATCAGCCGCTCGACTTGCTGTCATCGGGGTCGAAGCAAGAGTTGGAGCTGTGGATCGCCCAAGCTGCCGAGAAGTATGGGATGTGCGTGGCGGACAAGACTGAGCTCGTCGATTGGGTCTTGAAAGAGCGCGCCGACAACGCCAAGAAATGAAAAAGGGCCCTGCAGGGCCCTTGCGTTTACATCAACGTAAGCATTCCTTGACGGCTTTTTCCAAATCGTCGACATGGATGCCATGGGGAGAGCCGTTCTTCATCTTCCAGACGGTATAGCCACTGCCGACAGCTTTGGCTCGCAAGTCCGCCTGTTTGCCAACGCTGATGAAACGGGTGTGGACCTTCGTCTTGCCGTCATCTTGGATGTCGAAAAGCTTACGCGCCACCGCGTCCGAAAGAAGGTGTTTGCCCTTCGTGTCCAGGCAATACACTTTGCCACCCTTCCACACCAGGAAGTCCGGGTAGAAAGAGGCAGTGTCGCCATCGGTCAGCAGCGGAATGTGGAAGCCCCCGTTGCTGGGGTTGCGATGCCACGCCAGTCCGGTCGCGTCGAGCGCTTGCGCGAACGGGAGCTCGAACTTGTTCATGGACGGGTAGCGGTCATAGAGGGCGTTCTCGAAAGCCACCGCGTTCTTCGGCACGCGCATCGCGCCGAATTTGAAAGCTTCACAGCTCTCGTAGACCAGCTCAGTCAAATCAAAATATGCGTCGACGATCTCGCCGGCCAGCTTCTCGGCAAGCTTGTGGGCATTGCTCTGAACTTGAACTCGAACGTCAAACTTCTTGTTCTTGAAGTCGGAGTTGGCTAACGCTCGCGAAGAGCGCGCGCGCAGCGCGGCGTTAACGAACCAACGAAGCCGAACCGGGTTCGTATTGCCGGCCGCGATCCAATTCGTCTGGCCCGGCTCACTGGCGAGTTTGGTGAGGTCGACGAGTTCCGTGGCAGAGTGGGCTTGTCCAATCGCGTCGACGCCCCCCTCGGCGAAGGTCGGGAACTCTGCAATCAGTTCGGCGATGCGTTCACAAGCAGCCACGGCGTTCGCATTGATCTGGCAGAGATCAACTATGACCCCATCTTTGGGCATGATTGTCTCGGCGCCGCCGCCCGAGCCGCCAAAGCTGCCAACGATCTCGATGGGGGCGCCTTCATTTTGCAGCTTCTGACGAACAGATTCGATAGCCTCCTCGAACACCGACTTCTTGTCAACGCGCAGAAAGAAATGGGCCGAGTTCAGCAGCGCGTTGTCGTAGTGGCGCGCCTTGGGTTGGCGCAGCACCCGGCCAATGATCTGCTCCACCGCAATTGAGGAGCCCATACTCTTGTCGATGTATGCCAAGTAGCACGCGGGATCATCCCACCCTTCTTGCAGCGCTTGGTTGAAGATGATGTGTTGATAGTCGCCAGCGGAGAACTCGTCGAAGTCGCCTTCACCCGGGGAGAACAGGTTGACGGCATCTGGCTTGTTGCCTTCAATGAACGACAGGTTGGCGTAGATCGCGATCGTTTTGGGATCGACCCCGCGTTCGTCGACCAGGTGGCGCCAAATGCGTATCGGTGGGGCAGAGCGCTGCTCAAATGGCTTGGTATGGTCGTCCTTGCCACCGTCGTCGGTCATGTTGGTCTTGCAGACGTAGATTGCTTTCGGCTTAAATCCGAGCCCTCGCGTGTCAATCTCATCGCTCAGCGTCTGCATGCGCACAATGAGCTCGTCGAGACACGCTTCCATCGTCGACGTCGTTCCATCGAACTGGATCGCCTTTTTGACGAGCTCTGCATCCACGACGGCTTGGCTATCAACGGCCGTTGTGACGAACATGCGTGGATCAATATCTCCATCTTCATCAACCGCTCCAAGCGCTTTGAAGGCGGCTTGATCGCCGGTGTTGTCGACCCACAAACGGATGGGCTGGACGATCGTCTTGTTGAAGTTTTCAGGGAGCTTGAGCGTCGCCGATGCCAGCAAATACGCATCGGGCTCCAGCTCGCCCAAGATCTCCGTCTGCTGTTCGGAAAGGTTGTGCCCCTCATCGTAGACGATCAAGAGCGGACGGCGAACGCCACCGGCGTCGCGCTGAATCAGGCGCTCCCACGGCGACTGATCACCGAACAGGTCGGCGTCGCGCTTGTAGATGTTGAGAGCGCCGGCCGACTGGTCTTTGTTGTTGAATAGGCCGGTCGTCGCCAGCACGAGCAAGGGCGTAGAGCCATCCGAGATGTCATGCGGCGCGAGCTGCGCCACGTTGATCACACGGAAGCCGTCAATGATCTCGGAGTATTTGCCGCCGTTCGAGAAGTTCGTGTAGGTCTGTGCGACCACGGACTTCGCCCTCGACATCCAGAAAACGATTGGTTCGCAACCAAAATGGGCGCGCATGCGCGCAACGGCCTCGGCCAATATGGGCGTCTTGCCAGCGCCGGTCAGCGCCGACAACGCTTGGAAGAAGGGCTGGGGCTTCGTTTTGCCGCGATACGGACGCTCGTCGTGATTGGCGAAAAAGGCATAGCGGTCGGCAATAGAGCCGGCCGCCTTGGTTTGAAACACTTTCAGGTCAAGCATCCGCTGCTTCCTCAAGATTCTCGTTGTTATAGGCGTCCGAACGTGGGTTGAAGCCAATGTGTTCTAAGACGGAGTCAGGGATCTTGTAGAACTCGATGTTCGAGCCGGTGTAGGGCGCGATAGTCGCGTAGACGTGATAGCGCGATGCCAGCCCCGCAGCCTTTGCCTCTTCGACGACACGCTTAAACGCATCGCGATTCAGCATCGACGGCTCCTCTGGCGAGTCCCAGATTAGGAAGAAACCCTCGTTTTTTGAGTTTACGGCGAAGAGGTGGCGATGGGATGCCAAAGGCAGCCTTCGCAGATAAGACTTGGCTTTCTCGGCCTTGTTCCAATAGCTTGTCAGCAGCAAATCGATCATCTCTTCGCGAGCCAAATCATTGACGGCTTCGGCGTCAATTTTCTCTTTCCTCAGTTCGATGAAGCGGAAGCCGCCGGACAGGGGCTCGCGCTTCCCGCTGGCGTATTCACCAGTGATCACGCGCTTGACCCGTTCCGCGGTCAACGAGCGCGCGTAGTGGTCGCCTTTCTCCGTGTTGCCTTGCTCGATCAAGATGAAGTTTCGGTTGACCCCGGCTTCTGCGTTGAGCTCGACAACCGCGTGTCCGGTGGTGCCCGAGCCAGCGAATGGGTCCAGCACTAAGCCATCAGGTCGGCACCACATTTGGATGATCTTTTTGATCAAACGCAGTGGCTTAACGGTTTTGAAGTTGTGGCCTTTCCCAACGACAGAGTCCAACTCGTTGATCCCCGTTTGGCTATGGCCTGACTCTTCGTGATCCCAAGACTGCGTGCCAATCGCGACAGGTTCATCGTAATCCTCGTCAGCCCAATAAGACATCGCGACCTTGCCCTTGCGAATATCCTTCAAGTATCGCTTAAGACGTGGGCCGCCTTTACCTTCCTTGGTGAAGATGAGGCGCGGCCAAGGCCCCTTGGCGTAGATTCCAGAGGCCACTTTGCTTGCCTGCTCCAAGACCTTCTGAGGGCCGGCGGGCGTGCCTGCATCGAACGCTGCACCTTTCAGCACAAGTCCTTTGACTCGGACAGTTTTCTGAGTTTTTTCGTCAAAATACTCGTTGCCATCGTCAAGCCACTTTTCTTCATAGTCGCTGCCCCATCCCTCGAGCCAGGACTTCATATCTTTCTTGTCGCTGCGCCAGCAGGCACCTTCCGGCGGGTAGAACAGCTCACCAGTGAATGGACTTTGGATGGCGTAAACCATTTTCCGATGGGTCTCCGCGCCCGGACCCGACGGGTTGTCCGAAGCCCATTCGTCCGGGTCGCCGTCACCGTTCGAATAGCGGGAGTTCATCGCCTCGGTGCGTTCGAGCAGGCGAGTCTTGGCGCGCTCGCTATCCTTCGCATAGACCAGGACGTATTCTGTGGCGGTTGACACTCCGCCTTTCTTGCCGCCAGTATCGCTCTTGGGCGAGTAGGCCTTTTGCCAGTTGATGATGCCGATGCGGTTCTCTTCCTTGAAGATCTCGTCCATAAGCATGCCCAGCCTGAAAAGCTCACGGTGGTCAATGCAGATCGCGATCACGCCGCCCGGTTTGAGCATCTCGCGCATCATCCACAGCCGGGGCGTCATGAACTTCAGCCACTTGCTATGGCGTGAACCGTCATCCCGCGGCACTAGATCGCCGAGGTCTGGATCGTTGGGGTCCTTGTCCCACTTGTCGTTGTATCTAAAATCCTCCCCCGTGTTATACGGAGGATCAGTCAGGATCAAGTCGACTTGGCCGCGATGTTTGTAAAGCGTCACCATCGTTGACAGATTTTCGCCATCCCAGATCTCGTTGACCGCCTGATGGGCCTCGTCGCCCACCGACAGCTTCTTGATGATTTTGCTGAGCTTAGGCTTGACCATTCGGATGATTTGCCAAGGCGCAGTTCGGCCTGTGTAGCTCATGACGATGCCGTCTTTGCCGGCGTCGCGACTGGCCTGCTCCTGCTCTTGCAGCAGCCGGATCAACGCCGCGCGGGGGAGTGAATCGTAGTCCATTCGTGGTCTTCTTAACAAGAAGACGGCGCCCCTATGGACGCCGTCAGAAATCAGGGAAAAATGGTTGAAATTATACCCCGGCGGGGTGCTTTCTCTCAACTTTTGCTCAGTCATTCGTCATAGTCTTGCCGTGCCGGTTTTTCCGGCCGCCGCGTCCTTGGATTCGAGCATGGCTTCGAGGTATTCGAGGCGGGCGAGTTTGGTTTGGATGTCATTCCAGCTTGTCGCTGCCTCAACCCAAGATGGATCAGTTTTGCCCCGTGAGCTTTTCGCTTGGATATTCGATGCGGGGGCCGTAAATTTGCAAGACATGCAGTAGACGATCGTATGCATGCCCCGGATTAGCTGATCGCAAGGGTGGCCGCCGCAAAGACCGCACTTCATCAATTCCATTAGAGCCTTCCCTTCGTCTTCGTTGGCTGCCTATCTTTGAGCATTGCTTCGAGCAATTCGAGGCGGGCGAGCTTGGTTTGGAGAGCGTTCCAAGCGGCTACAAGTGAAATATCGTCAGAATCTCCATCGTTCACAATGCAGACTCCGGAGCTTCTGCATCCTGATTCGCACACTGCGAACTCATGATCACGGAAATCGTCGGCCGCCTCGACGATTCCTGTTACCCCGCATTCATGGCATGGCATCCATTCCATCACAGCCTTCCTTTCGTCTCACGATTGGCCGCCGCTTCTTCTTCAATGAGCAGGCCTTTGGCGATAAGGGACTGCATGCGGTTCCACTGGCGGCCGGCTTCGAGGTTCGAGGGCATGAGGCCGTCGTGCTGTTGTTCGTGGATTTCGATTTGGCGATCAGTCATCCCGCCGTCGTGTTCGCCGATGTCGACGTCGCCGGTTGTCATGCCGCATCCAACGCATTGAATCCAAGCCGTGCTTCCGTCCTGTGTGAAGTGCGCGTGTCCGCTGCACATCTGGCATGGCATCAGCTCCATGGCCCTCTCCCAAGTTGGTCTCCATTCACCATCCCACGGCGGGAGCCGAAGTCCAAGGCCAGCCGGCCGATCGGCGATCAATCGGACGAGCGGAGGCAAAGCAGGGGCCACTCTGACGGGAAGTGTGGGTTGATTTGGGGAGCTGGATCGGGGAAAAGTGCCGCGAAGTGCCGTAGGTTTTCCGCTTAAAATGGGGCGCCGTCGGGGGACCGGGTCGCCGTTTCGGGCGCTGAGAGCCCGGTTTTCAGAGGAGGATTAAGTCGGCCTGTGGTAATGCTCCATCATGGGGGTGAGCTTTTCGGTTGCGCTGTTCTTGATGGCGGCGGCGTTGATTTCTTTGGGGGCGGTGGTCATGTCGGTCGAATCGGTACGGCTTGGCGCATGGAGGCCAGGACTTGCCATTTTACCCGGTTCGACCCGGCAGTTTGATGCAAACGTCATCTTGCCTTGCGCGCCCCGCGCTCAGCGCCGGCAATCGCTGCGCCAGGCGCCCGGCGCCACACCCACCAGCTTGCGGAAGGTGCGTCCAAAATGCACCGCATCGGCAAAGCCGGTGGCTTGCGCGATATCGCCCAGCGAGGCATCCGAATTGGCCAGCATCGACTGTGCGCGCCGGATCCGGAGGTCGAGCTGCCACTGATACGGCGCCATGCCCGTCGATTTTTTGAACGCTCGGCTGAAATGCGCCTGCGATAGATTGATCAGCGCCGAGAGGGTGTGCAGCTCAATGCGATTTGGAAGGTTCTCTTCCATATACTCGGTCACCCGGCGCAGTTGCCACGGTACGAGTCCACCGGACTTGAATTCAGAGATGGCCGGGCTCGCAAACAGTTGCGAGGTAATGGCGGCAATGATGCCGTCGCCAAACAACTGCATCGATGGGTCGGGATTGTTGATCGCCTCCGATAGCAGTCTTGTCAGGCTCCAGATGCGATCGTTCGAGAACAATGGACGCGGCGAGTCAATTTTACTCGTCTCGAAATGGATGGATAGCTGCTCGCCAAGCACTGCGAAATCGAATGTCAGCGTGGCGTCGACGACGCGCCGCACGCTTTTCGAATATCCCCACATCTCCATGCCGGCTGGTGCGAAATGGATGTGCCGCGGCATATGTTCTGCCGTCTGTGGCTTGACTGGTCGCAGGCAAGGCTCGCAGATGCCGCCGCTTTCCTCGAGCACGACCGTCAGGCGCGCCCGGTCGTGGTGCGGCAACATATGCATCCCTTCGCCCTGGCACTGGTAGCCGGTGACAGCGAGCTCGGCGCCCTTCCAGGTTCGCTGCGACCGGGTCGCGCAGATCACATTGTCCGGCAGGGTCGGCGGTGAATGCTGTTTGGCAAGAATCATGTTCTCCTTGAGCTTGAACACCATGGTGCGATTCATTTTACCGATCTTGGCCTATTGACGCATCCTGCTTTGCGACCCAATCGCTGTAGCAGGAATGGACAATCAACATCAATAACGGACATTGCCGGGCCCATAACGCATCGGTATCGTCTGGTCTCCAGTGCACACCACCTGAGAGTCACCATGAACATCGACGCACTGCAGACTTTCGTGGCCATCGCCGATGCCGGCGGCATTTCATCTGCCGCGCTGCGGCTTGCGAGGTCCAAGTCGATCGTCAGCCGCCGGCTGTCCCGGCTTGAAGCGGCGCTAAGCATCGAGCTGCTGGCGCGCACCACCCGCGGCGCGGCGCTTACCGAGGCGGGGACCAAGTTGTGCGAGCATGCAGCCTGGGCCTGCGCCAACGAAAGTGCAGATACTGATCGACCTGCTGGTCGACTATTTCGACCCGGCCCCTGCCGGCGTTCCGGTTTGCGCGACATAGTTGCACTCGGGCCGGCACTACCGGTCGACCCGGCGACGGTTTATTTTCATGCACCATCGACTTCACGGAGAACGATTTGAGTCACATCCTGGTTATCAATAGCAGTGCCTCGGGCGACAAGTCGGTTTCCCGCACCCTGGTCGGCGACATCGTGCGCGGCCTGATCGAGGTGCATCCCGAGATCCGCCTGACCTGCCGCGACGTCGATGACGACGGCATACCGCATCTGAGCTCGGCCACGGTCGCGGGCGTGCGCGCCGTTGCCGAGACCGAGGCCGAACTGACCACGCTGGCCTTGTCCGATGAACTGGTCGCCGAACTGCGGGCCGCCGACATCGTCGTGATCGGCGCGCCGATGTACAATTTCAGCATCCCTTCGAGCCTGCGCGCCTGGTTCGACCACGTGCTGCGCCCGCGCGTCACGTTCGCCTACAGCGCCGCCGGCCCGCAGGGACTGTTGACGGGCAAGCGCGCGATCGTGGTCGAGTCGCGCGGCGGCCTGTATTCGGAAGGGCCGGGCAAGGCCAGCGACTTCCAGGAGCCTTATTTGAGGCAGCTGCTGGGTTTTATTGGCATTACCGACGTTACTTTCATCCACGCCGAGAAAATCGGATTCGGGCCAGAAGCCCGCGAACTTGCACTGGCCGGTGCGCGCGAGCAGATTGCGCAGGTAGTGGCCGACATGGCTGCGAATCCGGCATGACTGGGAGACAAGCATGATTGACATGATCATCGAGCAGCGCCGCCGCAGCTTGGGTGGCGGTATGGACGTTGGCCGCGTGCTGCCGTTCGCCAAGCGGCGCATGGTAGGACCGTTCATCTTTTTTGACCATATCGGACCGCTCGACATGGCGCCCGGGATCGACCGCAGCGTCGACGTGCGCGCGCATCCGCACATCGGGCTGTCGACGGTCACTTACCTGTTCTCGGGCGAGATCATGCACCGCGACAGCCTGGGCTACGAGCTGCCGGTGCGTCCGCATGAAGTCAACTGGATGACGGCCGGCAGCGGGATCACGCACAGCGAACGCTTCGAGCAGGCGCGTGCCCACGGCGACCACCTGCACGGCATCCAGGCCTGGGTCGCGCTGCCGAACGGGATGGAAGAAATCGATCCCTCGTTCTCGCACCATGCGGGCGACGACCTGCCGCAGTGGCAGGTCGCCGGCGTCACCGGCCAACTGATCGCCGGCAGCGCCTACGGCCTGACCGCTGGCGCCGCGACGCACTCGCCGCTGTTCTACGCCCACCTCGACATGGTGCCGGGATCGACCGCCGAAATCCCGGGCAACTACAAGGAGCGCGCGCTGTACATCGCGACTGGCGCGGTCGAACTCGATGGCATGCGCCACGAGAGCGGCCGCATGCTGGTGCTGGGCGCGGCAGCCTCGCGGGTCAAGGCGCTGGAGCACTCGACGGTGATGGTGCTGGGCGGGGAACCAGTCGGCGAGCGCCACCTGTACTGGAATTTTGTCTCATCCTCAAAAGACCGGCTGGCACAGGCGGCCGCCGACTGGCAGGCGGGCCGGATGAAGCTGCCGGATGCGGACGACAAGGAATTCATTCCACTGCCGGATGAGCCAAAGCCGCCAGCGCCGGCGATGTCGTAGCGTCGATCCTGCCATCGAGGGCAGTGCGGCCGTTGCACACGGCCGTGAATTCGCCATCGGCCTGTGCCTGGAACAGGGCGACGCTGGAACCCAAGGGCACCGGCTGGCGGAAGCGGCACCAGACCGACGTGATCACGCGGCCAGAACTGGCCTGCAGCAGTGCGCAGGCCTTGGCCAGCGTGTGTGCGCCGTGGATGATCGGCGCACGCATGCCCATCAGGCGTGCCGACCACCGCCACAGGTGGATCGGATTCCAGTCGCCCGACAAGGCCGCATAGCGCTGGCCGGCGTCTGGTGCGATGGCCCACTCGCCGACCCCTTCGCCTGACGGGAGTCCGGGCTGTGGCGCATCGTTGCGGCCTGCACGGCTGCCGCGCTTGATCAAATACGTGCTGTCGCACGAAAACGCCAGGCGCTCGCCATCGTAGGCGCGTGTCTCGAGCATGCAGTCGATTGCGCCATTCGCGGCAGGCGGCGGCAATTTGAGGGTGGTCGTCACGGTCAGCGCCGCATCCGGCCACACCGGTCCATGCATCGCCAGCCGATTTTCGACATGGATCAGCCCCGGAATGCGAAACGGGATCGGCCGCGCGACCATGGTCGCCAGTTGTGCGCGCTGCGCCAGCAGATACAGGAAAGTCAGCGGGATGGTATCGCCCGTGAAGCCGAATGCCGCGTTATAACGGCGTACGTGATCGCGGTCGATCCGGTCGAGACGGTAGCTGGCGCGCACTGGCCGGGTCGATGCACGCGCCCGACGCTTGAATAGCGCCCGCAGCAGCATCGCAGCGCCGAGCGGTGGAAGAGGGGAGAGGGAATCGCGGGACGGAATGCTCATCCGTGCAGGATAGCATTCCGTCCCTGCGAATCAAACCTCAGGCCGCCTTGGCCTGGGTCACGCGACGGGTGATGTGGGCCAGCGCCGCATCGACCTGGTCGATCAGGATCAGGCACAGGTCGCCATCTTCCAGGCGATCGAGTGCGCGGTCGATGGCCACGAATTCGCCATTGATTTCCTCGACATGGCTGGTGCGGGTGGCGCCCTGCAGGCCGGCGCGCAGCAGCGCGATCACCTCGCCATCGGCGCGGCCGCGCTGGCACTGGTCCTGGTACAGCAGCACGTCGTCGAAAGCGCGGCCAAGGATCTCGGTCTGCTGGCTGATGTCCTGGTCGCGGCGGTCGCCCGCGCCGCTGATCACCACCGAGCGGCGCTTGGCCGGCATGCTCTCGACGGCGCTGACCAGCGCGGCGATCGCATCCGGGTTGTGGCCATAGTCGGCAATCACGGTCGCGCCGCGGTGCTCGAACACATTGAAGCGGCCCGGCGCATTGTCGCTCTCGCCGACGAAGGTCTTCAGGCCCAGGCGGATCGCATCCCAGGTCGTGCCGACCGCCCATGCCGCCGCCACCGAGGCCATCACGTTCTCGACCTGGAAGCCCACCACGCCGCCACGGGTGATCGGCACTTCCTTCATGTCGATGCGTTCGATGAACTTGCCCTGCGCGGCGACCAGGAATCCTTCTTCCACGAACACGACGCGGCGGCCCTGTGCGCGGTGCATCGCCATGATCGGGTTACCCACGTCCTGGGCAAAGAAGGTGACTTCGCCGCGGGTCTTCTCGGCCATCGCCGCCACGGTCGGGTCGGCGGCGTTGAGCACCGCCATGCCGCCCACGGCCACGTTCTGCACGATCACGCGCTTGAGTACCGCCAGGTCTTCCAGGGTGGTGATGTAGTTCAGGCCCAGGTGATCGCCCGAGCCGATATTGGTCACCACCGCGACCTGGCATTTGTCGTAGGCCAGGCCTTCGCGCAGCAGGCCGCCGCGCGCGGTCTCGAACACGGCGGCGTCGACGTCCGGGTGCAGCAGCACATTGCGCGCGCTGCGCGGGCCGCTGCAGTCGCCACTGTCGATGCGGCGGCCTTCGATGTACACGCCATCGGTATTGGTCATGCCGGTGCGCAGGCCCGAGGCGGTGAGCAGGTGGGCGATCAGGCGCACGGTGGTGGTCTTGCCGTTGGTGCCGGTCACGGCCACGATCGGGATGCGGCCATCGTCGCCCGGGGCGTACAGGGTGTCCATGATCGCTTCGCCGATCGCGCGCGGCTTGCCGAACGAGGGCGCCAGGTGCATGCGCAGGCCGGGGGCGGCATTGACTTCGACGATGCCGCCATTGAGGTCTTCGATCGGTTTCAGGATGCTGTCGGCCACCAGGTCGACGCCGCAGATGTCCAGCCCGATCATGTGGGCGGCGGCGATCGCGCGCTCGGCCACTTCGGGGTGGACGTCGTCGGTGACGTCGGTGGCGGTGCCGCCGGTCGACAGATTGGCGTTGTTGCGCAAGACCACGCGCTGGCCGAGGGCCGGCACGGAATCGGCGTTCATCCCTTGCTGCGCCAGGGTGCCCAGGGCGATGTCGTCGAAGCGGATCCTGGTCAGCGAGGTCGCGTGGCCGTCGCCGCGGCGCGGGTCGCGGTTGACCGCATCGACCAGTTCGCGCACGCTGTGCTGGCCGTCGCCGATCACCTGCGGCGGTTCGCGGCGGGCGCAAGCGACCATCTTGTCGCCGACCACCAGCAGGCGGTAGTCGTGGCCCGGCAGGTAGCGCTCGACCAGGATATCGTCGCGGAACTCGCTGGCCGCCTTGAAGCCGGCATCGAGCTGTTCGCGGGTGGTGACGTTGACCGTCACGCCCTTGCCCTGGTTGCCGTCCTTCGGCTTGATCACGACCGGCAGGCCGATCTCGAGGGCAGCAGCCCAGGCGTCGTCGGGGTCGCTCACGCCGCGGCCCTGCGGCACCGGCACGCCGGCCGCGTCGAGCAGCTTCTTGGTCAATTCTTTATCTTGCGCGATCGATTCGGCGATCGCCCCGGTGGCGTCGATCTCGGCGGCCTGGATACGGCGCTGGCGGCTGCCCCAGCCGAACATCACCATGCTGCCTTCGGTCATGCGACGGAATGGGATATTGCGCGCCACGGCGGCCTGCACGATCGAACCGGTCGATGGTCCCAGGCGCACGTCTTCGTCGGTATCGCGCAGCTGCTTGAGCGCGGCGGCCAGGTCGAACGGGATGTCGTCACGGGCTGCGACGATCAGTTGCTGGGCCAGCTCCAATGCCTGGCGGCCGACTTCTTCTTCGCTGTATTCGACCACCACCTGGTAGATGCCGGTTTCCAGCGTGGCCGTGGTGCGGCTGAAGGTCACCGGGCAGCCGGCTTCGGCCTGCAGGGTCAGCGCCACCAGTTCGAGCACGTGCGCCATCGGCACCGTGTCGTCGTGGCCGAAGGGCTGCAGGGCGCCGATCTGCGGGAAGCGCACGCGCAGGCGCGATTCGAAACCGGCCAGCGAGGCGATCGATTCTTCTTCAGGGGTGCACGCCACGATGGCCTCGACCGAGGTGTGGTGGCTCCAGAGATTGGGGCCACGCAGGGCCCGTACGCGAGATACTTCCATAAACCGTCTTCCTTTACGAATGGATTACTTCTTTGGCGTCGCGTCGAAGGCGCGCAGCCCGCCGCACAGCAGGTCGCTCGGTACGCCGAGAGCCCAGGCAGCGGCCACCGCCGCCAGCACGTTTTCCGGGTACTTCACGGTGGACGGCTTCATGCTATCGAGTGCGATCAGTGGCGTCTCTTGCTCGCCCGCGGCCAGCACGATGCGGCCGTCGCGCGCAAATACCACGCGCTCACCCTGCTGGCGGTGCGCCGCCAGGATCGGGTTGGCCTCGTCGGCTGCGTAATAGATCACGCTGCCGTCGCACAGCTCGGCCAGGCCGGCCACTTCCTCGTCGGCGGCGTTCAGCACCGCCACACCATCCGGCAGGATCACATCGACCTGGCTACGGATAACGTTGCGCATCGCGTCCTGGTCGCGGATATGGAACTCGGCCACGCCTTCCAGGCCCTTCATGTCGGTGACCACGCCCACGGTGCAGCGATCGTAGGGCAGGCCGTCCTGCAGGATCGAGCGCGCGTTCGATTCGAACACCGCGGTCTGCACATTGCGGTTGATGAGGATGCGCTGGGCCGCCTCGACGCCGGTCGAATCGCGGCTCGAGATCACGCGCGTGTTCAGGTACAGGCCTTCGCCGTTGGCGACGCCGACTTCCTTGCGCGTGATATTGACCAGGCAGCCGACCAGGCGCGTGATCAGGCTGCAGCCTTGCGAGCCGGTCACGCCGACCACCGGGATGCGCGCCGTTTCGCCTTCGGCGAACAGGTGGTCGATGATGTCCTTGCCGACGTTGCGCGGGGTGCCGCTGGCCGGTTTCATGTGGGCCAGCAGGCCCGGGCTGGCATTGACTTCGATGATGGCGCCGCGCTGCGCGTCCAATGGGCGCGAAATGTCTTCGCACACCAGGTCGATGCCGGCGATATCGAGGCCGACGATGCGCGCGGCCAGGGCGCAAGCGTGGGCCACGTCCGGGTGCACCAGGTCGGTGACGTCGTCGGCGACGTTGCCGTTCACCTGGATCAGCACCTTCAGGCCAGCCGCGGGGACCGAGTCGGGAGTCAGGCCCTGGCGCTGCAGTTGCAGCTGGTTTTCGTCGCTCTCGCGCGGCTTGACGGGGCTGAGCGGGAATTCCTCGCTCTCGCCGCGGCGCGGGTCGGTATTGATCTGGGACTCGCACAGCTCGGCCACGCTCTGGCGGCCGTCGCCGGTCACCCACACCGACTCGCCGCGTGCGGCAGCGACCACCTTGCGGCCAACCACCAGCAGGCGGTGTTCATTGCCCGTAATGAAGCGCTCGACCAGCACTGAACGGCTTTCGCCTTCTTCCGAGGCGATGGTGTAGGCGGCCTTGACTTCGGCTTCGGTCATCAGGTTGAGCGAGACGCCGCGGCCGTGGTTGGCGTCGATCGGTTTCACCACCACCGGCAGGCCGATGTCCTGTGCTTCTTCCCATGCGTCGTCAGGGCTGCGCGCGATCGCGCCTTCCGGCACCGGCACGCCGCAGGCGGAGAGCAGCGACTTGGTCATGTCCTTGTCGCTGGCGATGCCTTCGGCGATCGCGCTGGTGCGGTCGGTCTCGGCGGTCCAGATGCGGCGCTGGGCGGCGCCGTAGCCGAGTTGCACCAGATTGCCGTCGGTCAGGCGGATCGACGGGATGCGACGGTCGGTGGCGGCGTCCACGATGTGGGCGGTCGAGGGGCCCAGGCACAGGCGGTCGACCAGGTCGGTCAGGCGCGCGACTTCGCCCGCCAGGTCGAAGGCCTCGTCGTTGATCGCGGCCATCATCAGGCGGTGGGCCACCTCCAGCGCGGCGCGGCCGACGTTTTCGTCGCGGGTGCGGAAGGCCATCTTGTAGATCGCGTGCTCGCCGGTCGAGCGGGTCTTGCCGAAGCCGGTCTTCATGCCGGCCAGGTTCTGCACCTCGAGCACGATGTGTTCGAGGATGTGGCCGGCCCAGGTGCCTTCGACCAGGCGCTCGTTGAAGCCGCCACGGTAGCCGACGCCGCAATGGTGTTCTACCAGGCCGGGCAGCCAGGCGGTCAGGCGCTCGGTGAAGCCGGGAAGCAGGTTGGAGGGATAGTCTTCGAGCTCGCCGATGTCGAGCCAGGCCTCGAGTACCGGGCGGTAGGTCCAGATATTCGGTCCGCGCAGGTAAGTCACGCGCAGGAATTTGATGTCGTTCTTCTTGGTCATGGTTTCACTTTTGCCACCTGGCGCCTCTCTTGCGCTGGCCGCTTTTCCTTGTATGCCTGACTACCCTCATGGCAGCGAGTGACGGCGACTTCATGTCCGGTTGCCGTCCTGCTGCGCTGCAACATTCCCTTTAACACCTTATCCGTGTCATCCAAACGATACGCACAAACGTTCTAGCGCTCTGTGGAGCGTTTCACGCAACGGCGTAACGACGGTCCTTCATGCTTCGCCAAGTCGGCGCGCATTGCCACCCTTATAAAAAAAGCCTGTTACCGGGCGCAATACATGACAACTCAACAACCTGCTATTCCTTCGTCGCTAGCACTTTCCGCCAGTTCGGTGCCTGATCGGTGGCAAAGTGACGTCGCGAAACAGCTTGCACCTGGGGAAAACGTTTTAAGCAGCGTGGAGGTTGACCTCGACGCGAAATTACATTTTTCAAAAGGCCTGGTGCTGGTCACCAACCGCCGCCTGCTGGCGCGCGCCCCGGGCGAGACGCAGTGGCGCGCCTGGGAGCACCGCGCCGGTACCGAATTGCGCCACCACGACCACGCCGGCGTCGGCCATCTGGAACTGATCGACGCCCAGGGCCTGCTGGCCGGCTGGCGCTTCACCCTGGGCCAGAACCTGCACGCGATCCGTGTGAGCGATCACTTCCGCGACCAGGTCGAGAGCGTGGCCACCGGCGTCGCCGTCCAGCCGCCCGACCAGCACACCTGCCCGAGCTGCAAGGCGCCGCTCGAACCGGACCAGGAAGACTGCCCGATCTGCGAAAAAGTACTGCACACGCCGCCGTCGACCTGGACCCTGTTCCGCCTGTGGCGCTTCGCGCACCCCTATAAAGGGCAGCTGTTGCTGGGCTTCCTGCTGATGCTGGGCTCGACCGGCGCGCACATGATTCCGCCTTACCTGACGATGCCGCTGATGGACAATGTCCTGATCCCATACCAGAACGGGCAGGCGATCGATACCAATCTTGTCTATTTATACATGGGTGGGCTATTTGCGTCCGCACTGCTGGCCTGGCTGCTGGGCTGGGCCAAGACCTATGTGCTGGCACTGGCCTCCGAGCGCATCGGCGCCGACCTGCGCTCGACCACGTATGAACACCTGATGCGGCTGTCGCTTGAATTTTTCGGCGGCAAGCGTACCGGCGACCTGATGGCGCGCATCGGCAGCGGCTCGGACCGGATCTGCGTGTTCCTGTCGCTGCACCTGCTCGACTTCATGTCCGACGTCCTGATGATCATCATGACGGGCATCATCCTGTTTACGATCAATCCCTGGCTGGCCCTGGTTACCCTGCTGCCGCTGCCCTTCATCGCCTGGATGATCCACCTGGTGCGCGACAAGCTGCGCACCGGCTTCGAGAAGATCGACCGCGTGTGGGGCGAGGTGACCAATGTGCTGGCCGATACCATTCCCGGCATCCGCGTGGTGAAGGCCTTTGCCCAGGAAAAGCGCGAAGCGGCGCGCTTTCGCGAAGCGAACCGGCACAACCTGGCGGTCAATGACAAGTTGAACCGGGTGTGGTCGCTGTTTTCGCCGACCGTGTCGTTCCTGACGGAGCTCGGCCTGCTGGTGATCTGGTGCTTCGGTATCTGGCAGGTCGCGCGCGGCGATATCACGGTCGGCACCCTGACCGCCTTCATCGCCTACAGCGGCCGCTTCTATGTGCGCCTCGATTCGATGAGCCGTATCGTGTCGGTGACGCAGAAGTCGGCGTCGGCCGCCAAGCGCATCTTCGACATCCTCGACCATGTGTCGAGCGTGCCGGACCCGGTCAATCCAGTGAAAGTCGACCGGATCGAGGGCAATATCGAGTTGCGCGAAGTCGGTTTCCGCTACGGTAACCGGGCAGTCAATCGCGGCATCTCACTGAAGATCAAGGCCGGCGAGATGGTCGGGCTGGTCGGGCACAGCGGCTCGGGCAAGAGCACGCTGGTCAACCTGATCTGCCGCTTCTATGACGTGGCCGAAGGCGCGATCCTGCTCGACGGCCAGGACATCCGCTCGTTTGCTGTGGCCGACTACCGCCGCAATATCGGCCTGGTGCTGCAGGAGCCTTTCCTGTTCTTCGGCACCATCGCCGAGAATATCGCCTACGGCAAGCCGCATGCGACGCGCGAAGAGATCATCGCCTCGGCGCGCGCGGCGCACGCGCATGAATTCATCCTGCGCCTGCCGCAGGGCTACGATTCGATGGTCGGCGAGCGCGGGCAGGGCCTGTCGGGCGGCGAGCGCCAGCGCATTTCGATTGCGCGCGCGCTGCTGATCGACCCGCCGATCCTGATCCTGGACGAAGCGACATCGTCGGTCGATTCGGAAACCGAGAAAGAGATCCAGAAGGCGCTCGACAATCTGGTGCAGGGCCGCACCACGATCGCCATCGCCCACCGCCTGTCGACCCTGCACCGGGCCGACCGCCTGGTGGTGCTGGACCGCGGCGTGGTGGTCGAAGAAGGCAATCACGATGAACTGATGGCGCGTGAAGGCGCCTACCACCGGTTGTACGAGGCGCAGGCGCGCAACGTCGACCAGGACCTGGATGACAAGGACGCATGATGACTGCATTGACGACGACATTCCAGCTGCGCCGCGACAGCTTCGGCAAGTTGATCATCACCCTGGAAAACGGTGAGGAATGGGTCGGCGTGACGCCGGTGCGCGCCTTTCCGATCCAGGCCCCGACCAAGGGCATTTCGCTGGTGCGAGAGGGCGGCAAGGAAGTCGCCTGGATCGATGACCTGGCCGATATGCCGGAGACGATCCGTAGCCTGATCCACGAGGAAATCGAGGGCCGCGAGTTCATTCCCGAGATCCTGGCCATCAAGGATGTGTCGAGTTTCGCCACGCCGTGCACCTGGTTCGTGCAGACCGACCGCGGCGATACGGAGTTCGTGCTGAAGGTGGATGAGGATATTCGCCGCATCGGCGAGGCGTCGCTGCTCATCGCCGACAACCACGGCATCAACTTCCTGGTGCGCGATATGTTCAAGATCGACAAGCATAGCCGCAAGATCCTGGACCGCTTCCTGTGAACCTGCATTGAACCGGCGCTGGGCGGTTTGGTCGTCCAGCGTTCGTCCGCCCACATACCTTTGGTGACGATCCGGCTACAGTCTTCTCATCGGCCACATGGCCATGCTTTCAGGAGAAGACAATGGATTCCATCAACCGCAACCAACCCGAAGAAAACCGCCGCGACCTGGCTGGCTTCGATGCCATCGAGCGTATCAAGGACATGATCGACGACGCCGACTCTTGCTTCTTCTGCACCGGCAATGGCCAGGGCCCGAGCCGTGGCGTGCGTCCGATGAGCGTGCGCGAGACCGATGACGCCGGCGCCATCTGGTTCCTGAGCAGCATCGACAGCCACAAGAACCAGGAGTTGCAGACTAATCCAACCGTCAAGCTGTTCTTCCAGGCGGGCAAGCATTCCGGCTTCCTGGAGCTGGACGGCCATGCCGAGATCTCGCAGGACAAGGCGCGCATCAAGCAGTTGTGGAACCCGATGCTCAAGACCTGGTTCACAGAGGGTGAAGACGATCCACGCATCACCGTCATCAAGATCACGCCCAAGACCGGCTATTACTGGGACAACAAGCACGGCGATGCGGTGGCCGGCGTCAAGGTGGCGGTCGGCGCCATGATCGGCAAGACGCTCGACGATTCGATCGAAGGTACACTGTCCTTCTAATATAAACAGAAGGGGAGGGCGGGTGCAGTTCATCCTGGTGACGTTCGGCTCGGCCGGCGACCTGTTCCCCTTTCTCTGGATGAGCCGGGCGTTGCGCGCCCGCGGACACCGGGTCGACCTGCTCGGCCCGGCGCAGCATGCGCAGTTCGTCGAGGCGGCCGGGCTCACTTTTCACGGCCTGCCGGCCAATCCGGCGGTGCTCGACCATCCCGACCTGTGGCATCCGACCCGCGGCCTGGCCGTGGTGTGGGAAGCTACCCGGCCGGCAATGGCGCATCTGCCAGAGCTGGTCGCGGCGCTCGCCACCGACAAACGCTGCGTGCTGGTGGTCCATCCGCTGGCCTTGCCCGAGGCCGACCTGTGCCGACTTGCGGCGCCTGGCATGAAGATCGCCACCACCTATCTGGCGCCGGCCAACCTGCCGACCGTTCATGATCCGCTGCTGCTGGGGCCATGGAGGGTGCCGCGCTGGGTGCCGCATGGCGCGCGTCGCTTCTTGTGGCGCAGCCTGGCAGCACGATTCATCGACCCGGTAGCGCTGCCCAGCCTGAACGCGGCGCGCCACCAATACGGCTTGGCACCGGTGCGCCGGCTGATCGAGTATGTTCCCGCCGTGGCCGACCTGTCGCTGGCGCTGTTTCCCGACTGGTTCGCGGCGCCGCCGCCCGATTGGCCGCAGCCACTGTGCCAGGCCGGTTTTCCGCTGTATGACCCCGATCCGGATGCCGCGCCGAGCGCCGAATTGCGGACTTTCCTTGCTGCCGGCACTGCGCCGGTAGTGTTCACGCCCGGCACCGGCAACCGCCAGGCGCGCGCCTATTTCGATGCCGCGGCGCTTGCGGTCGGCGCGCTCGGCCTGCGCGCGATCTTCCTCACGCCCTATCGCGACCAGCTGCCGCCGATCCTCCCGCCGGGCGTGTGCTGGCAGGAGTATGTGCCATTGAAAGCCTTGCTGCCGCATGTGGCGGCCCTGGTCCACCACGGCGGGATCGGCACCACGGCCGAAGCCATGCGCGCCGGCCGCCCGCAACTGGTCGTCCCGCTGGCCCACGACCAGTTCGACAATGCGGCGCGGGTCGAGGCGCTGGGCGTCGGCGCCGGCCTGCATGCGTCGCGCGTGACGCCTGAGCGGATGGTGGCGGCGTTGCAGCGCGTGGTCGGCAACGCCGCCATGCAGGAACGCTGCGCCGACGTCGCCGCCAGGTTCGCGGGCAAGGACAGCATTGATGCGCTGTGCGCGCGGCTCGAAGCGCTGGCAGGTAGCTGACGCCGATTGTTGGAAAGCGCACCGACATCGAACCTGGGCAGGCGTCCAATGAAGCATCCTTGATCACGCTGGAGGGCAGATGCCCGGCAAGAAGCTACCAAACAACGCCGCCGAAGACGGCTACGTCCACGTGCGCGGCGCGCGCGAACACAATCTGAAGAACGTCGACCTCGATATCCCGCGCGGGAAGCTGGTCGTGTTCACCGGTGTCTCGGGCTCGGGTAAATCGTCGCTCGCCTTCGGCACCCTGTATGCGGAGGCCCAGCGGCGCTACCTGGAATCGGTCTCGCCCTATGCGCGCCGCCTGTTCCACCAGATGCCGGTGCCCGAGGTCGACGAGATCGAGGGCTTGCCGCCCGCGGTCGCCCTGCAGCAGCAGCGCGGCACGCCGACCGCGCGCTCGTCGGTCGGCAGCGTCAGCACGCTCTCCAACTCGCTGCGCATGCTGTACTCGCGCGCCGGCGATTACCCGCCCGGGCAGGAGCTGCTGTACGCCGAATCGTTTTCGCCCAATACCCCGCAGGGCGCCTGTCCGCGCTGCTCGGGCCTGGGCCGCATCTACGACGTGACCGAGCATTCGATGGTGCCGGACGACAGCCTCACCATCCGCGAGCGCGCCATCACCGCCTGGCCGCCGGCCTGGCACGGCCAGAATCTGCGCGACATCCTGGTGACCATGGGCTATGACGTCGACACCCCGTGGCGCGACTTGCCGAAGAAGGACCGCGACTGGATCCTGTACACCGACGAGAGCCCGAGCGTGCCGGTCTACGCCGGCCTGAGCCCAAAAGAGACCAGGGCGGCCCTCAAGCGCAAGGATCCGCCCAGCTACCAGGGCACCTTCACCGGCGTGCGGCGCTATGTGATGCAGACCTTTGCCAACACCGAGAGCGCGTCGATGAAGAAGCGGGTGGCGCGCTATATGGTCAGCAATGCCTGTCCGGAATGCGAAGGCAAGCGCCTGCGCCGGGAGTCGCTGTCGGTCACCTTCGCCGGCCACGATATCGCCGAGATTTCGCGCCTGCCCCTGGCCAGGCTGGCCGAGCTGTTCCAGCCTTATGCCCAGGGCAAGGACACGCCGGGCAAGGGACTGCACGCCGAGCAGCTGATCGTGCGTCGCCGCATCGCGGCCGACCTGCTTGCGCGCCTGGATGTGCTGCTGGCGCTGGGCCTCGGTTACCTGGCGCTCGATCGCAGCACGCCGACCTTGTCGCCGGGCGAGTTGCAGCGCCTGCGCCTGGCTACGCAGGTGCGATCGAGCCTGTTCGGCGTGGTGTATGTGCTCGACGAACCATCAAGCGGCCTGCATCCGGCCGACACCGTGGCCTTGCTCGATGCGCTGGCGCAGCTGAAGGCGGCCGGCAATTCGCTGTTCGTGGTCGAGCATGCGCTGGACGTGATCCGCCAGGCCGACTGGCTGGTCGATGTCGGCCCGCTGGCCGGCGAGCGTGGTGGCCAGGTGTTGTATAGCGGCGAACCGGATGGACTGCGCAAGATCGAGCAGTCGCAGACCCGGCGCTACCTGTTCGGCGAGGCGCCGCCGCCACAACGCACGCCGCGTGAGCCGGGCGGCTGGTTGAAGCTCGAGGGCGTGCACCGCAATAATCTGCGCGACCTGGAAGTCGCGTTCCCGCTCGGTGTGTTGACGAGTGTGACGGGCGTGTCGGGCTCCGGCAAATCGAGCCTGGTAAGCCAGGTGCTGGTCGAACTGGTCAGCCAGGCCCTGGGGCAGGGCGCAGCGGCGCAGGAAGAGCAGCCGGACGAGCCGGACCTGGAACGCGACGAAGCGCTGCCGCTGGAAGGGCGCATCGTGTCCGGCATGGAGGGCGTGCGACGCCTGGTGCGGGTCGACCAGAAACCGATCGGGCGCACACCGCGTTCGAACCTGGCCACGTACACCGGGCTGTTCGACCAGGTGCGCAAACTATTTGCGGCGACGCCGGACGCGAAGAAGCGGCGCTACGACGCCGGGCGGTTCTCGTTCAATGTCGCCAAGGGGCGCTGCGAACACTGCGCCGGCGAGGGCTTCGTGATGGTCGAGCTGCTGTTCCTGCCCAGCGTCTATGCGCCATGCCCGACCTGCGAAGGGGCGCGCTACAACGCCGAGACGCTGCAAGTACAGTATCGCGGCAAGAATATCGCCCAGGTGCTCGGCATGACGGTGGGTGAGGCCATCGAGTTTTTCATGGACGAAGCGCTGGTCGAGCGCTCGCTGGAAGTGCTCAATGAGGTCGGACTGGACTACCTGCGCCTGGGCCAGCCGGCCACCGAGCTGTCGGGCGGCGAGGCGCAGCGCATCAAGCTGGCGTCCGAACTGCAGCGCGCCACCCGCCGCAATGCCCTGTATGTACTGGACGAGCCGACCACCGGCCTGCATCCGGTCGACGCCGACCGCCTGATGGTGCAGTTGAATCGCCTGGTCGAAGCCGGCAATACGGTGATCGTGGTCGAGCATACGATGCGGGTGGTGGCCGGCAGCGACTGGGTAATCGATGTCGGACCCGGCGCCGGCGACGAAGGCGGCTCGATCGTTGCATCCGGTCCGCCCGCCGCCGTCGCACTCAGCCGCACCAGCCGCACGGCGCCTTACCTGAAGCTGCAGCTGGGCTGAAGACCCCAGGGCCGGTGCTGAGCGGCGCGCCAGTAATGTGTTGATTTTGCTAATCTTGCCCGCCGCGTTAGCGCGTGCGTGCCCGAGCACGACCGTGCTACTTTTGTGCGCGCCGAATTTCACGATTGAGTTACACTGAGGATATTTTTTTTCTAACAGATCAATAGGCATGGCCGGTCCAACCATCGAAAAAAGCGAGTTTCGCCGCATACTTACCCGCAATGTCGCTCTGCCATTAGGCATGAGTATCATCAGCGCGGTCGTGTTTGTAGGCATCATTGCCTACCTGATCAATAACCTGACCTGGGTCGAGCATTCCCAGAAGGTCATCAGCGGCGCCCATGAGATCCGTAAATTGTCGGCCGAGATGGAGGCCGGCATGCGCGGCTATCTGCTGGCGGGCGACGAGGAGTTCCTTTCTCCGTACATGCTGTCGGCCCAGCGGATGGGGAGCAGCATCACGTCGCTGGCCGAGCTGGTCAAGGACAATGGGCCCCAGGCCGAGCGCGTGACCCGCATCGGCCAGGTTCAGGAGCAGTGGGAAAGCTTTGCCCAGGAAATGATCAAGCGCCGCCGCGCCAACGATGTAACGTACATCGATGCGGTCACCAGCGGCCGTGGGAAAATCCTGACCGACGAGATGCGACGCCATTTCGACCTGGTGCTGGCCAACGAAGGGCGCCTGCTGCAGGAGCGCAGCGAGACCGCGCGCAGCACGACGTTCTGGTCGGTGGCGCTGTTCCTGCTGCTCAGCGCCATCGTCGGCGCCAGCCTGGCCGCCTTCGGCCGGCGCCAGCTGGTGCGTCTGTCCGATACCTATAACGACGTGCTGGCGCACGAAGCCGAGAATAACGACAAGCTGCGCCACCAGGACTGGCTGCGCACCGGCCAGAACGACCTCAATGTGCGCAGCGCCGGCCAGATCAACCTGGAACCGCTGGCTGACGCCGTGCTGCCGTATGTGGTCAAGTACCTCGATGGCGTGATCGGCGCCATGTATGTGCGCAGTGAAGACGGCGCGATGCGCCGCATCGGCGCCTATGGTTTTACCCATACCGAGACCGAGCGCGCCGAGATCATCGCGCCGGGTTCGACGCTGGCCAGCAAGGCGGCCGAAGAGAACCGCCTGATGGTCCTCGACCAGCTCCCGGATGGCTACATCAAGGTCAGCACCAGCCTGGGCGAGGCCTCCCCGCGCGCCCTGATCATTGCGCCGTTCCACAACCACGGCAAGGTCAAGGGCGTGTTCGAGATTGCCTTCCTGCGCCCGGTGGAACTGCGCGACCGCGAATTTTTGGGCTTCATCGCGCAGTCGGTCGGCGCCGCCATGGCCGCGGTGCTGTATCGCCAGCGCCTGCAGGATGCGCTGGAAGAAAGCCAGACCCTGAACGAAGAACTGCAGGTGCAGCAGGAAGAGCTGCGCACCGCCAACGAAGAACTCGAAGAGCAGTCGCGCGCGCTGGAAGAATCGCAGTCGGCGCTGGAAAACCAGCAGGCCGAGCTGCGCACCACCAACGACCAGCTGGCCGAGCAGGCGCTGAACCTGGACATGAAGAACTCGGCCCTGCAATCGGCCCAGGAGCAATTGCAGCACCGCGCCGTGGAACTCGAGAGCGCGAGCCGCTACAAGTCCGAATTCCTGGCCAATATGTCGCACGAGCTGCGTACGCCGCTGAACAGCTCCCTGATCCTGGCCAAGCTCCTGTCCGACAATTCCAGCGGCAACCTTTCCGACGAGCAGGTGCGCTTCGCCCAGACCATCTACTCGGCCGGCAACGACCTGCTGCAGCTGATCAACGACATCCTCGATATTTCGAAGGTCGAGGCCGGCAAGCTGGAACTGGTGCCCGAGGACGTGCCGGTGCGGCGCGTGGTCGAGGGTCTGGCCCGCACCTTCGAGCCGCTGGCGCGCCAGAAGGCGCTCGAGTTCAAGATCAGTGTCGATCCGGGCGTGCCGGCCAGCCTGCACACCGACCGCCAGCGCATGGAGCAGATCCTCAAGAACCTGCTGTCGAATGCCGTCAAGTTTACCGAAGTCGGCGCCGTCAGCTTGACCGTGTCGGCCACCCCCGAAGGCGATGTTGCCTTCAGGGTGCAGGACACCGGGATCGGCATCGCGACTGACCAGCAGGACAAGATCTTCGACGCCTTCCACCAGGCCGACGGCACCACTAGCCGCCGCTTCGGCGGCACCGGCCTGGGCCTGTCGATCACGCGCGACCTGACCCGCCTGCTGGGCGGCAGCGTGGCCGTGTCGAGCGCGCCGAACGAGGGCAGCGTGTTCACCCTGGTCCTGCCGCGCGGCATCCCGACGACGCCGGCGCCGTCCGAACTGGCGCCGGTTCCGGTCCAGTCTGCGCACTTCACGCCGGCACCGGCGCCAATCCCGGCTGCTACGGCTGCTACTACGTCCGCGGCCAGCGCCGAACCGTTCAACAGCTTCCCGGATGACCGCGACAAGGCTGCCGAAGGACGCCGCACCGTGTTGGTGGTCGAAGATGAGGTACCGTTCGCGCGCATCCTGTACGACCTGGCGCGCGAGCTCGATTACCGCTGCCTGGTGGCGATGAGCGCCGAAGAGGGGCTGGCCCTTGCCGTCAGCCAGCGTCCAGACGCCGTGCTGCTCGACGTACGCCTGCCGGACCGCTCTGGTCTGACCGTGCTGCAGCAACTGAAGGACAATCCGTCGACCCGCCACATCCCGGTGCACGTCATCTCGAGCATCGAGAGTGGCGGCGAAGCGCTGCACCTGGGCGCCATCGGTTATGCAATGAAACCGACCAGCCGCGAAGATCTCGAAGAAGTGTTCCGCAAGCTGCAGGAGAAATCGAGCCAGAAGATCAAGCGCGTGCTGCTGGTCGAGGATGACGAGCGCCAGCGCGACAGCGTGGTGGCCCTGATCGCCGACACCGACGTCGAGATCGCGGCCGTGGGCACCGCCAGCGAGGCGCTGGCCTACCTCAAGAAGGAAGTCTTCGACTGCATGATCATCGACCTCAAGCTGCCCGATATGCAGGGCGGCGAGCTGCTCGAGCGCATGTCGCACGAGGAGCTGTGCTCGTTCCCGCCGGTGATCGTGTACACCGGCCGCAACCTGACGCGCGACGAAGAAGCCCAGCTGCTGCGCTATTCGCGCTCGATCATCATCAAGGGCGCGCGCTCGCCCGAGCGCCTGCTCGACGAAGTGACGCTGTTCCTGCACAAGGTGGAGTCCGAGCTGTCGACCGAGCGCCAGAGCATGCTCAAGGCGGTGCGTGGGCGCGACCGCGTGTTCGAAGGCCGCACCATCCTGCTGGTGGACGACGATGTGCGCAATGTGTTTGCGCTGACGTCGGCGCTCGAACAGCGCGGCGCGCGGGTCGAAGTCGGCCGCAATGGATTTGAAGCGATCGCGAAACTGGATGAAGTGCCGGGGATCGACCTGGTGCTGATGGATATCATGATGCCGGGCATGGACGGCCTGGAAGCGACCCGCCGCATTCGCGCCGACGGCCGCTTCGACCGCCTGCCGATCATCGCCATCACCGCCAAGGCCATGAAGGACGACCAGGAGCAGTGCCTGGCCGCCGGCGCCAACGATTACCTGGCCAAACCGATTGACCTGAGCCGCCTGTACTCGCTGTTGCGGGTCTGGATGCCGACCCTGGAGAGAATTTGAGCCACCCCCCGAGCGATTTCGACATCGAGCTGCGGATGCTCGTCGAAGCCGTCTATCTGAAATATAACTATGATTTCCGCGACTACACCGGCGCTTCGCAAAAGCGCCGGGTGCTGGTGGCCATGCGCGAGATGGAGTGCGCCACGGTCTCCGAGCTGCAGTCGCGCGTGCTGCACGAGCCGAACGGCTTCGCCCAGCTGCTGCAATACCTGACGATTCCTGTCACCGAGATGTTCCGCGACCCCGAGTACTTTTTGGCGGTGCGCGAGCAGGTGGCGCCTTTCCTCAAGACTTATCCGTCGCTGAAGATCTGGGTAGCCGGCTGCAGTACCGGCGAAGAGGTGTATTCGCTGGCCATCCTCCTGAAAGAAGAAGGGCTGCTCGAGCGCAGCATCATCTACGCGACCGACATCAATCCCGAGTCGCTCGATGCGGCGCGGCGCGGCGTGTTCCCGCTCGACCGCATGCGCTTGTACACCGAGAACTACCAGAAGTCCGGCGGCAAGGGCGCGTTCTCGGACTATTACACGGCGGCCTATGGCGGCGCGCTGTTCGAGCGCAGCCTGATGGAGAACGTGACCTTTGCCGACCATAGCCTGTCGACCGACAGCGTGTTCTCGGAGACCCATTTCGTCAGCTGCCGCAATGTGCTGATCTACTTTAACCGGCGCCTGCAAGACCGCGTGCTTGGCCTGTTCCACGATTCGCTGTGCCATCGCGGCTTCCTGGGGCTGGGCAGCAAGGAAAGCATCGACTTTTCGAGCTATGCCGAGCGCTTCGAGCCACTGGCGCGGCGCGAGCGGGTGTTCCGCAAGGTGTCGCCATGACCCCGCAACAGCAACTGGCCGATGTGCTGGACGGGCGCCGCATCGAGATGGTCGTGATCGGTGGTTCGGCCGGCGGGGTTGATGCCCTGGTGGGCCTGCTGCCGACGCTGCCGGCCAACTTCGGGCCGGCCGTGGCCTGCATCCTGCACGTGCCGGCCGACCGCGAGAGCCGCCTGGCCGAGCTGTTCGCCGCGCGCGCGCTGCTGCCGGTGCGCGAGGCGCAAGATAAGGAACCGATCCAGCCCGGGACCGTGTATTTCGCCGGTTCGGGCTACCACCTGTCGGTCGAGCAGGACCGCAGCTTTTCGCTCAGCTGCGAGCCGCCGGTGCAGTTCGCGCGGCCGGCGATCGATATACTGATGGAATCGGCGGCCGACGTGTATGGTCCGGCGCTAGCAGGTATACTGCTGACCGGCGCCAATTTCGATGGCGCCGATGGCATGTGCCGCATCCGCGAGCAGGGCGGCCTGACCATCGTCCAAGACCCTGAAGAAGCACAGGCCAGGTCCATGCCCGAAGAGGCAATCCGGCGCTGTACCCCGCACCTGGTGCTGCCGCTGTCCGCGATCCGCACCGTGTTGCCCCTGTTGGAGACCCAATGAGCGTCAAGGAACCAAGCAAAATTCTGATCGTCGACGACCTGCCAGAGAACCTGCAAGCGCTCGAGGCGCTGCTGCGCCACGATCAGCGCGCCATCTACCAGGCAGGTTCGGGTGAGCAGGCGCTGGCGCTGCTGCTCGAGCACGAGTTCGCGCTGGCGATCCTCGATGTGCAGATGCCGGGCATGGACGGCTTCGAGCTGGCCGAGGTGATGCGCTCGACCACCCGCACCCGTCATATCCCGATCGTGTTCGTCTCGGCGGCCGGGCGCGAACTCGATTACGCCTTCAAGGGCTACGAGAGCGGGGCGGTCGACTTCATGTACAAGCCGCTCGATGCCGACGCGGTGCGCAGCAAGGTCAATGTGTTCGTCGCGCTCGACCAGCAACGGCGCGAGACGCGGCGCCAGATGCTGGCGCTGGAGCAGAGCCGGCAAGAGCAAGAAGTGCTGTTGCGCGAGCTGAACCAGACCCAGCAGGAACTGCAGCGCTCGCTGAAGATGCGTGACGAATTCATGTCGCTGGTGGCGCACGAGTTGCGCACGCCGCTCAACACGCTGTTTCTGGAAACGCAGATGCGCAGCCTGCAGCTCAAGCGCGGCAACACGGCCGCGTTTGCGGCACAGCCGATGGAAGCGATGATCCAGCGCGACGAGCGCCAGATCAAGTCGATGATCCGCCTGATCGACGACATGCTCGACGTCTCGCGCATGCGCAGCGGCAAGCTGTCGATCCGTCCGGCCCAGGTCGAACTGATGCACCTGCTGGAGCGGGTCGTCAGCGACCTGTCGCTGCAAGCCGCCACCACCGGCAGCTCGCTGGCGCTGCGTCCGCATGATGGCGTGACTGGCTGCTGGGACGAGTTCCGTGTCGAGCAGGTGATCGTCAACCTGCTGACCAATGCATTGCGCTACGGCTGCGGCCAGCCGGTGGAGGTGAGTGTCGAGCGCACTGGCGACCTGGTCCGCATCGACGTGCGCGACCAGGGCAAGGGCATCGCCCCATCCGACCTCGAGCGCATCTTCGAACCCTACGAACGCGGCGCCCGCAACGGCGAGCCAAAAGGCCTCGGCCTCGGCCTCTACATCTCGCGCCAGCTCGCAATCTCCCACGGCGGCGAGCTGCGCGTCACCAGCAAACCCGGCGAAGGCTCGATCTTCAGCCTGGTCCTCCCCTGCACCGACGTCCCCGTCTGCGCCGAAGCCAACGCCTAACCCCACCACAATTAGGGTCAGAGTCGAATTGTTTGACAACTTCTGCGGCTGAGCCGTTAATTCGACTCTGACCCTAATTATCCGCCCAGCAATTGGCCAATAATTCGACTCTGACCCTAATTAATTTTGGGGTAAACCGCCCTGTTTCTTGCGCGCGAAGCTATTGATCGCCAACTGAGCCAGATGAGCCTGCTCGATCCACCAGCCTCAAGCACAAAAAAGCCCCAAAATTAATTAGGGTCAGAGTCGAATTGTTTGACAACTTTTGCTGTTGAGCCGTTAATTCGACTCTGACCCTCGCTGGTCCTGAGGCAATTGGCCAATAAATCTACTCTGACCCTAATTGTTAGGTAATTGCTTGGAGGGCAAGCGAGACGGCGGTTGCGGTGGATTGGCATTTGCGACACACTGTCCGGGTTTGTTCGAGACCATCTCCAAGCGGGGACGGGAAAGCTGTACTTGGTTGATAGGTAAAATCAATCAGGAATATCGAATCAATCAATTTCACAAACGACGGGTAGGTCGGTACACTGCTTGTCATACGCTTCATCAACCCCCAAACAGGAGATTACATGTCCCTCATTAACACCCAGATCAAACCGTTCAAAGCAACCGCATACGCTAACGGCAAGTTCATCGACCTGACCGAAGAGAACTTCAAGGGTACCTGGTCGGTGGTGATGTTCTACCCAGCCGACTTCACCTTCGTCTGCCCAACCGAACTGGAAGATCTGGCCGATTTCCAGCCAGAATTCGCAAAGCTGGGCGTCAATGTCTACGGCGTGTCGACCGACAGCCACTTCGCTCACAAGGCATGGCACGACACCTCGGACGCGATCAAGAAAGTGAACTACCCACTGATCGGCGACCCAACCGGCGTCCTGTCGCGTAACTTCGAAGTCATGATCGAAGAAGAAGGCATGGCACTGCGCGGTACCTTCGTGATCAATCCAGAAGGCCAGATCAAGATCATGGAAGTGCACGACAACGGTATCGGCCGCGATGCATCGGAACTGATGCGCAAAGTCAAAGCTGCCCAGTACGTCGCTGCCCACCCAGGCGAAGTCTGCCCAGCCAAATGGACCGAAGGCGCTGAAACCCTGACCCCATCGCTGGATCTGGTCGGCAAGATCTAAGTAGTACGCAGTAGTTTAGTAGCACCCGTGAACGGGCCGCTGCGGCGGCCTGTTTTACGCCCGGCCTGTACAAGTTTTAAGTGAACCAATAAAAGGAATGACATCATGCTGGACGCAACCCTCAAGAAACAGTTGCAAGCCTATCTGGAAAAAGTGGTGCAGCCGATCGAGCTGGTTGCTTCGCTGGATGATTCGCCAAAATCGCGCGAAATGGATGAGCTGCTGAACGAAATCGCAGCACTGTCCGACAAGATTACTGTCCGTCAGGAAGCCAACGAGCGCACCCCGTCGTTCGCCATCAACCGCGTCGGCACCGATGTCGGCGTGCGCTTCGCCGGTATTCCCCTGGGCCACGAATTCACCTCGCTGGTGCTGGCCCTGCTGCACGTCGGCGGCCACACCATCAAGCTGGAACAAGCCGTCATCGACCAGATCGCAGCACTGGACGGCGACTACGTCTTCGAGACCTACATCTCGCTGTCGTGCCATAACTGCCCGGAAGTCGTGCAGGCACTGAACACGATGTCGGTCATCAACCCGCGCATCAAGGTCGTGACGATCGATGGCGGCGTCTTCAAGAAAGAAGTCGAAGACAAGCAGATCCTCGCCGTGCCGATGATGTTCCTGAATGGCCAGCATTTCGGCCAGGGCCGCACCAACGTCGAAGAGATCCTGTCGAAGATCGACGTCAAGGGCGGTGAAAAGAAAGCAGCCGAACTGAGCCAGAAAGACCCGTTCGACGTGCTGATCGTTGGCGGTGGCCCTGCCGGCGCGGCAGCCGCGATCTACGCGGCCCGCAAAGGCATCCGTACCGGCGTGCTGGCCGACCGCTTTGGCGGACAGGTGCTCGATACGCTGGCGATCGAGAACTTTGTCTCGCTCAAGGCCACCGACGGCCCCAAATTCGCCGTCGCCCTCGAAGAGCACGTCAAGGACTACGAGGTCGACATCATGAATACCCAGCGCGCCAGCAAACTGGTGGGCGGCAAGCTGATCGAGGTGCATACCGAGAGCGGCGCGGTGCTCAAGTCGAAGTCGGTGATTATCGCTACCGGCGCGCGCTGGCGCGAGATCAATGTGCCGGGCGAGAAAGAGTACAAGAACCACGGCGTGGCGTACTGCCCGCACTGCGACGGCCCGCTGTTCAAGGGCAAGCGCGTGTCGGTGATCGGCGGCGGCAACTCGGGCGTCGAAGCGGCGATCGACCTGGCCGGCCTGGTCAAGGAAGTGACCCTGATCGAATACGGCAATGAGCTGCGCGCCGATGCGGTCTTGCAGCGCAAACTAGTCTCGCTGCCGAACGTCAAAGTGATCAAGTCGGCCCAGACCACCGAGATCCACGGCGACGGCAAGATCGTCAACGGCCTGAGCTACAAGGATCGCACCACCGGCGCAGTACACAAGCTGGAACTGGAGGGCGTGTTCGTGCAGATCGGCCTGGTGCCGAACGCCGAATTCCTGAAAGGTTCGATCGAGCTGTCGGCGCATGGCGAGATCGAAGTCGATGCCCGCGGCCAGACCTCGATGCCGGGCGTGTTCGCCGCCGGCGACGTGACCACCGTGCCGTTCAAGCAGATCGTGATTGCGGTCGGCGAGGGCGCCAAGGCGTCGCTGGCTGCCTTCGATTACCTGATCCGCCAGCCGGTGGAAGAGGAAGAGGAAGAGCAGAAGGCTGCTTGACGATCAGGGCGGGCCGCAAGGCCCGCTTGAGAAAAAACAAACGCCGCTTCCCTGTGGGAAGTGGCGTTTTTTTATGCGGTAGGAATCAGTGGAAGGAGAACAGCAAGGCAGACGACAATGCTCCGGACTCAAGCAGGAACCAGGTCGCAGCACCGGCAAGGGCCAGATGGATTGCGGTCCACGTCATGGGGTGGCGGCGCGACATGATGATTCTCCTGAGATAAAAGCAAAGCTGTGATTGATGGTCACAATAGTAAATGTCTAGCGGGATACCCGGCATCGGCCAATCCTCCGTCGCGTTGTAGGACTAAACCTTGTCGCGATTTTGTGTCGCACAATTGACACAATGAGCATAGCACCCGCCCCATAACGCGGCGACCCCGCCAAAAGTTGACGTCCTACGCATGAAGTAGGTGACGTCCTATGGCCGAGTTGTCGCCGTACTAATAAAGTCGGCTTCATCATGACCCGACACGACCCCACCCTCATGCACCGCGGCCTGCTCGCCGTGCGCCGCAACACCATCCGCCGCCTCCTGGACGCCGTATTCGGCATCGCGCAACTGCGCGAAGGCCAGCAACGCGTCATCGACAGCGTCCTGGATGGCAAGGACACCCTGGCCATCATGCCCACCGGCGGCGGCAAGTCGCTGTGCTACCAGATCCCGGCCAAGATGCTGGAGGGGATCACGGTGGTGGTCTCGCCCCTTATCTCGCTGATGAAGGACCAGCTCGAGAAGCTCGAGGAAATCGGCATCCGCTCGGTCCAGGTCAACAGCAGCCTGTCTGCCGAAGAAGAGCACACGGCCATCGACGCCATCGCCAGCGAGTCATGCGAGATCGTGTTCTGCACCCCCGAACGCCTGGTCTCGCCCGAATTCATCGCGGTGCTGCAGAAGGTCACGCTCGATATCGTCGTGATCGACGAAGCCCACTGCATCTCGCAATGGGGGCACGATTTCCGCCCGGCCTATATCGGCCTGGCTGCCGCGATCGAGGCCATCGGCCGGCCGCCGGTGCTGGCGCTCACCGCTACCGCTACCGATGAAGTGATCGCGGATATCGGCAAGCAGCTGGGCCGCAAGCTCAATGTGATCAACACCGGCATCTACCGTCCCAACCTGCACTACCGCGTGCAGCAGGCGACCAGCCTCAAGGAAAAATACCAGCAGGCGCTCGCGCTGGTGCAGCAGACCGCCGGCGTCGGCATCGTGTATGCCGCCACCGTCAAGGTGGCCGAAGAGATGCTGGCCGTGCTCGAAGAAGCCGGTGAATCGGTCACGCTCTACCACGGCAAGCTGCCCGCCGCTGAACGAAAACTGAACCAGGACCTGTTCATGGAAGGCGAGCGGCGCGTGATGGTGGCGACCAATGCCTTCGGCATGGGCATAGACAAGAGCGACACCCGCTTCGTGATCCACCTGCAGATCCCGGCCAACCTCGAATCGTATTACCAGGAATCGGGCCGCGCCGGCCGCGATGGGCTGGAGGCCGAATGCACGCTGCTGTTCCTGCAGGACGACAAGCGCATCCAGCAGTTCTTCCTGGTGAAGCACTATCCCGATGCGCAGGAACTGCAACTGGTGCACGAGACCGTGCGCACGCTGCATGAGGACGGCCCCGTCACCAGCCGCCGCATTGAAGAAGCGCTGGAAGACGTCGCCCACGCCAATATCAAGGTCTGCCTCAAGCTGCTCAAGGATGCAAAGCTGGTGCGCCAGAACCGCAAGCTCGAATTCCTGGCCAGCGCGTCCGAACCGCGGCCCGGCGTGTACGCGCGCCTGGCCCAGGTCTATGTCCAGAAGCAGGAACGCGACAAGGAAGCGCTGGACCAGATGGTCAGCTACGCGGTCAGCGGTTTTTGCCGCTGGAAGCTGCTGCTCGATTATTTCGGCGACAAGGCGCCCGGCTTCGAGGGTTGCTGCAAGTGCGACAACTGCCTGAACCCACCGGCCCTGAGCCTGGGCGAGGGCATCCAAATCCGCGACGATGAATTCGACCGCGAGCCGGTGGTAGAAGCAGTCAAACCGAAATTCGACGTCGGCGCGCGTGCGCGGTCGTCGAAGTACGGCGAAGGCGTGGTGACGGCAGTCGCCGGCGAGCAGGTGACGGTCGACTTCCCGGATGGAGAAAGCCGCAGCTTCATGGCCGGCTTCCTCGAACCGGTAACGGGCTAAGGGGCGCCGATGGGAGACATGGTCGTCGTTCGCAAGGAGGGGCTGTACTGCGTTCCGGGTGATTTCTATATCGACCCGTGGCGGCCGGTGGCGAGGGCTGTCATCACCCATGCCCATGGCGACCATGCGCGCGTCGGCCACGGCCATTACCTGGCGGCGGCGCCCGGCATCGGCGTACTGAAGTCGCGCCTGGGCGATATCTCGGTCGATGCGCTCGACTATGGCCAGCGCATCACCCACAACGGCGTCACCATCTCGCTCCATCCCGCCGGCCACGTGCTCGGTTCAGCCCAGGTACGCATGGAATGCGGCGGCGAAGTCTGGGTCGCCTCGGGCGACTACAAGGTCGAGCCGGACAAGACCTGCGCGCCGTTCGAACCGGTACGCTGCGACACCTTCATCACCGAGTCGACCTTCGGCCTGCCGATCTACCGCTGGCAGCCGGAAGCGGAGCTGATGGGAGAGATCAACGCCTGGTGGCGCAAGAATGCCGAAGCAGGCCGCTGCAGCGTGGTGTTCGCCTATTCCTTTGGCAAGGCGCAGCGCATCCTGGCCGGGCTCGATCCGTCGATCGGCCCGATCGTCTGCCATGGCTCGGTCGAGCCACTGAACCGCGCCTATCGCGCGGAAGGTGTCGACATCCCGCCGACAGTGCTGGTGACCGATATCGAGAAGGCGGCCTTGCGCCGCGCGCTGGTGGTTGCGCCGCCGTCGGCCAGCGGTTCGACCTGGATGAAACGCTTCGGCGACTACAGCGATTCCTTCGCCAGCGGCTGGATGCTGCTGCGCGGCGCACGGCGCCGGCGCGGCGTCGATCGCGGCTTCGTGCTGTCCGATCACGCCGACTGGCCGGGCCTGATGAGCGCCATCAAGGCCACCGAGGCCGAGCGCGTGATCGTCACCCACGGCTCGATCCCGACCCTGGTGCGCTGGCTGTGCCAGAACGGCCTTGACGCGTCCGGCTTCGAAACCGAGTACGGCGACGAGGAAGAGGACGACGAGGTGAAAGCACCAGCGCCGCCGGCAGCGGGCGCAGTAGCCGGAGAGTCCGATGCGTGAATTCGCCCGCCTGTATGCCGACCTCGACGAAACGACATCGACCACCCGCAAGCTCGAAGCGCTGCAAGCCTACTTCGCCAACGCCGCGCCGGAAAACGCCGCCTGGGCGGTCTACTTCCTGGCTGGCGGCAAGCCGCGCCAGGCGGTGCCGACCAAGCTGCTGCGCCAGTTCGCGATCGAGTACGCGAGCCTGGATGAATGGCTGTTCGACGAGTCGTACCACGCAGTCGGCGACTTCGCCGAGACCATCGCCCACATCCTGCCGCCGCCCACCGAACGCTCCGATGTCGGCCTGGCGGTGTGGATGGAAGAGCGGGTCGGACCCTTGCGCGGCGCCGATCCGGGCCGCATCCGCGAAGCCCTGTTCAGCTACTGGAACGAACTCGATTGGCGCGAGCGCTTCCTGCTCGTGAAACTGATCGGCGGCGGCTTCCGGGTTGGCGTATCGAAGCTGCTGGTGACGCGCGCACTGGCCGCGATCGCCGCAGTCGACAGCAAGCTGATTGCCCAGCGCCTGATGGGTTGGACCGATGGCCGCGTCAAGCCGACCGCCAGCGGTTTTTTACAGCTGATCGCCGAGCAGTCGGATGAAGAACACAAGCTGCGCGGCGGCCAACCGTATCCCTTCTTCCTGTCGCATCAGTTGAATGGCGATCCGGCGACCCTGGGCGAGCTCGACGATTGGCTGGTCGAATGGAAGTACGACGGCATCCGCGCGCAACTGGTGCGCCGCGACGGCCAGAATTTCCTGTGGTCGCGCGGCGAAGATCTGATCACCGAGCGCTTTCCCGAACTGGCCGCGGCGCGCCTGCCGGACGGGATGGTGCTCGACGGCGAAGTCCTGATCTGGCAGCCGGAATGCCCCATGCCAGCGCCGTTCGCCGACCTGCAAAAGCGCATCGGCCGCAAGACCTTGTCCGCCAAGCTGCTGGGCGAACTGCCGGCCGTGCTGTGCTGCTACGATTTGCTGGAACTCGATGGCGTCGACCTGCGCGGCCTGCCGCAGCACGAGCGGCGCGTGCTGCTCGAGCGCGAGGTGGCCAAGCTCGATCAGCCGCAGCTGCGCCTGTCGCCGCTCGTGGAGGCCGGGAGCTGGGAACAACTGGCCGAACTGCGCGCCGGTTCGCGCGCACGCAGCGTCGAGGGCATGATGCTCAAAAGCCGCACGGCCCACTATGGCGTCGGCCGCACCAAGGATGTCGGCACCTGGTGGAAGTGGAAGATCGATCCCTATGCCATCGACGCCGTGCTGCTGTACGCCCAGCCGGGCAGCGGACGACGGGCTTCGCTCTATACCGACTATACCTTCGCGGTGTGGGACGGCGAAGGCGCCGAGCGCAAACTCGTGCCGTTCGCGAAAGCGTATTCCGGCCTGACCGATGCCGAGATCGCCCAGGTCGACAACGTCATCCGGCGCACGACCATCGAAAAATTCGGGCCGGTGCGGTCAGTAAAACCGACCATGGTGTTCGAGATCGGCTTCGAGGGCATTGCGCTGTCGCCGCGCCACAAGGCCGGGATCGCGGTGCGCTTCCCGCGCATCCTGCGCCGCCGTAGCGACAAGCCGGTGGACGAAGCCGATACGCTCGATGCGCTCAAGGGCTTGCTGGAGGCGGCCACCGCATGAGTCGCAACGAGGTAACACAACGCCTGGGCGAGTGGTACGAGGCGCGCGGCTGGACCGCGTTCCCGTTCCAGCGCGCGGTATGGAAGGCCGCGCTCAAGGGTGAATCCGGCCTGCTGCATGCGAACACCGGCGCCGGCAAGACTTTCGCCGTCTGGTTCGCGGCCCTGCAGCGCGCAGGGCAAGACAAGGGACGCGCCAAGGCCGGCCTGCGCGTGCTGTGGATCACGCCGATGCGCGCGCTGGCGGCCGATACCCAGCGCGCGCTGGAAGATTCGACCGCCGAGCTGCTGCCGGAATGGCGCATCGGCGCGCGCACCGGCGACACCAAGCCGGCCGAGCGGGCGCGCCAGACGCGCAGCATGCCGGCCGCGCTGGTGACCACGCCTGAGAGCCTGACGCTCATGATCAGCAATGCGGCCGCCCACGAACAGTTTCGCCACCTCGACATGGTCATCATCGACGAGTGGCATGAACTGATGGGCAGCAAGCGCGGTGTGCAGGTGCAGCTGGCACTGGCGAGGCTGCGCCGCTGGCGTCCCGAACTACTGGTGTGGGGTGTCTCGGCCACCATGGGCAATCTCGACCTGGCGCGCCAGGTGTTATTGGGCAGTGACGACGGCGTGCTGGTCGAAGGCGACACGCGCAAGAAGATCGTTGTCGATAGCCTGATTCCCGAGAACGTCTCGCGCTTTCCGTGGGGTGGCCACCTGGGCCTGCAGATGCTGCAGCCGGTGATCAACGAGATCGAGGGCTACGAGGCGACGCTGGTATTCACCAACACCCGTTCGCAGGCCGAGATCTGGTACCAGAACATCCTGGAAGCGCGGCCCGACTGGGCCGGCGTGATCGCGCTGCACCACGGCTCGCTCGACCGCGAGGTGCGCGAGTGGGTCGAGCTTGGGCTCAAGAACGGCATCCTGAAAGCGGTGATCTGTACCGCCAGCCTTGACCTGGGCGTGGACTTCCTGCCGGTCGAGCGGGTGCTGCAGATCGGTAGCGCCAAGGGTGTGGCGCGCCTGCTGCAGCGGGCCGGGCGCAGCGGCCACGCGCCGGGCCGCGTCTCGCGCGTGACCCTGGTGCCGACCAACAGCCTTGAATTGCTGGAAGCGGCGGGCGCGCGCAAGGCGGTGGCGGCGCGCCGCATCGAGGGCCGCTACGTGCCCAATAAACCGTTCGATGTGCTGGTCCAGCATATGGTGACGGTGGCGCTGGGCGGGGGCTTCCGCTCCGAACAGTTATATGAAGAGGTGCGCCAGGCCTGGTCCTACCGCCACCTGGCGCCTGAGGAATGGCAGTGGGCGCTCGACTTCGTGGCGCGCGGCGGCCAGAGCCTGACCGTGTATCCGGAATACCGGCGCGTGCTGCCCGACGACGAGGGCGTCTACCGCGTGCCCGACAGCGCCATCGGCCGCCGCCACCGGATGGGCATCGGCACCATCATGTCCGACACCACGATCCAGGTGAAGTATATGAGCGGCGGCCGCATCGGCAGCGTCGAGGAATCGTTCATCTCGCGGCTCAAGCCCGGTGACCGCTTCCTGTTCGGCGGGCGTATCCTCGAATTCGTGCGCGTGCACGAGCTGACCGCTTTCGTCAAGCGCGCGACCGGCACCCGCGGCGCGATCGCGCGCTGGCAGGGCGCCAAGATGCCGATGTCGAACGAACTGGCCCACGCCGCGCTGGAAGAGCTGCGCCTGGCCGACCAGGGCGTGTTTGACGGCCCCGAGATGCGCGCCATCGAGCCGCTGATCGCGATCCAGCAGCGCTGGTCGGCGCTGCCGACCAGCGAAGTGCTGGTGCTCGAATCGATGAAGAGCCGCGAGGGTTATCACCTGTTCGTGTATCCGTTCGCGGGCCGCTCGGTGCACATGGGCCTGGCCTCGCTGATCGCCTTCCGGGTCGGCCGGGTGCAGCCCATCACGTTCTCGATCGCGATCAACGACTATGGCTTCGAGCTGATGGCGCCTGAGCCGGTCGACTGGGCCGCCATGTTCGCGGCCCCGACCGGCGCCGGCGTCGCGCTGTTCGATACCGAGCGGCTGCTGGAAGACGTGATCGACAGCCTGAATGCGACCCAGTTGTCGCAGCAGCGCTTCCGCGAGGTGGCGAGGATTGCCGGCCTGGTGTTTTCGGGCTATCCGGGCCAGCCGAAGTCGAACCGCCAGCTGCAGGCGTCGTCCTCGCTGTTCTTCGAGGTGTTTCGCAAGCACGATGCCGGCAACCTGCTGTTGACCCAGGCCGAGCGCGAGGTGATGGAGCAGGAGCTGGAACTGACGCGCCTGCGCGACACCCTGGCCGAGCTGCATGCGCGGCGCGTCGCTTATTGCGAGGTAAAGCGCGCGACCCCGTTCGGCTTTGCCCTGATGGTCGAGCGCTTCCGTGAAAAAGTCAGTACCGAGAAACTCAATGACCGCGTGGCGCGCATGCTGCGCGAGCTTGAAAAAGCGGCGGCCACATGAAGGGCGCGATGGTTCAGGTGGCCGGCGAATCGCTCCTGCTGCTGCCGGAGAAGGCGGTGTACTGGCCGGCTGAACAGATGCTGATCATCGCTGACATCCACTTCGGCAAGGCGGCCTCGTTCCGCGCACTTGGCGTGCCGGTGCCGCGCGGGACGACGTCCGAAAACCTGGCCGGCCTCGATGCCCTGGTGGCTGCGCACGGCGCGCGCCAGGTGGTGTTCCTGGGCGACTTCCTGCATGCACGCGCGGCCCACGCCAGCTCGACCCAGCTGGCAATGCTGGCCTGGCGCCAGCGCCATCTCGACCTTGCCTTGACCCTGGTGCGCGGCAACCACGACCTGCATGCGGGCGATCCTGCCCAAGCGCTGGGGATCACGCTGGTGGACGAGCCGCATGCGATCGGGCCGTTTGCCTTCTGCCACCATCCCGGCGTTGATGCGGCGGGCTACGGCCTGGCCGGTCACGTGCACCCGGTGTATGTGCTCGCGACCCGCTTCGACGCGCTGCGCCTGCCGTGCTTCGTGGTCGGCGAGCAAGGATTGATCCTGCCTTCCTTCGGCGCATTTACGGGCGGCCATGCCGTCAAGCCAGGGCCGGGCGACCATATCTATGTCACCTCGGGGGATGACGTCCATGCCGTGTGCTGAGGGCCATCGGTTCGCAAGCGTACCGACCTGAAATTTTCATGGGCGTACTGTCCTGTAAGACCGAAGGCGGTGTGATGCCGTCTGCACAACAAGGAGATTGCCATGAAAAAACGCATCGTGATGTGTGCGCTGGTGGCTGCCCTGGCGCCGGCCGGCATGCTGCTGGCGACGAGCAGCACGGCGCTGGCGCAGACCGCGCCCCTCAGCCGTACCGTGACGCCCGCCATCGAAGGCTTCCATGTCGAGAAAGTGCCGCGCCTGGAGCAGGGCGTGGCCCTGCACTTCCAGGTCTACGGTACCCGGAATGCAGCAGTCAACGTCAGCATCGACGGCGCCACCCGCAGTGTGCAGATGCAGGAGACCGAGCCCGGCCAGTACAGCGGCAGTTATGTGATCGGTAATCATGACCGCCTGCAGCCCGCCAGCAGCGTGACGGCTGAGATGCGCCTGGGTAGCCAGGTGGCGACGACGGTGTTGCGCGATGGCCTGGTGCGCGGCAATGCGGCACAGGCGCAGACACAGGAGCAGGTGCGCCAATTGGCATCGAAGGACGCCAATGTGGTCAGCGCTGCGCCTGGCGCCGCGCCGCCACCGCCGCCGCGCACCACCGAACGCCCGCGCGTGGCGCGCTATTGCACCAGTTGCGGCATCGTCGAGAAAGTGGAGATCGTGCGTGAAGCGACAGGCACTGCGCGGCCGCTGGCCAGTGACGTGCAAGCCGCCCAGCGCTATCGGGTCACGGTGCGCATGAATACGACGGACACCAACCAGGCCGTCGAGTTCGACAACAATCCCGGCTACCGCAAGGGCGACCGGGTGCGTGTCAATGATGGCGTGCTGTCGCTGGACCGGGAGTAAATACCCTTGGCACCCAGTGAGCAGGCTCAGGCGGTTGCCAGCACCTGGTCGTCGCCCGGTTGATCGAGCTCGGCCTTCTGCTTGGCGCTGCCCTTGGTGCGCGAACGCGATGGCGGCAGACGGCGCAGGGTCTTGAGCGCGTCGGCATCCTTGATGCCGATGGTGCGCTGGTCGACGGTGATCAGGCCGATCTCGTTGAAGGCCGACAGGGTGCGGCTGACGGTTTCGAGTGTCAGGCCCAGGTAGCTGCCGATCTCGTGGCGCGTCATGCGCAGGTTGAACAGCTTGCTGGAATACCCCATGGCGGCGAAGCGGTCGGCCAGGGACACCAGGAAGCGGGCCACGCGCGCCTCGGCCGAGAGGGCGCCGAGCATGCCGATCATGGTTTGCTCGCGCACCAGTTCGCGGCTCATCACGCCGTACATCATGTTCTCGAGCTCGCTATGCACGCGGCCCAGGGCGGTCAGTTTCTTGAATGGCAGCAGGATCAGGTCGCAATCGGACAGGGCCACCGCTTCGGACGCATAGTGGCGCGTGTGGATGCCATCGACGCCGAGCATATCGCCCTTCATGGGGAAGCTCAGCACCTGCTCGTTGCCAAATTCGTCGATCAGCACCGTCTTGAGGAAGCCCGAGTTGACGATATACAGGGTGTCGAAGGCCTGGCCGATCGTGTGCACGCGCTGGCCGGTCTTGAATTGCACGTGCTGGAACAACAGTTCTTCTGAGCTCACCGAGACGCTGGCAGGAATACGGAGCAGGTCGCATACCTCCTTGAGGTTGGACCAAAGTCGTCCCTGGCGCTGGCGTCCGGCTTCCATCGGGGAATGCAGGGTCGGCTGGGTGACATTGCGTTGATCTGACGGTGGCTGGGACTGCATGCTCATCTCCGGTAAGGTACTCAGGTTTCATGCGACCCCGGCGGCACAGCAGCGTGTGGTGACGCGTCTGCCATGCCATGGTTGCTATATGGCTGACGCCGTGACTTGGATCGCAAGCAAGTCGAAACGCTGAATTCAGTATGCCAACACGAGTCCGGCACGAATATCAGCGTTGCCTGAATATGTAGGTAGGACAGATGGTGCAGTTGTAGGAGTACTCCTACTACCAAGAACGCCGTTCGAATGACGGCCGGTTGCATGATCGAAAAAGAAGGGGGATTCTTACCGTCGCCGCCTGCGGGCGGCACAGTCTGGCGCCGCACTAAAACCACGTGCGGCAGTCAAAGGACATTAGCGCATCACGCTTTTAGCGGCGATAGCAGGCGGTGCGCAACGGCATACTGGACCATCCCGGACAGCGAACTCATGCCCATTTTCTGCATGATCCGGGTCTTGTGGGTGCTGACGGTCTTGACCGATAAATGCAGGCCATTGGCGATTTCGGTGATCGATTTGCCGCTTACCAAGTGCGAAAAAACCTCAAATTCGCGGTCTGACAGCTGTTTATGCAGCAATTGCTCGCTCGGCGCCATGATGTTCAGCGCCAGTTGTTCGGCCACTTCGGTACTGATGTAGGGGCGGCCCGAGGCGACCTTGCGGATCGCTCCGACCAGTTGCGTGCCCGCGCTTTCCTTGGTTAGATAGCCCTGGGCGCCGGCCCGGATCGCGCGTACCGCATATTGGTCTTCTTCATGCATGGTAAGTATCAGGATCGCCAGCTTGGGCGCTTCGCTGCGCACCTGCCGGATCAGGTCAACCCCGCTGCGCCCGGGCATCGACAGGTCGAGCAGCAGCAAGTCGAAGCCGCCCTGGCGTACCAGCGACAATACTTCAAAGCCATTGGTGGCTTCGCCCACGATGTCGACTTCCTCGGCGCCGTCCAGGATGCGCTTGAGTCCTTCGCGCATGATCGTGTGGTCATCGGCGATGACGATTCTTACCATTATCGATTCCTAGAGCCTGAAGCGGTTTCCTACCCGGGATCAGCAAAAAAAAATTATTGTAACGGTAAATACACGGCAGCGGGGCAAAGGCGGTTCAGGTAGCTACCGGCTCGGCGATCAGGCGATGCACCAGCACCGGCTTGGTTGTATGCGACAGCACCTTGTTGGTAACGCTGCCCAGCAGCAGCTGGTTCCAGCCGCTGCGCCCGTGCGAGCCCATGAAGATCAGGTCGCAGCCTTCCTGCTCTGCGACATCGACGATCTTGAGCGCGGCCGAATCGGAGAACGCGGTCATGCACGCGTACTGCAGATTGGCCCCGGCACAAGAGCGCGTGATCCTGCCCATGTATTCTTCGCCCATGCGCCGCATCTGGGCAATATAGTCTTCTTCGCTGGGATAGGAGGGCGGAATGATCTCGACATAGACGGGGTACTGGTACTCGGGGGCGACGAACAGGGCCAGCACTTCGGCGCCCATCTGTTGCGCGAACTTGACGCCGGCGCAGGCCGTATGCTGCGAGACGGCCGAACCATCGGTGGTGATCAGGATCTTGCGGTACATGATGCTTCCTCCTCCGTCATGCCATTCTGACGACTCCGTGCAGGATGGCGATTTCTGAGACGCAAACAGTTGAGTTCTATCAAACGAACCGGCATGGCTGCGATGCGACACTGGGCCTCAAAGTGACCCGCGATTACAAAATACAACACCAGGCTTATGAAAAGCATCAGGAACAGCCGGTTTTAATTGTCGCGGAATTAAGTTTCCTTGTCCATTTTGTTGCATTGCCCTCTCTGAGATTTACCTACGGCAACCACGCTGCTACACTCGCTTCAATTAATCCACCGCCATTTTTACGGCCGAACGGGCCGGGTGGATGCAGCAGACACCCCGAATTGCAGAGCTGATTGCACATTTATACATTATGGAGAAGCAGGGATCATGACTAACGCCGCTGACGATTTCGACGCACTATTCGAGGAAGTGGCGGCGCAGCGCACCAGCGCACCGCCCGCGCCCTCCGCCGCCGCCGAGCCGGCCCCGGCGCCGGCAGCAGCCAGCAATGACGAGGACGACCTGGAATCCTTGTTCGACCAGGTTGCCGCCACTGCCGCACCAGCCGCCGTTGCCGTGGCCGCCACCAGTGCCGCCAGCGCCGCTCCGGCGCCAGCCGCAGCCGCCCATGCCGAAGACGGCCAGGAAGGCGGGATGTTCGAGCGCCTGGGCGGCATCGTGCGCCTGCTGCACGATTCGCTGCGCGAACTGGGCTACGACAAGGCGCTGACCGAAGCCTCGTCGCAGATCGTCGACGCCCAGGACCGCCTGGAATACGTCGCCACCCTGACCGAACAGGCCGCCAACAAGGTGCTCAACACCCTGGACGAAGGCATGCCGGCGCAAGACCTGCTGCAAAAGCAGGCCAAGGATATGGAAGCGCGCTGGACCGACCTGTTCGAAGGCAAACTGAGCCTGGACGAATTCAAGGCCCTGGCCGGCGATTCGCGCCAGTTCGCTGCCGTGGTGAACCAGGCGACCGAAGCCGAGCGCGCACGCCTGCTCGAGATCATGATGGCCCAGGATTTCCAGGACATCACCGGCCAGCTGATCAAGAAAGTCGTCAAGATCACGCAGACCGTCGAAAGCGAGCTGGCCCAGCTGCTGCGCGATAACGCGCCGCCGGATATCAAGGAAAAGCTGGCCAAGAAAGAACAACCGGCCGCGCCGGTGCAACTGATGCAGGGCCCGTCGGTGCCGGATACGGCGCTGAACCAGGACAATGTTGACGATCTGCTTGCCGATCTGGGGTTCTAATGGACGATATGCTGAAGGATTTCGTCGTCGAGGCGATGGATCTGGCGGTCAACGTAGAAGAACACCTGTTGCGCCTCGAACGCGACCCCGATAACAAGGAAACCCTGAACGCGGTGTTCCGGTCGTTCCACACGATCAAGGGCGGCGCCGGCTTCATGGGCCTGCCAGCGCTGGTCGCGGCCTGCCACCTGACCGAGAACCTGTTCGACGCGCTGCGCACCGGCGCCGCGCCGGTGACGCCGCTCGCGATCGAGGCGGCGCTGCAGGCGTCCGGCTTCGTGGCCGACCAGTTGGGTGACCTCAACAACGGCACGCCGCCGGAAGGCCTGGCGCAGATGCCGGGCGACCTCGAACGCATCCTGATGGATGCGATCGAGGGCAAGGATACTGCGCCTGCTGCCGCACCTGCCGCTGTCGCGCCGGCCGCTCCGGTGGCGGTCGAGACGGCGGCGCCGGTTGCTGCCGCGGCTGCGGTCGATGCCGATGGTCTCGACTGGGCCGGCATGTACAACGCCGTGGTGCCGGCCGCGAATGCGATCGCCAGCGCCCCGGCCGCGGTGGTCGCCGTCGCAGCACACGCCCCGGTGGCCGCGAGCGTGCCTGCTGCCGCGCCAGCAGCCGCTGCCGCAGCGCCGGCAGCTGCCGGCGGCAAGAACTGGGACGGCATCGAGCGCCGTACCGACGGCAAGAATGCCGTCGTCGCCCCGGCCAAGGACGAAAGCATCCGTATCGACGCCGTCAAGCTCGATGCGCTGCTCGAAGTGGCCGGCGAATCGGTGCAGGCCGCCAACCAGGCCGCGGTGCTGCTGGAACGCCTGCAGCAGTTCAAGTTCGAAGGCCAGGCCGCGGTGCTGATCGCGACCCTGAGCGAGACCCTGGAGCGCGCCTCGCGCTACTCGGCCGAGCTGCAGCGCGCAACGCTCGCAACCCGCATGCAGCCGGTGGGCCGCCTGTTCCAGAAATTCCCGCGCCTGGTGCGCGAGCTGGCCAAAGACCTGGGCAAGGACGTCGAGCTGACCATCGAAGGCGCCGAGACCGAAGTCGACCGCGTGGTGGTGGACAGCCTGTACGATCCGCTGGTGCACATGCTGCGCAACGCCCTCGACCACGGCGTCGAATCGCCCGAGGAGCGGGTCGCCGCCGGCAAGCCGGCCAAGGCCTTCATCCTGCTCAAGGCCTGGCAAGAGGCCAACAGCGTCATGATCGTGCTGCAGGACGACGGCAAGGGCATGGACCCGATCAAGCTGCGCAAGAAGGCGATCGACAAGGGCCTGATCGGCGACAACGGCGCCCAGAGCGACGAAGACGCCTATCAGCTGGTGTTCCTGCCGGGCTTCTCGACCAAGGAAGTCGCTTCCTCGGTCTCGGGCCGCGGCGTGGGCATGGACGTGGTGAAAACCGCGGTCGAGAAGAACCGCGGCGCAATCCGCATCGAATCCTCGCTGGGCAAGGGCACCCGCTTTGCGATCCGCCTGCCGATCGAGCTGTCGATCGTGCCGACCATGCTGGTGTCGACTTCGGGCGCGCAACTGGCGCTGCCGATGGCGGTCGTCGAGCGCGTGGTCGAGCTGCCGGATGATTTCGCCTGCGTCGGCGGCGCTCCGGTGCTGAAAGACCAGGGCCGTCCGCTGCCGGTGCGTTCCTTGGCGCTGGCGCTGGGCTACGAGGCCGCGCTGGAAAAAGTCGGCATCGTAATCAACGCGCCGCAACCGTACATCCTGGCGATGGAAGCGGTCGATGGCACGGCCGACCTGGTGATCAAGCCGATGACCGCGCTGACGGTGGAAGGCATCACCGGCACCGCGCGCTCGGCCGAAGGCGAGCTGGTGCTGGTGGTCGGCCTGTCGTTCCTGATGGATGGGTGCCGTAGCAGCGTGCGATTAGCTGCGTAGGGTGGACGGCCGCCCACGCGGTGATGGTTGGCGGTAAGATCATTGCGCGCGAACCAAAAGCCAGACAAAAGCCTGTGTCATCGATGCAGGCTTTTTTTATTTGCACATACCAAAACCCTTGCAAATATTATTTTCCGCATGGTAAGGTCGTTGGCATAAACGTGCGCCGCCCCGGCTTGGTGCGGCAGTGCACAATTATGGCATAATCGAAAACCCGGCCCTGCCAGCCATGCGCTGGCATGCCGCGTTTCACCTCACCGCAATACTGGATCGACCATGCAAAAAACGCTCTACGACAAACTCTGGGATTCCCATGTCGTGCGTGCCGACGCCGATGGCACCACAGTCCTCTATATCGACCGCCACCTGGTGCACGAAGTGACCAGTCCGCAAGCCTTCGACGGCCTGCGCGAAGCCGGTCGCGGACTATGGCGTGTCTCGGCCAACCTGGCCGTGGCCGACCACAACGTGCCGACCACCGACCGCGCGCAGGGCATCGCGGACCCGACCTCGCGCCTGCAGGTCGAGACGCTCGACGCCAACACCAAGGCCTTCGGCCTCACGTACTTCGACATGAACGACAAGCGCCAGGGCATCGTGCACGTGATCGGGCCGGAGCAGGGCGCGACCCTGCCGGGCATGACGGTTGTCTGCGGCGATTCGCACACCTCGACCCACGGCGCCTTCGGTTGCCTGGCGCACGGCATCGGCACCTCGGAAGTCGAGCACGTGCTGGCCACGCAAACCCTGCTGGCCAAGAAGTCGAAGGCCATGCTGGTCAAGGTCGAAGGTTCGCTCAACCCCGGCGTGACGGCCAAGGACATCGTGCTGGCCGTGATCGGCCGGATCGGTACCGCAGGCGGCACCGGTTACGCCATCGAATTCGGCGGTTCGACTATCCGCGCGCTGTCGATGGAAGGCCGCATGACGGTCTGTAATATGGCGATCGAAGCGGGTGCCCGCGCCGGCATGGTGGCGGTGGACGACACCACGATCGCCTACGTCAAGGACCGTCCGCTGTCGCCCAAGGGCGAGCAGTGGGAACAAGCAGTCGCCTACTGGCGCACCCTGCACACCGACGACGGCGCGCGTTTCGACACCGTCGTCGAACTCGATGCCAAAGACATCCAGCCGCAGGTCACCTGGGGCACCTCGCCCGAGATGGTGACCGCGATCGACGGCCGCGTGCCCGATCCGCAGGACGAGCTTGACCCGGTGCGCCGCGGCGCGATCGAGAAGGCGCTGGCCTATATGGACCTGGCGCCGAACACCCCGATCGATGAAATCGCGATCGACAAGGTATTCATCGGCTCGTGCACCAACTCGCGCATCGAAGACTTGCGCGCCGCCGCCGATGTGGTGCGCGGCCGGCACCGCGCGGCGAACGTCAAGCTGGCGATGGTGGTGCCGGGGTCGGGGCTTGTGAAAGAACAGGCCGAACGCGAAGGGCTGGACCGCATCTTCGTGGAGGCCGGCTTCGAATGGCGCGAGCCGGGCTGCTCGATGTGCCTGGCGATGAATGCCGACCGCCTGGAGCCGGGCGAGCGCTGCGCCTCGACCTCGAACCGCAACTTCGAAGGTCGCCAGGGACAGGGCGGGCGTACCCACCTGGTGTCGCCGGCGATGGCGGCGGCGGCGGGAATTGCCGGCCGCTTTGTCGACGTTCGTGCGCTCTGATGCGTTAATGGGGCAAGACTGTAAATCTGTAACAGGAAGATCATGAAAAAAGCACTCGCACTCTCCCTCGTCGTCGTACTGCTGGCCGGCTGCAACACCATCTCGGGCATCGGCCGCGACGTCTCGAAAGTGGGCCAGGTTGTTACCAGCGCTGGCGGAAAATAAGATAACTTGGATCCCCGCCTGCGCGGGGATGACGTGGAATGGATTCCCGCTGTGCGGGGATGAAAGAAAATCATGGACAAATTCACCGTACACGATGGTCTCGTGGCGCCGCTTGACCGCGCCAATGTCGATACCGACGCCATCATTCCCAAGCAGTTCCTGAAATCGATCCGCCGCACCGGCTTCGGCCCCAATCTGTTCGACGAGTGGCGCTATCTGGACCACGGCGAGCCGGGCCAGGATTGCAGCACCCGTCCGCTCAACGCAGACTTTGTGCTGAACCAGCCGCGTTATGCCAGCGCTTCGATTCTCCTGACGCGCAAGAACTTCGGCTGCGGCTCCTCGCGCGAACACGCGCCGTGGGCGCTGCAGCAGTATGGCTTTCGCGCGGTGGTGGCGCCGAGCTTCGCCGATATCTTCTTCAATAACTGCTTCAAGATCGGCCTGCTGCCGATCGCGCTGAGCGAAGACGAAGTCGAGAGCCTGTTCCAGGCAGTCGAAGGCAATCCAGGCTTCCAGCTGACGATCGACCTCGAGCAGCAACGCATCGGCAGCGCCGACGGCAGCCTGTCGTTCGGCTTCGCCATCGACGACTTCCGCAAGTTCTGCCTGTTGAACGGCCTGGACGACATCGGCCTGACCTTGCGCCACGCCGACGCCATCCGCGCCTTCGAACAACGTCACGTCGCGGCCCAGCCGTGGCTCGCCAACACCATCTAAGAAAGCAGCTGAATGAAAATCGCGATCCTGCCGGGTGACGGCATCGGCCCGGAGATCACCGCGCAAGCAGTGAAGGTATTGAACGCCCTCGGCGAATCGTTCGAGATGGAAAGCGCGGAAGTCGGCGGCGCCGGCTATGCGGCCCACGGCCATCCGCTGCCGGAAGGTACCCTGACGCTGGCGAAACAAGCCGATGCCGTGCTGTTCGGCGCGGTCGGCGACTACAAGTACGACACGCTCGAGCGCGCGCTGCGTCCGGAGCAGGCCATCCTCGGCCTGCGCCGCGAACTGGCGCTGTTTGCCAACCTGCGTCCGGCGATCCTGTATCCCGAGCTGGCCGGCGCCTCGACCCTCAAGCCAGAAGTGGTGTCCGGCCTGGACATCCTGATCATCCGCGAACTGACGGGCGACATTTACTTTGGCAAGCCGCGCGGCGTGCGCGAATGCCCGGACGGTCCGTTCAAGGGCCAGCGCGAAGGCTTCGACACCATGCGCTATGCCGAAGGCGAGATCCGTCGCATTGCCCACGTCGCTTTCCAGGCTGCCCGCAAACGCGACAAGCGCGTGACCAGCGTCGACAAGGCCAATGTGTTGGAGACCTTCCAGTTCTGGCGCGACGTCGTCACCGACGTGCACCAGGAATACCAGGACGTCGAACTCGAACACATGTACGTCGATAACGCGGCCATGCAACTGGTGCGCGCGCCGAAGAAGTTCGACGTGATCGTTACTGGTAATATGTTCGGCGATATCCTGTCGGATGCCGCCGCCATGCTGACCGGTTCGATCGGCATGCTGCCCTCGGCCTCGCTCGACGCCAACAACAAGGGCTTGTACGAACCGTCGCACGGCTCGGCGCCCGATATCGCGGGGCAGGGCGTGGCCAATCCGCTGGCGACGATCTTGTCCGCCGCGATGATGCTGCGCTTCTCGCTCGGCTTGACTGAACAGGCCGACCGCATCGAGACGGCAGTCAAACGCGTGCTGGCCCAGGGGCTGCGCACGCCGGATATCTACGAAGCAGGGTCCACCAAAGTGGGCACCGAAGAGATGGGCAACGCGGTGGTCGCGGCGCTCTCATAAGGTTTTCTAAAACTCCAAGGGAAGATGATGAAATTAGTTGGTCTGGTAGGTTGGCGCGGCATGGTCGGCTCGGTCCTCATGCAACGCATGCAAGAGGAAGGCGATTTCGACCACATCGAGCCGGTGTTCTTCACCACCTCGAATCCGGGCGGCGCCGCGCCGAAGATGGCGAAGAACGAAACCGTCTTGAGGAGCGCGACTGACATTGCCGAACTGTCGAAGTGCGAGATCATCATCTCCTGCCAGGGCGGCGACTACACGAGCGAGGTGTTCCCGCAACTGCGCGCGGCCGGCTGGAACGGCTACTGGATCGACGCCGCATCGACCCTGCGCATGAACGATGACGCGGTGATCGTGCTGGACCCGGTCAACCGTTCGGTGATCGACGCGGCGCTGTCGAAGGGCGTCAAGAACTACATTGGCGGCAACTGCACCGTGTCGTGCATGCTGATCGGCCTGGGCGGCCTGTTCGAAGCCGGCCTGGTCGAGTGGATGACCTCCATGACCTACCAGGCGGCGTCGGGCGGCGGCGCCCAGCACATGCGCGAACTGCTGACCCAGTTCGGCACCATCAACAGCTCGGTGAAATCGCTGCTGGACAATCCGGCATCGGCCATCCTGGAGATCGACCGCACCGTGCTGGCAACCCAGCATGGCCTGTCGGCCGACGAAACCAAGCAGTTCGGCGTGCCGCTGGCCGGCAACCTGATCCCGTGGATCGACAAGGACCTGGGCAACGGCCAGTCGAAAGAAGAATGGAAGGCGGGTGCCGAGACCAACAAGATCCTGGGCCGTGGCGCAGGTTTTGACAGCAAAGCGATTCCGGTCGATGGCCTGTGCGTGCGCATCGGCGCTATGCGTTGCCACTCGCAGGCGCTGACCATCAAGCTGACCAAGGACGTGCCGCTGGATGAGGTCAACGACATCATCGCCAAGCATAACCAGTGGGTGAAGGTGGTGCCGAATACCCGCGAAGCATCGATGCGCGACCTGTCGCCGGCAGCGGTGACCGGTGGCCTGGGCATCCCGGTCGGCCGCCTGCGCAAGATGTCGATGGGCGACGATTACCTGTCGGCCTTCACGGTTGGCGACCAGCTGCTGTGGGGCGCGGCCGAGCCACTGCGCCGCATGCTGCGCATCGTGCTCGAACGCTAAGCATGGTTTGTTGCCCGCGCGGCAACTGCGATGCATGTTGAATATCGAATGCCCCGCTCGCGGGGCATTCGTTTTAAAGAAGGTGCATACTCCGGTCCTCGGCGTGCGTCGGGAGCTTGCGTGCTCCAGAGCATGATGTTATGTTGAGACTCCGGGAAACCGCCTTTCCCTCGGCCAACTCATTTCGCTGCTAACTATGCATTTTTCGCACCCATCTACGCTCGTGGCATCCGCGCTGAAAAAGACCGCTGTCGCCGTGGCCAGTGCCGTGTTGTTGTCTTCCGCTGCGCACGCAGCCGGACTGGGGAAATTGACAGTGTTGTCGGCGCTTGGCCAGCCGCTGCGCGCCGAGATCGAGCTGACCACCAGCGCCGGCGAAGACCCGGCCAGCATGGCGGTCAAGCTGGCGAACCCGGAAGCCTTCCGCGCCGCGAACATCGATTTCAATCCGGCGCTGCTGTCGCTGCGCTTCGCCGTCGAGGACCGCGGCGCGCGCCAGGTGATCCGGGTCAGCTCGACCCAGCCTTTGAATGAACCCTTCGTCGACATGCTGCTGGAGCTGACCTGGAATAACGGTCGTCTGGTGCGCGAATATACCTTCCTGCTCGATCCGGCCGAGATGCGTGCGACCCAGCCGGCGCAGGTGGCGGCTGCGCCTCAAACCCGGCAGGCCGCGCCGAGCGCGCCGCAGGCGACGGCTCCCGCGGCGACTGCCGCCCCATCCGACGAGGCGCGCATCGCCGCTGCGCGCCGCGGGGCCGAACGCCAGGCTGCCGCGCGCCAGGCGCCAGGCGCCGAAGCCGAGGACAGCTACCGCGTGCGCCGCGGCGATACGCTCAGCGGCATCGCGCTCGACGTCAAGCCGGCCGACATCTCGCTCGACATGATGCTCGTCGCGCTGTACCGCGCGAACCCGGACGCCTTCATTGGCAACAATATGAACCGCCTGAAGTCGGGCCAGATCCTGAGCATCCCGGACGCCGACTCGGTGCGTGGCGGCGCGGGCCAGGGCGAGGCGCGCGGCGTGGTGGTGGCCCATGCGGCCGACTTCGACGCCTACCGCAACAAGCTGGCCGGCCAGGTCGCGAGCAGCGCGCCGAGCGCCGCGCCGCAGGGCGGCCAGAGCGCCAGCGGCCGCGTCAGCGCGCGCGTTGAGCAGCGCCCCACCGCCGTCAGCGAAGCGCAGGACAAGCTGCAGCTGTCCAAGGCCACGCCCGGCGCCGCCGGTGCGCCGGACGACGGTACCGCCAACGTCGAAGACACGATTGCCAAGGAACGCGAGCTGGCCCAGGCCGAGGCGCGCGTGAAGGAACTCGAGAAGAACGTCAACGAACTCGAAAACCTGATGACGGTGCCGAACCGCGCCGGCGCCGAGGCCGAGCAGGCCGCCGCGGCTGCAGCGGTCGCGGCCGAAAAGGCTGCCGAGAAGCCGGCGCCGCGTCCGCGTCCCAAGAAGCCAGAGCCGGTCCAGCCGCCAGAGAAAAGCTTCGTCGACACCATCCTCGACAATATGCTCTACATCGGCGCCGGCGCACTGGTGCTGCTGCTGGCCGCGCTCGGCATCGCCCAGCGTCGCAAGCGCCAGCAGGGTGACGTCAAGCCGGCGCCTGCCGAACCATCGGTGCTGGGCGTGCCGGGCGCCAGCGCCCACTCGCTGTTCGCCGAGAGCGGCGGCCAGAGCGTGGACACGAATAACAGCGTGTTCAATTCCAGCTTCGCCCCATCGGCCAGCCAGCTCGACACCAACGAGGTCGATCCGGTCGCCGAGGCCGACGTCTATATCGCCTATGGTCGCGACGCCCAGGCCGAGGAAATCCTGAAGGAAGCGCTGCGCACCCATCCTGAACGCCATCCGGTGCGCCTCAAGCTGCTCGAGATCTACGCTACCCGCAAGGACGCGCGTTCCTTTGAAGCGCAGGCGCGCGAACTGCAGGCCCTGAGCGGCGGTGCGGGCGACGAATGGGCGCAAGCTGCGGCACTGGGCCTGGGCATCGACCCGACCAACCCGCTGTACGCGAACGCCGCGCCGGCCGCCGCGCCGACGCCATCGCCGCAGGAACGCAGCCAGCAGGCTATCCTGTCACAGCAGTATGAGGACGCCTTCCGCGGCGGCCCTGCCGTGGGCGCCGGAATCGCTGCGGGTGCGGCGGCAGGTGCCGCTGCGGTGACCCTGGCCAAGGACGACGAGGACCGCACGGCCGCGCCGGCACCAGAAGCCCGTAGCGCCGATAATGCACTCGACTTCGACCTCGGCGGCCTGACCTTCGAGCCTGTCACGAATACCGACCAGCCTGCACCAGCGGCCGCCCGTCCGGACCCGGATGCAACCGCCGTGCCAGACCTGGAATTCGATATGGCGCCGTTCACCGCGCCGTCGTCGGCCCCATCGGCGGCGCCAGCCAAGCCCGCGTCGGATGTGAACGACCTCGATTTCGACATGGACTTCAATGCGCCGCCGAGCGCACCATCGGCCGCCGCGATCGAAGAAGACGACGACTTCACGCTCGACCTGTCGCCGCGATCGCAGGTGCAGGCGACGCCGGTCGACATGGCCGGCCTGGCCAAGGACTTCGAGGGCCTGCCGCCGCTGCCGGACAGCACGCCGCAACCGACCGTGGCCCAGGCCGATCCGCTGCACGACCTCGACGCCATGGATTTCTCGGCGCCGACGGTTCCGGTAACACCGGCCGCGCCGACCTTCGATGAGACGCCTGTCACCAAGGCGGCGCCGGGTGTGTCGGAAGATCCGCTGTTCGATCTCGACACGATGGACTTCGGCTCGCCTGGCGAGCCGCGGGCGACGGCCGGCGCCGAGCCGAAAGACTTCGGCAGCCGCCTGGACGATCCGTTCGACGCCTTTGACCTGCCGGAGACCCCGGCGCCGGTGCCGGCGCCGCAAGAAGTCTCGGCGCGCGATGCCTTTGCGCTGCCGGAGACCCCGGCAACTGCCGACAGCAAGGCCGCGCCGTCGTTCGACCTGTCCGACTTCGACCTCGACCTGCCGCCGTCCGAACCGACCGCGCAGCCTGGCGTGGCCGACCTGGGCGCCGCCGACAGCGCGCCGGGCCAGATGTCGCCCGAGCACATGGAGATGGAAACGAAGCTCGATCTGGCCATCGCCTACCAGGAGATCGGCGACAAGGAAGGCGCGCGCGAGCTGCTCGATGAAGTCGTCAAGGGCGGCAATCCTGAGCAGGTCGGCAAGGCCAGCGCGATGAGGGAACTGCTGGCGTGACGCGTATTGTTTTGGGTGTCCAGTACACGGGCACCGGTTGGAACGGCTACCAGAAACAGCCGGATCGGAACACCGTCCAGGATCGCCTCGAGATCGCACTCGAGAAGTTCGCCTGCACACAGCTCAGCACCACCTGCGCCGGCCGCACCGATACTGGTGTGCACGCGATGGAGCAGGTCATCCATTTCGATACCGAGCTCGATCGCCCGGTGCAGTCGTGGGTGCGCGGCGTAAACGCCTTCCTGCCCGAATCGATCGTGGTGCGCTGGGCGGCCGAGGTCGCGCCGGACGAAGCAGGATTGGACTTCCATGCCCGCTTCTCGGCCCGTTCGCGCACCTACCACTATGTGCTCTACAACCACCCGACTCCTTCGGCCTTGCTGGCCAAGCGGGCAGGGTGGGTGTTTCGTCCGATCGACGTCGAGCGCATGCGCGACGGGGCGCGGCACCTGATCGGCACCCACGACTTCACGAGTTTCCGGGCCAGTGGCTGCCAGGCGAATACGCCGGTCAAGGACCTGCACGAGCTGAAGATCGAACAGTATGGCGACATCATCGTGTTCACCGTGCGTGCCAGCGCCTTCCTGCACCATATGGTGCGCAATATCGTCGGCTCGCTGATCTATATCGGCATCGGGCGCCAGGAGCCTGACTGGATGCGCGAGGTGCTCCAAGCCCGCTCGCGCGACGTCGCCGCGCCGACCTTCATGCCGGACGGGCTGTACTTCGCCAAAATCGAGTACGATCCGAAGTGGAAGCTGCCGCAGGAGGCCTCGATGCCCCTGCCGTGGCTGTAATTCGTTTTCAGGATCGACATGCGCCGTACCCGTATCAAAATCTGCGGCATCACCCGTTCACAAGACCTGCGCGCGGCAGTCGACCTTGGCGCCGATGCGCTGGGCTTTGTGTTCTATCCGAAGAGTCCGCGCTATGTCACGCCGGCGCGCGCCGCTGAGCTATGTGCGGGGTTGCCGCCGTTTGTCAGCGCGGTGGCGCTGTTCGTGAACCCGACGCCGGATGAGGTGCGCGAGGTCGCCGGCGCGATGCCACTGGGGCTGATCCAGTTCCATGGCGATGAAACAGTCGAGCAGTGCGCGGCCATCGCTGCCGCGGTGCAGCGGCCTTTCGTGCGCGCATACCGCATCAAGCCTGACACGGCGCCATCGGCTTTGCTAGAATGTGAGCTTGCATACCGCGCCGCCAGCCCCTGGTTCTCGGGTCTTCTGCTCGACACCCATGTCGATGCCTACGGCGGCGCAGGAAAGGTCTTCGATTGGTCTCTAATTCCAAAAGAGCTCGCGCCTCGGGTCGTTTTGAGTGGTGGGTTGAGCGTACACAACGTCCTTGAGGCGACCGAACGTGTTCGTCCCTTCGCCGTCGACATCAGCAGTGGTGTCGAGGAAGCGAAGGGGATCAAGGACGCCCGCAAGATCGCCGCCTTCATCGCGGCGGTGCGGGCAGCCGATACCACCATCGATAGCGAGTCGCACCATGATCACGAAAGATTTCCTTAACGGCCAGCTTGGCGCTGCGCCGCTGTTCAAGACCCCGGATTACGCCCTGCCCGACGCGGTCGGGCACTTCGGCCCGTATGGCGGCAGCTTCGTCGCCGAAACCCTGTCGCACGCGCTGGCCGAGCTCAATGAAGCCTATGCCAAGTATGCGCAGGATCCCGAGTTTCTCGAAGAATTCCGCTACGAGCTGGCGCACTTCGTCGGCCGGCCTTCGCCTGTGTACCACGCGCGGCGCTGGTCCGAGATGGCCGGCGGCGCCCAGGTCTACTTCAAGCGCGAAGACCTGAACCACACCGGCGCGCACAAGATCAACAATGTGATCGGCCAGGCTTTGCTGGCGCGGCGCATGGGCAAGCCGCGCATCATCGCCGAGACTGGCGCCGGCCAGCACGGCGTCGCCACCGCCACCATCTGCGCGCGCTTCGGCCTGGAGTGCGTGGTGTATATGGGCGCTGAGGACGTCAAGCGCCAGGCGCAGAATGTGTATCGCATGAAGCTGCTGGGCGCGACCGTGGTGCCGGTGGAGTCGGGATCCAAGACCTTGAAGGATGCGCTCAACGAGGCGATGCGCGACTGGGTCACGAATATCGAGAACACCTTTTATATCATCGGTACGGTGGCTGGCCCGCATCCGTATCCGATGATGGTGCGCGATTTCCAGTCGGTGATCGGCGAGGAATGCCGGGTGCAGATGCCGGCCATGGCGGGGCGCCAGCCCGATTACGTGGTCGCCTGCATCGGCGGCGGCTCGAACGCGATGGGTATTTTTTATCCGTATATCGGCGAGCCGGGCGTGCAGCTGATCGGGGTCGAGGCGGCGGGCGAGGGGCTCGAGTCGGGCAAGCATGCGGCGTCGCTGACGGCCGGCATTCCCGGCGTCCTGCACGGCAACCGCACCTATCTGCTGCAGGACGAGAACGGCCAGATCATCGAGACGCATTCGGTGTCGGCCGGCCTGGATTATCCGGGTGTCGGTCCCGAGCACGCGTGGCTGAAGGATTCGGCGCGCGCGCAGTATGTGTCGATCACCGATGATGAAGCGCTGCAGACCTTCCACGACTGCTGCCGCATCGAGGGGATCATCCCGGCGCTGGAATCGTCGCATGCGATCGCCTACGGCGTGAAGCTGGCGGCGACTCTGCCGAAGGACAAGATCATCCTGGTCAACCTGTCGGGCCGCGGCGACAAGGACATGCACACCGTGGCGCAGCGGATGGGGCTCGATTTCGGCTGAAACCCAGCCGTGATTCTGCCTACTTCAGCCGATGACGGCTGAAGTCCCCCACCCATGACCACAACAGGAACAACACCATGTCCCGCATCGAACACACTTTTAGCGCGCTGAAGGCGCAAAACAAGACCGGCCTGGTCACCTTCATTACCGCCGGCGACCCCGGGCCCGAACTGACCGTCCCGCTGATGCACGCCCTGGTAGCCGGCGGCGCCAACGTGCTGGAGCTGGGCGTACCATTCTCGGACCCGATGGCCGAAGGCCCGGTCATCCAGCGCGCCTGCGAGCGCGCGCTCAAGTTCAACATCGGCCTGAAAGACGTCTTCGCCTTCGTGCGCGAATTCCGCCAGACCGACCCTGATACGCCGGTAGTCCTGATGGGCTACGCCAACCCGATCGAGCGCATCGGCCAGTCCGAATTCATCCGCTGCGCCAAAGAAGCAGGCGCCGACGGCGCCATCGTGGTCGACTACCCACCCGAGGAGTGCGCCGACTTCGCCGGCGCCATGCGCGAAAACGGCCTCGACCTGATCTTCCTGCTGGCCCCCACTTCGACCACCGAGCGGGTCAAGCAGGTAGCCCGCCATGGCGGCGGCTTCAGCTACTACGTCTCACTGAAAGGCGTCACCGGTTCCGGCGCCATCGACACCGAAGACGTCGCCCGTCGCGTCAGCGCCATCCGCGAGCACGTCAACTTGCCGATCGGCGTTGGTTTCGGCATCCGCGATGGCGCAACCGCGAGGGCGGTGGCCCAGGTTGCCGACGCCGTCGTCATCGGCAGCCGCATCATCCAGGAAATCGAAGCCCACCCCGCCGACCAGGCCGTCGAAGCCGTCCGCGCCTTCACCACCACCATCCGCACCGCCCTCGACCACCCCTAACCCCTCAATTAGGGTCAGAGTAGAATTATTGAGCAATTTCTTCGCTCACTGTTGTCAAACAATTCGACTCTGACCCTAATTAAGATTTTCTAGCCTCAATTGCATTCCAATTAGGGTCAGAGTCGAATTGTTTGATAACTTTTCGTTTCCGCGCACTATCTCCAGTTCAACTAGCTGTGTTTGATTGCCGTTGCGCAATTCAATCTTTGTTCCCACGCTATTGCCTTGAAAGTTGCCTAACTTAAATTGACCATTCCATTCGACTCGGGAGGATTCAATGAAGGTTCGCATCGAACGCGTCAGTATCTCGCAGTGTGCCAAGGTGATTGCTGGCATCTATTTCGTCATTTCCTAGCCGATCGTCGTGTTTTTCGCGCTTACGGCAATGGCAGGACGGAAGGTTGCCATTGGAATTGCTGCTCTTGTCGTTGTTCCGCTTGCGTATGCGTTGTTGAGCTACCTTGGAGGACTTTTATGCGCGTGGATCTATAACCTTGTCGATGGCCGAATCGGCAGTTTCGAATACACGACCGCTGAAATAACTACCTCGCCTTAGGAGCACGGCGTTGGTGTGAAAACATTGGTCAATAATTCTACTCTGACCCTAATTGTTGGGCTATTGATGGGCGGCTTGAAGTGCTCGACTCTGTCCCTAATATGAAAGGAAAGAAGTTGAATTGAAAAAAGAAAGACGAGGGTCAGAGTAGATTTATTGGGAAATTCTGAAAGTTGTCAAACAATTCGACTCTGACCCTACTTTTGTGGGGTGGGGCGGTGGGGATGTCAAACAGGCAATTGGCAGCTTGCTATGATTCGACAAGCTGGGCGTGAGCGGATACACTACGCGCCACTGAGAGATTTGCCGCAAAGGAGAGAACATGAGTTGGTTGGAAAAACTGCTGCCCCCTCGGATCCAGCGCTCCGATGCCGCTAACCGTAAGACCATGCCGGAAGGCCTCTGGGTCAAGTGCCCGTCGTGCGAGTCGGTGCTGTATCGTGCGGATATCGAGTCCAACCTGCACGTGTGCCCGAAGTGCGATCACCATATGCGGATTCGCGCTCGAGAGCGCCTTGACGCGCTGCTCGATGAAGGCGGGCGTTACGATATCGGGCAGGAGACATTGCCTGTCGATACTCTGAAGTTTAAGGACAGCAAGAAGTATCCGGATCGCCTCAAGGCCGCCATGGATGCTACTGGTGAGACCGATGCGCTGATCGTGCAGGGTGGGTCGATCATGAGTTTGCCGGTGGTCGTGGCCGCCTTTGAATTTGAATTCATGGGGGGCTCGATGGGGTCCGTCGTGGGTGAGCGCTTTGTGCGCGGTGCGCAGGTGGCGCTGGAGCAGAAGGTGCCGTTCATTTGCATTACCGCGACCGGTGGAGCGCGTATGCAAGAGGGCTTGCTGTCGCTGATGCAGATGGCCAAGACCACTGCCATGCTGACCAAGCTGGCGGAGAAGAAGCTGCCGTTCATTAGCGTGCTGACCGACCCGACCATGGGCGGCGTTTCGGCGTCGTTCGCCTTCATGGGCGATGTCGTGATCGCCGAGCCGAAGGCGTTGATTGGCTTCGCTGGTCCGCGTGTGATTGAGAATACTGTGCGCGAGAAATTGCCTGAGGGCTTCCAGCGTGCCGAGTTCCTGGTCACCAAGGGTGCTGTCGACATGATCGTCGACCGTCGCAAGATGCGCGAAGAGATTGCGCGCCTGCTGGCCCTGCTGCAAAACCAGGCAACCGAAGTCCTGGCGTAAGTCGAATACCGAGGGCGGCCGCGGGCAAGCGAAAGCATTGTCTTGCCGGTCGCCTTTTTCATGTCTGCATCACACCGCAACCCTGGCGTCCCCACCATGTCCCCACTTCCGACCACCTTGCCCGATTGGCTGGCCCTGCTCGAGTCGCGCCATGCCGAAACCCATATCGATATGGGCCTCGACCGTGTCCGCGCCGTCAAGGAACGCATGGGGCTGGCGTTCGACTGTCCGGTGATCATGGTTGCCGGCACTAACGGCAAGGGTTCCACTTGCGCGATGCTCGAGTCGGTCCTGCTGCAGTCCGGCTACCGCGTCGGCCTCTACATCAAGCCGCATTTCCTGGACTTTAACGAACGCGCCCGCATCAATGGCGAGATGGCGTCCGATGAAATGCTGGTCAAGGCCTTCAACGACGTCGAAGCAGCGCGCGCCGATACCGACCTGACGTATTTCGAATTCACCACCCTGGCCATCGCCCACCTGATCTCGAAGAGCGGCGTCGACATCGCCATCCTCGAAGTCGGCCTCGGCGGGCGCCTCGATGCGGTGAATGTGATCGATGCCGACGTCTCCATCGTCACCAGCATCGATATCGACCATACCGCCTACCTGGGCGACACCCGCGAAAAGATCGGCTTCGAGAAAGCCGGCATCTTCCGTCCGGGTAAAACCGCGATCTGCAGCGACCCAGTGCCCCCGCAGTCGCTGATCGACCATGCCGAAAGCATCGGCGCCGACCTGTGGCTGCTGGGGCGCGATTTCAACTACCAGGGCGACCAGCAGCAATGGAGCTATGGCGGACGCAGCCAGCGCCGCAATTCGCTGGCCTATCCGGCCCTGCGCGGCGCCAACCAGCTGCTCAATGCCTCGGCCGCGCTGGCTGCCCTCGAAGCGCTGCGCATGCAAGTGCCCTGCGGCGCGCAGGAAACCCGCGCCGGCCTGGCGATGGTCGAACTGCCGGGCCGCTTCCAGGTGCTGGCCGGCCGGCCGACCCAGGTGCTGGACGTCGCCCACAACCCGCACGCCGCCGCCACTCTGGCCCAGAACCTGGGCAATATGGGCTTCCACCGCTTCACCTATGCCGTGTTCGGCATCATGGAAGACAAGGACATCGACGCCGTCATCGCCCCGATGACCGGCATCATCGACCACTGGTGCGTCACCGCCCTCGATTCGCCGCGCTCGGCCAAGCCGGAAGCATTGGTCGAAAAGCTGGCCGAACTCAGGCCAGCCGGCGCCAAGGATGACGATTTTTCTGTGAGTAATTTCGCAACGCCGGCCGAGGCTTATGCGAATGCGCTGAGCCGGGCAGGGGAGAATGATAGAATTGTGGTCTTTGGCTCTTTCTACACGGTCGCAGGTGTCATGGCGGCCCGCAAATCGAGTCTTCACTGAGATTCTTCACCCTACTACCTGAACCACATGGGCTTGTTCTCGTTCGGCAATAAAAACAAGCAAGAAACTGTCCGCGACAGCGGCCACTTCGTCAAGGAAGACGACGCCGCCTATACCGAGCGCGCCCGCTCCAAGCGCGCCAGTTCGGCAGGCGAAGGCCGTCGCACCAGCCGCGGCGACCCGATCCTTCCCGAGAAAAAACGGGCCCGCCGGCGTCTGGTCGGTGCTATCGCACTGGTGCTGGCCGCCGTCGTTGCGCTGCCGATGCTGCTCGACTCGGAACCCAAGCCGCTGGCCACCGACATCGCCATCCACATCCCGGACAAGGACAAGGCGGCCCCGCTGCCGGTGCCTTCCGAGCAGGTGGCGGCCTCGGCCAGCGTCGACAGCGACGAGGAAATCGTCGAAGCGGTCTCGGCGCCGCCAGCAAGCACCCGCGTCGCCGACGCACCGGTGACGGCGCCCGCCGCCAGCGATCCACCGCCGATGCGCATGCTGGAACAGGCCAAGCCGGTCGAGCCGCCCAAGCCGGAACCAAAGCCGGAGCCGGTCAAGAAGCCCGAGCCGGTCAAGCCCGAGCCGAAGCCGGTACCGAAGCCGGAACCCAAGCCTGAAAAGAAACCCGAGCCCGTCAAGAAACCGGCCGAGACCCACCCGAAAGCCGAGCAGGTCGCCAAGCCCGCCGCCAACGACGATGCCGCCCGCGCCATGGCCATCCTCGAAGGCAAGCCCGCCGAGCCGCAAAAGGCGCAAGGCCCGGCCCCGCGCTTCGTGGTGCAAGTCGCAGCCCTGGGCAGCCAGGAAAAGGTCAACGAGCTGCAGGACCGCCTGCGCGCGGCCGGCATTGCGTCCTTTACCCAGAAGTCGGGCGAGCTGATCCGTGTACGGGTCGGACCGTTCAGCAAGGAAGAGGCCGACAAGGTGCGCGCCAAACTGGGCGGCATCGGCCTGGCTGGCACCATGGTGCCGCTCTGACCTGTTGCTGACGGCGTGACGATTTTCGATTACCTGGTGCTGTTCGTGCTGATCGCCTCCGTTGTCATCAGCACGCTGCGCGGCCTGGTCAAGGAAATCCTGTCGCTGGTAGGCTGGATCGTCGCCTTCGTGGTGGCCAATGCCTACGGTGCGCAACTGGCGCCGCTGCTGCCGGAAGTGATTCCCGGCGCCACCGCGCGCCTGATCGTGGCCTTCATCGCGCTGTTCCTGGGCGTGCGGATACTGATGGGCCTGCTGTCGCTGGCGATCGGCGCGCTGGTGGAAGCCACCGGCCTCAGTCTTGCGGACCGCGGCCTCGGAGGATTGTTTGGATTGGCGCGCGGCATTGTAATCGTGCTGGCCGGCGTCATATTGTGTGGGATGACGGAGATCCCGAGGCAACCGTTCTGGCAGGATGCCCTGTTGTCGCCGATCGCGGAGACCGGCGCCCGTACCGTCAAACCCTTCCTACCCGCTGCCATGGCGCAGCACGTGAATTTTTGATCATCCGCCAGTCATTCTTCAGTCGTACTTTTTCTGTAATCAAGCACTCAAGCTTTTAGGAGCACACCATGTGTGGCATCGTCGGCGTCGTTTCTCACTCTCCCGTCAACCAGTTGCTGTATGACGCATTGCTGCTGCTGCAGCATCGCGGCCAGGACGCGGCGGGTATTGCGACCAATCACAGCAGCATGTTCACGATGTTCAAGGCCAACGGCCTGGTCCGGGACGTGTTCCGCACCCGTAATATGCGTTCGCTGCAGGGCAATACGGGGATCGGCCACTGCCGCTACCCGACCGCCGGCTCGTCGAGCGAAGAGGAGGCGCAGCCGTTCTACGTCAATGCACCGTTCGGCATCACCCTGGCCCACAACGGCAACCTGACCAACCAGGCTGTGCTCAAGGATGAGCTGTTCCGCAACGACCGCCGCCACATCAACACGGATTCCGATTCCGAAGTGCTGCTCAATGTGCTGGCCCACGAAATCCAGGAAGCGGCCGACGGCTATTCGCTGAACGCCGACGCCGTGTTCAAGGCGGTTGCCGCCGTGCACCGCCGCGTGCGCGGCGCCTATGCCGTGGTGGCGCAGATCGCTGGCCATGGCCTGCTGGCCTTCCGCGATCCGTTCGGCATTCGTCCGCTGTGCCTGGGCATCAACGAGACCGAGCACGGTAATGAATACCTGGTGGCCAGCGAATCGGTCGCCCTCGAAGGCCTGGGCTTCCGCTTCGTGCGCGACATCGCGCCGGGCGAGGCGGTCTTCATTGACGAAGACAAGCAACTGCACGAGCGCCAGTGCGCCGAGAACCCATCGCTCAATCCGTGCGCCTTCGAGTTCGTCTACCTGGCCCGTCCCGACTCCGTGATCGACGGCGCGTCGGTCTACGCCACCCGCCTGCGCATGGGCGAATACCTGGCTGATAAAGTTCGCAAGGAAATTCCGGACGACGTGATCGACGTCGTGATGCCGATCCCCGATTCCTCGCGCCCGGCCGCGATCCAGCTGGCGCTGAAACTCGGCATCGAGTACCGCGAAGGTTTCATCAAGAACCGCTACATCGGCCGCACCTTCATCATGCCGGGCCAGGGCATGCGCAAGAAATCGGTGCGCCAGAAACTGAACGCGATCAGCTCCGAATTCAAGGACAAGAACGTGCTGCTGGTCGACGACTCGATCGTGCGCGGCACCACCAGCCGCGAGATCGTGCAGATGGCGCGTGAAGCCGGCGCCCGCAAGGTGTTCTTCGCCTCGGCTGCGCCACCGGTGCTGTACCCGAACGTGTATGGCATTGATATGCCGACCCGCGACGAGCTGATCGCCCACGGCCGCACGACCGAGGAAGTGTGCCGCGAGATCACCGCCGACCGTGTGGTGTACCAGGATGTCGACGCGCTCAAGCGCGCGATCTCGGACGTGAACCCGGCGCTGAAGAACTTCGAGGCTTCGTGCTTCGACGGTGTGTATGTCACCGGTGACGTGACCCCGGAATACCTGGATCGCCAGGAATCGGCGCGCCACAATCCGTCGTCGTCCAAGGATGGCGAAGACAAGGTGCGCACCCAGCTGAACCTGAACCCGGCTGTGCCAGCCGAGTAAGCCATGGCCGATACCAAAGGCTACGGCTTCACCACCACCATCCTGCACAACGATCGTCGCAAGACGATCGAGCAGGGCTCGCTGCACAAGCCGATCCACACCTCGGTCGCCTTCGGCTATGCCGACGCGCGCCAGCTGGCCTCGGTCTTCCAGGGCAAGGAGCCGGGCTTCCGCTACGGTCGCCAGGGCAATCCGACGGTGTCGGCGCTGGAAGACAAGATCAGCAAGATGGAAGACGGCGTGGCCACCCTGTGCTTCGGCACCGGCATGGCGGCGATCGGCGCGCTGTTCCAGGCGCTGCTCAAGGCCGGCGACCAGATCGTGTCGTCGAGCTTCCTGTTCGGGAATACCAACAGCCTGTGGCAGACGGTGGCGGTGCAGGGCGTCGACGTCGCCTTCGCCGATGCCACCGACGTGGCCCAGGTCGAAGCGGCGCTCACGCCGAACACGCGTATGGTGTTCGTCGAGACCATCGCCAATCCGCGCACGCAAGTGGCGGATCTGGCCCGTATCGGCGAACTGTGCCGTGCGCGCGGCATCCTGTACGTGGTCGACAACACGATGACCACGCCCTGGCTGTTCCGCCCCAAGGCCGTGGGCGCTGGCCTGGTGGTCAATTCGCTGACCAAGTCGATCGGCGGCCACGGCATCGCGCTGGGCGGCGCGCTGACCGATACCGGCCTGTTCGACTGGTCGGCGTATCCGAACATCGCGCCGAACTTCCGCAAGCAGCAGCCGCAGGCCCAGGGCATGGCGCAGTTGCGGGCCAAGGCGCTGCGCGATTTCGGCGCCGCGCTGGGGCCGGAAGCGGCGCACCACATCGCGGTCGGCGCCGAGACGCTGGCGCTGCGCATGGAGCGCACCTGCGCCAATGCGCTGGCGCTGGCGACGATGCTCGAGCTTGATGATCGCGTGGCTGCCGTCTACTACCCGGGCCTGGCCTCGCACCCGCAGAACGGCATCGTCACAGACCTGTTCCGTTCCGGTGGTTCGCTGCTGAGCTTCGAGCTGAAGGACGACATCGATCCGTTCGACTACCTGAACCGCCTCAAGCTGGCGATCCCGGCCTCGAACCTGGGCGACAACCGGACGCTGGTGATCCCGGTCGCGCACACGATCTTCTTCGAGATGGGCGCTGAACGTCGCGCCAGCATGGGCATCGCCGAAGGTTTGATCCGGGTTTCGGTGGGGATCGAGGACACTGACGACCTGGTCGGCGACTTCCGCCAGGCGCTGGATGCGTAAAGCGGCGTAAAAACCGTTCGACTGGACCGGCGCAATGCCGGCCTTGTCACATTTGCGGTTGAGCCCAGCTGTAAAACACGGCTATCATGGACTTTTACCAGCCAGCCTCGCCAAGTGCCCATGAAACGAATCCTGTTCTGCCTTTCCCTGCTTGTCACCAGCGCCAGCTATGCCGGCGAACTCGAGGATGCCAATGTCCTGTTCGAGAAAAAAGACTACGCGGGTGCGCTCAAGCTGTACACCAAGCTGGCCAATGCCGGCAATCCTCAAGCCCAGCAGCAGCTAGGCCAGATGTACTGGTATGGCGAAGCCGGTGCGGTCGACGAAGCCAAGGCCAGGGAGCTGTTTGAGAAGTCTGCCGCCAAGGGCAACAAGGTGGCTGCCGATTCGCTGGTGATCATGCAGCAACGCGTGGAAAAACGCGCCGAGATCGATTACTGGATCAAGGGCTACGATGGCGCCGACCTGCAGTCGGGCGAGTACCGCTGCCCGTCGCCGCGCATCCCGGCGGTGTCCAAGGTCAACGACGAGATCGAGCGCGTCAACAAGCTGGTGACCAGCTGGCAGGATTGCTACAACAAGATGGTGACTAACCTGAACGCACAGTCGCCGCTCACCAAGCGCATTCCGCCCGATATCGCCAAGCTGATGAACAAGCAGGAATCAGAGGCGTCGGCCGCCTACCTGGAGCAGGTGCGCCAGAATATCGCCGAAGGGGCGAAAGTCAATTCGAAGATGATCCTGGCCGATTTCGCTGCCTGGCGCAGCGCGACCGAGGCGTTTGTCGACCAGCACAACTCGGTGGTCAATAAAGCCAAGAATTAAAGACTGCGTATCCCGTCGTTCCCGCGAAGCGCGGGAACGACGGGATAGTGGTGCTGATGGTATTACAATTAGTTCCAGCTGCGCATCAGGCCAACTGCCAGGCCTTCGAGCGCGAATTCTTGATCGGGCGTGACTTCGATCACCTTGAAGTCTGGATTCTCGGGCAGCAGTTCGACCAGGTCGCCAGTCTTGCGGTAGCGCTTGACGGTGACTTCTTCGCCCAGGCGGGCCACCACGATCTGGCCGTTCTTGGCGCTGTCGATCTTCTTGACTGCCAAAAAGTCGCCATCCATGATGCCGGCATCGCGCATCGACCAGCCTTTTACTTTCAGCAAAAAGTCGGGACGCGCCGCGAACATCGCGGTGTCGACGTTATAGGTCGCTTCGACGTGTTCCTGCGCCAGGATCGGATTGCCGGCGGCGACGCGGCCGACCAGGGGCAGCGACATCAGTGACGGCGGCGGCATCGGGATCTTGTCGACGCTGGCGCCGACCAGGCGAATGCCGCGCGAGGTGCCGGGCGAGATTTCGATGGCACCCTTGCGCGCCAGGGCTTGCAGGTGTTCTTCGGCCGCATTGGCCGAGCGGAAGCCCAGTTCGGACGCGATTTCGGCCCGGGTCGGAGGGAAACCCGTGTTCTCGATCGCTTCCTTGATCAGGTTAAGGATCTGTTCTTGCCTTGCAGTGAGCTTGAGCATAAATATCTTGCGGAAACGGGTTATAGAGGTAGACTGTATTTTTGTACAGTATTCTGCTATACGCAAGGGATAAACACGAAAAAGCGCAAAAAAAGCGTGCGTAACACGCAAACGACACTTTCCGCAAGTGTAATTGTCGAGTGAGCAGCGCGCCCAAGCCCCGGTCTTGGCAGCCTGGTTCCCATTTCGCCCAATTCACGCTATACTAGCTGGCTGTTCCCTTCCCACACTCGTCTTGACGCCGAGGTGGGCATTTTTGTAAAACGTCCTCAAGGAGTAATGCATGCGTCATTATGAAATCGTTTTTATCGTCCACCCGGACCAGAGCGAGCAAGTCCCGGCGATGATCGAACGTTACAAGACCACGGTGACCAGCCGCGGCGGTAACATCCATCGCGTCGAAGACTGGGGCCGCCGTCAAATGGCTTACCAGATCCAGAAGCTGCCAAAAGCGCACTACATCTGCCTGAACATCGAATGCGACAACGAGACCCTGGTCGAGCTGGAAACCGCATTCAAGTTCAATGATGCCGTGCTGCGTCATCTGACCGTCAAGATGAAAAAAGCAGAAACCGCACCGTCGCCGATGATGAAATCGGTGCAGCGCGAAGACGCAGCCAAGAGCCACCGTGCAGAAGCCGCTGCTCCTGCAGCAGCACCTGCTCCAGCCGCTGCCGCTGCCTAAGTTTTTTCCCAGGAATTCGTAACAAGCAAGTAGTAGAACCGGGCAGACGTTGGACGATAATCAGCTACAGCTCGTCGCGACCATCGCCGAGCGTGATGTCCTGCGCTACACCCCGGCCGGCGTGCCGATCGTTTCAGCCATCCTGATGCACAGTTCGCATCAACGAGAGGCGGGGATCGATCGCCTGGTCGAGTTCGAAGTCCCCGCGTTCGCCGCGGGCGAGATTTCGGGCAGGTTCGGAAGCGCCGAACTCGGCGCCAGCTACTGCTTCAATGGATTCCTTGCTCGAAAAAACCGCAACAGCAAAGCCCTGGTGTTTCACATCATTGATTTCAGTGCCGCTTAACCGGCAATTTAGATATACAGGAGCCTCAAATGGCATTCGGTAAAAAGTTCGACAAAAACAAAGCTAAAGAAAAACTCAAGCGCAAACAGCAAAACCCGCTGTTCAAGCGCAAGAAGTTCTGCCGCTTCACCGCCGCTGGCGTTGAGCAGGTTGACTACAAAGACGTCGACACCCTGAAAGACTTCGTCCAGGAAAACGGCAAGATCATGCCAGCACGTCTGACCGGCACCAAGGCGCACTACCAGCGCCAGGTCGACACCGCCATCAAGCGCGCCCGCTATCTGGCGCTGCTGCCGTACACCGACCTGCACCACGGTTAATCGGTTACGTCAGCTATCCTGGAGATAAAACATGCAAATCATTCTGTTGGAAAAAGTCATCAACGTCGGCAACCTGGGCGACGTCGTCAAAGTCAAGGACGGTTACGCACGTAACTTCCTGATCCCGCAAAAGATGGCCCGCCGCGCTACCGCCGGCGCCGTCGCCGAGTTCGAAGCCAAGCGCGCCGAACTGGAAAAAGCAGCCGCCGAGAAACTGGCAGCCGCTCAAGCCCAAGGCGACAAGCTGAGCGGCCTGACCGTCACCATCGGCCAGAAGGCCGGCGTCGACGGCCGTCTGTTCGGTTCGGTCACCAACGCGGACATCGCTGAAGCGCTGACCAAGCAAGGTTTCGCAGTGGAGAAGTCGGCAGTTCGCCTGCCAACCGGCCCACTGAAAACCACCGGCGAATTCCCGGTCGCAGTCGCACTGCACACCGACGTCGTGTCGGAAATCACCATCGCTGTCGTGGGCGAAGCTGCCTAAGCAGATGCTGATCTGAAGTAAATGCAGTACACAAAAAAGCCGGGTTCTCCCGGCTTTTTTGCTTTTGAAACTCACCAATTATGACAGCCGTGTGACAGGAGAAGGTATAATGCCGCCCATGAACGCAGCACCCTCAGACCCGCAGGTCGAAGCCCTGCGCATCCCCCCGCACTCCATCGAAGCAGAACAGTCCGTCATCGGAGGTTTGCTGCGCGATAATGCGGCCTGGGATCGCATCGCCGACTTCATGCACGCGGAAGACTTCTACCGTTACGATCACCGCATCATCTTCGAACAGATGGTCCGCCTGATCAATGCCGGCAAGCCGGCTGACGTGATCACCGTCTACGAAGCCTGCAGCCAGCTCGGCAAGGCCGATGACGTGGGTGGCCTGCAATACCTGAACGCCATGGCGCAAAATACGCCATCGGCCGCGAATATCCGCCGCTATGCCGAGATCGTGCGCGACCGCGGCATCCTGCGCCAACTGATCACCGTCGCCGACGAAATCTCGGGCAATGCGTTCAATCCGCAGGGCAAAGAGGTCAAGCAGATGCTCGACGAGGCGGAGTCAAAAATCTTCGCCATCGCCGAGCAGGGCGCGCGCGGCCAGCAGGGCTGGGCCCCGATCCAGCCGCTGCTGACCCAAGTGGTCGAGCGGATCGACGAACTGTACTCGCGCGAGAACCAGGGCGAAATCACCGGCGTGCCGACCGGTTTCATCGACCTCGACCGCATGACATCCGGCCTGCAGCCGGGCGACCTGGTGATCGTCGCCGGCCGTCCGTCGATGGGCAAGACTGCGTTCTCGGTCAATATCGGCGAGAACGTCGCGATCGAAGCCGGCCTGCCGGTGGCCGTGTTCTCGATGGAGATGGGCGGCGCCCAGCTGGCCATGCGTATGCTCGGTTCGGTCGGCCAGCTTGACCAGCACCGCCTGCGTACCGGCCGCCTGAACGACGAGGATTGGCCGCGCCTGACGCACGCCATCCAGAAGATGAACGACGCCCAGTTGTACATCGACGAAACCCCGGCATTGAACCCGATCGAGATGCGTGCACGGGCACGACGCCTGGCGCGCCAGTGCGGCAAGCTGGGCATGATCATCGTCGACTACCTGCAACTGATGCAGGGCTCCAAGCCGGGCGACAACCGCGCTTCCGAAATTTCGGAAATCTCGCGTTCGCTCAAGGGCCTGGCCAAGGAATTGCAGTGCCCGGTCATTGCGCTGTCGCAGCTGAACCGCTCGCTGGAGCAACGTCCGAACAAACGTCCCGTCATGTCCGACTTGCGCGAATCCGGCGCTATCGAGCAGGATGCCGACGTCATCATCTTCCTGTACCGCGACGAAGTCTACAACCCGGATTCGCCCGACAAGGGCACCGCCGAGATCATTATCGGCAAGCAGCGTAACGGTCCGATCGGGGCGATCCGCCTCACCTGGATCGGCCAGTACACCAAGTTTGGCAATTACAGCGGTAACCTCGCCGTCTACCAGGGCGACTAACACCGATACCAGATGCCGCTGTCTGTCCAAGGCGCGGCATGACCCCCGAGAGAAACTCCACGGAGAAAAACAATGTTTGGACGCTTCCTGCCCAAAGAGGGCAATTTCTTTGAATTGTTCAACCAACACGCGGCCTTGTGCGTGAAGGGTGCGCACGAGATGGTTGGCCTGATGACCAATTTCGACGACCTCGAAACCCGCACCCATGCGGTCGAGACGATCGAGAAACAGGCCGACAAGATCACCTATACCACGGTCGACCTGCTGCACAAGACCTTCATCACGCCGATCGACCGCGACGACATCCACAAGCTGATCACGCGCATGGATGACATCCTGGACATGATGGAAGACGCGGCCCAGACCGTGTCGCTGTACGACTTGCAGGCAGTCACGCCAGAGGCCAAGCGCCTGGCCGAACTGTGCCTGGCGTGCTGCCTGAAGGTGCAAGAGGCCGTGTCGATGCTGCACGATATGGACAATGCGGCCAAGATCGTCGCCATCTGCGAAGAGATCGACCGCCTCGAATCGGACGCCGACCACGTGATGCGCGCCGCCATGTCCAAGCTGTTCCGCGACGAACCGGACGTGCGCAACCTGATCAAGATGAAGGCAATCTACGAGATCCTCGAGACCGTGACCGACCGCTGCGAAGACGTGGCCAACATCATCGAAGGCATCATCGTCGAGAACGCGTAAGCGTCGCTCCGAGCGCATACGATTATGGAAACTCTACATATCAGCATCTACGTGCTGGGCATGCTGGTCGTGCTGGCCCTGATCTTCGACTTCATGAACGGCTTCCACGACTCGGCGAACTCGATCGCCACCGTCGTGTCGACCGGCGTCCTGAAGCCGCAGCATGCGGTCGCGATGGCCGCCTTCTTCAACTTCATCGCGATCTTCGTGGTCAACATGAAGGTGGCGCAGACCATCGGCAAAGGCACCATCGACCCGAATATCGTCGACCACTATGTCATCTTCGGGGCCCTGGTCGGGGCGATTTCCTGGAACCTGATCACCTGGTACTACGGCATCCCGTCTTCGTCCTCGCACGCCCTGATCGGCGGCCTGGTCGGCGCCGCGGTGGCCAAGGCCGGCACTGGTTCGCTGGTCTCGGGCGGCCTGCTCAAGACCGTGGCCTTCATCGTGGTGGCGCCGCTGCTGGGCTTTGCGCTCGGTTCGATCATCATGCTGCTGGTGGCCTGGATTTTTGTGAAAGCAACGCCGCGCAAGGTCGACGGCCTGTTCCGCAAGCTGCAGCTGGTGTCGGCCGCGGCGTATTCGCTGGGCCACGGCGGTAATGACGCGCAAAAGACCATGGGTATCATCTGGATGCTGCTGATCGCCGCCGGCTACGTCAATGCCGCCGATGCGCATCCACCGGCCTGGGTCATCATCTCGTGCTACGCCGCGATCGCCTTCGGTACGCTGTTCGGCGGCTGGCGCATCGTCAAGACCATGGGCCAGAAGATCACCAAGCTCAAACCGGTGGGCGGCTTCTGCGCCGAGACCGGCGGCGCGATGACCTTGCTGATGTCGAGCGCCTTCGGTATTCCGGTGTCGACCACCCATACCATCACCGGCGCGATCGTCGGCGTGGGCGCCTCGCAAAAGGCCTCGGCCGTGCGCTGGGGCGTGGCTGGTAACATCGTCTGGGCCTGGATCTTCACCATTCCAGCGTCGGCCTTCATGGCGGCGGTGGCGTGGTGGATTGGTACCCACATCATGTGATTGCGCGAGTCGCACAAAAAAACGGAGCCGCGCGGCTCCGTTTTTTTTTGCCCGGCGCTTGCCGCCTGTTCAGCGGAGCAGGCCTTCGTTGCCGCCCGTGCCGGTGCCGGCATTCTTCATGTTGCGCAGGTCGGTCTCGTCGACGGTGCCGGCATTGTTGGCGGTCTGGCCGCGCTTGCGCGGCAGGTAGGTGCCGAGCGGGACGTAACGCTCTTCCTGCGCGTCGGGACTACTGGCGGTGCTGGCGGTATTGCCGGTCGGGGTACTGGAAGCACAACCGGCGAGCAGCAGTGCCGCCGCCGGAACAATCAGGGTGATCTTCATCGATGCTCTTTCAAGGACTGGGATTGGCCGCTCGCTTGTATTGACGGCGCGCCTCCATTTTACTGTCGCAGGGCGGCGTCGAACCTCTTACTTTTGCTAGGTCGAACACCGTGCGCCAGGTTAGCCGAGCTCGACTTCGAGGCCTTCGTAGGCCAGGAATACCTGCAAGCTCCCCAGGCGATCGGCATGGCGCGCCATGACCTCGGCAAATGCCGACTCAAGCTCGTCGTCGCTCCGGGTCGGCTCGTGGTGGGTGCAGTACAGCGCGTGCGCGCCGACCCGCAGCGCCATCTCGATGGCGCCGTCGAAGGTGCCATGGCCCCAGCCCTGCTTGGACGGGTATTCGTCGCGCGTGTACGAGCAGTCGACGATCAATGCGTCCACTTTGCGCATCACGGCGTCCATGCGCCGTTCGCGCTCGCGCAGGTGTTCTTCGCAAGCCGCATGCTGTTCGCTGCCAGCCGGATGCGGGTTGGGCCAGGGCTCGTGGTCGCCAGTGAAGAACAGCGACTTGCCGTTGCAGTCGATGCGGTAGCCGAGATTGAGCACCGGGTGGTTCATCGCCACGTTCGACACCACGGCATCGCGCACCTCGATCGGGACTTCGATCTCGAGCGTGCGGTAGTCGATGGTGGCGCTCATCTGGGTTTCGCTGACTGGAAAGTAACTGTTCTGCAGCTGCACGCCCATCACGTGCTCGATGCCGTGGCCGGTGACCTGGTCGTGGGCGCCATGCAGGCGCACCCGGCTGCCTTTGATGAACAGCGGCGTGAAGAAGGGCAGGCCGTGAATGTGGTCCCAATGGCTGTGGGTGATGAAGATATTGGCGGCCACTGCTCCTTGCTGGATCAGGTGCTGGGCCAGTGGAAACAGGCCGGTGCCGCCGTCGAGGATCAGGAGGGCATCGGCGTCGGTGCGTACTTCGATGCAGGTGGTATTGCCGCCGTAGCGTGCGGTGCGGGGACCTGGCGACGGGATCGATCCACGCACACCCCAGAAGCGGAATTTCATTGCAGGCCTCCCGTCACGATCGTGTCATTATTATTTTAGTCAGCTTCGATCATAGCGGTTTGTATCCTTTTGGCATAGGCATGGATTGGTCTTAAGCATTTGTTCGGGCTCAACATTCAGGCATCGGAGGCGTCGCGCATGCGCGCGAGAAGCAAGGCGCGTTCGGCGGCATTGGCGGTGAGCGCCGCCGCGCGTTCGAACTCGGCGCGCGCCTCGGATCGGCGGCCGAGCTTGAACAGCAGGTCGCCGCGCACGCTCGGGAGCCAGTGGTAGCCGTCCAGCCTGCCATCCTCGAGCAGGCGGTCGGCCAGGGCCAGCCCGGCCGCGGGACCGTCGGCCATGCCGACCGCGACTGCGCGGTTGAGCTCGACCACCGGCGAGGGCTGGAGCGCCGCCAGCTCGCCATACAGGTCGGCGATGCGGCGCCAGTCGGTTAATTCGGCGCGATGAGCGCGCGCATGGCAGGCGGCGATCTCGGCCTGCAGCACGTACGATCCGCGCGCGCTACCGGTCTGCGCCGCGCGCTCGAGCGCGGCCAGGCCGCGCCGCACCAGCACCCCGTCCCAGCGCGCGCGGTCCTGCTCGAGCAGCAGCACCGGCTGTCCGGCCGCATCCAGCCGCGCGGCCATGCGCGAGGCCTGCAGTTCCATCAGCGCCACCAGGCCATGTACCTCGGGTTCGCCAGGGGCCAGTTCGGCCAGGATGCGGCCCAGGCGCAGCGCCTCGTCGACCAGCGCCGGTCGCATCCAGTCGGCACCGGCGGTGGCCGTATAGCCTTCGTTGAAGATCAGGTACACCGCCTCGAGCACGGCGCCCAGGCGTTCGCCCAGCTCGGCGGGCGGCGGCAACTCGAACGGTACCTTCGCTTCGCCCAGGGTGCGCTTGGCGCGCACGATGCGCTGGGCCATGGTGGCCTCGCTGACCAGGAAGGCGCGCGCGATCTCGCCGGTGCCCAGGCCACCGAGCAGCTTTAATGTCAGCGCCAGGCGGGCGTCGAGCGACAGCACCGGGTGGCAGGCGGTGAACATCAGGCGCAGCAGGTCGTCCTTGACCACGTCGCGCCTGCTGGCATCGAGATCATCCACGAAGTCGGGCACCGTCAGGGCCTCCCGGGCCTCGAGGTCGAGGCCGATCTGTTCGAGTTTCTGGCGCAGGCTGCGGTCGCGCCGCAAGAGGTCGAAGGCGCTGTTGCGCGCGGTCGTGAGCAGCCAGGCGCCGGGACGGTCCGGGATGCCGTCATGCGGCCAGCGTTCCAGCGCCGCCACCAGGGCATCCTGCGCCAGTTCCTCGGCCAGTCCGACGTCGCGCACGATGCGCGCCACGCTGCCATTGATGCGGCCGGATTCGATCCGCCACAGCGCCGCGAGGGTATCTTCTACCTTGGCTGTCATCGTCCTTCGTCTTGCGCACGCATCCGCTCAATGGTCTCGCTGGGGGCGAAGTCGTCGAGCTCGAACAGCTGGCGCACCTCGATTTCGGCTTCCAGGCCCGGGCCCTGCGGGTTCGGAAAACGGCGCGTCCATTCGAGCGCCTCTTCGCGCGAACGGACCTGGATCAGGGTGTAGCCGGCAATCAGCTCCTTGGTTTCGGTGAACGGGCCATCGACCACGCGCCGCTCGCCGCCTTGGTAGCGGATGCGCCAGCCGTGGCTGGTCGGCTTGAGGCCGTTGCCGTCAAGGAGGACGCCGGCGCGCGCCAGCTCCTGGTGGTATTCGTTCATTTCGGCCAGCAGCGGCTCTTGTGGCATGACGCCCGCTTCGGTTGCGGCGCTGGCCTTGACGATGATCATGAAACGCATGGTGTTCTCCTGTGGTGTGAGGCCGACGCTGGTTGGCCTTTCATGCATCACGACGAACGGCGCTCATTGTTTTCGACAGCTTCGACGAAAATAATTGAACATCACGTTTAGCGCATGAAGCAGGGCGCCAGCGCGCGTACCTCGACCGTGGCCCACTCGGCGGCCGGGCACTCTGCGGCCAGCTGAATTGCTTCTTCGCGCGAATCGACATTGACCATGAAGAAACCGCCCACCATTTCCTTGGCCTCGGCGAACGGGCCATCGACGATGCGCGCCTTGCCGGCGGGGACGGTCACGCGCACCGCGGTATCGGTAGAGGCCAGCGATTCGGTGGCCAGCAGCAAGCCGCGTTCCTTCAGGTCTTCGCCCCAGCGCAGCATGCGTTCGTAGGCGGCACGTCCTTCGGCCTCGCTGCGGGTGGCGCGCTGGCCGATCGGCTCGATTATGAGCAGCATGTGGGGCATGGGATCTCCTGTGGGTGGGAACCCGGCTATTCTACGACCTCATCAGGGGTTGGGGTACGCCCTGCGGCTGCGGCGCGCTGATAAATTTCGCTAGAAATTGAAGAGTCCGTCACAAACCGGTATTGCCTGCGATGACACGCCAAATTGTGGCTGCCTACGTGGGTGTCGTGCCTTCAGGTTCCATCTGACTTCAGTATGCATTCGAACCGCGTGTTTCTATTGAACGCCTGATCTACCGCCGTACCAAGTCGACTGGCACGCCAGCTCGAACAGTATTGTGTATTTCGGCGACTGCGTCGGTTTCGCGCAGCAGCTGCGCTAGTGCGGAGCTCGAGGCAGACGAAGACACGGTTGCCCGGTAGGTGATATTCATGGCGGCGAGGCCGATGCCCGGAAACTCAGCGCTTGCCTCGACTTCGACGCCATCGATCGGTACGGCGAGACGCTCGGCTTCGCGATACAGATCGTTGCAGTAGCAGGTTGCCAATGCGAGCATGAGAAACTCGCCACCATTGATGGCCGAGCCTTTTCCTGAGCTTTTTGGCGGCACACTCAAGGGTTGGATCGCGTTGCCGGTCCGAACGACGACTTCGTGTCCAGTGGCTGAATTGGTGACAGTTGCTGTAATCTGCATGGGTGCTCCGTTGAGTCTTGCGCGGCCTAATGTAGAGCAAATCGATCCCTCAAGGATGTTTCCCTACTATATACCGGACATTCCGCAGGGCGCGCCAGTTGTCTGTTCAGGATTGGTTCCTGCCCTTTGTGACAGTCTGCGATTTTTCGGCCGCGACGACCTGCTATGCTGAGTTCAGTGCCGAAATCGGCCAAGCGCAGACACCATCACTGCACTCATACACTGCGATCGGTCACGCAGGTTTGGGCACATTGAAGCCCATCAGTGTTCGGTCGACACCGCGATGTACCTCGCCAAATGAAAACGCCCGCCGGTGAGGGCGGGCGTCGGGATGCTTACGCCAGTGCTGGCGCAGCCGTCATGCTCACAACACGTCGCTGGCGTGGTCGGCCAGGCGCGAGCGTTCGCCGCGCGCCAGGGTCACGTGACCGCCGTGGCTCCAGCCCTTGAAGCGGTCGACCACATAGGTCAGGCCGCTCGAACCTTCGGTCAGGTAAGGCGTGTCGATCTGCGCGATATTACCCAGGCACAGGATCTTGGTGCCCGGACCGGCGCGCGTGACCAGGGTCTTCATCTGCTTCGGCGTCAGGTTCTGCGCCTCGTCGATGATCAGGAACTTGTTCACAAACGTGCGGCCACGCATGAAGTTGAGCGACTTGATCTTGATGCGCGAGCGGATCAGGTCTTGCGTCGCGGCGCGGCCCCAGTCGCCGGCATCGCCGTCCGACTTCATGAGCACTTCGAGGTTGTCGTCGAAGGCGCCCATCCACGGCGACATTTTCTCTTCCTCGGTGCCTGGCAGGAAGCCGATGTCCTCGCCCACCGGCACCGTCACGCGGGTGACGATGATCTCGTTGTAGAGCTTGGTCTCGAGCACTTGCGCCAGGCCGGCGGCCAGCGCCAGCAGGGTTTTACCGGTACCGGCCTGGCCCAGCAGGGTGACGAAGTCGACCTCGGGATTCATGAGCAGGTTGAGGGCGAAGTTCTGCTCGCGGTTGCGCGCCGTGATGCCCCAGACGTTGTTCTTGTTGTGGCTATAGTCGCGCAAGGTCTGCAGCACCGCGGTCTTGCCGTTGATCGACTTGATCTGGGCGTACAGCGGCGACTGGCCATCCTTCGGCTCGAGGTAGACGAACTGGTTCGCCAGCAAGGTCGGAATCAGCGGGCCGGTGACGCGGTAATACGTCGCCGAGCTGCCGTTCTTGTTCTCTTGCCAGGATTCGACGTCCTGGCCGTGCGTATCCCAGAAGTTGTCCGGCAATTGGACAATGCCCGAGTACAGCAGGTCGGTGTCTTCCAGCACGTGGTCGTTGAAGTAATCCTCGGCCGGCAGGCCAATGGCGCGCGCCTTGATGCGCATATTGATGTCTTTCGACACCAGCACGATGGCGCGGCCCGCCATCTGCTGCTCGAGCGCGCGCACGACACCCAGGATCTGGTTGTCGGCCTTGCCGGACGGCAGACCCTCGGGCAGGGCAGCGCTGTTCAGGCGGGTCTGGAACAGCAGGCGCCCCTTGGCATCCTTGTTGCCCAGCTTGGACAGCGGAATGCCGGACTCGATCGCATCGTCGTCGACATTGGCGATCAGGGCGTCGAGCGTGCGCGAGACCTGGCGTGCATTGCGCGCGACTTCGGACATGCCCTTCTTGTGGTTGTCGAGCTCTTCGAGCGTCATCATCGGCAGGTAGACGTCGTGCTCTTCGAAGCGGAACAGCGAGCTGGGGTCGTGCATCAGCACATTGGTGTCGAGCACGAACACCTTGGTGGTGCCGGAACGGTCGGCCTTGCGGCTGGTGGACGACTTGATGGTGACTTCGACCGGCTTGTGCTTGGCCGGATGCGGTTGCTCGGCGTCTTGCTCGCGCAGCTTGGCCGATACCGGCGCGGCAGCTGGCTTGCCTGGCTTGTTCGGCTTGCTGCGGTTGGCCGGGATCTCGGAACTGGCCTCATTGGCGGCAGCGGCGGCCGGAGACAGCGCTGAAACAGGCGCAGAAACGGGTGCTGAAACAGGAGCCTGGGCGGCGGCCAGGGTATCGGTAGCTTTGCGGCGTGCGCGCGATTTCGGCGTCGGCACGGCCTGGCCGCTGATCAGGTCCTCGACGTCGTCGTTGGCCTGGGCCGAGACGGGACGTACCGGCGACTTGCCGGGTTCAGCCTTGGGGTAATCTTTTGCCAGCAGCATGGTGGCTGGCTGAGTTGGCATCTTTGGCAGTGGCATCAGGTTCTCAATCTAAAAAAGTCTGGATGGACGTGCGCGCGCGGGCCACGTGGCGCGCTGCTGCACGGTGTCGATGCTACTAAAGGGAACTGTGAAGTGAGTTGCAACAGGAATCGCGGATGAACCGCGGACTGGATAGCAAGGAAAAATGTCTGCAGGTTGGCCGAGCCCGGAAATGCCCCGGCCCGGCAGGGAACCAGATTGGAATGAAGCGGATGTGTTACGGCTTGACTCAAGATAAAGGGTAGCGTTCCAGCAAGTTAAACAACTGGAGCCATCCTTGATTCAGGGCTGGCTCTTCAAAAATTCCAGCACTTCAGCGACGTGATCATTGACTTTCACGCCACGCCATTCTTTCACCAATCGGCCTTGAGCGTCAACGACAAACGTACTGCGCTCTACCCCACGCACCTGTTTGCCATACATATTTTTCATCTTCATGACATTGAATTGGGTGCAGACGGCTTCGTCCGGGTCGGAGATCAGCTCGAACGGCAGGCCCAGCTTGCCCTTGAAGTTCTCGTGCGAGCGCAGCGAATCGCGGCTCAGCCCGACAATATCGGCGCCCAGGGCCTGGAATTCGGGCCAGGCTTCGCGAAAGGCGATGCTTTCGGTGGTGCAGCCCGGCGTATTATCTTTCGGATAAAAGTACAGCACGGTGTATTTGGCGGGACGACCGAGCAGCTCGAAGGTCTGGCCGCTCGTCATCGGGGCGGAAAATGGGGCGATGGTTGCTGGGCTCTCGGCCACGGGCTTCTCCTGGCAGTGGCAGCGCTGGGCACTGCCGGTTTTTATCCTCCCGGCGCATGCTGGCGGGGAGCGGCAGTGGCATGATAATCCGGGCATGCCACCCGCCGCTAGTGCCCGCCTGGGCAGAATCACATTATTTAGCCAGTTTGCTAAGTGTTTCTGCCAATTTAAGACTTGGCTAATTCTCGAGGATCAGGGCCAGCGTGACCTTGCGGCCTTCGCCCATCAGCACGTTATAGGTGCGGCAGGCGGCCGCGTTGTCCATGCTCTCGACGCCGATGTGCAGCGCCGACAGGCTGGCCACCAGGCGTGGATGGACGAAGCGCTGGCGCGCGCCGGTGCCGAGGATGACGACGTCCGGCGCATCTTGCGCGATCTGTTCGAAGTGGGTGGCTGCAAGGTCTTCGAAACGCGTTACGTTCCACGGCCGTGGCGGGATCTCGGGCAGCACCGTCAGGCTGTAATTGAAATGTTCCGCATTGATTTCGACGCCCGAGGCGTCATAGCCAGTCACGGTCTGGTATTGTTGGGTGTTGTCGGAATGAAGCTTCATGGCATCTACTGATCTGGTTGGTCCTGGCAGGGACTCATTGTAACCGGATCGGCAAGGTTGCCTAAACGGGGCGCTTTCGGCAGAATGGTATTTTTCGCACTGCAACACAACACGTTCATCCAGGGGATATCTTGCGACCGATTGCCAAATCCAACAAGCTCGACGACGTCTGCTACGAAATCCGTGGTCCGGCGCTGGAAAAGGCGCGCCAGATGGAAGAAGACGGCCAGAAGATCATCAAGCTCAATATCGGCAACCTCGCCGTGTTTGGCTTCGATGCGCCGGACGAAATCGTGAGCGACATGATCCGCAATATGCACAATGCGGCCGGCTACACCGATTCGAAAGGCATGTTCGCGCCACGCAAGGCTGTCATGCATTACACGCAAGAGAAGAATATCACTGGCGTGGGCATGGACGACATCTACCTGGGCAATGGCGCCTCGGAGCTGATCGTGATGTCGATGCAGGGCCTGTTGAACAACGGCGACGAAGTGCTGGTGCCGGCGCCCGATTATCCGCTATGGACCGCGGCCGTCAGCCTGGCCGGCGGCGCGCCGGTGCACTATGTGTGCGACGAACAAGCGGGCTGGATGCCGGACATCGACGACATGCGGCGCAAGATCACGCCGAACACGCGCGCGATCGTGGTCATCAACCCGAACAACCCGACCGGCGCCCTGTATCCGCGCGAAGTGCTGCTCGAGATCGTCGAGCTGGCGCGCCAGCACGGCCTGATCGTCTATGCCGACGAGATCTACGACAAGACCCTGTATGACGAGGCCGAGCACGTCTCGATCGCCTCGCTGGCCGACGACGTGCTGTTCGTGACCCTGAACGGCCTGTCGAAGAACTACCGTTCCTGCGGCTACCGCGCCGGCTGGATGGTGGTCTCGGGCGAGAAGCGCCACGCCAGAGGCTATATCGACGGCCTGAACATGCTGGCCTCGATGCGCCTGTGCGCCAATGCGCCGGGCCAGTTCGCGATCCAGACCGCGCTTGGCGGCCACCAGAGCATCAAGGACCTGGTGGGGCCGGGCGGGCGCCTCCTGAAACAGCGCGACCTCGCGCACAAACTGCTTACCGATATCCCGGGTGTGTCCTGCGTCAAGCCAAAAGCCGCGCTCTACATGTTCCCGCGCCTCGATCCGAAGATGTATCCGATCACGGACGACCAGCAGTTCATCTGCGAACTGCTGTCCGAGGAAAAAGTGCTGCTGGTGCAAGGCACCGGCTTCAACTGGATCGCCCCGGACCATTTCCGGCTGGTGTTCCTGCCCAATTCCGACGACCTGACCGACGCTTGCGGACGCATCGCGCGCTTCCTCGACGGTTACCGACGACGCCATGCCTGAACCGGCGGGGCGTCCTGACCATCAAGAGAAACAGATTTTATGAAACCGATTCAAGTTGGCCTCCTGGGCATCGGCACCGTCGGTGCCGGCACCTTCAACGTCCTTCAACGCAACCAGGCCGATATCCGCCGCCGCGCCGGCCGTGGCATCGAGATTGCGATGATTGCGGCGCGCAATATTGAACGCGCACGTGAAGTGACTGGCGGTACGGTCGAGGTCGTGGCCGATCCGTTTGCAGTGGTCAACAATCCCGCGATTGACATCGTGGTCGAGCTGATCGGCGGCTATGAGCTCGCGCGCGAGCTGGTGCTGCAGGCGATTGCCAACGGCAAGCATGTGGTCACCGCCAACAAGGCGCTGCTGGCGCTGCATGGCAACGAGATTTTCGCGGCGGCCCAGGAGAAAGGCGTGATGGTGGCCTTCGAGGCGGCCGTGGCCGGCGGCGTGCCGATCATCAAGGCGCTGCGCGAAGGCCTGACCGCCAACCGGATCGAGTCGGTGGCCGGCATCATCAACGGCACCACCAATTTCATCCTGAGCGAGATGCGCGACAAGGGCCTGGATTTTGCGACCGTGCTCAAGCAGGCGCAAGCGCTGGGCTATGCCGAGGCCGACCCGACCTTCGATATCGAAGGCGTGGACGCGGCGCACAAGCTGACCATCATGTCGGCGATTGCCTTCGGCATCCCGGTGCAGTTCGACAAGGCGTATGTGGAAGGCATCAGCGATCTGCAGGCGGTCGACATCCGTTATGCCGAACAGCTCGGCTACCGCATCAAGCTGCTCGGCATCACGCGCCGCACCCATACCGACGCCGGAGAGGGCGTCGAGCTGCGCGTGCACCCGACCCTGATCCCGGCGTCGCGCCTGATCGCCAACGTCGAAGGCGCGATGAACGCGGTGCTGGTGCAGGCCGACGCGGTCGGCGCCACGCTGTACTACGGCAAGGGCGCCGGTTCGGAACCGACCGCCTCGGCCGTGATTGCCGACCTGGTCGATGTGACGCGCCTGCTCACCGCCGATCCGTATAGCCGCGTGCCGCACCTGGCTTTCCAGCCAAACCAGATGACCGACGTCGCCATCATGCCGATGTCCGAGATCACCAGCAGCTACTACCTGCGCGTGCACGTGCAGGACAAGCTGGGCGTGATGGCCGACCTGACGCGCATTCTGGCGGACGCCGGCATCTCGATCGACGCCGTGCTGCAGAAGCAGCCGGGCGACCAGGTCGATATCGACATCATCATGCTGACGCACCAGACGCGCGAGAAGAGTATCGATGCCGCGATTGCCAGCATCGAAGGCTTGCCGGCGGTGATCGGCAAGGTGACGCGGATTCGGTTGGAAACGCTGGCCTGAGCTAGGTTTTTTCAGCGCCGCTACCGTATGCACGTCGTTCCCGCGAAGGCGGGAACCCAAGTTTGGATGAGTAGTCGCAGCGTTTGACGTAGCGGCAAATCATGTTGACCTGGGTTTCCGCCTGCGCGGGAGCGACGTTTTGTGGTCGCGAGTGCAAGGCTGGCAGCTCGTCGTCATCGTCGAGCAGGGCGGTGGTGAGGATGAGCAAATCCTGCTCGATATGCTCGAATAGCGCATTGGCAACGCTGGCGTAGCTGATCTTGAAGTCGGCAGAAGTCATCCGCGGATTCTACCCGCGCTGCATTGCACCAATGTGCCAGATCAAGCCCGAGTTGACCGGCTTCAATCGTCGGTCTCGTACTGCCGGGCAACACTTGGGGTATCAACTGCGTATACTAAACTAAGCGCAAGCATGAATGTGAGAAACAGCGTTTGTTCCGCTGTGCTTGCCGTTGTACATTACGCACTCCATAACAAAGAGCGTAAGAAGCATGAGCCAATCGAGCCAGTTTTCCCTGCTGACCCAACGCCGTTTCGCCCCGTTTTTCTGGACCCAGTTCCTGGGCGCCTTCAACGACAACCTGTTCAAGACCGCGCTGCTGGTCGTCATGACCTATGACGCGATCAACTGGACCACGCTCGATCCTTCCCTGCTGAACAACCTGATCCCGGGCCTGTTCATTCTTCCTTATGTCGTGTTCTCGGCCACCTCGGGCCAGATCGCCGACAAGTTCGACAAGGCCAAGCTGGCGCGCATCGTCAAAGTCGCCGAGATCGCGATCATGCTGGTGGCCGGCATCGGCTGGATGACGCATACCTTGTGGCTCCTGATCGCGGCAGTGATCGGCATGGGCATGCATTCGACCCTGTTCGGGCCGGTCAAGTACGCCTACCTGCCACAAAACCTCAAGCCCAATGAACTGGTTGGCGGCAATGGCGTGGTCGAGATGGGCACCTTCGTCGGCATCCTGCTAGGCGAAGTCGCCGGCGCGATCCTGGTCGGCTACAAGCCGAACGGCATCATGCTGGTGGCCGGCGCAACCTTGGTATTCGCCGTGCTCGGCCTGGCCGCCGCCTGGCGCATTCCGCCATCGCCGGCGCCGGCGCCCGAGCTGCGTATCAACAAGAATTTCATCGCCGAATCGTGGCGCAACCTGTCGTTCTCGCGCCAGAACCGTACCGTGTTCCTGTCGATGCTCGGCAATTCGTGGTTCTGGTTCTACGGGGCCTTGCTGCTGGCCCAGTTCCCGGTGTTTTCCAAGGATTACCTGGTGGGCGACCACAGCGTGTTCGTGCTGCTGCTGACCGTGTTCTCGCTCGGCATCGGCCTCGGCTCGCTGCTGTGCGAACGCCTGTCGGGCCACAAGGTCGAGATCGGCCTGGTGCCGTTCGGCTCGATTGGCCTGTCGGTGTTTGGCATCGACCTGTATTTCGCCAGCGAAGCGTTCGTCGCCAGCACGGCGGTGGTGGACTGGCTCGGTCTCTTGAGCCAGCCGGGCGCATGGCGCATCCTGGGTGACCTGGTGATGATCGGCGTGTTCGGCGGCTTCTATATCGTGCCGCTGTTCGCCCTGATCCAGACCCGCTGCGACCAGAAACATGTCTCGCGCACCATCGCCGGCATGAATATCCTGAACGCGATCTTCATGGTGGCGTCGGCCGGCGTCGCGATCCTGCTGCTGGGGCAGGGCTTCAGCATTCCCGAACTGTTCCTGACCACGGCCCTGCTCAATGCGCTGGTGGCGGTCTACATCTTCTCGCTGGTGCCGGAATTCCTGATGCGCTTCCTGGCCTGGCTGCTGATCCACACCGTGTATCGGGTGCGCACCGTGGACACGGCGCGCATCCCGGCCGAAGGCGCGGCGGTGCTTGTGTGCAATCACGTCAGCTATGTGGATGCGATCGTGATCAATGCCGCCAGCCCGCGTCCGATCCGCTTCGTGATGGATCATCGCATCTTCAAGACGCCATTTTTGCGCTGGATCTTCCGCGCCGTGAATGCGATCCCGATCGCGCCAGCCAAGGAAGATCCGTGGACCATGGAAAAGGCCTTCGTGGACATCGCCCAGGCCCTGCATAACGGCGAGCTGGTGTGCATCTTCCCGGAAGGGCGGCTGACTTCGACTGGCGAGATCAACGAGTTCAGGAGCGGCATCGCGAAGGTCGTCGAGCGCAGCAAGGTGCCGGTAATCCCGATGGCGCTGCGCGGCCTGTGGGGCAGCTGGTTCACGCGCGACAAGAGCAATCTGTTCGGGCGGCGTATCGCGCGTGGAATGCGCTCGCAGCTGTCGCTGGCGGTCGGGCTGCCGGTGGCGCCGGAGCAGGCGACGCCGGAGTATCTGCAGCAGCAGGTGATGGCGCTACGTGGGGACTGGAAGTAGGGATTGATACGGACCAGTGAAGATCTTGCACAGTATGGCAAAAGCGCAAGTTTTTTTCGCTGGCTCTGATATAATTATTGACTAGTCGGGGCGTAGCGCAGCCTGGTAGCGTACGTGCATGGGGTGCACGGGGTCGGAGGTTCGAATCCTCTCGCCCCGACCAAGAGAATCAACAAAAAAGGCCAACTGTGAAGTTGGCCTTTTTTGTTTTCAGTGCCCTTGCGGCAAGTCCTTGCCAACTCCGTAGTTAGCGAGACTCGTGTGGCGAAACCTCGTCCAGTACCCCTAGCAAGTAGGCGATATCCACCGGCTTGACCAGATGCCTGGCAAATCCCGCCCGTTTCGACGCCGCCATGTCCTGCGGCTGTCCATAGCCACTCAGCGCAATCATGGCCGCGTTCTTGGCCAGCGGCGCCGCGCGCAGCCGCTCGACCAGCCCGTAGCCATCCATATCCGGCAAGCCAATATCGAGCAGGCATATATCGAAGCTGTCGGTCTGCACCCGCCGCAAGGCCGCCATCGACGAATCCTCGACCTGCACCGCATGCCCAACCGCCGACAGCACGATGCCCAGCGATTCGGCGGCGTCACGGTTGTCGTCGACGATCATGATGCGCAGCGTCGAGTGCGCGGCCAGTGACGCATCGGCTTCGCGCCGCGCGGAGCTGCCATCCGCACGGTCTACACCGAGCGGCAACACCACACTGAAGCAGCTGCCACGCCCCGGCCCGTCGCTATGCGCTTCAACATGTCCACCATGCAGATTGACCATGCTGCGCACCAGCGCCAAGCCAAGCCCGAGCCCGCCCTGGGCCCGATCCGGCGTGCGCTTGGCCTGGATGAACAGTTCAAAAATATCGGGCAGCAGGGCCGCCTCGATGCCGAGGCCATTGTCTCTGACGCTCAGTTTGACCTGACCGGTTTCCGGCACAGGATCGGCGCACACCGTGATCTCGCCACCATCGGGCGTGTACTTGGCCGCATTGTTGATCAGGTTCGCCATCACCTGCACCAGCCGTTTGCGGTCGCCCGTGACGGTGACGTTGGCCGCACCGAGGCGGGTCGAAAGCGTATGGCCCTTTTTTTCGATCAGCGGCCGCGCTTGCTCGATCGCGTTCTGGATCACCGACTTCAAATCGACCGGCTCGCGCTCCAGTTCGACCAGCCCGCGCGTCACGCGCGAGACGTCGAGCAGGTCGTCCACCAGCTCGACCATGTGGCGCACCTGGCGCCCGATGACGTCGCTTGCGTGGGCGATGCGCCTGGGGTCGGCGCCGGACAATTTGAGCATCTGGGCGGCGGTGCTGATCGGCGCCAGCGGGTTGCGCAGCTCGTGGGCCAGCATCGCCAAGAACTCGTCCTTGCGCGCATTGGCCGCTTTCAGTTCCTCGGCCACCAGCTTCTGGTCGTGCATGTCGGTGACCGTGCCCATCCAGCGGATGATGCGGCCGGCCTCGTCGCGCACCGGCAACGCGCGATTGAGTACCCAGCGGTATTCGCCGCCGTGATGGCGCAGCCGGTGCTCGATCTCGAACAGCGCGCCGCTGGCCAGGCTTGCGGCCCATAGCGCCTGCAGCCGCGCCAGGTCGTCGGGATGGATGATGGTCACCCAGCTGGTGCCGCGCAGCTCGGCATCGGACCGGCCGGTGAACTCGCTCCAGCGCCGGTTCGAGTAATCGTTCTGGCCGTCGGCCAGGCTCGACCACACCATCTGCGGCATGGCGTCGGTGATGGTGCGGAATTTTTCCTCGCTCTCGCGCAGGGCACGCTGGGTGTCGACCTGTGCCGTGAGGTCCATCGAGGCGGCCACGGCGCCGGTGATGGCGCCGTTCTCTGCGCGGATCGCCGTGGCGCGGGTCAGCAGGGTGCGCCGTTCATCCGGTCGGCCGAAGGGGGCGATCTCGACGATGTCGGCATCGACCAGTTCGCCGCGCAGCGCGCGCGCCAGCGCCCATTCGGCCGGCTCGATCTGCCGGCCGTGGCGCTCCGAGCCATCGGCCCACCAGCCACGCCACTCGGCATACTGGGCCTGGCTGGTGGACATCGGGTGCTCGCCCCACAACTGCCGGTTCATGCGGTTGACGGACGACAGCGCGCCTTGCTCGTCGACATACACGATCCCTACCGGCGCCGAGCTGAGCAGGGCGTCCAGGCGTCGCCGGTCGGCTTCGGCCTGGCTGGCGGCGGCGCGCGCTGCGGTCTCGCTGGCCTGCAAGGCGCGTTCGGCGTTCTTCTTGTCGGTGATGTCGGTGAACAGCAGGGCCACCCTGTGCTTGCCCGGATGCGCGATCGGGCTGGCATACACGGTAAACCAGCGGCCCATTGCCTCCGAACCCTCCTCGAAACGGCGGGCGACGCCGGTGCGCGCGATAGCGTCGTAGGTATCGACCCAGCCCTGCTCGAGGTTCGGCACCAGTTGGCGCGCAGTCTTGCCCACGCTGTCTTCCAGCCCGGTGTGGCGGGCAAAAGCATGATTGGCCTCGATGAAGGCGTAGTCGACTGCATTGCCATGCTCGTCATGGATCATCTCGAGCATGCAGAAGCCATCATCCATGGTTTCGATCAGCGCATGATTGGTCTGTTGCAGGCGCTCACGCAGCAGGTGGTCCCTGGTGACGTCGTTGCAGATGACGAGCACCCCGCGGATGCCGGCTTCGTCCTCGATCGGGCTGTAGCCATAGGTCCACCAGACGTCTTCGCGGCGGCCGTTGCGGGTCAGCGGCACCAGCCGGTCCTCGTACCAGGCGCTGGCGCCTTCGTTCATCACACGCTCGATGTCGGGGCCGATCAGGTCCCAGGCTTCTTCCCAGCAGGCACGGCCGGCCTGGCCCAGCGCAGCCGGGTGGCGCTCGGGCCCCATGGTGTGGCGGTAGCCGTCGTTATAAAACTGGATCAGCTCGTCGCCCCACCAGATGAACATCGGATGATTACTCGACAGCAGCACCCGCAGCAGGGTCTTGAGGGTCGAGGGCCAGCCCTCGGGCGGGCCGAGGGGGCTGTTGTGCCAATCGTGGGCGCGCATCAGGGAGCCCATTTCGCCGCCGCCGGCAAGGAAGGTATGGCTGGGTTTTAACATCGTCAGGTATCGGGTAAGTAGCCGCGAACGATACGGGCTGCTTGCCGACTTGGCAACTGCAATGTTGCGTAGCAATACTGGACTCAGGCGGCGTCGGCTTCCTCCCGTTGCGCCTGCTCGGCCAGGTAGCGGTGGATCTGGGCCACCACGGCCGCCCCTTCGCCGGCCGCCGCCGCTACCCGCTTGGTTGAGGCGGCGCGCAGGTCGCCCACGGCGAACACGCCCGCCACGCTGGTCTCGAGCTCGCGCTCGCCATGGCGGCCGGTGGCTTCATAACCGGTGAGCACGAAGCCCTTGCGGTCCAGCGCTACGCCGCATTCGAGCAGCCAGTCGCTGTTGGGATCGGCGCCGATGAACAGGAACAGGTGGTGGGTATCGAACACCCTGGGTGCGCCGCCGCTGCGGCTGCGGCAGTGCACCCGTTCCAGGCCGGTATCGTCGCCTTCGAGCGCGGCCAGCTCGAGCCGGGTATGCAGCACGATGTTCGGCGTGGCGGCGATGCGTTCGATCAGGTAGCTCGACATGCTTACCTCCAGGCCATTGCCGCGCACCATCAGGTGCACGGTGCGGGCATGCATCGACAGGTAGACCGCAGCCTGGCCGGCCGAGTTGCCGCCGCCGACCAGCACCACTTCCTGCTGCCGGCACACCTTGGCTTCGACCGGAGAAGCCCAGTAATACACGCCGCGGCCTTCGAAGCGCGCCAGCTCGGTCAGCTCTGGCTTACGGTAGCGCGCGCCGGCCGCCAGCACCACGCTGCGCCCGCGCGCGCAACTGCCGTCTTCGAGCTCGATGCGCAGCGGACGCTCGTTGCACTGCAGGCGCATGGCCGACGCGGGAATCGCGATCTCGGCCCCGAACTTGCTCGCCTGCACAAACGCGCGGCTGACCAGGGCATGGCCCGAAATGCCGGTCGGGAAGCCGAAGAAATTCTCGATGCGCGCGCTGGCGCCGGCCTGGCCGCCGTAGGCGCGTTGTTCCAGCACCATCACCGACAGACCTTCCGAGGCCGCATACACTGCCGTGGCCAGGCCGGCGGGGCCGGCGCCCACCACCAGCACGTCGTAGACCATCTCGCGCGTGATGCGCGGCAGCGTGCCCAGGAAGCGGCCCATCTCGAGCAGGCTCGGATTCTTGATCACGAAGCCGTCGGGCATGGCGACCAGCGGCCAGTCGTGCTCCTGGCGCCAGTGTTCGCGCACCAGTTCGGCCGCCTCCAGGTCGGAGGCCGGATCGCGCCGGGTGTACGGTTGGGCATTGCGCGACAAGAAGCTCTCGAGTTCGAACAGGCGCGGGTGGCCGGGCGGCCCGATCAGGATCGGCCCGGTCGGCTGCTCGCCGATCAGGCGCGCGCGGCGCAGCATGAAGGCGCGCATCACGCGCTCGCCCAGCACCGCCTCGGCCATCAGCAGCGCGCGCAGCGCTTCCGGGTCGAGCACCAGGGCTTCCAGGCGGCCGACCGCCACGCCGTCGACCAGCGGCGGCCGGCCAGACAGTTGCGATACTTCGCCGGTGAACTGGCCGGCCTCGAATAGATGCACCTCGACCCGGTGGCCGAGGGCGTTGCTGCGGCTGCAGCGCAACTGGCCGGCCAGCACGACCACCATGCCGGGCGAATCGACCAGGGCCCGGAACACGAAGTCGCCATCGTGCCAGCTGCGCTCGGTCGCGAAGCGGCGGATGCGTTTGATGTCGTCCTCGGCGAGGACCGGGTACACCTGGTGGCCGCGGGTCCTGAGGTCGATCAGGTAGCGCGGGTCGATGGTGGAAGGTTCAAGAATCGGGTCGGGCGTGCTGTCGGTCATGGCGGCTCTCATGGTCGCGGTGGTGGGGCATCGGCGCTTGCATGGTAATGCAGGGCAGCCGCTTTGTGTCCTATACCCTAGGACGGGTGTTTATCGCCATCTACCTCGTCTAGGGAAGCACTGATTTATTCATGGCGGGGAATCGGCCACGAGAAAATGCACCCTGCAGCGTTGCAAATCCTCGCGATACCACGGGTATCGCTGCGGTTTGCGCCTTGCCGGGCACATTTTTCGTGACCGATTCTCTCCCGCCAGAATAAATCAGTGCTTCCCTAGCGCTGGCGCTGCAGGCGCAGCAGCAGCCAGGCGGCCACGGTGGTGAACGTCGCCACCAGGCCCAGCGCGATCCAGAAGCCGTGGCCATCGTCGGCCAGCGGCACGCCGCCCACGTTCATGCCGAGCAGGCCGGCGATCAGGTTGATCGGCAGCGCCATCACGGTCACGATCGTCAACAGGTACAGGCTGCGCGCATTGTCTTCGTTGACGCGGGCCGCGATTTCTTCTTGCAGCAATTTGATGCGTTCTTGCAGGGCGGCCAGGTCGCTCAGCACTACCGTGAATTCCTCGGTGGCCTGGCGCAGGTCTTGGCGGTCTTCGCCGTCGACCCAGGTCGGCGGCCGCTGCAGCAGGCGGAACAGGGCGGCCGGCTCCGGCGCCAGCAGGCGCTGCAGGCGCACCAGCACCCGGCGCAGCGAACCCAGGTCTTCGCGCTGGCGGGTCAGGCGGCCGGCCAGCAGGCGGTCTTCGATGGTGTCGACCCGCGCCACCGCTTCGCGCACGATATTGACCAGCACGTCGGCCTGGTCGCGCAGCAGGTGGATCAATAGTTCGCTCGACGAGCGCAGCGGGGCGCCCTGGCGCACGTCCTGGCGCAGGCGTTCGATCGAGGCCAGGGGTTTACGACGCGCGCTGATGGCAACGTGCGGGGTGACGTGGACCCATAGCGTCGAGATCTCGGCGCTGTCGAGCGAAAAGCCGTGCAGCACATCGTTGACGACGGCGATCAGGGCATTGTCGGCCAGCTCGATGCGGGTCGAGCGCGAACCCTGGTGCAGGGTTTCGTAGAACTCGTCGGCCAGCGTGGCATGGGTGCGCAGCCAGCGCTCGCTGGCGGTGTTCGACAGATTGAAGTGCAGCCAGATGAATTGCTCCGGTTGCGGGTCGCGCATCCAGGCCAGGGCCTCATGCACGCCGATCGGGGTGGCGATGGCGTCAGGCTTGAACAGGAAGCCCCATACCAGGCCCGAATCGTCGGAGCCGTAATTGAAGCCGGGGGCCGCCATCTGCGTCATTGACCTTCCTGGAAGATTACACGATGGGCAATTGTAGAGGGTTCCGGGCCGCTCATGTTGGTTGGGGGCGACACCATGAATTACCTTGGCATGTCATCAAGTTGAAACCATCGGTCGCTAAGATTGCTCCTGTGTCTCTCCGCGTGATCCCTCAACCGGATACTGCGTTTTCCGTCGGCTTCATGGTCGACGGATTTTTTTTATGTGCGCTGGCCCGGCGGGCAGGGCGCTGCACGATGAGCCTTGACGGCTCGACGAAAGGAAACAGATGCAAGTCTCACAGATCGATCGCCGCGGCGCGGCACCGACCGACATGGCTGACACTCCCGTTGCCAATCCCTATGCAGGTGCGACCCATGTGGTGCGCCAGGGCATCCTGATCCAGGCCAGCCTGGGCACCCGCAGCGCTGTCGAATTCCTGAAGCAGCACGGCGTGCACGGCGCCGTGATCCACCGCGTGCTGATGGGCGAGAATGTGCGCGACGATGACTACACCGCGCTCGACCATCGGGTGGCGATCGACGATCCGCGCATGTGATTGCGCGCAGCGTAGGTGCAGTCCATGCACGTACGCTGACAAGGTCAGGCGTGTTCGGTCAGCTCGCGCAGGATGGCGCACTGGCCGGCTGGACGCGCTGAATCGCAACGCCCGCGCAGGCTCGACAATTCGGCGCGCAGCTTGCTCAGTTCGGCGATCTGGCGCTCGATCTCGGACAGCTGGTGGTCGACCAGCGCGTTCACGCCGCTACATGAACGTTCGGGCTGATCCTGGTAGCCGAGCAGGGTCTCGACCTCATTGAGCGACATGCCCAGCGACCGGCAGCGGCGAATGAAGTGCAGCCGCTCAGCGTGGCTCGCATCGTACATCCGGTAGTTCGCCTGTGACCTGACCGGCGGCGGCAACAACCCCTTTTGCTCGTAGAAGCGGACCGTCTCGGATTGGCATCCCGTCAGTTTTGCCAGCTCGCCTATGCGCATCAACATGAAAATCCTCGCTTGACCTTGTAGTAACTACAGGGATTCTAATGCAGATCTCACGATTGGAGGTCGCATCATGTCAGCTTGCTGTTCCGGACCCTGCAGTTCTTCCAAACCGCCGCCCGATGGGCGCTACCGCAAGGTGCTGTGGGCGGCGCTGTTCATCAATGTCGCCATGTTCGGCGTCGAGTTGGCCAGTAGCCTGGCGGCTGGGTCGGTGGCGCTGCTGGCCGATTCGGTCGACTTTCTTGGGGACGCCGCCAACTATGGGGTGTCGCTGTTCGTGCTCGGCATGGCGGTGGTGTGGCGTTCGCGGGCGGCCTATGCCAAGGGCGTCGTGATGGGCCTGTTTGGCGTGCTGGTGCTGGCGCGGTCCCTGTGGTTCGGCCTGGACGGCCACTTGCCGCATGCCCAGACCATGGGTGTGGTGGGTGTGCTGGCGCTGGCCGCAAACGGGGCGGTGGCGGCCATGTTGTATGCGTTTCGCAACGGCGACGCCAATATGCGTTCGGTGTGGCTGTGCACCCGCAATGACATGATCGGCAATCTGGCGGTGATGCTGGCCGCGCTCGGCGTGTTCGGCACCCGGGCTGGCTGGCCGGATATCGTGGTGGCGAGCATCATGGCCTGCCTTGGCCTGTCGTCCGCGCGCGAAGTAATACGGCAGGCGCGCGCCGAGTTGCGCGCCCAGGCGAGTAAGGCGGACTCGCCTGCACCGTTGCCTGTCATCAAGATCAGGCGGACCTGATAAGCAAGCGCGGCCGGCATTGCGACCGTCATTGCGCATGGCTGCCCTCACGGTTGTGGCCGTGACTTTGCCCGTGGCCGCACCGCATCGCGCTCGCCATGCTCGGCGATCAGGATCGCCGCGCTGTACAGGTCTGGCGCCATGCGCGTGGGCAGGCGGCGCGGGCCGAGGCGCCATTCGGTTTCGTTGCCATTGTCGATGAGCAGGGTGCGACAACCGGCCCGGTTGCCGGCCTCGACATCGTGCAGGATGTCGCCGATCATCCACGACGCGCGCAGGTCGATATCGTGTTCGTGCGCCGCGCGCAGCAGCATGCCCGGCGAAGGCTTGCGGCAGGCGCAGGTGAAGGCATAGTCGCTGACTGTGCCGAGCGGATGGTGCGGGCAATAATAAAAGCCGTCGAGGGCGAGCTGTTCGCGAAACAGCAGGTCGTTGAGGCGATCGGAGACCGGCCCCATCGCTTCTTCGCCGAAGCAGCCGTGCGCGATGCCGGACTGGTTGGCCACCACGAACAGGCGGTAGTCAAGGCCGGCCAGCAGGCGCAGCGCCGCGCCGGCGCCGCTCACCAGGCGGATGCGGCGCGGCTCGGCATTGAAGGGAATGTCGTCGACCAGCGTGCCCTCTTGGTCAAGGAAGATGGCTTTCATGCAGGCGCTCAGGCAAAGCGTACGCGGTAGCGCACCGCGCCGGCCAGGCGCCAGAACACGGACAGGGGCGGCAACAATACCGACGTGATCGCCATCTCGGCCACGTGCGAGGCGCTGTGGGCCGTGCCTTTCAGGCGGCGCAGGAACAGGCGCACTGTGAGCGCGAGCCACACCAGTGTGGCGCCAAGCGCCAGCCAACCCACACCCAGTGCCCAGCAGGGCAGGGCCAGCAGCAGGGCGGCGACGATCGCGTAATGGTCCCAGCACGGGCGCGCTTCGACGCGTTCGCGGTACAGCACCGGGTGCTTCTTATACAGCAGGGCGTCGAACACGGCGTGGCGGATCTGCAGCAGGCTGGCGCCCCACGGCGCCGGTCGCACCGGATGCACTGCCAGCGCCCGCGGCGCGCGCACGATGCGCATGTCTTGTTCCAGCAGGCGGAAGTGCAGGTCGGCGTCGCTGCCGCGCTGGACGCTGAAGCGTTCATCGAAGCCGTCGAGCTTCTCGAGCACCTGCTTGTGAATGAAGCAGTTGGCGCTGGTGAAGTCGACGCGCTCGTGCGCATGCGCGCTGCGCTGGCGGTCGGTGGGGCGGGCCGGCACTGGCGTTTCGATGCGGCCGCACACGACGTCGGCGTCGCCGTCGAAAGCGGCCAGTCCCTGGGCCAGCCAGTCGGGGCTGGGCACGGCCTCGTCGCTGGTGAAGGCGATGAGCTCGGAGCGCGCGGCGCGCCAGCCGCGGTTGCGCGCCGCGCCGGGACCGCGCGGCCCGGTGTTGGCGACATAAGCCAGGCGCGGCCCGCGCTCAAGTGTGCGGGTGCGCCAGCCGGCTACCAGGTGCAGGGTATTGTGGTTGGGCTCGTCGTCGACGACGATGACCTCGACCTTGCGCGGGTCGATGCTCTGGCGCATCAGGGCGTCGAGGCTGCGATCGAGCAGGTCCATGCGGCCGCAGGCCGGCAGCACCACGGAAATGGTGGGCAGGGCGATATGGGGGGCGTCGTCCGGTGCAGGCATGGCATGTCTCCGCTGGTCTGGCGCCACGGTGGGATCGTGGCGGTATCAGGCGGTTCGATAGCCTTGCGGTCGGCGCGGTTCCTCCGGTCCTGACCGGCTTGGAGGTGGATCAAAGCCGATGCGTGGTGGGGCGGCATTGCCTACCGGCGTTGATGACGTTGGGTTGGCGGCTGCGCTGCCAACCCAACGACAACAATCAACCGCGCGAGAAGCCGGTATCGTCATCCATCTTGCGATCGCCCGCCAGCTTGTTGGCGCCGCCCGGGCTGCGCGGATAGCCGCCAGCGGCATCGTTCGACTGGTGCACCGGATTCGGCTCGGCATGCATGCTGCCGCCGACCTGGTAGCCTTCACCCTCGGTGCGTGGACCCGAGTTGCCGGGGCTGCGTGGCAGGCCGCCGGAGACATTGTTCGATTTGTGGACATCGTCGCTGCCGGTATCGCGCGCCTCGGCGCCGGTCTGCGAGCCCTGGCGGTCGGTGCTGCGCTGCACCTCGCTGGCGCTGGCGTCCTGGGTGTCGGCGCGATTGTCGTCGGTCGCGGCCTGACGGTTGCCGTAGATGTCGCCATGCTGGACACCCGGCACACCGGCTTCGGTGCCGATCGGCTCGGGTGGCACAGTCCCCGGCACGCGGCCGTCGCGGCCCGGCTGGCCCGACTGCGGCGCCGCATGCAGTTCGGGATGCGCCGGGTCTTGCGGGTTCAGGGTGTCGGCGGTCTGGGTCTTGCCCTGGCGGTTGGCCACGTCCTCGCCCATCGAGGTCGCGCTATCACGCTGGCGGTTGCCGACCGGCTGCTGCAGCTTGCCCCAGGCGTCGGAGTGCATTTCCATCTGGCGCTGGTGGCTGTCGGTCACACCTTGCGTGGCGCCCGAGCCGCCGGTCTGCTGCCCCTGCATCGAACCGGCATGCGCCATGCCGGTACCTTCGCCGTCAATCGATCCCGCACCGCGCTGTTCGCTGGCGCCTTGCGGATGGGTATGGTCCATCGGGCCGCTGCGGGTATTCCCTTTGGAACCTGGCGTCCCTTTTTCATTCGCGCCATTATTGGTTTGGTTATTGCTCTCACTACGTTGATTCGCGTCCATGTCGGTCTCCTTGGTATTGGTAGACAGGCAGGTCGAAGTCCTGCCGCATAACAGCATGATGCGCGCTGACAGTGGGACACAAAATAGGAAGAGGTAGGGGAGAACTGTAGGACTGTTCCTGACGAGTTTGTTGACTACCGGAAGTACTCTTTCGCAGGTGCATTATTTGTCGCGTAAAGTCCTACAAAGTCATCTGAAATGCTCCTATAGCCGCGTGACAGATGCCTGCCTAAGATGGGCTTCGACTCAACGTTCGCTGATGAACAGTCAGCGGCGATCGGGTCTTCAAGCCTGCCGCAGGACGCGGCGGTTTCCACAAGTGTATAAGGGAGAACGTCATCATGGCCTCAAGCAACCAAGGTAACAAGCAATCGGGTAACCAAGGCAATAGCCAGAGCACTGCCAGCGGCACCCGTAACCGCGGATTCGCCTCGATGGATCCGGCGCGCCAGCGCGAAATCGCCAGCCAGGGTGGCAAGGCCGCTCACGCCAAGGGAACCGCCCACGAATTCACCTCGGAAGAAGCACGCCGCGCCGGCAGCTTGAGCCATGGTAATCGCCAGTCGGCCAATGCCAATGCCGGTGGCGCCGCGCGCAGCACCGCGAGCAAGAGCGGCAACCGCCAGAGCACGCAGGGCGGCAACCGCAGCGGCGGATCGAAAGAATAAGCATCCAGCCGGCGCACATGCCGGCTCGATACCCGACGGGAAGCCACAGAGCTTCCCGTTTTGCTTTTAATACACACATGAGGCGAATGGGATTTGGTAGAATCGCTGCGCCTTTTTCAACCTTTTCCCCCAAGGATCAACGTCGTGAAACCTGCGGTCATTCGTCAAGTCAAGAGCCTGTCCATGTCCTGCGATCGGGTCGGCAACCTGTTGCTCACCAAGTTTTCCACCCAGGGCGCGAGCGACCTGTGTATCCAGATCCCGGCCTCGATCGTGTTCTGGCTGCTCAAGCACCTGCCGGTCAACCGCGATCCCCAGCTCAAAGCGCCGCCCGCCGGCCCGACCATCGGCCAGGCCGACTGGGAAAGCCCCTACGTGCCGCGCGCCCAGTACGTCGACTGCAAGGAACTGCCGGGCGCGATCCGCATGTCCTTCGTGCTCGACCGCAAGCCCGACCTGACCGTCGTGCTCGATCGCGGCAACGTCGAACTGATGCGCCAGATCATGGCCATGTACACCAAGGACCTGATCGATCTCGACGCGCAGTAAACACGCGTCCACGTCCCGGCCTGGCATCACCGGTTGGCGTGGCCGATCCGGTATCATGGCCGGCACTGCTGATGCACTGATTGTCGGGCAGGCGCCCGACGCCCGTTCGACACCACCGTCCATTGCGACGGCCATGAAAGGATTGCCACGATGCCTATCAAGATCAGCACGATGTTCGACTCCGGTTCGATCGACGTCGTCCGCGCCGACAACGCCAGACAGATCGACCTGAACCTGCGCAAGGATTCGCACGCCGACATCCATCAATGGTTCCACTTCCGCCTGCAGGGCGCGCGCGGCCAGGCTGTCAGCATGCGCTTCCTGAACGCCGGCCAGGCCACCTATCCGAAGGGCTTCGAAGGCTACCAGGCGGTCGCCAGCTACGATACCGAGAACTGGTTCCGCGTTCCCACCAGCTTCGACGGCCAGGTCATGACGATCGAGCATACGCCAGAACTCGACAGCGTCTACTACGCCTATTTCGAGCCCTATACCTGGGAGCGCCACCTGCGCCTGCTGGGCGAAGTGGCAGAGAACCCGATCGCGCGCGTGCACGATATCGGCAGTACGGTCGACGGCCGCGACATGAATCTGGTGGTGATTGGCAATCCGCAGGCCGAGAAAAAGATCTGGGTCATCGCGCGCCAGCACCCGGGCGAATCGATGGCCGAGTGGTTCGTCGAAGGCATGATGGATGCGCTGCTCGACAACGCCAATCCGGTCGCGCGCAAGCTCTTGCAGCGCGCCGTGTTCTACATTGTGCCGAACATGAACCCGGACGGCTCGGTGCGCGGCAACCTGCGCACCAATGCCGCCGGCGCCAACCTGAATCGCGAGTGGATGAACCCTTCGCTCGAGCGTAGCCCCGAAGTCTACTGTGTCAAGAAGCAGATCGAGGAAACCGGCATCGACATGTTCTTCGACATCCACGGCGACGAGGCGCTGCCCTACAACTTCGTGGCCGGCTGCGAGATGCTCGAGGATTTCACCGCCGAACGCGCGCTGGAGCAGAGCAGCTTCATCGACCGCTATATCTCGTGCAGCCCGGATTTCCAGAAAGAATACGGCTACGCCGCCAGCAAGTACAACGACGAGCTGCTGACCCTGGCATCGAAGTACGTCGGCCACCACTACAAATGCCTGTCGCTGACGCTCGAGATGCCGTTCAAGGACAACGCCAACCTGCCCGATCCACACACCGGCTGGAATGGCGCGCGCAGCGCAGGCCTGGGCGCGGCAATGCTGCAGCCGATCCTGCAGGCGCTGGGCTGATCCCATGGGCGTCGAGATCGAACGCAAGTTCCTGCTGGCGAGCGACGCCTGGCGCGCGCTGGGCGAGCCCGTGCTGGTGCGCCAGGGCTACCTGACCTCTGACCCGAAGCGCACCGTGCGCGCGCGCATCTATGGCGACCAGGCTTTTCTCACCATCAAGAGCAAGAGCGAAGGCGCATCACGCGGGGAGTGGGAGTATCCGATTCCGCTGGCGGACGCCGCCGAATTGCTCGACCGCCTGTGCGATCGGCCGCTGGTCGAGAAATACCGGCGCCGCATCGAGCATGGCGGTTTCACCTGGGAAGTCGACGAGTTCCTGGGCGAGAACGCCGGCCTGGTGGTGGCCGAGATCGAACTGCCATCCGAGGATGCGCCATTCGACAAGCCCGGCTGGGTCGGCCAGGAAGTCACCGATGACAAGCGCTACTACAACTCCAACCTGATCCGTTCGCCGTACTCCACCTGGACCGATACCGCCTCATGACCCACGTCTCGCGCCGTAGCCTGCTTGCCCTTTCCCTCTCCACCGCACTGGGGCTGGCGCTGCCAGCCAGCGGCGCCTTTGCTGCCGATTCTTCTGCCGAAAATGCGGCGTACTTCCCTCCAGCCGGCGAATGGGCGCGCAAGGACCCGGCCCAGCTGGGCATGGACCCGGCGGCCCTGGCCGCTGCGGTCCAGTTCGCACAATCGCGCGAGACCGAGCGCCCGCTCGACCTGTCCGACCAGGAAGCAGTGTTCGGCACCCGTCTTGGTTCGATGCCGACCAAACGCGCCCACACCAATGGCGTCGTGATCTACAAGGGTTATGTGGTGGCCGAGTTCGGCGATACGCGCTTTGTCGATCCGACCTATTCGGTGGCCAAGAGCATGCTGGCGACGGTGGCCGGCGTGGCGGTGCGCGATGGCCGCATCGCTGTCGACGACCCGGTTGCCAAGACGGTGGGCGATGGCGGTTATGCAGCGCCGCACAATGCGCCGGTCACCTGGAAGCAGCACCTGCAGCAGGAATCCGAGTGGGAAGGCGAGCTGTGGGGCAAGCACAGCAACTTCATCGGCAGGCAGGCCTTTGGCAAGGGAGAGAAGAAGCCGCGCGCGATCAAGGCGCCGGGCAGCTTCTACGAGTACAACGACACGCGCGTCAACCGTTTCGCGCTGTCGCTGCTGCGTGTGTTCGGGCAGTCGGTGCCGGACGTATTCCAGCAGCAGGTCATGGATCCGATCGGCGCCTCGCAGACCTGGAAGTGGGTTCCTTACCATAACAGCTATGTCGAACTGAACGGCAAGCAGGTGCCATCGGTCAGTGGCGGTACGCGCTGGGGCGGCGGCATGTGGATCGACAGCTGGGACATGGCGCGCTTCGGCTACCTGTGGCTCAATCAGGGCAACTGGAACGGCAAGCAGATCCTGCCGGCGCCGTACGTGAAGGAAGCGCTCACCCCGAGTGCCCATGGCCCGGATTATGGCTATCTTTGGTGGCTCAATACCAAGGGCAAGAACCTGCCAGGCATGCCGGTCACGGCCTTCGCGGCGCTGGGCGCGGGCAGCAACGATATCGTCGTCTCGCCTGAGCACGACCTGGTGATCGTGTGGCGCTGGCACGCCGGAAATGCGGCCGAGTTTGCGACGCGCGTGATCGCCGCGATCCGCAAATAATTTGTCACTTGCACGCAACGCGGGGCTGCGCCAATTGTGCGGAGCAAAACGGAACTAAAGTGATATATTTTTATTACTAATTCCACCCGCGATGCGGCGTTGTGTGTCCCCCTAGTCTGACTCGACAATTCGTTTTTTGCATCCATCCGGTCGGGTCAAGGGCAGGCATACGCTCCGGCATTGCCAACACCACCAGGACACACAAGAATGAACAAGAACATCGCCATCGTCGGCGCTGGATTCTCCGGGGCCGTGATCGCAAACCAGCTGGCGCAGGCCGGCTACACCGTCGACGTGTTCGAGTCGCGCCCGCACATTGCCGGCAACTGCTACTCCGAACGCGATGCCGAGACCGGCGTCATGGTCCACGTCTACGGGCCGCACATCTTCCACACCGATAATGAGCGTGCCTGGGAATTCGTGAACCGCTACGCCGAGTTCAAGCCGTATGTGAACCGCGTCAAGGCCATCACCGACGGCAAGGTGTTCACCCTGCCGATCAACCTGTTGACCATCAACCAGTTCTTCAACAAGACCATGGGCCCGGCCGAGGCGCAAGAATTCTTGCAGAACCTGGGCGACAAGTCGATCGAGAACCCGACCACCTTCGAAGAACAGGCGCTGCGCTTCGTCGGCCGCGAGCTGTACGAGGCGTTCTTCAAGACCTATACCATCAAGCAGTGGGGCCTGCATCCGAGCGAGCTGCCGGCCAGCATCCTCAAGCGCCTGCCGGTGCGTTTCAACTACGACGACAATTACTTCAACCACAAATACCAGGGCATGCCAGCCAACGGCTACACGGAGCTGGTGCAGAACATCATCGACGTGCCGGGCGTGACCGTGCACCTCAATACCGCCTTCGATCCGGCCGACAAAGGCAACTACGCCCACGTGTTCTACAGCGGCCCGATCGACGCCTGGTTCAAGCACGAAGACGGCCGCCTGCCGTACCGCACGCTGGACTTCGAAACCTTCCGCGCCGATGGCGACTTCCAGGGCAATGCCGTCATCAACTATTGCGACGACGAAAAGAAATACACGCGCATCACCGAGCACAAGCACTTCTCGCCGTGGGAAAAACACGAGAAGACCATCTGCTATGCCGAGTACAGCCGCCAGTGCGAAGAGAAGGACATCCCGTACTACCCGATCCGTCAGACGCGCGAGAAGGCGCAGCTGGAGCTGTACGTGAACAAGGCGAAGAACGAAGAGAACGTCACTTTTGTTGGCCGCCTGGGCACCTACCGCTACCTGGACATGGATGTCACCATCCACGAAGCGCTGCTCACGGCCGACAAGTTCCTTGAAAGCGCGAAGAGCGGTGCGCGCATGCCGGCCTTCACCATCGATCCTATGGCGTAATACTCCAGGCTGCGCTCAGGCCGCAAAGCCGCCGTCGATCAACAGGTCGCCGCCGGTGACGTAGCTTGCTTCCGAGCCTGCCAGATAGGCGACCATGGCCGCGATTTCTTCCGGCCGGCCATGGCGTTTGAGGGCCATGAAGTGGTGCATGCTGGCGCCGAACTCGGTTTTTTCCGGGTTCATGTCAGTGTCGACCGGGCCGGGCAGCACATTATTGATCGTGATGCCGCGCGGACCCAGTTCGCGCGCCAGGCCCTGGGTCAGGCCGCTCAAGGCCGACTTGCTCATTGCGTACACCGAGCCGCCAACCATCGGCATGCGCAGCGCGTTGGTGCTGCTGATGTTAATGATGCGTCCACCTTGACCCATATGTGGCAGCACCGCCTTCACGCCGGCGAACACGGCGCGCACATTCACCGCCACCGTCTTTTCGAAATCTTCCAGCGTGAAATCATCGATCGGCCCGAACACGGCGACCCCGGCATTGTTGACCAGGATGTCGACCCGGCCACGTGCGTGGGCGACGCCGTCGATCGCAGCGCGGATCGCGCCAGGGTCGGCCGCGTCGCTGCGGATGGCTTCGGCGCTGCCACCCGCAGCCTTGATGTCAGCCACCAGCGTCTCGGCGGCGGCTGCCGATTGTTGATATGTCAGCGCCACGTGCGCGCCATCGGCCGCCAGGCGGCGTGCGATGGCGGCGCCGATGCCGCGTGAACCGCCGGTGACTACAGCAACCTTGCCTTCGAAGACCTTGTTCATGATGAGCTTTCCGTGTGTGTTTGAATGAGCGTCCAGTATGCTGCGCACCTGGAGTTGAAACTAGCTAGTCGGAAGTCGCATGACTTTCAACCACAGGTATAAAATCTGGATGTCATCACCCTGCGGATAGCGCCATGCCGGAATCGATCAGCCATCTCGTATCCTTCATCTATAGCGCCGAGGAGGGCGGCTTCTCGCCGGCCGCGCGCCGGCTTGGCCTGAGCCCGGCCGCAGTCAGCAAGAACGTAGCCCGCCTCGAGCAGCACCTGGGCGTACGCCTGTTCCAGCGCACCACCCGTCAATTGCACCTGACCAGCGAGGGCGAGCGCTACCTGCACGAAGTGGCCGAGCCATGGAAGCGCATCGAAGAAGCCACCCAGGCCACGCGCCAGGGCGCCGGCCAGCCGGGCGGGACGCTCAAGATCGCGATGGCGCCGCTGGTCGGACGGACGTATTTCGTGCCGATGCTGGAAGAATTCCTGCGCCGCTACCCGGCCATCGTGCCCGACCTGCACGTCGAGAACCGCCAGGTCGACCTGGTCGGGGAAGGTTTCGATGTGGCGATCGGCGGCGGCGTCGACCTGAACGAGGGCATGGTGGCGCGTGAACTGACGTCGGTGCACAGCATCGTCGTCGCCAGTCCTGCCTACCTGGCAGAGCGCGGCTGGCCATCCGGGCCGGACGAACTGGCGCGGCATGCCGGCATCGCCCGCCGCGCGGTGGGCAGCGGCCGCCTGCTGGGCTGGACCCTGCGCGGGCTTGACGGCCAGCAGGCGCCGGTCGAGCTGCGCACGGTGGCGGTATGCGACGATCCGGAAGCGATGGCGCAGGCGGCGCTGGCCGGCGTGGGCGTGACGGTACTGCCTTTGCCCCACGCCCAGCCTTTCCTGCGCAGCGGGGCGCTGGTCGACGTCCTGCCGGGCTGGCATGTGCAGGGGCGGGCGCTATGCCTGTACTACGCCAGCCGTCGGTTGTTGCCGGCCAAGACGCGGGTGTTCATCGATTTCGTGGTGGAGCGTTTCGAGACGCAGGGTCTGGCGCGGCAATTCGTGACGCCGGATCGTCCGCAAGGGCAGGAAGAGGTCGATGCCCCCGCCGCAGCGGGGGCATGAAGCACATCAGTGGAAGTGCTCGGTACCGGTCGGTGCGTCTTCCGGCATCTCGGCATGCACCAGTTCGCCGGTAGGATCGGCGAACAGGGGCGAGCCGCAATCGTCGCAGTACTCGGCCACGTAGCGCTCGTTGATGCGCTTGATGTGGGCGATGCCAGCGTCGTTCAGGTGGGCCGCGATCTCGTTGATCGGCGACAGCGCCGTCGCCTGGACCGCCAGCGGGCCCTCCATCGGCGTGCCTTCTTCATCTTCCTGGCCATACAGCGGCCAGACGATGCCATAGATCACGTCGGCGCTCTGGCGCATGGTGAACGAGACGCGGTATTCGTCGATCTGGATGTCCGGTGCTTCTTCGCCGAAGCCTGCCACCACCGCGCGCAGGTCGGAAGCTTCCACGCCAAGCGTGTTGGTCAGGTAGTGCACGGCGGCGCGGATCGAGATCGGGCGGATCAGCTTATCGGCTTCGCGGCAGGCCACGTAATACGCTTCAGGCAGCAGCAGTTCGATGCCGCAGCCCGGCAGCAGGCGCGCGATATTGGCGGTGGCTTGCGAGCGCCACTGCTCGAGGCTGCGCTCGCGTTCTTCGGCAAAGCGCAGCTGATGCTGCGGCTCTTGCCAGCGGAATAGCGGTTCGCCGACCGGCGCCACGATCGCGATCAACAGGTAACGGGTATCGGCCAGGAACGGCGCGGTCTCGTCGAGGTGGGGCGCCGGCTTGATGGTGCCGCCCTTGTGGGCCGCCGCCGCCAGCTTCTGGGTGATCGCCGCGGTTTCGGCGTGGGTGCGCGGCAGCTGGTCGAGCGAGTACAAGGTTGGCGCGACGGCCAGCTTGGTGCCTTCGGCCAGCAGGTGAGCCGAGAAGTGGGCGCCCAGCGTCGACAGCAGCTCGCCCGGGATGGTGCCAGTGGCGATCGAGAAGCGGGTCCAGGCCAGGATCGGCGCCGCGACCAGCAGGGCTTGCCAGGTGACGTCGCGGCCATCGGCCTGCTCGACCATGGTGGCCGATTCGCTCACCGCTTCGACGGTATCCATCAGCACATCGTAAGAGGCGAGGTCGTCCTTGAAGAGGGCGTTGAGGGCGCTGTCGATGCTGTCCTGGTGGTTGGTCTTGAGGAGCTTTTGCAGTTGCGTGTCCAGCTGGCGTTCCCACGCCCGCTCTTCGGCGCGGCTGGCGGCTTGCATGAGGGCTTGCGAGAGGCTGACGAGGCGCTGGCTTTCTGCGGAAAGTTTTGGAGTTGAATCTTTGGAAGGACGACGCATGGCGCTGGTAGGTCTCTTGTCAGTGAATGGTTCGAAAGTCCGAGGGGTGATGATAAACCCATATCCCCGGTATTGTAGTTGATTCGGCCACAGGTCATGAACAATGGCCTGCCAGACGAAAGAAGTACCTGCGAACGCTTGCACAATGCGCGAACACGGTACATAATGAGAATAATTCTCATTCAAACATCTTTGGGAATTGATTGGAGTGTTTCAAGTTGTGTTTCCAACTTGTGTGTTGCAAGCAGTAGCCGTTGGCGACCGGGAAAGCGCTGACGGATGTTTCTCACGGAGTACCACCCCCGCCGGGCAACCGGATTCGCCCCTCCTGGCTGTGTGCCAGGGGGGATTTTTTTGTTTGCGCAGTGAGCACAACAATATGATGCTGCATATCCCCGGCGTGCTGACGCCAGAGCAGGTGACCCAACTCCGCGCACGCATGGCCGGTGCGCCGGAATGGCTCGACGGCCGCGAGAGCGTCGGCCCGCAGGGCGCGCAGGTCAAGCGCAACCGGCAACTGGGCGAGGGCTCGCCGCTGGCCGTCGAGCTGGGCCAGATCGTCAGTGCGGCCCTGATGGCCAATCCGCTGTTCTTTTCCAGCGTGCTGCCGCTGCGGGTGCTGGCGCCTTACTTCAATGCCTACAGCGGCGGCGAGCACTACGGCCTGCACGTGGACGGCGCGATCCGCGCCCAGCGTGGCGGCGGGGCGCCGGTGCGGGCCGATGTCTCGACCACGGTGTTCCTGAGCGAACCGGATGAATACGAAGGTGGCGAGCTGGAAGTGGTGGACTTGTACGGTACCCACGAGGTCAAGCTGGCTGCGGGCGATGCGATCGTGTATTCGTCGGGCAGCGTGCACCAGGTGCGGCCGGTGACCAGCGGCCAACGGGTCGCTTCATTCCTGTGGACCCAGAGCATGGTGCGCGACGACGGCAAGCGGGGGATGCTGTTCGATCTCGATGCGCAGATCCAGAAGCTGCGCGCGTTGCATGGCGATTCAGAGGTAACGGTGGGCTTGACGGCGCATTATCACAACCTGCTCCGGATGTGGGCCGAGGTGTGATGCGGTACGACTGCGCCCGCGGCCCTCGAACGTCGTTCCCGCGCAGGCGGTAACCCAAGTTTGCATGCGTTACCACTGCGCTTCACTCGGATTCCCGCCTGCGCGGGAATGACGTGCGGATGGAGGCGGTGATCGATGCGATGGTGGTCGGCTGAGACCGCAGTCAACATAAAAAAGGGCTGGAACCCGCGAGGATTCCAGCCCTTTTTCCATCCAGGCAGCCCGCTTGCGCGGGCCGTCAGATTTAAGCAGCCAGCAGCTGACGCAGCACGAACGGCAGAATACCGCCATGCTTGTAGTAATCGACTTCGATCGGGGTGTCGATACGCAGCAGCACTTTGACTTCTTGCGATTCGCCGTTCTCACGGTGGATCACCAGGGTCGCCAGTTGTTGCGGCTTGATCTCGCCTTCCAGGCCCTTCAGGTCGTACGTCTCTTTGCCGGTGATGCCCAGGGTATCGACGCTGTCGTTGCCGATGAACTGCAGTGGCAGCACGCCCATGCCGACCAGGTTCGAACGGTGGATACGCTCGAACGAACGCACGATCACCGCCTTCACGCCCAGCAGCTGGGTGCCCTTGGCGGCCCAGTCGCGCGACGAGCCGGTGCCGTATTCTTCGCCGCCGAAGATCATGGTCGGGGTGCCCGCCGCCACGTACTGCATGGCCGCGTCATAGATCGACATCTGTTCGCCAGTCGGCTGGTGCAGGGTGATGCCGCCTTCGACCGCCGAACCGTCAGCCTTGGCCGGGATCATGCGGTTCTTGATACGCACGTTGGCGAAGGTGCCGCGCATCATGATTTCGTGGTTACCGCGGCGCGAACCGTAGGAGTTGAAGTCCGCTTTGAGGACGTCATGTTCCTTGAGCCACTTGCCTGCAGGGCCGTCTTCCTTGATCGAACCGGCCGGCGAGATGTGGTCGGTGGTGATCGAGTCGCCGAACACGCCCAGTGCGCGCGCGCCGGTGATGCCGGTGGCGGCCGCTTTCGGGGTCATCTCGAAGTCAGCGAAGAACGGTGGCTCGGCGATATAGGTCGATTCAGGCCAGTTGTAGACTTGACCTTCGGTCGACGACACGCGTTCCCACAGCTCGCCCGGGTTGCCCTTGACGTCGGCGTAGTTCTTCTTGAACACTTCCGAATTCATCGCGAAGCGCATCAGTTCACCGATCTCTTGCGAGGTCGGCCAGATGTCGCCCAGGTAGACGTCGACGCCGTTGCTGTCCTTGCCCACTGGCTCGGTCATCAGGTCTTTCGTCATGTTGCCGGCGATCGCGTAAGCGACGACCAGCGGTGGCGAGGCCAGGAAGTTCGAGCGGATATTCGGGTGAATACGCGCTTCGAAGTTACGGTTGCCCGACAGCACAGCCGAGGCGACGATGTCGTTCTGGGTGATGGTGGCGTTCAGTTCCGGGGTCAGGTCGCCGGCATTGCCGATGCAGGTGGTGCAACCGTAGGCGGTCACGCCGAAGCCCAGCTTGTCCAGGTAAGGCAGCAGGCCGGCAGCGGTCAGGTATTCGGTGACCACGCGCGATCCAGGAGCCAGCGACGACTTGATGTGCGGCGCCACGGTCAGGCCGCGCTCGACGGCTTTCTTGGCCAGCAGGCCAGCAGCCAGCAGCACGCTCGGGTTCGAGGTGTTGGTGCACGAGGTGATGGCGGCGATCAGGATGTCGCCGTTTTTCACGCGCACGCCATTGGTGGTCTCGTAGACCTTGTTCAGGTCGTCCGGGTTCTTGTTGAAGCCGTTCTGGGTGGTCGGCTTGCTGAACAGCTCGGTGAAGTTGTTCTTGACGTTGCCCAGTTCGATACGGTCTTGCGGACGCTTTGGACCCGCCAGCGAAGGCGTGACGGTCGAGAGGTCGAGTTCGACCACGCGGGTGAAGTCGATTTCGCCTTCCTGCGGGATGCCGAACATGCCCTGGGCCTTGTAGTAGCCTTCGAACGCTGCCAGTTCTTCTTCGGTACGGCCGGTGCCGCGGAAGTAGTCGACAGTGGCTTCGTCGACCGGGAAGAAGCCCATGGTCGCGCCGTATTCAGGCGCCATATTGCCGATGGTGGCGCGGTCGGTGGTCGACAGCGAGCGGGTGCCTTCGCCGAAGAACTCGACGAACTTGCCGACGACTTTCTCTTTACGCAGCAGTTCGGTGATGGTCAGCACCAGGTCGGTCGCGGTGCAGCCTTCGCGCAGCTTGCCCTTCAGGTTGACACCGATCACGTCCGGGGTCAGGAAGTAGACCGGCTGGCCCAGCATGCCGGCTTCGGCTTCGATGCCGCCCACGCCCCAGCCGACCACGCCGACGCCGTTGATCATGGTGGTGTGCGAGTCGGTGCCGACCAGGGTGTCAGGGTAGTACACATCGCCCTGTTTCATGACGCCGCGCGCCAGGTATTCCAGGTTGACCTGGTGGACGATGCCGAAGCCCGGTGGCACCACGCCGAAGGTGTCGAAGGCTTGCATGCCCCACTTCATGAACTGGTAGCGCTCGTTGTTGCGCGAGAATTCCAGCTTCATGTTCAGGTCGAGCGCGCCCGGCACGCGGAAGTGGTCGATGGTGACCGAGTGGTCGACCACCAGGTCGACCGGCACCAGCGGCTCGATCTTCTTGGCGTCCAGGCCCATCTTGGCGGCGACGTTACGCATCGCGGCCAGGTCGGCCAGCAGCGGCACGCCGGTGAAGTCTTGCAGCACGACGCGGGCCACGACGAACGGGATCTCGTCGGTACGCTCTGCGGTCGCGCCCCAGTTGGCCACTTGCTTGACGTGTTCTTCGGTGACCTTCTTGCCGTCGCAGTTACGCAGCACGGACTCGAGGACGATACGGATCGACACCGGCAGGCGCGACAGGTTCACACCGAGGGTTTCCGCCAGCGCCGGCAGCGAATGGAACTGGCCGCTCTGGCCTGCGCCGATCGGGAATTCCTTCAGAGTGTTCAGAGTGTTGCGAGACATAATCTCTCCTTCAGTAGGGATATTGTTATTTCAACAGCGGCAATTCGACCGAAATAACATCAGGCGACAGGATGGCCGGATCCGGGAATCCGGCCACATCTTCAAGTCTTGCTAGCTTCAGGTTCCGCGGTCGCCACGATCGCGGACTGTTCGGCGTTCTTGCATTCATTGGCCAACTGGCGGTTGAGCTTCGAGTCGAGCAGGATGCCCTTGGCCGGGATACCAATCCAGATCAGGCCGTAATGCGGGTTCTCGAAGCGCAGCGCGCCGGTGGTGGTGCCGATGCGGGCCAGGCGGTGCAGGCGCTGTTTCCAGCGCAGCGCGATATGGCCGTCATCGGTCTCGTTGGTATAAATCGTGATCTTGTTGCCGAGTTCGCAAGCATATTCGGTCACCTTGGTGTCGGTGATGTCCGGCTCGTCCACTTCGAGCGGGTTGGCAGCCACGGCTGCGGAGGCCGCGGCAGCTGCTGCCGCGGCGGCTGCCGCCTGTGCCTTCTTCGACGGTTTCTTCCTGGCTTGCGCTTTCAGCACCGCTTCCGCTTTCGGATGTTTTTCCTTGGCAACTGCAGCGCTTGCCGGCGCACACGCGACGGCAGCCGCGAGCGCGACAGCGCAGGCGGCGATGATTTTCGGGAGGAGGATGGCCATGGTCGGATTATTCGCTGTCGGGGAGGTTGACGATCGCCGCAGCGGCTTCCGGCAGCGCGAGGCCGGCCAGCTTGGCACGCTGCAACACCGACCAATAATATCGGTAGCTCGCACGGTCGTGCAAGCGCCCATGTTGTGCAATTGGTCCCCATTCCGCGGCCATGGCCTCGGTCAACACATTCGTGGCTTCATTGACTTCCGACAGGCGCGGCGTGAATGCTTTCAGGATCGGCTTGACCTGGTCGGGATGGATGCTCCACATGCGGGTAAAACCGAACTCGGCGCCGGCGCGCTGGGCGTCGTTGGCCACCGTCGCGCTGTCCTTGATATCGGTCGTGACGTTGTGCGATGCCACCTTGCCGTGGGCATGGCAGGCCGCGACCATCTCGAGCTTGGCGCGCACCACCAGCGGGTGGGTGAACTGGCCCGGGGTACGCATCGCGCTCGCCGGAATCGCGCCGTAGTGGCTCGAGACAAAATCCATGATGCCGAACGACAGGCATTCGACCTGGGGCAGGGCGGCGATGTCATACGCTTCGCGCAGGGCGCCGTGGGTTTCGACCAGCACGTGCACCGGCAGATCAAGACGGCCGGCGGCCTGGGCGTGCTGGTTGATCAGGTCGATGGCGCGTGCCACTTCGATCGCGCTTTCGACCTTGGGCAGCACCACATAAGCCAGGCGCCCGGCGGCGCCGCCGACGATGAATTCGACATCCTTGGCAAAAAACGGGCTGGTCGGCTCATGCAGGCGGGCGCCGATGCGGTTAAAACGGTTGTCTTCGCTGTTAAGCAGTTGCGCCACCAGGATGGCGTGCTCCAGTTCGCTGCCAGCGGTGGCGCCGTCTTCGCAGTCGAAGGTAATGTCGAACAGGGGGCCAAGCTCTTGTTGCAGGGTCATCGATTTGCGCATCAGCTTCTCGGAACCGGCGTAGTGATCGCAGGCGGGGAGAAGCAGTGGCTGGCGTTTGCCCTGGAATAAAACCTCGGAAGGATGCATAGCTTTCGTTAAATCACTTGGTGTCAAATCTTGGTTACCACGTAAAACCGCCGTGCCGGTTGAGTGGCACGGCGTATTTGGCGCACGGCAAGGCCGCGCGCCGTATTGATGATCAGCCCAGCAGGTGTGCGACGCCGGCTTTTTCTTCTTCCAGCTCTTTCAGGGTCAGGTTGATGCGCTCTTGCGAGAACGAATCGATGTCCAGGCCTTGAACGATGGTGTATTCGCCATTCTCGGTGGTGACCGGGAAGCCGAACATGGTGCCTTCAGGGATACCGTAGGAACCATCCGAAGGGATACCCATGGTGGTCCACTTGCCGTTGGTGCCCAGCACCCAGTCACGCACGTGGTCGATCGCGGCATTGGCGGCCGAGGCAGCCGACGACAGGCCACGCGCTTCGATGATGGCGGCGCCGCGCTTGCCGACGGTCGGCAGGAAGGTGTTGGCGTTCCATTCCTGGTCGTTGATCAGGTCCTTGACGGCATCGCCGCCGGCGGTGGCGAAGCGGTAGTCGGCGTACATGGTTGGCGAGTGGTTGCCCCACACGACCATTTTCTCGATGTCCTTGACGGCCTTGCCGGTCTTGGCAGCCACTTGCGACAGCGCGCGGTTGTGGTCCAGGCGCAGCATGGCGGTGAAGTTCTTGGCCGGCAGGTTCGGGGCCGATTTCATCGCGATGTAGGCGTTGGTGTTGGCTGGATTGCCGACCACCAGCACTTTGACATTGCGCGAAGCGACGGCGTCCAGCGCCTTGCCTTGCACGGTGAAGATCTGGGCGTTGGCTTCGAGCAGGTCTTTACGCTCCATGCCCGGGCCACGTGGACGGGCGCCGACCAGCAGGGCAACGTCGATGTCCTTGAAGGCGGTCATCGGGTCCGAGTGAGCGGTCATGCCTTCGAGCAGTGGGAACGCGCAGTCGTCGATTTCCATCATGACGCCCTTGAGCGCCTTCTGTGCTTTTTCGTTGTCGATTTCGAGCAGCTGAAGGATGACCGGCTGGTCCTTGCCCAGCATGTCGCCGTTGGCGATGCGGAACAGCAGGGAATAGCCGATCTGGCCGGCCGCGCCGGTAACGGCGACGCGCATTGGGGTTTTAGCCATGATGAATCTCCAAAGTGGGAATGAAAACGGTTTGCGCCGAAGTCGACGCCGAGCATACGCCTGTTTGGTTACGAAATACTTTCAAAGCGCTTTTATTGAAGCTGCAATGATACCAAAAGCGCACTCCAAGCCTCCAGCGTCAGAAGACGGGTGTCGCGCGCGTACTTTGCTCGCAAAGTGACGCCGACTCCCGGTCGGCCATGAGTGTATTCCTCCATTATTGGGTCTGTCAAATATCATATGTCTTATATAAGACACATATGTGAAGACCTCTAATACTGGACGCTCATGCACTTTTGTGGTGAAATCGCGGTCTATGAATTCCGCTTCGTCCAACCCTGCTCTCGATCCTGTCGCCAGCGGTTCGCCTTCGTTCCGGCCGCTGTACCAGCAGATCAAGGCCCTGATCACCCAGAGCCTGCAGGCCGGTGAGTGGAAACCCGGCGAGCTGATGCCGAGTGAAGTCGAGCTGGCGGCCCGTTTCAAGGTTAGCCAGGGCACGGTGCGCAAGGCGATCGATGAGCTGGCCGCCGAGAATCTGGTGCTGCGGCGCCAGGGCAAAGGGACGTTTGTCGCCAGCCACGCCGAAGAGCGCGCGCACTTCCGCTTCCTGCGCCTGATGCCTGACGAAGGCCTCCCCCATCATCCAGAGAACCGTTTCCTCGAGGTCAAGCGCATCCGGGCGCCGGCTGAAGTCGCGCGCCTGCTCGATCTGAAGTCGGGCGACGCCGTGGTCTACATCAAGCGCGTGCAATCGTTCGATGGCAAGCCGACCATCCTCGAAGAGCTGTGGCTGCCGGGGCAGTTGTTCAAGGGCCTGAGCGCGGAGCGGCTGGTCGAATACAAGGGGCCGATGTATGGCCTGTTCGAGACCGAATTCGGCACCCGCATGATCCGCGCCACCGAGAAGATTCGCGCCGTCGCGGCCGACGCCGGCACCGCCGAGCACCTGAAGGTCGCGCTGGGCACGCCGCTGCTGTGCGGCGAACGGGTGTCGTTCACCTATGGGGACAAGGCGGTCGAGCTGCGCCGCGAGCTGTATTCGACGGTGAATCACCATTATTTGAACGAGCTGTCGTGAGGAGATTGCACAAGAAATCGGCTTGGTGAATATTCACTGATTTCTGTCTTTTCAAACAGTTCGGAAAATAGCCATAGGGGATAAAGTCCCTTTAGCGGCAATCGCTCGAAAGCGATTAAAATATATTGGTTTTGGGTACGCGACGGACATGACCCGGTTCGCCGCTCGCTGTCCCGCTGGCCTGTCCCACTTTCCCGGACCAGGCCGTGAAAATCGGCAAGAATGCAGGGTTCATACAAAAATTTGTCATAAATGGGAGGTGTACCATCATGTCGGAAGCCGTGAAAGAAGCAAGCAAGAAAGGGCGGCCGGTGTATCGCAACATCGGCATCGCCGATATCACGACGAAATATCGCATGCCGCCATCGGCGATCGTGTCGATTCTTCACCGTGTCAGCGGCGCCGGGCTGTTCCTGCTGCTGCCGTTCCTGCTCTACCTGTTCCAGCAGAGCCTGCTGTCGGAATCGTCGTTCGGCTACTTCGCCGGCATCGTGTCGCATCCACTGGTCAAGATCATCCTGCTGGGCCTGTCCTGGGCTTACCTGCACCACTTCACCGCCGGCATCCGCCACCTGTTCATGGACAATCACTTTGCCCTGGACAAGGATGCAGCGCAATCGACCGCACGTTGGGTGTTGATCATCAGCCTGCTGCTGACCGCAATCGTCGGCCTGAAACTGTTCGGAGTGTTTTAAATCATGGCAACCAAGAATAATATCGGCCCACGCCGCCTGGTGGTCGGCGCCCATTACGGCTTCCGCGACTGGCTGGCGCAGCGCGTCACCGCCATCGTCATGGCGGTCTACACCGTCGTCCTGCTGGTCATGTTCCTGACTGGCCAGAACTTCACCTATGAAGGCTGGGCCGGCCTGTTCGCCCGCCAGTGGTTCAAGCTGTTCTCGCTGGTCACCTTCCTGGCGCTGTACTACCACGCCTGGGTCGGTCTGCGTGACATCTGGATGGACTACGTCAAGAACGCAGGCCTGCGCCTGCTGCTCCAGCTCGCAACGATCTTCTGGCTGATCGCGTGCGCCGCCTGGACCGTGCAAATTCTGTGGAGTGTGTAATCGTGGCAGCAATCAAAACAGCAGTTCCTACCCGTCGTTTTGACGCGGTCATCGTTGGCGCCGGCGGTTCCGGCATGCGCGCCTCGCTGCAACTGGCCGAAGCCGGCCTGAACGTTGCAGTCCTGTCGAAAGTCTTCCCGACCCGTTCGCACACCGTGGCGGCGCAGGGCGGCATCGGCGCCTCGCTCGGCAATATGAGCGAGGATGACTGGTACTGGCATATGTTCGACACCGTCAAGGGTGGCGACTACCTGGGCGACCAGGATGCGATTGAATTCATGTGCCGCGAAGCGCCGAAAGTCGTGTACGAGCTCGAACACTTCGGCATGCCGTTCGACCGTAACCCTGACGGCACCATCTACCAGCGTCCGTTCGGCGGCCACACCGCCAACTTCGGCGAGAAGCCAGTCCAGCGCGCCTGCGCGGCGGCCGACCGTACCGGCCACGCGCTGCTGCACACGCTGTACCAGCGTAATGTGCGCGCCCGTACCCACTTCTTCGTCGAGTGGATGGCCCTCGACATCATCCGCGACGCCGACGGCGACGTGGTTGGCGTGATGGCCCTCGAAATGGAAACCGGCGACGTGATGATCCTGGAAGCGAAGACCACCATCTTCGCTACCGGCGGCGCAGGCCGCATCTTCGCTGCCTCGACCAATGCCTTCATCAACACCGGCGACGGCATGGGCATGGCGGCACGCGCCGGCCTGCCGCTGCAAGACATGGAGTTCTGGCAGTTCCACCCGACCGGCGTGTCGGGCGCGGGCGTCCTGATCACCGAAGGTGTGCGCGGCGAGGGCGGTATCCTGATCAACTCGAACGGCGAACGCTTCATGGAGCGCTATGCGCCGACCCTGAAGGATCTGGCGCCGCGCGACTTCGTGTCGCGTTCGATGGACCAGGAAATCAAGGAAGGCCGCGGCTGCGGTCCGAACAAAGACCACGTGCTGCTGGACCTGCGCCACATCGGCTCGGAAGTCATCCAGAAGCGCCTGCCTTCGATCCTGGAAATCGGCCACAAGTTCGCCAACGTCGACGCGACCAAGGAACCGATTCCTGTCGTACCGACCATTCACTACCAGATGGGCGGCATTCCGACCAATATCCACGGTCAAGTGGTGGCGCCAGACGGTACCGGCGGCCAGAAGATCGTGGGCGGCCTGTACGCAATCGGCGAATGCGCCTGCGTCTCGGTCCACGGCGCGAACCGCCTGGGCACCAACTCGCTGCTCGACCTGGTGGTGTTCGGCCGCGCGGCCGGCAACCACGTGGTGGCCTCGAACCTGAAGCAGAAGTCGAACAAGGCGCTGCCGGCCGACGCCGCCGACTTCGCACTTAGCCGCCTGAACAAGCTCGAGACCGCAGTCGGTGGCGAGAAGGTGCAGCACGTCGCCAACGACATCCGCGCCACGATGCAGAAATACTGCGGCGTGTTCCGTACCCAGGAACTGCTGGAAACGGGCGTCACCGAGATCATGAAGCTCGACGAGCGTCGCAAGCACGTGTCGTTCCAGGACAAGTCGAAGGTGTTCAACACCGCCCGCGTGGAAGCGCTGGAACTCGACAACCTGATCGAGACCGCCAAGGCGACCATCGTGTCGGCAGCGGCGCGTCCGGAATCGCGCGGCGCCCACGCCCACAGCGACTTCCCGAACCGCGACGACGCCAACTGGATGAAGCACACGCTGTTCTTCTCCGAAGGCAACCGCCTGGAGTACAAGCCAGTCGTCACCAAGCCGCTGACCGTCGATACCTTCAAGCCGAAGGCCCGTACTTTCTAATATTTTCCACGGCCGGGACCTATGTTCCCGGCCCAGAACAGGTAATCAAATGGCACGCACCGTTCAACTGAAAATCTACCGCTACGATCCGGACAAGGATGCGAAGCCCTATATGCAAGACGTGACCGTCGAGCTGCAAGACACCGACAAGATGCTGCTCGACGCCCTGCAGCGCATCAAGTCGGACGTCGATGACTCGCTGGCCCTGCGCCGCTCGTGCCGTGAAGGCGTGTGCGGTTCGGACGCGATGAACATCAACGGCAAGAACGGCCTGGCCTGCACCACCAACCTGAACGAGCTGACCCAGCCAATCGTGCTGCGTCCTCTGCCAGGCCTGCCGGTGGTGCGCGACCTGATCGTCGACATGACCAACTTCTTCAAGCAGTACCACTCGGTCAAGCCGTACCTGATCAACGACTCGATCCGCCCAGAGAAAGAGCGCCTGCAGTCGCCTGAAGAGCGCGAAGAGCTCGATGGCCTGTACGAGTGCATCCTGTGCGCCTGCTGCTCGACTTCGTGCCCGTCGTTCTGGTGGAATCCGGACAAGTTCGTCGGTCCTGCAGGTTTGCTGCAAGCCTACCGCTTCATCGCCGACTCGCGCGACGAAGCGACCGGTGACCGCCTGGACAACCTGGAAGATCCGTACCGCCTGTTCCGCTGCCACTCGATCATGAACTGCACGGATGTGTGTCCGAAAGGCCTGAATCCGAACAAGGCGATTGGCAAGATCAAGGAATTGCTGGTTCGTCGCGCCATTTAATTGGTGTGATGCATGCGGCGGCCGGTAGGACGTCGCATGCGTAGCCAGTGTGCAGACGTGCGTTCAACGGTGCGCTCATATTGGCGCCGGTTGAACGCGTCGGCAGCGAAGCTGCCAACCCTAGGTAGGGTCGGCGGGTCTCCTGCCGACGCGTTCAACGAACGTGTGCACACCCGTCTCGGCACTAAAAATGCCGAAGCAATACAGTAAAAGTACCGTACTGCCGAATCGCGGCAGCCGGAGTATGATGTCGAACCATTAACGGACCCTAGTGTGACTACTAGTTCAAACGCGCACCAATCCGATCCCGCCAACCGTGCCCGCCTGCGTTGGCGAGCACGCAGGGGCCTGCTCGAGAACGATCTGATTCTCACGCGCTTCCTGGACGCGCACGAAGAAGAACTGACCGACGAAGAGGTCGATGCGCTGACCCGTCTGCTCGATCTGGCAGACAACCCGTTGATGGACCTGCTGCTGGGACGCTCCGAGCCTTCCGGCGAAGTCGACCTGCCGCATGTGCGTGCCTTGCTGGCGCGGTTGCGGCAAGCGTAAGCGAAATTGGGCATCCGATCGGTCTCGCGGACTGGTCGCGGCGCCCCCTGGTTTCGTTTTATTTTGTAGAACCCACTCCCACAAGAAGGAAGTGCCATGAACATCTCTGATACCAAAGCCACCCTGTCGTTCTCGGACGGCAGCCCGTCGGTCGACATGCCAATCTACAAGGGCACCATCGGCCCGGACGTCGTCGATATCCGCAAGCTGTACGCCCAGACCGGCAAGTTCACCTACGACCCTGGCTTCATGTCGACCGCCTCGTGCAACTCGAGCATCACCTACATCGACGGTGACAAGGGCGAGCTGCTGTACCGCGGCTACCCGATCGAGCAACTGGCCGTCAACTGCGACTTCCTGGAGACCTGCTACCTGCTGCTGAACGGCGAACTGCCGAACGCCGAGCAGAAAGAGAAGTTCAGCGACACCGTGACCAAGCACACGATGATCCACGAGCAGATGAACTTCTTCTTCCGTGGCTTCCGTCGCGACGCGCACCCGATGTCGGTGCTGGTCGGCACGGTCGGCGCGCTGGCCTCGTTCTACCACGATTCGCTGGACATCAACGATGCCAAGCAGCGCGAGATCTCGGCGATCCGCCTGATCGCCAAGCTGCCGACGCTGGCAGCAATGGCCTACAAATATTCGGTCGGCCAGCCGTTCATGTACCCGCGCAATGACCTGTCGTACAGCGCCAACTTCATGTACATGATGTTCGGTAATCCGTGCGAAGAGTACAAGGTCAACGACGTGCTGGTGCGCGCCCTGGACCGTATCCTGATCCTGCACGCGGATCACGAGCAGAACGCATCGACCTCGACCGTCCGCCTGGCCGGTTCGTCGGGCGCCAACCCGTTCGCCTGTATCGCAGCCGGCATCGCCTGCCTGTGGGGCCCTGCCCACGGCGGCGCCAACGAAGCAGCATTGAACATGCTGAAAGAAATCGGCTCGGTCGAGAACATCCCTGCCTTCATCGAGAAGGTCAAGGACAAGAACTCGGGCGTGAAGCTGATGGGCTTCGGTCACCGCGTGTACAAGAACTTCGACCCGCGCGCCAAGCTGATGCGCGAAACCTGCCACGAAGTGCTGGAAGAGCTGGGCCTGCAGGACGACCCGCTGTTCAAGCTGGCGATGGAACTGGAAAAGATCGCCCTGAACGACGAATACTTCGTGTCGCGCAAGCTGTACCCGAACGTCGACTTCTACTCGGGCATCGTGCAATCGGCCCTGGGCATCCCGACCTCGATGTTCACCGGTATCTTCGCCATGGCCCGCACCATCGGCTGGATCGCCCAGTGGAACGAAATGATCGCCGATCCAGAACAGAAGATTGGCCGTCCACGTCAGCTGTTCGTGGGTTCGCCAGTGCGTGATGTGCCGGCGATCGACAAGCGTTAATTCGTAGGTCGTCTCATCAGAAAGCGGGCTGCGGCCCGCTTTTTTGTTGCTGCCGCTGTCAGCTACTCATCCACAGGTGGGAAGGCTTTCGCCTGGCATCTTGGGCAGTACAGGTACAAGGTGCGACCATTGCTCAGCTGAAGCGAGCCAGCGCGATGCTGTTGGATGGCCCAGGTGCCGGAGAGGCCGTTCCTGAATGTGATCTCTCCGCTAGCATGGCAGGGCGACCAATCGAGCATGTGAAAGTAATCATGCTCGGCGACTTCGGAAGCGTTGCTGATGTACGCATGGATTTCCTGATGGCTGAGCTTGAAATTCGTACACTGTTCTGCCGGTTCGTCCGAAGCATGGGACGTTGTTCCACTATTTCGAATCGTAATCGTGCTGATCGCTGGAAGATGTGTCTTGCGAAGGGTTGGTTCTGTACCTGAGGCGTCGTCCGCAGCGATCAACGCGCTTACCGTTATGGCGAACATCAATGAAGCCATCACCATGATGCGCTCTTGGCTTCAGTCGGATTCTTACGGGAGACAATCGGGGGCCGGAATATTTCAGTCATCGGTATTCCGAACGTCGAAGTGAGCTCGGCGATCAACCAGCGCAGCGACACGTTCTGCTGCGCATTCACTGTTTCGTAAGCTCCCTGTTCAGCTGGGTTTTGTCCTTTGCCTGCGACTACAGCACCAACAATCTCGATTCCAACGCTGTCTTCATTTGAGGGATAGCGCAGCGGAACGACCTTTGCTATTTCCATGCGATGTACAGTCTTTGGGCTAAAGCGTTTCAGCACTCGAAGCTCGGCCGGGGTACAACGGTACTCTGCAAGACATCGCGCACGCAATCTGCCCACAGCCATAGTCCAGATCGACCGCCGGTTGACTGTACGGCAGGGCGGGCTATACTGCGCTAATCGCTTTCGCCGCCGGCCATGAACCAACTCCGCCTGCCACAGTCTGACGCTGCACTGCCCCTGAGCACAGGTGGCAAGCGCGTGCACGCGTGTGTGGCATCGCGCCGAGCGGCGCACCTTTCCAGCCTCGACCTCGCCCGGCTTTCCCGGGCTCGGTGAGGACACACGGCGGGCCAGCCTGCCCGTCCTCCCGGGCCGCCTCCATCGCATCGTGGCCGCACCATCCGTGCCGCCGCAGCCATCAAACATCGGCCCTACCGGGGCCTATCAGTGGAGAACAATATGAAACCATCCATCGTCGTATCCTGGCTCGACCTCGAGCGTCTTGAACGTATCCTCGACCGCCTGCCCGCCGCGCAGGCCAATGCGCGCGATGCGTTGTTGAGCGAACTCGAGCGTGCCGAGATGGTCGAGCCGTGGGAGATGCCGCCCGACGTCGTGACCATGAACTCGCGCGTGCGCTTCCGTTTTGAGGGCTCCGACGAAGACGTGACGATGACCCTCAGCTATCCGAAGGACATGAAGGACAGCGGCGAGCAACTGTCGGTGCTGACGCCGGTCGGTACCGCCTTGCTTGGCCTGCGCGTGGGCGCCAGCATCGCCTGGCAACGGCCTGGTGGCGGTACCTTCGAGGCCACCGTGCTCGAGATCGACTACCAGCCGGAGCGGGCAGGGGAGCTGCACCGCTAGCACGGTGTGAGCGCGGCGCTTTGTCTGCACATTTCCATGTGTACAATAACCGCGCTTACAACATTCTATCGAAGGGACTTTCCGTGAAACGCTTCCTGACCGCCTGCTTCCTGTGCCTGGGCTTCATCGGTATTGCCAGCGCCGCCACCGACGCCGCACTGACGAAACAGGTCAACGCCTTCGTCGACGAATGGCATGACGACGCGGCCAATACCCGCATGGCCTACTTCGACAAGATCGCCAGGGACGGCGTCTATATCGGCACCGACCGCACCGAGCTCTGGACCCGCGACGAATTCAAGGCCTGGTCGAAGAAGCATTTCGATGCCAAGAAGGCGTGGACCTTCAAGGCGAGCCGCCGCAATGTGTATGCGTCGGCCGACAAATCGATGATCTGGTTCGACGAACTGCTCGATACCAAGAACATGGGCCACGCCATGGCCAGCGGCGTGATTCGCAAGACGGCCAAGGGCTTTGAGATCGTCCATTATCAGCTGTCGCTCGCGGTACCGAACGACGTGGTGGATCAGGTGACAGGCATCATTGCCGACCACGAGAAGAAGGCCAAGAAATAAACCTGTGAAACAACCTTATATCGGCCGTTTCGCCCCATCCCCAACAGGCCCGCTACACGCAGGCTCGCTGGTGGCCGCCCTGGCCAGCTACCTCGACGCCCGCTGGCACGAAGGCACCTGGCTGGTGCGCATCGAAGACGTCGACGAGAGCCGCAGCGTTGCCGGCACTGCCGATGGCATCCTCGCGCTGCTTGACGCGCTCGGCATGCATGCCGACGGTGAGATCGTCTGCCAGAGCCGGAGGAAGCACCTGTACCAGGCTGCCGCCGACCGAATCCTGAACGATACCTATCCCTGCGGTTGCAACCGGCGCGAGATCGCCGATTCGCGCCTTGGCTTCGCGCCCGATGGCGCGGCGATCTATGCCGGGACCTGCCGCCATGGTCTGGCGCCCGGTCGCGAGATGCGCAGCCTGCGCGTGCGTGTACCCGAGGCAGGCGCGGACGAGGTCACCTTCACCGACCGTTTCGCGGGCACCGTCACCCAGCACCTGGCGCTCGACTCGGGCGACTTCGTGTTGAAGCGCGCCGACGGCTTCTGGGCCTATCAGCTGGCCGTGGTGGTCGACGATGCCGAACAGGGCGTCACCGACATCGTGCGCGGCGCCGACCTGCTCGATTCGACGCCGCGCCAGATCTACCTGCAGCGCCTGCTGGGCGTGCCGACGCCGCGCTACCTGCACGTGCCGGTGGTCAGGAACAGCAATGGCGAAAAACTGTCGAAGCAAACCGGCGCGCTGGCGGTGACGGCGGGGGACGAGCCGGCCGCCATCGCCGCGCTGGTGCAAGCCGCGCGCTTCCTCGACCTGGATCTCGGCTTTGCCCAGTCGCCGCCAGGCTCGCGCGACGCCTTCTGGCAGGCGGCGATCCCCGCCTGGGGCCGCCTGCTGGCGCGCCGCGCCGCTGCCGCCCCTATATCGCCAGTTGCGGCTGCGGACTGAAGCGGCGCCGCGCCAGCAAGGCCAGCACGCCAAGGCCCATTCCCAGCATCGCCCAGGTGCCCGGCTCCGGAATCGGCGCCGCCACCGCGAAGCCACGGATTTCGCCACCCGTATAACGTTCGGTATGAATATTGACGTAGGCCTGGTTGCTGTTGAACGCGTCAATCAGTGCGCCGCTGGCCAGTTGCGGTGTGCCGCCGTTGGCTGCCAGGAAGGCCGGGTCGTAGACCGCCGCATCGCCCAGGTCGAACACCGCCGAATAGACGCCGGCCGTGACCTGGAGCGGAAACTCGAGGAAGGGGATGGCCACCGCCGACACGCCACGGAAAGCATCCACCGTGCAGCAATGGATGTGGGCGCTGATGGTCGGGCTCGACAGGTCGCGGAAGGGAATGTCGGCGCGCAGGATCATGTCGTCGATCTCGAAGGCGGCGACGCTCGACCCCGGCGAACCGTTGGGAATGTCTTCGGCGGGACCGCTGGCAACCGCGCGGTAATAGACCGGCGCGGCCTGGCTGGTGGCGGCGACCAGGGTCGACGCGGCCAACGCTAATACGGTAAGGGCTCGTTTCATGGTAAACCTCCTGATCAGGAAAGAATCCAATCGCGCCGCCGGATTGGCGGCGATGCCCAAAAAATTAGCACATCAAATGCAGCCCGCCCACACCGTACGGGGGATCAAAAGCTGCCGAGAAATCTCTGCAGTTCAGGCAAGAGAGGTGAGGAAACGCGAGGGATGCTTACTGCGGATTGCGCAGAATGCTGATCTGGCCATCGGCCTCGAGAAAGGCGCATTTCATGTGGATGCGCGGGCAGTCGGCTTCACGCAGCGCTTCCTCGACATCGCTTTCGGACAGGCGGCAGCGCTTCATGACCTTGTCAAAGAACACGCCATCACGCCCGATCAGCACAGGGCTGCCCTCGATGATTTCTTCGAGCTTCTTGCTACGCGATGTAACGAAGGCGAACAGCACCGTCAGCGCCACCAGCGTCGCCGCGATGATCAGGCCGCCGAACAGCGATTCATCGCCGCCGGTCATTGAATTCGATACCGCCTCGGACAACAGCATCACCACCAGCAGGTCGAACGGGGTGAACTGGCCGACGGTGCGGCGGCCGGACAGGCGCATCATGATGAGCAGCGCACAATACACGATGGCGCCGCGAGCAATAAACTCCCACCAAGGAAGATCGAGGTCGAACATGGGCCCTCCGCAGGCATGACACGGTTCAGTTCATTGTAATCACTTTATTAACACAATGACTTTCATTTGCGTGTTGCCTGGGCCGCTTCCCACGCGGCGAGCGCGGCTTCGTAGCGCGCCAGCGCGTCCTCATACAGGTCGAAGACACACGGCGCGCAGCCGCTGCGGCAGCAGTCTTCAAGTTCGGGGGCAACCGGCGGCACGGGGCGAGGGGCGGATGGATCGATCGACGTCATCTGCCCAGCATAGAGGATGCCGGCCCCGGCGTCGACTGCGCTCAATCCGCGCGGTGGTAGCTGCGCAGGTGGAACACCATTTTTCCGGATTCGTTCTCGCACACGCCGCCCATGCCTTCGCCGGGCCGCATTGTCAGGTTCAGCCGCGTGCCGTCGGCCTTGCCGGCGCAGGCGGCGTGGAAGGCAGCAGGAATCTCGGGCAGGTCGACTTGCGGCGGCGCCGGAGGCGCTGGCGGGGCGGGAATGGCGGCAACCGCTGGAATGGCCGGGATGGCTGGCGCAGCCTGGCTGGCGACCGGCGGCGGGGCGGGCGGTGCGGGCGGTGCAGGTGGGGCCGGCGGCCTGGGGCATTTGCCGCGTTCAGCCTTGCATTCGTAATGAACGGCGGCTTCGGTAGCGGCAGAGCCGAGCGCCAGCATGGCGGCCAGGACTAGCGGAATGGTTCGTTTCATGGTTGTTCTCCTCAGTGGGGCTCAGTGGCGATCAACACCATCGTGCATCCCGAATGTGGAGAAAAAATGGAGACTCGGCTAAAGATCGCAGCGGTAACCGAGCCCATAGATCGAGCGGATCGGCTCCAGGCCGGGCGCGACGGCGTCGATCTTGCGCCGCAGGTTCTTGACGTGGCTGTCGATGGCGCGGTCGTTGGCGTCGAAGTTGTCGGCTTGTGCGGCGTCGAGTAACTGCGCGCGCGACAGCACCTGGCCGGGGCGGCGCGCCAGGGCCGCCAGGATCGCGTACTCGCTCGGTGTCAGATCGAGCGCCCGGCCGTGGAGCGCGATGCGGCGCGCGGCCTGGTCCAGGACGAGAGCAGGGGCAGCAGCAGCCGCGCCGGCGCGGCGCAGGATCGCCTTGATGCGCGCCATCAGCTCGCGCGGGCTGAACGGCTTGCACAGGTAATCGTCGGCGCCCGTTTCCAGTCCCAGCAGGCGGTCCACTTCTTCCACCCGCGCGGTGACCATCACGATCGGCACATCCGAAAACGCGCGCACCGCGCGGCATAGCGACAGGCCGTCCAGGCCGGGCAGCATCAGGTCGAGCACGACCAGCGTCGGCGGCGCGCGCCGGATCGCTTGCAGCGCCTGGGCGCCGTCGCCGAACACGATCGGTGCGTAACCCGCGGCGCGCGCATAGTCGGCGACGACAGAAGCCAGTTCCGGTTCATCCTCGACGATCATGATGGCGGTGCTCATGCGCCGTCCTTGCCAGCCAATGGCATCGATACTGTCACGCGCATGCCGCCAAGCGGCGAGTGGGCGAAGACGAGCGTGGCGCCCTGCGCCTCGAGCAGGCGCCGGCACAGGGCCAGCCCGAGACCGGCGCCGCCATGGTCACGGCTACGCGAGGCGTCGACCCGGTAGAAGCGTTCGGCCAGCCGTGACAGCGCTTCGTCGGGCACGCCCGGCGCGCTGTCGTCGAGCGCAAGATGGATGCAGCCTTCCACGGCTTGACCGCTTAGTCGCGCCGTGCCGCCGGGTGCGGTATAGCGCAGGCTGTTCTCGAACAGGTTGGCCAACACCTGGCGCATGCGGTCCGGATCGGCCCGCACGGGCGACTGTGCAGGTCCATCCGCGAGCTCAAGCGTCATCCCCGCCGCCTGGAAGCGCGCCGCGAAGGCGTTCGCTTCGGTGGCCGCCAATTCCCACAGGTCGAGCGTTTCGTGCCTGCATGCCAGCTCGCCCAGGTCGGCGCGCGCGAGCGCATACAGCTCGTCGATCAGCCTGGTCAGGGCCAGTACCTGGCGTTGCATGGCGTCGATGGTCGCCGGCGTCGCCTGGCGCACCCCATCCTGGATCGCTTCGAGCTGCGCGCGCAGCACGGCCAGCGGCGTGCGCAGTTCGTGCGAGGTATCGGCCACCCACTGGCGGCGCGCGGTCTCGGCCTGGTCGAGGCGCTCGGCCAGTGCATTGAAGTGGCGCGCCAGCGCGCCCAGTTCGTCGCTGCGCTCGTCAGGCAGGCGCACGCCGTAGTCGCCCGCGGCGAGGGTGGCGGCGCCGCGCGCGAGAGCGTCGATCGGACGCCGGAAGTGGCGCGCCAGCAGGGTCGCGGCCAGTGCGCTCAGCAGGACGGCAACGGCGCCGATCAGCCACAGGCTGCGCTGGAACTGCGACAAGAACGCATAGGCCATCACATCGCTCGGCCGGTGGCTGCGCGCAACGCCAAGGAAGCCCACCGTGCGGCCGTCGACCTCGATCGGACGCCGCGCCAGCGGCAGTGTGCCAGGCGCACGTCCGGCCAAGTATTGGCCGTCGGCGTCGAGCAGGGTGACGCGTGCGTGAAGATCCTGGGTGATGCCACCCGCGGAGGCGCGCTGGCCGGGTGCTGGCACTATCGGCGGCGGGAGTGGCGGGAGCGGCGGGAGCGGCGGCGCAGGTTGCGCAGGTGGGGCCGGCGGGGCGGGTGGCGCCGGCGCGACCGGTAGGGCCGGCGCGACCAGTGGCAGACCCACGCCGCGTGCCGCTTGCAGACGCGCGAGCTCGGCGCCGATCCAAGCGCGCCGGTCGACGGCCGGAATGAAGGTCCAGGCGCCCTGCTGCCGATAGTGGCGCGCGAGCGCGGTCGACAACTCGTCCAGGCGGTCGAGTTCAATGGCCTGGGCATAGTCGCCAAAACCCTGCAGGACGTTTTGCCGAAGCAGTAGGACACCAGCGCCTGCCACTGTCAGAATTGCCAGCAGGACGGCAGCGAACAAGCGATGCGCGATGCCGATTTTCATATTGCCATATGGAATCGGTAATCGTTCATCGTAGCCCATCTGTTCTGTCTGGATTTTGTTTTCACAATTAACATTCTATAAATTGAACGTTTTGCAATGGGTTTTTCCTTCAGGATGCCAGTCGACGCCGGTGGCCGTGCAAGGCTTATTCCTACAGGCGCACTGCCGTTTTATGGTGTCCAGATCGACATCGCCGGCCTACCATGAAGTCCCTCGAGTCAGCTTTTTCGCTGGCACTTTGTTCACCAATGCAAGGAGGCAATCATGGCAAACAATTCGCAAAACAACAACCCGCAGGGCAATAACCAGTTCACCAAGCAAGGCAGCCAGCAAAGCGGTAACCAAGGTAAGCAAGGCGATCAAGGAAACCAGGGCGGCAGCGGCAACCAGGGTTTTGCATCGATGGATCCGCAGCGCCAACGTGAAATTGCAAGCGAAGGCGGCCGTGCGGCCCACGCATCCGGCAACGCGCATGAGTTCAGCTCCGAAGAAGCGCGCGAGGCAGGCTCGATGAGCCACAAGAACGACGGCAACAAACAGAGTGGCAGCCAGAGCGGCAGCCAGCAGAGCGGCAACCAGGGAAGCCAGGGTGGCGGCACGCGTGGCGGCTCGCCCGAGCAGCATGCCAAGGCCGGCCGGCAAAGCCACAAGAACGACAATCGCTGACCCTGCGTAAGGCAGGGAGCTTGATCCATACCGCCGGCCATGCCGGCGGTTTTTGCAATGGTTCAGTACACGTCCCGGCGATAACGCCCGTCGACCATCATGGCCTCGACAGTATCGTCACCAAGTGCCGATACAAGTGCATCGTGCACGCCGCCGGCCATGCCCTGCAGGCTGCCGCAGACATAGATTGCCGCACCATCCGCGACCCAGCGCCGCAGCGCTTCTCCATGCGCATCCACCAGGTGCTGCACATAACGCGCCTGCCCGTTGTCGCGCGAGAACGCCAGGTCGAGCTTCGCCAGCATGCCGCCGTCGCGCCATGCTTCCAGTTCATCGCGACACAGGAAATCATGGGCCGCATTGCGCTCGCCAAACATCAGCCAATTGGCGTGGACACCTGCGTCGATGCGGGCCTTGATCAGCGAACGCAATCCAGCCAGGCCACTACCGTTGCCGATCGCTATCAGCGGCCGTGCCGCATTCGTGCCCAGCCTGAAGCGCGCATGGGCACGCACCCGCAGGCGGATCGTGTCATTTGCATCCGCGCACACGCATAACCAGCTGGAGGCGGCGCCCGGCGTTCCATCCTCGCGGGTCTGCAAACGCACCAGCAGTTCCAGCCTGCCTTCGCCCGGCACCGAGGCGATCGAGTATTCGCGCGGATGGTCCGGGTCGAGCGGGGCGCTGAGCTGGGCCAGGTCGCCGGCTTCCCATGCGGGCAACACGCCGTCGCGCGGCAGCAGCGCAATCCGGTACAGCGGCGCGCCGGCGCTGCCAGGATTCAATTGGACGCGGCTGGCGATGCGCCATTCGCCGTAGGCCGGCGCTTCCCAGTCGGGCGCGTCGCTGGTGCCGGCCAGGTGGCTCAGGTGGTGCTGCCATGCGGCCAGCGATTCGGGCGCGCCGCGGTCGACATCGATCCGCTCGAACAGCGGCGTGGCGCCACGCTCGAGCAGCCAGTTGTCGAGCGCGCGGCCGAAGCCGCAATAATTGGTGTAGGTAGTGTCGCCCAGCGCCAGCACGCCGTAATGCAGGTGCGACAGGTCGGGCATCGTGCCCATCGTCTGGCCGGCGAAGCGCGCGGCGGTATCCGGCGCATCGCCTTCGCCGTAGGTGCTGCAGACGAACAGTACGCGCGAGGCGGCAGCCAACTGCGCGGTATCGAGTGTCGACATGCAGACCGCGCGCGCATCGAGGCCGCCCAGGGCCAGGGTGGCGGCGGTGCGCTCGGCCAGGAATTCGGCGCTGCCGGTCTGGCTGGCATGGACCACCAGCCAGTCGGCCGCGCCGCCGGCCGGGCGGGTGCGCCCCAGGTGACTGCGCCAGAAGCCAAGGCACATGGCCAGATAGACGCCGGACAGCGCGAGCGCGCCGCCCCAGCGCAGGGGTTCGATCGTGAGCATTATTGAAGAAGTGAGCGCCAGTCGCCCGAAGTGGTCTCGACCAGGCCGCCAGCATCGCGCACCAGGAAGCGCGCCGCAATGCCACGCGCCTCGGCGAAGGCCAGGCCTTGTTCAGGGCCCAGCACGGTGAGCGCGGTCGACAGCGCATCGGCCGCCATGCAGGTCGGCGCCAGCACCGTCACCGAGGCGACGCCGTTGGCGACCGGGTAGCCGTTGCGCGGGTCGAGCGTGTGGGCGGCGCGCCGGGCGCCGTGCTGAAAATAGCGGCGATAGTCGCCCGAGGTGGCGATCGCCAGTCCGTGCAGGGCGATGACCGATTGGCGGGCGCCGGCATCGGCGTCCGGTACGCCCTCGACTTCGACCCACCACGGTTCGCCATTGGCCTTGGTGCCGGCGCCGCGCAATTCGCCACCGGCTTCGACCACGTAATGGCGCACGCTGCGCTGCTCCAGGCAGCGCGCCATGCAGTCGACCGCATAGCCTTTGGCGACCGAGGAAAAGTCGAGCAGGGCGCCGCCCGGCTGCAGCAGGCGCCGTCCCGCGCGGTCCAGCACTGGTTGGCTGAGCGCGCGTTGCGCCAGCGCGGTGCCGATTGCGACCGCGCCCGGCGCATGAAATCCATCCTGGTCGTAGCGCCGGATGGCGCCGAAGCCCCACAGGTTGACCAGCAGGCCGCCGGCCGGATCGTAGGCGCCGCCACTGTCGTCGAACACGCGCAGCGCGTAGTCGGCGACGTCGAAAAAGTACGGCGGCAGCGCATGCCAGCTGCCGGCCGGGGCCGCGTTATAGCGCGACAGCAGGGAATCGGGCTCCCAATGACTCATCTGCGCAACGATCTCATCGAGCTCGGCCTGCAAGGCGCGCTCGACGACAGCGCCATCGGCGCCGGGTGGCAGCATCAGCCGCGCCGACCAGCCGGTGCCCATCGCCGTGCCCGAGGCGGTGTGCAAGGTGCTGCCCCCGGGCGGCAGCGCCATGTCGACCTCGAGCGGAATGAGAACGTCGCGCATCCGGCTTATTGCGGCAGGACTTCGAGCGTGGCTGCGTAGCTGTAGCGCTTGGCGCCCGGCTGCGGTTTTTCCTTGCCTTCGCCGAACGGTGCGTTGGCGCTGAGCCAGTACATGTTCGCGGCCGGCACGGTGAACGAGGCTTCGCCCTTGGCGTCCGTGGTCAGGCGCTGCTCGCCCGAGGAACCGCGGTACTTGACGGTGCCTTGCACGATGCTGAACGGCAGGTTGGCGATAGGCTTGCCGTCGAGGTGGAAGCGCACGCGGATCGGTTCGCCCACGCGCAGGTCGGACGGGTTGGTCAGCGGGATCATTTCCAGGCCTTCGCCGCTTGGCCTGAGCGCGGTGTCATTGAGCTTGTTGGCCGAGACGAAGGTTTCGTTGCGCGAGTGGACGGCGGTGGTCTGCACCTCGGTGGCGCCGGCCGGGATTGCCACTGCCGGGCTGCCTGCGGCGCCGCGGAAGCGCTTGGTCTCGCCGTTCAGCTTGTAGCTGCCCATCAGGTTGTTGTTGACGATCGCCAGGCGGTAGGTGCCGTCTTTCGGCAGGCGCAGGTCGAGGGTGCTGCGGTATTTGCCGACCACCGCGCCTTCGGCCTTGGTGGTGGTGCCGTCCGGATCGGTGATGGTGAGATTGTCCAGGCGCAGCGGGTGATGGTTGAACTCGAACACTTCGTTCGAGATCGCGGCATCGATCGTGACCCAGGCTTCCTTGGAATCGACCATCGCGGTGTTCGGCAGGATCCAGGCGCGGTGGGCGTGGGCGGTCACCGAGGCGCCGGCGAGCATGAGGCCGACGATCGCGGCTTTGATATAACGGTTGTTCTGCATGGAGTTCTCCTGGTGTGTTTGTCGTTATTGGATCTGCAGCGCGACGGCGCCCAGTTCTTCCTTGCCGGCTGCATTCGCCGCCAGCTTGCCCTTGCCCGCCCAGCTGAACGGCACCTTGACCACTTCGCGTCCGCCCGCTTCGCGCGCCGCTTCGACCACCAGCGTGTAGTCGCCGGCCGGGAGTTTATCGATGCCGTACTTGGCGCCGGCGAACTTCATGGTGTGGGTGCCCGGCGCGCGGGTAGCGCCGCTGACGCCGTCGATCGGCAGGGTGGCGTCGCGGCCCGCCTTGCGCCACCAGGTCCGCAGATCCTTGACCCATTTCTCGCCGCCCTTTTCCTTCATCTTGACGTCGTACAGCACGGCCAGGTTGGAGGCGATGCTCTGGTCGGCATTCTCGATCCAGATCGCGACATAGGGCTTGTGGTATTCGGCCACGTTCAGCTGCGGCACGTCGAATTTCACGGACAGGTCGGCGCCCGTGGCCCAGCCGGATGCGAGCGGCAGGGTAAGGGCGAGCGAGTGGGACAGTTTCATTCTTGGTCTTCTCTCAGGTTCAGTGGACAAACAGGAGGGCCAGCACGATCGGCAACACGATGCCGAAACCAACTACCGGCCAGGTCGACGGCCGCTTGGCCGCGTGGTACTTCATGATCAGGAAGCCGGTGATGCAGAACACCACGCAGGCGATGGCGAAGATGTCGATGAACCAGCTCCACACCGCGCCGGTGTTGCGGCCCTTGTGCATATCGTTGAGCCACGAGATCCAGCCGCGGTCGGTCTTTTCGAATTCGGCGCTGCCGTCGACCGCGATGCGCAGCCAGGCGTCGCCGCCGGGACGGGGCAGGGCGACATAGGCATCGTCCTCGGTCCATTCGGCGCGCTTGCCGCGCACGTCGACCGGGAAGGCGGCATTGGTCCAGTCGGCGATCTCGCTCGGCAGCGGCACTTCGGCGTCGACGTGGTCTTCGGCGTAGGCCTGTAACTGGGCGCGCAGCGGTTCGGGCAGGGTGGCTTTCAGGCGCGTGACGACCGGCTTGGCCTCGATCAGGGTCGCGTTATTGAGCGTCAGGCCGGTAAAGCTGAACAGCAGCATGGCCATCAGGCAAATGGCAGAGCTGATCCAGTGCCATTGATGCAATTGCTTGAGGTAGAGGGCGCGCCCGGCGCCGGGCAGCACCGTGCCCGCCACCGGTTTGCTGACGGCTGGATTGGCGGGCTCGGCTGTGTTCTTGAGAGGAGTTACGGGGGAAGACATGCAACAAATGATAACGATTATCATTTACACGGTCAACTCGACAATAAAAAGACTGTCGTAATCCAGACATAATGAATACCTCAGCGGACACATTCTGTAATAAATAATTTCTTGGAAGCCGGTCCGCCTTGGTCTGGATCATGCGTTACAATAATGTGCGCAAATTGGCAGGATTTTGCACACGTAATTTGGTACCGAACATTCCTTCCCCCACAACTTGATGTCAAGAAGTGCAATCCGCTAACCGGTCAGGCCGTGTCGCGGAAGGTTTTAAACAACCCGCCCAACCCTCGCGAAGCGCGAAACGAAAGGTGAGCAAGAATGATGCAACAATATAACGCCAACTCCTACCTGTTCGGCGGCAATGCCCCGTACGTGGAAGAGTTGTACGAGGCCTATCTGGACAACCCGACCTCGGTGCCCGAAAACTGGCGCGCCTATTTCGACCAGATGCAGCATGTGCCGGCAGTCGACGGTTCGAACCGTCCTGACGTCGCCCATTCGTCGGTGGTCGCCTCGTTCGCCGAACGCGCCAAGCAAGGCCCGATCCGTACCGTGGTCGCTTCGGCTGACTCCGAGCTCGGCCGCAAGCGCGTCGCCGTCACCCAGATCACCGCCGCCTACCGCTACCTCGGTTCGCGCTGGGCCAACCTCGATCCGCTGCAGCGCCAGGAACGCCCGCCACTGCCAGAACTCGATCCGGCCTTCTACGGCTTCACCGAGTCCGACCTGGACACCGTCTTCAACATCAGCAACACCTACTTCGGCCAGGAAACCGCGCCACTGCGCGACATCCTGAACATGCTGCGCGATACGTACACCCGTTCGATCGGCGCCGAGTTCATGTACATCAGCGACCCGACCGAAAAGCGCTGGCTGCAAGAGCGCCTGGAAGCGATCCGCTCGACCCCGACCTTCAGCGCCGAAAAGAAAAAGCACATCCTCGAGCGCCTGACCGCGGCCGAAGGCCTGGAACGCTATCTGCACACCAAGTACGTCGGCGCCAAGCGCTTCTCGCTCGAAGGCGGCGAATCGTTCATCGCCTCGATCGACGAAGTGATCCAGCGTGCCGGTGAAAAAGGCGTGCAGGAGATCGTCATCGGCATGGCCCACCGCGGCCGCCTGAACGTGCTGGTCAATACCCTGGGCAAGAGCCCGTCCGACCTGTTCGAAGAATTCGAAGGCAAGCACGCCGATGACCTGCCGGCTGGCGACGTCAAGTACCACCAGGGCTTCTCGAGCGATATCTCGACCCCGGGCGGTCCGGTCCACCTGTCGCTGGCGTTCAACCCGTCCCACCTCGAGATCGTCAATCCGGTGGTCGAAGGTTCGGTCAAGGCGCGCATGATGCGTCGCGGCGACAAGAAGGGCAAGGAAGTGCTGCCGATCCTGGTGCACGGCGACGCAGCGTTCGCCGGCCAGGGCGTGGTCATGGAAACCCTGAACCTGGCGCAGACCCGCGGCTACGGCACCGGTGGTACCGTCCACATCGTCATCAACAACCAGATCGGCTTCACCACGTCCGACCCGCGCGATGCGCGCTCGACCCTGTACTGCTCGGACGTCGTCAAGATGATCGAAGCGCCGGTGCTGCACGTCAATGCGGACGATCCTGAGGCTGTTGTTCTTGCGAGTCAAATTGCGCTCGACTACCGCGCCGAATTCGGCAAGGACGTCGTGGTCGACATCATCTGCTACCGCAAACTGGGCCACAACGAACAAGATACGCCAGCGCTGACCCAGCCGCTGATGTACAAGAAGATCGCCAAGCACCCGGGCACCCGCAAGCTGTACGCCGAGAAGCTGGCAGCGCAGGGCACCATCGAAGCCGATGGCGGCGACAAGCTGGTCGCGGCCTTCCGCGACGCCATGGACGCCGGCAAGCACACGGTCGATCCGGTGCTGACCAACTTCAAGGGCAAGTACGCCGTCGACTGGGCGCCGTTCCTGAACAAGAAGTGGACCGACGCCGCCGATACCGCGGTGCCGATCACCGAACTGAAGCGCCTGGCCGAACGCATCACCAAGGTGCCGGAGAACTTCAAGCCACACTCGCTGGTCGATAAGGTGCTGGCCGACCGCGCCGCCATGGGCCGTGGCGAAGTCAACCTCGACTGGGGCATGGGCGAGCACCTGGGCTTCGCGTCGCTGCTGGCGTCGGGTTACGCGATCCGCCTGTCGGGCCAGGATGCCGGCCGCGGCACCTTCGTGCACCGCCACGCCGTGCTGCACGATCAGAACCGCGAGCGCTGGGACCAGGGCATCTACCTGCCACTGGCCAATGTCTCCGACAACCAGGCTGACTTCACCGTGATCGACTCGGTGCTGTCCGAAGAAGCGGTGCTGGGCTTCGAATACGGTTTCTCGACCGCCGAACCAAACACCCTGACGATCTGGGAAGCCCAGTTCGGCGACTTCGTCAACGGTGCGCAGGTGGTCATCGACCAATTCATCGCCTCGGGCGAAGTGAAATGGGGCCGCGCATCGGGCCTGGTCATGATGCTGCCGCACGGCTACGAAGGCCAGGGTCCGGAGCACTCGTCGGCCCGTATCGAGCGCTTCCTGCAGCTGTGCGCTGACAACAATATGCAAGTGGTGCAGCCGACCACGGCCGCCCAGATCTTCCACCTGCTGCGTCGCCAGATGGTGCGCCAGTTCCGCAAGCCGCTGGTGATCTTCACGCCGAAGTCGCTGCTGCGTAACAAGGATGCCGGTTCGCCGCTGACCGACCTGGCCAAGGGCGGTTTCCAGACCGTGATCGGCGAGTGCGACGACAAGATCGACGCATCGAAGGTCAAGCGCGTGATCGCCTGCTCGGGCAAGGTCTACTTCGACCTGGTCAATGCACGCAAGGCGCGCAACAGCACCGACACCGCGATCATCCGTATCGAGCAGATGTATCCGTTCCCGCACAAGTCGTTCGCGGCCGAACTGAAAAAGTTCCCGAACGCGACCGAAGTGGTGTGGGCGCAGGACGAGCCGCAAAACCAGGGTCCGTGGTTCCAGATCCAGCACAACATCTTCGAAGGCATGGAAGATGGCCAGCGCCTGGCATACGCCGGTCGCGCCGCGTCGGCATCGCCGGCGGTGGGTTATGCGGACAAGCACATCGCCCAGCAAAAAGAACTGCTGGAGACCGCGTTCTCGAAGCTGAAGGGTTTCATCCTTACTAAGTAAGTCGCAAGGGCGCGCCGCACGTTTTACGTGCGGCTCCTGACCAAATAATCTGGTCAAAGTAAAACCACGACCCCCGCGTCCCGTGCGCGGGGGTACTTGCAAAGAATAATTACTGGAGTTTTAAAAAATGGCACAAATCGAAGTCAAGGTCCCCGTCCTGTCGGAATCCGTCGCTGAAGCGACCCTGCTGTCGTGGCACAAGAAAGTCGGCGAGTCGGTCTCGCGCGACGAAAACATGATCGACATCGAAACCGACAAGGTGGTCCTGGAACTGCCAGCGCCAAGCGCCGGCGTGATCGTGCAACTGCTCAAGGCCGACGGCGCCACCGTCGTCGCCGGTGAAGTCATCGCCATTATCGATACCGAAGCTTCGGCCCAGACCAGCCCGATCGCCGTCAAGGCCATCCCGTCGGCAGCGCCAAACGCACCGATCGCAGCCGCGCCAGCTGCTGCCCCAGCCGCTGACCAGTCGAAAGCCGGCGTCGCCATGCCAGCCGCCGCCAAGATCCTGGCCGAGAACAACCTGTCGGCGTCGAGCGTCGAAGGTTCGGGCCGCGACGGCCGCGTGACCAAGGGCGACGCCCTGGCCGCTACCGCCAACAAGCCAGCCGCCGCGCCAGCCGCAGCACCAGCACCGAAGGCAGCCTTGCAGCAGGTCGCTTCGCCAGCACCAGCCAACCTGGGCGACCGCCCTGAAGAGCGCGTGCCGATGAGCCGCCTGCGCGCCCGTATCGCCGAGCGCCTGCTGCAATCGCAATCGACCAACGCCATCCTGACCACCTTCAACGAAGTCAACATGGCCCCGGTCATGGAACTGCGTGCCAAGTACAAGGACAAGTTCGAGAAAGAACACGGCGTCAAGCTGGGCTTCATGTCCTTCTTCGTCAAGGCTGCCGTTGCCGCACTGAAGAAGTACCCGATCATCAACGCGTCGGTCGACGGCAACGACATCGTCTACCACGGCTACTTCGACATCGGTATCGCTGTCGGTTCGCCACGTGGCCTGGTGGTGCCGATCCTGCGCAACGCCGACCAGATGTCGATCGCCGAAATCGAAAAGAAAATCGGTGAGTTCGGCCAGAAAGCCAAGGAAGGCAAGCTGACCCTGGACGACCTGTCGGGCGGTACCTTCTCGATCTCGAACGGCGGCACCTTCGGTTCGATGATGTCGACCCCGATCATCAACCCGCCACAGTCGGCCATCCTGGGCGTGCACGCGACCAAGGACCGCGCCGTCGTCGAGAACGGCCAGATCGTCATCCGTCCGATGAACTACCTGGCCATGTCGTACGACCACCGCATCATCGACGGCCGCGAAGCCGTGCTGGGCCTGGTCGCGATGAAGGACGCGCTGGAAGATCCGGCACGCCTGCTGCTGGACCTGTAATTCTCACCACGTGCCGGTGCCGCATTCGCGGCGCCGGCTTGCTGTTTGCCGGAGAAAGCGATGCTGTCAGACGAAATCAAGCGGCTGCACGAGCTGCACCAGGCCGGCGCCCTGTCGGACGCCGAATACGAGCAGGCCAAGGCGCGCATCCTGTCGGGTGCGTCGACCGTGAGCCTGAGTAAAGAGCCCGCATCGGCCGAGCGCCTCTCGTTCGACCAGCACCGCGACGATCTGCTCAGCGGCCTGCGCCGCTCGCGCGTCGACCGCTGGCTGGGCGGCGTGTGCGGCGGCCTGGCGCGCACCTACGGTCTCGAATCGTGGGTCTGGCGCCTGATCTTCGCGCTGTTCGTGCTGACCTTCGGCTTCGGCGTCGTGATTTACCTGTTGTTGTGGGTATTCGTTCCGGAAGAATAAACATGTTCGATGCGTGACTGGTAGCCACTACCGCCAGCACGTCGTTCCCGCGAAGGCGGGAAACCAGGTTTTCAACTGTAACCACTTGCTTCCCAGCGTGGCGACAGCGCGAGCAGACTTGGGTCCCCGCCTTCGCGGGGACGACGTGCAGGGGAGCGAGCCGAAGCACGCGTATCGAACTTAACAAGGAATCAAAGTAATGAGCGATAAACAATTTGACGTCGTCGTGATCGGCGGCGGTCCTGGCGGCTACATCGCCGCCATCCGCGCAGCCCAGCTGGGCTTCAAGACCGCTTGCATCGACGAGTGGAGCAATGCCGCCGGCAAGCCTGCCCCGGGCGGCACCTGCACCAACGTCGGCTGCATCCCGTCGAAGGCGCTGCTGCAATCGTCGGAACACTTCGAGCACGCCGGCCACGCCTTTGCCGACCACGGCATCAAGGTCTCGGGCCTGGAGCTCGATCTGCCGACCATGCTCAAGCGCAAGGACGTGATCGTCAAGCAGAACAACGACGGCATCCTGTTCCTGTTCAAGAAGAACAAGGTCACCTTCTTCCACGGCCGCGGCGCGTTCGCTGGTAAAGCGGAAGGCGATGCAGGCTACACCATCAATGTCAGCGGTCCGACCACCGACACCATCACGGCGAAAAACGTGATCGTGGCGACCGGTTCGAACGCACGCCAGCTGCCAGGCGCGGAATTCGACGAGAAACTGATCCTGTCGAACGCCGGTGCACTGGCGATCGACGCCGTGCCAGGTAAGCTGGGCGTGATCGGCGCCGGCGTCATCGGCCTCGAAATGGGCAGCGTGTGGCGCCGTGTCGGCGCTGACGTCACCGTCCTCGAAGGTCTGCCGACCTTCCTCGGTGCGGTCGACGAGCAGATCGCCAAGGAAGCGCACAAGCTGTTCACCAAGCAGGGCCTGAAGATCAACCTGGGCGCCAAGATCGGCACGATCACCAAGGGCGCCAACGACGTCACCGTCGAGTACGTCGATTCGACCGGCGCCGAGCAGAAGGCTACCTTCGACCGCCTGATCATCTCGATCGGCCGCGTGCCGAACACCAATGGCCTGGGCATCGACACGGTCGGCCTGCAATTGGACGAGCGTGGCTTCGTGGTGGTGGATGACGAATGCCGTACCAGCCTGCCAGGCGTGTGGGCGGTGGGCGACGTCGTGCGCGGCCCGATGCTGGCGCACAAGGCCGAGGAAGAAGGCGTGGCGGTTGCCGAGCGTATCGCTGGCCAGCACGGTCACGTCAACTTCAACACCATCCCTTGGGTGATCTACACCTCGCCAGAGATCGCGTGGGTCGGCAAGACCGAGCAGCAACTGAAGGCTGAAGGCGTGCAGTACAAGGCCGGTACCTTCCCGTTCATGGCCAACGGCCGTGCGCGCGCGCTGGGCGATACCTCGGGCATGGTCAAGTTCCTGGCCGATGCCACGACCGATGAGATCCTGGGCGTGCACATTGTTGGTCCGATGGCGTCCGAGCTGATTTCGGAAGCCGTGGTGGCGATGGAGTTCAAGGCCTCGGCCGAAGACATCGCCCGCATCTGCCACGCGCACCCGTCGCTGTCGGAAGCGACCAAGGAAGCCGCGCTGGCGGTGGACAAGCGTTCGCTTAACTTCTAAGTAGTGCAATGTAGGGTGGACGGCTCTGCCGCCCACGCGTTCAAGCAACGGCGTCGTGCCACTCGCGTGGTGATGGATGCCTGGTTTGAACGCGTGGACGGGGGACCCGTCCACCCTGCTTTTTTGGCAGCCCCGATATGAATGTTCAAGAGTACTATCAGCATGCGCTTGCCGAGCGCGGCTTCAAGTCCGACCCGGCGCAACAAATGGCGGTCGACCGCCTGCAACAGGCGTACGACGACTGGGTCCATTACAAGGCCCAGCGGTCGTCCGCTTTCAAGCGCCTGATCAACCGCCCGGACGTGCCGAAAGGCGTCTACATGTGGGGCGGGGTGGGGCGCGGCAAATCGTTCCTGATGGATTCGTTCTACCTGGTGGTGCCGGTGGTACGCAAGACGCGCTTGCACTTCCACGAATTCATGCGCGCGGTGCACGGCCAGCTCGATGAACTCAAGGGCGTGGCCGATCCGCTCGACGAAGTGGCCAAGCGCATCGCCAAGAAATACCGCCTGATCTGCTTCGACGAATTCCACGTGTCGGACATCGCCGACGCGATGATCCTGTACAACCTGCTCAAGGCCTTGTTCGACAATGGCGTGAGCTTCGTGATGACCTCGAACTACGAGCCGTCGACCCTGTATCCGGACGGCCTGCACCGCGACCGCATGCTGCCGACCATCGCGCTGCTGAAAGAAAAGCTGGACGTCCTGAACGTCGACGCCGGCAACGACTACCGCAAGCGCGCGATGGAGCAGGTCGAGGCTTATTACACCCCGCTCGACGCGGCGTCCGACCACGCGCTGCGCGAAGCCTATGCCAAGGTGGCCGATACCGCCGACGAATCGCCGATCGTGCACATCGAAAAGCGCGAAATACGCGCGCTGCGCCGCGCCGGCGGCGTGATCTGGTTCGACTTCGCCACCCTGTGCGGCGGACCACGTTCGCAGAACGATTACCTGGAACTGGCCAGCCAGTTCCATACCGTGGTCCTGTCGGGCATCCCGGCGATGTCGGCCTCGCAGTCGTCCGAGGCGCGCCGCTTCACCTGGCTGATCGACGTGTTCTACGACCATAAGGTCAAGCTGATCATGTCGGCCGCGGTCGAACCGGAAGAGCTGTACACCACGGGCCAGCTGGCGAACGAATTCCACCGGACCGTATCGCGTATCATCGAAATGCAATCGCGCGAGTACCTGCTCGCCGAACGGCGCGGCGCGGCCGACGCCATCGCATGATCGAAAGGAACACCATGACACCACAACCGATGCTGCGCACGCTGGCTGCCGCTGCCTTCACCTTGCTGCTGGCGGCGTGCTCGCACACCGAACTGGCGCCACAGGAACCGGCGCCCGCGCCGACCACGTCGGCCGAACAGGCCGAGCAACGCCTGGCGGCGGTGGCGATTGAACGCGCCGCGATCGAGGCGCGCTATGCCGATCGCGAATTCGTTTGCTACGACAAGTTTTTTGTGAACCGCTGCCTGGACGAAGCACGCGAAGTGCGGCGCGCAGCGCTGGTCACGCAGCGCGCAATCGAGATCGATGCCTCGCTCTACCTGCGTCGCCTCAAGGTCGAGGAGCGCGACAAGGCGATCGCCGAGGCCGATGCGGCCTATGCGAAGGAAGAAGCCGCGCTGGCGGCCAATCCGCCGCCGGTGAAGGATCCTGCCGAAATCGCGCTGCCGGCGCCGCGCGCCAGACCGGGTGAATCGCGCGTGGTGCGCAATCAGCAGCGCGCCCAGGAAAACGCGGCCAACGCCGGGCAGGAAGCGGCAGAGCGTGCGGCCAATGTTGCGGCATTCGAGGAGCGCCGCCGCAAGTCGGAAGAACGCCAGAAGGAAGTGGCGCGGCGCGTGGCCGAGCGCGAAGCCAAGGCGGCGCAGCGCGCAGCCGAGGAAGCGAAGAAGGCCAACGGAAACAATTAAGCCGGCGACGACCTCGGGCCGGCATTCGATCCATCCTGCGCCGGCTTGACCAGCTTGACGATCGCCATCGTGCAATTGCCGCCTTTGCCCTGGGAGCGCTCAGTGGCCTTGTTGATGAGCATCTCGGAAGCCTGGCGCGGCGTCGATTTTGCCGTCACGGCGGCCAGTTCGGCGTCGGTGAAGAAATGCCACAGGCCGTCCGAGCACAGCAGGAAGCCATCGCCCGCCGCCAGGCCGCTATGGCTGCCGGTAGTAACGAAAGGCTCCTTGCGGCTGTTGCCCAGCAGATTGAGCAAGAGCTTGGAGCGGCGGTGGTTGCGTGAGGCATCCGGCGGCAGGCGGTCGCTGCCGATCAAGTGCTCGACATAGGCGGCGTCGCTTGTGCGTACCGCGCATTTGCCGTGTTCGAAGCGGTACAGACGAGAATCGCCGACATGGGCCCAGACCGCCTCGCCGTGCGGGCTGATCACCAGGCCGACGAAGCTGGCGTGGATTTCGGTCTGCCCGGCCACGGCATTCATCTTGATCACTGTATGGGCTTCGCTGATCATTTCGTGAAGCAGTTGCTCCAAGCGCTCGATGGTGGGGCGCTCGCCGGGCTTGAAAGCGTCGAAGACCTGGCGCGCCGTGTGCAGCACCTGATCGGCACCGGCAGGGCTGGCAACCCCGTCCGATAGTATCGCCAGCATATAGCCGGGCGCGCGGGCGCCGGTGAACAGGGCGGCGCGGTCGTTCTGCTGGGGACGGTTACCGATGTGTTGCGCGGTGCCCGCCTCGATCTTGTAAGAAGTCATAAATCCGTGTTTTCCAGGACGGTAACGCCAAACTTTGTTGGCGGCAACCTCCGCCTCGATTAAACTATGCACCGAGAAGCCATCAGCTTGCAAGTTTATCTTGTAGCAATATTCGGAGCGCCCTAAGTTGAGCGGCGCTATCCGCCATTCTTTCCCTCAATTGCTTTTTTATTGAACTGTTTGGAACAGTAAACATGACCGACGTCCAGGACATCCAGCGCCGTATTATCGAACTCGATGTGGAACACCGCGACCTCGATGCCGTCATCTCGATGTTGACGGCGGACGGTCATGCCGACCAGTTACAACTGCGCCGCCTCAAGAAGCGTAAACTGCAGCTCAAAGATCATATTACGCTGCTGAAGATGCAGCTGGTACCCGATATCCCCGCCTGACGTGAGCGCAGGCACATTACACACAGCTATTTTGACCGACCAAATTTCCGCTACTCCCGCTGTTCCTGGTCTTGACGCGCAACCGGCCGCGGCGGGCTCCGCGGGCACGCCTGCAGCGCTGGCTCCCGCGGGCAAGTACGACGCCGACCTCGACCGCCTGTTCGGTGCCGGCGGTCCGCTCGCGCCCGCCGTCGGCACCTTCAAGCCGCGCCAGTCCCAGACCGAGATGGCCAAGGCCGTGGCCACGGCCATCGCCGACCAGCAAGTCCTCATGGCCGAGGCTGGCACGGGCACGGGCAAGACCTTTGCCTACCTGGTGCCGGCGCTGCTGTGGGGCGGCAAGACCATCGTCTCGACCGGTACCAAGAACTTGCAAGACCAATTGTTCTTGCGCGATATCCCGACCATCCGCGCCGCCTTGCGCGCGCCGGTCTCGGTGGCCCTGCTCAAGGGCCGTTCGAACTATGTCTGCCATTTCCATCTCGAACGTACCCTGCAGAACGGTCGCCTGACCTCGCGCGACGACGTCGGCCATCTGCGCGAGATCTCGCGCTTCATCAAGATGACCAGCTCCGGCGACAAGGCCGAGCTGGCCAAGGTGCCCGAGACCGCCACCGTCTGGAACCTGGTCACCTCGACCCGCGACACCTGCATGGGCGCCGAGTGCCAGTACTACCAGGACTGTTTCGTGATGAAGGCGCGCCGCGAGGCGCAGCAGGCCGATGTGGTGGTGGTCAACCACCACCTGTTCTTCGCCGACGTGGCGCTGAAGGATACCGGCGTGGCCGAGCTGCTGCCGTCGGCCAACACCATCATCTTCGACGAGGCGCACCAGTTGCCCGATGTCGCGACCCTGTTCTTCGGCCAGTCGGTGTCGACCTCGCAAGTGCTGGAATTGTGCCGCGATGTGCTGGCCGAGGGCCTGGCCCATGCGCGTGGCGGCCCGGACTGGGCCAAGGTCGTGACCGTGGTCGAGAAGGCCGCGCGCGACCTGCGCCTGTCCTTCGGCGACGGCAACCTGCGCCTGTCGCTGCCGCAGATCATGCCGACCTCGCAGTTTTTCCCGGCACTTGAATCGCTCAAGGAACAGATTGCCGGCATGATCACGGTGCTCGAAGAAAACGCCGCGCGCGCCGAGACGATCGAGGCCTGCCGCGTGCGCGCGCACGAGCTGGCCGCTGCCTTCGATGGCTGGAAGCCGGATCACAAGGCGCCAGCCAACGAGCAGGCCGTGTTGTGGGCCGAGGCGTTTTCGTCCTCGCTGCAATTGCACAAGACCCCGCTGTCGATCGCGCCGATTTTTACCAACCAGCGCGAAGGCACGCCGCGCAGCTGGATCTTTACCTCGGCCACGCTGGCGGTCAAGAACGACTTCAAGCACTTTTCCGATCAGTTGGGCCTGACCGGTGAGCCGGCCAAGACCTGGCCCAGCCCTTTCGATTACGAGAACCAGGGCCTGCTGTACGTACCGACCGGCTTGCCCGAGCCGCAGGCGGCCGTGTATACCGACGCCGTGGTCGATGCCGCCTTGCCGGTGATCGAGGCGGCTGGCGGACGTACCTTCTTCCTGTGCACCACGATTCGCGCGGTGAACAAGGTGGCGGAACGTTTGCGGGTCGAGTTCGCCGAACGCGGCTGGGATTTCCCGCTGTTCGTGCAGGGCGAGCGCGGGCGTACCGAATTGCTCGATTCCTTCCGCAATGCCGGCAATGCCGTGCTGGTGGGCAGCCAGAGCTTCTGGGAAGGCGTCGACGTGCGCGGTGACGCCTTGTCGCTGGTGATCATCGACAAGCTGCCGTTCGCGCCGCCCGACGATCCGGTGCTGGCCGCGCGCATCGAGGTGATGGAAAAGCAGGGCATGAACGGCTTCATGCACCACCAGTTGCCCGAGGCGATCATCACCCTGAAGCAGGGCGCCGGGCGCCTGATCCGCGACGTCGACGACCGTGGCGTGTTGATGATCTGCGATCCGCGCATCATCACCAAGCCCTATGGTCGCCGCATCTGGCAGAGCCTGCCGTCGTTCAAGCGCACGCGGGTGAAGGAAGAAGTGATCCAGTTCTTCCGGCCGGTCGAAGAAGCGGACCAAAGCGTCGCGTAAGGGGGCGCCGGTTCAGGGCGCGATGATCACCTTGCCGATGACCTTGCGCGCTGCCATGTCATCCAGCGCCAGTGCGGTGTCGGCCAGCGGGTAGCGCCGCGAGACCAGCGGTTTCAGTTTACCTTCGGCGATCCAGCCGGTGATGCGGTCCATCGCCGCCAGGTGCGCGTCCTGTTCCTTGCGGGTAAAGTCGCCCCAGAACACGCCGACCACCGACGCGCCTTTCAACAGCATCAGGTTCCACGGCAGGCGCGGGATCTCGCCGGCGGCGAAACCCACCACCAGGTGGCGCCCGCGCCAGGCGATCGAGCGCAGCGCCGGCTCGCTGTACTTGCCGCCGACCGGGTCATAGATGAGGTCCGGACCGCGCCCGTCGGTGGCGGCGCGCAGCGCTTCGCGCAAGTCTTCGCGTTCATAGTTGACCAGCACGTCGGCGCCATGCGCCTTGCACACTGCCAGTTTCTCGTCGCTGGAAGCGGCGGCGATCACGCGCGCGCCGAGGGCCTTGCCGATCTCGATCGCCGCCAGGCCGACACCGCCGGCGGCACCGAGTACCAGCATCGTTTCACCCGGCTGCAAGGCGCCGCGGTCGGCCACCGCGTGGTACGAGGTGCCGTAGGTAAGCGTGATCGCGGCGGCGACGTCGAAGTCCATGTCGTCGGGCATCGGCAGGAAGGAGCCGGCCACGGCCACGGCCTGCTCGGCGAAGGCGCCGGTGCGGGTGAAGCCGATCACGCGCTGGCCGGGCGCGAAGCCGTCGACACCGGCGCCGACCGCGCGCACCACGCCCGCGAACTCATTGCCCGGCGTGAAGGGAAGGGGAGGGCGCACCTGGTACTTGCCCTGGACCGTCAACACGTCGGGGAAATTCACCCCGGCTGCTTTCACATCGACCACCACCTCGCCGGGGCCGGCGACCAGGTCGGGCAAGTCTTCAATGACCAGGCTGTCTGGTGGTCCCCAGGCTGTGCAACGGACGGTTTTCATTGCTTCTCCACATGTTTATTAGCGGGGCGAATTATGCCTTAAGAAAGAGCGCGGCTCTTCGGGCCGCGGGCCAGTGTTCGCTTGTCCGTCCGCAACGCCGGCAGGGACGTGCGCGCTAGAGTCATGAGGATATGGGCGCCCGCGCGTGCCCGGCACACAAGGACCAGCATGGCAATCCGTTACGGTTGTTTCTTCAGTTATGCCCATGGCCGACACGCGCTGATGCAGCGCTTCAAGTCGGCCCTGGCCGACGCCCTGCGCTGCTATCTCGAACCCTACTTCGACAACGAAGACGAATTATTCATCGATACCGAGCAGCTGGGCGGCGGCGACGACCTCGACCGCAAGATCGCACGCGCGATGTGCGAGAGCGTCTGCATGATCCTCATCTACACGCCCAGGTACGAGGCCCACGCCTACACGCGGCGCGAGTACGAGGCCATGCGCCTGATCGAGGCCGAGCGCGGTCAGTGGTACGAGCTGCCCAGCCGCCTGATCATCCCGGTCGTCATGACGCGCCACCCCGAGTCGCTGCCGCCGCAGATCGGCGACGCGCGTTTCTATGTCGACTTCTCGCACTACACGATGGCCACCGCCGACCTCATGTCGAACCCTGACTACCTGCCGGACATCGACAAGATGGTCAAGCGCATCGTCGCCCATTATGCATGCCAAAAAAAGCATGCCCCGCCGGGCCACGACTGCAACCAATTCGTGCTTCCCGCTGTCCCACCTGAATGGCGCGCTGTTCCAGACCTGACATTTCCAAAAGAATGAGGAGCCACATGGACCAACAAGGACTTCCGCTCCAGCCGCTGGCGCACGCCGGCGCGGTGACGAGCTGCTATGCGTATGAGGGCGGGGCGGCGCGCAATGTGGTGCTGGCGGCGCTGGCGCTGCAACTGGCGGGCGAGCAGGGCGCGTCGCCGGTACTGGTGATCGACTGGGATCTGGCCGCGCCAACATTGCACCGTCACTTCGCGCTGCCGGCCGACGAATCGGCCGCATCCGGGCCTGTCCCGGCGCGCGCGCAGGCGGCGCATCTGCCGGCGTATCCGGGCTTCCAGGGGCTTGATCACGACGCCGCCGACGGTGCCCGGCCTGGCCTGCTCGAATTCTTCGAGGCTTGCCGCGCCCGGCTGCGCAGCACCGCTGGCCGCGGCGACGAGCTGGCCGAGCGCGTGATCGACGCCGTCGGCTGGCAGGCCCATATCGAGCGCGCCGACGGCCGCCGCCCACTGTACCTGCTGCGCGCCGGCCGCTTCGACGCCAGCTATGCCGAACGCGCCGGCCAGCTCGACTACCCGGCCCTGTTCGAGGCCTGCCCGGCGCTGTACCGCCGCTTCGCGGCGCGCCTGGCGCAGCACTTCGGCCACGTGCTGGTGGCGGTCGGCGCCGGCCGCTCGGCCGCGGTCAGTGTATGCACCTCCCTGGTACCCGACCGCCTGCTGGGCCTGTTCACACCGGCGCCGGGCAGCATTGAAGGCATCGAAGGCGTGCTGCGGCGCGCGATCGACTACCGCTGCACCCACGAAGACGAACAGCGTCCCTTGCTACTCTATCCGCTCGCCTGCACGGCCGACGGCGCGCGCAGCGATCCGCATGCGCGCTGGCGGCGTGGCGACGCGCGCCACGGCCTGCCGGGCTACCAGCCACGTTTCGAGGCATTGCTGCGCGCCAGCTATGGCTGGTCACGCGTCAACCTCGACAGCTGGTTCGACGAGACCCAGCTGGCGCTGGCCGACGCCCTGTCCACCGCCGGACCGAGCGGGGACCGGCGCGCGCTGGCGCGCCATGCCGCGCTGCTGGCCGAATGGCTGGCGCCGGGACGCTTCCCCTGGCAATCGCAAGACGAAATCCGCCTGCGCACGGCGATCGCGCAGGCGCGCCGGCTAGGCACCGCGGCCGGCGGCGACGAGATCGGTTCTCCGCCGCTGGCCGAGCACCTGGTGCGCCTCGGCCAGCTATGCCGGCGCGAGCGGCGCCGCGACGAAGCGCGCGCCTGCCTCGACGAAGCCCTGGCCCTGCGCGTACGCCTGCTCGGCGTCGACCACCCCGCCACCCGCACGGCGCGCGCCGCGCTGGCCGCGCTCCTGCTCGAGAGCGGCGCCGTACACGACGCGCGGCGCCACTACGACCTGCTGGTCCAGGCCTGCACGCGCAAGGCCGGGCCCGAGGATCCCGAAACGCTTGCCGCGCGCTCGCAACTGGCGCAGGCATTGGCCGCGCTGGGCGAGGGCGAGCGCGCGCTGGCCCTGCACGAACAGGTGGTGGCGGGGTGCGAACGGGCGCTGGGCGACGAACATCTCGTCACGCTCGATTGCCTCGAAGACCTGGCACACAGCCTGGTGCGGCAGCATGAGTTCGAGCGCGCCCGCATCGTGTACGAACGGGTACTTGAAGCGCGCCGGCGTCAGCAGGGCAGCGCCCACCTCGACGCCCTGCGCTGCGGGCAGCGGCTGGCGCTGCTGCTGGCCGAAACGGGCGAGCTGGGCAATGCGCGGCGGATGCTCGAATCGGTGCTGCGGGCCCACGAGCGGCACGACGGCCTCGACGCCGCCGATACCCTGTCGGCACGCGAGGCGCTGGCCGAGATCCTCGCCGCCCAGGGCGACCTGGCGGCAGTGCGCAGCATCCAGGAATCGCTGGCGCGCACCCGTGAACGGCGCCTGGGCGCCGGGCATCCAGAAACCCTCAATATGCAGTTGCGGCTGGCGTCGACCCTGGGCCAGCAGGGCGAGGCCGAGGCCGCGCGGCTTCTGCGCGAGCAAGTGGCCGAACTGCGTCAGCACTTGCGCGATGTCGAAGACGCACCGGCAGGCGGCGGTGGTGGCGACACGATCGAGGCACGCAGCGGCGCGCATGCCTGCGCCCTTGCCCCTGAAAGCGCCGCAGCCGGTTCGCTGCCGTTGTCCGCGTCCGCGATAGCCGACGCTGTTCCGGTCGTCCAGCACGAGCAGGCGGCGCCCGGCGAGCACGTCGAGAACGGCCATGCCGCCGATAACCTGGGTCACAAGCTCACTGAACTGCAAGACCTGATCGACAACCGCAGTCCGGGCGAGGCAAGGGCGCTGGCCGACAGCCTTCGCACATCCGTGCTGCGACCGAGCGCCGCGCATCCGCTGCGCCGGCGCGGCGCCGCCATGATCAAGCAGGTCTATCTGCAAGAGGGCGACAAGGACGCGCTGCTGTCGTTCACCCAGGACGAAGTCTCGCTGCTCGAAGGCGCGCTGATCGAGGCTGTCCGCGATAAGCCGATGACGATGCGTTGATCCATGGCCGGGCTCCGTACAGCGGTGCTCGGCCGCGTGACCATGCACCTGCCTGCCTGCCTGCCTGCATGTAGGCTGGCACGGTGCCGCATTGCGCCTGCAGCAGGTGCGGCCCGTGTCGTCTTGAAGATCTGACAAGCGAGTTGACAAGCATGAATTTTCGACAGCGAAACGCCCTTGTCATTTTTGCCAGATAACTGTCGCGTACCGGCAGCACTGTTATCAAGCCGTCCATCGATCGTCCCGGATCGTGAAATCCTGGCGCGAATTTCTGCTGGCGGGCGTCGATACAAGCGTTGCTTCGGGTAAAATCTCCGCCATGCGAATCTTGATCAGCAACGACGACGGTTATCTGGCGCCCGGCCTTGCCGCGCTGGCGGACGCGCTCGCGCCGATCGCCGACCTGGTCGTGGTCGCCCCCGACAGTAACCGCTCGGGCGCCTCGAATTCGCTCACCCTGGACCGGCCGCTGTCGGTCTACCAGTCGTCGAACGGCTACTACTTCACCAATGGCACGCCGACCGACTGCGTGCATATCGCCCTGACCGGCATGTCCGATGCGCTGCCCGACCTGGTGGTCTCGGGCATCAACAACGGCCAGAACATGGGCGACGACACCCTGTATTCGGGCACCGTCGCGGCCGCTACCGAGGCTTTCCTGTTCGGCCTGCCGGCAATCGCCTTCTCGCAGGTGCACGGCGGCTGGGCCCATGTCGATTCCGCCGCCCGCGTGGCGCGCGACATCGTCGAACGTTTCGCCGCCGGCGGTTTCGACATGCTGCCAAAACCCTTCCTGCTGAACGTGAACATCCCGAACCTGCCGTACGAAGAGATCGGCCCATTGACGCCGACCCGTCTCGGGCGCCGGCACCAGGCCGAGCCGGTGATCCGGGCCCAGGATCCGCGCGGCCGCGAGATCTTCTGGATCGGCGCCCCCGGCGCCTGCCGCGATGCGGGCGAGGGCACCGATTTCCACGCTACGTCGGAAGGCCGGGTCTCGATCACCCCGCTGCAGATCGACCTGACCCACAAGACCCAGCTGGCTTTGCTGGCCGGAGGACTGGCATGAAAGACGCCCGCCCGAACTTTCCGTTGCCGCTGTCGTCGGTAACGAGCGGCGCGCGCAAGCCGGGCACGCCGGCGCCGGTCGCGACGCCGCAGACCGCGACCCGCAACGCCACCAGCTATACCGGCGCCAGGACGCCGTCGTCCCCGGGCCCGGCGCCGCGCGCGCCTGGCTATGTCCAGGTCGCCAGCAGCGCCCCGGCCGCCCAGCGCTCCGAGCTGGCGGCAACCGAAGCGGTGCGGCGCGCGATGGTGACCCGCGTCGCGCGCCAGGGCGTGAGCGATCCGCAGGTGCTGATGGCGATGGAGACCGTGCCGCGCCACCTGTTCCTTGAACCGGCCATGTCGGGCCAGGCGTATATCGACGCCTCGCTGCCGATCGGCCATAACCAGACCATTTCCCAGCCCTATATCGTGGCGCGCATGATCGAAGCGATGCGCGCCGGCGGCACGCTGGGAAAAGTGCTCGAGATCGGCACCGGTTGCGGCTACCAGGCCGCGGTGCTGTCCTTCGTCGCCAAGGATGTATACTCGATCGAGCGCATCAAGCCCCTGCACGAGCTTGCCAAGACCAACCTGCGGCCGCTGCGGATATCGAACCTGCGTTTGCAGTATGGCGATGGTATGCTAGGCTTGCCGCAGGTTGCGCCTTTCGATGGCATCATCCTCGCCGCCGCCGGGCTCGAGGTGCCGCGGGCCCTGCTCGAGCAGCTGGCCATCGGCGCGCACCTGGTGGCGCCGGTCGGCGCGCAGGTGCAGCATCTGCACCGCATTACCCGCACCGGCAAATCCGAGTGGACCAGTGAAACACTCGAAGCGTGCCACTTCGTGCCGCTGCGCCCAGGCACCATCTAAAACCCAGAGGGGCCGCCAGGCCCGCCGTACGCCGATAAGACAATAGAATGCCAATGACACAAGCACCGCGTTTAGCCCTCCTGACGATCCTCATCGGCCTCGTGGCCGGTTGTTCCACCACCACCCGCCAGGCGCCGATCGTCGAGCGTCCCGTCACCGCCGCCCCGACCCGTCCTGCTCCCGCAAAGGTCGAAGAAGCGCCCAGGCACGACGAGCGCGGCATGTACACCGTGCGCAAGGGCGATACCCTGCTGCGCATCGCGCTCGATGTTGGCGAAAACTACCGTGACCTAGTCACCTGGAACAATCTCGCCAATCCGGACGACATCAAGGTCGGCCAGGTGCTGCGCGTGAGCCAGCCGGGCGGCGAGCGCAGCGCCAATATCCAGACCCAGCCGGTGCCGATGCCGCCGCCGGCCAACGTGCCGCGCAAGACCGAGCCGCGCGCCGACAAGACTCCGTACAGCGAAGGCAAGGTGGCCACCACCACGCCGCCGGCCACCACCACCACCACCCCGGCCGCGCCGGCCGCACCGGCCGCCGCCGCCGGCGACGAAGCGCGCCTGAGCTGGATGTGGCCATCCGAAGGCCGTGTCATCGCCACCTTCGACGACGGCCGCAACAAGGGCGTCGACATCGCCGGCAAGGCGGGCCAGCCGGTGGTCGCCGCCGGCTCGGGCAAGGTAATGTATGCTGGCAGCGGCATCCGCGGTTATGGTAATCTCGTCATCGTCAAGCACAGCAACAGCCTGTTGTCGGCCTATGCCCACAATCGCAAGATCGTGGTCAAGGAAGGCGACAACGTGACGCGTGGCCAGCAGATCGCCGAGATGGGCGATTCCGATGCCGACACCGTCAAGTTGCACTTCGAGATTCGTCATCAGGGCAAGCCGGTCGACCCGACGAGGTTCTTGCCCGTTCGTTAGGAACGGTATGACGCAGCCGCCGCACTCGCTGGACCAGGAAGAGACGGACGAGTTTCCGGATGAACCGGAAAGCGAGCGCGTGCATGCTGCGGGCCGCGGCGACGGCGCCGATGGCGAGCAGGCCGCGGCGGGCGTCTCCAACGGTGGCAGCGAAACGGTCGACGAGCTGCGCAAGGTATTGCAGGCCGAGCTGGCGACCGACACCACCCAGCATTACCTGAACCAGATCGGCGCCAGGGCGCTGCTCACGGCCGCCGAGGAAATCCATTTCTCCACGCTGGCCAAGGCGGGCGACTTCGGCGCGCGCCAGACGATGATCGAGCATAACCTGCGCCTGGTCGTCTCGATCGCCAAGCACTACATCAACCGCGGCGTGGTGCTGCTCGACCTGATCGAAGAGGGCAATATCGGCCTGATGCGCGCCATCGACAAGTTCGAACCCGAGCGCGGCTTCCGGTTCTCGACCTATGCCACCTGGTGGATCCGCCAGAGCATCGAGCGCGCCATCATGAACCAGGCGCGCACCGTGCGCCTGCCGGTGCACATGGTGCGCGAACTGAACGGCGTGCTGCGCGCCAAATACCACCTTGAGGCGCAGAAACATGACGGCAAGGAGGCTTCGAGCGAAGATATCGCCAGCCTGGTCGGGCGCCCGGTCGAGGAAGTGCAAGACATATTGACCCTGTCCGAGCATGCGACCTCGCTCGACGCGCCGCTCGACAACGACCCGCAATCGAGCCTGATGGACATGCTGCCCGACGACGGCGAAGGCAGCCCCGACGCCCACGCCGAGCAGCAAGAAACGGCATTGCTGGTGCGCGACTGGTTGACCCGGCTGCCGGACAAGCAGCGCCTGGTGGTCACCCGCCGCTTCGGCCTGGATAACGACGATCCGGCCACCCTCGAAACCCTGGCCGAAGAAATGGGCGTGACGCGCGAGCGCGTGCGCCAGATCCAGCAAGAAGCGCTGGTCAAGCTCAAGCGGGCAATGGCCGCGCGCGGCGTGGTCCGCGATTCATTGTTGTAACGGCAAGGCCGCCCGGTAGCGCCTGCTCCGTTTCCTTGCTATCATGCCCGCCGGGCCGCTTCGGCCATTTTTTTCATGTGCGCCGCCAATCCGCCCGCGCCGCCGGTCACACCAACACCGGCTTCCACCCGCATCCATTCCTTATTCATCGACCATGCAAGAAATCTTCATCGACATCAAATCCCTCGACATGGACGGCCGCGGCGTTGGCCACCTCGAGAATGAGGACGGCTCGCCCGGCAAGGTGATCTTCGTCGAAGGCGCGCTGCCGGGCGAGCGCGTCAGCTTCGAGACCACGCGCAAGAAGAAGAACTGGGAAGCGGGCCGCATGGTCACCCTGCAGCGCGCCTCGTCGATGCGGGTCGAGCCGAAGTGCCGGCATTTCGGCACCTGCGGCGGCTGCTCGATGCAGCACCTGGAGCCGGGCGCGCAGGTGGCGATGAAGGGGCGCGTACTGGAAGACAACCTGTGGCATATCGGCAAAGTGAAAGCCGAGATGATCATGCGCCCGATGTACGGGCCAACCTGGGACTACCGCTACCGCGCGCGCCTGTCGGTGCGCCACGTGCCGAAGAAAGGCGGGGTGCTGGTCGGCTTCCATGAGCGTGGCTCGTCCTTCGTGGCTGACATCACGACCTGCGAGATCCTGCCCGACCACGTGGCGCGCCTGCTGGTGCCGCTGCGCGAACTGATCGCCAGCCTGTCGATCTACGACAGCCTGCCGCAGATCGAGGTGGCGATCGGCGAGGAAAGCACGGTGATGGTGCTGCGCATCATGGAAGCGCTGACGGGCGCCGATGAAACCCTGTTGAAGGCCTTCGCCGACCAATGGGGCATCCAGTGGTGGCTGCAAACCAAAGGGCCCGACACCGCCCAGCCGTTCTACCCGCTCGGCAAGGAACTGTATTACACGCTGCCGGAATTCGGCATCCGCATGCCGTTCAAGCCGACCGACTTCACCCAGGTCAACCACCACATCAACCGCGTGCTGGTGGCCAAGGCGCTGCGCCTGCTCGAGGTGCAGCCGCAAGACCGCGTGGCCGACCTGTTCTGCGGCCTGGGCAATTTCACTCTGCCGCTGGCGACCCAGGCGCGCGAAGTGGTGGGCATCGAAGGCAGCACCGCCTTGACCACACGCGCGCTGGAGAATGCCAAAGCCAACGGCCTGGCCGCAAAGACCTCGTTCTCGACCCGTAACCTGTTCGAAGTCACCAAGGGCGATCTGGTGGCGCTCGGCCGTTTCGATCGCATGCTGGTCGACCCGCCGCGCGACGGCGCCATGGCGCTGGCGACGGCGCTGGCCGAGCTGCGCGAAACCCATGAACACCTCATGCCGCAGCGTATCGTCTATGTGTCGTGCAGCCCGTCGACCCTGGCGCGCGACGCCGGCATCCTGGTGCACAAGGCAGGCTATGTGATGACCAGGGCGGGCGTGGTGAACATGTTCCCGCACACCTCGCACGTCGAGTCGATCGGCGTGTTCGAGCTCGGCGCCAAGCCGGTTCCGGCGGCGGACGGCGCAGCCTGACCGGTCCCGGATGAAGCGGATCGGCCACCACGCGGCAGCCTTGCTGGCCGCTGCCGTCACCACGGGGATGCTGGCCAGCCTGCTTCAGACCCAGATCAATCTGGGTGAACTCGCTGCGCTCGGAGCGGCGATCCCGCCGGGTCTGCGCGCCGTGACTACCTTGCAGGACCTGGCGGGCTTCGGTCCGGTCATGACTGGCATCGCACTGGCCGCGCTGCTGCCGGCCATGCTGGTCGCGCAGCTGATCGAACGTGCCCTCAAGCCGGCGCGGCGCGCGCCGCCGTTCGTGCTGGCTGCCGTCAGCGGCCTGTGGGTCGCGTTCTGGCTGATGCTGAACGTGATTCCGATGCCCGCGATCGCCGCCACCCGCGGCATGTTCGACCATGCGCTGATGGCCTCGAGCGGCATCGCCGGCGGCTTGGTATATGCATACTTTACCGCCCCGACGCGGCGCACCCAGCCGACGCGCCGCGCCGCATCCGTGGCAGCGCTGCTGGCGCTGGTCCCCGCCGCGCTGTTCCTGGCGAGCGCCCCGGGTGCGGACGACAAGCTCGAGGCAGTCGACCCCGCGAGCTACCGCGTCCACACCGTGGCGACAGGGCTGGACCGGCCATGGTCGATCGCCTTCCTGCCCGATGGCCGGATGCTGGTCACCGAGATGGCCGGGCGCCTGCGTGTGATCGGCGCCGACGGCGCATTGGGCGAGATCGCGCTTGATGGCCTGCCGCCGATCTTCCAGCGCGGCGGCACCATCGGCCTGATGGATGTCGCGCTCGATCCGGAATTCGCCAGTAATAGCTTGCTTTACCTGACCATGGGGCATGGCGAGGAGGGTGCCAACGGCACCCGCCTGGTGCGCGCGAAGCTGGCGGGTGACAGGATCGACGATGTCCAGGTGCTGTTCAGTTCAAGTCCGAAGCCGCGCGCCGGCAACAATGGCGGACGCATGGCATTCCTGCGCGATGGGACCCTGGTGCTGACGGTCGGCGACGGAAACTGGCGCCGTGAAGAAGCGCAGAACGTCGCCAATCACATCGGCACCGTGGTCAGGCTTGGCCGTGACGGCAAAGCGCCGCCGGATAATCCTTTCGTGTCGCGGCCCGGCGCCGCTCCTGAAATCTACAGTCTCGGCCACCGCAACCCGCAGGGGATCGCCGTCGATCCTGATAGCGGCGAGCTGTTGCTCACCGAGCACGGCGCGCGCGGTGGCGACGAGATCAACCGCATCACTGCGGGTGCAAATTATGGATGGCCGGTGGTCACGGCCGGCATCGATTACCCGTTCGGGCGGGTGACGCCGTTCAGCCGCCTGGCCGGCTTCGAAGCGCCGCTGCTGGAGTGGACGCCGTCGATCGCCCCGGCCGGCCTGGCCGTCTACCACGGCGACCTGTTCCCCGACTGGCGCGGCGACCTGCTGGTGCCGGCGCTCAGGGGCCGTGCGATTCACCGCGTGCAGCGCGCTGGAGGCAGGATCGTCGGCCAGCAGACGCTGTTGGCAGAGCTGAACCAGCGCATGCGCGATGTCAAGGTCGGTCCGGATGGTGCGATCTTCGCCCTCACGGATGGCGCGGATGCGAGCCTGCTGCGGCTAACGCCGAGATAAATGACACACCGGAGCAGGATTGATGCGCGTAAACGAAAAAACCGGCCCGCAGGCCGGTTTCTTATCGAAACAGCGATCGATCAGTCGTCGCCGCCCACGATACCCAGCAGGCGCAGCAGGCTGGTGAAGATGTTGAACACGCTCAGGTAGATCGACAGCGTGGCGGTCACGTAGTTGGTCTCGCCGCCGTTGACGATGCGCTGCACGTCATACAGGATGAAGGCCGAGAAGATACCGATCGCCAACACCGAGATCACGATCGACAGCACCGACATCTGCAGGAAGATATTGGCCACGACTGCCAGCAGCAGGACCACGACGCCGGCCATCAGCCAGCTGCCCATGCCCGAGAAATCGCGCTTGGTGGTGGTGGCGATGCTGGCCATCACGGCGAACACGACAGCGGTACCGCCGAAGGCCGTCATGATCAGGCTGGCGCCGTTGGAGTAATTGAGCGTGTGGGTCAGCAGCGGGGCCAGCATCATGCCCATGAAGAAGGTAAAGGCAAGCAGCAGGGCAACGCCCAGGCCGGAATCCTTGTTCTTCTCGATGGCCCACATGAAGCCGAAGGCCACTGCCATGAAGATGATGAAGCCCATGAAGCCGGTGAAAGCGATGCCCAGGGACATGCCCGCCACCGCGCCGAGCACGGTAGGGATCATCGACAGCGCCAGCAGCCAATACGTGTTGCGTAACACTTTGTTACGCGTGGCCTGGCCACCCTTGGTCAGGTCGATGGTACTTTGCTGGGTACTAGGATACATATAGTGCCTCCGGTTGGATAATAGGTACGGGCAAGGGTAAATACAGCGCTCGCGAGGTACGTCACAACAATCCTACGTCAGCATTCTTAACTGAAGATGAAGAACACGCAGAAACTGGACGGACTTTTGCCGCCACTGTAACACCTTGCTTGCCACTACCGCAATATCGGATATCTGGGGCAGGTATGGTAAAATTAAAGGTTGATTGAGTCCCAAAGTTCACACGAATTTCTCAGTTCATAACCTTTCATTTTTTGGAGTTTTCTCATGGCAATCGAACGCACCCTGTCCATCATCAAGCCTGACGCAGTTGCAAAAAACGTGATCGGCAAAATCTACAGCCGCTTCGAAGAAGCCGGCCTGAAGATCGTTGCTGCCCGTATGGTGCAACTGTCGCGTGCTGAAGCCGAAGGCTTCTACGCTGTGCACGCCGCACGTCCATTCTTCAAGGACCTGGTCGACTTCATGATCTCGGGCCCGGTCATGGTCACCGCCCTCGAAGGCGAAGGCGCGATCCTGAAAAACCGCGACCTGATGGGCGCTACCGATCCCAAGAAAGCTGACGCCGGCACCATCCGCGCCGACTTCGCCGATTCGATCGATGCCAACGCCGTTCACGGTTCGGACGCTGCCGAAACCGCCGCTGTGGAAATCGCTTACTACTTCCCAGCTCTGAACGTCTACTCGCGTTAATTAGTAAGGGGGAACGCAGTCCGGGCGTTCCCCGGATAGATTCCCCCGGACTAATTTAAAGAAGTACCCGCTTGCCTCGCAGCCAAGGGCTGGCGCAAGCGGGTTCAGGAATATAGGATTACACCATGACTACTCTCACCAACCTGCTGGACTTTGATCCCGCGCAACTCGTCGCTTACTGCGCCGACTTGGGTGAGAAACCGTTCCGCGCCAAGCAATTGCAACGCTGGATACACCAGTTCGGCGCGGCGGATTTTGACAGCATGACCGACCTGGCCAAGTCGCTGCGCGAAAAGCTCAAGACGCGTGCCGAAGTGCGCGCGCCAGCCATCGTCAGCGACCAGACCGCCACCGACGGCACCCGCAAATGGCTGGTCGACGTCGGCAACGGCAACGCGGTCGAGACCGTGTTCATTCCGGAAGAAAACCGCGGCACGCTGTGCATCTCCACGCAAGCGGGCTGCGCCGTGAACTGCCGTTTCTGCTCGACCGGCAAGCAGGGCTTCAACCGCAATCTGACGGTGGCCGAGATCATCGGCCAGCTGTGGATGGCCGAGTTCGAGCTGCGCCGCACCAAGGGCATCGAGCCGGGCCCCAAAGGCGAACGCCAGATCACCAATGTGGTGATGATGGGCATGGGCGAGCCGCTGCTGAACTACGAGCCGACCGTGACCGCGCTCAAGCTGATGCTCGACGATAACGCCTACGGCCTGTCGCGCCGCCGCGTGACCCTGTCGACCTCGGGCGTGGTGCCGAATATCGACAAGCTGTCGCAAGACGTGCCGGTGGCCATGGCGGTGTCGCTGCACGCCTCCAACGATGCGCTGCGCGACATCCTGGTGCCGCTGAATAAAAAATACCCGCTGCGCGAACTGATGGCCGCCTGCAAGCGCTATCTTGAATTCGCGCCGCGCGACTTCATCACCTTCGAGTACTGCATGCTCGACGGCTTCAACGACAGCGACGAGCATGCGCGCGAACTGATCGCCCTGGTCAATGACCCGGTGGTCGGTGTGAATTGCAAGTTCAACCTGATCCCGTTCAACCCGTTCCCCGAGTCGGGCCTGTTCCGCTCCAAGAATCCGCGCATCAAGGCCTTCGCCGAAGTGCTGATGAACGCCGGCATCGTGACCACCGTGCGCAAGACCCGCGGCGACGATATCGACGCCGCCTGCGGCCAGTTGGCGGGCGAGGTCAAGGACCGTACCCGGGTGGCCGAGCGCATGGAAAAGATGGCCGAATACCAGAAGAAGTTCGGCGCCGATTTCGGCCGCATCGTGGAGATCCCTGGCTGATGAAATTTACCGCCGCTGCGCTCGCCTCGACCCTGATCCTTGCCCTGCTTGCCGGCTGCGCCAGCACGGGCACGGGTGGCGCGGCGACGACGCGTGATGGTGAACTCAAGACCGCTTCCGACCAGACCGCAATTGAAAAGCGCGCCTCGATCCGGGTGCAGCTGGCGGTCGGCTACTACCAGGAGGGCAAGTACGAGATCGCCCTCGACGAAGTCAAACAGGCGCTGGCGGCCGATCCGAATTACGCCGACGCCTACGGCCTGCGGGCGCTGATCTATACCTCGATGGGGCAGTTCCCGCTGGCCGACGAAAACCATCGCCACGCGCTGCGCCTCGAGCCGGGCAATCCCGAATTCGCGAATAACTACGGCAGCTTCCTGTGCCAGTCGGTGAACAAGCCGCAAGAAGCGATGCGGCATTTCGACGCCGCCCTCAAGAATCCCGCTTACCAGACGCCGCTCTCCGCGCTGGTCAATGCGGGCGTGTGCAGCATCAAGAACGGGAACGTCGACGCGGCCGAGCGCTATCTGCTCGAGGCCTTGCGTCTGAATCCCGGATTGCCGACCGTGAATGCGGGCCTGGCGCGGATTTACTACGAGCGGCGCGACCTTCAGCGCGCCGGATTTTTCATTAACCGCCTGATCGAGACAGCGAAACTTGAGACGCTGTCGGCCGACGCGCTATGGCTTGCCATGCGTGTCCAGCGCAAGCTCGGCGACCGGACCCATGAAGCGACGCTGGCGGCCCAGCTGCGTCGCCGTTTCCCCGGTTCTCCCGAGTACGCGGCGTTCGAGCGGGGGGCATTTGATGAGTGAGACAAGGACAATGAACGAGCAAGCAGATCAGCCCGCGACGCCAGGCAACGGAGCCGGCATTCCTGGCAAGACCCTGCAATCCCAGCGCGAAGCGATGGGCTGGACCGTGGAACAGGTGGCGGACCAGCTCAAGCTGGCGCCGCGCCAGGTGGTCGCGCTCGAAGCCGGCAATTATGCCGCGCTGCCAAGCCCGGCCGTGACGCGCGGTTTCGTGCGCGCCTATGCCAAGCTGCTCAAGATCGACGCCGCGCCGCTGGTGTCGATGATCGAACTGAATATGCCGCCTGAAGCGCAGGCCGGCGCCACCGTCAACGCCGCCGCGGTGCGCCGCGAGCAGCGTCCGGCCACGTTCTCAGAGAACCGCTTCCCGATCGGTGGCCGCCGCAGCCGCCTGCCGCTGGGCTGGATCGCCGCCGTGGTGGTCGTGGCCGGCGCCGCCGTCGCCGCCTGGCAACTGGACCTGATTCCGAACATGCAAGGCGATGGCGCGACGGGCGAGGCCACCGTGCTCGAGAACCCGGCTGCCGGCGTGGTCGCCCCGGGCGCGACCGCGCCGGGCTCGGCGCCTGCCAACGGCGCCCAGCAAGGCCTGCTCAATCCATCGGTGCCATTGATTTCGGTGCCGGCGCCAGCGGGCGACAGCACAGCCCCGGCGGCAGCGCCCGCCACCGCGCCGTCGACCTCGACCACGCCTGCGACCACGCCGCCCGCGCCGACGCCGACTGCCGCCGTCGCCACGCCGGCCGTGACCACCGCCGCCGCCCCGGTGACCGTCGTTCCACCCGCCGCCGGCGCCAACACCCTGGTACTGGCCGTGCGCGAGGATTCGTGGATCGAAGTGCGCCCCAGCGTGGGCGGGCGTCCGCTGATCTCGCGCCTGGTCAAGGCCGGCAGCACCGAATCGCTTGAAATCACCGGCCCGGCCACCCTGATCGTCGGCGCGCCGGGTGGTGTCACGGCAACCCTGCGTGGCGCCAATATCGCGCTGCCGCCGCAGCCGGGCAAGACCATCTCGCGCGTGGCGCTGAAATAAGCTGGAACCTATTTGATGAATTCCCTGAACGAAGCCTGCATCCCTGAAGCGATTCCCTCCGGCCCGCTGGCGCGTCGCGCCAGCCGCAAGGTCGCGGTCTCGCACGGCCAGCGCACGGTGTGGGTGGGCGGCGACGCCCCGGTGGTGGTGCAGTCGATGACCAATACCGATACCGCCGACGCGATCGGCACCGCGATCCAGGTCAAGGACCTGGCGCGCGCCGGTTCCGAGATCGTGCGCATCACGGTCGATACCCCGGCCGCCGCGGCCGCCGTGCCGGCGATCCGCGAACAGCTCGACCGCATGGAAGTCGACGTGCCGCTGGTCGGCGACTTTCATTACAACGGCCACCTGCTGCTGCGCGACTATCCCGAATGCGCACAGGCGCTGTCGAAATACCGCATCAATCCGGGCAATGTGGGGCAGGGCGCCAAGCGCGACACCCAGTTCGCCCAGATGATCGAGATCGCCGCCAAATACGATAAACCAGTGCGCATTGGCGTCAACTGGGGCTCGCTCGACCAGTCGCTGCTGGCCCGCATCATGGACGAGAACGCCTTGCGCGCGAATCCATGGAGCGCCCAGGCCGTGATGTACGAAGCCCTGATCACGTCGGCGATCGAGAATGCCGTGCGCGCCGAAGAAGTCGGCCTGGCGCGCGACAAGATCATCCTGTCGTGCAAGGTGTCGGGCGTGCAGGACCTGATCGCGGTGTACCGCGAACTGGCGCGCCGCTGCGACTACCCGCTGCACCTGGGCCTGACCGAGGCCGGCATGGGCAGCAAGGGCATCGTCGCCTCGACCGCGGCGCTGTCGGTGCTGCTGCAGGAAGGCATCGGCGACACCATCCGCATCTCGCTCACGCCAGAGCCGGGCGGCGACCGTACCCGCGAAGTCGTGGTCGGGCAAGAGATCCTGCAGACCATGGGCCTGCGCAAGTTCACCCCGATGGTGATTGCCTGCCCGGGTTGCGGCCGCACCACCTCGACCGTGTTCCAGGAACTGGCGGATAACATCCAGACCTTCCTGCGCGAGCAGATGCCGGAGTGGAAAAAGACCTATCCGGGCGTGGAAGCGATGAACGTGGCCGTGATGGGCTGCATCGTCAACGGTCCGGGCGAATCGAAGCACGCGAACATCGGCATCAGCCTGCCGGGCACCGGCGAATCGCCGGCCGCGCCGGTGTTTGTCGATGGCCAGAAATTCGCGACCCTGCGCGGTGAGCGCATCGTCGATGAGTTCCAGGCCATCGTGCTCGATTATGTGAAGAAGAATTACAGCCGCGAGGCCGTGGCACCATAAAATACGGCCACCGGCCCCCGCACGTCGTTCCCGCGAAGGCGGGAACCTAAGTTTGCATGCGTTACCACAGCGCTGGAAAACTTGGGTTCCCGCCTTCGCGGGAACGACGGTGAATTGAGAGCTAACACTTATGTCCAAACCAGAAAAAATCGTCGCCATCAAAGGCATGAACGACATCCTGCCGCAAGATGCCGCGCTGTGGGAGCTGTTCGAGAACACCACCGAAACGATCCTCAAAAGCTACGGCTACCAGAAGATCGTGACCCCGATCGTCGAGCAGACCGGCCTGTTCGCGCGCGCCATCGGCGCCGTCACCGACATCGTCGAAAAAGAGATGTACTCGTTCGAAGACTCGATGAACGGCGACCAGTTGACCCTGCGCCCCGAAGGCACGGCCAGCGTGGTGCGCGCGGTGCTCGAGCACAACCTGGTCTACGACGGCCCGCGCCGCCTGTGGTACAAGGGTCCGATGTTCCGCCACGAGCGTCCGCAGCGCGGCCGCTATCGCCAGTTCTTCCAGTTCGGCGCCGAAGCGATCGGCTTCTCGGGCCCGGACATCGACGCCGAAATGATCATGATGTCGCGCCGCCTGTGGGACGACCTGGGCCTGCAGAACATCCGCCTCGAACTCAATTCGATCGGTAACGCCGAGGAGCGCAACCGCCACCGCGCCGACCTGATCGCCTATCTCGAACAGCACGAAGACATCCTCGACGCCGAAGCCAAGCGCCGCCTGCACAGCAATCCGCTGCGCATCCTGGACACCAAGAACCCGGCGATGCAAGAGTTGGTCAATGGCGCCCCGCAGTTGCTGGCCTACTTGGGCGAAGAATCGCTGGCCCACTTCAACGGCGTCAAGGCGCTGCTGGACAAGAACGCGGTCCAGTACACCGTCAATCCGCGCCTGGTGCGCGGCCTGGACTACTACAACCGCACCGTGTTCGAATGGGTCACCGACGAGCTCGGCGCCCAGGGCACGATCTGCGCTGGCGGCCGCTACGATCCGCTGATCGAAACCTTCGGCGGCAAACCAACCCCGGCGGTCGGTTTCGCGATGGGCATGGAGCGCATCATCGAGCTGATGAAAGCGCTGGGCGAGCCGGCCGAACCGAATGTGTGCGACGTCTATATGGTCCACCAGGGCGAGGAAGCGCAGCTGCAATCGTTCATCCTGGCCGAGCGGATTCGGGATGCCGGCCTGGATGTTGTGTTACATTGCGCAACTCTGACGGGTGCGGGCAGCTTCAAGAGCCAGATGAAGAAGGCCGACGGCAGCGGCGCCGCCTTCGCCGTGATCATCGGCCAGGACGAGATCGCCAACAATGCCGCGCAGGTAAAAACCATGCGCGGTGAAGTCGGCGAGCAGCAGCAGGCCAGCGTGCCGTTCGAGGACGTGGTCGACTACCTGGTCGACCAGATCGTCGGCGGCCACGTGCATGGCCCGGATTGCGATCACGACCATGACCACGACCACGTGCACCGTCATTGATCCAGGCACGGCCCACACACACCAACCACTCACTACAAGAACACGCACATGGCATACGATCACGCGGAACAGGAACAACTCGATTCCTTCAAGGCGTTCTGGGCACAGTACGGCAACATCATCATCTGGGTCCTGATTCTCGCCCTCGGCTCCTACGCCGGCTGGAATTACTGGCAGACCCACAAGCGCAACAAGTCGGTCGAGGCGTCGGCGCTGTATGACGAGCTGCAAGTCTCGCTGCTGGCCAACGACAATGCCAAGGTGCAGCGTATAGCGGGCGACATCCGCAGCAAGTACGAAGCCTCGGCCTACGCGCCGATGGCAGCCCTGGCCGCGGCCAAGACCGCCTTCGAAGCGAACGACCTCAAGACCGCCAAGACCCAGCTGCAGTGGGTGGCCGAGCATGGCAACGACGAATACAAGTCGATCGCCAACCTGCGCCTGGCTGGCGTGCTGCTGGACGAAAAAGCGCACGACGAAGCCCTGAAGGTCTTGAACGGCAAATTCCTGTCGCAGTTCGATGCACAAGTGAACGATCGCAAGGGTGATGTGCTGGTCGCGCAGAACAAGCTGGCCGAAGCGCGTGCGGCCTATGTCGCGGCAATCGCCGCCATGGGCCAGAACGCCCCAGGTCGCCAGCTGGTGCAGGTCAAGCTGGAAGCGATCGGCGGCACGGCGCCAGTCGACAAGAAGGCGGAAGAACAGAAAGCTGCCGCGCAAAAGGCAGCCGCGTAACCCTCCCGCATGTGATGGCCCGCGCACGCCTGACGGCGGCGCGGGCTTTGCGTCTCTATAGTCCAGGAACAAGGTAAAACAAAATGCGTATTAGCAGCAAGCTTGTTGGTGTCGGCGTACTGGCCCTGATGACGGGTTGCTCGACCCTCAATTCGCTCAATCCGTTCGCTTCTGAAAAGAAGGGCGACCAGCCGGCCAAGCTGGTCGAACTGAAGGGCAGCATGGCCGTGCGCACCGCATGGAAACTTGATATCGGCAAGGCGCGCGGCTATACCTTCTCGCCTGCGCTGACCGGCAACACGCTGGTCGTGGCCGGCACCGACGCCATCGCGCGCGTCGAAGCGGCCGATGGCAAGCAGCTGTGGCGCGTCAAGTCCGACGTCGAGCTCACCGCCGGCGTCGGCACCGACGGCAACCTGATCGTGGTTGGCGGCGAGAAGGGCCAGTTGCTGGCCTTCGACATGGATGGCAAGAAACTCTGGACCAGCCAGCTGTCGAGCGAGATCCTGTCGGCGCCGGTGGTGTCGCAGGGCATCGTGGTGGCGCGCTCGATCGACAACCGCATCGTCGGTATCGACGCTGCCAATGGCAACAAGAAATGGACCGTACAAAAGGTCTCGCCACCGCTGACCCTGCGCAATGCGCCAGGCATGATCGTGGCCGGCACCGACGTCATCGTGGCCCAGCCGGGCGGCAAGCTGTCGGCGCTGATCCTGGCCACCGGCGCCCCGCGCTGGGATGTCGAGGTCGGTGTCTCGCGCGGCGCGACTGAACTCGAGCGCGTGACCGATATCGGCGGCGCTCCGGTGCTGTTCGAGAACGAGGTGTGCGCCGCGTCCTACCAGGGCCGCGTAGGCTGCTTCGACCTGGTGACCGGTTCGGCCAAATGGACGCGCGACCTGTCGTCGAGCGTCGGCGTTGCGGTCGACCAGATGTTCGTGTTCGCACCGGACGACAAGGGCGCACTGAACGCCTTCACCCGCGACACGGGTTCGAGCAGCTGGAAGAACGACAAACTGTCGTTCCGCCGCCTGTCGACCCCGCTGTCCTATGGCCGCGCCGTCGCGGTCGGCGACTTCGAGGGCTTCGTGCACTTCCTGTCGCGCGAAGACGGCTCATTCCTGGCGCGCGCCGCAACCGATGGCAGCCCGATCCTGGGCACCCCACTGGTGGCCGGCTCGAACCTGATTTTTCAAACACAAAATGGAACTGTGACCGCGATCGCGGTCGAATAGTAAAAACATGAAGCCGGTAATCGCACTCGTAGGTCGCCCGAACGTCGGGAAATCGACCTTATTTAACCGCCTCACCCGTTCGCGTGACGCGCTGGTGGCCGACATGCCAGGCCTGACACGCGACCGCCACTATGGCGAAGGCCGGATTGGCGAACGGCCATTCCTGGTCATCGACACGGGCGGTTTCGAGCCGGTCGCCAAAGAAGGCATCATGCACGAAATGGCGCTGCAAACGCGCCAGGCCGTGGCCGAAGCCGACGTGGTCGTGTTCATCGTCGACGGTCGCCAGGGCATGACCCCGCACGACAAGACCATCACCGACTTCCTGCGCAAGAGCGGCCGCAAGGTGATGCTGGTGGTGAACAAGTCGGAAGGCATGAAGTACACCTCGGTCACTGCCGACTTCTATGAACTCGGCATGGGCGACCCGTACGTGATCTCGGCCGCCCATGGCGACGGCGTGACCGACCTGGTCAACGAGGCGCTCGACATGGCCTTCGCCGGCCGTCCGGACGAGCCCGAAGAGCTCGAGCCGGCCGACCACGGCTTCAAGATCGCCATCGTCGGCCGTCCGAACGTGGGCAAGTCGACCTTGATCAATACCCTGGTCGGCGAGCAGCGCGTGATCGCCTTCGACATGCCGGGCACCACCCGCGACTCGATCGAAGTGCCGTTCGAACGCGACGGCAAGCGCTTCACCCTGATCGACACCGCCGGTATCCGCCGTCGCGGCAAGGTGTTCGAAGCGATCGAGAAGTTCTCGGTGGTCAAGACCATGCAGTCGATCTCGGACGCCAACGTCGTGATCCTGCTGCTCGACGCCCAGCAGGATATCTCGGAGCAGGACGCCCACATCGCCGGCTTCATCCTGGAGTCGGGCAGGGCGCTGGTGGTGGCTGTCAATAAATGGGATGGCCTGCAGTCCGAAGATCGCGACGAGGTCAAGATTGATCTCGACCGCAAGCTGGACTTCCTGAGCTTCGCCAAGACCCACTTCGTGTCGGCGCTGCGCGGCACGGGCGTGTCGCAGATGATGAAGTCGGTCGAAGCGGCCTATGCCGCCGCTACCGCCAACCTGTCGACGCCGCGCCTGACGCGCGCGCTGCAAGAGGCGGTCGAGAAGCAGGAACCGAAGCGCAAGGGCACCTCGCGTCCGAAAATGCGCTATGCCCACCAGGGCGGCCAGAATCCGCCGATTATCGTTATTCACGGTAATGCTTTGGAGGGAATTACGGAACCCTATAAACGGTATCTGGAAAAGCATTTCCGCGAGACCTTCAGCCTGGTCGGTACGCCCCTGCGCATCGAGCTGCGCAGTGGTAAAAACCCATTCGCCAAGCCTTGAATTTTACAGATTCAAGACAGTAGCAGTACGACAAAAAGTGGCAAAACAGGTTACAGTAGATTTAGGGCTGCATTCGCTGATGCAGAATATGGCTCTGACTACTTGAAAATCGGCAAATCGCCTCAAACTTTTAACTACAACAACATTACGGAGCTGTTATGAGCAACAAAGGGCAACTGTTACAAGACCCATTCCTCAACGCCTTGCGCAAGGAACACGTCCCTGTCTCGATCTACCTCGTCAACGGTATCAAACTCCAGGGCCATATCGAATCCTTCGACCAATACGTCGTTTTGCTTCGTAATACCGTGACCCAGATGGTCTATAAGCATGCCATTTCCACCGTTGTGCCGGCACGTGCCGTCAACCTCAACCTTGACTCCAACGAAGCCGAGTAAGGCCGATGGCTGACGCCCCCGGCACTCCCACCTTGCGCGCAGCGCTGGTCGGCATCGACTTCGGGACTGGCGACTTTGCCGCCAGCCTCGAAGAGTTGTCGCTGCTTGCGCGCTCCGCCGGCGCCGAACCTGTTACCACGATCACGGCGAAGCGCAGCAGCCCCGACCCTGCGCATTTCGTCGGCAGCGGCAAGGCCGACGAAATCGCACAGGACGCCAAGGCTCTTGGCGCCGAGATCGTCATCTTCAACCACGCACTGTCTCCTGCCCAGCAACGTAACCTCGAGCGTCGCCTCGAGATGCGCGTGATCGACCGTACCAGCCTGATCCTCGATATCTTCGCGCAGCGCGCCAAGAGCCACGAGGGCAAGCTGCAGGTTGAGCTCGCTCAGTTGCAGCACCTTGCCACGCGCCTGATCCGCGGCTGGACCCACCTGGAACGTCAAAAAGGTGGTATCGGCCTGCGTGGTCCGGGTGAAACCCAGCTCGAGACCGACCGCCGGCTGATCGGCGAACGGGTCAAGATGCTGCGCGCGCGCCTGGCCAAGCTGCGCAAGCAGCACGAGACCCAGCGCCGCCAGCGCGGCCGCAACAAGACGTTCTCCGTGTCGCTGGTCGGCTATACCAATGCCGGCAAGTCGACCCTGTTCAACACGCTGACCAAGGCCGGCGTGTACGTGGCCAACCAGCTGTTCGCGACCCTCGACACCACCAGCCGCCGCATGTACCTGAACGACGAGGTCGGCAGCGTGGTGATCTCGGATACGGTCGGTTTCGTGCGCGAACTGCCGCACCAACTGGTCGCAGCATTTCGCGCCACGCTCGAAGAAACCATCCATGCCGACCTCTTGCTGCACGTGGTCGACAGCGCCTCCCCGACGCGCATGGAGCAGGTCGAACAGGTCAATGAAGTCTTGCGCGAGATTGGCGCAGATCATGTTCCGCAAATTTTGGTATGGAACAAGATCGATGCCGCCGGGTTGGAGCCTGGGATCGAGCGTGATGAGTATGATAAGATCAACCGGGTTTTCATCAGCGCCCATAGTGGCGCCGGCCTGGATCTGCTGCGTTCGGCAATCGCCGAGGCTGCTGCTTCGGCGCCGGGTCCGGGCCAGTACAGCAACCCAGAAAACGAAGAGCAGGACGAAGCCTTCGGGCTCGCCGAGGACGACGCGTCGGTGGACGCGCACCCCGGCGGTCTTGCCGACAATATGCCAACTTCCACCCATGTCAGGCCCAACTAGCCTATGCTTGTTTCTCTCCTAAAAAGATTCGGCGTCAAACTGTCGCTGAACGACCCACGCTGGGGACGCAACCCCGAAGACGACCGCAAGGCCCAGGACGGTCGCCGTCCGGGTGACGGCCCTCCCGACCTCGACCAGGTCTGGCGCGATTTCAATGCGCGCCTGAATCGCCTGTTCGGCGGCCGCGGCAATAATAATGGCGGCGGCGAAGGCGGCGGCCCGCGCGGTGAAATGCGCGGCGCCGGCATTGGCGCTGGCGTGATTGCCATCATCGTCGGCTTCATCTGGCTCGCCAGTGGCGCCTTCATCGTGCAAGAGGGCCAGGCCGGCGTCGTGACCACCTTCGGCAAGTACAGCCATACGACCACCCCGGGTTTCAACTGGCGCTGGCCGTATCCGTTCCAGGCCCACGAGACCGTCAACACCTCGCAGATCCGTACTGCGGAGATCGGCTACCGTGCGAACGTGCGCAACAAGCAGCCGCAAGAAGCGCTGATGCTGACCGATGACGAAAACATCATCGACATCCAGTTCGCGGTGCAGTACACGCTCAAGGATCCGGTGGCCTGGTTGTTCAACAACCGTGACCAGGACACGACCGTGCGCCAGATCGCCGAGACCGCGATCCGCGAAGTGGTCGGCCGCAGCAAGATGGACTTCGTCCTGTACGAAGGCCGTGAGCAGGTCGCTGCCGACGTCCACAAGATGATGCAGACGGTTGCCGACCGCTATGCGCTCGGCGCCCTGATCACCAACGTGACGATGCAGGGTGTGCAGCCGCCGGAGCAGGTGCAAAGCGCCTTCGACGACGCCGTGCGCGCCGGCCAGGATCGCGCCCGTGCCCGCAATGAAGGTGAGGCTTACGCCAACCAGATCATCCCGGCAGCGCGCGGCCAGGCGTTCCGCCTGCAGCAGGACGCCGAAGCGTATCGTTCGATGGTGGTCGAGAACGCGACCGGTAACGCCTCGCGCTTCGACCAGGTGGTGGCCGCCTATTCGCGCGCCCCGGCCGTGACCCGCGACCGCATGTACATCGATACCATGCAGCAGATCTTCACCAGCACCACCAAGGTGATGATCGACTCGCGCGCCAACAACAATATGCTGTATCTGCCGCTCGACAAGTTGATGCAGCAGCAGGCAGCCAACGACGCCCAGGTCGGCAGCAAATCCGGTCCGGTGCAGTTGCAGCAGAACGGCCAGCCGGCCGAAGTGACCCAGGCCTTGGAAGCGGTGCGCCAGCGAGACGAGCGTAGCCGCGATACCTCACGCGACAGGGAGACCCGCTGATGAACCGCCTCGTAACTATTTTCGTCGCGGGCTTCATCGCACTGATGCTGCTGTCGTCCACGATCTTCGTCGTCGACCAGCGCCGCTTCGCGATTGTGTTCGCGCTCGGCCAGGTGAAAGAAGTGATTGCCCAGCCGGGCCTGCACTTCAAGCTGCCGCCGCCGTTCCAGAACGTGATCTACCTGGACAAGCGCATCCTGACCCTCGACACGCCTGACGCCGACCGTTTCATCACGGCCGAGAAGAAGAACATCCTGGTCGATGCCTTCATGAAGTGGCGCATCGAAGATCCGCGCCTGTACTACGTCAGCTTCGGTGGTGACGAGAACCGTGCACGCGACCGCATGTCGCAGATCATCAAGGCAGCCCTGAACGACGAGATCACCAAGCGCACCGTGCGTGAAGTGATCTCCGGCGAGCGCGCCGCTGTCATGGCGGCGGTGCAGGCCAAGGTCGTCGCTGAAGCGAAAGAGATTGGCGTTGGCATCGTCGACGTGCGCCTGAAGCGTGTGGATTACATCGAGCAGATCAATAACTCGGTGTATGAGCGTATGCGTGCCGAGCGGGTTCGCGTCGCCAATGAGCTGCGTTCGACCGGTGCCGCCGAGTCGGAGCAGATCCGCGCCGATGCGGATCGCCAGCGTACCGTGATCATTGCCGAAGCGTTTCGTGATGCTGAAAAAGTGAAGGGTGATGGCGATGCGAAGGCCTCGACGATCTACGCCGATGCGTTTGGCAAGAATCCGGAGTTTGCCCGTTACTATCGCTCGCTCGAGGCGTATCGCGCCAGCTTCAAGGATCGCAGCGACGTGCTGGTGGTGGATCCGAGCTCGGAGTTCTTCAAGTACCTGAAGCAGCCTGCGGGGGCAGGGCGCTAGTCGTTGGCCTTGCTTCAGGGCGGGGCTGTTCGGCGTAAATGGGTTCCCGCCTTCGTGGGAACGACGTGCAGAGGTGGTGGGTGAATTGAGGCGTTGTGCGCTTCCCACCTGATCTCAAGACCGTCGTTCCCGCGCAGGCGGGAACCCAAGTCGTTTGCAGGCCACCGCAGCAATCAGTATCCGGTCGTGGCAAATTATCAACCCGCCACCCTGTCTAGACAGCATTCCACTCCTCGCTCCGTCCGTTTTCGGTTAAAATCACCGATTCGGCGTTCGCGCCATGCGCTGGTACGTCTGTTGTTATCCCGTGCCTGTCGCCACTGACAATCCCAACTCCCATCTGTTGCCCATGCCGAACTGGCTATTGCCTGAGAATATTGCCGATGTCTTGCCGTCCGAAGCGCGCAAGATCGAAGAGTTGCGCCGCCTGATGCTCGACAACTTCCGGCTCTACGGCTACGAACTGGTGATGCCGCCGCTGCTCGAATACACCGAGTCGCTGCTGGCAGGCGCCGGTGAAGATACCGACCTCAAGACCTTCAAGGTCATCGACCCGCTGTCCGGCCGCCTGCTCGGCCTGCGCGCCGACATGACCACGCAAGTGGCGCGCATCGACGCGCATCTGTTGAACCGCGAATCGATCACCCGCCTGTGCTACGCCGGCAGCGTGCTGCATACCCGTGCCTCTAGCCTGCATGCGACCCGTGAGCCATGCCAGATCGGCGCCGAGATCTATGGCCACGCTGGCCTGGAAGCCGACGCCGAGATCCAGGAACTGGCCCTTGGTTCGCTGGCCCTGGCCGGCTTCACCAATGTGCGCCTCGACCTGGCCCACGTCGGCGTGCTGCGCGCCTTGCTGGCCGAAGACCCGGCCGCCAGGCGCGACCAGAACCAGATCTACTGCCTGCTGCGCGCCAAGGATGCGCCTGGCCTGGACGAGATCTCGACCAACTATTATCCGCAGACGCGCCAGGCGCTGCTCGCCTTGCCGCACCTGTACGGCGATGTCGAGGTGCTGGCCAAGGCGCGCGAGCTGCTGCCGGCGCTGCCGGGCATCGGGCGCGCGCTGGCCGAACTGGCCGCGCTGGCGGCCGGCGCCATCGGCCGTGCCGACGTCGCCATCGACCTGGCCGACCTGCGCGGCTACCAGTACGAAAGCGGCGCCATGTTCGCGCTCTACGTGCCGGGCCTGCCGAACGCGGTCGCTCGTGGCGGGCGCTACGATCATGTGGGTGAGGCTTTCGGACGCGCGCGTCCGGCCACCGGCTTCTCGCTCGACCTGCGTGAACTGGCCCGGCTGCTGCCGACGGCCGAGCGCAAGCATTCCATTCGCGCGCCGTGGGGTAATGCCCCCGAGCTGAAGGAAAAAATCGCTGACCTGCGCAAGGCAGGCGAAGTCGTGATCCAGAGCATGCCTGGTCACGACAATATTCAGGACGAGTTCGAGTGCGACCGCGTGCTCGTCCTCGAAAACGGAAATTGGATTCTCAAAAACTTAGGTTAAGTGATGTCAAATACTAACGTGGCAAAAAACGTCGTCGTCATCGGTACCCAGTGGGGCGATGAAGGCAAGGGCAAGATCGTCGACTGGCTGACCGACCACGCCGCTGGCGTGGTGCGTTTCCAGGGCGGCCATAACGCTGGTCACACCCTGGTGATCAAGGGCCAGAAGACCGCGCTGCAACTGATCCCTTCGGGCATCATGCGCGAAGGCGTGGCCTGCTACATCGGCAACGGTGTGGTGGTCTCGGTGCCGGACGTGATGCGCGAAATCGACAAGCTGCAAGCGGCCGGCATCGAAGTCGTGTCGCGCCTGAAGATCTCCGAGGCGTGCCCGATCATCCTGCCTTACCACGTCGCCATCGACAAGGCGCGCGAAGCCAAGCGCGGCGAGAACAAGATCGGCACCACCTGCAAGGGCATCGGCCCGGCCTACGAAGATAAAGTCGCGCGTCGCGCGATCCGTATCGCTGACCTGCTCAACGAAGAGCGTTTTGCCGAGAAGCTCAAGGAAAACCTCGACTACCACAACCACGTGCTGGTCAATTACCTGGGCGGCGAAGCGATCGACTTCCAGACTACCTTTGATGACGCGATGGCCCTCGTGCCGCGCCTGCGTCCGATGGTCGCCGACGTGTCGTCGCTGCTGTACGCGGCCCACAAGGCCGGCGGCAAGCTGCTGTTCGAAGGCGCGCAAGGCTCGCTCCTCGACGTCGACCACGGCACCTATCCGTATGTCACCTCGTCGAACTGCGTGGCAGGCAATGCCGCCGCCGGCGCCGGCGTCGGCCCGAACATGCTGCACTACATCCTGGGCATCACCAAGGCCTACACCACCCGCGTCGGTTCGGGCCCGTTCCCGGCCGAACTGCCGACCGACGCTGGCGTCGGCGAGCACCTGTCGCGCATCGGCCATGAATTCGGCACCGTCACCGGCCGTGCCCGTCGTTGCGGCTGGTTCGACGCCGCGCTGCTGCGCCGCTCGGTGCAGATCAACGGCGTGTCGGGCATGTGCCTGACCAAGCTCGACGTGCTCGATGGGATCGAATCGCTCAAGCTCTGCACCGGTTACAAGATCGATGGCCGCGAAGTCGACATCTTCCCGGTCGGCGCCGAAGAAGCCGCCCTGTGCGAGCCGGTGTACGAAGAAATGCCGGGCTGGACCGAATCGACTGTCGGCGCCAAGTCGATGGACGAGCTGCCGGCCGCTGCCCGCGCCTATATCAAGCGCATCGAAGAGCTGGTGGGCGTGCCGATCGACATGGTGTCGACCGGCCCGGACCGCGAAGAAACGATCGTCCTGCGTCACCCGTTCGCAGCGTAATCCAATAAAAATCTGGAGTAGAAGATGAATACCCCCGTATCGAACGACAAGGACCTGTGGGTCTCCTGGGATGAATACCACCGCCTGATCGAGCGCCTCGCGCTGCAGGTCTATGAATCGGGCTGGAAGTTCGACCAGGTGCTGTGCCTGGCGCGCGGCGGCGTGCGTCCTGGCGACGTGTTCTCGCGCATCTTCGACGTGCCGCTGGCGATCCTGTCGACCAGCTCGTACCGCGAAGAAGCCGGCACCAAGCAAGGCGACCTGGACATCTCGAAGTACATGACCATGACCAAGGGTCCGCTGTCCGGCCGAGTGCTGCTGGTCGATGACCTGGCCGATTCGGGCGTCACCCTGCGCAAGGTCAGCGAGCACCTGACCGAGAACTACAAGGACGTCACTGAAGTGAAGTCGGCCGTTATCTGGGTCAAGGGTACGTCGTCGATCCGTCCGGATTATTTCCTGGACGATCTGCCGCACAATCCTTGGATTCACCAGCCGTTCGAAGAGTATGACGGCCTGCGTCCGCATCAGCTGGCAGCATGGCTGAAGAAGTTCGAGAAGTAATCCAGCCGTTGCGGCGACCTTCATAGCCGCCACTGCGCACGTTGTACGCGTGCACCCACGTCGTCCCCGCGAAGGCGGGGACCCAAGTTACTCAGCGCACCACTTGCAGTAAGCGAAGTGGCTGCGCATGCGACTTGGGTCCCCGCCTTCGCGGGGACGACCTTTTTGAGGCCTCTGGTACTATTGCGGCACCCATTTTTTGGCATCACAACAATAAAAAACCATGACCCAAAGCTTCTTCCAGACCTTCATCCTGCTCATCCTCGTCACCGACCCTTTCGGTAACGTCCCATTGTTCGCGGCTGCCCTCAAGGACACGCCCATCGAGCGCCGCAACAAGATCGTGATCCGCGAATGCGGCATCGCCTTCCTGCTGCTGCTGGTGTTCATGTTCTTCGGCAAGCACTTCCTCGAAGCGTTGCACCTCTCCCCGGTCGCGCTACGCATTGGCGGCGCCGTGATCCTCCTGATGATCGCGATCCGCATGATCTTCCCCCATCCTGATGGCGTGCTGGGCAAGAGCGAAGGCGGCGAGCCCTTCATCGTGCCGCTGGCGATTCCGGCCCTGGCCGGTCCGTCGGCGCTGGCCACCGTGCTGCTGTTCTCGTCGACCAGCTTCACCGACACGATGGTGCACGTGGCCGCACTGGCAGCCGTGGGCATCGTCTGGCTGGCGGTTTTCCTCAGTGCCGACAAGCTGCAGCAAAAGCTCGGCCCGCAAGTCATGACCGCCTTCGAGCGTCTGATGGGTCTGATCCTGACGGCCATGTCGATCGAAATGCTGCTGGGCGGCATCAGGGAATTCGTGCAGACCCTGTAGAGTCATCCGTGCGGGAGTCTTGTGGCATTCTGGCACACTGCAAGTGCGCGGATTGCGCAGGACTCCCAACCAGCGATTGGCATGAAAAAGGAATCAGAAACACCCTCCGAATGGCTGCCGTTTCTCAGTGGCGGTGGCATGATGGGCGCGATGATGCGCGCCCACGACTGGAGCGGTTCGCCTCTCGGTTCACCACGCGAATGGCCGCAAGCGCTGCGTACCACCGTCGGCTTGATGCTCAACTCGAAGTTCCCCATGTTTGTTGCCTGGGGCAGCGAGCTTGGCTTCCTGTACAACGACTCGTATATGTCGATCCTGGGCGACAAGCATCCGGCGTCGCTCGGCAAGCGTTTCCACGATATCTGGGCCGAGATCTGGCATGACATCCACCCGCTGATCGTGCGCGCCTTGAGGGGCGAGGCCAGCTATATGGATCGCCTGCCGCTGCGCATGCGCCGCCATGGCTATGACGAAGACACCTGGTTCCGCTTCTCGTACTCGCCGGTACGCGACGAGGACGGCACCGTGGCCGGCATGTTTTGCGCCTGTGTCGAGATGACCGACGAGGTGCTGGCCCAGCGCTACCGCGAAGAAGAGAACGAGCGCCTGGTGACCTTGTTCGAGCAGGCGCCCGGCATCATCGCGGTGCTGCGCGGGCCCGACCACGTATTCGAGATCACCAATCTCTCCTACCTGCAACTGGTCGGCCACCGCGCGCTGGTAGGCAAGGCTGTGCGCGATGCGCTGCCAGAGGTGCAGGGGCAGGGCTTCTTCGAGCTGCTCGACCACGTCTACCAGACCGGCCAGCCTTTCGTTGGACACGCGGTGCCGCTGCGCGTGCAGCGCGATCCCAAGGCGCCGCTCGAGGAACGTTTCATCGACTTCGTCTACCAGCCGATCCACGACCAGCACGGCAAGGTGTCGGGCATCTTCGTGGAAGGCAGCGACGTCACGGCGCGCAAGCATATCGAGGACGAGCTGCGCGCCGCCAACCGCCAGAAGGACCAGTTCCTGGCAATGCTGGCGCACGAGCTGCGCAATCCGCTGGCGCCGATCACCACCGCTGCCCAGCTGCTGCAGCGCGGCCAGATGGATGCACCGGGTATCCAGCGCGCCAGCGACATCATCGCGCGCCAGGCCCAGCACATGACCTCCTTGGTCAACGATTTATTGGACGTCTCGCGCGTGACGCGCGGCCTGGTCACCATCACCAAGGAAGCACTGGAGATGCGCGAGGTGGTGCGCGAGGCGGTCGAGCAGGTGCGGCCGCTGATGGACGCGCGCCATCATGAGCTGCATTGCGAGATCGCCTCAAGCGTGCTGCGGGTGGAGGGCGACCGCACGCGCCTGATCCAGGTGGTGTCCAACATCCTGAACAACGCCGCCAAGTACACGGCGCCGGGCGGGCACGTCGCGCTGAGCGTGCGCCTCGATGGCGACTGCGTGCGGGTGGCGGTGCGCGACAACGGGCAGGGCATCGATCCGCCGATCCTGCCGTATATCTTCGACCTGTTCATCCAGGCCGAGCGCACGCCCGACCGCTCGCAGGGCGGCCTGGGGCTGGGCCTGGCGCTGGTCAAGAGCCTGGCCGTGCTGCATGGCGGGCGGGTAGAGGCGCATAGCGAGGGGCTGGGCAAGGGTAGCGAGTTCGTGGTGTTCTTGCCGTGCCTGGCCGAGGCGCCGGCGGTCGATGTGCCGCGCGTGAGTGCGGCGCCCGGAGGGCCGCGTGGCCTGAAGGTGCTGGTGGTGGACGACAATGTCGACGCGGCCCAGATGCTGGCGACGCTGCTCGAGATGAATGGCTATGAGGTCGATGTTGCCTACGACGGCCGCGGTGCGCTGGCGAGCGTGGTGCAAGCGCCACCCGACGTCGCCCTGCTCGATATCGGCCTGCCTGATATCGACGGCCACGAGTTGGCGCGCCGGCTGCGCGCGATGCCCGAGACCACGCAGGCGATGCTAGTGGCATTGACCGGTTACGGACAGCTGGAAGACCAGCAGAGGGCGCACAAGGCCGGATTCGACCATCATATGGCTAAGCCGGCGGATTTGGGCAAATTGCTTACGCTACTCGCAACAGCATAGGTAAATACGTAACTTTCCTCAGATTTTTAGTTGCGGCGCGCCCGTGAAGTCACTAAGGCAGTGTGACTTTTCAATCACATTATTATAATAATATTGCAATCTTCGTTGTCGAAAAAATACAAAAATCTATGCTGAAAGAATAACTCGGCGTTACTTTTGTTAAATATAGTCGCTAATTTTTCCTTAGCACAATGCCGTGCTAGCATTTCGCCACGTACGCATATTGTTGAGGAAAGAATGGAGAGGTTTCGAGATTTTCTGGTCTTAAGGTATTCGCTTGTCGAGGAGAAGCAGAGCACAATTGACGCTTCTCCGCTACCTACTCCTAAGGGGGAGTCTGTACTTGTCGCTTTGCAGAGTGATAGAGAGTTCTCAGTAAACGGCGTCGTCTACGGACTAGTTGGATTCAGTTACGCAGAGCCGACACAACGCCACCAGTTTCCGGTTAGACGATTTCTTATTGGAAAGGTCGCGAAGTTGCGCCAAGCTCACGTTGGGCGAAAGGTCCCGGGAGATATTGTCGAAACCCAAGAGGACGATTGGCAGCCTCTTCTCACTATATTTGATCTCCATAAGCAGTTTATTGTAATTGAGCGAGATTGGAGATTCGGAACGCCAGAGCAGTCGATTCGTGCGTTACAAGGCGGATTACGTAACCCGATCTTTCTTCGCTATAACCACACAATTTTCATCGAGGGCTGCGTCCGAGAGGAGCATTTCTGGAAAATTGTAAATACCCACAAAAAGATATATAAACTCGACTTAAAGTTGATATCGCCGAACATACTCGAAACCAATCTTAAAGCCCGAGATGCTCTTTCGGCATTGAAGGATCTGTTTGGCCAGGATCAAGTAAATATAAACCTAGTGAACGAGAAAGGTGATTTGAATGTGCCGGCGAATCCGATTGAGGATTATGTGGAATACATTCAGGAGGGGGAAGGCACTTGGGCAATTACCACCGAGGGCGATCATGGTGGTAAGAAAACGCATACGAGTTCAGAAAACATCGATACGATAATGCTCGCTGCTCCCATGTCAAGCAGCATAGATAATACGGATGCTGATGTCAGCAGAAACTTGATAAGTGTTCGTGAAAAAGATGCAGCGCTGGTTGCTGAGGTCTTCCTAGAGTTGAGTAATAACTATGAACGGTAGGCAAGTATGCAAACTGTTACTAATTATGTTGCTTAGCTACTGGGCTGCTCATTTATCTATTTATTTCGTAAGCGATAATTTGCGTACTGCCGTAAGTGAGCTATTGGGAATTTTTGTATATATAATTGCTGTAATCTGTGCGATGTCTTTTGTTATGTTCACGTACGTAGATAATACCGCCAAAGATTTGACCGATCTCCGCAATGACGTGGACCGTGAAAAGTATAAGGTCGTGCAGAAAAAATTATCAAGCTTAAAGTTTGAAATAATCGCCAACGCAGCCGTAATCTTAGTATTCTTTGGACTGGAGTACATCATCCGGACTGTCGTGGTCCATGTCTTTCTTGAAAGAGCGCTAAAAAAAACTTGGTTGATAGAAACAATCGGTGTCTCGCTTCGATTCTCATGTTTTTCAGTAATAATATATGCGGCATCATCTCAAATTCTCGGCTTCTTAATCGCTGTTGAATTTAGAGAGCAAATCGCCAATAATCGGAAATAGACGAAGGCCGCGTAAGGCGTCCTGGCCGACCTTACTTGCCCAGCATCGACACCACATTATCCGCACCAGGCGCACCAAACGCCTGCTGCTTGAGCACATGCAACTGGTCGCGCACCTAGGCCGCCTTCTCGAACTCGAGATTCTTGGCGTGGTCGACCATGAGCTTCTCGAAACGCTTGATCTCCTTGCTGACCTGCTTCTCGCTCATCAACTCGACCTTGGCGGTGGCCGCATCTTCGTGCACATCGTCAACCATGGCCCGCTGCGCAGCATTGCTGTACACGCCGTCGATCATTTCCTTGATCTTCTTCTGCACACCCTTCGGCGTGATGCCGTTGGCCTCATTGAAGGCGATCTGCTTGGCGCGGCGACGCTCGGATTTGTCGATCGCGCGCCGCATCGAATCGGTGATCTGGTCGCCATACAGGATCGCCACCCCGTTCAGGTTACGCGCCGCGCGGCCGATGGTCTGGATCAGCGAACGCTCCGAGCGCAAGAAGCCCTCTTTATCCGCATCGAGCACCGCCAAGAATGACACCTCGGGCAAGTCAAGACCCTCGCGCAGCAGGTTGATCCCGACCAGCACGTCGAAGGTCCCCAGGCGCACGTCGCGCAGGATCTCGACCCGCTCGACGGTCTCGATATCGCTGTGCAGGTAGCGTACCTTGATGCCGTGGTCGCCCAGGTATTCGGTGAGCTGCTCGGACATGCGCTTGGTGAGCGTGGTCACCAGCACCCGTTCGTCCTTGGCGATGCGGTCGTTGATCTCGCTCATCAAGTCGTCGACCTGCGACAGGGCGGGGCGCACGATGATTTGCGGATCGACCAGGCCGGTGGGGCGCACCACCTGCTCGACCGCGTTGTCGGCCTTGTTCTGCTCATACTCGGCCGGCGTGGCCGAGACAAAACTCGTTTGGAGCGCCTTTATATTCTACATTTTAAACTTCGGTGGGCAGCACCGAAAAGCATATAGAGGATTTTATCCGACGAGGTTAACTTTGCGCGGAGGGGCGGTTTTCATCCTTTGTGTCACGGCGCTCGCATGCGAATGACCGTGCGCGACAGCTGGTAGAGCAGCAATCCACTGATCCTACGTAAGTCTTCAAATATTTTATTCATAGTAAAAGAATATGTGTTCACAAGAAATCTATCTGACATATGCGTTATCGATCCGGCTTCTGTCTGTTGTAGGGTTGCATACTGAAGTAACCATGATCATGCACCTTACTCTGCTTCCCACCCCTTGATTTGGTTTGAAAAATGAAACTAAACGGAAACTTGTCGAACGAATATTCGGGCCTTAAGGCAAGTATCTAAACAGGTAATAGTCGATATCCTGTGAAATCTTATGCAGCAGAGCGATGCAGATGCTCACTGCACCTTCTACAAGACATGCTACGCCACGTGCATCCTAACCGCATAGTCAAAGTAGCAGGCGAATATTCGCAATGCATAAAATTCCTATATTGTTGCGGATAAATCACGATAGTTTATATTACGGCAACTATGCGGGCCGGAATCATGGTACCGTAAATATGAACATCAAGTTTATGAGGCGGCCGCCTCTTGCCTGCTTCAAAAGACAAGGGAATACATGGAAAATTTGAACGTGGTGAGAGAAATTCGGGAGTTAAAAACTCAGTTCTCATACTCAAAGAATATTGGATTTTTTCTGGGAGCTGGAACTTCTTGTGCGTTAGGATTGCCAAATATTGCGCAGTTGACAAATCAAATTTCTGCAAATTTAGAAGGTGACTTGCTGGCCACATTCATCACACTACGCGATGATTTAAACGCAGCGATTGTTGGAAACTCCGCATCCATTGAAGACATTCTCAATCATGTTCGGAGAATCAGAGAAATTACACACGAGCGTATCGATAGTTCTTTTATTGGTGTTAACGGGCTTACTGCTAAAAATTTAGATGTTAAGATTTGTAGAATAATATACAATCTTCTGACTGAAAAGGAGGCAAAAGCTGATCTCACGGTTCCGAAAAAATTCTTGGCATGGCTGGCTATGCAGAATCGAGAGTGTTCGAAAGAACTTTTCACCACCAATTATGACCTAATTATTGAGCGATCGTTGGAAGCTATTCGAGCTCCTTATTTCGATGGATTTGTAGGTTCTTATGAACCGTTTTTTTGGCAGGAAAGTGTTGAAACTCTTGCGCGAAAGAGCGACGTTACTGCCAATTGGATCCGGCTGTGGAAAATCCACGGTTCGCTTAGTTGGTTCTGGAAAGAAAATGCAAAAGGGACCTCGCATAAAGTCGTACGATTAGGTAAGGTGGAAAAAATCGAGGACGAGAAAAATGAAATCGTTATATATCCTTCCAAAGATAAATATGATTCGTCGCGTCGTCAGCCGTTCTTGGTTTATTTCGATAGGCTAAGAAATTATTTATTAAGTGGCGAACTTTTATTCGTGTTCAGCGGTTACTCTTTTTTGGATCAACATATTAATGAGATCATTTTCAATTGCTTGCGTCAGAATAATCGACTAAATGTAATAGTGTTTTTTTACACAGATGCTGAAGTAGAACGTCTTAAGCCAGTAGCTAGTGGCCATCTAAATTTAACTGTGCTCGGTCCTAAAACTGGCATAATCAACGGCAGCTATGGTAGTTGGCATTATGAAGAGGATGAGATTCATGGACAGGATTCAAAAAATTACTGGGACAGCACTGATGAAAAACTCACTCTTGGCGATTTTCGCTGCCTTGTGGAATTTCTAATATCAAGTTCGGGCCGGAGGCATGAAATTGAAACGGTGATACATGAAAACTGACATCACTTATCTTGGTAGCGTGATTCGAATGGACTCAAGTAACGTTGAGGTCGAGTTGTCTGCAGAGATTCCATCAGCAGCGCCGATTATCAAAGGACGGATTTATAAAATCGGGCAAATTGGCACTTTTGTGAAGATCCCTGTAGGAAATGTCGTGATTTATGGGATAGTTTCTGCAGTTAGTGATCGTCCGTTTGCTGATCCACATGATATCGAAGGCAGGATAGGTTCGAAATTTTTATCGATCCAACTTGTTGGGGAGAAAATTGGAGATAATCAATTTGAGCGGGGAATCGGCACATATCCAACAATCGGTGATGAAGTTCATTTGGTGATTGAGGAAGACCTGTTTAAAATCTATGGAGAAAAAACTACTGGCGCTGTGGAAATCGGAAAACATTCATCATCCGAAAATCTAACGGTTCATATCGATGCCCATAATCTAGTGCTGCGACATTGTGGAATCCTTGGGTCGACCGGCAGTGGAAAATCAAACACTACAGTTAGTCTTTTGAAGTCGATATTGAGCAGTTATCAAGGATCTAGAGTTGTATTAGTGGACCCTCATGGTGAATACTCTTCTGCATTTCCAAATGCGAGGGTATATAGGATTGGAGACAGCAAATCTCCATTATATATCCCGTTTTGGTTGATGACTTTCGAGGAGCTTGCGTATTTTTTGGTCGGCGCAGATCAGCGCGATGAGCAGAAGGTTGAGTATCGACTGTTTCGTGATTTGGTTACCTCTCTGCGTAAAGAAAATATCAATTTGAAGTCGGGCAAGTTGACACCTGATTTGGTAACTGCCGATTCGCCAATTCCATTCAGTGCTCGCAGTCTTTGGTATAAGATGAATTGGAAGCTAAACGCCACATTTAATATTGCAAGCAAAGATGATCAGGATGTTGTAACCGCAAAACAGATTGACGAAGGAAATGCAGAAGAATTTATTGCGGCTAAATTCGAGCCGTACGCCATGAATAATGCTGCACCTTATAAATCAAAGCACGTTGAGTTTTTCTCTTATGAAAGAAAAATACTTTCTAGGCTTAAGGATAGTCGGTACGATTTTTTGTTTAATCCCGGTGACTATAAAACTGCTGAGTCAACCAAGGACCTGCATAACTTGCTTACAGAATGGATAGGAAGCGATCAAAGGCTTACAATCCTTGATCTTAGTGGCGTGCCGTATGAGGTTTTAGATATAACCGTCGGACTTATAACTAGGTTTCTTTACGATAGTATGTTCTGGGGGAGAGGGGAGGAATATACCGGTAAAAAGCGTCCATTACTACTGGCTTTTGAGGAGGCCCATACATATCTGGGAAAAGATAATATTTCTGGGTATGCTCGTAGTGCGGTGGAGCGCGTGTTTAAGGAAGGTCGGAAATTTGGAGTAGGCGCTCTTGTCATCTCGCAACGACCATCTGAGTTATCAGAAACAATCTTAGCACAGATTGGAACATTAATAGCGCTTCGATTAACCAATTCTTCTGATCAGTCAATTGTGAAATCGGCTGCGCCCGATAATTTAAGTAGCCTGATGGACCTGTTGCCATCTTTGCGAATCGGTGAGGCGGTTATCGCTGGTGAAGCAATAAAGATACCTTCAAGGGTTAGATTAAAACTAAACCACCCACGGCCCACCAGCGAGGATCCAAACCTTGTGGAATGTTGGAGCGAAGCGCATCCAGAAAACGAAGAAAATTATAAGAATGTCGTAACCCGTATCCGTCAGCAGAAATTTTAGCTAATTTACAGGAATAGATTATGAATCGACGTGAAGTAACATCAACTATGATCCGTAGCATTGGCTACGATGCGGATAATTCTGTTGTTGAGATAGAGTTTAACAGTGGTGTGGTTTGGAATTATTTTGATTTCCCTGAGTCTGACTGGCATGAATTCGATGGGGCTGAATCACACGGAAAATACTTCCACGCCAATATCAAAGGGAAATACCGAGAAATTCAAGTGGGATAATAAGTATTGAGGCGTGCACATTTTCGTCGCCTGCATAAGTGTTGTCTAAAATGTGCACGTAGTTCAAAATTTATTATTTTCCGAGCATCGACACCACATTATCCGCCCCAGGCGCGCCAAACGCCTGCTGCTTGAGCACATGCAACTGGTCGCGCACCTGCGCCGCCTTCTCGAACTCGAGGTTCTTGGCGTGGTCGACCATGAGCTTCTCGAGACGTTTGATCTCCTTGCTGATCTGCTTCTCGCTCATCGACTCGACCTTGGCGGTGGCCGCATCTTCGTGCACACCTTCAACCATGGCCCGCTGCGCAGCATTGCTGTACACGCCGTCGATCATTTCCTTGATCTTCTTCTGCACACCCTTCGGCGTGATGCCGTTGGCCTCATTGAAGGCGATCTGCTTGGCGCGGCGGCGCTCGGTTTCGTCGATCGCGCGCCGCATCGAGTCGGTGATCTGGTCGCCATACAGGATCGCCACCCCGTTCAGGTTACGCGCCGCGCGGCCGATGGTCTGGATCAGCGAACGCTCCGAGCGCAAGAAGCCTTCTTTATCCGCATCGAGCACCGCCACCAATGACACCTCGGGCAAGTCAAGACCCTCGCGCAGCAGGTTGATCCCGACCAGCACGTCGAAGGTCCCCAGGCGCAGGTCGCGCAGGATCTCGACCCGTTCGACGGTCTCGATATCGCTGTGCAGGTAGCGCACCTTGATGCCGTGGTCGCCCAGGTACTCGGTGAGCTGCTCGGACATGCGCTTGGTGAGCGTGGTCACCAGCACCCGTTCGTCCTTGGCGATGCGGTCGTTGATCTCGCTCATCAAGTCGTCGACCTGCGACAGGGCAGGACGCACGATGATTTGCGGATCGACCAGGCCGGTGGGGCGCACCACCTGCTCGACCACGTTGTCGGCCTTGTTCTGTTCGTACTCGGCCGGCGTGGCCGAGACGAAAATCGTCTGGCGCGCCTTGCTCTCGAATTCATTGAACTTCAAAGGACGATTGTCGAGCGCCGACGGCAGCCGGAAACCGTAGTCGACCAGGTTCGATTTGCGCGAACGGTCGCCGTTGTACATCGCGTTGAGCTGGCCGATCATCACGTGCGACTCGTCCATGAACATCAGCGCGTCCTTGGGCAGGTAGTCGATCAGGGTCGGCGGCGGCTCGCCCGGCATCGCCCCGGACAGGTGGCGCGAGTAGTTCTCGATGCCCTTCGTAAAACCGATCTCGGCCATCATCTCGAGGTCGAAGCGGGTGCGCTGCTCGAGCCGCTGCTCTTCGATCAGTTTATTCTGCTGGCGGAATTCTTCGAGCCGGTCGCGCAGCTCGGCCTTGATCGACTCGACCGCGCGCAGCACGGTCGAGCGCGGCGTGACGTAGTGCGAGCCCGGATACACGGTAAAGCGCGGGATCTTCTGGCGCACGCGCCCGGTCAACGGGTCGAACAGCTGCAGCGACTCGATCTCGTCGTCGAACATCTCGACCCGGATCGCCAGCTCGGCATGCTCGGCCGGGAAGATATCGATGGTGTCCCCACGCACGCGGAACGAACCGCGCGAGAAATCCATCTCGTTGCGGGTGTACTGCATCTGGATCAGGCGCGCGATGATGTCGCGCTGCGCCACTTTGTCCTTGTGGCGCAGGGTCAGGATCATCTTGTGGTATTCGTTCGGATTACCGATACCGTAGATGGCCGAGACGGTGGCCACGATGATCACGTCGCGCCGTTCCATCAGCGACTTGGTGCACGAGAGGCGCATCTGCTCGATGTGCTCGTTGATCGACGAGTCCTTTTCGATGAACAGGTCGCGCTGCGGCACATAGGCTTCGGGCTGGTAGTAATCGTAGTACGACACGAAATACTCGACCGCGTTTTGCGGGAAGAATTCGCGGAACTCCGAATACAGCTGGGCCGCCAGCGTCTTGTTGGGGGCGAACACGATCGCCGGACGCCCGGCGCGCGCGATCACATTGGCCATCGTGTAGGTCTTGCCCGAGCCCGTCACACCCAGCAGGGTTTGATACGACAGGCCGTCGTTGATGCCTTCGAGCAGGCCCTCGATCGCGGTCGGCTGGTCGCCGGCCGGCGGGAAGGGCTGATGCAGTTTGAAAGGAGAGTCCGGGAAGGTAAGGACGGTCGGTTCCGGGGAAGTTGCGATGGATAAATCAGCCATACTTACAGACCTTTGCTAGAATGGGAATCCGCTTGCGGCCTTGTAGCTTATTTAGAAAACGCTGGGTCGCTGTCTATACAACCGCTGCGAATCGTAGCCGACAAACTTAGTTTATCACGATGACTTCCACTGCCTCTGCCAGCCTCTTTGGCGCCATTGAAATGGCCCCGCGCGACCCGATCCTGGGTATCACCGAAGCCTTCAATGCCGACACCAACCCTGCCAAGATCAACCTCGGCGTGGGCGTCTATTACGACAATAATGGCAAGGTGCCACTGCTCGAGTGCGTGCAAAAAGCGGAAGCCAAACTGATGGAGCAGCCTGCGCCGCGCACCTACCTGCCGATCGACGGCCTGGCGGCGTACGACAAGGCCGTACAAGAGCTGGTATTTGGTGCCGACAGCGCCGTAATTCAAGAGAAACGTGCGATCACCGTTCAGGCCCTGGGCGGCACCGGCGCGCTCAAGATCGGCGCCGATTTCCTCAAGCGTTTCCTGCCGAATTCCGATGTCTATATCAGCGATCCGAGCTGGGAAAACCACCGCGCGCTGTTCGAAAGCGCCGGCTTTACCGTGCATAACTATGCCTACTACGACGCGGCCACCCGCGGCGTGAATTTTGACGGCATGCTGGCCGCCCTCAAGGCCATGCCGGCCGGCGCCATCGTCGTGCTGCACGCCTGCTGCCATAACCCGACCGGCGCCGACCTGTCGCAAGCGCAGTGGGACCAGGTCATCGCCGCCGTGCAGGCCGGCGGCCTGGTCGCCTTCCTGGACATGGCCTACCAGGGCTTCGCCAACGGCATCGACGAAGACGGCGCCGTGGTGCGCCGCTTCGCCGCCACCGGCATGCCACTGCTGGTGTCGAACTCGTTCTCGAAATCGTTCTCGCTGTACGGCGAGCGCGTTGGGGCGCTGTCGATCGTCGCCACCAGCGGTGAAGAAGCGGCGCGCGTGCTGTCGCAACTCAAGCGCGTGGTGCGCACCAACTACTCCAACCCGCCGACCCATGGCGGCAAGGTCGTGGCGACCGTGCTGTCGAACCCTGAGCTGCGCAAGCTGTGGGAAGAAGAACTGGCCGGCATGCGCGTGCGCATCCGCGAAATGCGCGGCGCGATGGTCGAGAAGCTGAAAGAAAAAGCGCCAGGCCACGACTTCGAATTCGTGCGCCAGCAGGTCGGCATGTTCTCGTACTCGGGCCTGACCAAGGAGCAGGTCGGCAAGCTGCGCGACGAATCGATCTATGCGGTGGACACCGGCCGCATCTGCGTGGCCGCGCTGAACTCGACGAATATCGATCGCGTCGTTGACGCGGTGGCCAAAGTTCTCTAAAATCCGGGCTCTTCGCAAGCACTGCGGTGGTTGTGGAGAGCAGCGTGAGTGGTGGTTGAACACTGTGCAAATTTGACAGAAACGTTTCAACAACCATATAATGCAAGCATCAATTCCCTGATAGCTCAGTTGGTAGAGCGACGGACTGTTAATCCGCAGGTCCCTGGTTCGAGTCCAGGTCGGGGAGCCAGAATTCAAAAGGGCCGCATCTCAGGATGCGGCCTTTTTCGTTTGCGGCGTGTGATTTGGACGCCGTCAAACATCACAGGAGAGTCCCGCGTGAAGCAATTGCCGAAAAGCCATGCCACCCTGATCGAAGGGCAGATGTTTCGCTTGATGAAGTCGGGGCAGGGCGGGCCGTCGATCGTGCTGATCAATGGCGCGGGCGGGCCGCTCGACGGCTGGTACAAGCTGTATCCCGAGATCGAGCAACTGGGCACCGTGTTTGCCTATGACCGGCCCGGTGTCGGAGGCAGTCCCAAGCCGCGCGAAGCGCAGTATGGCGAGACCGTGGTGGCACAGCTGCGCCTGCTGCTGCAGGCGGCCGGCGTCGAGCCGCCGTTCGTGCTGGTCGGGCATTCTTTCGGCGGCTTGCACGCCAATCTGTTCGCGCGCGCGTTCGCGGAGGAAGTCGCGGGCGTGCTGTTCCTGGAGGCGACGGCGCCGGACGACGTCACCACGCTCAAGCGGTTCCAGTCGCCCCTGCAGCGTGGTTTCGTCAAATTGCTCGACCGCGTGTCGCCGCGCGATCAGTTCGACGAGATCCGCAACGAGCTCGAGACCGTCAAGGACATCCAGGAAGCGCCGGCGTTCCCGCCGATTCCGGTGACGGTCCTGTCGGGCACCAAGCGCCTGCCGCGCTGGATGGTGCCTGCCGCGCTGGCGCGCGAGCGTGAGCGCACCCAGCTGGGACTGGCTGCGCTGTCGCCGCTGGGCGAGCGCATCAAGGCCGAGCGCAGTGCGCACTTTCCGCAACTGACCGAGCCGCAGCTGGTGCTCGATGCCTTGAGGCGCCTTGTTGCGCGCGCAAAGAACTAGATTCAGCGTTTTTCGCCGCGTGAACCTTGCGAAATCGAAAACAGCAGGTATAATGCGGCCTCCTTTCCCTGATAGCTCAGTTGGTAGAGCGACGGACTGTTAATCCGCAGGTCCCTGGTTCGAGTCCAGGTCGGGGAGCCAGAATTGAAGAAGGGCCGCATGTGAATGCGGCCCTTTTTTACGTCAGAGCGCAGTGTCGGCGCGAAGCCACCGACACGTCTGGAACGACTCAGCGCTTGCCGGACACCGGCTTGACCTTGCCCGCCGCCTCCAGCGCACGCTCGCGCGCGGTCCCGGTATCGTCGGCAGTTGCCAGCGCCACCCCCATGCGCCTGCGCGCAAACGATTCCGGCTTGCCGAACAGGCGCAGGTCCACGCCCGGCACGCGCAGCGCTTCGGCCACGCCCTCGAAGGCGATACCTGCTTCTTCCAGCTGGCCGTAGATCACGGCGGAGGCCCCCGGCGCGCGAAGCGCGGTGTTCACCGGCAGGCCCAGGATCGCTTTCGCGTGCAGCTCGAATTCGCTTTGCACCTGGCTCGCCATCGTCACCATCCCGGTATCGTGCGGCCGCGGGCTCACTTCCGAGAACCACACCATGTCGCCCTTGACGAACAGCTCGACACCGAATACGCCCAGGCCACCCAGGTTGGCGGTGACCCTGGCAGCGATCTCGCGCGAACGCTGCAGGGCCAACGGCTGCATCGGGTGTGGCTGCCACGACTCGACGTAATCGCCCTGCACCTGCTTGTGGCCGATCGGATCGCAGAAGCTCGTCTCGACCTGGCCGTCGGCGCCGACCGAGCGCACCGTCAGCAAGGTGATCTCGTAGTCGAAATCGATGAAGCCTTCGGCGATCACGCGACCGGCGTCGACCCGGCCGCCGGCGGCGGCATGGTCCCAGGCTGCCTGTACGTCGCCGGCCGTATCGAGCTTCGACTGGCCCTTGCCCGACGACGACATCACCGGTTTCACCACGCAAGGGAAACCGACCGCGGCGCAGGCTTGTTCCAGTTCGGCCAGGCTGCTGGCAAAGCGGTAGGGCGAGGTCGCCAGCCCCAGTTCCTCGGCCGCCAGGCGGCGGATGCCTTCGCGGTTCATGGTCAGCTGGGCCGCGCGCGCGGTGGGGATGCAGGTGATGCGGCCTGCCGCTTCGAGTTCGGCCAGCTTGTCGGTGGCGATCGCCTCGATCTCGGGCACCACCAGGTCGGGGCGTTCCTGGGTGATCAGGGCTTCGAGCGCGGCGCCGTCGGTCATGTCGATCACGTGGGCGCGATGCGCCACCTGGTGGCCGGGCGCATTCGGGTAGCGGTCGACGGCAATCACCTCGACGCCCAGGCGCTGCAGGGCGATGATCACTTCCTTGCCGAGCTCGCCCGAGCCGAGCAGCATCACTTTGGTGGCGGAAGGGGAGAGCGGGGTGCCGAGGGTGTGCGAAATGGTCATGGTCTGTCAGGAGAAAAGTGGCTGGCGCGGACGCCGCGCAAGCTGCGACTATAGCAAAACACGCACTGTCCGCGCTGGCGGCGGGGCCGATTCACAAGAGGTGCTGGTCAAACTGCAAACGCCCGGCTATAATATTGCCTCAATTCCCTGATAGCTCAGTTGGTAGAGCGACGGACTGTTAATCCGCAGGTCCCTGGTTCGAGTCCAGGTCGGGGAGCCAGAACAAGAAAAGGGCCGCATGCAGATGCGGCCCTTTTTCGTATGGCGGCGCCGCTGCTCAGGTGGTTTCCCCAAGAACAGCATTCAACGGCTCTTTTTCTTGTTGGATGTGTAAGTACGCGTATGGAACGCCGGCGGCTTCTTTGCCACCCAGGCGATGAATGCGGCGATGTCCTCATGCCCTCGCAGGGCTTCCCAGGTATGGTAAGTCTGCAGCAGCTCGCGCTCGGTGAGCGCCGAGTGTATCTTGCGATGGCAGATCTTGTGGATCGCGAATTGTTCCTTGCCCTTGAAGGTCTTTGGGATCAGGTGGTGGCGGTCGATATTGGCCGTCCCCAGGACTCGTCCGCACAAGGGGCAGCAACCGTCGGGCACACTGTCGGGCACACAATACTCCTGGTTGTATTCAGTGTCTGAATGCGATATGGTGCGGATTCTGCCGCCGTACAAGGCTTGACCCGATATTTTCGGAATGGAACAGTCGCGCGCGGGCCTTGTAAAATGACATTGCTGTAGAATTAACCCTTAGTTAATTGCAGTACGTATCCAATTCCAGCTCCGAAAGCGACGCAGTTGCATGATCGAAGACGACTCCACCCGCTGTTCCGTGCTGTTGATCGACGATGAATCATTCGCCCAGGACATCATTGCGCACGGCTTGAAAGGTTGCGCCGGCCACCAGCTGATCTACGAATCCGATCCCATGCGCGCCGTCGACGTGGCGCGCGAGATCGATGCGACCGTGGTGCTGGTCGACTTGCGCATGCCGGGCGGTCTCGATGGCTTCGCCGTCATCACCCAGCTGCGCGCCCATCCCGATACGCAGGATATCCCGGTCATCCTGCTTTCGTCCGAAGACGATCCCGACATCAAGGCCAGGGCCTTCGCGGTCGGCGCCAGTGACTACATGGTCAAGTGGCCCGATCCGCGCGAACTGGTGGCGCGCGTGCGCCACCACAGCGGCGCCTGCATCGCGCGCCGCGAGCGCGACCAGGCCTTTGCCTCGCTGCGCCGCAGCCAGGAACAGCTGGCCGCCAGCGAGTCGGCCCTGCAGCAGGCACAGAAGATGGAAGCCATCGGCCAGCTCACCGGCGGCGTGGCCCACGATTTCAACAATGTGCTGCAGATCATCGGCGGCAACCTGCAACTGCTCAAGCTGACCGGCAACCTGAACGAGGCGGCGCTGACGCGGATCGAGATGGCGCTGGCGGGCGTCGAGCGCGGCGCCAAGCTGGCCTCGCACCTGCTCGCGTTCGCGCGCCGCCAGCCGCTGCAGTCGGTGGTGATCGATCCCGGCCACCTGCTGCGCGAGATGGACGATATGGCGCGCCGCGTGCTCGCCGCCGGCACCCGCGTGATCACCCAGGTCGCAGACGACCTCGGCAGTACCATGATCGACCCGAACCAGCTCAATAACGTACTGCTGAACCTGGTCATCAATGCGCGCGATGCGATGCCGGACGGCGGCACCCTGAGCATCCGTGCGCGCAATGTCGGCCACGGCGACGACTTGCCGCCCGAGGTGTCCGGCGGCGACTACGTGATGCTCGAGATCGCCGATACCGGCAAGGGCATGCCGCCCGACGTGCTGCGGCGCGCCTTCGAACCGTTCTTCACCACCAAGCCGACCGGGCAGGGCACGGGGCTGGGGCTGTCGATGGCCTATGGTTTCGTCAAGCAGTCGGGCGGCGAGATCGTGCTGCGCAGCGAACCCGGCCAGGGCAGCAGCGTGCGCATCTTCCTGCCTCGCAGCAGCGCGCGGCCTGCGCTCGCCGTCGAGCCGCAGCACCACCAGCCGCTGGCTGGCGGCCTGGAAACCATCCTCGTGGTCGAGGACGAAGAGGATGTGAGATCATCGACCTCGGGCATCCTGGCCGCGCTCGGCTACCAGGTACTCGAGGCCGAAGACGCCGCGCAGGCGGTGGCGATCGTCGAGAGCGGCAGCCGCATCGACCTGGTGTTTACCGACGTGGTCATGCCGGGGCCGGTCAGCAGCCTGCAACTGCGCGAGATCGTGCGCCACCACCTGCCGGAATGCGAAGTGCTGTACACCTCGGGCTATGCCGAGGGCGTGCTGGCGCACCAGGGAAAGCTGGACGCTTCGGTGCACCTGCTGCAAAAGCCCTATCACCCGGATGCGCTCAGCGCGCGCATCCGGCACTTGCTGCGGCGCGCCCGGCGCGCGGTGAGCAAACCGTCAGCGCCGACTCATTTCGGCTTGATGTAGCGGTGCGAGCCTGGCGGCGGCTCGTTCAGCACTGCCCAGAAAATACCCAGGTCGCCGATCGCGCGCACGAACTCGTTGAAGTCCACCGGCTTGACCACATACGCGTTGACGCCCAGCGCATAGCTGCGCACCACGTCCTGTTCTTCCTTGGATGAGGTCAGCATCACCACCGGGACCGGCTTCAGGGCGTCGGTATTGCGGATCTCCTTGAGCACCTCGAGCCCATCGACCTTGGGCAGCTTCAGGTCGAGCAGGATCACGGCCGGACTGCCCTGCTGGCGATCAGCGAACTCGCCGCGCCGGTGCAGGTAGTCGAGCGCCTCGGCGCCGTCGCGCGCCACCACGACTTCGTTGGCCAGCTGGCTCTTCGACAGCGCGATGAGCGTCAGCTCCAGGTCATGGGGATTGTCTTCAACCAGGAGGATGGGCTTGAGCATGGGTGAATCGCCTTAAATGGAGGGGATTTGTTTGGGAAGGCTGAAGGAAAAAGTCGCTCCTTCGCCCAAAACGGACATGGCCCAGACCCGGCCGTTATGGCGCTCGACGATGCGGCGCACATTGGCCAGGCCGATGCCGGTGCCCTGGAAGTCTTCCAGGCGGTGCAGGCGCTGGAACACGCCGAACAGCTTGTGCACGTATTCCATATTGAAACCGGCGCCGTTGTCGGCCACATGGAACACGTATTCGTCGCCGGCGTCCTCGTGCCAGATGCGGATAACTGCCTGTTCACGCGCGCCAGTGAACTTGACGGCATTGGACAGCAGGTTGAACATCGCCAGGTGCAGGAAATTCGGGTCGGCATTGACCACCGGCAGGCGGTCGATATGCCAGTCGACCTTGCGCTGGCCGATTTCCAGGTCGAGCTTGTCGATGCAGCCGGAAACGAGCTCGGTCATGTCGACGCCCGTCGGGCGCAGCGCCGCACGGCCCATCTGCGAGAACGACAGCAGGTCGTCGACCAGCTTGCCGGCCAGGAGCGCCGACTGCTTGATGTTCTTCAGGAAGCGCTCGCGCATGGCGCCGTCTTCGTTGCCGGCCGATTCGATCAGCAGGTCCGAGAAGCCGACGATGTGGCGCAGCGGCGCGCGCAGGTCGTGCGAGACCGAGTACGAGAACGCCTCGAGTTCCTTGTTGGCGCGCCCGAGTTCCTCGGCCAGTTCGGCCATCTGTTCGGCGCGCTCGAGCGCGATACCCAGCAGCGCACTGCGAAATTCGACCGCCAGCTCGATCTCGGCCAGATGCCAGGGCAGGCTGTGGCCGTGGATGGTCTCGCGCCAGGCGGCGAAGCTCTGGCGCGGAGTGAGCTGGGCCGGGGAGCCCGGCGCCGCCTGTTTCTCGTAGGGATTGCCGGCCCATTCGACGGTCTGCACCAGCTCGGGGCGGAACCATAGCAGGTAGTGCTGGTGAATGCGCGAGATCGGCAGCGCCAACAGGCCGCTGGCATTGCGCGTCAGGCCGGTCGCCGGCCGGTACACGGCACCGAGCTGGTCGGTGTGGAACAGCTCGGTGTGGCCGTGCACCGCGAGCCAGGTCGAGAGCGCGCGGATCGTGCCCTGGTCGGGCGTGTCGCCGTAGGTCAGGATGCGGTCGTCGACCACCACCGCCACGCCGCCGGCGCGCGCGAAGCGCAGCAGCTCGGGGAACACCCCGCTCAGGTTGTCGATGAAGTCGGCGCCCTTGGTCAGGCGGCCGAGCATCTCGACCATGATGCGGCGCACGTCGAGGCGGAACTGCAGCTCGGCCGCATCTTCGCGCGTCTCGATGCACAGCGCCAGGATCTGGCCCAGCTGTTCGCAGGCGGTGCGCTTCTCGACCGATACCGGACATGGCGCGGCGTTGTGGCACGAGATCAGGCCCCACAGCTTGCCCTTGACGATCAGCGACACCGACATCGAGGCCAGGGTGCCCATATTGCGCATGTACTGCAGGTGGACCGGCGAAACGCTGCGCAGGGCGGCGAACGACAGGTCGTTGCGCTCGCCGCTGACCGGATTGGCGCCCGGCACCAGGGGCGACGCCTCGTAGTTGGCGTCCTGGATCAGGCGGATCGGCGACAGCGCATACAGCTCGCGCGCCTGGGCCGGGATGTCGCTGGCCGGGAACGACTGCCCCAGGTAGGAATCGTAGTCGGGCGCCTTCGACTCGCCCACCACGCGGCCATGGCCGCTGGGGTCGAACTGGTAAATCATCACGCGGCCGTAGCCGGTCACCAAACGCACGTGGCGCGCGGCCAGGTCGGTCAGTGCGGGAATCGAGGCGTGCTGGTTGACCCGGGCCAGGAAATCGGTGATCAGCGGATACAGGTGGCGGAAATCGGCCGGCTGGGCGCGTCCGACCGCTTCGAATTCGACGATCACCAGGCCGTCCCAGGCGTGGGCCAGCACATCGAAATGCTGGCCGTTGCCGAAGGTCACGGTACCGAGGTAGGACGGACGCTGGCCCAGGGTGGCGCTGTCCAGTTCTGGCACCAGGCGGCCGGCAACTGCCGCGCCGAGCGCATCGGCCAGCGGACGGTCCAGCACGGCCTGCGCCTCGAGGCCGGTCCAGCTGGCCAGGTTGGCGCTGGCCTGCTTCACCTCGAGCGCGGCCGACAGCGTCAACATGAAGCCATGCGGCTGGATACCGCCCGGGGTACGGATCGGTTCCCGGTCGCAGCTGGTAAGGTCGAGTTGGTCGGTGGGTGCCTGGGTCATGGTGCTGTTGGGAGACGAGCGAAACGCAATCCTTATTGTAACGCGAAACTCTTGCCGCAATTTCATCCCGTGCACTTGAATGCCGCGACATGACGCTCATCGAGCCGCGTGGCGTCTTGTGGCACAGCAGATGTATGATTGACGTCTTTATTTGCTCAGCAGACAGGAAGTCCCCCGTCGTCATGGATACCTCCCTACCCGTCAAGCAGGCGCTGACCGATGAGCAGCGCCTCCAGTACCTGATCGCCGGCATCAGCGACTATGCGATCTACATGCTCGATCCGCAGGGCTTCGTCGCCAGCTGGAACGCCGGCGCCCAGCGCTTCAAGGGGTATGTCGAACAAGAGATCCTGCAGCAGCATTTCTCCCGTTTCTACACACCCGAAGACCGCGCCAGCGGCCTGCCGGCGCAGGCGCTGGCCCATGCGCTGGAACATGGCCGCTACGAATCCGAAGGCTGGCGCGTGCGCAAGGACGGCGGGCGGTTCTGGGCCCACGTGGTGATTGACCCGATCCGCGACAAGGATGCGGTCCTGATCGGCTTTGCCAAGATCACGCGCGACATCACCGAGAAGAAACGCGGCGAGGATCTGCTGCGCGACAGCGAGCAGCGTTTCCGCCTGCTGGTGCAGGGCGTGACCGACTATGCGATCTACATGCTCACCCCGGAGGGTGTGGTATCGAACTGGAACCTGGGGGCCGAGCGCATCAAGGGCTATAGCCATGGCGACATTGTCGGCCACCATTTTTCGCTTTTCTACACCGACGAAGACCGCCTGCGCGGCCTGCCGGCGCGGGCGCTGACCACGGCCGGCGACGTCGGCCGCTACGAAGCCGAGGGTTGGCGCGTACGCAAGGACGGCACCCGGTTCTGGGCCAATGTCGTGATCGACGCCATCCGCGGCGACGACGGCCGGCTGCTGGGCTATGCCAAGATCACGCGCGACCTGAGCGAAAAGAAGGCTGCGGCCGAGGCGCTGGATAAAGCCCAGGCGGCGCTGTTCCAGGCGCAAAAGATAGAATCGATCGGCCAGCTCACGGGCGGCATCGCCCACGATTTCAACAACCTGCTGTCGGTGATCTCGAGCGGCCTCGAGCTGCTGGGCATGCAGCGCAATCCGGGCGGCGACGCCAAGACGCTCGACAGCATGCGGCGCGCGATCGACCGCGGCGCCACGCTCACCCAGCAGTTGCTGGCCTTCGCGCGCCAGCAGCCGCTGGAGCCCGAGACGCGCAGCGTCAACCGCATCATCAGCGGCTTCGAATCGGTGCTGCGTCGCGCCGCCAATTCGTCGATCGACTTCACGATCAAGCTCGACCCCAAGGCGCCGAACGCCGTGATCGACGCCGCGCGCCTCGAGTCGGCGGTGCTGAACCTGGTGGTCAATGCGCGCGACGCGATGCCGGGCGGCGGCCGGATTGTCGTGGAAACCGTGGGCAGGGAGCTGGCGCCGGGCGAACACCCGTCGCTGGCGGCCGGCGCCTATGTGTGCCTGAGCGTGAGCGACACCGGTACCGGCATGACGCCCGACACCATCGCGCGCGCCTTCGAGCCTTTCTTCACCACCAAGGAAGTGGGCAAGGGCACGGGCCTGGGCCTGTCCCAGGTGTACGGCTTCATCAAGCAGTCGGGCGGCGAGATCACCATCGACAGCACGGTGGGCGAGGGCACCAGCATCGTCATCTGGCTGCCGGCCGTGACGTCGCACGCGCACGACGTGCCCGAGGTCGAAACCGAGACCGTGCTGATCGTCGAGGACGAGCCCGACCTGCTGGACGTCGCGTCCTCGCTGTTCTTGAGCATGGGGTATGAAGTGATGACGGCGGCCAGCGGCAGCGACGCCCTGGTCCTGCTGGCCAGCCGCGACATCGACATCCTGTTTACCGACGTGGTGATGCCGAACGGGATGAATGGCGTCGAACTGGCGGCCTATACCCGCGCCAACCATCCGCATGTGAAAGTGCTGCTGGCCTCGGGCTATCCGCAGCCGGCGCTCAAGCTCGACCGCCAGCGGCTGGGAGAGTTCGGCTTTGTCAGCAAGCCGTACCGGCTGTCCGACCTGGCACGCAGCCTGCGTAGCGCGCATTGACCGGCGCTGCGGGGCCCGAACCAGCGGCGAATCACGGGTGGTGACCCATGCCTGCTGAAGGGTCTTCGTTGAAATGAGAATAATTCTCATTTAGAATGTGGCTTGTGGCGCGTTGTGCGCCAGGATTCCACGAAGGAGCTGCCGATGCTGGCCGAACAGGACGTCGAACGACTGCTATGCGAGCATGGCGCGCTGCTGCGGGCGCACGCCCACGTCCAGGCGCGCTGCACGCTCCTGCTGCGCGAGCAGGCCGAGCGCCTGCGCCAGCTCGACGCCGAGCTGATGCGTTCGCGCGCGGCGGCGCTGCGCAACGTCACCGCACTGGCCTGGGAACGCGAAGACCGCGCCGCGCTCGAAGAGGCGGCGCCGGGGCTCAAGCGGCGCGCCGCCATGGGCCGCCAGGTCGAGACCTTGCAGGCGCGGGTGCACGAACTGACACGCCAGCTGCACCGGCGCGAGCTGGCCGACTACGCCGCGCGGCCGGCCGACGCCTTGCCACTCGAACTCGAAGCCAGTCTGCACGAAGCCGACCTGGTGATATGCCAGACCGGCTGCCTGAGCCACAACGATTACTGGCGGGTGCAAAACCACTGCAAGCGCAGCGGCAAGCTGTGCATGCTGGTGGACCAGCCGGACCGGCTGCAGATCGTCCGCGTCGACAGCCTCACAGCGCAAAGATGATGTCGCTGATCTGTTCATAGAGCTTGTTGGCCGACGGCCCGCTATTGGGCCAGTTCAGGATGTCGAAGTGGTCGTAGCCCTTGTAGTTGCCCAGAAAATTCCAGCTGCCGCGCACGGCGGCGCCGTCGTAGTCGCGGGCCGGGTGACCGCTTGGTGCGCGCATGCTGACCGTGTTCACCACCCCATCGTTCGAGAACCAGTCGCTGTCGATACGCTGGCGTCCCGGCGTGTTGACCGTATAGCCGCCCATGCCGCGCTGTAGCGCCGAGGGCACGATCCATTCGCCAGCGAACGATTTGAAGTACGGCATCATGTCGGCCCGCGCATATTGGAACATGGCGGTCTGGACCGGCGCGATCGTACGGTCGGTGCCGTTGCAGCACCAGCTGCCGCCCTCGGTCGCCACCGTGCCCACCGAAAAATAATAGATGTGCGGCGAGGTGCGGGCCCAGGCATTGAATTCGCGCGCGCCGTCCGGCGCCAGCTCCCACTGGGCCGCCTTGTGGGTGAGCAGGTCGCGCAGCGGCGCGTGCAGTTCGGGCAGCACGGACAGCACGGCGTCGCTCAGGGTGGTGCCGTTGTGCGGAGCCGAGATCGTAGTCACGCTGCGGATCCAGCCGACCTTGCCGCCCTTGAACAAGCCGCCATCGCCCTGGTCCTGGTTTGAGCCGTGTTCGAGCAATTCGACCAGGGCGCGGATGGTGGTGCCGCCCATGCTGTGGCCGATCAGGTGGATCGGGTGCTCGGCATCCCAGGCAGGATACAGCGCCAGCGGATAGTTCTGCGGATTGTCGCGCGGGTTCGCCGCCCAGCATTTGCCGGGCGGCTTCTGCACCTGGCCCGGCAGGCCATGGTCGCGCACATGCGCCTTGCCGTAGTCGACGCAGCCGCCCTTGATCTGGGCGTACAGGTCGGCCGCGCGGTCCCAGTTGGACGAGATCGGGCCCACCGCCGCGGCAAACACGGCGCGCGGCCCGCGGTAGATCTGCATCTGCGAGGCGATGTCGCCATAGCCGCCCCAGTAATTGAAGCCGCTGTGCTGGAATTGCTCTGGCCCGAAGCCGAGGAATCCATGCACCAGGATGACGGGATCATTATTGGCCGCGCTGGCGGCAGGAGCCGCGAGCAGGCCAAGTGCGACCATGACGGCGGCACAGGCGTGGGCGAAGCGAACCATCTGGCGTCTCCGGTAAATGCGTCAAGCACATTGTCGGAGGTAGGAAGCCGGGCAGGTTTGCGCTGCGTCGTCCCCAAGCGCTCAGCGCGCCGTGGTGCTGCCGACCGACGTGGTGCGGTCCGAGTCGACCGTCGTGGCCGGCGTAGCGCCCGGCACCGGAGTGCTGGACGCGGTGACGGCGGCCTTCTCGGCCTGGTCCAGGCGGGCGTCGTTCCACACCACGTAGTCGTCGACCGAGTACAGGCGGCACGGGTCCTTGCTCTTGGCCGAGCAGGTGGCCAGTGCGCGGCCGTCCGGGTCTTCGCCTTCCTCGGCCCAGGTCCAGCCGCCGCTGGCCGATACGGCGAAGGCGCGCGGCGTCATCTTGGTCAGGTATTCGCGGTAGGCGCGGCGACCGTGTTCGGACAGGAAGGGCACGGCCTCGACATCGTCGACCTGGGCGAAATCGGTGCGCGCCGGGCTGGGTGGGGCCGGGACGTCGACCACGATCGCGGTCGGCATGCCGATCTCTATCAGGAATTGTTCCGTATCCGGCAGCCACACTTTCTCGCCGTCGCGGCTGGCCAGCATGCCGTGGGCATCGCGTTTAAATGACGGGAACTCGACCAGGCGGCCGCGGCCACCGGCCTGGACGTAGGACGCGTGCATGCGTCCCGCCAGTTCGGGGCCGAACAGCGAATCGTTCTGGCCATACATCCACAGGCTCGGCACCTTGGCCTTGGCGCCGTATTCGGCGAAGGCCGACACCAGTTGCGAACGCCAGGCGCAGCGGTCGCTATCGTCGCGCAGGCCGCCGGCGAAATTGATCAGGCCGCGCACGCCGGGCAGCTGCTCGGTACCGAGAGCGATCGCGGCCAGGCCGCCATACGACTGGCCGGCCACTACCATGCGCTCGCCATCGATCCACGGCTGCTGGCGCGCGTAGTCGAGGGTGGCGCGGATGTCTTTGGCCTGGGTATAGCCGTTGGCCGTCATGTCGCAGCCATGGTCTCGGTAGCGTCCGCCCGAATTGGAAAAGCCCTGGCGCATCGGCACCATCACCGCATAGCCGCGTTTTACAAAGGCGCTGGCCATGTAATAAAAGCGGTCGCGCGACTGCAGGCTGGGACGGCCGGCGTCCTTGCCATGGTTGATCACGATCAGGGGGAAGGGGCCGGGGCCGTTCGGCTGGAACACGGTGGTCTCGAGGGTGACGTCGCCATTTCCGGCCGGGACCTGGACGATGTGTTCGTTCATACGGTAATCGAGCTGGGCCTCGGTGGCCGGCGCGGCCGACAGTTCCTGCAAGTGCGCCACGGCGGGCAGCATGGCCAGCGCGGCAATCGAAGCGGAGATCAGGCTACGGAAAGACAGTGTTCTCAACATGGACGACTCTGGACAAACTTTCAACACGGAACAATTTCCGCAAGGAATAAGTAAAGTCTAGGTCGGGTAAATCTTGAGAGCAATACCCGGTTGACCAGATCTGCACCTATATTTTTGCGTGTGGTGAAAGTGACATCCGACGCGTTTTTTGCCGAAGGAGTATCATCGCTCCCCTCAGAGTTGTAGGGGAAATGACGGATGAGCAAGTACGCGCCGCGCGAGTGGGCACCCGACGAAAAGCCGATGATGCCCGGCTCGCCGTCCACGCCAGCCCACCCGACTCCGCTGCGTTTTGCCTATCTGTTCGTTGGCGTGTTGATTACCATTACCGGCGGTCTCGGCAATGCGCTGGTAACCGTCAACCTGGTCCACCTGCAGGGCGTGCTGGGCGCCTATTCCACCGAGACCACCTGGCTGCCGGCGGCGTATGTGATGGCCAACGCCTCGATGAACCTGCTGCTGGTGAAATTCCGCCAGCAGTTCGGCTTGCGCCTGTTCACCGAGATTTTCCTGGTGCTGTATGCACTGGTGACCTTCGCCCACCTGTTCGTCAATGACCTCGCCTCGGCGATCGCGGTGCGCGCCGCGCATGGCATGCTGGCCGCGGCGGTCTCTCCGCTGGGCCTGTATTACGTGCTGCAGGGCTTCAAGAAGGAGTGGCGGCTGCGCGGCGTGGCGCTGGCGCTGGGCGCGGCCCAGTTGGCGCTGCCATTGGCGTATATCTTTTCCAACGACCTGCTGCAGATCGCCGAATGGCGCGGGCTGTATCTGTTCGAGCTGGGCCTGGCCCTGGTGTCGCTGGGCGCCGTGCTGCTGCTCAAGCTGCCACCGGGCGACTATATCAAGGCCTTCCGGCCGACCGACTTCGTCACCTTCGCCCTGTTCGCGCCGGGCATGGCGCTGCTGTGCGCGGCGATCAGCTTCGGGCGTGTGGAATGGTGGTTCGAGCGCGACTGGATCGGGGTGGCGCTGGCGTGTGCGATCGTGCTGCTGGCGGCGGCGCTGTGCGTCGAGCACAACCGCGCCAATCCCTTGCTCAACCTGCGCTGGATCGCCAGCGGCAATATCATGCGCCTGGCGCTCTCCATGCTGCTGGTGCGGATCGTGCTGTCCGAGCAGAGCGTGGGCGCGGTGGGTTTCCTGCGCGCGGTGGGACTGGACAACGACCAGTTGCAGACCCTGTACGCGATCGTGCTGGTCGCCACGGTGGCCGGGATCGTGGTGTCGGCGCTGACCGTCAACGTGAATCACCTGGTCGCGCCGCAGGTGATCGCGCTGCTGTGCATGGCGCTGGGGGCCTGGATCGACGCCCATGCCAGCAACCAGACCCGGCCCGCGCAGATGTACCTGAGCCAGAGCCTGCTCGCCTTCGGCGGCACCTTGTTCCTGGGGCCGCTGGTGATTTCACTGCTCGGCGCCGTGATCCCCAATCCGCACAACCTGATCAGCTTTTCGGTGCTGTTCGGCCTGACCCAGAACCTGGGCAGCCTGCTGGGCTCGAGCCTGGTCGGCACCTTCCAGGTGATCCGCGAAAAATACCATTCCTCGCTGATTGTCGAGGGCTTGAGCAGCCTGGATCCGCTGGTGGCAAGCCGCGTCCAGTCGGGCGCCGCAGCTGCTGGCCGGCTGCTGGCCGATCCTTCGGCGGCTACGCGCCAGAGCCTGCAATCCTTATCAGGCGTTGCCACGCGCGAAGCCAATATCCTCGCCTACAACGATGTATTCCTGGTGCTGGCCATGCTGGCCGCCGCCAGCGCGACCTGGATCTTCCTGCATGCCGTATGGCTGCATTACTTCCCGGCCGTGAAGGCCGCGCCGACACCGGCGCCCAAGCCTGGCACCCCACCAACACCCGACCCTGTGACCGACTGATATGCCAGAACCATCGACCGTCCCCAATCGTTCGCGCCGCATCCTGCTGAGCGCACTCGCTTTCAGCGCCATCGCCATCGTTGGCGTGTTGATCGTGCTGTATGCCTGGAACCTGCCGCCGTTTCGCAGCAGCCTGCAGAGCACCGAGAACGCGCTGGTGCGCGGCCAGGTGACGATCATCAGCCCGCAACTGAGCGGCTATGTGGTCGAGGTGCGGGTGCAGGATTTCCAGCAGGTGAAAAAGGGCGAACTGCTGATCCGGATCGACGAGCGCATTCCAACCCAGCGCCTGGCGCAGGCGCGCGCCGAGCTGGCCAATCGCCAGGCGGCCCTCAGCAACTTCGCCCAGAGCCAGTCGAGCGCACGCGCCACCATCGCGCAGAACCAGGCGCTGCTGGCATCGAACGAAGCGCAAGCCCGGCGCGCACAGTCAGACCTGCGCCGGGTGGAAGAACTGGCGGCTGACGGCTCGCTGTCGACGCGCGAGCTCGACGCTGCGCGCGCCACCCAGGCCCAGGCCAGCGCGGGCCGCGAGCAGTCGCGCGCCGCCCTCGACATCGCGCGCCAGAACCTGCGCTCGGTCGACGTCAACCGCGCCTCGCTCGAGGCGGCGGTGGCCAGTGCCGAAGCGGCGGTGAAGCTGGCCGAGATCGACATGGCCAATACCCATATCACCGCCCCGCGCGATGGCCAGCTGGGGCAGGTGACGGTGCGCCAGGGCGCCTACGTGAACGCAGGCGCCCAGCTGACGGCGTTGGTGCCGAATACGATGTGGATCATCGCGAACATGAAAGAGACGCAAATGGCCAATGTGGCGGTTGGCCAGCCGGTGAGCTTTACCGTCGACGCCCTGGGCAATGCGCGGCTGCGTGGCCATGTCGAACGCATCGCGCCAGCCACCGGGTCGGAGTTCTCGGTGATCGCGCCCGATAACGCCACCGGTAATTTCGTCAAGATCGCCCAGCGCATTCCGGTGCGGATCAGCATCGATCCGGACCAGCCGCTGGCGCAGCGCCTGCGGCCGGGGATGTCGGTGGTGACCACGATCGATACGGCGCCTGCTGGAGCTGCGCGGTGAGGCGGCGTGCACTTGCTGTTGTAGCGCTTCCCTTGCTGCTGTCGGCCTGCGCGATGGCGCCGCAGCCGGCGCCGGCGCCGTCGCTGACCGTCCCGCCGGCGTGGCGCACGGCAAGCGTTGACAGCGCGGCGGTCGATCGCGACTGGTGGCGCGCCTTTGGCGATCCGGTGCTCGATTCCCTGGTGCGGCGCGCACTCGACAATAACGGCGACATCAAGATTGCCAGGTCGCGCTTGCAAGAATTCCAGGCGCGGGTCCGGGTGGCAGACAGCGCGCGCCTGCCGGCATTGAACCTGTCGTTGGGGCCGACGCGCGCGCGCGCCATCGGCCCATTCGGCGAGCCGGTAGAGACAACTTCGATCGTCGGTGCGGTGCAGGCCAGCTACGAGGTGGATCTGTTCGGGCGCGTGGCCGGCAGCGTGGAGGCGGCGCGCTTCGAGTCGCTGTCGCAGGAAGCGGCGTTGGAGGCAGCGGCGTTGGCAGTGGCCGCGAATACCGCGTCGAGCTACCTGAACCTGCTGGGCCTGGACGCCCAGCTGGCGCTGGCACGGGCGACCCTGGAATCGCGCGCACGCTCGTTCGAGCTTGCGCGTCACCAGTTCGAAGTCGGCTACAGCTCGCGCCTGGAGATGTCGCAGTCCGAGGCCGAGCTGCACGCCACCGCCGCCACCGTCCCCCAGCTCGAGCGCCAGATCGCGCTGCAGGAGCAGGCGCTGAACCTGCTGCTGGGCGCCAGTCCCGGCGCGGTGGCGCGCGGCGCCGAATTGATGGCCTTGCGCGAGCCGCGGCCGGCGCCGGGGTTGCCGTCCGAACTGCTGCGCCGGCGGCCCGACATCGCCCAGGCCGAGCGGCTGGTGGCGGCCAGCGACGCCAGCCTGGCGGTGGCGCGCGATGCGCTGCTGCCATCGATCCGCCTGACGGCGTCGCTGGGCGCGCAAGGACATAGCCTGTCGCAGTTGCTGCGTTCGCCCACTGAATTGTGGAGTATTGGCGGCAGTGTACTGGCGCCGCTGTTCGATGCGGGGCGGCTGCGGGCCCAGGCCGAGATCGCGGGCACGGTGCGCGACCGGGCCGTGTTCACCTATGAGTCGGTGGTGCGCACGGCATTTGCCGAGACCGAGAATGCGCTGGCCTCGATCGAGGGGCTGCAGCGGCAGCTGGTCGAGGCCGAGGCGAGGAGGGTGGCGGCGAACGAGGTGCTGCGGGTGGCGGGCAAGCGCTATCGCAACGGTTACGCTTCCTATCTCGAGGAACTCGACGCCCAGCGCACGGCCTTCACTGCCGACCTGAATGCGCTGCAACTGCGCGCCAGCCTGCTGGCGGCCCACGTCGACCTGTACCGGGCGCTGGGTGGCGGATGGACGCCGGCGCCGTGAAGCGCGCGGTATGCGAGGTGTGCCTGCGGGCGCAGTCGGCCTGCATTTGCGGCTGGATCGTGCGGGTCGAGGCGCAGGCCGGGCTGCTGGTGCTGCAGCATCCGCTGGAGCTTGGCAATGCCAAGAACAGCGCGCGGCTGCTGCATTTGAGCGTGGCAGGTAGCGCGTTGGCGGTGGGCGAAACCATCGATCCGCTGGTACTGGACGGCTTGCTGCATGCGGACGGGCGCGTGCCGGTGCTGTTGTATCCGGAAACGGCAGGCGACCAGAACCTGCCGGCGCCGCCGCCGTATGTCGCCTTGCCGGCCGACCGGGTACGGCTGGTGCTGCTCGATGCCACCTGGCGCAAGAGCCGCAAGATGCTGTACCTGAATCCGGCGCTGCAGACGTTGCCGCGGTTGGCGCTGCTTGATGTGGCGCCGTCGAACTACCGCATCCGCAAGGCGCATGCCCCGCATCAGCTGTCGAGCCTGGAGGCTGCGGCGAAGGCGCTGGCTCAGCTGGAAGGGGATGGCGAACGCTATCGGCCACTGCTGGATGCTTTCGATGGGTTTGTTTCGCAACAGGCATCGTACGTGCGCGCTTGAATTCTGTCGGGGTGCGGCGTAATATACTGTATAAACATACAGTATTGGAGCCGGGCCGTGGCCATTATCGATCTTCCAGTCGAGCGTGAACAGTTCGACGACGGGTATGCGGTGCTAGCGCCGTCAGCGCCGCCGCTTGCGCGTAAAGGGCGTGGCGCTGTGTCGAACCTGCAAGGCCGCTACGAGGTCAACGGCCGCGAGCGTTTCGACGATGGGTGGGCGATCGATGACGACGATGCGCCGCCGTTCAAGACCGTCGTGACCGACGAGATCGCCAAGAGCATCCTGTCACGCAATACCTCGCCCGACATCCCGTTCAGCGTTTCCCTGAACCCCTATCGCGGTTGCGAACACGGCTGCATTTATTGTTTCGCACGGCCGACGCATAGTTATCTCGGCCTGTCGCCCGGCCTCGATTTCGAGAGCCGCCTGTTCGCCAAGGTCAATGCGCCCGAACTCTTGCGGCGTGAGCTGGCCAAACCGGGTTATGTGCCCGAGCACATCGCTATTGGCGTCAACACTGACGCCTATCAACCGTGTGAACGCGAACACAAGCTCACGCGTGCGGTGCTCGAGGTGCTGTCCGAATGCCGCCATCCGGCTGGCCTGATCACCAAGTCTTCGCTGATCGAGCGCGACATCGACATCCTGGGGCCGATGGCCGCGAAGGGGCTGGCCTGCGCGGCTATCACGCTCACCACGCTCGATGCCGAGATTTCACGTACCCTCGAGCCACGCGCGGCAGCGCCGATGCGCCGGCTGCGCACTATCCGCACCTTGACCGAGGCCGGCATCCCGGTGAGCGTCAGCGTGGCGCCAATTATTCCGTTCGTGACCGAGCCCGAGATCGAGCGCATCCTGGAAGCCGCGCGCGATGCCGGCGCGGTCGGCGCGCACTATACGGTGCTGCGCTTGCCGCATGAGGTCAATCCCTTGTTCCAGGAATGGCTGCAGGCGCACTTCCCGGACCGCGCCCAGCGGGTGATGAACCGGATCCGCGAGATGCGCGGCGGGAAGGATTACGACAGCGATTTCGCGACCCGCATGAAAGGCGAGGGGGTGTGGGCCGATCTGATCCGCCAGCGTTTTGAAAAGGCATCCGAGCGGCTCGGGTTCTCGGATCTGCGCGGGCGCTTCGGCCGGCTCGATCGATCGCAGTTCAGGCGGCCGCTGGTAGTGCCACAAACGCCGAAGCGGGATGCGAAGGGCGCTGGGCAGCTGGATTTATTCTAGGAAGCGATGTTGCAGGGTAGCCCGACTCACGTGGGATCCGGACTCCGGCGTACAATGCAATCTGTTGCTCTCCTGTACATCCTATGCCCACCTCAATTCCTGCAGTGCAAGGCGGACAGCCAGCGAATCTCACCGGACAGGGCGGTTCCGCAGTGTCAGTGGAACACGGCCTGCAAACCGCCGGCGTCGGCAAATTCCAGTACCGTATCTTCCTGATCTTCGGCCTGGTATGGCTGGCCGACGCCATGCAGGTGCTGTCGATCGGCTTCAGCGCACCGTCGATCGCCAAGACCTTTGGCCTGAGCATGCCGCAGGCCCTGCAAACCGGGACGCTGTTCTTCGTTGGCATGTTGATCGGCGCCTTCGTGTTCGGCCGACTGGCCGACCGGATCGGCCGCCGTCCGGTACTGATGATGGCGGTGGTGATCGATGCCTGCTTCGGCGTGGCATCGGCCTTCGCCCCTGACTTTACCTGGCTGCTGGTGCTGCGCTTCATGACCGGCATCGGCGTCGGCGCGACCCTGCCGGTCGATTACACGATGATGGCCGAGTTCCTGCCCAGCGACCGCCGCGGCCGCTGGCTGGTGCTGCTCGAATCGTTCTGGGCGCTGGGCACCATCTGCCTGGCCGTGCTGGCACTGTGGGCGGTGGAGTGGGGCGACGATGCCTGGCGCGTGATCTTCTTCGTCACCGGCCTGCCGGCCCTGGTCGGCGTGGTCCTGCGTTTCTATATTCCCGAGTCGCCGATGTACCTGCACCGCAGCGGCAAGTCCGACGAAGCGCGCGCGGTGCTGGCGCGGGTGGCCAGGACCAATGGCCGCCAGGTCGAGATCCCGGCGCTGCAGCCCGAGCCGATGCATAAGACGTCGCTGTTCTCCCTGTTCAGGGATGGCCTGCGCCGGCGTAGCATTTCGCTGTTCCTCGCCTGGGGCCTGATCTCGATCGCCTACTACGGCGTGTTCGTCTACCTGCCGATCAGGCTGGCCGCCGAAGGCTTCGGCTTCATGCGCGGCCAGGAATTCCTGATCGTGCTGGCCCTGGTCCAGTTGCCGGGCTTCGCATTGGCCGCTTATGGCGTCGAGCGCTGGGGACGCAAGCCGACCTTGATCGGCTTCCTGTTGCTGAGCAGTGTCGGCTGCCTCGGCTACAGCCTGGGCAGCTCGACCGCGCTGGTGGTGGGTTCGACATTGCTGATGAGTTTTGCGCTGCTCGGCACCTGGGGCGCCCTGTACGCGTTCACGCCCGAGGTCTATCCGACCCGCCTGCGCGCCAGCGGCATGGGTATGGCCGGCGCCGTCGCCCGCTTCGGCGGGCTGTTCGCGCCAGCGATCATCGCGCCGGTGATGGCCACGCATTTCACGCTGGCGCTGGTAATGCTGTCGAGCTTTTTGCTGGTGGGGGCGGTCGCGATTCTGTGCGTCGATACTGAATCACGTCAACGGGCGCTGGATTGAATTGTCAGGCTTTGCGGCAGTGCGACTACCTTGTTACTGATTGAATCTCGCCGACTTCAAGCGTATTCGCTAAGCGCCTCGCGCACGAGGGCGAGCTCCGCGGCGTGGCCCTCCAGATTTTTGTAGCGACGCCTGCCTACGTTTGCATGCCGGAATGAGGGATGAGTCAGGACGACGCAAGCAGTTGTTACCGTTCCGACCCTGCCGCTGACGTAAGCATGGCGACGTTCGTCAATATTGCTGAACGTAGCGTTTGCCCAGACCGCCAACTCTGCCGAACACGCCGAGAAAACGCGAGCGGCGGGTAAACCAAGCACGAGGATAAGCTTGGGGCGGATGACGGCAACTTGCATCTGAAGGAATGCGTGGGAGCGCGCTACGAAATCCTGGTTTCGCTTCTTATAGGCAGGATTGGCGCCCAAGCTGCTGCCTGATGCGCGTAAGCCCATCAACGCGTTCGTGAAAAAACACCGGTGAAGATCGAGACCGCTTTCCGCAGCAAATGGGCGGAAATTGCGCCATGTCGCGGTATCCAGATCTCTGCCGTTCCCCAGCAGCATATTTCGATGTTCTTCAAACGTCGAAAAATCCTGTCCGACAACCATTATGTCTGGGAATCGTTCAATCGCGCTATCCAGCCATAAGCCGCAGCCGCCAGGGAAAAACGCGGTTTGCTCGAGCATTTCGGAAACGGGAACCAGTGATGCAGGCAATGGTTCAATCTCAGCAAGGCGGCTGAATAAATAGGGTGCCAGACCGCCGCGGGAAAGAGGACCAGTAAAGCTCATGATTTCATCGGTACCTTACTTGAGCAGTTGCCGAACGGTGCGTCCGAGTTCTCTGGCACTATCCTGGCTCCATCCACGTCCAAAGTGGGACCGGTCGAGTATATGTGCATCGACCGACTTGCCTTTCACATGCGCTACCGCGTCCTTGCCATGAGCGATCAGGATCTGTGGCTTGATTGTTTCAAGCAGGTAGTCAAACGACGCGGTCGCACGGTCTGCCTGCTCCAGATCGGTATATTCCTCGGTCGCCTTGGCATAGATATTCGTTTCGAGACAGTCGTTGGGGCCAAGCTCGCCAATAATCGATTCGATGACCGTTCTCGTATTGCTGATTTTTTTTCGCCGGGTACGGCCGGGCTTCAATGGACGTTGCGCCCGTTCGGTCATATAAGCCTGCATCCAGGATTGCTTGTCGAAACCAACGCCGGGCTGCCAAAAATCCCAGAAACCTGATTGCATGGGTGATGCCGGATTCAGTCCAACGATAAAGACGCGACAGGTGAGCGGCGAACCGTTACAGATAAAGGGGCGCAAGTCCGTCGGATTCCCGATTATGGCTGCCAGTTCCGCCTGAAATTGATGAATCGATTTCCCTGGCTTGCTGGAAGAGGCATTCGCCTCCGAAAAAAATTCACTCATCGCACGATCAGATAATTCGAGTGCGTCATTCTATCGGCTAGCGAAAATTGGGTAAAGGGCATTCGTCTAAGCAATGGACTGCTTTGTTGGTGGTAGCATCGCATTTCCAAAGACGCAGGAAACCCGCGTGAAGCAACAGGCGTGGCAGCAATACGAAACCAGGATGTTGGTTTTTCTCGGCGCGGAGTCCACGGGCAAGTTGACACTGGCTCATTACCTAGCAGGCCGCCATCGAGGTAGTGTCGCCCCGAAATAGGCTGCTTCATCTGCGAAGTAAAGCAAGGCCAGCTAACCACCACGATCACGTTGAGATCGCCGAGCGTCACCGCATCACCGCGTCACCGAAGAAGACGCCGTCGCGCAGACTGGTGCTCGCCTGGTATTCGTTGACACCAATGCGCTGACTACCGTGCTATTGGGCTTGTGCTTCGGCCAAATCAACGAGCCGGTCCCGCCCGCGCTGCTGCACTACGCCGACGACCGCCGCAGCCGCTACCTGCACCATTTCGTGTGTGCCGACGACATTACGTATGAAGAACAACCGGGCGTACGCGAGAACGCCGCATGGCGCACGCACATCCAGCGCGTGGTGCTGGAAGACCTGAGCCGCCGCGGCATCGACTATACGGTGTTGACAGGAACGCTGGAGCAGAGTGCCGCGAAGGTGATGAGGTGCTGTCCGCACTTGGACAGCCGGATGTGCTCAGACGTGCTACGGCGTAACCCCGAAATCAACCAGGTGTCGCTCGAGCGCAAACACATGCGGATCCGGCTTGCCCAGTTCGCGTAACGCCTGCGCCAGCCCCAGCAAATATTCGCTGTTCGGACCGCTCGGGCCCCGTGCCGATGCGATCTGGCGCGCGATATCGCGCTCGTCGGCCGGGCCAAGATAGGCTTCATTCTCGTGCGTGGCGATATAGACAATGCCTTCGTCGCTGCTGCCATCGTCGAAATGCATGGTGGTCGCCAGCCGCAGATACCCGTTCTTTTCGCGGTGGTCGAGGTGGGCGAATTCTTCGGGCGTTACCAGGTAAGCCATGCCGTGGCAGTGTGCACCGGCATCCGGCACCAGGGTCACGACGCGCCCCGGTTCGGTCTCGGTGCCGCGGTGGTCGTGCGAGCCCTGCCAGAAGCGGCGCGACCAGCCGCCGATATACGCCGGGCGTCGGTCAAGAAAAGGAAAGTCAGCCTTGAAGATCAGCGAACCGTAGCCGAACAGCCAAACCCGCTTGTGGCTGTTGAACTTGCTCATCCGCTGGTTGATCGCGATTGTATTGTGGGACATCGTGAGAAACAGTGCAGGAGGAAGATGCGGTTCATTGTAGCGCGGCATCCGGCATCAGCGTTGCGACCCTTTTACATATCCAAATAGGAAATTGATATAACTCTCGGCCGCCGGCGATAGCGAGCGGCCGGGGCGGGTGTACACGAAGAAGCGCCGCGTGAGCACCGGTTCTTCCAGCGGACGCAGCACCAGGCCATGCAATTTCACCAGCGGTTCGGCATACGGCAGGCAGACCGTCACCCCAAGCCCCGCGCTGACCATGGCCAGCGCCGTGGTCATGAAAGTCACCTCGTGCGCCGGCCTGATGGGCGTCTCGCGCAGCGAGGTATGCATATCGTCGAGCAGCCGCTCGGTAAATTGCCCCTGCAGTGAAATGAAGGGGTAATTCGCCACATCTTGCCAGCGCACCCGCGCCACGGTCGCCAGCCGATGCTGCTGCGGGCACGCCAGCGCAAACGGCATCTCGAATAACTCGCGCGCCTCCAGCGCCGGCGCCGGCACGCGTTCGGGCCCGATGCCCACATCGGCCTCGCCCGACAAGACGCGCGCGATCACGCCCTCGACCTCGGTATCGCTCAGGCGCACCTCGATCGCAGGGTGTTTCAGCCGATAGGCCGCGATCGCTTGCGGCAGCAGGGTACACGACATCAGTTGCGGCGCCGCGATGCGCACCAGTCCCTTCTTGAGGCGCGTGTGATCGGCCACGTTAGCCAGCGCACCGTCCAGGTCATCGATCATCTGGCTAAATAGAGGCAACAGCTCACGCCCGATATCGGTCAGTACGATCCTGCGCGTACTGCGGTCGACCACCCGCGCGCCCAGCGTCTGTTCGAGCTCCTTGATCAGGCCCGATAACGCCGATTGCGTCACATGGATTGCCTGCGCCGCAAGCGTGAAATTGCCGGCCTTGGCCAGGGCGACGAAGGCGCGCATCTGGCGCAAGGTAGGATTCATAAGAAAACCTGATAAATCGGGTTGAAAATACTGTTTGTATGATAGTGCGTTTTGCTTTGTAATGGTGGCCACTCAGCAATATTGAAAGAAACAGCCATGAAACTTGCCACTCTCAAATCCGGCGGCCGCGACGGCACGCTGGTCGTCGTCAGCCGCGACCTGGTCACCTGTCAAGCCGTGCCGGATATCGCGCGTACCCTGCAGGCCGCCCTGGATGACTGGGACGCGGTCGCGCCGCGCTTGCAGCAGGTTTATGCGCAGCTCAACGACGGCAACGCCGACGGCGCCGAATCCTTCATCGAGCAGGAATGCCACTCGCCGCTGCCGCGCGCCTACCAGTGGGCCGACGGCTCGGCCTATATCAACCACGTCGAGCTGGTGCGCAAGGCGCGCAATGCCGACGTGCCGGCCTCGTTCTACACCGATCCGCTGATGTACCAGGGCGGCGGCGATTCCTTCGTCGGCCCCTGCGACCCGATCGCAGCCCTGTCCGAAGACTGGGGCATCGACCTCGAGGCCGAGGTAGCCGTGGTCACCGGCGACGTCCCGATGGGCGCCAGCGCCGAAGAGGCTGCCAGCGCGATCCGCCTCGTGATGCTGGTCAACGACGTCTCGGCGCGCAACCTGATCCCGAATGAACTGGCCAAGGGGTTTGGCTTCTACCAGTCCAAGCCGGCCAGCGCATTCTCTCCGGTGGCGGTCACGCCGGACGAGCTGGGCGACGCCTGGCAAGACAGCAAGCTGCACCTGCCGCTGCTGGTCACGCTCAACGGCGCCGCCTTCGGCCGCCCCAACGCCGGCGAAGACATGACGTTCAGTTTCGCCCAGCTGGTCGCCCATGCGGCCACCACCCGCGAACTGTGCGCGGGCAGCATCATCGGCTCGGGCACGGTATCGAACAAGCAGGGCAACCTGCACGGTTCGAGCATCGAGAACGGCGGCGTCGGCTATTGCTGCCTGGCCGAGGTGCGCATGTACGAAACCATCGAGCAGGGCAAGCCGAAGACACCGTACCTGGCATTCGGCGACACGGTGCGCATCGAGATGCTCGATGCCGATGGCGCCAGCATCTTCGGGGCCATCGACCAGGAGGTCGCCCACTATCGGGCACCAACGCACGAGAGGACACCATGAAGCTCTACACCTATTTTCGCAGCTCGGCCGCGTACCGGGTGCGCATTGCGCTCAACCTCAAGGGCCTGTCGTACGACGCGGTGCCGGTGCACCTGCTCAAGGATGGCGGCCAGCACCTGCAGGACGAGTACCGCAAGATCAACCCGAGCGGCCTGGTGCCGTCGTTCCAGGACGACCGCATCACGCTGACCCAGTCGATGGCAATCATCGAATACCTCGAAGAGATCCACCCCGAGCCGCCCTTGCTGCCCAAGGATGCGCCGGGCCGCGGACGGGTGCGCGAGCTGGCCCAGATCATCGGCTGCGACATCCACCCGGTCAACAACCTGCGCGTGCTGAACTATCTGGTCAAGCACATGGGGTTTTCGGATCAGGCCAAGACCGAGTGGTATCGCCACTGGGTGATCGAAGGCTTCCAGTCGCTTGAGGCGCATCTGGCGCGCGATCCGGGCGCCGGGCCGTTCTGCCACGGCGACCATCCGACCATCGCCGACTGCTACCTGGTGCCGCAGGTCTTCAATGCCCAGCGCTTCAATATCGACGTCTCGGCCTATCCGAACATCGACCGCATCAATTCGCTGTGCATCGAGCTGCCGGCGTTCAGGGCGGCGCATCCGTCGCACCAGCCGGATACCGAATAAATCCTCGCGGGCAGCGGCGCTGCCCGCCCTCGGCTTTACCAATCCGTTCCTGCAAACTTACGCAAAGCTATTGATTACGAGCAGCTGCTTTTGCCGCAAGGGATCTGCCCATTGATCATGACTCAATACCCGCGCATAGCTTACAGTCTTCCGAAGTGGGGGCGCACTGTGCCGGGGGGCGAAGTGCAGCGCTGTCAGGTCATATCGGCACTGACCACCTTCTTTTCTCGCCCGAGTGAGGTGACCGCTTGCCTCCCAGCGACGTAAAGGCTAGTCGAAACGCCAAGCGCTTCGGGTCATCCTGATCGAGACTAACTTGTTCATGATGCATATGAATGCACAAGCAAAAACAAGTTCCATCTAGCTGCTAAAAGCCCATCTCACGTTCGAATTTGCGTCGACCGCAGGTGTGGATGCGCACGCATATTGGCTGGAATTTCCGGGTTATCCATATTCCGAAACGAGCTATCCAAATAAATAAAATCACTAAACATGCAGCCAATTTCGCTAAACAACCGGAATATGGGCTACCAATCTTTATTAATTCATTCTTAATCACAGCAATGGTTTCTAAGGGGGATATTTAAATTTCCCGAAGTAAATTTGCTACATATTGACGACAATTTAGTGTCGTGACGCCATAGACCGAGAAAAATACCGCGCCTAGAATTACTCACCCATTTCGCCATCATTTGATCCAGCTCATATTTTCGATGTTCTAGTTTCGGCTGGAAGGGGTGGGTATTCGCCTTTTAATCTAATCCTCTTAAGGGAAGATCATGACCTTGCATAAATTAATGTTTGTGTTGGCGCTTTCTCTGGCTGCTACTGTCGTCAAAGCTGCACCGACGTCGTCTATCGTCGACTTTTCCAATGGCGCCCAGGGATGGGAAGGATCGCAGCCTGCGAATGGCGTGGGCGGGTCATGGATCGATACCGGGCTGGGAAACGACGCTCCGGCTCTGCACACCGTGATGGAAAACTTCGGCATCAGCTTTAATAACAGCGGCCAGAATTACACAGGTGATTATTCCCAGCTTGGCAGCGTGACCATCGGTCTCGACTTTATCGCCAACTCGATCCGCTATGTCGGTCAGGAAGTGTCGCGCAATCTCGTGGTCGAACTGCGCGATTACGACAATACGCCGCAGGGCATGCCATATACCAGCGTCTGGTTCGACCTGGGCACGATCGACGCCACGCTGGGCTGGCAGCACCTGTCGGTGACGATTGCCGATACCACGATGGCGGCCCTGCCGGCCGGCTGGGGCGGGTACGGCACTACCGATGACGCCCAGGGACCGGGCCTGCCACCCGGCCGCACCTTTGCCGACGTGCTGTCCAGCGTCGATGAGCTGGTGTTCTCGACCCTGGTTCCTGGCTGGTTCTATGGCTTTACCGACTTTGACGTGGCAATCGACAATATCTCTGTCAGCGCCGGCGTGGCCGAGGTGCCGGAGCCGTCGAGCTACGCATTGATGGCCGGTGGCCTCGGCCTGCTGGGCTGGATGACGCGCCGCAGGTCGCGCCGCCATCGGCTGGCCTGAAGATACGCCGCGCCCTGGCCGGGCGCGGCGGCAGGCGTGGCGGACAGGATAGTCAGCGAGGTCTACAATCCTGCCTTTGCTTATCTCCAGTTCGCCATGACCAACAGCGCCATTCCCGCTCCCATCCTGCACGGCCTCGCACTGGCGCACGCATCCTGGCGCCCCATCCTCCTGGCCGGCCTCGAGGCCGTCGCGCGCGCCAATCCCGGTTACCTGCCGGCGCTGGCGATCGACGATTACGTGCCGACCGAAAACCGCCTGTTCGCCGCCTTCGCCCAGCCACTGGACCAGATTCGCTATGTGCTGGTGGGCGAGGGACCGTACCCCCGCGCCGAGAGCGCGACCGGAGTCTGTTTCATGGATGGTGCGGTGGGGGAGTTATGGTCGGAGGCCGGCCTGTCGAAGCCGGTCAACCGCGCGACCTCGCTGCGCAACTTCATGAAGATGCTGCTGGTGGCGAGCGGCCAGCTGCAGCCGGGCGCCACCGGCGGTGCGGCGCTGGCGCCGATCGCGCTGGCAGCCAAGACTGATGGATCGATCCAGACCCTGGCCGAATTGCAGGACAATCTGCACGGCCATGGCTTTTTGCTGCTGAACGCGGCGCTGGTATTTCGCAAGCATGTCGCGCCGGTGATCGATGCGCGCGCCTGGCTGCCCTTCCTGCAAACGGTGCTGGCGGCCATGAGCGAACAGGCCACGCCGCCGACCCTGGTCCTGTGGGGCAAGATTGCCGAGCAGCTGAAGAAGTTGCCGGAAACGGCAGCCTTCCCGCAGGCACTGGCCGAGCATCCCTATAACCTGAGCTTCATCGACCACCAGGGCATGCAGGGCCTGTTCGGTCCCATGCAGCTGTTACGCAAACGGACATGACCGTTTTGGGGGCTTCCAAGACAAGCAGCCCGTGATTTGCTATACTTGACTAAATCGTTCAACTAATCAGGTTTTTAGCCAGCCCCACAAGGGAACGGTGTCCGCTGCGAAATAGTTGGGCAAGAGGAATATTTTAACATTAAACGGGGTTGTAATGCGTCTGACCACCAAAGGCCGTTTTGCTGTAACCGCGATGATCGATCTTGCCATGCGTCAAGGCAATGGTCCGGTCACGCTGTCGGGCATCAGCCAGCGCCAGGCCATTTCGCTGTCCTACCTTGAGCAGCTGTTCGGCAAGCTGCGCCGCCACGAGATCGTCGAATCGATCCGCGGCCCGGGTGGCGGCTACAGCCTGGCGCGTGCGGCGGGCAAGGTGACGGTGGCTGACATCATCATCGCCGTCGACGAGCCGCTGGATGCAACCCAGTGCGGTGGCAAAGAGAATTGCCATGGCGCCCACGTCGATGGCGCCCGCTGCATGACCCACGAATTGTGGACCACGCTGAACGAAAAGATGGTCGACTACCTCGATTCGGTCTCGCTGCAAGACCTGGTCGACCAGCAGCGGCAAAAAGAACAGAACGTCGTGCACGTGCACCGTGGCGCCCCCGCCACCGTCGGACAAGATTGAAGCTTACTGGAGTGAATTGATGAACGCGCCTTTGGACAAGAAAATCGAGCAGAGCTTTGCGACTGCCCCCCATTTCCCGATCTACCTGGACTATTCGGCCACCACGCCGGTCGACCCACGCGTGGCTGACGCGATGATCCCCTTCCTGCGCGAGCAGTTCGGCAACCCGGCCTCGCGTAGCCACGCGTATGGCTGGAGCGCCGAGGCGGCGGTCGAAGAAGCGCGCCAGAACGTCGCCAGCATGGTCGGCGCCGATGCGCGCGAGATCATCTGGACCTCGGGCGCGACCGAGAGCAACAACCTGGCCCTGAAGGGTGCCGCCCAGTTCTACAAGACCAAGGGCAAGCACATCATCACCGTCAAGACCGAACACAAATCGGTGCTCGACACCGTGCGCGAACTGGAGCGCGTGGGCTTCGACGCGACTTACCTCGAGCCGCAAGACAATGGCCTGATCACCGTCGAACAGCTGCAGGCGGCCCTGCGTCCAGACACCATCCTGGTCTCGGTCATGCTGGTCAATAACGAGATCGGCGTGGTCCAGCCGATCGAAGAGCTGGCCGCGCTGTGCCGCTCGAAAGGCATCATCTTCCACTGCGACGCCGCGCAAGCGGTCGGCAAGGTGGTGATCGACCTCGAAAAATCGAAGGTCGACCTGATGACCTTCACCGCGCACAAGGTCTACGGCCCGAAAGGCGTCGGCGCCCTGTACGTGCGCCGCAAGCCGCGCGTGCGCCTCGAAGCGCAGATGCACGGTGGCGGTCACGAGCGCGGCCTGCGTTCGGGCACCCTGCCGACCCACCAGCTGGTGGGCATGGGCGAAGCTTTCCGCCTGGCCAAAGAAGAGATGGATAGCGAACTGGTCCGCATCCGCGCGCTGCGCGATCGCCTGGCCAAGGGCCTGCTCGAAATCGAAGAGGTGTACATCAACGGCGACATGGACCACCGCGTGCCGCACAACCTGAACATCTCGTTCAACTATGTCGAAGGCGAGTCGCTGATCATGGCGGTCAAGGACATCGCCGTGTCGTCCGGTTCGGCCTGCACCTCGGCCAGCCTGGAACCATCGTACGTGCTGCGCGCCCTGGGCCGCAGCGACGAACTGGCGCACAGCTCGATCCGCTTCACCATCGGCCGTTTCACGACCGAAGAAGAGATCGACTTCGCCGTCAACCTGCTCAAATCGAAGGTTGGCAAACTGCGCGAACTGTCGCCGCTGTGGGACATGTTCAAGGAAGGGATCGATATCAATTCGATCCAATGGGCAGCCCACTAATTACGCACTGAAGGAGTATCACCATGGCATATTCGGACAAAGTACTCGACCACTACGAGAACCCACGCAACGTCGGCGCTTTCGACAAGGGCGACGATGCAATCGGCACCGGCATGGTCGGCGCGCCGGCCTGCGGCGACGTCATGAAACTGCAGATCAAGGTCAACGACCAGGGCCTGATCGAAGACGCGAAGTTCAAGACCTATGGCTGCGGTTCGGCCATCGCGTCGAGCTCGCTGATCACCGAATGGGTGAAGGGCAAGAGCCTGGACGAAGCGTTGGCAATCAAGAACACCCAGATCGCCGAAGAACTGGCCCTGCCGCCGGTCAAGATCCACTGCTCGATCCTGGCCGAAGACGCGATCAAGGCCGCTGTCGCCGACTACAAGGCGAAGCACGCCGACAAGGCAGCCGCGTAATAACCCCTGTAGAACCAAGCTGGAGAAGCACGAGATGGCAGTTACCCTCACCGAAAAAGCCGCGAAACACGTCAACCGTTACCTCGAACGCCGGGGCAAGGGGATTGGTTTGCGTTTCGGCGTGCGCACCACGGGCTGCTCCGGCCTGGCCTACAAGCTCGAGTATGTCGACGACAGCGCCACTGAAGACAGCGTGTTCGAATCGTTCGGCGTGAAGGTCTTCGTCGACCCGAAAAGCCTGCCGTACATCGACGGCACCGAGCTCGATTTCGCCCGCGAAGGACTCAACGAAGGCTTCCGCTTCAATAATCCGAACGTCAAGGACAACTGCGGCTGCGGCGAGAGCTTCCGTATCTAAGCCGATGCAGAATCACTTCGACCTGTTCCAGCTGCCGGCCCAATTCGAGGTCGACCAGGATGCCCTCGACTCGGCCTACCGCGAAGTGCAAGGCCGCGTCCACCCTGACCGTTTCGTGAATGCCACCGACGCCGAAAAACGCGTCGCGATGCAGTGGGCAACCCGCGCCAACGAGGCGTACCAGACGCTGCGCAATCCGCAAAAGCGTGCGCAGTACCTGTGCGAACTCAATGGCGTCGACCTGCAGACCGAATCGAATACCGCGATGCCGCCAGCCTTCCTGATGCAGCAGATGGAATGGCGCGAAGAGCTCGAGGATGCACGCGCGGCGAAAGACGCGATTGCCCTCGACCGGCTCGATGCCCAGCTGCGCAGCGAGCGCAAGAACATGCTGGCCACGGTTGCCGGTCAGCTCGACAGTGGTGATTTCGCCGGCGCCGCTCAGGGCGTGCGCGGCCTGATGTTCCTGGATAAATTCGGCGACGAAGTGCAGTACGCCTTCGAAGCAATCGACGCTTGACGGGCGGGGGCTGCGGCCCCCCGGGCGACGCCACGTCGCTTCCCCGCGTAAAATACCGCTCGCACCGTCCCGGCGCAGAAAAACAATATTGGTATCACGACTATGGCACTCCTCCAAATCGCCGAACCCGGCATGTCCACCGCACCGCACCAGCACCGCCTGGCCGTGGGCATCGACCTGGGTACCACCAACTCGCTCGTCGCCACCGTCCGTAGCGGCAGCCCCGAAGTGCTCAGCGACGAGGAAGGCCGCTCGCTGCTGCCGTCGATCGTGCGCTACCTGCCGAATGGCCACGCCAATATCGGCCACAAGGCGCGCGTGCACCAGACCACCGACCCGAAGAACACGATCGTCTCGGTCAAGCGCTTCATGGGCCGCGCCCTGAAAGACATCGCCCACGCCGAAAACCTGCCGTACGACTTCGTCGACGGCGAAGGCATGGTCCAGGTCAACACCGTGGCCGGCGTGAAAAGCCCGATCGAGGTTTCGGCCCAGATCCTGGCCACGCTGCGCCAGCGCGCCGAGGATTCGCTGGGCGACGACCTGGTCGGCGCCGTGATCACCGTGCCGGCGTATTTCGACGACGCCCAGCGCCAGGCCACCAAGGACGCGGCCCAGCTGGCCGGACTGAATGTGCTGCGCCTCTTGTCCGAACCGACCGCCGCCGCCATCGCCTACGGTCTCGACCATGGTAAGGAAGGCGTGTTCGCGGTCTATGACCTGGGCGGCGGCACCTTCGATATCTCGATTCTCAAGCTCTCCAAGGGGGTGTTCGAGGTGCTGTCGACCGGCGGCGATTCGGCCCTGGGCGGCGACGACTTCGATCATCGCCTGTTCTGCTGGATCACCGAGCAGGCCAAGCTGGCGCCGCTGTCCGACGTCGACACCGCGACCCTGATGGTCAAGGCGCGCCAGGCCAAGGAACTGTTGTCGACCAATGAAGAAACCACCGTCGAAGCGATCCTGAAATCGGGCGAGCTGGTGCAGGTGACCGTCACCGCCGAAGTCTTCACCGAGATCACCAAGCACCTGGTCGGCAAGACCATGAATGCGATCCGCAAGGCGATGCGCGATGCGAACGTCAGCGTCGACGACGTCGATGGCGTCGTGATGGTCGGCGGCGCGACCCGCATGCCGCATGTGCGGCGCGCGGTCTCCGAATTTTTCCAGACCATCCCGCACGCGAACATCGACCCCGACCGCGTGGTCGCCCTGGGCGCCGCGATCCAGGCCAATCTGCTGGCCGGCAACCGCGCCGAGGGCGACGACTGGCTGCTGCTGGACGTCACGCCGCTGTCGCTGGGCATCGAGACGATGGGTGGCCTGGTCGAGAAGATCATCCCGCGCAATTCGACCATTCCCGTGGCGCGCGCCCAGGAATTCACGACCTTCAAAGATGGCCAGACCGCGTTGGCGGTGCACGTGGTGCAGGGCGAGCGCGAGCTGGTGTCGGATTGCCGTTCGTTGGCGCGCTTCGAGCTGCGCGGCATTCCGCCAATGGCGGCCGGCGCGGCGCGTATCCGCGTGACGTATCAAGTCGATGCCGACGGCCTGCTGTCGGTGGCGGCGCGCGAGATGCGCTCGGGCGTGGAAGCGTCGATCACGGTCAAGCCATCGTATGGTCTCGGTGACGACGACGTGGCGCGCATGCTGCAAGAGTCGTACAGCTCGGCGTCGGGCGATATGCAGATGCGCGCGCTGCGCGAAGAGCAGGTCGAGGCCGAGCGCATCCTGCTGGCGACGCAGTCGGCGCTCGATGCCGACGTCGATCTGCTGTCGCAGGATGAACAAGCCGCGATCGGCCAGCAACTGCAGGCCGTGCGCGATGTGGTGACTGCATCGAACGATGAGGCCACGCCAGCGGGCCAACGCCAGGACGCCCTGCACGCTGCAGTGCAGGCACTGGCCAGGGGCACCGAGGAATTCGCCGCCCGCCGCATGGACAAGAGCGTGCGCAAGGCGCTGGCGGGCAAGTCGCTGGACGAGATCTGAGCCGTCGAAGCCCATATGTGGCCCGCGCCCCTCGCACGTCGTTCCCGCGAAGGCGGGAACCCAAGTTTGACGCGGCATAGAATAAACAGTAGCGCACCACACACAACATACAAACCGAGGTAACCCAAGTGCCACAAATCGTCATCCTCCCACACCCGGTGTTCTGCCCCGACGGCGCCGTGCTCGAAGCGCCAAGCGGCAAATCGGTCTGCGACGTGCTGCTCGAGAACGACATCGACATCGAGCACGCCTGCGACCGCGTCTGCGCCTGCACCACCTGCCACGTGATCGTGCGCGAAGGTTTTGACTCGCTCAACGAGCAGGAAGAAAAAGAAGAAGACATGCTCGACAAGGCCTGGGGCCTGGAGCCGAACTCGCGCCTGTCGTGCCAGGCGATCGTGGCCGAAGAAGACCTGGTGGTCGAGATCCCGAAATACACGATCAACCACGCCGCCGAAAAGAACCATTGATCTGCCCATGAAGCGCGCCGACCACGCCAAGAAAGCCCCGGCTCCACCAGAGCTGCCGCCAGAAGTCCGCCCCGGCCAGTCGATCGAGCTGCTCAAGGAGCTGCACATCCTGACCCGCGACGGCAAGTTGAACCAGGACAGCCGCCGCAAGCTCAAGCAGGTCTACCACCTGTACAACTTCATCGAGCCACTGCTGCGCGACGTGAAGAACGACAAGGGCAGCGTGTCGCTGGTCGACCACGGCGCCGGCAAGTCCTACCTCGGCTTCATCCTGTACGACCTGTTCGTCAAGGCCGAAGGCGAGGGCAGCCACATCTACGGCATCGAGACCCGCGAAGAGCTGGTGAGCAAATCGACCGAGCTGGCCGCACGCCTGGGATTCGATGGGATGTCGTTCCTGCCGCTGTCGGTGGCCGAATCGACCACCTCGAGCGCGCTGCCGGAATCGATCGACATCGTCACCGCGCTGCATGCCTGTAATACCGCCACCGACGACGCGATCGACTTCGCCCTCAAGAAGAAGGCGAAACACATGGTGCTGGTGCCGTGCTGCCAGGCCGAGGTCGCGACCGTACTGCGCAAGAACAAGGGCAAGGACCTGGGCCGCAGCGCGCTGACCGAGATCTGGCGCCACCCGATCCACACCCGCGAATTCGGCAGCCAGGTGACCAATGTGCTGCGCTGCCTGCAGCTCGAGGCGCACGGCTACCAGGTGACGGTGACGGAACTGGTGGGCTGGGAACACTCGATGAAGAACGAGCTGATCGTCGCTACCTATAAAAACCTGCCGCGCCGCCGGCCAGCCGAGCGTCTCGACGAGGTGCTCGGCGAGCTTGGGCTGAGCGAAATGAGAGAGCGTTTCTACGCTCCGCAAACTGCAACGACGGAATAGGGCGCACATGAGCACGAATATGAACATGAGTACCGAACGCTGGATCGACCTGCGCAGCGACACCGTGACCCAGCCAAGCGCCGCGATGCGCGCCACCATGGTGGCCGCACCGGTCGGCGACGACGTGTATGGCGACGACCCGACCGTCAACCGCCTGCAGGATTATGCGGCCGACTTGTTCGGTTTCGAGGCTGGCATGTTCGCCCCGAGCGGCACGCAAACCAACCTGATCGCCCTGATGACCCACTGTGGCCGCGGCGACGAATACCTGGTCGGCCAGGAAGCCCACACCTACAAATACGAAGGCGGCGGCGCCGCGGTGCTGGGCAGTATCCAGCCGCAGCCGATCGCGAACCAGCCGGACGGCTCGATCGCGCTCGCCGACATCGAGGCCTATATCAAGCCCGACGACATGCACTTCGCCCGCACCCGCCTGCTGGCGCTGGAAAACACCATCGGCGGTCGCGTGCTGAGCCAGGAATACATCGCGGCGGCGACCACGCTCGCCCACGGCAAGGGCCTGGCGACCCACCTCGATGGCGCGCGCATCTGCAACGCGGCCGTCAAGCAGGGCATCAGCCTGCGCGACGCGGTAAAAGGTTTCGATACCGTCTCGGTGTGCCTGTCGAAGGGCCTGGGCGCACCGGTCGGCTCGGTCCTGCTGGGACCGAAGTCCTTCATCGAGCAGGGCAAGCGCTGGCGAAAGATGCTGGGCGGCGGCATGCGCCAGGCCGGCGTGATCGCCGCGGCGGCCCACTACGCGCTGGAGAACAACGTCGCGCTGCTCGCCGCTGACCACGACAACGCGGCCGAACTGGCGCGCGGCCTGGCGCAGATCGAGCAGCTCACCGTCGGCACGCCGCAAACCAATATTTTCTGGATGGACGTCCCCGCCGCCGCTTGCGCACCGCTGCGCCGGGCGCTCGAGGGTGCAGGGATCCGCGCCACGGTCGGCCCGAAGATGCGCCTGGTGACCCATCTCGATATCTCGAACGCCGACGTCAAACGCACGATCGAGGTGTTCACCGCTTTTTTCTCTGATTGGCACGCATGACCGAACCATCGAACACCGACGACGGCATCCGCCTCGCGAAACGCGTCGCTGAAGTTGCGGGGTGCTCGCGCGCCGACGCCGAGCGCTACATCGCCGGCGGCTGGGTCAGCCTCGATGGCGTGGTTGCCGATGACCCGGCCACCCGCGTCTCGGCCGGGCAATCGGTCGTGATGCTGCCGGGCGCTACCCCGGTCGAACCGGAGCCGGTCACCATCCTGCTGCACAAGCCGGCCGGCGTCCTGCAGGATGCACTGCTGGCCGGGATCGGTCCCGATACCCAGGTGCTGGACAATGGCTTCGGCAAGCCTTTCCTGCGCCGCCACCTGTTCAAGCTGGCGCTGGGGACTCCGCTCGAGACGACCGCCTCGGGCCTGGTCGTGTTCAGCCAGGACTGGCGCGTGATGCGCAAGCTGGTCGAAGACGCGCCGCGCAATGAATACGAATACGTGGCCGAAGTCGAAGGCGACATCGCCGCCGGTGGCCTCGAAAAACTGGGCCGCATGTTCAAGGCCAGCTGGCAGAGCGAAACCCGCCTGCGCATCGCCGGTAAGAACATCCAGCGTGGCCAGATCGAGCGCCTGTGCGCCGACGTTGGCCTCAAGGTCACGGCGCTGCGCCGCCTGCGTATCGGCCGCATCTCCATGGGCAGCCTGCCGCCGGGCGGCTGGCGTTACCTGCGCGACGTCGAGCGCTTCTAAGTTTTATCAACGATGCCAAGTTCCTTGCGCCTGGTCGCCACCAGCGTCCTGTTCTTCCTGTTGCTCGGGCCCGTGATGCCGGTGATTGAGTTCACCGTGGCCACGCTGCTGACCAAGGGCCGCATCGAGATCATGCCGTCGTTCTACCTTGCCGCACTGCTGTTCGGCGCCCTGATCGCGGGCGCGCTCGGCCTGGCGCACGGCGTGCTGATGGCGTTGGCCGTCAAGCTCGAGCCGCTGCGGCGGCGCCTGCACAGCACTCCGCGCCGCGTGCTGCTGGGGGCCAGCGCGGCGCTGCTGTGTGGGCTGGCGATGACCGCCGCTACGCTCTACATCGCGCGCCATTCCTTCGGCGACCTGCTGGGCGGGATGGACCCGGCCAATCCCGACCCCTGGAAGATCATCCGCGCCTATATGGTGATCGAGCTGTTCATCGTGCCGGCGCTGGTGTGCGGCATCCTGTTCCAGCTGCTGCCCTGGTCGCGCAAGCTGATGCAACGCGCCGTCGAGCGCTGCTGACAGGTCACACTGCTGTCACTTGAGGTCCCTATGCTGTCGATTTTTACACTCCTGGAAAATCGACAACCATGTTCCTGCGCCGCCCCGCCAAACCCGCCAAATTCCTCCCCATGATGAGCGCAATCGCGCTGGCCTGCATGCTCGCGGCCTGCGGTGGCGACGACGACGAGGATCCGACGCCAACCACGCTCGCGTTGCAGAAGATCGGCAGCTACAACGGCGGCGCGGTCGGTGCGGCCGAAATCACGGCGTATGACGCTGCCAGCCGCCGCCTGTTCGTCGTCAACGGCGCCAACGGCACGGTCGACGTGCTCGACCTGGCGGCGCCCGCCACGCCAAAGCTGATCGGCACCATCAATGTGGCGAGCCTGGGCAAGGCGGTCAACAGCGTCGCGGTGCACGACGGCCTGGTGGCGCTGGCGATCGAAGCCAATCCAAAGACCGAGCCGGGCACCGTGGCCTTCTACAACGCGGCCGACCTGAAACTGGTCAACAGCGTCAAGGTCGGCGCGCAGCCCGACATGCTCACCTTTACCCCGGACGGCAGCAAGGTGTTGGTGGCGAACGAGGGTGAGCCGAGCGGCTACGGCGTGGCCGGCAGCACCGACCCTGAAGGTTCGGTCAGCGTGATCACCGTCAACCGCGGCGGCACGCCATCGGTAGCCACCGCCGACTTGCGTGCCTTCAACGGCCAGGAAGCGTCCTTGCGCGCGCAGGGCATCCGCATCTATGGACCCAACGCCAGCGCGGCCCAGGACTTCGAGCCTGAATACATCACCGTCGGCGACGACGGCCGTACCGCCTACGTGACCCTGCAAGAGAACAATGCGATCGCCATCGTCGACGTCGCGACGGCAAAAGTCACCGCGGTCAAACCGCTCGGCTTCAAGGACCACAATGTGGCCGGGATGGGTATGGACGCCTCGGACGAAGACGGCGGCACCAACACCAACAGCGGTTCGCCGGCGATCAAGATTGGCCCGCAGCCGGTGAAGGGCATGTACCTGCCGGACGCCATCGCCAGCTTCACGGTGGAAGGCAAGCACTACCTGATCACCGCCAATGAGGGCGATGCGCGTGCCGACTGGCCGGGCTTCAACGAAGAGAGCCGCGTGCGCGCCCACTGCACGGCGGGCCTGGACCCGGCGGTCTTCCCTGACGCGGCCAACAAGATCTTCGATTCGAACCTGGGCCGCCTGCGCGTGACGACCACGCCAAACGGCGGTATCACCGGCAAGAACGCCGCCGGCCAGTGCACCGAGCTGTACACCTTCGGCGGCCGTTCGTTCTCGATCTGGGATACCGATATCAAGCGGGTCTACGATTCGGGCGACGAGTTCGAGCGCCGCACCACGGCGCTGCCGAACGTCAAATTCAACGCCAGCAACGACAACAACGACCTGGAAGACCGCAGTGCCTCGAAAGGCCCGGAACCGGAAGGCGCCGTGGTCGGCAGGTTCGGCGACAAGCACTACGCTTTCATTGGCCTGGAACGCGTCGGCGGCGTGATGGTGTATGACGTGACTAAACCTGCCCAGGCATCGTTTGTCACCTACCTGAACACCCGCGAAGGCGACAAGGGCGACCTGGGTCCGGAAGGCCTGACCCTGATCCCCGGTAACAAGTCGCCCAACGGCAAGCCGCTGCTGATCGTTGGTAACGAAGTCAGCGGCACCACCGCCGTCATGCAGATCAACCTGACTTATTGATCCGCACGTCCCTTGCGCAGCAGCCCCAGTCCGACCGCGGCGGCCACCACCGCCGCGCCGGCGACCAGCGCCTTGCTGGTGCCCGACTGGCTGCGCGGCTGATTGAGGCGACCCGGTTCGCTGTGGATGCCGCTGGCGCCATGCGGTGGCTCGTACAGCGCGCCGCGGGTATCGGGTGCCGGATCGGCGCGCTTGGCCCAGGCATCCAGGAAGCGGCTCATGCCGGCCGCGATCAGGTCGGGAGCGAGCTGGGTGGCTTTCATGGCGGCGGCAGGTGCGCCGATCACGGTGGAGTCGCGCGGATGCTGCGCCAGCTTGACGACGGCATCGGCCACGGTTTCCGGCGCCACCGCGCCCGGTGGATACGACAGGCGCGCGCCGGTATAGTTGGCGGCGTGGCTGAAGCCTGGGGAGTCGACGAACGTCGGATACACATTGCAGACGTGGATATCACGCCGCTTGCCAAGTTCTGCGCGTAGCGCTTCGCTGAAGCCGCGCAGGCCGAACTTGCTGGCCGAGTAGGCCGCCGCGTAGGGCGAGGCGACGTAGCCGCCGGCCGAGATCATGTTGACCCAGATGCCGTGGTCCTGCTCCAGGAAGATCGGCAGCACCGCGTGCGCGTCGTGCATGTGGGTGAGCAGGTTGGTCTCGATCACCTGGCGATGGTCGGCCATGGGCACGTCGTGGTACTTGCCGACCACGCCGGCGCCGACATTGCTGAACCACAGGTCGATCTGGCCCAGGATGCCGCGCGCTTCATGCGCAAAGCTGGCTACCGCATCGGCGTCGGTCGCATCGACCACCACGGTCTCGGCCCGGCCACCGGCCGCGAAACAACGGCGGGCGACATCGTCAAGGCCGTCCTTGCCACGCGCACCGAGCACCAGGTCGGCGCCCTGGCGGGCGAAAGCGACGGCGGTAGCGGCGCCAATGCCGCTCGAGGCGCCCATGATGACTACGCGGAGAGTCGATCGCTTCATTGTTGACCTTTCATTTACAGTGAAAAGGTCGATTATTTCGCGAATTCCCTGATGGCCGCGTTCGAATGCCGCGCGGCAAGCTCAGCGTTTGATGTTGGGCAGCAGGATCAGGCGTGTGCCGGCCAGCCGGTCGTGCAGGAATTGCCGGTCCTTGTCGAGGAAGGCCGTCAACGACCAGCCGACCATGCCGATCACCAGTGCAATCGCGATCTCGCCCTTGGCATGCAAGCCAAACAGCGCGCACACGAGCAGGGCCGGCGCGAACCAGCCCCAGGCCAGCAAGTAGCGCACGATCGCCGTGCGCCACGGCAGCCGGGCCTGGCCGGCCTGGACCACCTTGATGCGCCAGGTCTTCATGGCCAGGGTGTGGCCGCTGTCGCGCCAGCACCAGGTGAAATACAGGCCGGTCACCAGGAACAGATAGAGCTTCAGACCGTGCTGGAAGACGGGCTCTTGCCGGTTGCCGGTGAGGAGGATATACACCAGCACCGCCAGCATCTCAACGGCGAACAGCAAGAAGAATTCGTAGACCATCGCCGTAACGCGGCGCTTGACGGTCGGCGTGCCGATTGCCGTGTTCTCAGCGCTGGACGCGACGAGCGGCTCAGTTGCTTGCATTGGCAGCTTGCGCCGGTGCTTGCTGGCCGCCTGGGGCGACGATCGCCCCGCCGCCGGCTTCGGCATTCGGAGACGTCGACGCGGGCGTGACCGGCGCAGCAGGCGTCGCGCCCGGCGCAGTGCCGGCGGGCGGCACGCTGGCGGTCGCGGTAGGCACCACGATATCGGTGCCGATCAGGATGCACTCGGCGCCGCGGCGGGTGGTATTGGGCGGGCAGGGCGTCGGCGTGACCAGCATCGGCGCCTCGGGCAGCGCGATCGGGATGCTCTTGTTGCGCGTCGCCGCCGGGCTGTTGGCCAGTTGGCGCTTCTGGTCAGCGCTCAGCTGCTTGTAGTTTTCCCAGTTGGCCGCCTTGTCGCCCTGGGCCAGGCGGCTGGTCTTGCTGTAGTTCTCGCGCGCGAGTTCGCGCTGGGCGGGAGTCAGCTTCATCCACTGGCGCATGCGCTCGTGTACGCGCTGCTGTTCGGATGCGGGCATCGAGGCGAAGCGGGCCGACATCTCGATCCACTTGCGTTTTCTCGGGCCTTCCATGCGGTCCCACTCGGGTTCGAGCGGGGCCAGTGCCACCTGCTGGGCATTGCTCAGGTCATGCCAGAGCGGCTTGTCGAGCGTCTTGGGGAGCGGACGTGCGCCATCGACAGCCTGCGCCAGGGTCGGAATCACGGACGGGGCATCGAATCGATCGACGATGATCCAGGCAATGACACCCGCCACCACGACCCCGGCCACCGTTTTCAGCACCGGAAACCGGGACCTGGATGCGCGGGGTTTGGACGCGCGAGACTGTGAAGCGTCGTTCTTGGTCATTGCCGGCGCTGCTGCGACTCCAGATAAGCGTTAAAGCCAGGATCAAGGTAGGCGGTCAGCGGCAGTTCGTCGGACAGCACGGCCGCATCGATATCGGCCAGTTCGGCGATCTGCTGTTGCTGCTCGTGCTGGTACATGCCGCCCATGCCAATCACCAGTGCCAGCACCGGCACGGCAACCGCCAGGCGCGACATGGCCGGGCTGCTCACGTACGTGCCGAGGTTGGCAATCGCCTGGCGCCAGCCGGAACCGCCAGATTTGACCTGGAGGAAAGTTTCCTCTGGCTTCTTACGCGCGAGCGCGGCCGCGCGTGCGGCTGCCAGCCGGTCGGTGGTCGAGGCCGGCAGGGCGTCGAGCTGTTCGTTCAGTGCATGGCGTATCTTGTACGCCAGGTTGATGTCGTCGGTATTCATAGTCTGATTCCCTTGGCCTTGAGCGCTGCGGCGAGGGCGTGGGTGGCACGGGAGCAATGGGTTTTGACGCTACCCTCTGAGCATCCCATCGCTTCGGCCGTTTCGGCCACGTCCATATCCTGCCAGTAACGCATGAGGAAGGCTTCCCGTTGACGCGTCGGGAGCTTTTGTACTTCTTCGTCGATCAAGCGCAAGGTTTGTGCACGCTCAACCTGATCCGCACTTGATTCTGCGGCGGCCGAGCCGTCTTCCGCCTCGAATGAGGCAAGTATATCAAAGTCATCATCGTCACTTCCCTCTTTGCGGCTGAAGCTCCCGAACAGGCTGACCCAGGTGCTGCGCACCTTTTCGCGTCGGAAGTAATCGAGGATCGTGGTCTGCAGGATGCGCTGGAACAGCATCGGCAGCTCGGCGGCCGGCTTGTCGCCGTATTTCTCGGCCAGCTTGATCATCGCGTCCTGGACGATGTCCAGTGCCGATTCGTCCTTGCGCACCGCATACACTGCCTGCTTGAACGCACGCCGTTCGACATTCTCGAGGAAGTCGTTGAGTTCTTTATCTGTGGCCATGCGGGTTCAAGGAAGCGCTCGTATTGCTCGTGCTTTAGGGAAAACCCTCGCATCCTAGCAAAAAACCACCTGAGCTGCACCGATAACGCACAGCCCCCTGGCGCGGCGATGCCATTTGCATAACAAGCAAAAACTGCATGACGATAGCCGAAAACATTCGTTGTTGGGGTATTCAAGCGTCGATAGGCTGCTAGCACGACCATATCGCAGCCGCCCATCATGCCTCTCGACATCCCCCGCCAAGAATTTGTCATCGAACCATTTACTGGTAGCCCGCTCGGGGCCGCAGTCATCGGCCTGGACCTGTCGCGGCCGCTGAGCACCGAGGATGTCGGGCGCCTGCACCGGGCCCACCTCGATCACCACGTGCTGGTGTTCCGCGACCAGCACATCACGCCGGCCCAGCAGGTCGAGTTCAGCCGCCGCTTCGGCCCGCTGCAGATCCACGTGCTGCGTAATTTTCAGCTGCCCCAGCAGCCCGAGGTGCTGATCGTCTCGAACATCCTCGAGAATGGCCAGCCGATCGGCCTGGGCGATGCCGGCCACTACTGGCATTCGGACCTGTCGTACAAGGAAACACCGAGCCTTGGCTCGATGCTGCATGCGCAGGAATTGCCCGAGGAAGGCGGAGATACCCTGTTCGCCAACCAGCACACGGCCTGGGACGCCTTGCCGGACGAGCTGAAACGGGAAGTCGAGGGCTTGCAGGCTGAACACTGGTACCTGGCCAGATATGAAGAACTGCGCCAGCGCAATCCGTTCCGCCCCAAGCTGAGCCAGGCCCAGATCGATGAGGTCAAACCGGTCGTGCACCCGGTGGTGCGCACCCATCCCGAGACCGGCCGCAAGGCCCTGTTCGTCAGCGAACACTTCACGACCCGCATCGTGGGCGTGTCCGAACAGCGCAGCCGTGAACTGCTGGGTGCCTTGTTCGACCACAGTACCCGCGCCGAGCACGTCTATCGCCACCAATGGCAGCCGCACGACATGGTGTTCTGGGACAACCGCTCGCTGATGCACCTGGCGGCCGGCTGTCCCGACCAGTTGCGCCGCAAGCTGTACCGCACGACCATCGAAGGCGACGTTCCATTCTGACTCAACCAGGGAAACCCATGAAACTCCACAAGAAGTTTGTCGCCGTCGGCGCTGCGCTGGCGCTGGCCCTGCCGTCTTTCGCCCAGGCTGAAGGAAAAATCCGTATCGCCGAGCAGTTCGGCGTGGTCTACCTGCTGCTCAATGTGGCGCAAGACCAGAAGCTCATCGAAAAGCATGGCAAGAAGCAGGGCGTCGATGTCGATGTCGACTGGGTCAAGTTATCCGGCGGCGCCGTGATCAACGATGCGCTGCTGTCGGGCTCGATCGATATCGCTGGCGCCGGTGTCGGCCCGCTGATGACGATCTGGGACCGCACCAAGGGTCGCCAGAACGTGCGCGGCGTGGCGTCGCTGGGCAGTTTCCCGTATTACCTCATCAGCACCAACCCGGCCGTCAAGACCATTGCCGACTTCGGTCCCAAGGACCGCATCGCGCTGCCGGCCGTGACCGTATCCGTGCAGGCGCGCATCCTGCAGATGGCCGCGGCCAAGCAGTGGGGGCCGGCCCAGTTCAAGAAACTTGATCCGCTGACCCAGACCGTGCCGCACCCGGACGCCGCCGCGGCCCTGATCGCCGGCAAGACCGAACTGAACGCCCACTTTGGCGGGCCGCCATTCCAAGAGCAAGAGCTGGCAGGTAACCCGAACGCAAAGATCGTGCTCGATTCCTATCAGGTGCTGGGCGGGCCGGCATCGGCGACGGTGCTGTATGCCACCGAAAAATATGTGAAGGAGAATCCAAAGACTTACCGCGCCTTCCTCGATGCGCTGGCCGAGGCGGCGCACTATATCGCGGCCAATCCGGAAGGCGCGGCCGACGCCTACCTGCGTGTCAACAAGGGCAATACCGACCGTGCGCTGTTGCTGAAAGTGATCAAGGATCCGAAGACGCAATTTCGCGTGGCGCCGCAGAATACCCTGGGTCTGGCCCAGTTCCTGCACCAGGTTGGAGCGATCAAGAACAAGCCGGCATCGTGGAAGGATTACTTCTTCGAGCATCCGGTCATCGCCAACGGGAGCTGAGATGAATTCGCCTATCCCCTTGAATCTTGTGCCGCAAGAACCGCTGTTGCGCGCTGAGCACGTCACGCTCGAGTATGCGAGCGAGCGTGGCATGGTGCGGGCCCTTGATGACGTCAGCTTCGATGTGCATCGTGGCGACCGTTTCGTGCTGCTGGGGCCGTCCGGTTGCGGCAAGTCGACCCTGCTCAAGGCGATCGGCGGTTTTATTACACCGCGCGCGGGCAGCCTGAGCCTGTCGGGCAAGCCGATCACCGGGCCGGGACCGGATCGTATCGTCGTGTTCCAGGAATTCGACCAATTGCCGCCGTGGAAGACGGTGAAGCAGAACGTGATGTTCCCGATGCTGGCCGGCGGCGTCTCGCGGCTAGATGCAGACCAGCGCGCGCGTCACTGGCTGGGCAAGGTCGGGCTGGCACGCTTTGCCGATGCCTATCCGCACACGCTGTCGGGCGGCATGAAGGCGAGGGTGGCCATCGCCCGCGCGCTGGCGATGCAGCCGGCGGTGCTGCTGATGGACGAGCCATTTGCCGCGCTCGATGCACTGACCCGGCGCAGCATGCAGGAAGAGCTGCAAGTGCTGTGGGACGAGATCGGTTTCACGATGCTGTTGGTGACCCACTCGATCGAGGAAGCGTTGGTGGTGGGTAATCGCATCCTGCTGCTGTCGCCGCACCCGGGGCGGGTGCGGGCTGAGCTCAATAGTCAACAGTTCAGCTTGCAAAGCGCGGGCAGCCAGGAATTCCAGGCGGCTACCCAGCGCATCCACGGTCTGCTATTTGGTGCGGACGAGGGGGTTGAGCAAGATCGTCAGGCCAAGGCGGTGTTGGTATGAGTGCTTTGCGCGAACCGCCGATCCGGCCTGAATATGTTTTGCCGCTACAGCCGGCGCTGGCTGTGCCGGCGCCATTGAACGTCTCCGTCTCGCTGGACCGCTTTGGCTGGCTGCGCAAGCCTGGCATCTTGCTCGCGCTCGCCCTTGGGTGGGAGCTTGCCGCGCGCTGGTTCGATAACGATCTGTTGTTGCCGGGCGCTATACAGACTGCGAAAGCGTTCTGGGAAGGCTTGCTGTCGGGCGAGCTGATCGGGTATGTGTCGGTGTCGCTGGCGATCCTGTTCCAGGGCTTCGTGCTGGGCGTGTTTGGCGCGTTCCTGCTGACCTGGCTGGCGGTGTCGAACCGCTTTGGACGCGAGCTGATCGATACCCTGACGTCGATGTTCAATCCGCTGCCGGCGATTGCGCTGCTGCCGCTGGCACTGTTGTGGTTCGGGTTGGGCAAGGGCAGCCTCTTGATGGTGCTGGTGCATTCGGTGGTGTGGCCGCTGACCCTGAATGCGAGTGCGGGTTTCCGCGCCGTGCCTGAAACCCTGCGCATGGCTGGCCGCAATTACGGCCTGGGCGGCTTGCGGATAGTGTTGCAGATACTGATTCCGGCGGCCTTGCCGTCGATCCTGTCCGGGCTCAAGATTGGCTGGGCGTTTGCTTGGCGTACCTTGATCGCGGCTGAGCTGGTGTTTGGCAGTACCTCGGGGCAGGGTGGACTGGGGTGGTATATCTTCCAGAGCCGTAATGAGTTGTTTACCGATAAGGTGTTTGCAGGATTGGCGACCGTGATCCTGATTGGTCTCGCCATCGAGCATGTCGTATTCCAGGCGCTGGAGCGGGTCACCGTGCGTCGCTGGGGCATGCAACGGTAAGGTTGGCGGCTCCGCCGCAAAAACCGCGCATATTTTGGGGCTTCTGCCGAATTTGTTGCACCGTTTTCGCTCATGCAGCGATTTTTATCTTTCCTTCTTGACCAAAATGGTGCGGCGCGGTAAGGTGTCCCTCACGCTTTGCATCCCCAAGGCTTTACGTCATCCGTTACAGGCACACAAGGCCTGATGCGGTCATGACACGCTTTCATTTGTAGGCAGTTTGCTCCGACCCGCGCCACAAGCGCGAGAGATGCGTAAGACCGCTACAAACACTCAAGCTCAACGAGTTGCGCCCAGCGCCGGTGCGTAAGGACCCTACGGTGTCCGAAACATCGACGTGCACGCAGAAAGTAGTCAAGCCTGAGGGTTGTCGCGCAAAGACGTATTTCGTCAGGAACGGGCATCCGATCAATCTCCCATTGGGTTTTGAAAGGAATGTACATGAGTAACGATTCAGCCGTCCCGATCACGGGCGCTGAGATAGTGGTCCGTTGTCTGGCAGAAGAGGGCGTCAAGCACGTCTTTGGCTACCCAGGCGGCGCAGTCCTCTATATCTACGACGCCATCTTCAATCAGGATAAATTCCAGCACGTCCTCGTTCGCCACGAACAGGCCGCGGTGCATGCCGCCGACGCCTATTCGCGCAGCTCGAACACCGTGGGCGTTGCCCTGGTGACGTCCGGTCCGGGTGTCACCAACGCCGTCACTGGCCTCTCCACCGCCTACATGGATTCGATCCCGATGGTCGTGATCTCGGGCCAGGTGCCGAGCCACGCGATCGGCCAGGATGCCTTCCAGGAATGCGACACCGTCGGCATCACGCGGCCGGTAGTCAAGCACAACTTCCTGGTCAAGGATGTGCGCGACCTGGCCTCGACCATCAAGAAAGCCTTCTTCATCGCCCGTACCGGCCGTCCCGGTCCCGTGCTGGTCGATATCCCGAAGGACATCACGGTCAATAAATGCCTGTTCGAGTACCCGCGCGAAATCGAGATGCGCTCGTACCGTCCGGTCGACAAGGGCCATGCCGGCCAGATCCGCAAGGCGGTCCAGTTGCTGCAGAACGCCGAACGTCCGATGATCTATGCGGGCGGCGGCGTGATCCTGGCCAATGCCTCAAACGAGCTCAACCGCATGGTGGAAAAGCTCGGCTTCCCGATCACCAATACGCTGATGGGCCTGGGCGGCTCGCGCTCGTCCGATCCGCACTTTGTCGGCATGCCGGGCATGCACGGCACCTATGAAGCGAATATGGCGATGCAGCACTGCGACGTCCTGATCGCCATCGGCGCCCGCTTCGACGACCGCGTGATCGGCAATCCGAAACACTTCGCCTCCAGCCCGCGCAAGATCATCCACATCGATATTGACCCTTCGTCGATCTCGAAACGGGTGCGGGTCGACATCCCGATCGTCGGCAACGTCAAGGACGTGCTGGTCGAACTGCTGTCGCAACTCGATGCCGGCAATGTCTCGCCGAACACCAATGCACTGCAGGGCTGGTGGAAGCAGATCGCCGAATGGCGCGGCCGCGATTGCCTCAAGTATCCGACCTCGGATATCGTGATCAAGCCGCAGGCCGTGATCGAGCAGTTGCACCGGGTGACCAATGGCGACGCCTTCATCACCTCCGACGTTGGACAGCACCAGATGTGGGCTGCGCAATACTACCCGTTCGACAAGCCACGGCGCTGGATCAATTCCGGTGGCCTGGGCACGATGGGCGTGGGCCTGCCGTTCGCGATGGGCGTGCAGATGGCCAATCCGGATGCGACGGTCGCCTGCGTCACCGGCGAAGGTTCGATCCAGATGTGCATCCAGGAGCTTGCCACCTGCAAGCAATACCATCTGACGCCGAAGATCATCCTGCTCAACAACCGCTTCCTGGGCATGGTGCGCCAGTGGCAGCAGATCGACTACGGTTCGCGCTATTCCGAATCGTACATGGATTCGCTGCCAGACTTCGAAAAGCTGGCCGAGGCCTATGGCCACGTCGGCATGCGCATCGAGAAGCCGGGCGACGTCGAGGGTTCGCTGCGTGAAGCCTTCGCCATGAAAGACCGCCTGGTCTTCATGAACTTCATCACCGACCAGAGCGAAAACGTCTGGCCGATGGTCAAGGCAGGCAAGGGCCTGGACGAAATGCTGCTCGGCTCGGAGGATCTGTAATGCGACATATTATTTCTGTCCTCCTGGAAAACGAAGCCGGCGCGCTGTCGCGTGTGGTCGGCCTGTTCTCGGCGCGCGGCTACAACATCGAGACGCTGACCGTGGCCCCGACCGAAGACGCGACCCTGTCGCGCATGACGATCGTGACATCCGGTTCGGACGACATCATCGAGCAGATCACCAAGCACCTGAACCGCCTGATCGAGGTGGTCAAGGTGGTCGACCTGACCGAAGGCCAGCACATCGAGCGCGAGCTGATGCTGATCAAGGTGCGTGCGGTCGGCAAGGAGCGCGAAGAAATGAAGCGCACCGCCGACATCTTCCGCGGCCGCGTCATCGACGTCACCGAGAAGACCTACACGATCGAGCTGACCGGCGCCAAGTCGAAGCTGGACGCGTTCATCGATTCGATCGACCGCGCCTCCATCCTCGAAACGGTCCGTACCGGCGGCTCCGGCATCGGCCGCGGCGAACGCATCCTAAAAGTCTGAACAACGATAAAACCGTAGGGTTGGCGGGTTCCCCGCCGACGCGTTACGCCTGAATACCCACTAAATTACTCAAATACAGGACACCCAAATGAAAGTTTTCTACGACAAAGATTGCGACCTCTCCCTCATCAAAGGCAAGAACGTCGCCATCATCGGCTACGGCTCGCAAGGCCACGCCCACGCCCAGAACCTCTCTGAATCGGGCGTCAACGTCACCGTCGGCCTGCGCCGCGGCGGCGCCTCGTGGGGCAAGGTCGAGCAAGCCGGCCTGAAGGTCGCCGAAGTCGATGAAGCAGTCAAGCACGCCGACGTCATCATGATCCTGCTGCCTGATGAAAACATCGCCGAAGTCTACAACAACAACGTCGCCCCGAACGCCAAGCAGGGCGCAGTGCTGGCCTTCGCCCACGGCTTCAACGTCCACTACGGCCAGGTCGTGCCACGGGCCGACCTCGACGTGATCATGGTCGCCCCCAAAGCGCCAGGCCACACCGTGCGCGGCACCTACACCCAAGGTGGCGGCGTGCCGCACCTGGTCGCCGTCTACCAGGACAAATCGGGCGCGGCGCGCGATATCGCGCTGTCGTACGCTATGGCCAACGGCGGCGGCCGTGCCGGCATTATCGAAACCAACTTCCGTGAAGAAACCGAGACCGACCTGTTCGGCGAGCAGGCCGTGCTGTGCGGTGGCGCTGTCGAGCTGATCAAGGCTGGCTTCGAGACCCTGACCGAAGCGGGTTACGCGCCAGAGATGGCCTATTTCGAGTGCCTGCACGAATTGAAGCTGATCGTTGACCTGATCTACGAAGGCGGCATCGCCAACATGAACTACTCGATCTCGAACAACGCCGAGTATGGCGAGTACGTGACCGGCCCGCGCATCGTCACCGAAGACACCAAGAACGCCATGCGTCAGTGCCTGAAGGACATCCAGACCGGCGAATATGCCAAGAGCTTCATCCTGGAGAACAAGGCCGGCGCCCCGACCCTGATCTCGCGCCGCCGCCTGACGGCCGAGCACCAGATCGAAGAAGTCGGCGCCAAGCTGCGCGGCATGATGCCGTGGATCGCCAAGAACAAGCTGGTGGATCAGTCGAAGAACTAAGATGGCTTGAGGGGCGGCGCCGAGCTTGCGCCACCACTTTCGTCAGCTTCAAACGTCGTCCCCGCGCAGGCGGGGACCCAAGTCTTGAGCAAACCGCTTACGTCAAATTAAGTGGCTGTGCGAGCAGGCTTGGGTCCCCGCCTACGCGGGGACGACGTTGTTTGAGGACGCCGGGACGACGTTGTTTGAGAGCGCGGGGATGACGTTGTTCGTGCGCGCAGGGACGACGTTGTTTGAGGGCGCGGCAAGGGCTGGCGATGCAGTTCCTGCCGCGCCACGGCTGTTACAAATCAGACCCCAAACCTACTCATTTGCAACTGTCCATTACAAATTCACGACGAAATCCCGCCAATTGATATCGTATAAGTGCTGTCAGACATCTGTCGCAACTTATAGGAGAACAATAAATGGCCTTTTCTAAATCCCTCGTCGCCGCTGCCCTGGTCCTGGCTTTCAGCGCCGCCCATGCGCAAACCCTGCCATCGCCCGCCACCAGCGGCACCCTGGTCGTGGTCCCGGCTTTTGGCGAAGTCAAGCACGCCAACGACCAGGCCATCATCACCTTCGCCGTCGAAGAGCACGACAAGGACAAGAACGCCGCCGCCGACCGTGTCAATCGCAAAATGAAGGAAGGTACCGAGATCGTGCGCCGCGCCGATCCGAATGCCGAACTCAAGACGCAAGGCTATTACACCTACCCTGTCTATCCGGAAGTGCCGCCACAGCCAGTTGGCCGCACCACCCAACAGCCAGTCAAGCCGGTGCCGATCGCCTGGCGCGTCGGCCAGTACCTGGAAGTGAAAACCACCAACCTGGCCGCGCTGCCGAAGACCGCCGCTGCCGCCCAGAAGGTGTTGCAGATCAATGGCGTCAACTTCGGCCTGAGCCCGGCGCTTGAAAAACGCCTGGACGACCAGCGCATCGCCGCCACTTACCAGAACCTGAACGAGCGCATCGTCTCGATCGCCAGGGCCATGGGCCGCCAGCCGACCGACGCCGTGCTCGACACGGTCGACTTCGAAGGCTCGGGCAACTACGCAGGCGACGCCGCAGCGCCGCAGGCCATGATGATGCGCAGCGCCAAGCGCGAGATGGCCGACGAGATGTCGGAACCGACTTTCGAACCGGGCGAAACCACCCTGCAGATGCGCGTAGTGGGCAAGGTCAAGTTCAAGTAAAGGATGGCTGAGTTCAAGTAAGCGCCATGCGATTGCCAGTCGGGTTAGCGTAGTGTTTCGCTAACACGTGTCCCACCTCTATAATGGTGGGAACTGTCGCTAGGCAACTTACTTGAATACGAATCCTTATGCCAACTTTTCCACGAAGAAGAACTCCAGGGACAACGCCAAAGGGTCCACGATTCTCCCGGCTAAAGAAGCGCTTCGGTCGCCGCGCTGAAGATCGCCAGGCTGGCGAACGCGGCCGCGGAATCTACCTGCTGCCGAACGCCTTCACTACCGCGGCCCTGTTCTGCGGGTTCTATGCCATCGTCATGGCGATGAACCAGCGTTTCGAGCATGCATGCTGGGCCGTGTTCATCGCCATGATCCTCGACGGCCTGGACGGACGCATCGCGCGCCTGACCAATACCCAGTCCGAGTTTGGCGCCCAATACGATAGTCTGGCCGACATGGTGTCGTTCGGCGCTGCGCCGGCGCTGGTGATCTATGAATGGTCGCTGCGCGGCATGGGCAAGCTGGGCTGGATCGCTGCCTTCATCTACTGCGCCTGCGCCGCGATGCGCCTGGCGCGCTTCAACACCAATATCCAGGTGGTGGACAAGCGCTTCTTCCAGGGCTTGCCGAGCCCGGCAGCCGCGGCGCTGGTGATCGGCTTCATCATGATGATGATCGACCCCGATATCAGCGTCAGCGCGCGCAAGGTCGATTGGGTGTCCTGGTGCATCGCGGTGTTCGCCGGTCTGACCATGGTGTCCAACGTGCCGTTCTACAGTTTTAAAGACATCAATTTCAAGAAGTCGGTGCCATTCATCGCGGTGTTCCTGATCGCGCTGGTGCTGGCGCTGCTGGCGATCGATCCGCCCAAGGTGCTGTGGCCGATCTTCGTGGTGTATGGCCTCTCGGGCTACGCCGTGTACGTCTGGCGCAAGGCCAAGGGCAAACCGGTCAGCATCATCCCGCTCGACGACGAGCCGGATGATGGCGTGCGGCGCTGACACGCGTGCCGGCGTCAAGATGAAGGCATTGGTAACTGCAGCGCTCGCTGCTATCGTACTTGTCGTAGCAGGCGCACTGAGCGCCTGCTCGCCACTGGCCCTGGTTAATGCCGTATCGCCTGGCGGTACGGCGCGCTCGATCGCGTCGACGGCCTACGGTCCCGATCCACGCCAAACGCTGTCGATCTACCGTCCCGAGAAGGGCGCGGACAAGGCGGCGGTGATCGTGTTCTTTTATGGCGGCAACTGGTCCAGTGGCGAACGTGACGACTATGAATTTGTCGGCCGTTCGCTGGCCGCGCGCGGCTTCGTGGTGGTGATCCCGGATGTGCGCCTCTATCCGCAAGCCAGTTATCCCGCGTTTCTCGACGATAGCGCGCGCGCCGTGGCCTGGACCTCGCGCAGGATCGCGCAATATGGCGGCGACCCCAAGCGCATCTTCGCCATGGGCCACAGTGCTGGCGCCTACAACGCGGCAATGCTGGCGCTCGATGCACGCTGGCTGCGCAAGCAGGGCAGCGGCCCGGCCATCCTGCGTGGCTGGATCGGCATGGCGGGCCCGTATAACTTCTTGCCGATCGAAGACGAAACGACGCGCAAGGTATTTCACTACCCCGATACGCCGCGCGACTCGCAGCCGATCAACCATGTGAGCGCGCTGGCGCCGCCGGCGCTGCTGATCGCAGCCCGCAACGACAAGACGGTCGAGCCGGTACGCAATACCGGCGCGCTGGCCGACAAGCTGCGCGGCGCCGGTGTGCCGGTGCGCGAAGTGATGTATGACAATGTGAACCACGCGACCCTGGTCGCCACGCTGTCGTCGTCGCTGCGCCGCCTGGCGCCGAGCCTGGATGCCATCGAAGACTTCGTGCGCAGCGATGGCGGGCGCACGCCAGCCAAACCCGATTAGTTTTGCCGGGCTGGCGTTACCACATGCTGCGATCGCGCGGTTCGTACATCGGGTCTGGCCCGTTGAGCATCTGGCGCACCACGCCTTGTCCGTCGAAATGGACGTGCATCAGCGAATTCCAGACCCCGGCTTCTTTGTAGCGGTATGACCACACCTCGTAGTTCTCCATGGCGACGCGCGAACGCTCGGCAGGGCGGCCAAGGGTGCGCAACACCTGCTCCTTGTTGGCCTGGTCAATTTTGATCGTGGCGAATTTTTCGCCGGTGAGCACTTGCTCGTAGGAAGACAGGCGGCCGTCCGGGCCGAGATGCGCCATCCAGGTATATTGGCCCATGGGACCGGTGGCGTATTCGAGGGTGCGCGCGGCGCCGTCGGCATACACTGCGGTCGGCGTGCCCAGCTTGGCCTGGACCTCGTCCTGCGAGTCGCCGGGGTTCGGCGGTGGGCGGGTGGCACAGGCGGCCAGCAGCAGGGCGGCGCTGAATGTTGCTAGTTTGATTATCGGGTTCATTTTGTTCACCTGTATCGAGCTTGCCAGCATGGGGCGGGTTTGTCCCATCGAAGAAGGTAGATGGCAACCACTGGTTCGAACCGGCGTTTTGCACTATACTAGCCGGTCTGTCCAATCCGGACAGGTATTTGATAACTCACGGTGCGCTGGGTTCCGACTCTTGCACCGCATGTGAAAGGTAACATCATGACCGTAGAAACCCTGAACAAAGCCGCGATCATCGCGGACAACGCACGTGGCGAAAAAGACACCGGCTCCCCAGAAGTGCAAGTTGCACTGCTGACCGCGCGTATCAACGACCTGAACGGTCACTTCAAAGAGCACAAGAAGGATCACCACTCGCGCCGCGGCCTGATCATGATGGTCAACCGTCGTAAGAGCCTGCTGGCTTACCTGAAGAACAAAGACCTGAACCGTTACCGTGACCTGATCTCGAAACTGGGCCTGCGTAAGTAATCGCAAGCTCTTGCTTCAGACGATTTAGTCTAAAAATGCCTGCGCCAGTTTATCTAGCGCGGGCATTTTGCGTTTTTGCAGTTCTGTAACGCCGTTTTACCGTTATGTAAAGGTTGCTTTGGCAACCCGTAGTGAGAGGTGAACGACAGCTCCTGAAAATCTGTCGGCAAAATGAAAGGGATTACCCAATGTTTAACAAAGTTACGAAAACCTTCCAGTACGGTCAACACACGGTCACCCTGGAGACGGGTGAAATCGCGCGCCAGGCTAGCGGCGCCGTCGTCGTGTCGGTTGAAGATACCGTCATCCTGGCAACCGTGGTTGCTCGCAAGGACGCCAAGCCGGGCCAGGATTTCTTCCCGCTGACCGTCGACTACATGGAGAAAACGTACGCTGCGGGTAAGATCCCAGGCGGCTTCTTCAAGCGTGAAGGTCGTCCTTCCGAAAAAGAAACCCTGACCTCGCGCCTGATCGACCGTCCGATCCGCCCGCTGTTCCCGGAAGGCTACCTGAACGAAGTCCAGGTCATCATCCACGTGTTGTCGGTCAATCCTGAAATCGATCCGGACATCCCAGCGATGATCGGCGCCTCGGCTGCCCTGTGCATCGCCGGCATCCCGTTCGCCGGTCCGATCGGCGCCGCGCGCGTCGGCTACGCCAACGGCCAGTACATCCTGAACCCGACCACCACCGAACTCAAGACTTCGCAGATGGACCTGGTCGTGGCCGGCACCGAAACCGCCGTCCTGATGGTCGAATCGGAAGCCAAGCAACTGTCCGAAGAAGTGATGCTGGGCGCGGTCGTGTTCGGCCACGAGCAAATGAAGGCCGTGATCGACGCGATCCACGACCTGGTCGCCGAAGGCGGCAAGCCGGAAGTCGAATGGGCGCCGGCGCCAAAGAACGAAGAACTGATCGCCCGCATCGGCGAACTGGCCGGCGAGAAGGTCCGTGACGCTTACCAGACCCGCGAAAAATCGGCGCGCCAGCAAAAGCTGAAGTCGCTGTCGAGCGAAGTGCAGGCTGCGCTGTCGGCACAGGGCGTGAGCGCAGATAGCGGCGAAGTCGGCAACATCCTGTTCGACATGGAAGCCAAGGTCGTGCGTTCGCAGATCCTGGACGGCGAGCCACGCATCGATGGTCGCGACACCCGCACCGTGCGTCCGATCGCAATCCGTTCGAGCGTCCTGCCACGCACCCACGGTTCGGCCCTGTTCACCCGCGGTGAAACGCAGGCGCTGGTGGTTGCCACCCTCGGCACCGCACGCGACAGCCAGAAGATCGACGCGCTGATGGGCGAGTACACCGACGACTTCATGATGCACTACAACATGCCTCCGTTCGCCACCGGCGAAACCGGTCGCGTGGGCACCCCGAAGCGCCGCGAAGTCGGCCACGGCCGCCTGGCCAAGCGCGCGCTGATCGCCGCACTGCCTAACCCAGAAGACTTCAGCTACTCGGTGCGCCTGGTCTCGGAAATCACCGAGTCGAACGGCTCGTCGTCGATGGCGTCGGTCTGCGGCGGCTGCCTGGCACTGATGGACGCCGGCGTGCCGATGAAAGCGCACGTGGCAGGTATCGCCATGGGCCTGATCAAGGAAGGCGGCAAGTTCGCAGTCCTGTCCGACATCCTGGGCGACGAAGATCACCTGGGCGACATGGACTTCAAGGTCGCAGGTACTGCCGCCGGCATTACCGCACTGCAGATGGACATCAAGATCCAGGGCATCACCAAGGAAATCATGCAAGTGGCACTGGCGCAAGCCAAGGACGGCCGCCAGCACATCCTGGGCGAAATGCAGAAGGCCATGCCGACCGTGAAGACCGAGCTGTCGGACTTCGCACCGCGCCTGATCACCGTCCGCATCAACCCGGAGAAAATCCGTGACGTGATCGGCAAGGGCGGCGCCGTCATCCGCGCGCTGACCGAAGAAACCGGCACCCAGATCGACATCAGCGACGAAGGCATCGTGACCATCGCCTCGGTCGACGCCGCTGCCGGCCAGGAAGCCAAGCGCCGCATCGAAGAGCTGACCGCATCGGTCGAAGTGGGCAAGACCTACGACGGTACCGTGCTCAAGCTGCTGGACTTCGGCGCGATCGTGCAAGTCATGCCAGGCAAAGATGGCCTGCTGCACATCTCGCAGATCGCCAACGAGCGTGTGAACGCCGTTGCCGACTACCTGAAAGAAGGCCAGCAAGTGCGCGTCAAGGTTCTCGAAACCGACGAGCGTGGTCGTCTGAAGCTGTCGATGAAGGCGGCTGATCCGGTTGAAGGCGCAGCGCAGTAACATCTGCCGACACAGGAGCGCCTCGTCGCTCCACATAAAACCGCCATTGCGAAAGCCTGGCGGTTTTATTTTTTCCTCATAACTACTCTACCGTGCAATAAACGCTAAATATGGGCCAATTGGAGCCTATTTATTGGGAGTGCCTCGTAGTGACGGATGTCCCATTGTGGCTTGGGCAAGTTCAAACGCACTTGTTAAGTCTTCGATGGTAATTGCTGGATTCCATCTATAACGATAGATTGCTGCCTCAAGCTGGCGACAAGCTTGGCGAACAGCGGTTGCCCGGTCACCCATGCTGTATGCGGAAATAGCAGCAACTGAAAGCGCATTTGCAAATGTGATTATCTTCAACCAGTCTAGCTGCATTGCCTCGAGATGCTGCTTGCTCAGCTCTGAACTAAATGTTGCGATAGTGATCGACAATACAATTGAAATGGCTCCAAGAGTGAAATGCATCCAGCGCCAGCGCGCTGCTTTCCAGTTCCACTCGTTGAGCTTTTTCACAAAATCTTCAGGTTCCCTTCGCATTTCTAGCGGATAGTTCATTTGAATTCAATCCTCTCTTGAGATAACGCCTTATACGATCTACTAACTATTAGCAGTTATAGCTGGTTTGGAAAGTTCTAATGTATGCGAAAAATCCTGCAGTAGCTGTTGTAATTATGCTATATGAGATTAAGGATGATCTGAGTGTTCCCACACTACTTGCCGCTAGCAGTGAGTAAATATGTGCAATTTAATGCAGCTTGGACAAGCGAACGTAGAGAAAGAGTTGAACTTGGACTAAGTCTCTTGAAACGATTTATTCAAAGATGCCTGCTCGGTTTCTGAATAACAACCTGCCATGTGCCTTGCATGCCTCGTAACTTGTGTCTTGCCTTGTTTAAGCCGTGTCTTGCTGAAAACTGCCAGTTCGTGAGTTGGCTGCTTTTTTATGTCAGCAAGTGATCGGAACTCGCCGCGAGTCTAGTATGTATGTTTTCGCACGGAACAGTTCGATTCGCGGTTGTATGCTGGGCTCGTGGCTTCGGTAACTACAAACCACGGGACCGCAGACATCGGCGCCAGGATGAAAACTCGCGCCGCTGTCGAAAAGGATTATAGTAAAACCAGTCACGCCCGGCGGTCGGACGTGGCCGGGCACAGGCACCACGAATCATGACGACCCCTACCCATACGCCGAACGACGAAATGACTGGCGACATTTCAGGGGCAACAAAGAAAAAGCGCAGCGGCGCGCCGCTGTCGGTGGCTGCGTGGAAGCAGTTCGTCAGTGTCGCCAAGCCTTACTGGCTGGGTGATGAAAAGGGGAAAGCGTGGCTGCTGCTCGCCCTCCTGATCGTGCTGATGCTGGTGGAAACCAAGCTCGCGGTCATGCTCAACGACCAGGCGGGGGAAATGACCTCGGCTCTGGCAGGCCGGAACAGCGAGCGATTCTGGACCTCGGTTCAAGCCTGCCTCATCGTGCTCGCATTCGCCGTGCCGATCTATGCCTTCTACTACTATATGCGCGACCTGTTTGCGAATCAGTGGCGGCGTTGGCTCACCAGGCGCTTCCTCGACGGTTACCTGAACGGCCGCAAATACTACGAGCTGGGATCGAATCGCGAGATCGACAATCCCGACCAGCGCATCAGCGAAGACGTGAACACCTTCACCGGACGCTCGATCCACTTCATGCTGATTTTCCTCGGCTCGCTCATGCAACTGGTCGCCTTCAGTGCCGTTCTATGGTCGATTTCACATGTGCTGGTGGGCGTGCTGATCTTGTATGCGCTGATTGGCACGGTCACCGCCTTGTACGTGTTCGGCAACCCGCTGATCCACCTGAATTTCTGGCAGCTGCGGCGCGAGGCCGATTTTCGGTTCAGCCTGATCCGCCTGCGTGAAAACGCCGAGTCGATCGCCTTCTATGGCGGCGAGCAGCAGGAGCGGGCCCGCATCGACAACAAATTCAACAAGGTCATCCATAATTTCTCGCGCCTGATCAAGAAGCAGCGCGCGCTCAACCTGTTCCAGCGCACCTTTAGCCAGCTCACCCTGGTGCTGCCGTTCGTGATCCTGGCAGATGCCGTGCTGTCGGGGCAACTGGAGGTGGGACGTGCCGTGCAGGCAGCGGGCGCCTTCACCGCCGTCCTCACGGCAGTTGGCGTCATCGTCGACAACTTCGAAAGCCTGAGCCGCTTCGTGGCAGGCATCGGGCGCTTGCAGACCCTGTCCAGCCATGTGCTGCCTGCCGCGCAAGCCGACAGTGATGCGGCGCCCGATGCCCCGTCGCGTATCCAGCGCACGCCATGCACGCACCTCAAGCTGGAATCGCTGACCCTGTGCCCGCCGCAATCCGAGCGCATCCTGATCAAGGACCTGACGCTGGCCCTGCAGCCCGGTGACGCCCTGCTGATTACCGGCGACAGCGGCTGTGGCAAAAGCTCGCTGTTGCGCGCGATTGCCGGCCTGTGGCACAAGGGCAGCGGCGTGATCCATCATCCGCCACGCGAAGAATGCTTCTTCCTGCCCCAGCAGCCGTATCTGCAGCCCGGCACCCTGCGCAGCCAGCTCATCTATCCCAGCGCCCATACCGACTTGAGCGATGAACAGCTGCTCGAGATCCTGGAGCAGGTTCATCTGCCTTACCTGGCGGGGCGCGTCGGCGGCCTGGACGCCACGCTCGATTGGGAAAAGCTGCTGTCGATCGGCGAGCAGCAGCGCCTGGCCTTCGGGCGGGTGCTGGTGCACAAGCCAGGCATCGTGATTCTCGATGAAGCCACCAGCGCACTCGATAGCGCCAATGAATCGTCGCTCTACAAGCGACTGCGCGACAAGGGCACGACGCTGGTCAGCATCGCCCACCGCGCCGGCGTGCTGCGCCACCACAGCCACGTGCTGTGGCTGACCGGTGAGGGTGCGTGGGAGATGCATGCCGCCAGCGATTACCAGTTCGACGGCATGGTGTCCAAGTCAGGCCGCGACGCTACCGCGCAAGCGGCATGGCAGCCGCGCGAGACGGTGCTGGCGAGCTAGCACCGACTCACGCGAAGGTCAGCACCTGCTCCAGAGGACGGCGCGGCTTCTGCGGCCAGTTGGCGGACGTGCCAAGGCCGACCGCCAGCAGCATCGCCGGAATCTCGTTCGCCGCCAGGCCGAATTCGCGCGCCACGGCATCCTGGTCGAAACCGATCATCGGCCCGGCGCCCAGTCCCAGCGCATGGGCGGCATAGATCATCGTGGACGCGCCAAAGGTGGCGCTGCGCACCGCCTCGTCGCGCTGGCGCCAGGCCTGGTCCTGGTACAGGCTCGCGGCGCCACCGACCCAGCCATCGACCATCGGCGCCGGCATGATCCCGGCTTCGACCGACGGCGCCAGGCGCTCCGGCAGGGTCTTTGCATCGGCCAGCTGGCCGCAGACGATGAAGGTGACGGCGGCCTCGGTGATCTTGGCCTGGTCCCAGGCGATCGCACGCAGCTGGGCCTTGGCCTCCGGCGTGCGCACCGCAATGAAGCGCCAGTTCTGCAGGTTGAAGGAGGAGGGCGCCCGGGTGGCCAGGCGCACCAGTTCGCCGATCTGGGCGTCGTCGAGTTGGTGCGACGGGTCGAACAGCACCGTGGTGCGGCGTTCTTCGATGGCGGTGATGATGGGGTGGGTCATGTCGTGTCCTTGTTGGGTGCTCGGCACAGCGCCGATGTCCGTGAAGCCTAAGGCCAGACGTGCCTGGTGATAATCCACCAGCCATCAAAATCATTTTTCGAGGAGGTCGAAAGGTCTGGCTTACGCAGCCAGGTCGGCGCTGCAGGCGATCGCCTTCTGCGCTTCGAGCCGCGCCAGCCGCTCCGCCAGGGCCGCGCGGATCGACTCATAAGCCGTCGATCCCAGCGTGATGCGGCGCGGGGCCGGCGCCTGGTCGGCCGAATCGATCATGATCTCGACCATCTTCACCGGGTCGCCCGTCAGCTTGAAGCTGCCGTCGGCCAGCGCGCGTCGCACCGCGCCGGACGGCGTGTCGACGTACTCTGCCATGGCCGGCGCCGCATCGAGACCGGCCGCGAAATTGGTCGGCGTCGGCCCCGGCTCTGCCAGGGTGAACTCGATCCCGAACGGCGCCACTTCCTGCGCCACCGATTCGACGAAACCTTCGATGCCCCACTTGGTCGCGTGGTACACGCTGAAGTTTGGATACGCGATCTGGCCGCCCTCGGACGAGACCTGGATCACCCGTCCTCCGCCTTGATCGCGCAGATGCGGCAGGGCGGCGCGCATCAGCTGGATCGAACCGAGCAGGTTGGTGTCGAGCTGGCGTTTCACTTGCGCATCGCTCAGTTCCTCGGCCGCGCCGAACAGGCCGTACGCCGCATTGCTGACCACGACGTCGATGCGGCCAAGTTCAGCAAACGCGCGGGCCATCACGGTGCGGATCGCGTCGTTATCGAGGACGTCGAGCTGCGCCACCCACAGCTGCCCGGGATAGCGCGCCTGCAGCTCGGCCAACGCCGCAGGGCTGCGCAAGGTGGCGGCGACGCGGTCGCCGCGTGCCAGCAGTTGTTCGGTCATGATGCGGCCGAAGCCAGTCGAGGTGCCGGTAATGAACCAGGTGCGTTGCATGGTGTTTCTCCTGTCGGGTGGCTGCCGGTTGGCGTCCATGACCACAAGAATAGCCACATATATTGATGCTATCATCCCTCCAATCCCGCATGCTTTAGTGAAAAATAGCCAGCAATGTCCCAGCCCGACCTCGATAGCCTGCGCGCCTTTGTCGCCATCGCCCACCGCCGCAGCTTTCGCAAGGCGGCCGATGAACTGGGCGTTTCGCCCTCGACCCTGAGCCACATGATGCGCGCGATGGAAGAGGGCCTTGGCGTACGCCTGCTCCACCGCACCACCCGCAGCGTGGCGCCGACCGAGGCCGGCGAACACTTCCTGCGCCGGATCGAACCGGTGCTGCGCGAACTGGGCGCCACGCTGGAAGACGTCACCGGTTTCAGTGGGCGGCCAGGGGGCACGCTGCGCATCAACACGGCCGAGCCGACCGCGCGCTGGCTGCTGCAGCGCGCGGTGCCGGTGTTCCAGGCGCGTTATCCCGACGTCTCGCTCGACCTGTTCGTCGAGAATGGCCTGGTCGATATCGTCGCTGCCGGTTTCGATGCCGGCGTGCGTCTGCTCGAGGCGGTCCCGCAAGACATGCACGTGGCCCCATTCGGCGCGCCGGTGCGCTTCATGCCGGTGGCGTCGCCCGCCTACCTGCAGGCGCATGGCAGGCCGCAAGTACCGGACGATCTGCTCACCCACCAGTGCATCCGCATGCGCATGCAGAGCGGGAAGATCTATCGCTGGGAATTTGCGCGCCACGGCCAGGCCTTCGCCGTCGACGTCCCCGGCACCCTGGTCCTGAACCAGGTCGGCCTGATGGTAGAAGCCGCCGCAGCCGGGCGTGGCATCGCCTACGTGCCGGATACGACGGCGCGCGACTATCTCGATGACGGCCGCCTGCTGCCTCTTTTGCAAGAGTGGTGCCAGCCGTCGTCCGAACTGGCCCTGTACTATCCCGGCCACCGCCACGTGCCGGCCGCGCTGCGCGCCTTTATCGACGTGCTGCAAGAGGTGTACGCGCCACCTTGAGCCCGCCAAGCAAGCCCTTACCGGGTGTGCGGGAATGGCAGCAAACACGACGAATGTGCTTGACCCTCTAGCGGCTACAGGGTATTTAATAGTGGTAGCAAAAACTGGCCAACCGGCCGTGCATTACCCGACCACGATTGACGCGATGCGACGCCTGCTTCTGATCTTCCTGCTGCTCCTGATGCCGCTCCAGGCCGCCTGGGCCGCCGGCGCGCCGTATTGCAGTCATGACGAAGAGACCATGCATCCGGGGCACCACGTCCACAAGCATCCGGCCTCCAGCACGCAAGACGACGCCACCCCGGGCGAGCATTGCGACGATTGCGACGCCTGCCACCACCTGACGGCCAGCGCCGTCCTGTCGGCGCAGCCCAACCTCCCTCTGCCAAAAGGCGCCCCGCACCTGCGCGGCGAAATGCGGCGCTACGTCTCCCACGTCCCCGACCTGATTCCTCCGCCAGACCGGCCGCTGCGAAGCTAGGAGCCTATCCCGGTAGATGGGAGTCGCTCCTGGCGCGCCTGGCAGACGTGTTCTGCGTTGCTCGTCGTTGCATGGCTAGCCATGCGGCCTCCGCGCGCCTTGCCACGTCAGCCATGCATCGCCATGAGCTTCCCCCCACCTACCGGTACAGGCTCCAAGGCGGCGGGACCTTCACAACGCCGCGCCACGCGGCGACGCCAACGCGCCCCGCCGGACATCCACCTGTTCGGAGCATCATCATGAAACATCGTTTGACACCGCTGCTGGCGGCGCTCGCGCTCGCCTGCGCGTGCTCGCCCGCGACGGCATGGTCGTCCCCACTGACCCTCGACGCGGCCATCGACCTGGCCCTGCGCGCCAACCCCACGCTACGCGCTGCCGGCAGCGAGGTGGCGGCGCAAGAGGGCGCGCTGGTCCAGGCCGGGGCGCTACCCAATCCCGAGCTCGAACTGCTGCGCGAGGGCGGGCAGGGCGACAACCGCACCACCACCGCCACCCTCAACATTCCGATTGAGCTGGGCGGCAAGCGCGCGGCGCGGGTCGATGCCGCGCGCCAGGAAGGCAAGCTCGCTGCGCTCGCATTGGACGCGGCGCGGGCCACGCTGCGCGCCGATACTGGCGCTGCCTTCCACGAGGCCGTCGCGGCGCAGGAGCGCGAGCGCATGGCGCAGGAACTGGTGCTGCTGGCCGGACGCGCTCTGGCCGCCGCCGGCAAGCGGGTCGAAGCCGGCACGCTGTCGCCGGTCGAGGAGACCCGTGCCCGCGTGGCCCAGGGCAGTGCGCGGATCGAGGCGCTGCAGGCCGCGCGCGACCTGGAAGGCGCGCGCATCCGCCTGGCCGCACTGTGGGCCGGCGACGCCCGTCAATTGGATATCGTGGCGCCGCAGGCCGTGGTGTTGCCGCCCGCACCGTCGCTCGCGCATTTGCTGGCGCAGCTCGACGGCTCGCCGGCACTGCGCCATGCGCGCGCCCAGGTGGACCATCGCGAGGCGCTGGCCCGGCTCGAACGCACGCGCCGCACGCCCGACGTCAACGTGATCGTCGGCGCCCAGCGCGAAGGGCCGGACACCCGCAACCGCACGGTGCTCGGCCTGTCGGTGCCACTACCGCTGTTCAACCGCAACGACGGCGCCGTGCTCAACGCGCTGCGCCGGGTCGACAAGGCGCGCGACGAACAGGATGCGGAAAAAGCGCGCCTGCGCGCCGAGCTGGCCCAGGCCCATGCCCGGCTCACATCGGCGCTGGCCGAATGCACGCTGATCGCCACCGACATCCTGCCCGGCGCCGAAGACGCCCAGCGCGCCGCCAACCGCGGCTTCGAGCTCGGCAAGTTCGGCCTGATCGACGTGCTCGACGCCCAGCGTGTGCTGGCCCAATCGAAGAACCAATACTTGACCGCCGTGCTGGACGCCCATCGCGCCGCGGCCGACATCGCACGGCTGCTCGGACATGCAGCCGGCCAGGAGAATCCATGAACAAGCAGCAAGCCAGAGTAATCGCCATCATGCTGGCGGTCGCCATTGCCTTGGCCGCCGTCGTGCTGGTGCGCGACCGCGCAGCCAGCGGCGGTGACGAACACGGCCACCAGGAAGAAGCCGAACACGCCCACGCCGACGAGCACGGCGAAGAAAAGCATGACGATGATGGCGTGATCCACTTCACCGAACAGCAGGTCGGCGTAGCCGGCATCACGCTTGCCACCGCCGGTCCGGTCCACCTGGACACCTTCATCCGGATGCCGGGCCAGATCGCCCTCAACGAAGACCGCACCGCCCACGTGACGCCTCGCGCTGCCGGCGCCGTCAGCGAGGTCAACGCCAACCTTGGCCAGCAGGTACGCAAGGACCAGGTGCTGGCGACGGTCGCCAGCGCCGACGTGGCGGCGCAGCGCGGTGCGCTGGCTGCGGCCGAGCGCCGGGTGGATTATGCGCGCAAGGTGCATGCAGCCGAACAGATGCTGTGGGAAGAAAAAATCTCGGCACGCCAGGATTTACTGCGCGCCGAGCAGGAACTGCGTGAGGCCGAGATTACAGCGCACAGCGCGCGCCAGCAGTTGCAGGCGCTTGGCGCGCGCGATTCCGGGGCGTCGAACTTACTGAAAATCCGGGCTCCGTTCGATGGCGTGATCGTCGAGAAGCACATCACCCACGGCGAAGTAATTGGCGCCGATACCCGCGTGTTCACCCTGACCGACCTGTCGACGGTCTGGGCCGACGTGGTAGTTCCCGCGCGCGACCTCGACATCGTGCGGGTCGGGACCGACGCCGTGATCCGCTCCATCTCCTCAAACACGACAGCGCCGGGCAAGGTGAGTTACGTGAGTTCCCTGGTTGGCGAGGAATCGCGCTCGGCCAAGGCGCGCGTGGTGTTGGACAATCCGGGCGCGGCCTGGCGTCCGGGCCTGGCGGTCAATATCGATATCGTCACCGGCTCGAGCGACGTGCCGGTCGCCGTGACGGTGGAAGCGATCCAGAGCGCCGATGGCCGCCAGGTGGTCTACAAGCGGGTCAAGCAAGGCTTTGTGGCCCAGCCGGTGGCCACTGGCCGTTCCGACGGCAAGTTCGTCGAGATCATATCCGGCCTGCGCGCGGGCGAAGCCTACGCAGGCGCCGGCAGTTTCGCGGTCAAGGCGGAACAAGGCAAAGGCGAGGGCGATCATGGACATTGATCACATCAAGCCAACCACCCTGTTCGACCGCCTGATTGCCACCGCGATTGCGCGCCGCTGGCTGGTGATGCTGGCGGTGCTGGCGATGGCCGGCATCGGCGTCTATAACTACGGTCGCCTGCCGATCGACGCGGTGCCCGATGTCACCAATGTCCAGGTCCAGATCAACACGGCGGCGCCCGGCTACTCGCCGCTCGAGACCGAGCAGCGCATCACCTATCCGGTCGAGGCGGTGCTGTCCGGCTTGCCGCACCTCGAACAATTCCGCTCGCTGTCGCGCTACGGCCTGTCGCAGGTGACGGTGGTGTTCGACGAGGGCACCGACATCCAGTTCGCGCGCCAGTTGGTCAGCCAGCGCCTGCAGGACGCGCGCGAACAGCTGCCCGCCGGTGTGGTGCCGGCGCTGGGCCCGATCGCGACCGGCCTGTCCGAGATATACCAATGGACGGTCGAGACCGAGCTGGGCGCCAAGAAGGCCGATGGTTCGCCCTACACGCCGACCGACCTGCGCGAGATCCAGGACTGGATCATCAAGCCGCAGCTGCGCACCGTGCCGGGCGTTACCGAGATCAACTCGATCGGCGGCTTCGACAAGGAATACCTGGTGGCCCCGAATACGGCCACGCTGTCGTCGTATGGCCTGGAATTGGCCGACATCGTGCGCGCGCTCGAGCGCAACAACAGCAATGTCGGCGCCGGCTACATCGAGCGCGAGGGCGAGCAATACCTGGTGCGCGCGCCTGGCCAGGCGGCCTCGATCGACGACATCGGCAATATCGTCGTCACCAGCATCCGTGGCATTCCGGTGCGGGTGAGCGACGTGGCCGAGGTGAGCATCGGGCAGGAGCTGCGCACCGGCGCCGCCACCGAAAATGGGGTGGAGGTCGTGCTCGGCACCGTGGTCATGCTGATCGGCGAGAACAGCCGCGCCGTCTCGAAGGCGGTCGACGCGCGCATGCTTGAAATCAATCGCGGCCTGCCGAAAGGCGTCAAGGCCGTCACCGTCTACGACCGCACGGTGCTGGTCGAACGCGCGATCGCCACGGTGCGCAAGAACCTGGTCGAGGGCGCGATCCTGGTGGTGGCGGTGCTGTTCTTCTTCCTCGGGAATCTGCGCGCCGCGCTGCTCACCGCCATGGTGATCCCGCTGGCCATGCTGTTTACCTTCAGCGGCATGGTCGGCAACAAGGTCAGCGCCAACCTGCTGAGCCTGGGGGCGCTGGACTTCGGCATCATCGTCGACGGCGCGGTGGTGATCGTCGAGAATTGCGTGCGTCGCCTGGCGGGGGCGCAGCACCGGCTGGGCCGCATCCTCACCCGCGAAGAGCGGTTCGCTGAAGTATTCGAGGCGGCGCGCGAGGCGCGGCGACCGCTGATCTATGGCCAATTGATCATCATGATCGTCTACCTGCCGATCTTTGCCCTGACCGGTATCGAGGGCAAGATGTTCCACCCGATGGCGTTCACCGTGGTGTTCGCGCTGCTGGGCGCGATGATTCTGTCGGTGACCTTCGTGCCGGCCGCCGTGGCCCTGTTCATCGGCCGCTCGATTACTGAAAAGGAAAGCCGCGTGATGGGCGTGGCGCGGCGCCGGTATGCGCCGGCGCTGGACTATGCGCTGGCCAACCGCGCCGTGATGCTGGTGTTCGCGGCGATCGTGATCGCGCTTGCGGCCCTGATGGGCACGCGTCTCGGGACCGAATTCGCGCCCAATCTCGACGAAGGCGATATGGCGGTGCTGACCATGCGGGTGCCCGGCACCAGCCTGTCGCAATCGGTGAAAATGCAGCAGCAGATCGAAACGACCCTGATCCGCGAATTCCCCGAGATCGCGCGCGTGTTCGCCCGCATCGGCACCGCCGAGATTGCATCCGACCCGATGCCGCCCAATGTGGCCGACAGCTACATCATCTTCAAGCCCGAGAAGGACTGGCCAAAGCCGCGCCGTTCGCGCGGCGAGGTCGAAAGCGCAATCCGCACCACACTCGAAGGCCTGCCCGGCAATAACTACGAATTCAGCCAGCCGATCCAGTTGCGCGTAAACGAACTGATCTCTGGCGTGCGCAGCGACGTCGCGGTCAAAGTGTTCGGCGACGATCTCGGGGTATTGGAAGCCACCGCCAACGAGATCGCCGCTACCTTGCGCCGCGTGCCTGGCGCCAGCGAGGTGCAGGTCGAGCAGACCAGCGGCCTGCCGGTGCTGCAGATCCGGGTCGACCGCGAGCGCGCCGCGCGCATGGGCCTGAACATCGGCGATGTGCAGGAGATGATCGCCACCGCCACCGCGGGCCGGGCGGCCGGTACCATGTTCGAGGGCGACCGCCGCTTCGACATCGTGGTGCGCCTGCCGGAAGCGGTACGCGGCGACATCGACGCGTTGCGCCGGCTGCCAGTGGCGCTGCCGGGCAGCGGAGAAGGGACGCGCAGCTTCATTGCGCTGGGTGAGATCGCCAGCTTCGAGGTGGCGCCGGGGCCGAACCAGCTCAGTCGCGAACAGGGCAAGCGCCGGGTGGTAGTCACTGCCAATGTGCGCGGGCGCGACATCGGTTCCTTCGTGGCCGACGCCCAGCAGCGCATCGCGCAAGAGGTACGCATCGCGCCCGGCTACTGGACCGCCTGGGGCGGCCAGTTCGAACATCTCACCACGGCGGCCGAGCGCCTGCGCCTGATCATTCCGGCCTCGCTGCTCTTGGTCTTCGTCCTGCTTTACCTAGTGTTCAATAATGTCCGCGATGGCTTGCTGGTATTTACCGGCATCCCGTTCGCCCTGGCCGGCGGCGTGGCGGCGCTGTGGCTGCGCGGCATTCCGCTGTCGATCTCGGCGGCGGTGGGCTTCATCGCCCTGTCCGGGGTGGCGGTGCTCAATGGCCTGGTGCTGATCTCGTTCATTCGCAGCCTGCGCCAGGACGGGCTGCCGCTGCTCGATGCGGTGCGCCAGGGCGCGCTGGCGCGCCTGCGGCCGGTGTTGATGACGGCGCTGGTGGCCTCGCTCGGTTTCGTGCCGATGGCGCTGGCGGTCGGCACCGGGGCCGAAGTCCAGCGGCCGCTGGCGACGGTGGTGATTGGCGGGGTACTGTCGTCCACCATGCTGACCCTGCTTTTATTGCCAATTTTGTATGAATGGGTGCATCGGGAGCGACCTGCGCGGGCTTTCCGGCCATCCTTGCTTGCAATTTTTTCGCGGGAACAGTAAAAATATCCGCGAGACAACCGTGCGCCACATATTGCCTTAAATGGAAATGGTATAGTTGGATGTTTAACAGAATTTCGTCCGCGCCGGCCGCAGCAATGCCGGCCAGGTGCGGCGCCAACTATCATTTCTAGGGATAAGACAGATGAGCATGACGGATTACGCGGATCGCATCAGCCAGACAATCCTGGACCAGGAGGCCGCCATCGCCGCCGAATGGCACGCCCAGCTCGAGGCGCTGAGCGTGCGCAGCAATGCCGCCGCGCGCGAACAACTGCGTTCGCACTGCAACCAGTTCCTGAAGTCCTTCGCCGCCGCGACCCGCGCCGGTGAACTCGACAACATCTCGCACCGTTCGTGGGATGAGGTGCGCGACCTGCTGGCCGAGATCTCGTCGACCCGCGCCAAGGCGGGTTCGACCCCGGGCGAGACCGCCACCTTCGTGTTCTCGCTCAAGCAACCGCTGTTCGCGCGCCTGCAGCAGGCCTTCGCCGCCGATCCCGCCGGCCTGGCCACCGCGTCCTGGACCGTCACGACCCTGCTCGACAAGCTGGGCCTGTACACCATTGAAGTATTCCAGAAGACCAAGGACCAGATCATCGTGCGCCAGCAGCAGGAACTGCTCGAGCTGTCCACGCCCGTGGTCAAGCTGTGGAACGGCATCCTGGCGCTGCCGCTGATCGGTACCCTCGATTCGGCCCGTACCCAGGTGGTGATGGAAAACATCCTGCAAAAGATCGTCGACACCGGCGCTATCATCGCCATCATCGACATCACCGGCGTGCCGACCGTCGACACCCTGGTGGCGCAGCACCTGATGAAGACCATCGCCGCCGCGCGCCTGATGGGCGCCGACTGCATCATCAGCGGCATCCGTCCGCAGATTGCGCAAACCATCGTGCACCTGGGCGTAAACCTGGAAGATGTGATCACCAAGGCCACCCTGGCCGACGCCTTCCTGGTCGCGCTCGAGCGCACCGGCGCGTCGATCAGCATCAAGCACAACGCCTGAGGCCGCGACTATGGAACGTATTCCCATCCTGCGCATGGGCGACCTGCTGCTGGTGACGATCCAGGTCGACATGCACGACCGTCTCGCCATGCAGTTGCAGGACGACCTGACCGAGCGCATCGTGAGCGACGGCGCCAAGGGTGTCCTGATCGACATCTCGGCGCTCGACCTGGTCGACTCCTTCATCGGCCGCATGATCAGCAATACCGCCGCCATGGCGCGCGTGCTTGACGCCCGCACCGTGGTGGTCGGCATGCAGCCGGCGGTGGCGATCACCCTGGTCGAACTGGGCCTGACCCTGCACGGTGTCAAGACCGCACTGAATGTCGAAAAGGGCATGGCCCTGCTTGGAAAGAGCTATAAATAATGGTTGACGCGCATACCGATGCGGTCCTGTTCGATACGCACCTGCTCGACCACCATCGCCAGCAGCGTGCGGGTCGCGTGACCTTGCCCCTGCGTACGGACGAGGACGTGGTTGGCCTGCGCAAGCAGGTGCGCGAGCGCGCCGTGGCGCTGGCGCTGTCGCTGGTCGACCAGACCAAGCTGGTGACGGCGGCCAGCGAACTGGCACGCAACACGATCAAGTATGGCGGCGGCGGCGAGGTGCATCTCGACGCCATGGACGACGGCATGCGCAAGGGGATCGGCCTGCTGTTCGTCGATGCCGGCCAGGGCATTCCCGATATCGGCAATGCGCTGCGGGATGGATTTACCACCGGTGGTGGCCTGGGCCTCGGCCTGGGCGGCTCCAAGCGCCTGGTCGACGAGTTCGACATCGACAGCCGTCCGAAGGAGGGCACAGCGGTGCTGATCGTCAAATGGAAGCGCTGATCGGTTCGCAGTCGCAGCAGTTCGTGTTCGCCGTTTCCCACGCCAGCGACGTCGCCGCCGTGCGCCGCGCGGGCCAGAAGCTGGCCGAATCGCTGGGTTTCAACGAGACCCGCGCCGGCCAGCTGGCCCTGATCATCACCGAGGCGGCCACCAATATCCTCAAGCATGCCGGCGAAGGCGAGATCCACGTCGGGCCGGCGCAGTCGCCAGCCGGCATCGGCGTCGACGTGCTGGCGCTCGACAAGGGCCCCGGCATTGCCGACCTGGCCAGCAGCCTGGTCGACGGTGTCTCGACCGCCGGCACCGCCGGTACCGGACTGGGCGCGCTGCACCGCCTGGCCGACGAATTCGACGTGTATTCGACCCGTGGCGATGGCGCCGCCTTCTTCATGCGCCTGTGGCGAGACACACCCGGTCCCAGCTCGTGCGGGGTCGAGGTGGGCGCGCTGTGGACCCCGATCAGGGGCGAAGAAGTGTGCGGCGACGGTTGGGCAGTTGTTTGCGGCGACGATGGGGCCACCCTGCTCGCCGCCGACGGCCTGGGGCATGGACCGGACGCCGCACGCGCCGCCAACGCGGCGATCGGCGCGCTGGCCGAGCGTGGCCCGATCGGGGCGGGGGAGCTGGTGCATGCGTCGCACGAGGCCTTGCGGTCCACACGCGGCGCCGCGCTGGCGGCGGCGCGCATCGATTTCGAGCACGATGAGCTGCGCTTCGCCGGCGTAGGCAATATCGGCGCCATCGCAATCGGCGACGTGCGCCGCGCGCTGGTGTCGCACAACGGCATCGTCGGCCACAATATGCGCAAGGTACAGGAATTCACGGTGCCGTTCGGGCCGGGCGCGCTGTGCATCATGCATTCGGACGGCATCGAGACCCGCTGGGATCTTGAGAAATATCCGGGCCTGCAGGGCCGCAGCCCGGCCCTGATTGCCGCCATCCTGATGCGCGACCATATCCGCGGGCGCGACGATGCGATGGTGCTGGTGGTGCGCCGGCTGGCGGGCGCATGATGACGGTCCAGCGCATCCTGAGCGTCGGCCTCGATAGCGACCAGGACGTGGTGCTGGTGCGCCAGCGCGCGCGCCAGATATCGGCGTTGCTGGGATTCTCGCAGCAGGACCAGGTACGCATCGGCACCGCGGTGTCCGAAGTGGCGCGTGGCGTCATCCACCAGGGGCCTAGCGGGCGGGCGGCGTTCCAGTTGCGCGAGCAGGATGGCCGCCAGCACCTCGAGGTGCTGCTCAGCGCCGGCCGCGGACGCGCCGGGGCGGGCGGCGCCCCGGAGACCGAATCGCTGCGTGAACTGGCGATCATCACCGCGCATCGCCTGATGGATGCCTGCGAAGTCGATCCGGGCGATGCCGGCGCTTCCACCGTGACGGTACGCAAGGCGCTACCGCGCCACGAGCACGTCACCTCGATCAGGCTGGCCGAGATCGGCGCGCGCCTGGCCGACAGCCCGGTGTCGAACCCGGTGCACGAACTGCAGCTGCAGAACCAGGAGTTGCTGGCCACCCTGGCCGAACTGCGCGAACGCCAGGATGACCTGATGTCGCTGACCCGCGAACTCGAGGACACCAATCGCGGCATCGTGGCGCTGTATGCCGAGATCGAGGACAAGGCCGAGCGCCTGCGCCGCGCCGACGAGATGAAGTCGCGCTTCCTGTCCAATACCAGTCACGAATTGCGTACGCCCTTGTCGTCGATCCGCGCCCTGGCCCAACTGCTGCTGGACCGCATGGACGGCGACCTGACCGACGAGCAGGAGCGCCAGGTGCGGTTCATCTCCACCGCGGCGGCCGACCTGTCGGAGCTGGTCAACGACCTGCTCGACCTGGCCAAGATCGAGGCCGGCCGGGTCGAGACCCACGCCGAGCCGGTGGTGGTCGATAACCTGTTCCGCGCCCTGAAGGGCATGCTGCGGCCACTGGTGGACGAGGCCCGGGTGGAGCTGATCTTCGAGCCGTCCGGCATCGAGGAGCCGTTTTACTCGGACGAAGGCAAGATCTCGCAGATCCTGCGCAACTTCATCTCGAACGCGCTGAAATTCACCGAACAGGGTTCGGTGCTGGTATTCGCCGCCCACGACCCGGAAGCCGACACCATCGCCTTCGCCGTGGCCGATACCGGCATCGGCATCAGCGGCGACAACCTGCAACTGATCTTCGAAGAATTCAGCCAGATCGAACATCCCCTGCAACGCCGCAGCAAGGGCACCGGCCTCGGCCTGCCACTATGCCGCAAGCTGGCTGATCTGCTCGGCGGACGGGTCGACGTCTCGAGCACGCCCGGCGTCGGCTCGACCTTCACGCTCACCCTGCCACGCACCGTGCCCCGGACATCGCAGCAACCCCCCATGGATCCTGATGGAACCGCACCATGAATAGTCATCCGACCCAGATTCTCAACGTTGACGACAACGACGGGGCGCGCTACGCCAAGACCCGCATCCTGCAGAGCGCCGGCTTCGACGTGATCGAGGCCGCCAACGGCACCGATGCGCTGGACATGGTCAAGCGCCTGGCGCCGGCGCTGGTGCTGCTCGACGTCAAGCTGCCCGACATCAACGGCATCGAGGTGTGCCGCCGCATCAAGGCCGAGTCGGACAGCAGCAGCGTGCTGGTGCTGCAGACCTCGGCCGCGCTGACGGGACGCGCCGACAAGATCCGCGGCCTGGAAGGCGGCGCAGACAACTACCTGGCCGCGCCGATCGAGGCCGATGAGCTGATCGCCAACGTCAATGCGCTGCTGCGCATGCGCCGCATCCAGGTCGACCTGCGCGACAGCGAGGAACGGTTTCGCCAGCTGACCGACAATATCGACGATGTGTTCTGGATGTTTTCGGTGCCTGGGCGCGAGCTGGTCTATGTCAGCCCGGCCTACGCGTCGGTGTGGAGCGGCAGTGCCGAGGCGCTGCGCGAGGATACCGGCGCCTGGCTCGACGCGGTGCATGCCGATGACCGCGCGCGCATGACGGCGCGCTGGGAAAACCTGGCGCAAGAGCCGCACTACGACGAAGAATTCCGCATCCACGGCGCCGACGGCCAGTTGCGCTGGGTACGCGACCGCCTATTCCCGGTGCGTAATGCACGCGGCGTGGTGTACCGGGTGGCGCGCATGAGCAGCGACATTACCGGGCGCAAGGAAATGGAAGCGCTGCTGCGCACCGCCGACAGCAACAAGAACCAGTTCCTGGCGACGCTGGCGCACGAGCTGCGCAATCCCTTGAGCCCGATCCGCAATGCGGCGGCCCTGCTGGGCGCGACCGGCGACGGCGCGGCTGAGCGCCAGGCGCGTGCGCGCGATGTCATCTCGCGCCAGGTCGACCACCTGGCCCACCTCGTGGACGACCTGCTGGACGTGGCGCGTATCTCGGAAGGCAAGATCGTGCTGCGCGACGAGGAGGTTAATCTCAAGGGCGTGATCGCGCAGGCGATCGAGACTGCCGCGCCGCTGATCGCTGCGCGCCAGCACCACCTGGACGTTCAGCAGCCGAACGACAATATCTGGGTGATGGGCGACCCGGTGCGCCTGGCCCAGTCGGTCGGCAACCTGCTGCACAACGCGGCCAAGTTCACGCCGGCCGGCGGCATTATCACGCTGAGCGTCGACGTCTCGGGCGAGGGCGCCAACAATCGCGTGCGCATCTCGGTGCACGACAACGGCATCGGCATCGACGAGGACAACCTGCCGCGCATCTTCGGCATGTTCGCCCAGGCCGCGGTGCCGCCCGACCGCGCACCGGAAGGCCTGGGCATCGGCCTGTCGCTGGTGTCGCACCTGGCCGAGCTGCATGGCGGCCGTCTGGAAGCGGCCAGCCCCGGCATCGGCAAGGGCAGCACGTTTACGATCGAGCTGCCGCTGCTGCGTATCGCTTCAAGCGCGATCGTGGCGCCGCCGCCTGAAGTAGAAGCCAGCACCGACTCGGGCGGCATGCGCGTGCTGCTGGTGGACGACAACGTCGACGCCATGGAGATGATGGGCTTCCTGCTGGCCGAGATGGGCTACCAGCCGCTGACCACGGCCGATGCAGGCGAACTCGAAACGCTGGCGCTGCGCCACAAGCCGCAGGTGATCGTGCTCGACATCGGCCTGCCGGGCGTGGACGGCTACCAGGTGGCGCGCCGCATCAAGGCCAATCCGGCGCTGGCGCATATCCGCCTGGTGGCGCACACCGGCTACGGTTCGCCCGAAGACCGCCGCCGCGCGCAAGAGGCGGGGTTCGATGCGCACCTGGTCAAGCCGGCCGAGTTGTCGGATCTGGAAGCGGCGTTGCGGGGCTGATAGCCCGTCACGCGCCAGAGGGCTCGCACCACCGATAACGTCAGCCACGTCGTTCCCGCGAAGGCGGGAACCCAAGGCCATGGCGTCGTCGATTGCTTTGAATGTTTCCACAGCGCGAGCAAACTTGGATTCCCGCCTTCGCGGGAACGACGACGGTCACGCCAGCAAGGCCACCGCCTTCACCTGCGCCCACAGCGCGCACCCCGGCTCCACCGCCAGCTCGCGCCGCGAGCGTTCGGTGATGCGCGCGAGCAGCAGCGTCTCGCCGACCTTCAACCGCACCAGCACCTGACCCGGCGCCGCAGCCGGCCCCACCGCATCGACCACCGCCGGCAGGATATTGGTGATACTACTGCCGCGCGGGCGCTCGAGCGCCAGGCTGACGTCGCGCGCGTGGATGCGGCAGCGCACCCGGCTGCCGATGGCCGCGTCGCGTCGCCCCACCAGCAGCACCCCGCCCGGGAAGGCCAGGTGCGATAGCCCGTCGGCATTCTGCTCGCGCAGCACGGTGTCGATCATCACACCCGCATCGTCCTCGAAGTGCGAGGCCAGGTCGAGCCGCGCCAGGGTGGCCGACAGCGCACCGCTGGCCAGCACGCGTCCCTGTTCCAGCACCACCAGGTAATCGGCCAGGCGCGCCACTTCGTCGACCGAGTGGCTGACATACACCACCGGCAGCGCCAGCTCGTCGTGCAGCCGTTCGAGATAGGGCAGGATTTCCATCTTGCGTTTCAGGTCGAGGGCGGCCAGTGGTTCATCCATCAGCAGCAGGCGCGGTGACGCCAGCAGGGTGCGCGCGATCGCGACGCGCTGCCGTTCGCCGCCCGACAGGGTGCCTGGGCGCTGGGCCAGCAGGTGCCCGATGCCGAGCAATTCGGTCACCGGCTTGACCTCGAAGCGCCGCGCCTGCCGCGGCAGGCGCTTGAGGCCGAACTCCAGGTTGGCGCGCACATCGAGGTGCTCGAACAGGCTCGCTTCCTGGAACACGTAGCCGATGCCGCGCCGGTGGGTCGGCACGTACACGCCGCGCGCATCGTCCTGCCAGGTTTCATCACCCACGGCAATGTGCGCGCCGGCCACCCGTTCCAGCCCGGCCAGGATGCGCAGCAGCGTAGTCTTGCCCGAGCCTGAATGGCCGAACAGGGCGCTCACGCCATGGTCGGGCAGGTCGAGATCGGCGTCGAGCGAAAACACACCCCGGTCCAGCTTGACCTCCATGCGAATGCCGCTCATCGGCGCGTCCCCTTCACCGATTGCGGATACAGCGTGTACAGCACCAGCAGCACCACGAACGAGAACACCAGCATGCCGCCCGCCAGCCAGTGGGCCTGGGCATACTCCATCGCCTCCACATGGTCATAGATCTGGGTCGAGACCACGCGCGTCTTGTCCGGTATGTTCCCGCCGATCATGAGCACCACGCCGAATTCGCCGATGGTGTGGGCGAAGCCGAGGATGGCGCCGGTAATAAAACCCGGCCGCGCCAATGGCACCGCCACCGACCAGAAGCTGTCCCAGGGGCTGGCGCCCAAGGTGGCCGCCACTTCCAGCGGACGCGCGCCGATCGCCTCGAAGGCATTCTGCAGCGGCTGCACCACGAAGGGTAATGAGTACAACACCGAACCGATCACCAGGCCGGTAAAGGTGAACGACAGCGTGCCCAGGCCGAGGGCGATGGTCAGCTGCCCGAGCGGACCATTCGGGCCCATCGCCAGCAGCAGGTAGAAGCCGATCACGGTCGGCGGCAGCACCAGCGGCAGGGCCACCACCGCCCCGACGGCATGGCGCAGGCGCGAACGGGTGCGCGCCAGCCACCAGGCCAGCGGCGTGCCGACGACCAGCAGCAGCAAGGTCGTGACCGTGGCCAGTTTCAGGGTCAGCCGGATCGCGGCGAAGTCGGACGAATCGAGCACCGTTCAGGCTTCGTAGCCGTAGCTGCGGATGATGGCTTTGGCCTTGTCGCCGCGCAGGTATTGCAGCAATGCTTGCGCAGCCGGATTCTTGCCACCCTTGGCCAGCAGCGCCGCGTCCTGGCGGATCGGATCGTGCATGCTGCTCGGGACGATCCAGCCCGAACCCGAGGTGAACTTGCCGTCGCGCCAGACCTGGGCCTGGGCCACGAAGCCCAGTTCGGCGTTGCCGGTGCTGGCGAACTGCCAGGCCTGGGCGATGTTCTCGCCTTGCACCAGGCGCGGTTGTACCGTGTCGTACAGGCCCAGTTTCTGCAGGGTGGCCACGGCGGCGGCGCCGTACGGCGCGGTCTTGGGATTGGCCACTGCGAGGTGCTTGTAGCTACCTGTCTTGAGCACCTTGCCTCCAGCGTCGACGACGCCGTCCTTGGCCGACCACAGCACCAGCCGACCGACCGCGTAGGTGAAGCGGCTGCCGGCCACGGCGTGGCCTTCGGTTTCCAGCCTGGCCGGCGTTTTGTCGTCGGCCGCCAGCAGCACTTCGAATGGCGCCCCGTTGCGGATCTGCGCGTAGAATTTGCCGGTGGCGCCGGTCGCGACGATGGCTTTGTGGCCGGTGTCGCGTTCGAACTGGGCGGCCAGTTGTTCCATCGGACCAGCAAAGTTGGCAGCGACCGCAACCTGGACCTCGCCGGCCTGCGCGGCTCCCGCGAGGGCAAGGATGGCGAACAGGCTGGCGAGGCGTTTCATGGTTTTCTCCGTAGGTAAGCAGGCGATGTATACTGAAGTATATAACGAAAAATCGGGTGGGAAGCGGTACACATGAGCACGGACAACAGGAGCATCGCACTACAAGGCAAGGTCTGGATGACGGTCGGCGGCGAGAACCTCGGTGGCAGCAACCGGGTCGAACTGCTGGCGGCGATCGGGCAGCTGGGTTCGATCACGGGCGCGGCCAAGGCGGTGGGCCTGAGCTACAAGGCGGCTTGGGACGCGATCGACACGATGAACAATCTGGCCGGCGAGGCGCTGGTCGAGCGCGTCACCGGCGGCAAAGGGGGCGGCGGCACGCGCTTGACGGCGCGCGGCCGGCAGCTGGTGGACAATTTCAGGATGATCGAGCAGGTACACCATGACTATCTCGAACGACTCAACCTTCAGGCCGGCGCACTGGCCGACGACTTCGCACTGTTCACGAGATTCAAGATGAGGACCAGCGCACGCAACCAGTTCTTCGGCACCGTGACCCGGGTGACGCAGGGCGCGGTCAACGACGAGGTCGCGCTCGACACCGCGGGCGGGCAGCAGATCGTCGCGATCGTCACCCGCGAGAGTTCCGAAAACCTCGGTCTGGCGCCAGGGCGGCAGGCCTTTGCACTGATCAAGTCGTCGTCGGTGATCGTGATGACCGGGGCCGATGGCGCGCGGCTGTCGGCGCGCAACCAGCTGGCGGGCCAGGTCACGCGCCTGATGCGCGGCGCGGTCAACTCCGAGGTCGTGATCGCGCTGGCCGGTGGCGGCAGCGTGGCGGCCACGATCACCAATGAGAGCGTGGACGCGCTGGGACTGGAAGAGGGCGCGGCGGCCACGGCCCTGTTCAAGGCCTCGAGCGTGATCCTGGGCGTGCCGGACTAAGTGGACTGGCCGCACAACTGCTGGTTGGCGATCAGCCGCGGCGGTGGATCGCAGCGGCACAGGCACAGGTCGCCCTCCAGCGCATACTCGCGGCCATCATGACGGGTTGGCAGGCGCGCGCCGTCGAGGGCGATCAGGCCGGTCGATCCGCAGGCCGGGCAGCTTACCTGGTCGCCTTCGAGCGCGACCTTGACGCCATCGAGTGCGAGCAGCGAGCTGGCCGATGTCACGGTGCCGCCGGCTGTCGTCGATGCGCCGAGGGTGATGTAGTAGCGTTTAGCCATGTCAGCTCCTTGTATGCAAGGCTGCACCATCAGGATGGACTTGTCGCCGGGTCTTGACAACATCTAACTGCGATACGCGCCAATGCAGACGTAAAAAAGCCCCGCCAACAGCGCGGGGCTCTCGAGGAGGACAGCCGACGCTTACTTGTCCGTCACCGTGAACTCGCCATACGGCTTGAGCTGCTCATCGAGTTTCGATGGATCGCCCACCACCACGATCGACTGCTTCTCGGGCGCGAAATACTTCTTCGCCACCGTGCGCACCTGTTCCGGCGTGACCTTCTGGATCCTGGGCACGTACTCGCCCAGGAATTCAGGCGGCAGGCCGACCAGCCAGTTGGACGCCAGGGTATTGGCGACCGAACGCTGCAACTGGTTGCTGAGCAGGTAGCCGCCCGCGACGTAGCGCTTGTTCATGTCCATTTCCCTGGCCGGCACCAGTTCGCTGCCGATGCGCTTGTATTCCTTGAAGTATTCCTCCAGCGAAGCGCCGGTGACTTCATTGCGCACGTCGGCGCCGCCGACCATCATGCCGCCCGCACGGCTCATGCGCGCGCCGGCCGAAGCGCCGTAGGTATATCCCTTTTCTTCGCGCAGGTTGCTGTTGATGCGGCTCGAGAAGCCACCGCCCAGGATGGTGCTGGTCAGGCGCAGCGGGATCTGATCCGCCGCGCTGGCCGCGATGCCGGGGCTGCCCAGGCGCAGGGTCGATTGCACGCTGCCGTCGCGCTTGAGCACGATGCGCGCCGGTTTCACGCCGGTGGTCGCTGCCGGGGTCTCGGGCAGCGCCGTGCCAGTGACTTTCCAGTCGCCGAAGGCGGCGTTGGCCAGCTTCATTGCCTCGGCTTCAGAGATGCGGCCGGTGATCACCAGCAGCGCGCGGTCGGGGCGGAAGCGTTTCGCATGCTCGGCGCGCAGCGTGGCGGCGGTGACGGCATTGATCGATTCCACGGTCGGATCGGTGCGGCCATACGGATGGTCGGCATACACCGCCTTCTTGATCGCGCGTTCGGCGCGGAAGCCCGGCTGGGTTTCAGAGACGCGCAAGCCCTGCAGCGCGTTGGCCTTGGCCAGCGCCACTTCGTTCTCGGGGAAGGACGGCTGGCGCGCGATCTCGGCCATCAGGTTCAGCATCGCCGGCGCCTGCGAGGCGAGGGCGTTGGCGGACAGGATGATGCCGTCGGCGGCCGGGCTGGCCGCGACTTCACCGCCCAGGCCCTGGGCCGCTTCGGCGATGGCGCGCGAATCGCGCTTGGACGTACCCTCGTTGAGCATGCCGGCCAGCATGGACGCAAAGCCGCTCTGGTTCGGCGCATCGGCCGCGAAGCCGGCGCCGCGCACGGCCAGCACATAGTCCACGCGTGGCAGGCCGTCGCGCGGCACCACCCACACGGTCAGGCCGTTGGCCAGGGTCTGCTTGGCGATCTTGGGCGCCGGGATCGATTTTTCCTGGCCGTAGGCGGGCATGCCTTTTGGCGTTGCGACGTCGGCCGCATGGGCTGCGGGCGCGAACGCCAGCGAAACGGCGAGTGCGAGCATCAGTTTGTTCATGATGCGCTCCTTAGTTGGTGGCGCCGGCAGGCGCGTTGTTGTTGGCGGCCGACGCGGTCTTGGCGGCCTCGATCATGGCGGCCGGCTTGCGGTCGATCACGGTACGGTTGGTCGGCACCAGGTAGGTCTTGACCGCGCGCTGGATGTCGTTTGAGGTCACGCCTTCGATCCAGCCCGGGATCTTGTTGACGACATTGGCGTCGCCCCACAGGACCTGCAGCTTGGCCATGGTGTCGGCGCGATTGATGAAGCTTTCCAGCTTGTTGTTCCAGTCGGCCAGCATGCGCGTCTTGACGCGCTTCAGGGTGGCGTCGTCCACGCCGTCTTTCGCGATCTTGGCGATCTCTTCATCCATCGCCTTGAGCACGGCATCGGCGCTGCTGTCGGGTTTATACAGCGCGAACACGGTCATCAGGGTCGGGCCGTTGTATTCCCACGGGCTGGTCAGGCCAAACATGGTGTCGACATTCAGGGCGATCTCGCGGCCTTTCACCAGACCCTGGTAGAACAGCGACGCATCGCCGCCGCCCAGCAGTTCAGCCAGCACCGCGATCGGCGCCTGGTCGCGGCTGCCGCGCTCCGGCACCTTCCAGGCCGCCGCGATTGCCGGCACCTGGGCCAGGGCGTCGCTTTGCTCGAGGCGCTTTTCGGCGGTGTTGAGCGGTTCGGTGAAATCGGTGCCCTTCGGCACGGGGCGTGCCGGGATGGCGCCGAAGTATTTCTCGGCCAGCGCGAAACCCTGTTGCGGCGTGATGTCGCCGGCGAGCGCCAGCACCGCGTTATTCGGGCCGTAGTAGTCACGGTGGAAAGCGCGCACATCGTCCAGGCTGGCGTTCTCGAGGTCTTCGAAGCTGCCATAGCCGTCGTGGTTGTTCTCCCATTTCTGGAACGCATGCTGGCTGATGTCGATCCACATGAAGCCGCCGTAAGGCTGGTTCTTGACGTTGACGCGGATCTCTTCCTTGACCACGTCCTGCTGGTTCTTGAGCGTGGCCGGGCTGAAGTCGAGGGTCTTCATGCGGTCCGCTTCCAGCCACAGGATCGGTTCCAGGCTGGTGCTCGGAGCGGTCTCGATATAGTTGGTGAAGTCGGGACGGGTCGAGCCGTTGTTCCAGCCGCCGCCGGCGGTGATGGTGGTGTCGAACACGCCTTTCGGTGCGTTCGGCGTGCCCTGGAACATCAGGTGCTCGAACAGGTGGGCGAAGCCGGTGCGGTTCTTCGGCTCAAGGCGCATGCCGACGTGGTAGACGACCGACACGCCGACCGTCGGCGAGCTGCGGTCTTCCGACACGATGACGGTCAGTCCGTTGTCGAGTTTCTTGGTATTGACCGGCAGGGTCCACTGGTCGCTCGATGCGGCGAAGGCCGACATCGACAGGGTGATCCCCGCCATCAGGACAGGTAATTGGCGCATGCGCATGGTGACCTCAATGATGAATGTTAGGACAATGGCACTGGGCCATCGGCGAGCCATCTTAGCGCAATGGCATGCAATTAAGTAACCCTTTCCTTGTCATTTCGCACGCCATTCCGATGTCATGCAGACAGCATCCATCGCGCGCGTTTGCATTTCGGGCGGCGATTCGTGCAGTTCGTCGCATGAGCCATCGAGCGGCCGGGCTTTCGGGATATAGTTGCAACATGACAAGTCCCGGTACAACACCGGCGCAAGAAATCACTGGAGAGAATGGATGAACCATCTGATCAAGCTGGGTGCCGTGGCTGCCTTGTTGGGCGTATCGATCGGCATCGCCGCCGCCGCGCCCGAGACCAGTACCGAGACGCGCACGATCGACGCGCGCGTGGTGCGCGTCAAGCTTGAAGGGGTGGTTGACCTCAGGATTCGCCAGGGCACGACGCCATCGCTGGTGCTGACCGGCGACGCACGGTTGCTGTCGCGCACCACGACCTCGCAGCGCGGCGATTCGCTCCAGATCGAGACCGAGGGCCGCAGCTCCGGCTTCAGCTTTGGCCGCAGCTCAGGCCTGCAGGCCGAGCTGGTGCTGCCGAACCTGCGCGCAGTGTCGTCGGAAAGCGTCGGCGCCACCACCGTTAGCGGGTTCGCCGGGGAAACACTCGAAATCAACCTCGATGGCGCCGGGTCGATGTCTGTATCATCATCGGAATACCGCAACGTCAAGGCCAGCCTGGGTGGCGTCGGCAACCTCAAGATCCAGGGCGTGAACAGCGAGATGGTCGACCTGAGTCTGGGCGGCGCCGGCTATGTGACCCTGAGCGGGCGCAGCAAGAATTTAAGGGCCGAGCTGGGCGGATTGGGAGGGCTTGACGCCCAGGCCTGCACGGTGGAGTCTGTCACCCTGGACCTGTCGGGATTGGGCAACGCCACCGTCAACGCGCGCAATAGCGTCAACCTGACGCTGTCGGGCATGGGCTCGGTGACGGTGCTCGGCAAGCCAGCCAACCGCAAGGTGGCGCTCGATGGCCTTGGCAAGGTCAACTGGAAGTAAACCTGCCCGCAGCCCGCTGCGGCGGGAATATCGGAACGATCCAGATTCTGTGCACGAGACATGAAAAAAATACTCCTTGTGACGCTGCTTGCCATTGGCCTGCAATTGGGCCTGCAGACGACCGCCCGGGCCGGCTTTGCGGAGGGCGCGAGCGCCTATAACGCCCGCAATTACGCGCTGGCATTGAAAGAAATCAGTCCGCTGGCCAAGGCCGGCAATCCGGACGCCCAGCACCTGCTGGGCCTGATGTACTACATGGGCCGCGGCGTCACGCGCGACTACAAGCAGGCCTTTGCCTGGCACATGAAGGCAGCCGGGCAGGGCAAGGTCGATGCGCAGTATGTGGTCGGCGCCATGTATTACACCGGCAACGCGGTGCCGCAAGACCAGAAGCATGCGGTGACGTGGTTTCGCAAGGCGGCCGAGCAGGGCCATGCCGAAGCCCAGCATGCGCTCGGGCTGATGTACCGCTACAACGTGGCCGGCGTGCCGCAGGATCCGGTGCTGGCCTATATGCTGTACAACCTGGCGGCGGCCGGCGGCCATCGCAACGCGGCCGACCAGCGCGCCGCGATCGCCAAGAAGATGACGCAAGAGCAGGTCGAAGAAGCGCAGGCGCTGGCGCGTACCTGGAAGGTCGGCAGCAGCCTGCCGACGGTGTCAAAGACCGGCGCCGGTATGTGATTTGGCGAACTGTGGCGAAAGCCATTGCAGTCCAGCATGAGCTTTAACGCATGGATTGGAGTCAGCGATGGCGAATATAGAATTTGCGATAACGACTGAAGTGCCCGTATCGACAGAAGAGGCCTGGGCCTGGTCGACGTCGCTCCAGAGCGTGCGCGCCGAGATGCGGCCCTTGCTCAAGCTGGTATTCCCCAAGGGGATGACCGATATCGGGGCCAATACCATGCTGGGCAAATCGCTGGGTCGTTGTCAGTTCCTGCTTTTCGGTATTTTCCCGGTTGATATGTCGAAGCTGACTTTTACCGAGATCGTGCCGGGCCACCGCTTCGTCGAACAATCGCAATTGCTCTCGATGCAGGCATGGCGCCACGAGCGCGTAATCACGCCAGGCGCCGACGGACGCGGCGCCCTGATCACCGACCGCCTCGCGTTCTCTCCCCGTTTCGCCACGCCGGTCGTGCGCGCCATGGTCAAGCTGCTGTTTTCCCACCGCCACAAGATGCTGGGCCGCGCATTGGGCGCCAAAGATCAGACAATTGCTCAAGGTAAAGCTGCTACCCGGCCTGAAACCGCGCGCCGCGACCGGTCCGCGTGGTAGGCTTCGGCCTCTACCCACTCGCATGCGCCTGTTAAGCACTGGCGCGGCGGCAATTTGGAGCTTGTATGTTGATTGCCACTCACGGCGGCAAATTCCACGCGGATGATGCGTGGGCGGTCGCCGTCCTGAAGGTGCTGTTCCCCGCGGCGGATATCGTCCGTACCCGCGAGCAGGCCAGGATCGATGCCGCCGACTTCGCGATCGACGTCGGCGGGGTCTGGGACCCGGCCTCAGGCCGCTTCGACCATCACCAGAAGGAATTCGATGCCACCCGCAGTTCTGGCGTGCCGTATGCCAGCGCCGGCCTGGTATGGCGTGAGTATGGCGCGCAATGCGTCGCCGCCCTGGCCGAGCGCCACACTGGCGAGCGCCTGAGCGACGACACGGCCCAGCAGATCGCCTATGCGATCGATGCCGATATCGTGCAATACCTCGATTTATCCGACGTGGGCGTCGCCAAGAATGCCCCCGGCAGCTATGGCTTGTCGGCGGTGGTGTCGGGATTTAACCCTGGCTGGCTCGACGAACAGCGCTTGGGCTACGGCGAAGCGGTAGACACCTATCGTATGGGCCAGTTCATGCGCGCGCTGGAATTCTTGACCGACATCATGGGCAATGCCGTGCGCTACCGCGTCGGCGCCATGCTGGCCGTGGTCCAGGTGCGCCAGGCCGAAGTGCTCGAGGACGGCAAGCTGCTGTTCCTCAAGAATGCCGCGCTGCCATGGAGCAGCGTGGTGCGCAAGGAAATGCCGAAGATCCTGTTTGTTATCAGCCACAGCCTGACCGAGCAGCGCTATATCCTGCATACGGTGTCGGTCGATACCGAGAGCTTCGACGCCCGCGCCGATCTGCCGGCATCGTGGGCAGGTTTGCGCGAGGCTGAGCTGGCGGCCGTGACCGGTGTCGAGGACGCCGTGTTCTGCCACACCGGCCGCTTCATCGCCGCCGCCCGCAGCTATGAGGGCATTCGGCGCATGGCGCGCCAGGCGCTCGACGAGGTCGCGCAATAAGGCACATCCTGGCGGTCTCCCGTACAATTGCGGTTTTAGTAACACGGGAGCAACACCAATGCGCGCCATCGAGATCACCCAGCCCGGCAAGCCGGACGTCCTGCAACTGTGCGAACGCCCGACCCCGGTCCTGAAGGCCGGCGAAGTGCTGATCAAAGTCCACGCCGCCGGCATCAACCGCCCCGACGTACTGCAGCGCCTGGGTAAATACCCGGTGCCGCCCGGCGCTTCAGATCTGCCGGGCCTGGAAGTGGCGGGCGAGATCGTCGACGGCGACCTGAGCGGCAGCGATTTCAAGAAGGGTGACCTGGTGTGCGCATTGGTGCAGGGCGGCGGCTATGCCGAATACTGCGCTGCGCCGCTCGAGCAATGCCTGCCGGTGCCGGAAGGCCTGAGCGCCCTCGAAGCCGCCACCTTGCCAGAAACTTATTTCACCGTGTGGAGCAATGTATTTGACCGCGCGCAGCTGGCCGAAGGCGAGAGCCTGCTGGTGCAGGGCGGCAGCTCGGGCATCGGCGTCACCGCCATCCAGTTGGCAAAAGCGCTGGGCCACCGCGTGTTCGCCACCGCCGGCACCGAAGATAAATGCCGCGCCGTCGAGGCGCTGGGCGCCGAACGCGGCATCAATTACCGCGACGAGGATTTTGTCGCGGTGGTCAAGGAACTAACGGGTGGCAAAGGTGTCAACGTGATTCTCGACATGGTCGCGGGTGATTACGTGGCGCGCGAGATCGATTGCCTGGCCGACGACGGCCGCCTGGTGGTGATCGCGCTGCTGGGTGGCGCGCGCGCCGACATCGACATGGGTCAGGTGCTGCGCCGACGCCTGCACATCACCGGCTCGACCCTGCGTCCGCGTCCGGTGGCGTTCAAGGCTGCAATCGCGCGCCAGTTGCGCGAACACGCCTGGCCGTTGTTCGTGCAAGGCAAGATCAAGCCCGTGGTGCATAAGGTGTTCCCACTGGCACAGGCGGCCGAGGCCCACGCGCTGATGGAGTCCAGTACCCACGTCGGCAAGATCGTCCTGCAAGTGCTGGCAGACTGATAGAAATAACACTATGAAGCGCGCCGGCGGGGCCAGGACGGTCCTGTCACGGCGCATCCGGGGCGGTCCAGGGGCGGGGCTTGACAGCTTACCTTTGTTTGACCGCCATATGAACGACCGCTAGAATAGCGGGTTATTTGACATGGGGTAGTATGCGTCCCAAACTGGTCGTAGGTAACTGGAAGATGAACGGCAGCCGTGCAGGTAATGCAGAGCTGCTGCAAGGTATTCTCGCTGGATTGACGGACAAGGGCGCTGCATGCGCCGTGTGCGTGCCGGCTCCCTACCTGTTCCAGTGTGAACAGCTTCTCGCGGGCAGCGCGATGGCCTGGGGCGCGCAAGACGTCGCGACCGAGCCGTGCGGCGCCTTCACTGGCGAGGTCTGTTCCTCGATGCTGCAGGATTTTGGCTGTCGTTACGTGATCGTCGGTCACTCCGAGCGCCGCGCCTACCATGGCGAATCGAATGATTTAGTAGCAAGCAAGACCAAGGCGGCGCTGGACGCCGGCCTGACCCCGATCGTCTGTGTCGGCGAAACGCTGGCCCAGCGCGAAGCGGGCGCGACCGAGCAAGTGGTCGGCGCCCAGCTCGACGCGGTGCTGGAACTGGTTGGCGCGGATGCGGTATCACGCCTGGTCGTTGCCTACGAGCCAGTGTGGGCGATCGGCACCGGCAAGACGGCGACGCCGGCGATGGCGCAAGAGGTGCATGCCTTCCTGCGCCAAAAGCTGCGCGACTGCAACGCCGAAGCGGCTGAAAATGTACAAATCCTTTACGGCGGGAGCATGAAGCCGGAGAATGCAGGCGATCTGATGGCGCAAGCGGATATCGATGGTGGCTTGATCGGTGGGGCGGCATTAAAGTCGACTGATTTCCTCGGGATTATTCATTCCGTATAAGATTTAGTCATGGCATCACAAATTTTCGAATATTTTGAAAATATAAGAAATTTAAAAACGTTGTTTTAAACCTTGGAATGGAATTGCAATGATCTGGTTCAATTTGATTATCGTCGTGCAGGTTGTTTCGGCCCTGGCCATTATCGGCCTGGTCCTGATGCAGCACGGTAAGGGCGCCGACATGGGCGCGGCCTTCGGTTCGGGCGCATCGGGCAGCCTGTTCGGTGCATCCGGTTCGTCGAACTTCCTGTCGAAGTCGACCGCCGTAGCGGCCGCGATCTTCTTTGGGTCGACCCTGGCGCTGGCCTATATCGGCAACAGCGGCAGCAGTGGCGAAAGCGGCGGCGGCGTCATGGGCCGTGTGACCGTGCCTTCGAGCCAGGCTCCAGCAACCGGCATCCCTGGTGGCGCCCCGGCGCAGACCGCGCCGGCCGACGTGCCGACCCTGCCGGCAGGCAGCGCCGCACCAGCGGGCGCTGTCCCGGCGACCCCGGCGCCAGCAGCTCCGGCACCAGCACCAGCACCAGCGGCCCCGGCGCCGGCGACTCCTGCCCAGTAAGTAATACCCGGCGCGGCACCCGCGCCACACCAGATGGTCAAAAACGCGCCGTTATCCGGCGCGTTGTCGTTTTTAGGCGTAGAATGCGGCGGCGCGTGGCTGATGTGGCAAGCCATCCGGTGCGTGACCTTTGCAATATTGACGCACACCCTGTTTTGGAATGTGTCGCTGTTTGGTGAGAATAATTGATGAGCCATCGATTATTCGGCGACATGATGCAAAAAATTCGCAAATATCCTTGTGATTACGCAATTTGAGCATTGAAAAGACATGCTAAGGCAGGGTAAAATACTGGTCTCCAGCCGACGTGGTGAAATTGGTAGACACGCTATCTTGAGGGGGTAGTGGCGCAAGCTGTGCGAGTTCGAGTCTCGCCGTCGGCACCAAAATTTAGAAAGAAAAGCCAGCAAGGGCGCACGAGTTTTTCCTCATGCCTGAGCTGGCTTTTTTACGAGGATCAGTCCCGTGATCCTGGTGGTAGGCTCTTAGCCAGGTTCGCACGATTCGGTACTGCATCCCCGCAGTTTCCCGCAGTTTTTCTTTAACCGATCGTTCAGAAAGCTTCATCGTGAACCTCGAGAATTATCTCCCCGTCCTGCTCTTTATCCTGGTTGGCATCGGTGTCGGTGTCGCCCCGCAATTGCTTGGTCGTTTGCTCGGGCCGCACAAGCCCGACGATGCCAAGCTGTCCCCGTATGAATGCGGCTTCGAAGCCTTCGAAGACGCGCGCATGAAGTTCGACGTCCGGTACTACCTGGTCGCGATCCTGTTTATTTTGTTTGATCTGGAAACGGCATTCTTCTTCCCATGGGGCGTCTCGATGCGCGAACTGGGCTGGACCGGTTTCATCACGATGATGGTGTTCATCGCCGAATTCGTCGTGGGCTTCTGGTACATCTGGAAGAAAGGTGCCCTTGATTGGGAATAAGCCATGGCAATTGAAGGCGTATTAAACGAAGGTTTCATCACCACCACAGCCGACAAGCTGGTCAACTGGGCGCGTACGGGATCGATGTTCCCGATGACGTTCGGCCTGGCCTGCTGCGCGGTCGAGATGATGCACGTGGGCGCGGCCCGCTACGACATGGACCGCTTCGGTATCGTGTTCCGTCCATCGCCGCGTCAGTCCGACGTGATGATCGTCGCCGGCACCCTGTGCAACAAGATGGCGCCGGCGCTGCGCAAGGTCTACGACCAGATGGCTGAGCCGCGCTGGGTGATCTCGATGGGTTCCTGCGCCAACGGCGGCGGCTACTACCACTACTCGTATTCGGTAGTGCGCGGCTGCGATCGCATCGTCCCGGTCGATGTGTACGTGCCAGGCTGCCCGCCGACTGCCGAAGCACTGCTGTACGGCATCATGCAGCTCCAGAACAAGATCAAGCGCACCAATACCATCGCGCGCTAAAAACGGACGGCGTACTCCATGACGACAAAAATCGAGACCCTTGAACTCGCCCTGAAAAATGCACTGGGTGAGGGCGCCGCTATTTCCACGGCGCTGGGCGAAGTAACGGTGGTGGTCAAGGCCGCGGACTACATCAAGGCGATGCAGACCTTGCGCGACGACCGCTCCCTGGCATTCGAACAGATGATCGACCTGTGCGGCGTCGACTATTCGACCTATGGCGAAGGCACCTACGAGGGTCCGCGCTTCGCGGTCGTGGTGCACCTGCTGTCGCTGGAAAAGAACTGGCGCGTCCGCGTGCGCGTGTTCTGCCCGGACGACGAGATGCCGCTGGTCGAGACGATCACCCCGATCTGGCGCGCCGCCAACTGGTTCGAGCGCGAAGCGTTCGACATGTATGGCATCCTGTTCGACGGCCACGGCGACCTGCGCCGCATCCTGACCGACTACGGTTTCATCGGCCACCCGTTCCGCAAGGACTTCCCGGTCTCGGGCTATGTCGAAATGCGCTACGACCCGGAACAGAAACGCGTGATCTACCAACCCGTCACGATCGAGCCGCGCGAGAACATCCCGCGCGTGATTCGCGAAGAGACCTACGGGACGAAATAATGGCTGAGCTTAAGAACTACACCCTGAACTTTGGTCCGCAGCACCCGGCAGCGCACGGCGTGCTGCGCCTGGTGCTCGAACTCGACGGCGAGGTGATCCAGCGCGCCGACCCGCACATCGGCCTGCTGCACCGCGGCACCGAGAAGCTGGCCGAGACCCGCACCTACCTGCAATCGGTGCCGTACATGGACCGCCTCGACTACGTGTCGATGATGTGCAACGAACACGGCTACGTGCTGGCGATCGAAAAGCTGCTCGGCATCGAAGCGCCGATCCGCGCCCAGTACATCCGCACCATGTTCGACGAGATCACCCGCATCCTGAACCACCTGATGTGGCTCGGCGCGCACGCGCTCGACATCGGCGCCATGGGCCCGTTCCTGTACTGCTTCCGCGACCGCGAAGACCTGTTCGACGTCTATGAAGCGGTGTCGGGCGCGCGCATGCACGCGGCCTACTACCGCCCGGGCGGCGTGTACCGCGACCTGCCGGACACCATGCCGCAACACAAGCAATCGCCGATCCGCAGCGCCAAGGCGATCGCCGAGCTGAACGAACACCGCCAGGGTTCGGTCGTCGATTTCCTCGATGCGTTCACGAAACGCTTCGACGGTTATGTGGACGAATACGAGACCCTGCTGACCGACAATCGGATCTGGAAACAACGGACGGTCGGCATCGGTGTAGTCAGCCCGGAAGACGCGAAAGCCATGGGCTTCACCGGCGCCATGCTGCGCGGCTCGGGCATCGCCTGGGACCTGCGCAAGCACCAGCCGTATGCCGCCTACGACAAGGTCGAGTTCGACATCCCGGTCGGTACCAACGGCGACTCGTATGACCGCTACCTGGTGCGCGTGGAAGAGCTGCGCCAGTCGAACCGCATCATCAAGCAGTGCTTGAGCTGGCTGCGCGCCAATCCGGGCCCGGTGATGATCGACAATAACAAGATTGCGCCGCCGAACCGGATGGACATGAAGTCCAATATGGAATCGCTGATCCACCACTTCAAGCTGTTCACCGAAGGCTTCCACGTCCCAGAGGGCGAGGCATATGCCGCGATCGAGCACCCGAAGGGCGAGTTCGGCGTGTATATCGTCTCCGACGGCGCCAACAAGCCATACCGCCTGAAGCTGCGTACTCCGGACTATGTCCACCTGCAAAGCCTCGACGAGATGTCACGCGGCCACATGATCGCTGACGCGGTGGCCATCATCGGTACCCAGGACATCGTGTTCGGCAGTATCGACCGGTAACAGGAAGGGCAGAGAAAAACTATGTTATCCCCGCAGTGCTATCAAAAAATCGATCGCGAGCTGGCCAAGTACCCAGCCGATCAACGCCAGTCGGCCGTGATGGCTTCGCTGGCCCACGCCCAGGTCGAACTGGGCTGGCTGTCGCCTGAAACGATGCAAGAGATCGCCGATTACATCGGCATGCCTGCCATCGCCGTGCAGGAAGTGGCGACTTTCTACAATATGTTCAACATCAAGCCGGTCGGCCAGCACAAGATCACCGTGTGCACCAACCTGCCATGCGCGCTGTCGGGCGGCGAACACGCGGCCCAGCGCATCAAGGATGCGCTCGGCATCGGCTTCCGCGACACCACGGCCGATGGCAAATTCACGCTGATGGAAGGCGAGTGCATGGGCGCTTGCGGCGACGCACCGGTCATGCTGGTGAACAACCACCGCATGTGTTCGTTCATGAGCGACGCCAAGATCGACGCCCTGCTTGAGGAACTGAACAAATGACCAGCCTGCACGACCGTCACATCAAACCGCTGATCCTCGCCAACCTGAACGGCGAAAACTGGCACCTGGCCGACTACGTCAAGCGTGGCGGCTATTCGGCGCTGCGCCGGATCATCGAAGAAAAGATCACCCCTGAGCAGATCATCGCCGACATGAAGGCCTCGGGCCTGCGTGGCCGCGGCGGCGCCGGTTTCCCGACGGGCCTGAAGTGGAGCTTCATGCCGCGCCAGTTCCCTGGCCAGAAATACCTCGTCTGCAATACCGACGAAGGCGAGCCGGGCACGTTCAAGGACCGCGACATCATTCGCTACAACCCGCATTCGCTGATCGAAGGCATGGCCATCGGCGCTTACGCGATGGGCATCACCGTGGGTTACAACTACATCCACGGCGAGATCTTCGAGGACTACCTGCGTTTCGAAGAAGCGCTGGAAGAAGCGCGCGCGGCCGGCTTCCTGGGTGACAATATCCTGGGTTCGAGTTTCTCGTTCCAGCTGCACGCCCACCACGGTTACGGCGCCTACATCTGCGGCGAAGAAACCGCACTGCTCGAGTCGCTCGAAGGCAAGAAGGGTCAGCCGCGCTTCAAGCCGCCTTTCCCGGCCTCGTTCGGCCTGTACGGCAAGCCGACCACGATCAACAACACCGAGACTTTCGCGGCTGTTCCGTTCATCCTGAACATCGGCGCCGAGAACTATATGGCGCTGGGTCGTCCGAACAACGGCGGCACCAAGATCTTCTCGATCTCGGGCGACGTCGAGCGTCCAGGCAACTACGAAGTCCCACTGGGTACGCCGTTCGCGACCCTGATGGAACTGGCTGGCGGCATGCGCGGCGGCAAGAAGATCAAGGCCGTCATCCCTGGCGGTTCGTCGGCCCCTGTGGTGCCGGGCGACCTGATGATGCAAACCGACCTCGACTACGATTCGATCGCCAAGGCGGGATCGATGCTGGGTTCGGGCGCCGTCATCGTCATGGACGAGACCCGCTGCATGGTCAAGTCGCTGCTGCGCCTGTCGTACTTCTATTACGAAGAATCGTGCGGCCAGTGCACCCCGTGCCGTGAAGGCACCGGCTGGATGTACCGCATGGTCCATCGCATCGAAAACGGCCAGGGCCGCGCTGAAGACATGGATCTGCTCAACAACATCGCTGACAACATCAAGGGCCGCACCATCTGTGCGCTTGGCGATGCGGCTGCGATGCCAGTCCAGGCGATGATCAAGCACTTCCGCCAGGAATTTGAATATCACATCGAGCACAAGCACTGCCTCGTGCCCGCATACCTTTAAACCAGGTCAGGTAACGATCAAATGGTTGAAATCGAATTAGACGGCAAGAAAGTCGAAGTCCCACCGGGTTCCATGGTGATGGACGCCGCAAACAAACTCGGCACCTATATTCCGCACTTCTGCTATCACAAGAAATTGTCGATCGCAGCAAACTGCCGCATGTGCCTGGTCGAAGTGGAAAAGGCGCCGAAGCCGCTGCCAGCATGCGCGACCCCGGTCTCGCCTGGCATGATCGTGCGCAGCCACAGCGACAAGGCCGTGCAGGCACAGAAGTCGGTGATGGAATTCCTGCTCATTAACCACCCGCTGGATTGCCCGATCTGCGACCAGGGCGGCGAATGCCAGTTGCAAGACTTGGCAGTCGGCTACGGCAAGAGCGGCTCGCGCTACGACGAAGAAAAACGCGTGGTGGCCCCGAAAGAAGCGGGCCCGCTGATCTCGATGGAAGAGATGTCGCGTTGCATCCAGTGCACCCGTTGCGTGCGTTTCGGCCAGGAAGTAGCCGGCGTCATGGAATTCGGCATGCTGGGTCGCGGCGAACACTCCGAGATCACGACCTTTGTCGGCAAGACCGTCGACTCCGAAGTGTCGGGCAACATGATCGACCTGTGCCCGGTCGGCGCGCTGACCAGCAAGCCGTTCCGCTACTCGGCCCGTCCATGGGAACTGCAGCGCCGCAAGTCGGTCTCGCCGCACGATTCGCTGGGCGCCAACCTGATCGTCCAGGTCAAGGGCGGCAAAGTCATGCGCGTGCTGCCGTTAGAGAACGAAGCGGTCAACGAGTGCTGGATTTCGGACAAGGAGCGTTTCTCGTACGAAGCGCTGGACAATGCCGATCGCCTGACGAAACCGATGATCAAGCAGGACAACAAGTGGATCGAGACCGAATGGTCGACCGCCCTTGAATATGTCGCTCACGGCCTGCGTAATATCCGCCACGAGCACGGCGCCGACAGCCTCGCGGCCGTCGCCACCGCCCACTCGACCGTGGAAGAACTGTACCTGCTGAACAAGGCGTTCCGCGGCTTCGGCTCGGACAATATCGACTTCCGCCTGCGCCAGAGCGATTTCGCGCTGGACGGCCAGGTCACGCCGTGGCTCGGCATGCCGATCAACGACATCAGCAAGCTCAAGCGTGCACTGGTGATCGGTTCGTTCCTGCGCAAGGATCACCCGCTGGTCGCGACCCGCCTGCGCGCCGCCACCAAGTCGGGCCTGCGCCTGTCGCTGCTGACCGGTTCGGATGACGAACTCTTGATGAAGACGGCCCACAAACTGGTCGCCGCGCCAAGCGACTGGCTCGTTGCGCTGTCGGAAGTCGTGGTTGCCGTTGCTGCCGACAAGAACATCGCCGTGCCAGCCGGTTTCGAAGGCATCGAAGCATCGGATATCGCGAAGGCCATCGCCGCCTCGCTGGTGGTGGTGGGTGACGTTGAAGTGCCAGGCGCAATCCTGCTGGGTAACGCCGCTGCGCAACATCCGCAAGCGTCGCAAATCCACGCCGCGGCGCAGTGGATCGCCGAGCAGACCGGTTGCAGCTTCGGCTACCTGGTGGAAGCGGCCAACTCGGTCGGCGGTCACCTGGTCGGTGCTACCTCGGGCAAGAAAGAGTCGCTGTTCGCGACGCCGAAAAAAGCCTATGTGCTGCTGAACGCGGAACCGGAACTCGATGCGGCCAACCCGCAGCAAGCCGTCGCCGCCCTGAAGGGCGCCGAAATGGTCGTGGCCATGTCGGCCTTCAAGCACGGCATGGACTACGCCGACGTGCTGCTGCCGATTGCGCCGTTCTCGGAAACCTCGGGGACGTTTGTGAACTGCGAAGGCCGTGCACAGAGCTTCAACGGCACCGTGCGTCCGCTGGCCGAAGCGCGTCCAGCCTGGAAAGTGCTGCGCGTGCTGGGCAACCTGCTGGGCCTGACCGGTTTCGACTACGACACCTCGGAATCGATCCGCGACGAAGCCTTCGGCAAGGGCAATATTGATCTGTCGGCCAAGCTGAACAACAAGGCAAATGTCGCCCTGACCGTGGGTTCGTACGCCCCGGCCGGCCAGCTCGAGCGCCTGACCGACGTGCCGGTGTACTTCACCGATGCGCTGGCCCGTCGTTCGGAGCCACTGCAGCGCACCGCCGACGCCAACGCGCCGCTGGTCACGCTGTCGAAAGCGGTTGCCGAATCGATCGGCGTCGCCGCTGGCGACAAGGTCAAGGTCAGCCAGGGTAGCGGCTCGGCCGTCCTGGTCGCCGATATCGACAAGACCCTGCCGTCGAATGCGGTGCGTGTCGCCGCCGGCCATCCGGCAGTGAGCACCCTGGGCGCCATGTTCGGTTCCATCCAAGTTGAAAAAGCAGGGGAGGGCAAGTAATGGCAACGCCTGGTTACATCGATTCATTCAATGCTGGCGGCGCTGAACTGCTCGGTCCGGTCTGGCCACTGGTCTGGACCATCCTGAAAATCGTCGCCGTCGTGGCGCCGCTGATGATCGCGATCGCCTACGCCACCCTGTGGGAACGCAAGTTCATCGGCTGGATCCAGATCCGTATCGGCCCGAACCGGGTCGGTCCTGGCGGCCTGCTGCAGCCGATGGCCGACGGCCTGAAACTGCTGATCAAGGAAATCGTGATCCCGGCCAAGGCGAACAGGAACCTGTTCATCATCGGCCCGATCATGACCATCATGCCGGCGCTGGCCGCCTGGTCGGTGGTGCCGTTCGGTCCGCAGTTCGCGCTGGCCGACGTCAACGCCGGCGTACTGCTGCTGCTGGCCATCACCTCGGTCGAAGTCTACGGCATCATCATCGCCGGCTGGGCCTCGAACTCGAAGTACTCGTTCATGGGCGCCATGCGCGCATCGGCCCAGATGATCTCGTACGAAATCCCGATGGGCTTCGTGCTGGTGGTCGTGCTGATGGTGTCGGGCACCCTGAACCTGTCGGGCATCGTCGCCGGTCAACAGCTGGGCATGTTCGCCGATATGGGCCTGAACTTCCTGTCGTGGAACTGGCTGCCGCTGTTCCCGCTGTTCATCATCTACCTGGTGTCGGGCCTGGCTGAATGCGGTCGTCACCCGTTCGACGTGATCGAAGGCGAATCCGAAATCGTGGCCGGTCACATGGTCGAGTACTCGGGCATGTCGTACGCGATGTTCATGCTGGCCGAGTACGGCAACATGATCCTGATCGGTACCCTGGCCTCGCTGTTCTTCCTGGGTGGCTGGTCGGCGCCGTTCGCCTTCCTCGACTTCGATGGCGTGCTTGGCGGCCTGGTGGGCTTCTTCTGGCTGTTCCTGAAAACGTTCGCCTTCGTGACCTTCTTCATCTGGGTGCGCGGTACCTTCCCACGCTACCGCTATGACCAGATCATGCGCTTGGGCTGGAAAGTGTTCATCCCGCTGACCCTGATCTGGCTGGTCGTCGTCGCGGTCTGGATGCAGACGCCGCTGAACATTTGGAAGTAAGGAACGCAAAATGTCTAGAATGAAAGAAATCCTCGGCAGCTTGATGCTGACCGAGTTGATCAAAGGCTTGGCCCTGACCGGGAAATATGCGCTGTCGCGCAAGATCACGGTCCAGTACCCGGAAGAAAAGACCCCGATGTCGAACCGGTTCCGTGGCCTGCACGCGCTGCGTCGCTACCCCAATGGGGAAGAGCGCTGCATCGCCTGCAAGCTGTGCGAAGCGGTGTGCCCGGCAATGGCGATCACGATCGAATCGTCGCAGCGCGATGACGGCACCCGCCGTACCACGCGCTACGACATCGACCTGACCAAGTGCATCTTCTGCGGCTTCTGCGAAGAATCGTGCCCGGTCGACTCGATCGTCGAAACCAGCATCTTCGAGTATCACGGCGAAAAACGCGGCGATCTCTACTACACCAAAGAGATGCTGCTCGCCGTCGGCGACCGCTACGAAGCCGACATCGCCGCCGCTCGCGAAGCGGACGCGAAGTACCGCTAAACATAAGGGTCCTGGGTAAGTCATGACATTTACAACTGTTCTGTTCTACGTGTTCGCGGCCATCATGGTGCTGTCCGCTCTGCGCGTCATCACGGCCAAGAATCCGGTCCACGCCGCGCTGTTCCTGGTGCTGGCCTTCTTCAACGCGGCCGGTATCTGGCTGCTGCTGAAGGCCGAGTTCCTCGCCATCGTGCTGGTGCTGGTCTATGTCGGCGCCGTCATGGTGCTGTTCCTGTTCGTGGTCATGATGCTCGATATTAATATCGACCGCATGCGCGAAGGCTTCTGGGGCTACCTGCCAGTGGCATCGATCGTCGGTGGCCTGATCGTGCTCGAGATGGGCGCCGTGCTGTGGCATGGCTACAGCAACTTCGAGCAAAGTGCCGAAGCGGCTGCCCTGAACATCGGCGGCACCAAGGAGCTGGGCCTGCAGATCTACACCCGCTATATCTACGGCTTCGAAATCGCCGCCGTGGTGCTGCTGGTGGCGATCATCGCCGCCGTTGCCCTGACTTTGCGCAAGCGCAAGGACACCAAAGCCATCGACCCGGGCCAGGCGGTTCGCGTCAAGCGTAACGACCGCCTCAAGATCGTCAAGGTCGAGACGGTCAACCAGCGCGCCATCGACGCAGCGAACGTCGAGAAGGCTGCAGCAGCAGCTGCCGCCGCCGCAGCACCGAAGGAGCAAAAATGACTTTGTCGCTCGCACACTACCTGATCCTGGGCGCGATCCTGTTCGCGATCTCGGTGGTCGGTATCTTCCTGAACCGGAAGAACATCATCATCTTGCTGATGGCCATCGAACTGATGCTGCTGGCGGTGAACCTGAACTTCATCGCGTTCTCCCACTACCTGGGTGACGCGGCGGGGCAGATCTTCGTGTTCTTCATCCTGACCGTCGCTGCCGCCGAGTCCGCTATTGGCCTGGCAATCCTGGTGGTCCTGTTCCGTAACCTGGACACGATCAACGTGGAAGACCTGGATCGCCTCAAAGGCTGATGGTCTCGGCTAGATAAACAAAAACGAAAAGGTTCAACAATGGCGGGGCAAATTTCAACCTCACTCTTACTGGCGGTGCCTCTGGCACCGTTGGCAGGCTCGGCAATCGCCGGCCTGCTCGGTACCAAGTTCCTGGGCAATGTGGTCGGTCGCAAGGTGTCGCATACGGCGACCATCCTGGGCGTGCTGATCGCGCTGATCATCTCGGTGCAAACCCTGATGGCCACGCTGGGTGGCTTCACGCTGAATGAAGATCTCTACACCTGGATGACGGTCGGCACGCTCAAGCTCGCCGTCGGCTTCCAGATCGACACCCTGACCGCGATGATGATGTGCGTCGTCACGTCGGTGTCGCTGATGGTCCACATCTACACGATCGGCTACATGGCGGAAGACGACGGCTACAACCGCTTCTTCTCGTACATCTCGCTGTTCACGTTCGCGATGCTGATGCTGGTCATGTCCAACAACTTCCTGCAGCTGTTCTTCGGCTGGGAGGCAGTTGGTCTGGTCTCGTATCTCTTGATCGGTTTCTGGTACACCCGTCCGACCGCGATCTTCGCCAATATGAAGGCGTTCCTGGTCAACCGCGTGGGCGACTTCGGCTTCATCCTCGGTATCGGCCTGATCCTGGCCGCGTCGGGCACCATGAACTACGCCGAAGTGTTCGAGAAGGCCGACCAGTTGGCCCTGATGACGGTGCCGGGCACCGACTGGCCACTCTTGACCGCCGCCTGCATCTGCCTGTTCATCGGCGCGATGGGTAAATCGGCGCAGTTCCCGCTGCACGTCTGGCTGCCTGACTCGATGGAAGGCCCGACCCCGATCTCGGCACTGATCCACGCCGCGACCATGGTTACTGCCGGCATCTTCATGGTGTCGCGCATGTCGCCGCTGTTCGAGCTGTCGGACGGTGCGCTCTCGTTCATCATCGTCATCGGTTCGATCACCGCGCTGTTCATGGGCTTCCTGGGCATCATCCAGAACGACATCAAGCGCGTGGTGGCTTACTCGACGCTGTCGCAGCTGGGTTATATGACGGTCGCGCTGGGCGTGTCGGCCTACTCGGTCGCCGCCTTCCACCTGATGACCCACGCGTTCTTCAAGGCACTGCTGTTCCTTGGCGCCGGTTCGGTCATCATCGGCATGCACCACGACCAGGACATGCGTAATATGGGCGGCCTGCGCAAGTACATGCCGATCACCTGGATCACGTCCTTGATCGGTTCGCTGGCCTTGATCGGTACCCCATTGTTCTCGGGCTTCTACTCGAAGGATTCGATCATCGAGGCGGTGCACGCAAGTAACCTGCCGGGTTCGGGCTTCGCCAACTTCGCGGTGCTGGCCGGCGTGTTCGTCACGGCGTTCTACTCGTTCCGCATGTACTTCCTGGTCTTCCACGGCGAAGAGCGTTTTGGCAAGGCACATGCTCACGATCACCATGATGCGCACCACGCGCCTGCTGCAGCGCATGATCACTCGGATCCGCATGCCAAGCACGATTCGGACGCGCACCATGAAGAGGAATCGCACAGCGATTCCGCACACGACGACCACGGCCACCATGGCCTGGCCCCGGGCCAGAAGCCGCACGAGTCGCCTTGGGTCGTGACCCTGCCGCTGATCCTGCTGGCGATCCCGTCGGTCGTCATCGGTTACCTGGCCATCGGTCCCATGTTGCACGGTACCTTCTTCGATGGCGTGATCACCGTCAATCCGGCTCACCCTGCGATGGCTGAACTGGGCGAGATGTTCCATGGCGCCGGCGCGATGGCAATCCACGGCCTGCAGACCGCACCGTTCTGGCTGGCATTGGCTGGTGTCGTTGCCGCCTACTACTGCTATATGGTCAATCCGCGCGTGCCGGCCTGGTTCTACGCCAAGCTCAAGCCGCTGCATACCCTGCTGGACAACAAGTACTACATGGATGCGTTCAACCAGAAATTCTTCGCTGGTGGCGCACTGGCCGTGGGCAAGGGCCTGTGGAATGTCGGCGACCGCAGCCTGATCGACGGCCTGGTCGTCAACGGCAGCGCCAAGGCGGTGGGTTGGTTCTCGACCATCACCAAACGCGCGCAGACCGGTTACATCTATCACTATGCGTTCGTGATGATCGTCGGCGTACTGGCAGCGATGCTGTACTTCTTCCCGTTCTGGCGCGGTTAATCACAGGCAGAGATAAAGAAAAATGATGCAGTCAACAATTTCTACGTTTCCACCGTACCTGAGCCTGGCTATCTGGCTCCCGATCCTGTTCGGCGTACTGATCCTGGCCGTCGGCCGCGACAAGAACGCCGGGATGGTGCGCTTGATGGCACTCGCCGGCGCCGTCGTCAGCCTGCTGCCGACGATCCCGCTGATCGCCAATTTCGACAACACCACGGTCGGCATGCAGTTCTATGAGCAGGCTGCCTGGATCGATCGCTTCCAGATCTTCTACCGCCTGGGCGTCGATGGCCTGTCGCTGTGGTTCGTGCCGCTGACCGCCTTCATCACCATCATCGTGGTGCTGGCGGCATGGGAAGTGATCGAAGAACGCGTGGCCCAGTACATGGGTTCGTTCCTGATCCTGTCGGGCCTGATGATCGGCGTGTTCTGCGCGCTCGACGGCCTGCTGTTCTACTTCTTCTTCGAAGCCACCCTGATCCCGATGTTTATCATCATCGGCGTGTTCGGCGGCCCGAACCGGGTGTACGCGGCCTTTAAATTCTTCCTGTACACGTTCTTCGGTTCGCTGCTGACTCTGGTCGCGATCGTCTACCTGTACAACCAGTCGGGTACCTTCGACATCCTGGCCTGGCATGACCTGCCGCTGACGATGAAAGAGCAGATCCTGATCTTCATCGCCTTCTTCATGGCTTTCGCCGTGAAAGTGCCGATGTGGCCGGTGCACACCTGGCTGCCGGATGCCCACGTCGAGGCGCCAACCGGCGGTTCGGTCGTGCTGGCCGCGATCATGCTGAAACTGGGTGCCTATGGTTTCCTGCGTTTCTCGCTGCCGATCACCCCGGACGCGAGCCAGTACCTGGCGCCGGTCGTGATTGGTCTGTCCCTCGTGGCCGTGATCTACATCGGCCTGGTGGCCCTGGTGCAGAAGGACATGAAGAAACTGGTCGCCTATTCGTCGATCGCGCACATGGGTTTCGTTACCCTGGGCTTCTTCATGTTCAACGACCTGGGCGTGCAGGGCGGCCTGATGCAGGCAATCTCGCACGGCTTCGTGTCGGGCGCGATGTTCCTGTGTATCGGCGTGCTGTACGACCGTGTGCACTCGCGTGAAATCGCCGACTACGGTGGAGTCGTGAACACCATGCCGAAGTTCGCCGCCTTCGTGGTGCTGTTCTCGATGGCCAATGCCGGCCTGCCAGCCACCTCGGGCTTCATCGGCGAATTCATGGTCATCCTGGGCGCCGTCGAGTTCAACTTCTGGACCGGTGTCGCATCGGGCACCGCCCTGATCCTGGGTGCGGCCTACTCGCTGTGGATGGTCAAGCGCGTCATCTTTGGCCCAATCGCCAACAAGAAAGTCGCCGCGCTGACCGACCTGAACGGTCGCGAGTTCGCCATCCTGTCGGTGCTGGCAATCGCCACCCTGGCGATGGGCCTGTATCCGGCGCCGATCGCCGAGACGCTGCAGGTGTCGGTCACCGACCTCCTGCAACACGTCGCAGTCAGCAAAGTGCCTCAATAAAACGCCATGAATGAAATGAACTCGACCCTGTTATCGGCCGCCGACACCAATCTGGCGCCGGTGTATGCCGAAATCTTCCTGCTGATCGCGACCTCCGCGATCCTGCTGATCGACCTGTTCCTGAAGGAAGGCAAGCGCAACCTCACGTACGGCCTGTCGCTGCTGGCGATCGGCGGCTGCGCGGCGTTTTCCTTCATGGACTTCAGCTCGGGCGCGACCGTGTACACCTTCAGTGGCATGTACGTGTCGGATCCGATGTCGAACCTGCTCAAGATGTTTACTTACCTGGCCATGGCCATGACCATCGTCTACTCGCGCCAGTACGCCGGCGAGCGCGGCATGATGTCGGGCAACCTGGGCGGCGAGTTCTACACGCTGGCCCTGTTCTCGATGCTGGGCCAGATGATCATGATCTCGGGTAACAGCATGCTGTCGATCTACCTGGGCCTGGAACTGATGTCGCTGTCGCTGTATGCGCTGGTGGCCCTGCGCCGTGACCACGCCGTCTCGACCGAAGCCGCGATGAAGTACTTCATCCTGGGCGCCCTGGCATCGGGCTTCCTGCTGTATGGCATCTCGATGATTTACGGCGCGACCGGTTCGCTCGACATCACCACCATCGGCCAGGTGACTGCCGCCGAAGGTGCGAACCGCACCATCCTGGTGTTCGGCCTGGTGTTCGTGGTGGCCGGCCTGGCCTTCAAGCTCGGTGTGGTGCCGTTCCACATGTGGGTGCCTGACGTCGTGCAGGGCTCGCCAACCGCCGTCACCCTGCTGCTGGGTGGCGCGCCGAAGATCGCTACCTTCGCCATCGTGATCCGCCTGCTGGTCGAAGCGCTGCCCTCGATGGCCTTCGACTGGCAGCAGATGCTGCTGGTGGTGGCCGTGCTGTCGCTCGCGTTTGGTAACATCACCGCGATCGCGCAGACCAATATCAAGCGCATGCTGGCGTATTCGACCATCGCCCAGATGGGCTTCGTGGTGCTGGCCCTGGTGGTCGGCAACGTCGATGGCGATACCACCAACGCCGCCGCTGCCTACAGCGCCGCGATGTACTACACCATCATCTATGTGTTGACCACGGTCGGTACCTTCGGTCTGATCATGATGCTGGCGCGCGCCGGCCATGAAGCGGAGCTGATCAGCGACTTCAAGGGTCTCGGCAAGCGCAGCCCATGGTTCGCGGTCGTCGCCACGATCCTGATGTTCTCGCTGGCCGGCGTGCCGCCGATGGTGGGCTTCATCGCCAAGTACGCCGTGATCCAGGCCGTTGCCCAGGCTGGCATGGTGTGGCTGGCGGTGGTGGCCGTGATGTTCTCGCTGATCGGTGCGTTCTACTACCTGCGCATCGTCAAGACCATCTGGTTCGATGAGGCTGTCGATAGCGCGGCGATCTCGACCCCGATGGACATGCGCGTGATCATGTCGCTCAACGGTGTTGCCATCTTCGTGCTGGGCGTGGTCCCAGGCGGTCTGCTGGCGATCTGCTACAGCGCCATGCAGGCGACCCTGGCGAATTAAGCCATGGACAGCTCGCTGGCCGCTTTGCTGGTGATTGCCCTCGCGCTGGCGGGGGCCAATCTGCCGTTCGTGAATGAGCGCCTGTTCGGGCTGGTGCCGGTCCCGGCCGGCAAGGCGGCGGGTGAGCCGCGGCATAAAGCATTCGCGCTGCGTTTGCTTGAACTGGTGGTCTTGTACTTCCTGGTCGGGCTGGTGGCGAAGTTGCTGGAATCGCGTATCGGGTCGGTGTTCGTGCAGACCTGGGAGTTTTATGCGATTACCGGGTGCATGTTCCTGGTACTGGCGTTTCCGGGGTTTGTGATGCGGTATATGTACAAGCGGCGCTGAGTCTCCTTTATAGCAAGCACGTCGTTCCCGCGCAGGCGGGAACCCAAGTTGTTAGCGTTGCGTTGACGCGAGCAGACTTGGGTTCCCGCCTTCGCGGGAACGACGTTTTTGGGCTAACGAAAAAGTGCAATCTCGCAGCTTCGTTTATGATTGAAGTCTCAACTTCTCGGAGCACATAGTGTCGGAACTGAAAGAAACCCGCATCGATGGCGGCGTGGTCTACGAAGGCCATTTCCTGACGGTCGAAAAAGACCGTATCCGGCTGCCTGACGGTAAGGAAAGCCAGCGCGAATTCATCCGGCATCCGGGCGCCGTCGTGATCCTGCCGCTGCTGCCCGATGGCCGCGTGCTGCTCGAGCGCCAGTTCCGTTATCCGAACGGCCAGGTGTTCATCGAGTTCCCGGCGGGGAAGATCGATCCGGGCGAGGATCACCTCGAGTGCGCCAAGCGCGAGCTCAAGGAAGAAACGGGCTATACGGCACGGCGCTGGCGTTTCGTCTGCACCATCCACAACGCGATCGCCTATTCGGACGAGCACCTCGAGATCTTCCTGGCCGAAGACCTGACCGAAGGCGAGCAGCAACTCGATGCCGGCGAATTCCTGGAAACCTTCAGCGCCACCGTGCCCGAACTGCTCGAGATGGTGCGCCGCGGCGAGATCACCGACGTCAAGACCATCATCGGCACCTTCTGGCTCGAGAAAATCCTGGCCGGCGACTGGACGCCTGCCTGACGATCATGCAGCTGCGCCCCTTGCTGGCCGCGGCGTGGCTGGCCGCCTCGTTGCCGGGCCTTGCGTTTGCGGCAGCCGCACAGGACCGCACGCCACTCCAGGTGCAATGCGAAGACACGCTGGGCGAGACGATCTCGGTGTTGTCCGCCCGCGGCCAGGGTTTTCGTGTCGATAATACCCGCTCCTACTACGACCTGACCCGCCTGAAGGGCAGCGTGCAGCGCGGTTCGGTGGTGCTGGGGCTGACCCATACCGAAGCACGGGTCAGCATCAAGGTTGGCGGACGCATGCTGGTGGATGAGGCCAGCGGGCACGAATGCGTGGCGCCACGCATCGACGTCAACCTGTTCTACGCGCCGATCGTGGTCTATGTCAGCCGCGAGTTCCCGCCGGGATCGTGTTCGTATCAGGAAGTGCTGGCCCACGAGATGCGCCACCTGAGGGCCTACCAGGATTTCCTGCCCAAGGCCGAAGCCATCGTGCGCGCCCGGCTGGCCGCGCGCTTCGCCGGCAAGCCCTTATACGCGCCGATCGGACAGGCGCGATCCCTGCTCCAGCGCGAAGTCGACCGCAGCTGGATGCCCTACATCAAACGTGAACTGGCCAAGGTCGAAGTCTTGCAGGCGGCCATTGATACGCCGCAGGAATACGCCCGCCTGGGCAAGGTTTGCGCAGGTGAGGTACAGTCTTTGCTTAGACAGGCATCACGAAGTCGTTCATGACGAATCAAACGAACACAGCCGCACCGCGCGGCGCGACACGCCATGTGGCCCTGATCCCGGCCGCCGGGGTCGGCGCCCGCATGGCGGCCGGCAGCCCCAAGCAATACCTGCAGATCGGCGCCAAACCCATGCTGCGCCATACCGTCGATGCCTTCCTTTCCAGTCCGCTCATTGCGCACACCTATGTGGTGGTGAGCGCCGACGATCCCTTCATCGATGCCGTGCTGCCCGACGCGCAGGAAGAGGGCAGCAAGGTCACCGTGCTGCGCCATGGCGGCGCCACCCGCATGGAGTCGATTCGCAACGGCCTGCACACGCTGGGCGGCGTGCTCGGCGCGGATGACCTGGTGCTGGTGCACGACGCCGCCCGACCTGGGCTGAACGCCGCGCTGATCGAGCGCCTGATCGTCGAGACCGGCGAGCATGAAGCCGGCGGCTTGCTGGCCTTGCCGGTGGTCGACACCGTCAAGCGCCACAATGAGGGCATCGAGGACAGCGTGATCACCATCCCGCGCGACGGCCTGTGGCTGGCCCAGACGCCGCAGATGTTTTCGTACGCGCTGCTGTGCCGCGCGCTCGACGCCGCGACCGACCCGACCGCGATTACCGATGACGCCAGCGCGGTTGAAGCGCTGGGCCTGGCCCCCAGATTGGTGGAGGGCCACCCGCGCAACCTGAAGGTCACGCTGCCATCCGACATCCGGATCGCCGAGATGTACCTGGCGGCCGACGAACCCATTTGATTCAACCGAAGAACCACACATCATGGCACTCGCATCCTACAACCCCAACCCTCCGTTCCGTATCGGTACCGGCTACGACAACCACGCGCTGGTCGAAGGCCGCAAGCTGATCGTCGGCGGCGTCACCATCCCGCACCGTCTCGGCCTGCTGGGTCATTCCGACGCCGACGTGCTGCTGCATGCGATCATCGATTCGCTGCTGGGCGCGGCCGCGCTGGGCGATATCGGCAAGCACTTCCCGGATACCGATCCGATGTTCGCCGGCGCCGATTCGCGCACCCTGCTGCGCGAAGTGGCGCACCGCGTGCTCAACTCCGGCTACACGATCGGCAATATCGACGCCACCATCATCGCCCAGCAGCCGAAGATGGCGCCGCACATCCCGCTGATGGTGTCGCGCATCGCCGAAGACCTGGGCGTGTCGCCGCAGCAGGTCAATATCAAGGCCAAGACCAACGAAAAGCTGGGCTACCTGGGCCGCGAAGAAGGCATGGCCGCGCATTCGACGGCGCTCCTGATCCGGGCCTCGACCGTCGGCTAGGCGGCAGAGCCGCCAACCCGACGGTATTGACAGGTTCGAGCAAAGGTCGGAGAGGCAATCTATAATTGCCTGATGACCAACGCCAACCCCACTCTGTCGCCGCGCGCGGCCTGGACCCTGATCCTGGTCGCCAGCGCCATCATGATGATCACGATGGGCGCGCGGCTGACCAGCGGCCTGTTCCTGTCGCCGCTGAATACGGCGACCGGGCTTGGCGTGGCCAGCATCAGCTTCGTGATGGCGGTGGCCCAGCTGATGTGGGGCGCGGCCCAGCCGGTCTTCGGCGCCGTGGCCGACAAGTACGGGCCGGGCAGGGTGATCGCCCTGGGCGGCGTGATGCTGGCGGTGGGCACCGCCGCCACGCCCTTCGTCGATTCGCAATGGGCGCTGCTGCTGACCATGGGCTTGCTGTCGGCGGCCGGTGCGGGCGCCGGCAGTTTCTCGATCCTGATCGGCGCCACCGCCCAGCGCCTGCCGCCTGAACGGCGCGCGTTTGCCTCGGGCTTCATCAATGCCGGCGGTTCCTTCGGCCAGTTCGTGTTTGCGCCGCTGATGGGCGCGATCATCGCCAGCGCCGGCTGGATCTGGGCCATGCTGACCATGGCCGCCACCGCCTTGCTGACCATTCCGCTGGCCTGGCCGCTGCGTGGCAAGAGGACTGCTGCTGCCGGCGCAGCGCCTGCCGCCGCGGCGCCTGCCAGCGCTCAACCGGCCGCACCCACGATCACGCTCGGCCAGCAACTGCGCCAGGCAATGCGCGACCGCAGTTATATCTGCCTGCACCTGGGCTTCTTCACCTGCGGCTTCCACATCGCCTTCCTGGTGACCCACCTGCCGGGCGAGGTTGCCTTGTGCGGCCTGCCAACCAGCGTCTCGGCCACGGCCCTGGCGCTGATCGGTCTGTTCAACATTGCCGGCAGCCTGGGCGCCGGGATGCTGTCCTCGCGCTACCGCATGAAGTCGCTGCTGTTCTGGATCTACGCCAGCCGCGCCGTGCTGGTCGGGATCTACCTGCTGGCGCCCAAGACCGAATGGACCTTCTACCTGTTCGCCGCGGCGCTTGGCGCCACCTGGCTGGCGACCGTGCCGCCGACAGCGGGCCTGGTCGGCAAGCTGTTCGGCGTGCGCTACCTGGCGACCCTGTTCGGCATGACCCTGCTGTCGCACCAGATCGGCGGCTTCTTCGGGGCTTGGCTGGGCGGGCTGGCGGTGGTACAGACGGGTGACTATAGCTGGATGTGGTATGCCGACATGGCGCTGGCGCTGGCGGCGGCGTTCGTGAATTTGCCGATCCGTGAAGCGGCCGTGGTGCGCGCGCCCAAGCTGGCGGGGGCTTGAAGATGGCGCGCGACGCGTGGGCTTATCGGGAGCTGGTGGTGGAGTCGGCGCTTGATCCGTGGAGTGGCAGGGCGCGTATCCAGCCGGTATCGGGGCAGGCTTTTGCGACCGATATGCGGGTGCAGTGTTCGCGGCGGTTGCTCGACCTTGCGCAGTATCCGATCGGTACGCGCTTTCGGCTGTCGGCGCGGATCACGGATCGCCAGGGTGGCGAGCCGTTTTTGTATGCGTGGCATGGCGATCCGGTGACCGTCATGAGCAAGGCGGAGGTGAAGCGCTTTCTGGAGATGTACCGACGGCTGCGGCTGTAGGGTTGGCGGCGTAGCCGCCGACCCTACAGGTCGGTGGGCGGGACGCCGGCGCCGGTCGCCAGCACGAACAGGCTCAGGGCAATGCCGGTTCCGGCGAGGGTCGCCAGCAGCGCCGCGGTGCGCGGCCTGGCCTTCTTGTGCGAACGCCAGGCGGCGTCCAGCAGGCCGATGCCGATGACCAGGTTCACGAACAGCATGGTGTCCATCGTCACTCCTTCACCGGCCCGGGCGTGGGATCAGTCCCAATCCAGCGCGCCCTTTTTCCATTCATAGGCCAGGCCGATGGTCAGCAAGCCGAGGAACACCATCATCGCCCAGAAGCCGGTCGAGCCGATGTCGGTCATGACCACCGCCCATGGCACCAGGAAGGCCACTTCGAGATCGAACAGGATGAACAGGATCGCCACCAGATAGAAACGCACGTCGAACTGCATGCGCGCATCGCCGAACGCCTCGAAACCGCACTCGTACTGCGACAGCTTCTCGGGATCCGGACGGTGCGGGCCGAGCACGCGGCCAAGCACCTGGGGCGCGACGCCGACCAGGATGCCGATGATGATGAACATGAGTACGGGGAAGTATTCTTCGAGATTCATGGTTCTGCTACGCAGTGATGCGGGTGAGTTGATAAAGGGATGGTGCTACCTCGACAGGCAAAGTTGGGCTCGATTCTAACCGCATATAACCCTGTTGCCAACCAGGCATTTTGCGTGCAATTACTGTGTTTACGAGGGTATTTACGCGTAACTGACGTCAATCGGCTCCGTGCGAGGCACAAACTGGTTATCATCAGGGGTTGGCAAATCGACCTCATCAACATCCAAAGGAGCACCATGGCATCGAAAAAAATCGCCGTCCTCGTCGGCAGCCTGCGCAAGGATTCGTACACCCGCCGCGTCGCCCATAGCCTGATCGAGCTGGCACCCGCCGGCCTCGAGCTGACGATCGTTGAACTGCGCGACCTGCCCCTGTATAACGAGGACGACGAGACGGCCACGCCGCCGCCCGCGTTCACCGCCTTCCGCGACGCCATCCGCCAGGCCGACGGCATCCTGTTCTGCACGCCCGAATACAATCGCTCGGTGCCGGGCGCGCTCAAGAACGCGATCGACGTCGGCTCGCGCCCCTATGGCAAGGCGGCCTTCGCCGACAAGCCGTGCGCCATCGTCAGCGTGTCGCCAGGCGCGCTGGGCGGCTTCGGCGCCAACCACCACCTGCGCCAGATGCTGCCGTTCCTGAACATGCCGACCATGCCGGCGCCGGAAGCCTATGTCGGCAGCGTCGCCGGCAAGTACGAGGGCGACAAGCTGATCGACGAATCGTCGCGCGCCTTCTTCCAGAAGTTCATGGCCGCCGTCGATGCTTGGGTGGAGCAGCATGCCGCCTGATCCCGCGCCGGCAGCAGCGCCGCCGATGGCGGTGCTGGGGCTCGACCACATCGTGCTGCGCGTGCTCGACCTCGAGCGCATGATCGCCTTCTACGGCGAGGTGCTGGGCTGCCAGGTCGAGCGGCGTCAGATTGATATCGGCCTGGTCCAGCTGCGCGCCGGCAGCGCGCTGATCGACCTGGTACCGGTCGACGGCAAGCTGGGCGCCATGGGCGGGGCGGCGCCGGGCCGCGAAGGCCACAACCTCGACCACCTGTGCCTGCGCGTCGAACCGTATGACGAAGCCGCGATCCGGCGCCACCTGGCGGCGCACGGCGTCACGGTGGGCGAGAGCGGTTCGCGCTACGGCGCCGAGGGCGAAGGCCCGTCGATCTACCTGCAAGACCCGCAAGGCAATACGGTCGAACTGAAAGGCCCGCCGGCCCGATGATCCGTTCTACCGACAGCAAGATCGTTCCGATTCCTCCACGCGACCTGCCCACCATCCTGGGCCGGCCGCCGGATGGCTGGCGCGCGCGCATGTTCGACGTCATTTTCGGCAACGAGACGCCAGCCGGGCGGCGCTTCGACATCGTGCTGGTGATCCTGATCCTGCTCAGCATCCTGGTCGTGATCCTCGATAGCGTACCTGCGATCTACAGCGAATATTCGGGCGTGACCTCGGTGCTGGAATGGGGTTTCACGATCCTGTTCACGGTCGAATACATCGCGCGCCTGGTGTGCGTGCAGCGCCCGGTGCGCTATGCGCGCAGCTTCTACGGGATCATCGACCTGGTGTCGGTGCTGCCGACCTACCTGTCGCTGCTGCTGCCGGGTAGCCAGGTGTTCCTGGACGTGCGCATCCTGCGCCTGCTGCGGGTATTCCGCATCTTCAAGCTGACCTTGTATATCGAGGAATATACGCGGCTGGGCGAAGCCCTGGTCGCGAGCCGGCGCAAGATCATGGTGTTCCTGTCGGTGGTGCTGATGCTGATCCTGATCCTCGGCACCATCATGTACGTGATCGAGGGGCCGGATAATGGCTTCACCAGCATCCCGATGTCGATGTACTGGGCCACCGTGACCATCACCACGGTCGGCTATGGCGACATGGTGCCGCATACGCCGGTTGGCAAGGCGATCGCCTCGTTCATGGTGCTGCTGGGCTGGGGCATCCTGGCGGTACCGACCGGGATCGTGTCGGCCGAGATGACGTCGCAGAAGATGTCGCGCCATGCGCCGCGCGGGGTGCCGCGACAGTGCGGTGCCTGCGGCAGCGGCGACCATGATCCGCGGGCGCATTTCTGCAAGGATTGCGGGGCGCCGCTGGCACCGGTCGAGGTCTCCAATCCCTGACACCCTCGATCGCGTCAGATGCACCTTATCTGCATCGGGTTTTGTGATTAACCGTAGGATATCCTTGAAGGAAAGTGGCCAGTCATATTCCTGCACTAGCGCTGCGCAATAGACGAGGAGATCACCACCATCTCGGCGAGGCGCGGGTCTGGCACGTAGGACATGATCATGTCATCGCCAGTATCGCCACGATTAAATTCCATGGTAACTCGACCATCTCCCGACGCGAATTTATAGGGGGAGACAGCAAGAAGACGCATCGGTTTTTGCTGGTCGATTGTAGTGTCGATCGTGCGGGAGCGCGGTTGTACTTTGATGCGCCAACCATTAGTCATTTCGTAGATCCCGGCAATCTGAGGGATTTGTTTTTGTCTGATCAGATACGACGTTGCTGCTCCGCTGACAACCACGGTCGTAACTGGCGCCGTATCGTCCTGTGGATACGGCATACTTTGTGCGGCACAAGTGGACGCGACAAGAAATAGTGTTGCGGGAAGAAAAACGGATGAGATACGCATGATATTTCCTTTTGAAGCATAGGAAAGCCGCCGGTTTCGGCGTTGCGTTAAAAGGGCGTGATGCCTTGCCGTCGGGGTAATGCTGACTGAGTCTGAAGACTCGCGTGAGCTGCTACTGAGTGTAGGTCGAATGCGTCGAACGGCAAGCGTAAATACTGGATGTTGATTAAACTGACTAGCTCCTGAACAAGCTAGATTGAAAAGAAATGACATGCGATTGGCATGGTCGTTTTCAGGCGGCGTCTGCGCGTTCGCTTGCATGAGGTTCTCCTTTGGAACCGGACCTCATTCTGGCGCACTGATGCTGGAGTAAGGGACGGCAGCACCGGACCCGACGCGGCCTACAGTCCAACCTCTCCCGTTTCAGGACGAATTCGACGTTTTCACACGACGCCGCCGACTTTCCTGCGCTACTTCTTCCAGTACCGATTCCAGGTCATCGACATCGACATCGAGTATTTCAGTGCGTCTGCGTAATACTGCGTCAAGGTCCGCACGTGTGAACAACTCCGTCGCTTCATGGTTGGCCGCAGGCGGTTTGTGAGTGGCGCGGTGAGGATAGCGATGCCCGGTGAGCCTGTGATAGACAAGGGCGCCAGCAAGCAGGGCAACAGAATTGAGGCCGACCGGGAACAGCACGAATGCATAGCCGAGTGCATGAATCGTGCTGCCTCCCAGTACCGCTGTGATCGCCACCGCACCGGACGGTGGATGCACGCAGCGAAACAAAAACATCAACATGATCGTGACTGCCACGGCGACTGCTGCCGCCAGAAACGGCATCGCAATCAAGTAAGCGCAGCTGACGCCTGCTACAGCGCCGATCAAATTTCCTCCGATGAGCGCCCATGGCTGGGCCAGGGGGCTTGCCGGTACGCCGAACAACAGCACGGCAGACGCGCCCAGAGGCGCTGCCAGCAATGGCAGATTTTCGATTGGCCCGACGAGAAAATAGGCAGTCACTCCCGTAAAAAATATCCCGATCAGCGCGCCCAGGCTGCTGCGTAACTGTTCACGAAGGGCTATTTGAATCGGGGCGGGAAGGAAGTCACGACACCATTGCTGAAAGGACGACAAGATGAAATCTTTCTAAAAAAACTGTGGCGTGCTGCGTTGTGCCGCGCCACCGACGTTATCGCTGTATCTGATCGGTCCGCTGATAGCCCGCTTTCATGAGTCGCATCCAGCGGTCGCAGTCAGTTTTTTGGAAATTGCGCAGGAAGACATTGAAGCGATGCTGGCCAATGACGAACTCGACCTCGGAATCGTCTTCAGCCCACGACGGCCAGGTGAACTCGACTACACACCGGTATCCGAAGAACAGCTCGGCTTCGTGACCGGAACGTGTCAATGAATTTGAAACACCTGGTGGAATGATGAGGGTCTAACTCTCTTGTTCAGGCTGCTTTTTTCTCCGTGACTGGTGGATTGATCCATGCCGCTGTCGGCAATTTGGTCTGTCGTG